>Ga0208316_1000013_pt1 | contig 470660 bp, 387 predicted proteins | sample MalvireepMed_231_FD_184240 | JGI IMG/M metagenome (GOLD analysis project Ga0208316, IMG submission 184240) | Marine viral communities from the Global Malaspina Expedition - Malaspina viral metaG DeepMed_231 (SPAdes) (version 2) | ecosystem: Environmental > Aquatic > Marine > Oceanic | place...
GGGAATGGAGCAGGAATAAAGAAAGAACAAGTATAAACTGGCTATTTAATGTTGAATCAGCTCGTGAAAAACTTGAGAGGGCTTATGGTGCCCTCAACTAGTCAGAACTTGTGTGATGAAGTACTAGCGCGTCCATTCTATAAATTGGCGGCCTGATTTTTTTGCATTGAGCTCAAGATAGTGCTCAGCAGTGTTGGCCTAAGATTTAAAGGCAGCAAAGCATGGGTTTCATGCTTTGCTGCCAACATCCATGTTGTTAAAGAGCGGTTACTGTCGTTTATTAATTTGGGTCTGTTGGTGGTGTTACATCAATTAGCCATGCTGGAATGTAGCCATTTTCAACAGTGAGCTTGTAACCTTTTACGTCTTTAGCGATGATGGCTAGGGCAATAAGGGGGATAGCTAAACCTCCTCGTCTACTACCTATACGCTCTTCGTCACTGTAATATTCTTTATGGGCCAGCAAGGCTTTTTCCATGGCTTGATTATATTCTTGCTCGCCGTTTTCAGTGAAAATGGCGGTAATAATAGGAATGAGCGGCCATTCTAAACGACTTACATAGAGGTATGCTTCATCATCAACGTAATCATCTGAGTTACAGGTGATATAGGCTTGCTCGATTAAAGGGGCTAAGTCGGCACTAGGGTTAAATAACCCTTTGAGTAAGTCAGACAGTGCATAATCAAAGGGTCTCAGTTGATTACCATAATTAGCTGTTTTAAACACATCATTGTCGATGGCCGTTAAGTAAGCGATAGCGTCATGGTTACGGGCAATAATACTGCTGTACAAAGCAAGTAGCCACACGGGGTGCTCAGCATGTTCAGGGTCGCGTTTACCAGTTACTTCTAAATATTCATCATCGTAAAAGAAAGGGAAAGGTTGGCCGTCATGGGCATTGCTTTGGAAAATACCATGTCCTAATTGCGAAGCGCGAATAACATAGAGCCAAGCATGGTAGCTATTAGGGTTTTGAATCGCTTCCATGGGGAATGTGTTGATTAAGTTTGTATTAAAGCTAAAGTGCATTTGATACCCAGGGTTTTTCTGTATCATTTCAATTTCATCGACTTGCAATCTATTATATAGCTTTATGGTTCGGTCGTAGCTTACTTGTGCAAAGCTGTAATGGCTCTCAATCATTTTATTTATTCCTTAAAATCCTATATCAAAAATCGATACGTCAATAACATCAACAAGCCCGGCGTCATTGGCTTTTGATACATGATTACTATTAACGGCAACAAAGCATGGGTTTCATGCTTTGCTGCCAACATCCATGTTGTTAAAGAGCGGTTACTGTCGTTTATTAATTTGGGTCTGTTGGTGGTGTTACATCAATTAGCCATGCTGGAATGTAGCCATTTTCAACTGTGAGCTTATAGCCTTTTACGTCTTTAGCGATGATGGCTAGGGCTGTTAAAGCTAATGGGATGGCACCTTCGTTTGCACCTTCGTGGTCTTCGTTGTTGTAATATTCTCTATGGGCCAGCAAGGCTTTTTCCATGGCTTGATTATATTCTTGCTCACCGTTATCAGTGAATATGGCGGTGATCACCGGGATAAGCGGCCATTCCAAGCGACTAACATATAAGTAAATTTCATCATCGGCATAATCATCTGGGTTACAGGTAAGGTATGCTTGCTCAATTAAGTTGGCTAAATCAGCACTAGGGTTAAATAAGCCTTTAAGTAAATTGGCTAATGCATAATCAAAGGGTTTAAGTTGATTACCATAATTAGATGTTTTAAACACATCATTGTCGATAGCCGTTAAGTAAGCGATAGCGTCATGGTTACGGGCGATAATACTGCTGTACAAAGCAAGGAGCCACACAGGGTGCTCAGCATGTTCAGGGTCGCGTTTACCAGTCACTTCTAAATACTCATCATCGTAAAAGAAAGGGAAAGGTTGGCCGTCATGGGCATTACTTTGAAATATGCCGTGGCCTAATTGCGAAGCGCGAATAACATAGAGCCAAGCATGGTAGCTATTGGGGTTTTGAATCGCTTCCATGGGGAACGAGTCAATGATATTACGGGTAAACTGTGTATAGAGTCCTAAGCGAGGATTTTTTTGAATACGGGGTATATTTTTATCTTCGTGCTTTTTATAGCGCTCTACCATATGGTCATAACTAACTTGTGCAAAGCTGTAATGGCTCTCAATCATTTTATTTATTCCTTAAAATCCTATATCAAAAATCGATACATCAATAACTTCGATAAGCCCTGCATCATTGGCTTTTTGATACATGATTATTATTAACGGCAACAAAGCATGGGTTTCATGCTTTGCTGCCAACATCCATGTTGTTAAAGAGCAGTCACTGTCGTTTATTAATTTGGGTCTGTTGGTGGTGTTACATCAATTAGCCATGCTGGAATGTAGCCATTTTCAACTGTGAGCTTATAGCCTTTTACGTCTTTAGCGATGATGGCTAAGGCTGCAAGGGGTAAAGAAACTGCACCTCGATTGCTCCACATTCGGTCTTCATCACTGTAATACTCTTTATGCGCCAGCAAGGCTTTTTCCATGGCTTGATTATATTCTTGCTCACCGTTATAAGTGAATATGGCGGTGATCACCGGGATAAGTGGCCACTTCAAACGGCTTGCATAGAGGTATGCTTCATCTTCGACATAATCATCTGGGTTACAGGTAAGGTATGCTTGCTCAATCAAGTTGGCTAAATCAGCACTAGGGTTAAATAACCCTTTAAGTAAATTGGCTAATGCATAATCAAAAGGTTTAAGTTGATTACCATAATTAGATGTTTTAAACACATCGTTATCGATAGCCGTTAAGTAAGCGATGGCGTCATGGTTACGGGCGATAATACTGCTGAAAAAAGCAAGTAGCCACACAGGGTGCTCAGCATGTTCAGGGTCGCGTTTACCAGTCACTTCTAAATACTCATCATCGTAAAAGAAAGGGAAAGGTTGGCCGTCATGGGCGTCACTTTGAAATATGCCATGGCCTAATTGCGAAGCGCGAATAACATAGAGCCAAGCATGGTAGCTATTAGGGTTTTGAATCGCTTCCATGGGGAACGTGTCGATTAAGTTTGTTTTTAAGCGAGTGTGCATTTGATAACCAGGGTTTTTCTGTATCATTGCCAGTTCATTTTCTCTTAATCTACTATATAACTTTATGGTTCGGTCGTAGCTTACTTGTGCAAAGCTGTAATGGCTCTCAATCATTTAATTTATTCCTTAAAATCCTATATCAAAAATCGATACGTCAATAACATCAACAAGCCCGGCGTCATTGGCTTTTTGTTGTATACCTACGTACTCAATTTGTTGGCTTTTAGTCGCTATTTCAATCTCATCTAGCATATCTTGAATGCTCTCAACCTCTTTCACAAAATCTTCATCGCCTGCTATGTAGCGAGGGTCTTTCATTAGGCTCTTTGACTGTTCACTGTAGTTTTCAATTATCGAATTCATATACTTTTCAGAGCCTTGCTGGGCTCTTTCTTCTCCTGCTACACGACTACCCCAACTGGCATTACCGCCTTTGGCTTCGATAATTAATACTTTACCGTCTTCTGTTATATACACTTGGTCAAACTGGCCTTGCTTTCCTTTGCCGGGGAGCTTACTTGCCAGTGGTGTGGCATCTGGATAATTTTGTTTCACATAAATGCGCGCCGCTTCTTCGCCCAGTGCTTCACTGGCTAAGCGCATGGCACTTTGCGCTTCTTTTAATGCAGTGGCGTTTCCGGCAAGGAGTGCGGCATCACGCTTGGCTACAGCTTGATTGCGTGCTGCTTCAAACTGTTTGAGTCGCTGTTTAACGTTGTCACTTAAATTAGCATGATTTATCTTTAATTTTTGCGCTATTTTGTTAAACACATTTATTTGGTCCGACACGGGTACTAAATTACCATTTTCGTAACGTAATTTAGGGGGCTTTTTGCCATCAAGGCGACTAATAATGACTTTACCTTCACCGTTGGTATATGCGCGGTAATTGCCGCGCATATCGTCAGATAATTCAGTGAGTAATAAATATTCAGCATGGTCTTTTGCTGACACATGCGTCGCCACAGCGTGGTTTTTACTTGGCTGTAACTGTGTATCTGGTTTGGTTATTTTGGCTGAAACAGTCGGATGTTCAGCCGTCACAGCATGTGATAACTGTTTATTTAGCTGCTTGCGTTTAACAATTTCGGCAATCTGAGTCAGTGCTTTATTTGCTTTTGCTAAATACCGTGATTTACTTGCCAGTGAAGCGGCCGCACCCACGCCACCTGTGAGCAGTGCTAATACGACCTCAAATGCCAAAATACCTGTTAATCGTTCTTGCTCTACGTGTGAGTGGGCATCAATATACTCGTAAGGGAAACGCGCTAGCGCCAAGCGGGTTTGTTCATCATCAAGTAGAATGTAAAGTAACTCACATGCTTGAGTAAGTGATTGGGCTGATTTTTGTGAGAAAGAAACAATTGTTTCTAGCTCATATTTAACGGCTTCTTTATCACCGCGAGCAATTGCTTCTATAATTCTAAAGCAAGCAGAGTACACACTTATATTAATATCAATACCGAGTACAATCAGGTCTGCTACGCCCTCAATAAGTGACTTTGCACCTTGATAAAAACCAGTGGCATTTGCACCTAGCTCTATCATGTATTGGTTAAATAGGCTTTCTTGTTCAAACAAGGCATCTTCAATGGCCGCTTTTTGTCGAACTTCATTTAGCATTGCTTCTAGGGTCTGCTTAAACTCATTACGCAGTGCAACTAATCGCTGTTCGTCGTCATCAGATGAAGCAATAAAACGAACCTGACTTTGACCTTGCGGCACGTTGGCTAGTTGCGCTTTGCCATTACTGAGTGAGCCGGTGTGCTCATGGCCAAGGCTATCGATAAGCGAGTAACGAATATTGTCTTCAGCACTGCCATCTAGGTAGCAATAGCTTAAGTCTAGTGTGCATAGTGTAGTAGAATCGAGTGAGCTATCAGCCAAATCAAATGATGAAATAGCAGGCGCACGACTCACATTAACGCTTTGTGCACGCGCTGTACTTGGGCTTTCAATATCGTAATCAACGGGGCCATCAAAATTTATAAATGTGCCATCGAGGGTGAGTACATCGGTGGCAATAATCTCAACATTTCCTTGACTGTCGAGTTTAATTTCGCCGCCTTCGTTATGGAGAATTAAATCACCACGGCCTGAGCCTGTAATCGCGATTGACTGGTTAGTTTGCAAAAATGTTGAGCCATTGGGGGCCGAAATAGTTAAGTCACTTGAGCTAGTTTTAAGCTGAATATCGCTTTGCGCAAAAGCTTTAACTGCGCGACCACTGACCATCGACAGTGCTTGACGAGATTCGATGAGGGTGTTTTTTCCTTGCCATGCTTGGCTACCTGCACTTTGCATGTTGATATCGCGGTTTTGCGTGCTAAGCGAAACATTGTTTTTAACATCAATAAACTGATTATTTTTAATCACAAACTGAATGTTGTCGTTCTCAGTTGTTAGGCAAAGGTCTTTACCTGCATGTAAGTTAATGGTGCCGAGCTGGCTTATCCATTCTATAAATTGGCGGCCTGATTTTTTGGCATTGAGCTCAAGATAGTGCTCACCGGCTAAGGTTTGTAAAATGATTTTAGGTGCTTGCTTGTCATCATCAAACTGCAGCTCGTTTTGCGCCGCACTGACCAGCCTGTTTTGCGTATTATTTGCAGCGGTGACAACGCTTGGCTGCGATTCACTCATCGCAAAGCCCATTAAAAACGTGTTGTTGGGGTCGTTATTTATACAGCCAATAAGTACCTCAGAACCACCAACAAGGGGGAAGTGCCAGCCAGTGGCCTGAGGTTGGTTTTGACATGCGTATAAAGCAAGTTGCTGAATTGCTTGGCTTGATTGCGCAATTGGCCTTGCTGTTGTGTCAAAATCAGTTCGCACACGGTAGCAACCTAAATCATCAATGAAACTAGAAGTCGTTAAAGACTCTACCTTAGCCGGAAATACCATAGGTTTGGGTTGATGTGGCAAAGGTTTGGCTTTAAAAGGCGTACCACGTTCGATAAATTGTGCTTTACAACTATAGCGTGTTAAACCTTGGTGACTATTTTCGTCATTAGGTTGTTCACTGCTGTGGTGCACGCTAACACACAGTAAATCAGCACTACTGCCCGTGCCGGTTTGATCGTCAATTGCAACTGAGCTACCCGCAAATAAATCACATACATTACCCACTAGCTGTGTTGTTTTATTGAGAGAGGCTAACGCGTTACTGAAATCTTGCGCTTGTAATGAGGCGGCACTGGGTGTTGCTGCGCATGGTTCAAAGTAAGATTGACTGTTACTTGCGACCTTTAAATATTGTCCATGAGCCACGCAGTTAGTGCGATCATTGTAAATAGAGTGGTGTACTTGGCTGCTATAAAAACCAACGTAAGCGGTATTGTCATCGTTATTCATACCAGCTGAGTTTTGGACTGATACTATACCGCGCTGCAAATATGGGCTGTTTAAGTTGCTATCACTGATCACTAACAATTCGACGTTATTTTTTGTTTCGAACCAAATAAACAAACCGAATTGGGTTAGTAAGCGTTGTAGAAAATGCCAGTTTGTTTCCATTGCTTGCACACACTGTGGAAGCGCAGGCAGTGACGAGCCGACACGAAAATCAATTTGCCCTGGAGAGTAGCCTGCACAGAGAGCTAGATAAGTAATTACATCCTTTAAATTAACATTTATAAATACTTTACTATTAGTTGTATTTTTAAGTGAGTTTAGCCTGTCACTTACTTTTATTTTATATCTATTTGTGTTGTTGAATGTGCCTAAATCGGATACTTCAGAGATGATGCCGGAAACATGCCTGTAATGGTTATCTTTATTAATGAATGTTAACAATGAACTTTGTAAAAGTGCTTGTTCTATCTTTATTTTACTTATGCTTTCGACAGTTAAGAAAAATTCAAAGCCAGCGTTTAAAGTCTCAAAGCCACTAACTCTAGTGACATTAAAAGAGGTGTTATTTATTTCGACAGATAGCCGAGAGAAAGACATATCCTTGTCCTTTTGTAACCGATTCCAATATAAAGAAGTTAGGAAAATACACACTTATTGATTAATGATCAATAGAATTATTTAATCTTTGTTGTGCGATATTATTTTGTTCATGATTTTTTAATTTATTTCCAATACTACAGTATTGCTTTTTTGCTGTTTTGAGTGAAAGTTCTATTTTTTATTTGTTTTGAGTTGACTTTTTATTTGCTGTGTTTGTATTATGCCCCGAATTAATGGACTTATTTAATAACTGTTGCTAGTTGAGCCGTATTTTATATTTTTCAATCAAGGATGATTTGATGGATAAAAAACTTTTTATAAATCAAGTTGATGCGCTTTATGCTTTAGCTTGGTCTCTGACCATAAATATCTCCTCCTTACTTGATCATACAGGCATTCCAGCACACCGAGTGTTTTCTGATTCGGTGCTCGACCATTTTTTCTTTTTTATAAATAATCCTCCAAGAGAGGATGGTAAGATTATTTTAATTAAGGGTAATATAAGAAATTATATTGATGAGTTGATTTTAATTAATGCAAAGTTAATCTCTTCTGTTGACTCTGTAGTTATTAAGTCGCTTGCTGTTAATGAAATAGAAGTAGAAAAAGAAAGCTTTATTTCTAAATTTTTCAATAATAAAAAGTGGTCAGATAGTGCAACTATTCGATTTGACAGGGTTATTTGCCCTGTTTATGAAGAGATACTTTGTAAAAACTAAACAAATGTCGATGAGGTATAAATGCGTTCTTCAATATGTAAACTAATATTAGCACTTCTTATTTTCTCGTTAATTGGCTGTATGAGTACTAAGGTAGCGTTAGATATTACTGCGACAGACAACTTGAACTTAAATCAATATGATGAGGCATTACCTGTAGTATTGAGAGTTTATCAACTGTCTGATATTCAGAGCTTTAAAACAGCTACCTTTGAAGATTTATGGAAATCTGACAAGTCAGTATTATCAAATACTTTGATCACTGTTGAAGAAAAAACAATCAACCCAGCAGAGCAAACAAAAATAGAATTTGAACAAGCAGAAAATGCACGTTTTGTTGCAATTGTTGCCTTGTTCAGAGATCGCCAAGGAAATAAATGGAAAACGTTTTATCCACTTGGTGATGGTCCAGTTAAATTATCAACGTCACTTGATGTTCTTATCACAAATAACGAAGTTCAGTTACCTGATGTGGACGAGGCAGAGTAATGAACGTTAAAGGGCCAATAAAACCCGTATGGGCTGAAGGTGTATTGCTTGCACAGCAGCATTTTCAGTTGTTTGATGATTTTCATGAACAAAATCAGATTGTTAGGCAAGCTTTGATATCGCCATTGGCCTTTGGTTTGCACCACCTCACAATTGATGAATCAGCATTAGCACGCGGTATATTAAAAGTAACTAGCTTTAAAGCTATTTTAGAAAACGGTCGTTTAGTTGAGTTTGACCGTCAATATCACGAAGAGCTAAAGCTTGAGCTTTCCGCAGATGCAGATGATATAACGGTGTACTTAGCGATTGCAGCAAATAAAGTTGTAAGCGATATTGAAGGTTACGCGTCAAGTGGTCAACTCAGTGCTTATCAAGCTGATTACATTGAACTTAGTGATCATCATGATGCAGCAAGAAATCGTGAAGTGTTAATTGCAAAACCTAATTATATTTTGCTAACAGATAATGATGTAAAAACGTATTTTGATACGCTTGCTTGTATCAAAATTATGCGTGCTGAAGACGGCTCGTTTAAAGTCAGTAAAGAGTTTGTGCCGCCATTACTAACGATACAGGCATCGTTTTATTTAACCGAGTTGCTTAATAGAACGGCTAACTTGGTAAATGCAAAAGTGAACGTATTGCTTGGCCGTAGAAAGAACTTTGGTTCAGTCACTGATTTTGGACCAAACGAAATGAATAGCTTTTTGCTTTTAAATGCAATGGCGCCATCAGCAAAACGTTTAGATCATTTGAAAAGCTTGCAACTTGTTCATCCAGAAAGATTATATTGTGAATTAGTTGACTTAATAAGCTCTGTATCGATGTTTGAGCACAGCGATTTAGTGAGTCAAATCCCACCCTATCAGCACAAGCAATTAACTCATGTCTTTGGCACTTTAGATATTTTATTGAGTAAATTACTTGAAGGTGTTGTTCCGAAGAAGATGGCGGGTCTCAAACTTGAGAAGGTATCGAATGCCATTTATCAAGTTGCCACCATTGACTCAGCCATTTTCGATAACAACGACTTTTACTTGGCTGTTTACTTTGAATCTGAAGATACCAAGTGGATCGATACTTTCAGTGATCAAGTCAAAGTTGGCGCCACTGAAAAACTCGAAATTATGATTGCATCGGCTCTTGCGGGTGTGCAGTTAACACATTGTCAGCGACCACCTAATAAATTAGCTATCAAAAGTGGCTATGAATACTTCCGTTTAGAGGCTCATGGTTTTATTTGGCAGCAAATTATTGAAGAGCAATCGCTTAGTTTATTTATTCCATTTGGCTTACAAGCGGCGCAGGTCGAAATTGTTACTGTGGCAAGAAATTAGGACGCAAGACGATGCAAGAAGCTAAAAACGAACTTGATTTAATCGCCTGTATTGCGCCAGTGATAAACGCGCTTGCGCCATTAAAGTTAAAGCAATCGACAGATCTTGAACTTAACGACTTCCGGGAGCAGTTACTTACGAGTTTTGATGAGTTTGAACGTAATTGTTATACCCAGCAAGTAACAACCAGTGTTATGCAGGAAGTTAAGTTTGCGCTTACTGCAATGTGTGATGAATTTGTAATGAGCTCTGGTGCGCATTTTCGAATGGACTGGATGTCGAGACCCTTACAGCTTGAGTTTTTTGGTAATAATCGAGCGGGTGAAGAATTTTTTGAGCGATTAGCAAAACTTCGAACCGGTGGTGAGCCAAAATTTGCTGCATTAGAAGTGTATTACATTTGTTTGCAACTTGGCTTTGAGGGTATCTACAAAGTCAAAGGAATTGAACAACTTAAGGCTTTAATTGTTGATATTCGTGCGCAAATTGAAGACGTACGTGGTACACCTCGAGGGCAGTTATCTGATAACGGTGTGCCTCTTGAGGGATTTGCTATGAAGGTGGGTCGAAACATTCCTTATTGGGTGATTTTATCAATTTGTTTAGCATCGATTGTTTCGCTTTTTGCTGGCTTTCATTTTGTAATCAATAAGCAAGCCTCACAGAGTACCCAGCGTATAGATAACCAAGTAGAAGTACTAACGCAACTAAGTAAAACCAACGAGTCTCGATAGGAAAAGTAATGCAAGGAAGAGTAAATAAAAGCGGCCTAGTGCACTTTTTACTGGGCTTAGTGTCATCAAGAGCAACAGGTCAGCTTATTGGTTTAATTGCTGTTTTAAGCATTATTTGGTTTGCTGGACGTATTGTAGGCTTAGATACAACAGATAAAAAACTAATCGCGATGGGCAGCGTTACTGCTGTATTCATAGTATTTATTTTTATACGTTGGCTGTGGACTAAACGTTCTGGCGATAAGTTAGCCTCTGAACTTGCGAGTCATAATGCGGGTTCAAGTGCTGAACTAAACGAAATAAAAGAAAAAATGCAAGAAGCATTAAGTTCATTAAAAGCATCTCATTTGGGGGCTGGTTATCGGGGTAACACTGCACTTTATGCTTTACCTTGGTACATGATTATTGGTCCATCAGCAACAGGTAAAAGCACACTTTTTGCAAATTCAGGCTTACATTTTCCTTATTCTAATTCGAGTGAGCTACATATTCAGGGCTTTGGTGGCACACGAAATTGTGACTGGTGGTTTTCTGATCAGGCGATACTTATTGATACTGCAGGAAGGTATACAACAGAGCAGTCAGAAAACCAAGAGTGGCTCTCATTTTTAAGCCTATTAAAGAAATACCGTCCCAAATTACCAATTAATGGTGTGATGGTCGCTATAAGTGTTGCTGATGTTTTAACTGCAGATAGTGAAGATATTCGCCAACATGTAAAGCTTGTCCGTGAGCGAATAGAAGAGCTTATTACGCAACTTGGAGTTATTTTTCCTGTTTATATAACGTTTACTAAAACAGATTTAATTAGCGGTTTTGAGCCATTTTTTAATGATTTAACAGAAAAGGAACGCGAGCAAGTTTTTGGTGCATATTTGTTAGACATTAGTGAGGACCAAAAAAATGATCCGGCTGAAATGTTCGAAGTTCGTATGGAGGAGTTATACCAACGCCTTTGTGAGCAACGTTTAAGTAAAGTTGCCCGCGAACGTAACGAGCACCGTAAGCAGTTAATTTTAGATTTTCCGAATCAATTTAAATCGGCTTCAACTAAGCTCACTGAGTTTGTGAATTTGCTCTTTAAAGCCAATCCGTATCAAGAGGTTCCGTGGTTTGCAGGTGTGTACTTTACCTCTGGTACACAAGAGGGAACACCGATTGAACGCATTACCAATGGAGTGAGGGATCAATTTGGCGCTGTTGTTGTTGAGCAAAAACAAGAAAGCATTACACAAAGCTACTTTATCAACCGTGTTTTTAATGATGTGATTTTCAAGCTTCAAGACCTAACTCGTGGTAACCGAAAAAAACGCTTAGTTGGCCGTTGGTTAAAAGGACTTACCGTAACTACCGGACTTGCCTGTATCGCTGCAGTGACTACATTGCTGATCACCTCTTATACCAGTAATCAATTGTTACTTAACCAAGGAGAAGCACGAGTAAAAGCGATAGTTGAAGCGAATGTAAATAAAGCAACAGACACGAAAAAACTCGCGGCTACACTAGCATTATTTGAACACTACCAAAAATTAAATGATTTTGAGCAACAACTTCCTTGGTACTTTATATTTGGTATTTATGAAGGTGATGAAACAATTGCTAGCATTAAAAATGTTTTATTTAATCAATTAAATCAGTTGATTACTTTTCCAGCTGAAAAACAAACATTAGCAAAGCTTAAATATTTTGATGCGTTATGGCTTACCGATGACTCGGATGCGAAAGCGGCTGCTCGAAAAGACTATTATGATTCTTTAAAACTTCATTTAATGTTAAGTAGTTTGCCTGAGCATAAAGATACTGACTTTGCTAAACAGCAACTGCTCAGCCTTATGAGCCAACATTTTAAAATAAACTTAGAAGAACAAGATGACTCACCTATAGCTGCACAGCTTAGTGTTTTAGTCGACTTTTATTTGGCTAATTTAGGGTCAGATATCGATAACCCTGGAGACATTTTGTTTTGGCAGAATAATGAAACTGCTGTTTTAAATGCTCGCAATAACTTAAATACTCAGCCCGAAGCAAAGCCATTGTATCAGCAATTAATTAGTAGTTTTGCCGACCGTAAAAAAGCCATTCAACTTAATGACTTTATGGCTGCAAAAAACCGTGATGTACTAAAAACTACTTTTAAAATCCCTTATGTTTATACAAATGAAGGATGGCAAGAGTATGTTTATCCAGAAATTATGCGGATCTCACGACTGGTTTTTTCAGGAGACTGGGTCATGGGTACTAGTAATGATAATGGAGAAAATGTAGTTGATGAAGCTAAGGCCGAAACTTTAGCTAAAGCAATGCGTGCGTATTACTTTAAAGATTATGGAGATACCTGGTTCGCATTTTTGAATAGTATTCAACTTCCTGTTTTTAAAGATTTAAATCGCGCTAGCATTAATTTCTCACGTCTATCTTCAACGGATGGTCCACTAATTGATTTAATGTCACTGGTTAATAGCAATATTGTTGTTGCTGATAAACCTTCAGCATTAGAGGCTAATAATGACAAGATTGCCACAGTTGTGTCTGGTGCGACTGATGTGGCAACTAAGAAAACGTCAAAAGGAAAGCTGGCAGAACAAATTTTAGAGCGTCCAGATTTCTCTCAAGTTAGTACCGTTAGAGCACCTGAGCTAGAAACTCGGTTCTCAGATTTACGACGCTTTTCACAATATGAAGAGGGCAAAAATATGTCTGACTACATGAGTCAATATATTAGCTCTCTGAGCAGTATTCATTCAGATATAAAAGCGATGGCTGCAAGTAATGAAGATGATGCACAAGCCATGATCTTTGTTCAAGATTTACTCTCTGGAAATAGCCAAGAGAATGCTTTGCAATCGTCATGGATCATTATTGAAAGCCAAACTCGAGCATTAGATCCCGAGACAAAAGAGACCCTTGATAAGCTTTTTAAAGCACCATTGCAATCAGGTATTGCAACTATTATGGCTAAAGCAAGAAGCCAACTAAATGAAGAGTGGGAAAATCAAGTTTATACCATGTACAACAATAGCATTGCAGGGAAATACCCTTTTAACTTATCGGGGCCTGATGCTGCAATTGCAGATGTATCAGAGTTTCTAAATAGTGAAACCGGTGTGCTATGGGCTTTTATTAATACGCAATTAAAACCATTTATGAAAGTTCGTCGTGGCGTCTGGGAAGAAAAGCAATGGAATGGTGTGGGGATTGGCTTTAGTAAAGAGTTACTCGATGGTTTAACTAAAGCGAATAAAGTCACTCGCTCTTTATTTCTAAATGGTGCAGATGCAGCAGGGTTTAATTTTCAAATGATGCCAGTACCACAAAAAGGCATTCGTGAAACGTACCTTGGTTTTTCTGAGCAAGGGTATCGTTATAGAAATGAGCCAGAAGAGTGGCGTAATTTTTCGTGGCCAGGTCGAGGAGCAGCAGAAAAAGCTCTCTTATACGGTTTAGATAACTCAGGCCGCAGAATAACCATTGAACAGGATGGACCATGGGCGCTATTAAAAGTGCTAAATGAAGCAAATGTTAAGTGGATAAAAGGTACTGAGTTTTTAGCGACATGGGACTTAAAAGATAAAACAGAAAAAAAATTAACTGTGCAATTTTCTTTAAAATCAGGGCGTAATAGCGGCATTTTTTCAAAATATTTACTGACATCATTTTCATTGCCTAGCTCTTTGTTTGCTTCTAACCCTCAACTTGCTCAAGCAAATCGAGCAACGGTTCAATAGGAGTAAACATGTTTGGTCTTTTCAATAGAAAAAAACAGCCTCTGCTTGTTAAACAATTCGCATATGGTTACATGGGGAAAACCCCAGTTCGCCCGGATTTTATAAAGCTGAATATTTCTTCCCGTGAGTCAGTCGCGTTTGATCACTGGTTACAGGAGGGCTTTGCTCACCTAAATAGAGGTACAAAAGATGGCAAAGCAGCTGCTTTAGATGGTGTTGCATCTTTATTTTTTGTGTCTGGAAATAGTGATGATGGAAGCCTATTAGGTGTATTGCAGCCAAGCGAGGATAGTAGCGGGCGTTTCTATCCATTTAGTTCATTTATTCACAGTGGTTTAGATACGTATAAGCGCCATCCTGCTTTTTTATTTTTGTATGCAAGCCATGTGATTGAGCATTTACTTGGAGTCAATAACAGGATTGTAAACGCTAACTCTATTGAGGAAATGGCTGAGCAAGCTAAAGCATATAATAAAGTCGCTGATGCGTTGAAACATTTACCTAATCTAAACCAAGAGCTTGATAAATTACGCACAATGCCTATGAGCTTAATTTGGCAGCATTTAGGAATTTCTGAGCTTCATAATAGAGCGATACTTATTGAAGAGTTGTCTGCCGTTTTAAAATCTGTTGCTAACCGAGGGTGTCTAAGGACTCAGTTTGGTATTCGTTTACCTATGCCTGCATTTAGCCATGAAAGTGCGCTTGTTGCAGGGTTTTGGCTCCATTTAATTGCATCTGTTGTTGCAGATCATAACTGGCAGCCATGGTTTTTTTATCAGTTAGGTACTAATAAATATAAGCCAAGCCTAACAGTATTTTGTCGTCCTGTACCTGCATCGTATTTTGGCTCTGTTTGGTTAACTGCAAATAAGTCTGCAGACATTATTGATCTAACAAGCTTATCACTTGAAAAAGCGCCGAGCGACTACAGCTTAAACTTTGCAGATATGGATAACATGAGTATTTATGATGCATTAAGAAGGTGGTGCAAAGCATGATTACTCAGAATCCTCATACCCATAAAGATTGGCAGCTTTGGTTAGACGAGTTAAGTGCTCCTTTAAACGGGTTAGTTTGTGGTGAAGATCTTAAATATGATGAAACTTTTAGAGTGTTAAAAGCTTCTTCTTCTGGGGTCGGTGAAGTTGACTTTAAAGATATGTTCATTCAAGCCACAGACTTATTGCAAAACCAAAGTAAAGACTTACGACTAGTCAGTTACTTATCTTTAGCGGCAACCAGTGAGTTTGGTGTTGTCGGATTAACATATTCATTGAAACTGTTTAATCAATTATTGAGCCAGTTTAGTGAACAGGTGCATCCTTTAAAAGCACGTATGCGTTGTGCAGTTAACACGTGGTTTTTACAACAACAAGAACGCTTAAAAGGAATCGCACAAACTCAAGCAGCTAGTCCTGAACAATGGGCTGAATTAGAAGCTGTCTTAGCTGAATATAATCAGTCTTCAGTGCCGGTACTTGATGCTGAATCAGGGCCTTTATCAACTCTGAATGAGTGGGTTAAAGAGCAAGTAATTCGCAATCCTGTCGCTAAGCCTGAACCTGAAATTAAAGCTGAGCCTAAAACACAAGAGGCGACAGTAGTTAGTGAGCCAATAGCAGAGCCCGTAGCGCAACAAGTTGTTCAAGCAAAACCAGTGACCCCTGCTCCAAAAGTGACTGACATTGCCAGCGATAGTGCTTACCTAGCGGCAATTCGTGAACTGCTTAATTTTGATAAAGAACAAAATAATATTGAACGAGTTTTAAAGCTCTCGCGTGCAGCACGTTGGTCAGGATTGGCTATACCTGCCAATGAAAATGGTAAAACAAGACTACCAGCACCGCGTACAGCAGCCTTCGCTCCCATTGAAAACGCTCTGGCAACGGAGCAAGCCGAGCAAGCATTGCTACTTGCCGAAGGTTTATTCATGGAAGGCGCAATGCAGTTTAATTTGAATCTGCAAATGCTTACTTTGTCTGCGTTAAAACAGCTTAATAAAGCAAAATTAGTTCAGTGGTTAGAGCAACAACTAGTCACTTTAGTCAGTCAATTTCCGTTATTGACCAATTTACAATATGACGATGGTTCGGGGTTATGCAGCCCGCAGAACAAAGAAGCGTTATTAGAAATTGCCAATTCACAAGCTTCGCAAAATGAAACAACTCATGCGCAAGCTAATCCATTTGACGAGCATTACAAAGCCTTAAGCGAGCAAGTTGCAAAAGGGCAGTTAAGTGCAGCTTTAAGCTTAGTTGCACAATTAAGTACACCAACTGGATTTGATCAAGCTCAAAGTCAATTGCTTAAAGCAAAACTATTACTTAAAGCAGAGCATTATGAGCATGCATTGGCAATTTTAACTGAATTACTCGAGCAAATTGAAACTTATCAATTAGCGAAATGGCAACAACAGTTTTGCATGGAAGTATGGCGCTTCGCCAAGCAATGTTATGCCAATTTGTCTCAGGCTGAGAGTGATGACATGAGTTTAGCTGCTAAAAAAATTAGCCAGCGAATGATGGTTACAAACCCGGCTCAAGCAATAGCGTGGGTTTAACACGCCTAATTGGAATTTAGTCGTTAGACAAACAAACTGCAAAGGAAGAAACATGACAGATACATTTCAAAAAGAGATCCCACGAGCTCGGATTAACATATCGTTAGAGCTTGATACTGACGGGGCATCACAAAAAAGCGAATTGCCATTAAAAATGCTGGTTATTGGTGACTATTCAAATGGTCAAAATAGCCAAGACCTTGCTGAGCGCGAACGCGTGACGATTAATAAGAATAACATTGAGCAAGTACTGAAAGATATCGCGCCAAAAGCGAGTTTTCAGGTGGCAAACAAGATAAAAGGCGACGGTGATATCAATGTTAATTTGCAGTTTGATTCATTTAAATCTTTCGATCCAGAGCAAGTTGCTGCACAAGTACCTGAATTAAACAAAATGATGGCAATGCGTAACTTGTTACGTGACTTAAAGTCGAACCTCCTTGATAACTCATCACTTAGAAAAGAGTTGGAGCGTGTTTTACAAAACCAACCAGAACTTGATGAGTTAAAAGCGAAGCTAGATGAAATAGCGCCGCTTGCTTCTGAAGACGAAAAAAAACCTGTGACGGAATAAGGACGCCGCTATGTCAATGCAAGAACAATTAAATGTAGCTGCTCACACAGTTGAGCAAGCGCCATTATCAACCTATGAAAATCTATGCAATATGGTTGATATTGCACCTGTGGGTGATGAAATCAAATTAGATACATTCAGAGATGCAGGTAATCTAGCAGAAACACGTGCCAATGAACGCCTCACTGCAGCAATTAATGTATTTTTAGATATGGCAGGCACCAGTGGCGAAGCAGTCACACGCATCGATAAGCTGTTGCTTGATGATTATATTGCAAAAGTAGACACCATTATCTCGCAGCAATTGGATCAGATTTTACATCACCCTGATTTTCAGAAGGTTGAATCAGCGTGGCGTTCATTACGTTATTTAATTAATCGCACGCCAAATAACGCGAATATTAAAATTGAAATGCTCGATGTTGATAAAGAAACATTGCGTGATGATTTTGAAGAAGCACCAGATACAACACAGTCAGCGCTATATAAGCATGTTTACACATCAGATTACGATACGCCAGGTGGTGAACCGGTATCGACTATGGTGTCTAACTTTGAATTTGACTGCTCGGCAACTGACGTGTCTTTACTACAGGAAATTTCACGTGTATCAGCAGCGGCACATTGTCCGTTTATGGGAAGTGTTGGTCCTAAATTCTTCTTGAAAGACTCATTAGACGAAGTTTCTAAAATTCAGGATATTGGTTCTTACATGGAACGTGCTGAATTCTTACGTTGGAAAAATTTCCGTGAATCAGAAGATTCTCGTTATATTGGTCTTGCTTTCCCACGTTTCTTACTACGTCTACCGTATGGTGATACAAACCCAATTCGTAACTTTAACTACCAAGAAGATGTGAACAGTCAGCATCACGAGCGTTACCTATGGGGTAATGCAACATTTGCATTTGCTGCCAACATTATTCGTAGCTTCCATGATAATGGCTGGTCTGTGAATATTCGCGGCCCACAATCGGGTGGTAAAGTTGAAAATTTACCTCTGCATTCATTTGAAGCAGGTAAAGGTTCTGAAACTAAAATTCCTACAGAAGTACTTATCTCAGAGACCAAAGAACTTGAGTTTGCTAACCAAGGATTTATTCCTCTTAGCTATTACAAAAATTCTGACTTTGCGTGTTTCTTCTCGGCAAATAGTGCGCAAAAGCCGCAAGTGCTTGAAACAGCAGAAGCAACTGCAAATGCTCGTATTAACTCGCGTTTACCTTATATCTTCTTAGTGTCGCGTATTGCTCACTACTTAAAAGTATTGCAGCGTGAAAATATTGGTTCGAGCAAACCTCGTCATGAGTTAGAACAGCAGTTAAATGATTGGTTAGGCGCTTTGGTAACGAAGATGAATAACCCGGATGAGTCGCTAATTGCAACGCACCCGCTTAAAGACGCAAAAGTAACGGTGTCGGAGATCCCAGGAAATCCAGGTTATTACCGCGTTAGCACTTACATTGTGCCGCACTTCCAAGTGGAAGGTATTGATGTTCGCCTTGCGCTAGTTGGACAAATGCCTGGCGAAAAATGAACTGCCAAGCCGCCGATGAAACGGATTTAAACAGGCTGTGTAAAAACGTCAATTTGGTGAGTAGCTGGTTGGTGTAAAAGAATGGCCCCAAGTTGGTTGCAGCCAACTTGGGACATGTTCCCCAGTGGCATGAAGCATCGGGCTTTTTGGGGGGCATAAACAAGGTTGTTTGTGCCTATGCCATCAAACAGGAAACAATTCATTCTAAAAGGAGAATAATGAAATGGCAATTCCAGCGTATATGTGGTTAAAGGATGACCAAGGTAATGACATCAAAGGTTCTGTAACTGTTGCAGAGCGTGAAGGTTCAATTGAGATCCTACACTTTGATCATGAACTTCGCATTCCTACAGATAACGACACAGGCGAATTAACAGGTACTCGTAAGCACGAACCTTTTGTTATTACAAAAGCGGTTGATGCAGCAACACCTTACCTGTACAAAGCGTGTTCAAACGGTCAAACACTTAAGCAACTTGAGCTTAAATGGTACCGTATTGATGACACAGGGACCGAGCGTGAATATTTCTGCCACAAGTTGGAAGATGTAAAAATCACCTCAATTTTACCAACAATGCATAACGTAAAAGACTTAGACAAGGAGCGTTATCCGCACCTTGAAACAGTTAGCCTACGTTATAAACGCATTACGTGGACTTACCTTGATGGCAACATCGAGTTCTCTGACTCTTGGACTGAAGGTCGATAAGTCAGCAAAATTAAAGGATATGCGAAAGCATATCCTTTTATTAGAGGTAAGTTTATGGCGTTATTCGATTTTTTAACTCAACCTGTCACACGAAATGGTCATCAAGGCTTTCAAACTGATGAGCAAAACAGTGTCTGCAAGCATCTAAATGAATTACTTAATGCGCGTCGTGGCGTTTTAAAACATTTGGCCGATTATGGGCTGCCCGATGTCGAAGATATCTACGAAGGCCTACCGTATTCACAGCATACATTGGCGTTTGAAGTTAAAAAATTGATAGAGAAATATGAGCCACGAGTTCGTTATGCCAATGTCATTCCAATGGAAATTCGAGAAGAAAATTGTGTGATTAGGCTCGATATACAAGCATTTTTAACCTCTGGGCAATGTATCAAACTTAACACCCGATTTGAGTCGGGTGGTAAAGCTGATGTGGCAGAACATGCCAAGCAGTTTGATTAATTCAGCGTAAAAGGATAGTTCAATGCAACAGTATTTTGATGCACAAATGCGCTTATTAACCCAAGCCGGCAAACAGTTTGCTCAGCATTACCCTGAGCACGCAGGCATGTTAAATATCGATGCGCTAAAAGATCGTGACCCTCATATTGAACGACTACTAGAAGGTGTTGCGTATTTAACTGCGCATACGCAAAAGCGTTTAGATGAGTCTGTTCCTGAGGTATCAGAGCAAGTGCTGCGTCAGTTATGCCCTATTTTATTGAGCTATTACCCATCAAGCACAGTTGTAAAGTTTAGTCCTAAGCTGGCAATGCAAAAATCACATCTTATTGAAAAAGGGCTGACGCTAAGCGCCGATAAGTCAGTGGTTGATAATAAACATATCACCTTTACAACAACCCACGACTTACAAGTCAGTCCCCTTGATGTTGAGCATGTGCGATATCAAGAGTCGCATTTAGGGTCTGAGCTACGTATTGGTTTACGTTTTGTTTGCCAAGGAGAGCGCAAAAACTATGACCTTGCAAATTTACAGTTTTATTTACGTGGTGATACGCCTTTATGTAGTTCATTGTTTAAGCTTTTAAAAACTGCAGAGCAGTTTACTGAGCTTGATTTTGGCCCCTCGCATTTTGAACATAACAAAAAGTTAAAAGTAAAAGGCTGCAGTGCTACTTATTTAGATATAGATGGTGCTCTATTACCCCATGCGGAACAAAGCCATCCGGGCTATGCGTTGCTGTTAGACTACTTTAACGCGAAAGACCGTTTTTACTTTATGCGCTTTGATGGTTTAAAAGATCTGACCTTACCCGAACATATCGATCGATTTGAGCTGGTGTTTAGAGGCAGTAGTAAATTACCGCCTGGTCATCAATTAAGCCGCGATAATATTTTACTCAATTGTGTGCCAGCCATTAATTTGTTTGCGCAACCAGCAGAGCCAATACGCATAGAGTCAAACCGTACTGATTACATGATCACCGCTGATCAAAACAGAACAGACCATATCTTTAGTTACACCATTAATGAGGTTAAAGGGCGAAACTCGTTAAGTGGTAAATCGTATGATTATACCCCCAGATATCAAAGTGTGTTTGAAGATGAAAAGAAACTGTTTACCGTTTTAACCAAAGATGTGGGTGGAGCTGCGCCGTGTCATTACTTACAGCTGCCATTTAATCTCGAAGAAGAAAAAGAAACTTTATCGGTTGATTTAACCGTTTTTAATGCTGGTTGGCCAAGACAGTTACTCCAAGAAGGCGATTTAAACATTGGTGGCCCTGATATGCCAAGCATTGCCAATGTAGAAAACGTAATTCGCCCGACTAACTATTTACCTTGCCCCGAACAGCCAAAGCACTGGCAGTTGATAAGCCTATTAAATGTGAAGTTTTCACAGATTACACAAGTCACCGAATTAAAACGCTTACTGGTATTATTTGATTGGTCACAAAAAGCTGAAAACCGATTACGTATTGATAGTATTCAAAAAATTACAGCAACACCGATTAGTCAAATTAAGCGCGGCATTTTTATTAAAGGTGTTGATGTATTGATTGATATTGATGAAAGCAAATTTGTTTGTGATGCCGACTTATACCACTTTTGCAATATGCTGCATCAGTTCTTTTTAATGTACGCGCCAATTAATGAAAGCGTGCAAACCCGAGTCAATGCGATTCCAAGCTATAAAACCCATTGTTGGGAAATTGAACCGGGTAAGAGTTATCAGTTATGAATATGCACGAATCAATAAATCATCCTGTTTGGGCAAAGTTACCTGAACCAATAGAAAAGCTGATTGCAGCCCCTTGGCAGTTTAATTTATTTAAGGCGATGAGCCTAATTGAAAAACATTGGGCAACACCTTCAGAGCTTGAAAAAGGGATTAGCGAGCGAGTGCTCTTTAAGCCTTATAAAGAACTTGGCTTTCCTGCCACGGATGTTCGCAGCTGTGAATTAGATAACCTTGGCCGTGGCCGATTAAGTTTGTCGACATCATTTTTAGGCTTGTATGGTGTAGATGCACCTATGCCACATTATTTACTCGAACAGGCGGCCAGTGATCAAGAAAGTGGGGGCCGAGTAAGGCAGTTTTTAGACATGTTTAACCATGTACTTTATTGCCAATTATTCCAAGCATGGAAAAAGTCGCACATCAATGTTGAAGGCCGAGGTGCAGCGCAATTCGATCATTTAATTGAAGCTATTTTATCAACCAAAACCGAGCAAAAAGTTCAGTGTGGGATCGCAAGCTTAAAACAAACTAGTGCGGCGGGTTTAGCGCAATTACTTCGTCACTCATTAGAGGTTGAGCAATTAAGTGTGGATGATACTCGTGCAAATTGGCAGCAAATAGACTCGCCAAGTTCATTTGGTCAAGATCAACAAATGGTGTTAGGTGAGTCTGCGGTTCTTGGTGAGCGCGTGTTAGTGAGTGGCAGTGTACTAACCATAGTGATTGGTCCTGTGGATTCTGACACCGCGATAGCGCTTAACCCCCAGCATTCACAAGGTAAGAAAATGGCAACCATGTTAAGCACTCACTTACCCAGTAATGTGCAATGGGTTTGTCAAATTAAGGTGGCTAATAAAGCGGTATCAGAGCAAGTCATAGGACAAAGCGATTTATTACTCGGCCATAATGCCTATTTAGGGCGCGCTGAAGCAAATATCAGCGTGCATAGTTACACACGTCAACAATATCAACATTAAAAGTAATCAGGATTTAAGGAAAACAACATGGATGCAAAAGGCATAAAGCAGCTTATCGACAAACTAAATGGCCATACTGCAACAGCACTTGAGTCAGCAGCAGGGTTTGCGAGTAGTCGTAGTCACTATGAAGTGTTACCTGAACATTTATTAATTAAGTTGATGGAAGAAGGCAGTAACGGCGATTTAGAGCATATTTTTCACTTTTTTAATATTAATCAAGACGCAGTGTGGCATGAGCTGCTCGACTTTTTAAACCGCCAACCAGCGGGTAACCAAAGTAAGCCTGTTTTTTCTCGTCGACTTTATGAGTGGCTTGAGCGTGCTTGGTTAAGTGCAAATGTGCAGCACAAAAGTGACTGGATCACTGGTGCTGCGTTGATCGATGCCTTGACTGAGTTATTGCCGTACAGCCCAGTACTGCAATTGCCAGCGTTACTTGAAAAAATTGACGCCCGTTTCATGGCTGAAAACCTCGATAAGCTTTGCCAAAACTCTAGTGAGCGATTAAATCCACAGGCAAAGCAAAGTGCCCCGCAAAATGCTACTGACAAGCAAAGTGGCCAAGGTGGTGCCCTTGATGAATATTGTGAAGATCTGACCGAAAAAGCAAAACAAGGCAAAATTGACCCTGTGCTTGGTCGCAACGACGAAATTCGTATGATGGTTGATGTACTTTGTCGTCGTCGTAAGAACAACCCAATTTTAGTGGGTGAACCAGGGGTAGGTAAAACTGCAGTAGTTGAAGGATTTGCTCAGCGTATTGTTGATGGTCAGGTACCTGATGATCTCAAAGGTGTACGATTACTGGTGTTAGATATGGGCCTATTGCAAGCTGGTGCAGGGGTTAAAGGTGAATTTGAACGCCGTTTAAAAACAGTGATCGATGAAGTAAAAAACTCAACCACCCCTATCATCATGTTTATTGATGAAGCCCACACATTGATTGGTGCTGGTGGTGATGCTGGTATGAGTGATGCGGCTAACCTGCTAAAGCCTGCGCTTGCCCGAGGTGAGTTACGCACAGTTGCTGCAACCACTTGGAGCGAATACAAAAAATACTTTGAGCGAGATGCTGCACTTGAGCGCCGTTTTCAGCTTATTAAAGTTGATGAGCCAACGGAGCAAGCTGCTCAGTTGATGTTAGCGGGTTTGAAAGATAAGTATCAACAACATCACAATATTCAAATTACTGATGATGCAATAGAAGCAGCGGTGGTCTTGTCGTCGCGTTATATCACGGGTCGTCAACTACCAGATAAAGCCATTGATGTGCTAGATACGGCTGCGGCAAGAGTCCGAATGTCGTTTGCTACCGACCCAGCTGCCATTGAAGCTGAGCGAGAGCACATTAATTATCTAGAAACACGTATCCAAAGCATTGCAGCAGAAAGCGAGCAAGGTTTGGCGGTTGATATGGACAAATTGCTGCACTTACAACAAGAACTAAATGCAGCGCAGAATAACTTAGCAGCATTGACCAGTGCGCGTGAGTCACAAATTTCGACATTAGGTCAAATCAATGAATTTAAGCAAGCTAATTCGCAAAATGAATTAGACAGCAGGGTGTTACTTAGCTTACGACAAACGCTAAAAGAGCAAAACACACAAAATAATGGTCTTTACAGCGAAGTGGATGCCGATGCCGTTGCGCAAATTATTTCGCAGTGGACAGGCGTGCCCGTTGGCGCGATGGTGAAAGATCAAATAACCAATTTGATCACTCTTGAAAAGGTCATTAGCCAAGAAGTGATAGGTCAGCAATCTGGCATTGCAAAAATAGCCCAAACGTTGCGCGTAAGTAAGGCAGGCATAAGCAATGAATATGGACCGCTTGGTGTGTTTTTATTAGCAGGCCCTTCTGGGGTGGGTAAAACCGAAACTGCACGATGTTTAGCCAAGCAATTATTTGGTGGTGAGAAGTTTTTAACCACCATTAACATGAGCGAGTATCAAGAAGCGCATACAGTATCGCAGCTTAAGGGTTCGCCACCGGGATACGTTGGCTATGGCGAAGGCGGGGTATTAACGGAGGCTGTAAGGCAGCGTCCGTACTCGGTGATTTTACTCGATGAAGTAGAAAAAGCGCATAAAGATGTACTAAACATGTTCTATCAAGTTTTTGAGCGTGGCAGTATGCGCGATGGCGAAGGTCGCGAAATCGATTTTAAAAATACCGTGATCATCATGACCTCAAATTTAGGGTCCGCTGAACTTATTGACGCTTGCACGCCACCCAATGTTATTGATTTAACTGAGCCGACTGACGATGAACATGCCGACATTGAAAATCAAGACCAAATCAATGCAGCATTGAATAGTGAACAAGCCCCTTTAAATGAAGATGGCAGTCCATGGCAAGTTCCTTCAATTACAGCACTAACAGAGCTAATTAAGCCGCAGCTACTGCAATTTTTTGCCCCAGCACTGTTAGCGCGAATGCAAGTTATTCCTTATTTAGCGCTAGATAAAGAGGCACTGCAATCAATTGTCAGCTTAAAACTAGACGGTATTGCCAAACGTTTAGCGAATAATCACAAAATGCAGCTGCGTGTAGATGAAACAGTACTTAATAAACTGACCGAACAATGCCAGTTATCAGACAGTGGCGCACGCATGGTTAACGCTGTGATTGAGCAGCAAATATTGCCTGGCATTGCTAAATCAATTTTAGAGTTTATGGCAGAGGATGATATGCCAGATATTCTCACCTTAGCTGTTGATGAGAATGATGAAATTACCGCAACCTTTGCGGACCAAGCATAAAGGATTTGAACAATGGGATTCATGGATAGCCTAAATGAACTAAAAGCCAACACCAGTCATTTTAGTGTCAACGTGCAAGGATTGCCTGATGGCATGGTATCGGTGACAGATTTTGAATCAACTAATGACAGCCTGTGTGAAGACTTTTCGTTTTACATTCAAATTTTAAGTCAAGAACACCTCAGTGCTGAAATGCTGTTAGGTAAAGACGCCAAGCTAAAATTAGTGTGGTCAATGACCGACCGCACTATTTCTGGTCTCATCAGTGCTTTTACTGCCCATGGGCAAAGTCATCAGGGTTATCACTATACGCTGACCATGAGTTCTTATTTAACCTTGTTAAAGCATCAGCACTCAAACCGTGTTTTCACCATGATGGATCCAGCTGCCATAGTAAAAAGCGTGTTTACTAAAGCAGGTTTTCCAATGCAAAAGTTTAGTATTCAAGCATCGGGACCAACCCTTGAAATGACGGTTCAATACAACGAAACAGACTATGAGTTTGTCACGCGTTTGATGCGTAAGTATGGCTTTGTATATGGCTTTGTAGAGCAAACAGAAGGTGATTGCACCTTCAAAGTCTGTAATAGCAGTAAAGACTTTTCCGGGCAATGCGATGATATAAGCCTGAGTTATGTGCCGCCATCAGGGCAAGTTCGAAATAGCGAAACCATTTTTGCAATAAGCCGTAAAGCACAGTTGCATCCACAAAGTGTGTCGCTTAATGATTACAACTACAAAGCGCAAGGTAACTTAAATGTGTCGACCGCAAATAATACCAGTTACCCAGGGTTTGGTGATGACAGTCATTATGCAGATAACTTTCCTAACGCCAATATAGGTAATTCGCTGGCGAAAGTACGTCAACAAGCGTTTGATTGTCAGCGTGAACAATTAATTATTGATACGGATTGCCGTGCCTTAAGACCCGGTATGTTGTTGACAGTGTATGACCACCCTGATCATAAAGGGCTGTATTTAATAACGCGTGTTGATCACAAAGGCAGCCAATCTGCGGCAGTAGAATATGGCTCGCAAGTTAAAGGGTTAACCTATAAAAACCAAGCCTATTTATTGCCTGCATCCGTTGAGTTTAGAGCTGAGCTGTCTCCTGCACGTCGTGTATTTGCAACATTTAATGCCACCATTGAGCAAGAGGTTGACGACGATGGCAATTACTTAGTGCGCTTACCGTTTAACCAAGACGGTGAAGGCCAAGAAAGCCGCCCAACGCGCTTACTACAGCAATATGGTGGCAGTGGCCATGGTATGCATTTTCCGTTAACGACGGGCACCGAAGTGTTAGTAACTGGCGAAAATGGCGACCTAGATAGGCCGATTATTTTAGGCGCGCTTTATAATCAGAGCTGCCCAAACCCGGTTACCAGCCAAAATCCGACAGAGAATAAGCTTGTTACCCGTGCTGGGCATAGCTTGATCATGGATGACAAAAGCGGTGAAGAAAAAATTAGCCTTGCAAATAAAGAAAATAAAAACCAATTGTTGTTAGATGCCACCGAGAATGCCCATCAAGCTACACTCAAATCAGTGGAAGGTGACGTTAAAATTTCAGCCAAAGAGAACCTACAGTTTGTTGCTGAGAATGACGCCATTTTTACCGCTGCCAACGATTTTACTAATCGTGTTGAGAACACCCTACAAGTTCAAACACGCGAGGGTGATATTAAGGTAACGGCTGCGGCTGACTTAACATTAAAGTCTGATGCCGATACCCGTATCGAAGCGACTGATGGCAGCAGCGAACTTAAAGCAGCGCAAGAACTTAAGTTGCAAAGTGAGCAAGATTTTAGTGTCTACTCGGTCGATGGCAACCTTGAGTTTCAAGCGCCAAATGGTGATTTGAACCTCTCAAGCGGAGCAAATATCACCATCAAAGGCGAAGGTCGAGGCTCTATCCAGCTTAGCCAAGGTGGTGCAAGTTTAGAGATTGATGCTGCGGGTAATTTAACTATCGATGCCACCAATATCACTCTATCGGCTAGAAACATTGCTATTAAAGGCAATGCAATAAGTAATAACTAATTTCAAGGACTGAAAATGACAGCCACAGTAACTCAGTTATTTGATCAACAACATAGTCTTGCAGAGGTCAGTGAAGTATCGCCTCAGGGCAAAGCCTTGAGCGTGATTATAAATCACATTCGTTATGATGTTGCTTTGCAAGCTGCCCATGTATCGTGTTGCAAAGTAGGTAGCCAAGTCGTGGTGCTACACAGTGAGCAAGGTGTCATTGTTACAGCACTTTTAGCCGCACCTGAACAATCTCCGGCGGCTCATATTAGCAACGAAGCAGGGCATATTATTATTGCCGCAGAGCAAAGCGTTAGCTTGCAAACCGCAAAGGGCAGCATCGAAGTATTTGCCGATGGCACTATCGTGCTTGAAGGCGAAGATATCACTGCAAATAGCCAACAAGACCTTACTTTGGCAGGTTGGCCGATTAGGCTTAATTAATATGTTTGCAGCGGTTTCTAAGTTAAAACAGCATCAACAGCGTGTTACTACCTTAATGGCGCACCGTGAAAAGCTCCTTGCGTCAGGGGCGTATAGTCTTGCAAGGCAAAAAGTGTTAGAGCATCAAGTGCTTAATCATCTTTATGTGCTGGCATCGCTTAAGCAGCAGTCACCGTGCGACTACTTCAATGGGAATAGCTTTAACGACCTTGCTGAACTTAGCTGTGATGATTTTTGTAAGCTCGCGTTAGCGAGCGAGCAACAGGCCATTTTTGCGCTTTGCGCAACACGTTTAATGGCTGCACCTGAGCAAGATAACAGTGACTATTTTTTAGCGCTTAAAAAGCAGCAAGCTCTGCCTGTTTATACTTTGTTATCGCAGCAACTTAAGTATTGGTCTATCCCAGAACAAAAAGCACTCAGAGCCACAGTGCTAGAGGGCAAAGAGTCATTACCGCAGCAGCTTAAAACTATTTTGTTTTCGCAGCCTTTAAATGATGCTGAGTTACAACAAGCACTCGCTCATACTGATTTTACTTTGGTATATGCCGCTTTAGTCAATTGCTATTGCCAAGGCGATAACAGCCTTAGTGATAAGTTGTTTAAAGTGTTCTCGAGTACCAGTGAGCCAGCACATAAAGCGCAGTTATTACAGTTAGCGGGGCTGGTTAACGATAGTCGCTGGCATGAGCCTTGCGCTTTATTTTGTAAAGCGCACCCAGAATTTTGCCAAACCGTATTAAGCCACTTTGTGTATAAATCAGCGCTGGTATTGGTGATAGAGCTTATGGGCGTTGCGCAAACACAGCAAGCAGCTTATCAGGCTTGGCTAACGTTAACAGATAGACCACTTGCAAAAGCAGAAGCCTTAACACTGGTAAGCACGCAAAATCAGCATCATGTGCAAGCCGGTATAAACTTGCATGATGCAGAGCATGTTAGGCAAGCACTGGCTTTAAGCAAAGGAGAGTGTGTTTTAAAAGGCGTGAGTTTTACAAAAGCGCAGCCAGAGCAAGGCTTAGCAGAATTTGCAGGCGAGATTGTACAGCGAGTATTTGCCCCTCAGTTTGAATTAACACTGGCCTGTGGCCTTTATCATACTCAGCAAACAGCAGTTCAGTGGCAAAAGTTAACAGCAGGAGCACAACATGCTGCATAACTTTACTCCTTGGCAAGCAAGCGTGTTCGAAGGTTGGCAAGCAGATGGCACTGCGTCTCATGTTGTTTTGGTAAAACAAAGCTTTGAGTTTGATGAAAAAGGCAATACCAGCTTAATGGAACCGAGTGTTGAAATCGTCATGGCCGACGAATATAGCGGTGATCCGACTAGCGAGCCGCTGGTGGCAGTGAATGAACAAGTGGCATTTAAGCAAGGTTTCGAAATGTATGGCAACTTTACTGCGTACCCGCCAAAGGGCAAAACTGCTCGTGTTATTGAGGTTGAGCTAGGTTTAGTTGAAAACGACACGCCTATAATTAAAAAGCGATTACGCATTACTGGCGAACGTGAATGGCGCCGTTCACTGCTTGGCCCTGTCGCAACAGATCCAAGCCCTATTACGCCAACAGCTATCTGTTATAGCCGCGCGTTTGGGGGCAAAGCACATCATGATCAAAACGTCTATAGCCTCGAAAACCCAATAGGCGTTGGCTTTAAACTGAAAAATAAGCACGCAGTAGGGCAGCTTTTACCTGCGATAGAGTATGCCAATGAGGTATTAAGAAAACCAAGTCATCAAGTAAGCGTTGCTGGCTTTTCGGCAATTCCGAGTCATTGGTCACCGCGTATAGAATTAATGCCAGAGATTGACGAACAAGCGCTCATGGCTGGTAAATACCCGTTCAAAACGTCATTGGCTAGCAACTTTTACAACACAGCACCCGCAGATCAACAAACAAAGCAAGTGTTTACAAAAGGCTGGGCGTTTTCTTTAAGCGGATTATATCCATTACAAGAATATGGCCAGCAACAAACTGTAGAGCTTCCTGTGCTTAAGCCAATAGTGCAAGTGGCTAATACGTTAACAAGGCATGATATCGACATGCACTGCGATACCTTAGTGATTGATTCGGACGCACAGTGCTTTTCGCTGTTATGGCGCGGACATATCAACAGTGACAATGTGGCAAGTAGCAGCAATATAATTGTAGCTGAGCAGGGAGGTAACGATGCAGTTTGATACTCTTTATCATGTTAATGCCGCGGGGTGTTATACCGAAAGTTTTTATACATCGGTGGCAAACCAAATGTTGTATTCAAAGCCAAGCAAAGCGCTGATCCGCTGTGATATTAGTTTAGATGCCCCATATGTATTTGTAGAACTGACTGAGCTTACAGGGCTTGATAGGCAAACTCGTTGCTTGCTAATTTTATCTCATATTATTGAAAGCATTGAGTTAAAAAAACTTTGTTGTTCATTTAGGGTCAACAAAATTCAGTTTATATTACCGCACGACAGTAATGGCGAGCCGCTGATTGATGATGACACATTAAGTGAAATACTGACTGATGCAATGCCTGAGCAAACACCTGCTTTTGAGCAGGTAAGCGATTGGCAGCTCGAAGCAACCGAACTCGATACCCTCGTAGTTGCCGTTGATTCTTGTAATAGTTTTGAATACGTGTCGGAGCAAGCTAAGCATCACACAGTACAAGTGGTAAATGGCCCTAGCGGCGTGATTAATGGCGAAGGTGGCTATGCGTTATTGGTACACAGACAAGGTTGTTTCAAAGCCACCACCTTCGATGAACCAATGCCTTCTAAGCTTAAAAAAGCAAACATACAGGTTAGTGATACCTTTATTTTTGCAGGCATGCAGTCATATGAATGGCAAAAACTGTGGTTTAGCTATACCCAAAAACACTATAAAAATGATGATGAACTAATAGAGTTTGCCGAACTAAATACCGTAATAGGTTATCAAGGCGTGGCAAACCAATCTGCGGCATTTGCATTAGCTGGAAGCTATTTGCATAACCCGCTGATGGCTGACACTGAACACGTTTTTGTGGTGTTCAATCAGCCAAATGAACAGCTATTTAAGATTTCAAGGAGTGAAAGCGAATGTCATATATAAATGCCATAGCTGGCAAACAATCAGGCAGCGTACAATACGACATAGACGCACTCACTGCTGACGTACGAAGCGGCGGTAGTGTTACATGGCGCCATAATAACCCGACATTACTTGGTCTAACCAACAGTGCGCGAAGCAATGGTGCGCTCGGCAAAGCCAATGGTATTGCTATTTTTGCAGACCGTTCTGAAGGCGAATCTGCTTTTTTAGATGAAATAGCCAGACCCAAGTACCGAGAGCATACACTTGGTGAAATGGTTAATCGGTTTATTCCAGATTACATTATTCCGCCACCGCAATGGGATAACGAGAAAAACCAGCCAATTCTGCCGTGGAACGAACCGCAGACCAATATGGACGTTAACAAACCAATTAATAACCCTCGTGCCTTTTTAGATTTAGTGTCGAATCATTTAGGTTGGCAACCAGGCACAGAGCAGCAACTGGTTAAAGACACTGAATCAGAGGCACCACAAACTGCTACAGTCTCAGGGCAAAATGTACTTATAAATGGCCGTACCGCCGTGCATAAAGATAGCGGTGGTAAGCTAACAACAATCGATGTGTGCTTAACCACAATTGTTCCGACTGTTGTACCCATTCCCTATGTAAATAACGCAAAATCTTCTGATATAACTGGGGTTGCTGGCTCAGTTAAAATCAATGGCAAAGGCGCTGCCACAATTAAAAGTAAATTCTCAAAAAGTAAAGGTGATAAACCCGGTGATAAAAGAGGGATTATAAGCGGAACGAACGATGGTAAAGCCGAATTTATCATGGGGTCATTTAACGTAATGATTGAAGGCAAACCCGCGGCTCGCCAAGGCGACCCGATGATATCAAATAATAAAAATACCCCACCCATGCCACTTATGCAGCCTAGCGGCCCCGCACCAAGGGGGCTTAGAGTGCAAGTTAGGGATAGTTTGCAAGCTGAAAATGCAGGGAAGAAGATCATAGTTAAATTATCTGGAGCAGAAAAGCTAGACGAAGATGGGGTAAATATCCAATGAGTGATTTAAGTGTCGCAGACAAAATCAATATAAAAAATGCCCACAGAGAACTTGTTTTTGAACGCCAATCAGATGGTACAAAAAATGTATCTCTGATGGTTAAAGATGAATCAGTTGATAGAAGTCAAAAAGGTTATTACAAAATTCCTTTGTATAAAGTGGATGCAAAAGAAGAAAACGACAATACAGCTGATATTGAACTGGTTCATATATTCCCCATTAGATATGCACATCCTGCTGATGAAATAGATAATCATAAAACGAATCTTAGAGATGGTTACTTATACATTTTTGTTGATGGTCATTTATGGCGTGAACTCAAGGTTACAACTGAGCAAAACGTGACACGTTTTAATGATGTTAATCTTGCGTGGCAAAAAGGCGTCATGACGTGGAAGCAAAATAAAGGTTACAGAGATGCAACGGGGGAAGAACTCAAAACAGTTATTGTGCCTCATAAACTTAATGGGCAAACCTGTGAGGTTCAAATAGCTTATTCAGAAGTGCAATGGTCTTGGAAGCAAATAGAGCTTTTTGGCGGCCTTAACCCCGAAGATCCAAGATTAAATTATGGCGAGCCAGTTAAACCCGGCGATAATAATAGCGATGCGCAAATATTACGAGGTGATAGGCTTTTCACGTTAGATAAACTCGGCGATTTTGAACAAGGTTATAATAGCGCCAAACTACCTAAGCATGTTGTGCTTGATGTTGTTAATCAAGCGGGTGTGTATTGCCCAGTTATTCCTGACCAGATAGGCAAAGTTCGCCAAGCCGCAGCGGATATTACATTAACGCGTTCAGTTATTAGTTCACTGCCGATAGAGCAAGTAGCTAATGGACAAATGGTGTCGAGTGTAGCTGAACTCACAAAAGAACAAAGGGGTCAGCTTGAATTAGCATCGTTTGTTCAACAAACCTTTTTTGCTTTTCCACAATCTGTTTCAGATAAGTTAGCAACCTATGGTGAAGACAGTGTTTCTGAACAAGAGCAAGATATTGCTGCTGATTATAAAAAATGGATAGATAACAAATTTGATAAAACAGCGTTCAGGAAATTTTTAGCAACTGCAAAAGTGTTCGAGTTAGGCGAATATATCAATGAATTAAGAGCCAATGTAAAAGATATAATAGAGGACGAAGATAGCGCTTCTAGTTTTTATCAATGTACAAGGGATTATGCATATCACACGGGCAATCGAAGGCTCGATATGTATCAACTAATGTGCGATGTATTAGCCCCACTTAAAGATTTAACGGCAGACTTGCTTCGTTCAAGCGTAGTGTATGAAAAAGACGCACAAAAGCTTAAACAAATAGACAGTAATGACTTAGGCCAGCATATCATTTTAAAGGTGTTAGGTACCCACCCTGAAGACACTAGTAATCGTGAAAATTTACTGAAACTACACAAGTTACTTTTTCCTGACGAAAAGTGCAGTAACCCAGGCTTAACTGACTACTTAAATTTTAGAGACCCTGACGACCCTAAAAATATCGATTTTGATATGGATGAGTTTTATGCCCTTGAGAGCAATGACGATGGGCTAGATGGCTATATTGAAGGTGATTTAACGCAAGTATTTAGGCGAAGCAGTCAAGCTGTATGGGGCTTTTTTAATATTATTATGGAAGTCCCCACTGCTACGTATTCAATGTCTCAAGGTAGCGGAACAATTAAAGATGTGTTTACTGCTCGCATGCAAAAGCAATCGAGCTTACAGCGAGAAAGTAATAATGTTCAGCGGCAAATAAAGAATTTAGAAGAACAGATAGAAAATAAACAAAACGAAATTAAAAGCTCTGAAAAATCACGCAATGAGCTAATTCAAGAAGCGCGTAATCAAGGGATTGATGGCGATGACATCACTGAACAATTAAACAGGCAACTGAAACAAAAAAATAAAGAGTTAGAACATTACAAAACATTACTTAAACAAGCAAAAACAAAAAGTAGTGTGACCCGCGCGCATTTATCAACCCTGAAAAGTGTTGGACTAGACATGCTTGATAGTGAGGCTCGTATTAAGTCAGTTGCGATGTCGTACAACCCGTATCAAAAAATAATGCATTTAGCGCATATGATCTCTGACGACTTGCTTGTTGAGATAGATATTGATGTAAACGACTATTATCAAGGCAACTTGCCCGATTCAGTTGTGCCGCTTAATTTTGACAGCCGTGCAAAGCGAGCTGAGCAACGCATTTTAGAGTTTAATAAAATAACCGAAGGCATAGATGAAGCATTAAGCCAAGGCAGTTACCCTGGTAATGGTGGAACGCGCCCAATAGTTAAACTTAAAGTTAACGATAAAGTAACCATACCCGCTCGGTTAGACCTGATTACAAGTTTAGATGGCTCTTTAAATGAACTTGAGGCTATGGTTACTAAGCAATATTACCAAGCAGACAGTGCCAGAGAAAAAGTAATAAAAAAAATGGTGGTGTTAGATAAGTCTAAACTTTCAGAGCTTAAAGGTGAATTAAAAGAACTACGTGATGATTTTAGAGAAGATGAAGTTAGGTTAAAAAAAGCAAATTGGGATTTAGCCGGTTATAAAGATCATAATAAGTCTCTCAAAAAATACGCACAAACAGCATTTGGTAAGCAGCAAACGGGTAAAGTAGGCTCAGCCAGTATTGGTGTATTGCCGTTTGTTTCAGGGTTAGAGGCCATTAACTTTTATACCGTCATAATGGGTGATGGCGTGAGTGCCATGGATAAAGCGTCGGCTACTTTAGATTTACTTGATGTAATGGTGAATATAGGTAAAGACCTTGTTGAGCGTCGTTATGGTATGCCAAGCTCAGGCCAGTTGATTCTATACGCTGATAATAAAGTACCTGCAAGTGAGTTTACTAAAAAAATCTTAAGAGGGAGGCTTAGTGTATTATCAGCAAAAGTAGGACTATTTTACACTGCAAACCTTTTTACATTAGTAGCTGGAGCGATTAGTACCTATGTGGCTGTAAGAGATGCTGTTAATGAATATAACAAGGGTAATGTGGGTCTTGCCACGGCTAACTCAGTAATGGCGTTAGGTTTTTTAAGTATGACCGCAGCCTCGGGCATTGCTATTGTCACCAAAGGGGCATCTGCCTTAATTGCCGTTTTTGGTATAGCAGGCTTAGTGATCATTCTCATTGCAGCAGGGCTTATTTATTATTTTAGTGAATCAGAGGTTGAAGCTTGGTTGCATGCATGCCCGTGGGGTAAGGCAGCTTTTATTAATGATGGTTCAACAAGTGTGCGAGCAGAACAATGGCGAAACCGCCCAGATTTAGCACTTCTTGATATATACAACGTACTTTACAAGCCTTATACAAAAGTGATTGCAAGCCACCTTGCTAAAACTATTTCAATTGGGCTATCTGCGCCTGTTGCCGCAGTTAATGACGGTGTCGATGCAAAACTTTATTGGCGAATGGTTAACCCTACTCATGCTAGTTTAATAGCACCATACCGCGGTTATGATGTTGAAGCTGCCAAAAAGTATGCAGAAATCATGGAGCTTAAGATGGATCGATTCAGAAAGCATCAAAAGTTTGCGCAAATTCCCCTTGATTCCCCCATATTAACTAATGCGTTATGGATGCTTCAACCTGCTCGTACTGGCTGGCAAGCAGAAATATATTACAAGGCATTTTTGACTGAATACGGTTTGCAACAAGGGGACCAAATAGAGCTTAAATTAGAAGCCACTGTTTATCCTGATGGCAGAGGACAATCTACTATTCAGGGCTTTAATAGTATTTATGGCTTACCAATCGAATATTACAAAGTAGGTGAAAAGCCAGGGTTCTTCTCTTGGGGTGATGATCGTAAGTTCAGCCACCGTATTGGCAAAGAAACTAGCAAAGCCATTATTCATTTATAAAAGCTAAATTATAAATCTAAGCTTTAATAAGTTGAGTTGTAAAAAACACATAAGAAGTGCAGCAAATAAAGGAGTAACAATGAGTAGCGATGATAAAGGCTCTGTAAAATCAAGTAAGCTGGATGACTTAATTGATAATCTTATTAGTGATGAGGATCTTGAGCGCTATATTGCTGAACAAAACGACGGTTTAACTCGTGAAGAACGAGAAAAAATAAAAAGAGAAAACCGCATTAACGCAATTAACCAGTGGTGCGCTGAAAACCCTGGCAGAGATCCAACAAGAGCAAAAGATAAAACCATTAAACAGCTCGCCTTAGATGAAGAGGCGGTGGTTCGAAGAGAAGAGTTTAGAAAAAACAACCCAGAGATAGTGGCTGAAATAAGAAAGCGAACTAAAAATGAAATCAAATACTTTGATGATAGACAAACCTATAATGAGCAACTGCCAAAAGACTATTTACATAAAGACAGTTATGAAACGCGATTAAAAAAAGCAGAAGTACTCAATGGCTGCAGCTTTAAAACGCGTACCTTTAAAAGTAAGCGTTTTACTGATCAATATGCAGCAGAGCTTGAATCTCCTAATTGTGGCTCAACACTTGAGGGGCATTGGGTTCGCAATGATGGTAAGCAGTTGGCTATTTCATGGTTTGGAGGGTGGTCTAACTTATTTACTATTCTTGGTTTCAGTTGTACGAGTCTTGCTTTAATCGTTCTCTTTTTTCATATCATAGCGTTAATTGCGAATGGGTTTGAGTATTTCTGGGTGATGGCCTCAATCTATGTGACGTTCTTTAGTTTGGGTTTATTCATTTTAAAACACCGCGCTATATTAGCGCACCGAGATAAGTTTTACTTTAATCGCCATACCGGCCTTGTAAAAACACCGCATACTTTATTTAGAAAACCGTTTTATTTACCTTACGAAGACATTGTTTGCTATGGCGCAAATCAGCGTAATGTCGGCTCAGCCCGTGGTGGTTCTCGTGTATTTGTGTCACTCATGGTGCCGTTAAAATACCCTAAACATTACCGCTTCACTAAGCCAACATTTTACGTTGGTGGTTTTAACCGTCAGTGGGATTCACTGGCATACGCCACAGCCATGACTTTTATGGATACATCCATCCCGCTTGGTACTCACTTATATCAATCGATAGAGCATTACTTCAAAATTGATAAAGATATAACCGAAAAACACGGATTCCCTGAGGAGCTAAAACCTTATTTAGATCCAGTCGATTGCCAAGTAAATAGAGAAGCCGTGTGGTAGTGAAGCTAGTTTGGTTTGTATTTACGCAAAGGAGTGGCACCGAACTGTAAATAAATAGTTAGTAATACAGTTCGGTAATAAGGAAGTTGAATATGCTTGAGCAATACGCAGAAACCGCTTATCGCGGTAAACAAGCTGCAAAATTTAGAAATGGAATCGCAACAGGTGAACGTGATTCAATGTATTGCCGTTATCAAAGCGAGCAAGCTATTTACCCTAGGGAAAACTTATTTGGATATTGCTTTGATAGCAGTCAGAAGAGTTATTATAAAGGGAATATTAATGGTCAAACAGACTATGAACGCTCAATTTTAACTAAAGGAAAAAATAAGTTGACGTTGGCCTTAATTGCAAATGCTACAAATATTATTGGTTTGATTAACTTTACTTGGGCGATGCTACATTTATTCTTTGTTTTTTTTATGTTTATTCTACCCTTATTTTCCCTTGCTTTAGGGGCATATGAACTTGCATTTGATTTTTTTATCATTCTTTTAAGTTGCTGGGTGGGATCTAAATTAATTAGCTTGCTAATTTGGCCTTTTTTTCGTTTCAAATTTAATCTAGCCACAATTTTTAACCGTAAAACGGGTATGGTTGAAGTACCTACTAAGAATGCAAAAAACTTTGATGCACTCCCTTTTGAAGAGTTCAATGCTCACTATAAGGTAGCCCATAATCCTAAAAGTGGTTTTGCTAATAGAGGCTTTACATTACTGCATTATAAGAAAAACATTCGTTATGAACAGACTTATAGTAACCAAATAGCCTGCGCTTTTTTGCACTGGGAGCTATTGCAAAATTTTATGGATGTTACTCAGCCATTAGCTGATATCCCACAATTTGAATATTATCGAGAGTTTGATAAAACAACCGCAGAGTTTGATAAAGCGAACGGTCGTCCAAAATATTTTTGGTATCGTGTTGATAAATCTTTTTTAAAAAAGATGAGCCAAGCAAAAAACGAGCAATTAAAAGAGTTTAATGATGATGAGCAACTAGATAATTTATTGATGGGTAAACCAATCAAGAAGCTCAATCCACCTGAAATCTTTATGTTTCCTTGGAAATACGCAGAAAATATAAAACCTGAAAGTGAGATTAAATTTGGCAAAACAGCGTGGCAAAAATTCACCTCATTTTTAATGATTGATTTGTAAAAACTGACTGTTAGGGCAACATTGAAAGATAAGGATATCAATGTCTATTTCATATAAATTTGCAAAGCTAAACGCAAGAGCGATGGAAAATTCACAGAATTTTAAAAATTATTTTTCGAAGAAGAGGTTTAATAAATTCACTGATTTAATGGGTTTTCAAATAGTAAAAATTTTAGTCTTAAAGGATGAAGAAAGAAGGCTTAAAGATTTAAATAGTATTGATAACGAAGGGCGTTATTTAGGTTTCCAAAAAGCAAATGATGCGATGCTTGCGTTAACTTTAGGGCCGATATTATTGGGGGCAGTGCTAACGTTTATTTCTATTATAGCTTTAATGGTGTGGATCTATGAGTCAATTTACTATCCAAATAATGCTGCTTCTCCATTGTTCTTTGTATGCCTCTCCTTAGGATTTAACCTTTTCTTCCTCAACTTTGGGCCTATTTTAGCGCGTTACATTTTACCTCGGCGTGAGGTGTATTTTGACCGTATAAATCAAACGGTGAGTTTTACTTGGTCGGTTGATAATGCGCAAAAGAATGAGCACGGTCATGCGACCTTTCCGTTTTCAGAGATAGAAGCGTTTTACGCTAAAGCCAATCATTCACAAGGACATGGCGTGACTCATGCGATGTATGTGGCTCATAAAGATTACAGCAACCATGCAGGTGCGTTTAGTGAAATTCGCGTTAAAGACAACCCACAAAATCCAAACTACTGTCGTTACACATGGGAGCGCGTGGTGCGTTTTATGGATTTAAGCAAACCATTAGTGGACTCACCCGAAATTGAGCCGTTTCGTAATTTAGACCCAGTAACACGCGATTTTGATAAACAGAATAACCGCCCAGAAAAGTATTGGCGTTTAATGAGTTACAAACAGATGCAGCAGATAGAAGGAAAGCTTGATAACGATATTTATCGCTTTAACTTTGATGGTGCAATAACCAACCCTAAACGCTGGGCAAACGAAGAAATCACCAAACCATGGGAAAAATGGCCAATTGACGAAAGCTTAAATCAACCTGATACAACGCCTTATTGGAAGCGATTAACAAAAACCCAATTAAGGCAAATAGCAGTGGGTGTTTAGGGTCTGAGATATTTAAAATGGAATGGTTATAAACAAGGAATGTAGATAGCAATGACTATGAGTAGTAATGATAAAAGCTCAGTAAAATCAAGCAATCTGGATGATTTAATTGATAACCTTATTAGTGATGAGGAGCTTAAACGCTATATTGCTGAACAAAACGATGGTTTAACTCATGAAGAACGAGAAAAAATTAAAAGAGAAAATCGTATTAATGCAATTAACCAGTGGTGCGCCGAAAACCCTGGCAGAGACCCAACAAGAGCAAAAGATAAAACCATTAAACAGCTCGCCTTAGATGAAGAAGATGTAGTGCGATTAGAAGAATTTAGAAGAGATAATCCTGAAAAAGCAGCAGAAAGTAGAAGGAGAGCCGAGAACAGTAGTAAATATTTTGATGATAGACAAACCTATACAGAGCAACTACCAAGAGACTATTTACATCAAGACAGTTATGAAACACGATTAAAAAAAGCAGAAGCACTCAATGGCTGCAGCTTTAAAACTCGTACCTTTAAAAGTAAGCGTTTTACTGATCAATATGCAGCAGAGCTTGAATCCCCTAATCGTGGCTCAACACTTGAGGGACATTGGGTAGAGAATGATGGTAAGCAGTTGGCTATTTCATGGTTTGGAGGCTGGTCTAACTTATTTACAGCACTTGGCTTTTTCTTTGAAACACTCGCTTTTATGGTTTTCTTATTTCATGTATATGCGTTAATTGCGAATGGGTTTGAATACTTCTGGATAATGGCCTTAATCTATGTGACGCTCTTTGGTTTGGGTTATTTCACTTTAAAACACCGTGCTATATTAGCGCATCGAGATAATTTTTACTTTAATCGCCATACCGGCCTTGTAAAAACTCCACATACCTTGTTTAGAAAACCATTTTATTTACCTTACGAAGACATTGTTTGCTATGGCGCAAATCAGCGTAATGTCGGTTCAGCCCGCGGTGGCTCACGTGTATTTGTATCTCTCATGGTGCCGTTAAAATACCCTAAACATTATCGCTTCACTAAGCCAACATTTTACGTTGGTGGTTCAAATCGTGAATGGGATTCACTGGCATATGCCACAGCCATGACCTTTATGGATACATCCATCCCACTTGGTACTCACTTATATCAATCGATAGAGCATTACTTCAAAATTGATAAAGACATAACAGAAAAACACGGATTCCCTGAGGAGCTAAAACCCTATTTAGATCCAGTCGATTGCCAAGTAAATAGAGAAGCCGTGTGGTAGTGAAGCTAGTTTGGTTTGTATTTACGCAAAGGAGTGGCACCGAACTGTAAATAAATAGTTAGTAATACAGTTCGGTAATAAGGAAGTTGAATATGCTTGAGCAATACGCAGAAACCGCTTATCGCGGAAAACAAGCTGCAAAATTTAGAAATGAAATCGCAACAGATGAACGTGAATCAATGTATTGCCGCTTCCAAAGTAAACAGGCGCTATTTCCCAGGGATAATGTATTTGGGCATTGTTATGATAGTTATCAAAGCGCTGCGTTTAAGTACAATTTATCTGGTAAAGCAGAGCACTATAGAAATGTCCTTGGTTGCACGCCAAACATTCTAAGCCTATCAACAATTGGTAGGAAAGTGTCTGATATATTATTACTGATTTGGGTTTGTATTCACTTAACTATTATCTTATGTCTTTTTTTTATTCCAGTATTTTTATATCTCTTAGGTAATGAAAAACAAGGCACTCTTGCACTTTGCTATATATTTTTAATGTGGGCATTCTCTAAATTTTTTAATTTAACGATATGGAAGTTAATTAGGAAAAAGGTCAAAGCTTCAAGAGTTAACTTTGAGCGTACGAAAGGTCTCGTTTGGATGGATAATAATAGCGGAAGCCATTCTTTGAAATTTCCTTTTGAAGAGTTTAACGCTCACTATAAAGTCCAAAACAACCCTCAAAGCGGCTTTCCATATAGGGGATTTACACTATTACATTTCAAAAAAGACGTTTTTTATGCTTGGACAGGTGCTAATTTAATTAGCTCTGCATTTTTACATTGGGAGCTATTGCAAAATTTTATGGATGTTACTCAGCCATTAGCTGATATCCCACAATTTGAATATTATCGAGAGTTTGATAAAACAACCGCAGAGTTTGATAAAGCGAATGGTCGTCCAAAATATTTTTGGTATCGGGTTGATAAATCATTTTTAAAGCAAATGACCCAAGCAGATGATGAACTTTTAAAAAAATTTAATGATGATGAGCAACTAGATAATTTACTAATGGGTAAACCAATCAAAAAGCTCAATCCACTTGAAATCTTTAAGTTTCCTTGGAAATACGCAGAAAATATAAAACCAGAAAGTGAGATTAAGTTTGGCAAAACAGCGTGGCAAAAATTCACCTCATTTTTAATGATTGATTTGTAAAAACGACTAGGCTGGTTAAGAAAGTTGAATATGTATAAAGATTATCTAGAGGGTTGTTATAAAGGTCTTAAAAGAAAATCGATAGAATCTGAAAGTTTAACAAATGAAAGAGAATCTTACTTTTGTAAAGAACAAAGCAAGATGCCTATTTTTCCAAAAGAACAATGCGTTATGAATGCTTGGAGTGACTTTCAATTGGAGAGTGACCGGCTTAATAGAAATGGGGAGTCAATTAGAGCTTATAATACTATTGCAAAAGACAATACACACCTAAAACTAGGTATTGGTGGAACACCAACTAACTGGAAAACCTCTTTAATTGTAGCTTGGATATATATACATTTATCTGTAATCTTTTTATTAATCAGTATGCCACTGTTAGCATGGTTACTTGGAAATGAGAAGCTTAGTTTTGATCTCATAATAATTTGTTTCTTAGTTTGGCTAATTTCAAAGTTAGTTAGTATTTTTTTAAGAAAAAGTCGATTATTTAAAAAATTAAAATTACAAACATTTTTTAATCGATCAAGTGGTAATATTGAGGTTCCTAGCTCAGATGGTAAAGAGTTAATTGGCTTAAAATATGATGAATTTAATGCACACTATCGTGTCGTGCATAACCCTAATAGTGGCTTCCCATTTAGAGGCTTTACACTACTGCATTATAAAAAAGATGAACTATTTGATTATACAGGCCCAACTTATATTTATGATGTGTTTTGTGAGTTGGAACTGATTGAAAATTTCATGGATACCACAAAACCTTTGGCTGATATCCCACAATTTGAATATTATCGAGAGTTTGATAAAACAACCGCAGAGTTTGATAAAGCGAATTGTCGTCCAAAATATTTTTGGTACCGTGTTGAGCGCAAGTTCGCTAAACAAATGAACAAAGAAGCCCTGAAGTTAAGTAAAGAGTTTGATAATGAGGAGCAACTAGATAATTTACTGATGGGTAAACCAATCAAAAAGCTCAACCCACCTGAAATCTTTAAGTTTCCTTGGAAATACGCAGAAAATATAAAACCAGAAAGTGAGATTAAGTTTGGCAAAACAGCTTGGCAAAAATTCACCTCATTTTTAATGATTGATTTGTAAAAACTGACTGTTAGGGCAACATTGAAAGATAAGGATATCAATGTCTATTTCGTATAGATTCGCAAAAATGAATGCAAGAACAATCGAAGCGTCACAGAACTTTAAACAGTATATCGCCCCCAAGAAGTTTGAATATAGTTCACTTAAAGGTTTAATGTTTGTGCGAACATTCTTAGAGAAAGAAGATAATAAAGAGGTATCTCCAAAAAGCTTAGATAATCAAGCGCGTTATTTAGGCTTTCAAAAGGGGAATGATGCGATGCTTGCATTAACTTTAGGGCCAATTTTATTGGGGGCAACAGGTAGTTTTGCGGCGGTTTGCATTATTTTAATATGTCTTTACACTCAATTCACGCCTTCACCAGAACCATTACCTGTTTGGTTTATCGTATTTGTAATTTGCTGGAATCTGTTCTTTTTAAATTTCAGCCCCATATTAGCACGTTACATTTTACCTCGGCGTGAGGTGTATTTTGATCGCTTAAATCAAACGGTGAGTTTTACCTGGTCGGTTGATAATGCGCAAAAGAATGAGCATGGTCATGCGACATTTCGGTTTTCAGAGATAGAAGCGTTTTACGCTAAAGCCAACCATTCACAAGGACATGGTGTGACTCATGCGATGTATGTGGCTCATAAAGATTATCAAAACCACGCAGGTGCATTCAGTGAAATTCGCGTTAAAGACAACCCACAAAACCCAAACTACTGTCGCTATACATGGGAGCGCGTGGTGCGTTTTATGGATTTAAGCAAACCATTAGTGGACTCACCCGAAATAGAGCCGTTTCGTCATTTAGACCCACTAACACGCGATTTTGATCAACAGAATAACCGCCCAGAAAAGTATTGGCGTTTAATGAGTTACAAACAGATGCAGCAGATAGAAGAAAAGCTTGATAACGATATTTATCGCTTTAACTTTGATGGTGCAATAACCAACCCTAAACGCTGGGCAAACGAAGAAATCACCAAACCATGGGAAAAATGGCCAATCGACGAAAGCTTAAATCAGCCTGATACAACGCCTTATTGGAAGCGATTAACAAAAACCTTATTAAGACAAGTAGCAGTGGGTGTTTAGGGTCTGAGATATTTAAAGTGGAATGGTTAAAAACAAGGAATGTAGATAGCAATGACAATGAGTAGTGATGATAAAGGCTCAATAAAATCAAACAAACTGGATGATTTAATAGATAACCTTATTAGTGATGAGGAGCTTAAGCGCTATATTGCTGAACAAAACGACGGTTTAACTCATGAAGAAAGAGAAAAGATTAAAAGAGAAAATCGTATTAATGCAATTAACCAGTGGTGCGCTGAGAACCCTGGCAGAGACCCAACAAGAGCAAAAGATAAAGCCGTTAAACAGCTCGCCTTAGATGAAGAAGCTGAGGTGCTATTAGAAGAATTTAGAAGAGATAACCCTGAAAAAGCTGCAGAAAATAGAAGGAGAGCCGAAAATAGTTGTAGGTACCGTAAGAATAGTCAAACCTATAACGAACAACTACCAAGAGACTATTTACATAAAGACAGTTATGAAACGCGATTAAAAAAAGCAGAAGCACTCAATGGCTGCAGCTTTAAAACTCGTACCTTTAAAAGTAAGCGTTTTACTGATAAATATGCAGCAGAGCTTGAATCCCCTAATCGTGGCTCAACACTTGAGGGGCATTGGGTAGAGAGCGATGGTAAGCAGTTATCAGTAGCTTGGCTCGGTGGCTGGACTAATTTAATTGCTAATATAGGGTTTATGTTACTTTTTCTATCAGTTGTAACATTACTTTTTCAATTAGTAGTTATATTATTTGAAGGTTTACATAAAACATGGATTTTCACTCTCATTTATGTCCCTATGTTTATTTTAGGGTATTTTATTGCTAAGCATCGAACCGTGTTATTACATCGTGATTATTTTTACTTTAATCGCCATACCGGCCTTGTAAAAACTCCACATACCTTGTTTAGCAAACCGTTTTATTTACCTTACGAAGACATTGTTTGCTATGGTGCAAATGAGCGTAATGTCGGTTCAGCCCGCGGTGGCTCACGTGTATTTGTATCACTCATGGTGCCGTTGAAATACCCTAAACATTATCGTTTCACTAAGCCTACTTTTTATGTAGGTGGTTCAAATCGTGAATGGGATTCACTGGCATACGCTACAGCCATGACCTTTATGGATACATCCATCCCGCTTGGTACTCACTTATATCAATCGATAGAGCATTACTTCAAAATTGATAAAGACATAACAGAAAAACACGGATTCCCTGAGGAGCTAAAACCCTATTTAGATCCAGTAGATTGCCAAGTAAATAGAGAAGCCGTGTGGTAGTGAAGCTTTATTAAGGCAAATAGCAGTGGGTGTTTAGGGTTTAAGAAGTTTAAAATGGAATGGTTAAAAACAAGGAATGTAGATAGCAATGACAATGAGTAGTGATGATAAAGGCTCAATAAAATCAAACAAATTGGATGATTTAATTGATAACCTTATTAGTGATGAGGAGCTTAAACGCTATATTGCTGAACAAAACGACGGTTTAACTCATGAAGAAAGAGAAAAAATTAAAAGAGAAAACCGTATTAACGCAATTAACCAGTGGTGCGCTGAAAACCCTGGCCGAGATCCTGCTAGAGCAAAAGATAAAACCATTAAACAATTGGCCTTAGATGAAAAAGCGGAGGTACGATTAGAAGAATTTAGAAGAGATAATCCCGAAAAAGCTGCAGAAAATAGAAAGAGAGCCGAGAACAGAATTAAATACCGTAAGGATAGGCAAACCTATAACGAACAACTGCCAAGAGACTATTTACATAAAGACAGTTATGAAACGCGATTAAAAAAAGCAGAAGCACTCAATGGTTGCAGCTTTAAAACTCGTACCTTTAAAAGTAAGCGTTTTACTGATCAATATGCAGCAGAGCTTGAATCCCCTAATCGAGGCTCAACTCTTGAGGGACATTGGGTAGAGAATGATGGTAAGCAGTTGGCTATTTCATGGTTTGGAGGGTGGTCAAATTTATTTACTGCTCTAAGTTTCCTGCTAATGGTCGCTGCAGTTATGTTTTTTTTCGTTGATTTGGTTGTTATTGGTTTTGTGTGGGGCGACTATCGATGGGTGCCATTTGCTATATATGCACCTATGTTTATTGTCGGTTTTTATATGCTGAAACACCGCGCCATATTAGCACACCGAGATAATTTTTACTTTAATCGCCATACCGGCCTTGTAAAAACTCCGCATACTTTATTTAGAAAACCGTTTTACTTACCGTACGAAGACATTGTTTGCTATGGTGCAAATCAGCGTAATGTCGGCTCAGCCCGCGGTGGCTCACGTGTATTTGTATCACTCATGGTGCCGTTAAAATACCCTAAACATTACCGCTTCACTAAGCCCACTTTCTATGTAGGTGGTTCAAATCGTGAATGGGATTCACTGGCATACGCCACAGCCATGACCTTTATGGATACATCCATCCCGCTTGGTACTCACTTATATCAATCGATAGAGCATTACTTCAAAATTGATAAAGACATAACAGAAAAACACGGATTCCCTGAGGAGCTAAAACCCTATTTAGATCCAGTAGATTGCCAAGTGAATAGAGAAGCCGTGTGGTAGTGAGCTTTATTAAAGAAAAGAGCTGTGGGTGTTTAAGAAGTTTAAAATGGAATGGTTAAAAACAAGGATGTAGAGAGCAATGACTATGAGTAGTGATGATAAAAGCTCAGTAAAATCAAACAAACTGGATGATTTAATTGATAACCTTATTAGTGATGAGGAGCTTAAACGCTATATTGCTGAACAAAACGACGGTTTAACTCATGAAGAACGAGAAAAAATTAAAAGAGAAAATCGTATTAACGCAATTAACCAGTGGTGCGCCGAAAACCCTGGCAGAGACCCAACAAGAGCAAAAGATAAAACCATTAAACAGCTCGCCTTAGATGAAGAGGCGGTGGTTCGAATAGAAGAGTTTAGAAAAAATAACCCTGAGGAAATGGCTGAAATTGAAAGAAGAAATGAAAACAAAAGCAAATATTTTAATGATAGAGAAACCTATAAAGCGCAACTGCCAAGAGACTACTTACATAAAGACAGTTATGAAACACGATTAAAAAAAGCAGAAGCGCTCAATGGTTGCAGCTTTAAAACGCGTACCTTTAAAAGTAAGCGTTTTACTGATCAATATGCAGCAGAGCTTGAATCCCCAGATAGTGGCTCAACACTTGAGGGACATTGGGTAGAGAGCGATGGTAAGCAGTTGGCTATTTCATGGTTTGGAGGGTGGTCAAATTTATTTACTGCTCTAAGCTTCTTGCTAATGGTCGCAGCCGTAATGTTTTTTTTCGTTGATTTGGTTGTTATTGGTTTTGTGTGGGGCGACTATCGATGGGTGCCATTTGCTATATATGCACCTATGTTTATCGTCGGTTTTTATATGCTGAAACATCGAGCCATATTAGCGCACCGAGATAATTTTTACTTTAATCGCCATACTGGCCTTGTAAAAACTCCGCATACCTTGTTTAGAAAACCGTTTTACTTACCGTACGAAGACATTGTTTGCTATGGTGCAAATCAGCGTAATGTCGGCTCAGCCCGTGGTGGTTCACGTGTATTTGTATCACTCATGGTGCCGTTAAAATACCCTAAACATTACCGCTTCACTAAGCCAACATTTTACGTTGGTGGTTCAAATCGTGAATGGGATTCACTGGCATACGCCACAGCTATGACTTTTATGGATACATCCATCCCGCTTGGTACTCACTTATATCAATCGATAGAGCATTACTTCAAAATTGATAAAGATATAACCGAAAAGCACGGATTCCCTGAGGAGCTAAAACCTTATTTAGATCCAGTAGATTGCCAAGTGAATAGAGAAGCCGTGTGGTAGTGAGCTTTATTAAGGCAAATAGCAGTGGGTGTTTAGGGTATGAGATATTTAAAGTGGCATGGTTAAAAACAAGGAATGTAGATAGCAATGACAATGAGTAGTGATGATAAAAGCTCAGTAAAATCAAGCAAGCTGGATGATTTAATTGATAACCTTATTAGTGATGAGGATCTTAAACGCTATATTGCTGAACAAAACGACGGTTTAACTCATGAAGAAAGAGAAAAGATTAAAAGAGAAAATCGTATTAACGCAATTAACCAGTGGTGCGCTGAGAACCCTGGCAGAGACCCAACAAGAGCAAAAGATAAAGCCGTTAAACAGCTCGCCTTAGATGAAGAAGCTGAGGTGCTATTAGAAGAATTTAGAAGAGATAACCCTGAAAAAGCTGCAGAAAATAGAAGGAGAGCCGAAAATAGTTGTAGGTACCGTAAGAATAGACAAACCTATAACGAGCAACTGCCAAGAGACTATTTGCATAAAGACAGTTATGAAACGCGATTAAAAAAAGCAGAAGCACTCAATGGCTGTAGCTTTAAAACTCGCACCTTTAAAAGTAAACGATTTACTGATCAATATGCAGCAGAGCTTGAATCCCCTAATCGTGGCTCAACACTTGAGGGACATTGGGTAGAGAATGATGGTAAGCAGTTGGCTATTTCATGGTTTGGAGGGTGGTCTAACTTATTTACAGCACTTGGCTTTTTCTTTGAAACACTCGCTTTTATGGTTTTCTTATTTCATGTATATGCGTTAATTGCGAATGGGCTTGAATATTTTTGGATTATGGCCTCAATCTATGTGACGCTCTTTGGTTTGGGTTATTTTACTTTAAAACACCGCGCCATATTAGCGCACCGAGATAATTTTTACTTTAATCGCCATACTGGCCTTGTAAAAACTCCGCATACTTTGTTTAGAAAACCGTTTTACTTACCGTATGAAGACATTGTTTGCTATGACGCAAATCAGCGTAACGTCGGCTCAGCCCGTGGTGGCTCACGTGTATTTGTATCACTCATGGTGCCGTTAAAATACCCTAAACATTATCGCTTCACTAAGCCCACTTTCTATGTAGGTGGTTCAAATCGTGAATGGGATTCACTGGCATACGCCACAGCCATGACCTTTATGGATACATCCATCCCGCTTGGTACTCACTTATATCAATCGATAGAGCATTACTTCAAAATTGATAAAGATATAACTGAAAAACACGGATTCCCTGAGGAGCTAAAACCTTACTTAGATCCTGTAGATTGCCAAGTAAATAGAGAAGCCGTGTGGTAGTGAAGTTGGTTAAGGTAGCATTTGTCGCTATTTGTCTTTTTATTTCGACTGAGGTATTCGCAGGCATGTTTGGTTTGTTCAATAAAAGTGATTTTTTGTTATCGGCCCCAGTTCAAGGGGTTTTACTTGATAATGGTAAGCCGGTAGCAAAGCAAAAAGTAATCCGTTCTCTTACTTATGGTAAAGAATATATTGATGAGACGATAACTGATGAGAATGGCCGCTTTCGCTTTGATGAAAAGCTAATAAGAACGGCCAAGCCTGCAAATATGTTTGATAATGACTCGCTTATTCAACATATCTACCTTGAAAATGGCACTCCAGAAGGTATTGTGCTTTGGTATACAAGTATTTCAATTCATGAAAATAGTAATACCCTTAAAGGGTTGCTTAGCGATCTTGTTTGCGAGCTCTCAAAAAGCCCGCAAACAGTTGATATTCAAATAGCGGAGGCGCCTGAGCATACTTTTGCTATTTAAGGTATGTGTGAGCTGAATAAAGCTAAACTTTAATCTCTTTCTAAAAGCACAGCGCCGCTGTGCTCTTCACCTAAATAGTCGTCTTTGTTGTAGATAGGGCATTTTGCCATTGATAAACAGCCGCAGCCAATACAACCGTTAACGCGCTCGCGTAAACGCTGCATGTATTGAATTCGTTCATCTAGTTGAGTTTGCCATACCTTTGAAAGAGCTGCCCAATCTTGTTTAGTGGGTGTACGCTGATCAGGTAGGGTGCTTAACGTTTGTTTAATGTTTTCAAGGGTTATGCCCATAGTTTGTGCAGCTTTAATTACAGCAATTCGGCGTAATACATCGGGTTTATAGCGGCGCTGATTACCGTTATTTCGCCAGCTGCGAATAAGCCCCTTCGACTCATAAAAATGCAAGGTTGAAACTTTTACGCCACTGCGTTTTGCCACAAAGCCAACCGATAGGTTTGCATCAACAAGTTTTTTATCTGCCATAATTTGCTCCAAGGTGTTGACCTAAAGTTAGCTTGAGGTAGTGTGCATTCAATAGTAAATAAAATGTATTTCATTGTGCAAGCGATATCGCAGCTCTAGTCTTTTATTTTTATTTGTGACTAAATAAATTTATTGATTTTATTGGTAACTTTTTTGTATATATGTTGTATATTATAACTTCTGTTTATGTTTTATATGCAAAGGGAAAAATTGTGAAAAATAAATTGTTATTTGGTATGGTTATTTTAATGGCTAGTTCATCAGTATATGCTTCAGTAAAAGATAAAAAAGCAATGAGGAATGTTGATAATAATATTATAGCTGAAGTGAATAAGGTTAAATCTAGCTGTGGCAATTCAGCTTTAGATGTCATTGTAGACTGGGATAGTTATAAAAGTATGATTAGTAGCAATGATGCAAACCTAAAAAAAGATAACTATAAAAGTGAATGGGTTATTTCTCACTCAGGTCAACGAACTGTTGCGGCACTTGAAGCAATTGCAACTATTTGTGCAAGTGATGAAGATTATAAAGAAGAATTAGCAAAATTAAAAAATATTAAAATAAAAGCTAAGCAAGACTTTTTAGATTCAAAAAATAACTTTGCTTTATCTGGTAATACTTTAAATATTGAAACAGGTCATAAAATGACTCGAAGCGCATCTGATTATATGGATAAAATAAAATCTCTGTTTTAATTTTATTATTGCAATGATCTACCAAGAGTAGATCATTACATTAAAATCTATAAATGAAAATTTATAGTTCTTTCTCAATAGCATTCTGTACAGATTCAGCTCTTTCATCTATTTGATTTGCTGCATTCAATATTGGCGAATGATTTAAGGTTAAAATGCCCTTGCTATATGTCGCAAAATGATTAGCATTATGAACATTACCATAGTTTTGAATGATTAATTTTTTCAAATCTTCTTCTATCGCTTCTTTAGAAAATTCATCTGAGCACATTTCTTTGAACGCCTTTATAGTTGGTTCAAAATAGATCATTGGCCATGTTTGATCGTATAAATGAGCGTAATCATCAATAGCAAGTGTTTCCCAATTTACTTCTATATCAAATTCGAATTTGGCAGCTTCAAAAATTTGTCTTTTAAGTGAATCGAAGCGATTTTTTTCAAATTCTCTTGCTGCTTTTTTCTCTCTTAGTCCCATTGTCATTCCTTATTTATTTGACAGTGTTAAAATTAATGAATTATAAAGTTCTATTAAGCCCTTTTTCGATAAGCTGATTAATGCTGTGTGGTAGAGGTTCTGAATAGCTTATTTTTATTGTTATAGTCTTGTTGTTAAGCTTTAAATTAAACTTTGAAGTTTCATCATTTTTGATGTGGAAAGTATGTACTTTATTTATTGCTGATAATGTAAAGTCATCATTAGTTAATTTTTTTATGTTCTCTGTTAGGTAATCTATAATTATAGATAATTTTTCAGCTTCCATACTGTTGTTGCATTTATCAATAACGAATTTTAAGTCTAGGTTGTAACTCAACTTTAACATTTCTGAAGTTAAATTTATTATTTCTTCAATGTCGATTTTTTCAGGGTTTTTATTTTTCTGGCTTGAATTTAAAAGTAAATCTATTATTGAGTATTTGTCACTAGTTGTTACATGTGATAAATAATTTAAGTTAAAAAATGTTTTGTTTTTATTTTTGTCAGAAATGATTAAAGTTTTAGTTTCTTTACTTAGCTCTTCTAACCTGCCAGAGAAATTATTTCCAAAGTGATCAAAAAGAGTAACTTCAAAAAAAGCTTCTTGATTTATTAACCATTTTAATAAATCTATTGGAGAGGGGGTTTGATTTTTTTTCTTGGGTATTAATCGCGATATTCCTTATCTGGATTTAGTCCTTGTTTTGGGGATATTACATTTTTTTGTGGTTTTAGACAATGGTAAATTTTACATTGTAAAACTGCTTCAATTTTTTGGGAATGATTAAAAAAGGCTAAACTTTCATAAGGTAATAGAAGCTATAAGCCAAAAACATTTATAAGTATAATTCGTTCTTGACCTAAAGTTAGCTTGAGGTTTTACGCTGCGCACATCATAAAAAAAGGAGTGATAGTAATGCAACAAAAACCAACAACAAATACGGTAATTATTTATTCAAGTGCGCGAAAACAGGGTAACACGAGCTTACAAGTTAATGATTATAAAACGCAATATGGTGGCGATGTGGTATGCCTAGATGACTATGTTATCTCGCCTTATTGCTATGACAAGCAATATAAAAATGATGATTTTTATGCGGTATTCGAAGCGCTGTTAAATTATCAACACTGGGTGCTGGCATCGCCAGTGTATTGGTATAACACCACACCGCAGTTTAAAGCATTTTTAGACCGGATCACTGATTATATGGATGATGAAACGCTAAGGCCAAAACTGAGAACACTGCGTGAAAAGCAGTTTTCATTGCTGTCAAATGCAGGTTCTGCACACGCACCTAACGCGTTTATCGAGATGTTTAAAAACACCTTCAATTACTTAGGAATGACCTTTAAAGCGCATCAACATATTGATGCTAGTTAAACGCGTCTAAACAAGGTAGGCTAAAGTAAAAAACAACAGGAACTTTCATGCAATCAACACTGTTAGGTTTATCTTTAGCCTTATTATCTTCGTTTAGTTATGCAGAGCAAGCTGAGCCTGCTATCAAAGGTTTTGGTTTTTATTATGATGTGCCAAACCATGCACCAATCTCTGATCAAACGGTGTTCAAAGTGGCATTTGATGTAGCTGATGCGGCAGAAAAAGGGGCGCAGAATAACAAAATGAACTCATTAGCAAGGTTCATTAATATGCATATAGCCCATGGTGTGAAGCCTGAGAACATTCAACTTGCTTTAGTTGTGCATGGTGGCGCAAGTGTTGATGTACTGGAAAACAGTTTTTATAAAAAGCGCTTTGATAGTGACAATAAAAATCAGCAATTGATCTCACAATTGTTGGCACATAATACCGTTGTGTATGTGTGTGGGCAGTCTGCAACGCACATGAAGGTAAAGCAGCAACAGCTTATTCCTGGTGTGCAAATGGCGTTATCGGCAATGACCGCGCATGCACAGTTGCAGCAACAAGGTTATACACTTAATCCATTCTAATGAATATCTTATGTTTTGGTGACTCAAACACTTATGGTATTTCGCCCGTCGATGGTAAGCGCTTTGCTGCTGATGAGCGCTGGCCTAGTTTACTTGGTATTAAATTAGGTGCCGGCTATCAAGTTATTGAAGCTGGCCAGCCTAATCGCACGCTGGTGAACGACCCACCTTTCAGTGGCGATAAACTGGGTATTAAGTACTTAGAGCCTTACCTAGCGGCTTATCATTTAGATGTGATTGTTATTCAGCTCGGCACGAATGATTTAAAGCGCCGTTTTGCACTGTCGGTTGCTGATATTGCCAAGGCACTAGAAGCCCTCATCTCAAACATAAAGAAATATTATCTACATCGAGACTTACCCAAAATTATAATACTAAGCGCTGCTAGGGTTTATGAAGTTGGCGCATATCAATCTATTTATGCGGGGGCGGCTGCAAAGTCTAATGAGCTAGTTAAGGCTTTTTCTGAACTGTGTGTGAAACAGCAAACGCTGTTCCTGGATATCACAGCAATAGCTCCGCCTTGCCAGCAAGAAGGTATACATTTAACCCTTGAGTCGCATCGAGCTATTGCAGAGCATTTGCTAGAGTTACTAATAAATGAAAAAAGCCACAGGTTTTAATAACTCAGTGGCTTGGGTATTGATTTTACAATCAAGGGATTAGGGAGTTATTATTAAAACTCGTAGCTAATACTTAAGCGTGTAGTACGCGGCATAATGTAACGACCATTCGGTGCATCAGCATTACGAGGGTCACCTTCTGTTATGCCTTGTTCGTCAGTTAAGTTATCAACCGCTAACTGCACTTTAATACCTTCCATAGGTTCAACAATTAAACCTATGTCTACTTTTTCGTAACCTTCTAAAGTAACTGAGTTTTCGTTGTTTCCGTAGCGGTCATCAACCGCTGAGATTGTGCCGTACAAGGTTGCATACATGTCACTAACTTCAAAGTCATAGCTTGGTGTTAAACGTACTTGCCATTTTGGCTGACGCTGACTTTCGTTGCCTTCGTTAGTTGGGCTTTCTGTTATTTCAGTTTCTTGAAGCGTTGAGTTTAAGTTAACTGAGAAACCAGATTCATGGTTGTAGTTATAATCAAGCTCAATACCGTATGCTTCGTTGGTTAAAATTTCAGATGGGTCACCTGGTCGACGATTAAATGTGTCACCTTTTACTTCGTTAGTGAAGAATGTTGCGTAAAAGTCGGTGCTGTCTGTTAATAATTTATAACCAAACTCAGCTTGTGTTACTTCTTTAATTAGCTTTTCGCCATTTTGGTAAGCACCATAGTTATCACGGAAGTCGTCGAAGTAAGGCATTTTGTAACCACGGTTTACACGAGCAAATACGCCCATGTCATCGGAAATTGAGTAGTTAATACCTGTTGTCCACGATGTTTTGCTTTCGTCATATTGAACAGACTGAGTGATCACACCGTCAAGACCTTCATCAACTGAGTATTCCACTTCATGGTTTTCAAAACGAATACCTGCATCAAGCGTAAAGTCATCGTTGAATTTATATTGAGCTGTTGTGTAAAACGCATTGGTGCGTGCATCACCTGTTGAATTGATATCGTAGTTAAAGCCACAACCATCAACACTTGCATTACATTCGAAACCGTCTAGCATTTCGCCACCTGCTTCAAGCACGTGATACGCTACATTGCCTAAGCTCCACCAGTCATTTGCTGATGTGCTTGCTGTGTAATAACCAAATGCCAGCGATAGATTATCAAGCTTTTTAGCAAACGCTAAATCATTGGTGAATGCGCTGATCTCTTTTAATGCCACCCAACGGCCAACTTTTTGCACCGCCGTGTCTGCGCCGTATTCTGTGCCAGTTACTGCACCTGTTACTGGACCTGTTATCGTTTCACCGGTTTCAGCAGCTGTTTCAATCGTTGTTGCAGAGCCTGCCGGTACTAAGCCGTATGTGTTAGCATCACCCTTGGTGAAGTTAAAGCGATCTGTAAAGCTCCAGCCGTTATCAAATTCAAGTTTGATACTACCGCCAGAAACATGACCTTTCCAACCACGGCCTTCACCTAAGTCGATTTGTCGTTCGTCATTATTTGGGCCTGTGTAAATAGTTGCTTGGCGATTTAAAGTACCTAGTTGCGTGTACTCAGCATCAATACCGTCAACATTCAGTGGTGTTGGTAAGTACCAAGCACCGTGGTCATCTGTTTGACGGGTGTATAAATTAATGGTGCCGTTTTCTAACTCTTTTGTGATATTAATTGTGAACTGGCTGCCTTTTTCTGATGTGAAACCAGCATCACGAATACCTGGTGAGCTTTTAACATAACCACCCACCATAAAGTATAGATCATCAGAAACCTCACCACTTACCACAGCATCAAGTCGCTGCAAGTCATAATCTGAGGTCGTGTATTTGAAAACACCTTCAGTGTATTCACCACCACGCTTTAAACGGAAATTCGTTGTTAAACCAGGCTGGCCGTTTGATACAACAGGGTTTGGACCACCACGCAGTGCTTCCATTGTTTCAATGGTTTCATCTAAACGGAATAACGACGAGTTTTCTAAAAATGATAAAGTAGGTGCAGGGTAAATTGGTGAGCCTTCAAGACTCAATGTTAAAAATGGCGCATCGCCACCACCGGGAAAACCACGCACAAACACGTTTGCGCCAGATTCACCACCTGAACTTTCTACCCACACACCTGGTACGGCTTTAAACAAGTCAGCTGTACTTTTTGGCGATAGTTTAACAATTTGATCGGCATCAATGTTTGTCACGGCGTAACCTGCGTCGATTTTACGAACACCGATACCGGCAGGTGTGCCCGATACGACAATTCGTTCTACTTTTTCATTTGCTGATTTTTGTGGCTGTTCTTCGGCCATTGCAGTTTGGCCACTGATTGCTAGCAGGATTGCAGAGGCTAATGCACTGCGAGTATATGTTGTTGTCATCATTGTGTGTTCCCATTTCCTTTTGTGTGTAAAGCAAGTTATTGAAACGATTTTTGCAATTGTTAATGCCTTGCTTTTTTAAACCATAAAGATCAATGCAAACGTTTGCAAATGGTTTTTATAACTTTTTGTTGTAAATTTGAACACAGGATTAGAGTATGAAATGCGTGCTACTGAAAAAATATTATCTGCTGAAACGCAGCGGTTTAGTTAAAATGATGTTATATTGCTGGCACATATTCTAAGGACAGCACCCAGTGTTTTAGCATTATGAATGAAAAAAAATTGAAGCTCGCTGATCTGGCTAAATTAGCAGGGGTTTCGACATCAACTGTGTCTCGCGCCCTGAATGATAACCCATTGATTAAAAAGGAAACAAGGGTAAAGCTTCAACGCTTAGCCAAACAGCATAATTTTAGTTTAAACACTGCTGCAAGTCGTTTACGAACACAAAAAACCAATGTTGTTGCCGTGATAATTAACCTAGATGGGGACACCGAGCAGTCTATAAATGACCCTTTTCTACTTAAAGTTGTTGGCGAAATTAATCTTGCATTGAATAAATTTGGCTTAGAATTGCTGCTTTCAAACTCATTTATGGCGAGCGACGATTGGGCCAACTACTTCATAAATAGTCGTCGTGCTGACGGTCTTATAGTAGTTGGGCAGGGTAAGAATCAAGCAAATATCGAAGCTGCAGCAGATGCGGGTGTGCCCCTAGTGGTTTGGGGAGATCCTAAATCGCCCAGCAATTACCCTATTGTAGGGAGCGATAATTATTTAGGTGGTAGGCTTGCTACTGAGCATTTATTGAATAAAGGAGCCAAGAATATTTTGTTCTTAGGTGATCCTGGGCATGCCGAAATAGGTGAGCGCCACCGAGGTTATTTAGATGCGATAGCGAGTGCGAAAGCCACACCTCATGTGGTTTCTATTGATATTACAAGCGGCGCTTCTTACAAAAGTATAAATAAACTCTTGGTTGAAAAAGGCCTATATTTTGACGGTATTATGGCATGTAGCGATATGGTGGCACTTGGCGCTATGAAAGCGTTAAAAGAGCGTTATATTAGTATTCCAAATGATGTCGCTTTAGTCGGTTTTGACGATATCGCAATGGCAGATATCAGCCATCCTTCCTTATCAAGTATTAAACAGAATACGCAGCGTGCCTCAGTTATTCTTGTGGAAAAATTAATAGCGCAGTTTTCGGGGCAAACAACCACCTCTCAAGTTGTTGATATTGAATTAATTTGTAGACAATCCAGTCAGCGTTGATTTGGGCTGTTGTTAAATATTTGTTTAAATGTGTTTGCAAACGTTTGCATTTACTTGATTGCTAAACTAGACTAAATAAAAATAATCTTAGGTTTGAGTGAATGAATCCGATCAGAATAACAGTCGCATTGGCGTGCAGCTATTTTGTATTTGCTATTATGCTAAACAGTGTCGGTACTGTTATTTTGCAAGCAATAAATAGTTTAGGTGTGACTAAAACAGACGCATCCGTTTTAGAGGGTTTTAAAGACTTAAGCATAGCAATTGTTTCATTCTTAGTTGCGTCGTTTATTCCTCGGGTTGGTTATAAAATCGCGATGTTGGCTGCCTTAGTTTTTGTCGCTGTTATGTGTTTAGTTGTACCTACAATTGCACAGTTCTGGGTACTAAAGGCACTGTTTGCAGCAATTGGTTGTAGCTTTGCAGTGATGAAAATTTCTGTTTATTCAGTGATTGGCCAGGTAACAGACAGTGCTAATAAGCACTCAGCGTTGCTAAACACCATTGAAGGGGTGTTTATGCTAGGTGTGTTAGCAGGCTATTGGATCTTTGCTTTATTTATCGATCCAAATGATGTGCAGAGCACTCACTGGTTAAATGTATATTATTTGCTTGCCTTGATTGTTGCCGTAGCCTTTTTAGCTGTTTTTACAGCACCAATTAAATCACCTGAATTAAAGGGCTCGCACTACTCACAAATTCACGCGTTTATTGACATGCTAAGGCTTGCGTATAAACCGTTGGTGTTAATTTTTATTATCAGTGCCTTTCTTTATGTATTAATCGAACAGGGAGTAGGTACTTGGTTACCTACTTTTAATAATCAAGTTTTAATGCTCCCCGTTGATGTAAGTATTCAGCTAGCAAGTATATTTGCTGCGGCGCTTGCGCTAGGTCGCTTGGTTGCTGGTCAATTACTGCGCTATCTAAATTGGTTTAGTATATTAATCAGTTGCTTAATATCTATGGCTGTGCTGGTTTTACTTGTATTACCTATGACGCACAACGTTGATGGTAGCCAAGTAAAAACAATATTTGATGTACCACTTGCTGCATTCATGTTACCCCTGATTGGCTTTTTTATGGCACCGATTTATCCGGTACTTAACTCAGTTATGTTGAGTTCATTGGCTAAGTATCAGCACGCAGCAATGACAGGACTGATAGTTGTTTTTTCTGCTCTTGGAGGGACTACTGGCTCAATTATTACAGGGTTGGTATTTGATAAATTTAGTGGCCAACATGCCTTTTATTTAACTTTGGTGCCTATTGCATTGTTATTGGTGAGTGTTTCAGTGTTCAAGAAACACACGTTAAAACCTCTTTCTCATACAACTTCAGCTGAACAATAAAGGGTATTTATGAGCTTTCTTGATAGTCAATTATTTAAAGATGTGCAGTTAGAAGAGGTGTTTGCTGATTCTAAGATGTTTGCTGATGCCATTCCTAATTTGTCTTGGCAAAGTGCTTGTGAATTATATTTGCTCGTTGGGCCTTTGAGAGGCGAGGAGCTTCGTGAGTTTGTAATGACTCATTTTATGTTTGCCGACCAAACAATCCCAACAGCTAAGATAGATACTTCTTCAGTACAACAATATATTGCTGATTTATGGCCTCACTTACACCGCAGTGCAGATACAGACTTATCAAGCTCATTGTTACCGCTGTTTTATGACTATATTGTGCCTGGTGGACGATTTCAGGAAATATATTATTGGGACAGTTATTTTACCGCATTAGGCCTTGAGGATATTGGTGATCTTGCAACAATAGAAGCAATGGTAAACAACTTTATTGACCTGCAAAATCGCAATGGTTGCATACCAAATGGTAATCGAATCTATTACAGTAGTCGCTCACAACCACCTGTATTAGCACTCATGCTTACTATGCTTTGGAAAGCTAAATATCAGCATCAGGATGATTTAACTTGGCTTGCAAGTGCTATTGAAGCTTTAGAGTCTGAGTATCAATTTTGGATGCAAGATTGTAGCGAATTATCAACGCAAACACCTTTAATAAAGCGAGTTGTAAGAATGCCTGATGGCGCAATTTTAAACCGTTATTGGGATAGCTCTACAACTCCTCGACCTGAATCATTAAAAGAAGATTTACACGATGCTGAAGGTCTCGATGAGGTACAAAAGTTAAGTTATTTTCAACATATACGAGCGGCATGCGAGTCAGGATGGGACTTCAGTAGTCGCTGGCTTGTAGATCATCATGATTTAAAAACGATTGAAACCACCAATATCGTCCCAGTTGACCTAAACTGTTTGCTTTATAACCTTGAAAGAACACTTGGAGACTTTTATCGACTGCTGGGTAAGGATCAAAAATGTCATTCCATAGAAGAATTAGCCGCTCTTCGTTTGCAAGCAATTGACCAATATTGTTGGCATAGTGAGGCTGGGGTATATCGAGATTTTAATATTCGTTTAAATCAGCAAAGTGAGGTTGATTCATTGGCAACAGCGGTGCCGTTGTTTGTTGGCGCAGCGTCTGCTAGGCAAGCCGAACAGGTAAAGCAAAAGCTGATGTCAGAGTTTTTAAAACCGGGTGGATTAGTAACAACCTTATGTAGTACTTCACAACAATGGGATAGCCCTAATGGCTGGGCTCCTCTGCAGTGGTTTGCTGTAAAAGGGCTCTTTGATTATGGTTATGTTAGTGAAGCGCAGGCAATTATGAAAAATTGGTTGAGCATGATTGAAATGCGTTTTACTGAAGATAAGTGCCTATTAGAAAAATATAACGTTTGTGATTTAGTTAGTCGAGCCGGTGGCGGTGAATATACTGTGCAACAAGGGTTTGGCTGGACAAACGGGGTGACATCTCGCTTTTATAAATTACTAAATAGCACGCTTTAAAGGTATTGGTTTATCACTTCAAGCAATTCTCGCAGCTGTAAGTATATTGCGAGTTCAAGCTGTATCTCTTAAGTTGTTACAGTCATAGTACAGCTTAAGGGATAACCCTATTGGCAAGTAACTGTTTGTTCTTAACAGTTAATTGTCTCTTCTTAAAAGCATAGCTTCATTATGCGAAACTCCTTCTCTATTATTTGTATTACAAAATGAAAATTACAGTAAAGCTGTGTATAATCTGCGCCCTTTAATTTGTTTATTAAATTGTCGTTTTGATGTGGGGTTGTTGGTGAAAGCATTGCTTAAACAGCATGGTGTAATTTTTATTCTTCTAAGCATGCTAACGGGATTAATGGGGGCATTCGTTAACCCTTTGATGAGCTTATTCATTATAGAAGGGCTGCAGACACCACCCGTTTATTTGGGTGTTTATATGGTAGCAGTAACTATTACGGGGTTAATTATTAGTCAGTGGCTGGGTGGTATGGCTGATAAAGGAACTAGTGCACGTAAGTTATTTATGGTGGCTGTATCAGGTATGGTGTGTGCGTTAGTGACCTTTGCTAATGCCACTGCATTTTGGCAAGTGTTACTTGCGGGCGTGTTATTTCTAGCTATGGGAAATGCAGCAATTCCGCAAATGATGACCGTGGCAAGGCAATGGGCAGGGCGTCAACAGAACATCGACATCACCAGTTTTAATTCGCGTTTACGTGCCGCTATTTCTTTTGCTTGGGTGGGCGGCCCGCCGCTTGGCTATTTGTTAGCCTCGGGAGGAGAGTTTAGCCGCTCGTTTTACTTTGCTGCAGCGTGTGCATTGGTTGCGCTTATCTTTGCATTTAAGTTCATTCCTGACTATAGCGCTAAAAAGTCACAACATAGCTCAGAGCCAGCAGCCGCTGCGAGTTTATCATTTTGGTTGCTAGGCTTAGCTATTATGCTTGGCTCAACGGGCAATATTATGTATTCATCGGCACTGCCGCTCTATAGCATTACTGAACTAGGATTTGCTGAGCATACGCCTGGGCTATTTATGGGTGTTGTGGTACTGTTAGAAATTCCTATCATGCTGTATGCGGCAAAGCTTGCTAAAAGATACAGTAAGGTTTCGATGCTTGTAGTCGCATTTTGTTGTGCCATTGTATTTTATTTAGGGGTGTTTTTTGCCACACAGGTATGGCATTTAATCGCGCTGCAAGTTTTAAATGGGCTGTTTTACGGTATTTTTGCGGGCATTGGTTTAACCGTATTACAAGATCAGCTACCAGAGCGTATTGGGTTTACCTCGGCGTTTTACACGAACGCGATTAAATTAGGGGTTATGTGTGGGGCAGGGGCAACAGGAGTTATTGCACAGTTTCACAGCTTTAGATTTGCAAGCCTAGGTTCAATGCTTGCTGCAAGCTTAGCTTTAGGCTGCTTAATACTGTTTAGTTATGTGAAAAGAAAAGAGCAACAACCTAGTCTTATACAAAGCCCTTTTGTTGCTGTTACTAAGAACACGTAAAACGCAAAAAGCCCAGTAAATACTGGGCTAAAGAGGGAGGAGAGGTATTAATAAAAAGAATATTTTAAAGTAAGCGACGTTGTACGGCCGTTAATAGTACGGGCGCGAATAATGTCGTTATCTGGTACAGAGCCTTCTTCTGCTTCTGTGATACCTACGGTGTCGAACAGGTTGTTCACGTTAAGCGATAGGCTTAAGTTTTCAGACAGGTTGTAACTTACAAAGCCATTCACTTGTGTATAGCCATCAAATTTAAGGTCGTTACTGTCTTGTGCGTAAGCATCCGTTGTACCAATAAAGCTCAGGCCAGCAGCACCTTTGTCAAAGTTGTAAGTTGCCATTAATGAGTAGATTAGGTCAGCTTGACGACGTGGTGTATTACCAACTAACTCTGGCGATAACGCATCTTTAGCAATTTCTGCATCTGTCCAAGTAAAGTTACCACGGAAGTCCCAATCACCAACGTAGTACGTTGATTCAACCTCAATACCTTTTGCTTCGTACTCGCGGTCAAAGAATTTTTGTGATGTTGCTTCAAAGTTTTGCTCTTCAGTTTCTGCGTAGAATGCTGTTGCAAATACTGATAGTGAATCAAAACGTTTTTTCACACCGAACTCATATTGATTTACTTCATCAATTGCATCGGCTTCGGCAACTGAACCATCAGCTTCTACTTTACCGAATAGTAAGCGGTCTGCATTTGCGCGGCCACCTTTACTTAAGCGGGCAAATGTCGCGAAACTTGGGTCAATTTGGTAGTTCGCACCAATTGAGTATGAGCTGTAGTGCCAGTCGTAGTTAACAATGCTTGGATTTGCGTTATCAATACCAACAACACTTTGCTCTGGAATTGAGATGGTACCGTCGCCGTTCATATCAATCGTAGATGTAACTGCACCTGCGTAGTTGCCACGTGCTTCGCCTGAATCATAGCGAGCACTTGCATCAATGCTTAAATCGCCAAACTTAGTGGCTAAGTTAATGTAAGGTGCACGCGTTTCGTATTCTGTGTCGTAGTTACGTTGACAGCAGTTACCCCAGTATGGAGTACCATAAGCGTACAAGCCATTATCAGAGTAGCTATCGCCATTAGCAGCGGTAACATCAAGTAATGCTGCGTTGTCGCCTTTTAGCTCCATAACGTACGAGTTCCAAAGCCAAGACATATCAATTGATTGGCTTGATGCAAAGTAACCAAAAGTAACACTAGTGTCATCAGAGAACGACTTAGTTAACTTAAGATCATTAACAATTGAACCCATGTCATTTAGCGTTACATCGAATGTGTGAATACGCATTGCTAAATCGTCATCGCCGTAAGCTTCGCCTGCTGAGCCACCATTTGCATAAACAAGTGATGCACCATCACCAGCAATGCTAGAGGCGATAGAGCTTGCAGATGCAACTTCAGCTGGAATAAGAGAAATAAAGTTACCGCTCACTGACGATGTTCTAAAGCGGTTTTCGATACGCCAGTCGTTTTCTAAATCAAATGCCGCTTCAAAACCGACTGAGGTAACAACCGGATTCATACCGTCGGTCATATCGCCAGTACTAATTTGGTTATCGCCATTTAAACGCAGAGTTTGTGTGAAAAGTGCTGAATGCGGCGTATCTGATTGCGAATCAAAGCCTGGGATTGAATCGCCATCTGAGTACATTGGCATAGGTAGGTAACCTACGCTTTTATCATCAAGGTGTTTAAAGTAAACACGAACATAACCGGCATCAAATTCTTTAGTCAGGTTTGCCTTAATTTGGCCACCTTTATTTGATGTATAACCGGTTTCACGTGGGCCTTCACCTTGGCGAACAAAGCCACCAATGTGGTAGCGCACACTGTCGTTTAAATACGTACCATACTCAAAGTCAGTACGGATAGAGTCATAATCAAGGCCAACCGTGGTTGATACGCTACCTGACTCGTTCTCACCCGTTTTTGAAATAAAGTTGATGATACCGCCTGGTGCGTCACTTGCTGCTGTCGAAGCTGAGCCACCACGGATTGATTCAACACTTTGTACTGTTGAATCTAAACGCATGAAGATATCTGCATTACCAAAGGCAATATCGCCAAACTGCATAACAGGTAAGCCATCTTCTTGTAGTTGCAAGAACTTAGCACCACCCGATGCAACAGGTAAACCACGTACTGCGATATTCGCGTTACCTTCACCACCTGTTGATTCTGAACGAACACCCGGGATTGTTCTGAATGCTTCTGCAGTAGAGCGTGGTGTTGATACTTCAATTTCTGCTAATGTAACACTGCTAACCGATGAACTTGATGCCATAATCGTTGTACGGCGCGGTACACCTGTTACAACGATTGTTTCAAGGCCGCTTTTTTTAGCCTCTGCTGGTTGTGCTTGCTCTTCTGCGTGTAAGTTTTGGCTTACTGCTAGCGCAAGCGCGCTTAATGTGTAAAGGGCATGTTTGTGTGTTGTCATAATGTGCCTCGTGTCAATCCCAGATGGTTTGTTGTCTAAATTGTTATCTTAATCGATTAAGTAAAGATAACAATAATTTTACACAGTGCAAGTCTTTTTAGCGAAAAACTTGCACAATTTATGTTCGATAATTGATTTTTAACGATTTTTATTTAGTGGCTTAATGCACTGTGCTGCGCTAAAGCTTGCTCAGCAGGGTTGCGTAAGTAGTTATATAGCATGGCTAAAAACAGTAAACATGCGAAACCTGTTGCGAGATAAAACCCATAACGAATGTGGCCAAAGAAATCACTGATCATACCCATAAGTAGTGGGGCTGCAGCTGCAGATAATGCAGTGAAAAACAGGATGACCCCAGCTACCGCACCGTGCTGCTGAACGGCAAAGCAAGAAATACCTTTCGAGTTTAAAGTTGGGTAAATCATTGACATAAACAGACCTGATAAGGGTAATAAGAATATTGCCCAATCAACACCACCAAATATTAAGCCTAAATAACATAGTGCGATCCCTAAGCTTAAATACAGCATCGCCGCTTGCCAGCTTAAGTGGTTTAAAAGCCATACCGCTAAGAAACGTCCCGCAGCGCGTAAAATAAAAAATAAGGTCAATGCGTAGGTTGCCAGTAATTGCCATGGGCCAGTGTAATCGCCAAGTAGAGTAGGCATCCACACATAAATAGCCACTTCGGTTGCTACATAAAGGGCAATCGCTAAAGAAAAGCCAAGTGCGTAAGGGTTTTTCATCATGCTCATAGTAGTGGCAAGGGAGGCGGGTTTTGCGTGTTCTTCTTGCTTTTTAGGTTTAGGGTAATCTGCACGCCAAGCTATAATGGTTAAAATTAAGCATAAAACCCCTGCAATAACATATAGGTAAGTCCAGCTAACTTTTTGCGTAATTAAAAAGCTCACTAAAGCAGGGCCTACGATAGCACCGATACCAAAAAAGCCTTCGACTAAATTCATGGTTTTTGTGTGCTCTAAATTGTTTTTAGAGATATCACCTAACAATGCTAAAGCACCTGTTTTGAATAAACCAATAGCAAGGCCAATACAGCTAAGAAGCACTACAAATATGCTAAAGCTGCTGCTTATCGCGAATAAAAAACAACTAATCGTAAATAAACCCAGGCCCAACATTATCGTTTGTTTACGGCCAAAACTGTCGGCAAGAAATCCTAAAAATAGGCCACTAAAAGCAATCAGTGCCATTGGGGCATAATGGAATGCACTAGCTTGTGTCATGCTGAGGTCAAATTCTTTTATTAACTCAGGAATGATCATACCAACCGCATCAGAGGTCATGGCAAACATAAAAAACATCATGTATGTCAACCATCTAATCATTTGCAAAGGATCGTGTGTTCTATTCATTGTTGTATCCTCATGTGAAGGCTTACACCTTTACTATGTATCTTAGTGTATAAAAGTTGTAAAAACTGCTTGAATAATTTGCTGTCGTGGTTAAAGATATATCTTAATCGATTAAGTTTCAACTTGGTATTAACAATTATGATCAACAATAAAGTGCAATTAATCACCTACGCAGACCGTATTACCGGTCAAGGTATTGATGAATTAAGTAATTTATTAAATGGCCCACTTAACAATGTGTTTGCAGGTGTACATTTGTTGCCATTTTATAATCCGATTGATGGCAGTGATGCTGGCTTTGATCCTATTGAACATAGTGAAGTAGACTCGCGTCTTGGTAGCTGGGAAGACATCAAAGTGCTTGGTGCAAACTATGATTTGATGGCTGACTTGATTGTTAACCATGTTTCAGCACAGTCGTTTCAATTTAAAGACGTGCTAGCAAAAGGCAAACAATCTGAATTTTGGGATTTATTTCTTACCAAAGACGATGTATTCCCAAATGGCATGTCGGAGGCTGAACAAAAAGCGATTTATCGTCCGCGTCCTGGTAGCTGCTTTACACCAATTAAATGTGGAGATGGCCAAACCTATGATTTTTGGACCACATTTACCGATAACCAAATTGATATTAATGTGAAATCAACAGCAGGCATTGAGTACTTAAACACTGTACTTGGCAAATTTGCTGATAATAATGTCAACATCATTCGTTTAGACGCCGCTGGTTATGCTATCAAAGAAGCAGGCACTAACTGTTTTATGCTGGACGAAACATTTGAGTATTTAAATAAGCTTTCAGCACAGGCAAATGATGCTGGTATGGAGACTATTGCCGAAATTCATAGCCATTATCAAACTCAGGTAGCAGTCGCAAAACGTGTAAATATGGTATATGACTTTGCACTTCCACCGCTTATTTTGCACAGTTTATTTAGCAATGATGCGCAAGCATTGGTGAATTGGCTAACAATTTCACCGCGTAACTGTTTAACAGTGCTTGATACTCATGATGGCATTGGCATTATTGACGCAGGTCCAATGGGTGATAAACCAGGCTTACTAAACGCCGAACAAATTGATAACTTGGTTGAAACCATTCATGAAAAAAGTGATGGGCAAAGTCGCCTTGCAACAGGGGCTGCAGCCAGTAACGTTGATTTATATCAAGTAAATTGTACGTATTATAATGCCTTGGGTGCAGATGACTTTGATTATCTATTAGCGCGTGCGATTCAATTCTTCGCGCCAGGTATTCCACAAGTTTATTATGGCGGTCTGTTCGCTTGTGAAAACGATATGGAATTACTGGCACGTACAAATGTTGGCCGTGATATTAATCGTCCTTATTTAAATGCACAAGATATTGAAGCTGCTCTAGCAAAACCTGTGGTTAAAGGATTGATTAAACTTATTCAATTACGAAATGAGCACCCAGCTTTTAACGGTGAATTCACAGTGAACGGTGAAGGCAGTGTGTGTCGTTTAAGCTGGCATGATGATACCAGCTCAATTGAGTTAAAAGTCGACTTTACTAGCCGTGAAGTGTTCATTGTCGATCACCGCGACAGCGAACAAAGCATAGTTGAGTTGGCTGACTTTTTAGCTTAACTACTTTGCCCCAATTGCAGTCGATAGTCGATTTCGGCTGTTTGCTGCTCTTTCGATAAAAATAAGGTCGCTGCTAAGCGGCCTTTTTCTTCGCTGTTTTGGTGAACAGTCGTAAGCTTTGGCACAAATCGTTGTCCTTCATCGATGCCATCAAAACCAACAATTCTGACATCTTCTGGAATCGATAAGCCCATTTTTAATGCTTCACGCATTGCAGCAAGGGCGATTAAATCACTCATACACAACAAAACGTTTGGTCTTGGTGTGCTGCTAAGCGCTTCTTTGGCGGCAATACTAGCAAAACGCTCACTACTTTCTGGAATATTCCATGTTCTATCATCACCAAGGGTGATGCCAGCATCACTGATTGCTTGGTGATAACCGCGTAGTCGCTGATGAGCGATAGACTGACCAGCTTCAAACTCGTGATGCTCGTAAACTCGGCATAGTACGTCGTTATCAAGTAAGCGCAGCCCTAAAATTGCCACCCGATCATCATTTTTTTGGAGTGCGTGTTTAGCAATATCAAAACTGGCTTGTTGGTTATTAACGTTTACCGAGGCATCGCGACCGATATTAAAATCAACCGTCACCACATGTTTTGGTACTTGTTTCAATTGTTCAACAAGTTGCTTATTACGAGGGCGGCCATAACAGATAAAGCCATCTACAAAATCGACTACGCTATTTAGGTTATTGCTATTACCAGAAAATAATAAAAGGTTAATGCCATTTTTTTCGAGTACCGCCGATACGCCCCGCATAAAGCTGCTTGCAACCGGATCTGATACCATGTATTCAACACTGTCTGGCAACACCAAGGCAACAATATTAAAGGTCCCTCTGCGCAGCGATTGCGCCGCTTTGTTAGGGCCAAAGTAGCCGAGTTTTTTACAGGCAGCCAAAATCTCCTCGCGGCGAGATTTTGATAGTTGATCAGGGCGGTTAAACGCATTTGATACGGTGGCATTTGAAACGCCTAACTCTTGGGCAATACTTTTTAGCGTCCAATTTTTTGGCTTGGGCATTATCGTCACTTAATCGATTTACTTACCTGTAAATTACCATATAAAGAGTCGAAAAAAAGTGTTTTTAGTCATAAAAATAGGCGTACCATAAAAGAATGAGAGAACAGGTCATAAAAAAGGTAAAGAGCGAGTGATTTCTAAGTTACCAAAATGGGTTGAAGTAGGCGCATTTATTTTGGCATTGGTTGCCGGATGCGTGAATGCGGTTGGTTTACTTAGCTTTGAGCATCAAGCGGTATCGCATTTATCGGGAACTGCAACCTTGCTAGGCGCAGATCTTATGCATGGCAATAGCCTTGATGCTTTACATTTATTAGGCGTATTACTGTCATTTTTAGTAGGGTCTGGTATTGCTGGGTTTTTATTGCACAGTTCAGCACTTAAGTTAGGGCGTCATTACGACACCGCACTATTTATTGAGGCAGGGTTTTTACTCGGTGCACTTTGGTTACTGTGTAATGGCTCTGGCTACGGGCACTTTTTAGCTTCTGCGGCATGTGGGTTACAAAATGCATTGGCAACAACTTACAGCGGCGCAATTGTTCGCACTACCCATGTAACTGGTATCTTTACCGATTTAGGTATTATGTTTGGTCGAGTTTTCCGCGGCGAGGCGCTTGATAAACGTAAGGCTAAACTGTTTGGACTAATCATTTTAGGCTTTATCTTTGGTGGCTTAGCTGGGGCATGGTTATTTGCTAAATTAAGCTTTGCAGCGCTTTATGTGCCAAGCGCCATTTGTATATTGTTGGCATTTACCTATCGGGTTTATTCTCATCGAAACCCTAAAATTAATGATTAGCGATACTTTTTGGGGTTGCGCCAAAGGCTTGTTTAAACACACGACTAAAATGGCTTGGGTTATTAAAGCCTAACTGATAACAAACTTGGCTAATCGCTTCACCTTTTTGAAGTAGTTTATACGCTTTTTGTAAGCGTAATTGCTGTTGCCAAAGAGCTGGCGTAACACCAAACGCTAGCTTAAATTGCTGATAAAACTTACTGCGGCTCATACACGCTATCTTACATAACACATCAATATCAATATTCTCAGCAAGATGCTGTTCAATATAACTAATTACATGGCTTAGCGGGGTTGCAAGCTTGCCTTGTTTACAGCTTGCTATCATTAAATCTCGGCTTTGCTGCTGTAACAGGCGGGTTATCAGTTCATTGAGTGATAAATCAATTAAGTAATCCCGGTGTTGCTCATTTTCACTAAACAGGGTGATCATCCGTTCAAGTAGTTGTTGAGTTTGCTGGTTATGCTGGGCATGAACTAGCTTTGCTTGATATTGGAAAAAGTCATCCTGTGTAATTTGTTGGTTAAAATTAAGAGCATCAACTACTTGGCTTATCTTATCGGTACTGATTTCAATCGCTAAACAGGTTGTTGGTTGATTAAGAGACGCATTAGGGAAATCGATTAACACCCCTTGCTCTGGAGCAAGCACAAATGACTGGTTTGGCAAAAATTCTTCATGATAATCACTGTCGGCAACATGCATGATTTTTTTGCCGCTGATCATGCCACAAAATAGTAACTCAGTGGAATGTAAGGCTACTTTTTGCGCATCTAAATAGGTGTCGTAAATACTTAACTCGGCATGTTCGCCAGCAAAACTAACTTTATTTTCAATAAGCACATCAATACGTTGTCGTTTTTTATCTAAACTTCTGTTGCTAACTGATGTGTTCATTGTTGCCTCGCTGTTGCCCTAAATTCTGGACAAATAGTCAAAAAGTCTGGACTAGGAATCAAGTGTGTTTTCAGTAACTGAGCTAACTTCAAGTGCTAGCGGTTCATTAAACAATAACCTACCGCATAATTTAGTCAATGCTAAATGAAACACAACAATTTGAAGAGAGAACACATTATGATTTATGCAAACCCAGGTAGTGAAGGCGCAAAAGTTAACTTTAAAGCGCAGTACGAGAATTATATTGGCGGCCAGTGGGTTGCCCCTGTAAAGGGTGAATACTTTGAAAACATTAGCCCAGTAAACGGTAAAGTGTTTTGTAAAGTACCTCGCTCATCAAAAGAAGATATCGAACTGGCACTTGATAAAGCACACGATGCAAAAGCAGCATGGGGAACAACGTCAGTCACTGAGCGAAGCAATATCTTATTAAAAATTGCCGACCGCATTGAACAAAATCTAGAAATGCTCGCGGTTGCAGAAACTTGGGATAACGGTAAAGCAATTCGTGAAACACTTGCGGCAGATGTGCCACTCGCGGCTGATCATTTTCGCTATTTCGCAGGCTGTGTGCGCGCGCAAGAAGGTTCAATCGGTGAGATAGACGAAACTACCGTTGCCTATCATTTTCATGAGCCATTAGGTGTAGTAGGGCAAATTATTCCTTGGAATTTTCCACTGTTAATGGCTGCGTGGAAGCTTGCTCCAGCTCTTGCTGCGGGTAACTGTGTTATTTTAAAACCAGCTGAACAAACGCCTGCATCAATTTTAGTACTGCTTGAAGTAATCGGTGATTTATTACCAGCAGGTGTATTAAATGTAGTGAATGGCTATGGTAAAGAAGCAGGCGAGGCTTTGGCAACCAGTACTCGAATTGCGAAGATTGCCTTTACAGGTTCAACACCCGTAGGGTCGCATATCTTAAAATGTGCAGCTGATAATATTATTCCTTCGACGGTTGAGTTAGGTGGTAAATCGCCAAATATTTTCTTTAATGATGTAATGGAAAAAGACGATGAGTTTTTGAGTAAGGCTGTTGAAGGAGCTGTACTTGCGTACTTTAACCAAGGCGAAGTTTGTACGTGTCCGTCGCGTTTATTTATTCAAGAAGACATTTACGAGCAATTTATTGAGCGTGTACTTGCCCGCACTTTACAAATTAAACGGGGTAACCCACTTGATACTGAAACCATGGTAGGTGCTCAAGCATCACAAGCTCAGTTTGATAAGATCCTAAGCTACATCGAAATCGGTAAAAAGGAAGGGGCAGAAGTCCTTGCTGGTGGTGAAGTCGAGCAACTGTCAGATGAGTTTAACGGCGGTTACTATATTCAACCAACACTGTTAAAAGGCACCAATGACATGCGTGTGTTCCAAGAAGAGATTTTTGGCCCTGTTATTTCAATGTCGACTTTTAAAGATGAAGATGAAGCGTTAGCGCTTGCTAATAGCTCAGAGTTCGGCTTAGGTGCGGGTGTGTGGAGTCGAAACATGAACCGTGCTTATCACTTTGGTCGTAAGATTGAAGCGGGCCGTGTTTGGACCAACTGCTATCATATGTATCCAGCGCATGCTGCGTTTGGTGGTTATAAAAAGTCAGGCATTGGTCGAGAAACACATAAACTCGCCCTTGATCATTACCAACAAACCAAAAACTTATTAGTAAGTTACAGCGAAAACCCACTGGGCTTCTTTTAAAAGCAATTTCTTATTGTTGTCGAAACTACCCAAACGCCACATCTAGTGGCGTTTTTATTTTATAACGGGCATAAAAAAGCCCGGCGAACACACAAGCCAGGCTTTTCGACAACAATTTGGTTGAGTTACCGCATGTGCAGTAACTCGGAATAAAAAAGCTTAGAGAACACACAAACTAAGCTTTTGACAACAATTTGCTTGAGTCACCGCGTGTGCAATGACTCGGAATAAAAAAGCTTAGAGAACACACAAACTAAGCTTTTGACAACAATTTGGTTGAGTCACCGCGTGTGCAGTAACTCGGAATAAAAAAGCTTAGAGAACACACAAACTAAGCTTTTGACAACAATTTGGATGAGTCACCGCGTGTGCAGTAACTCGGAATAAAAAAGCTTAGAGAACACACAAACTAAGCTTTTGACAACAATTTGGTTGAGTCACCGCGTGTGCAATGACTCGGTGTATAAAAAAGCCCAGAGAACACACAAACTAGACTTTTTGTGACAACAATTCGGTTATAAAGCTAAGTTTTGCTTAGCGCGGTTTAGGTTGTGATTAACTAAATCATTACCCGACATTTTTACCGCTTCATAAAAATCAGACAGTGCAGCAGTGTCGTTTTTCGACATGATGCGTGCGATACCACGGTTACTTAAAGCGAATGAAGTAAGCTCTCGACGTTTGTAGCCGCGTACTTCGCTTTGATTAAGAAGCTTGATAGCTTCAGTACAAAGTGATTCTGCGTGGCTGAAGTTTTTAGACTTCACACTTGCTGCGCAACGATTAAATGCAAGTTCGTATTGGCTGTTTACGTCAGACGCTTTAGCTGTGTTATTTAACACTGCTTCATATTGGCCTTGCATAATAGCTTGCGATGAATCTGAGTCGCTAATTACCATCAGTTTGTAGTCACTTTGATCAGCGATTGCAAAAGCTGAACATGTCAGCAAAGAGCTAAGAGCAAGTCGTTTTAAAAGTGGTTTAAACATGATTGGTTTCCTTATTAATCGCAGCATCGTTTGCTGATGAGTTAACTTTAGAGTAATCCATCTAAACCGACAAACGATTAAAATAAACTTGATAGATGAATTTTTTTAATCTATTGGCATGTGTTGTACTTTTTATTGCCACAACAATGCCTTAGTGTTTAAATGGGATGTTTTTTAAACATAATAATTATTTAAAATGGATTTTAATGAAACCCTTGACGCTTTACTCATCACTTATTTTTACAGCTCTTAACCTCAGCCCACTTGGTGTGAGCTTATGTAATGGCGAAGATAGCCATTCAGTAACTAACTCTGAGATTAATTGGTCTGAACTTGCTGTAAAAGATGTTGAAGCGGCCTATCAGTTATCGGTTATTAATCACCCTGGTATGTATGATGTACGTAATCCAGGCTTTGCTAAACAGCTCGAAAAAGCAAAGCAAGAAGGCTTAAAGCTGGCAGTAAAAGCGCATAGTTCACAAGCTTTTGCTGCGGCTATTTCACGTTTTAGAACTGTTCTACAAGATGGTCATGCAGGAGCTATCGATACCTTGCCCAGAGAATTAAAGCCACAAAAAAGCTGGCCGGGGTTTTCAACAGTATGGCGCGGTGATGCGTTAAAAGTGTATTACAGTGAGTTAGATGCAATTGCCAAGGGCGATAAACTAGTGAGTTGTGACAATACAGCAATTAATACTTTGCTGGTTGAGCGTGTTTTTCGCTATTACGGCGAAGTTCAGCAGCCTGGTAGTTGGTGGAACCATGGCTGGCGACTAACAATTGATGATGGCAACCCGTTTTTGTCGCCGCTTGAAAGCTGTACATTTGAAAAAGCCGACGGTTCTACCTATAGCCTAAAATTAAACTGGACTGTTAGGCCTGATGATGTCACTGAAAAACTTAAAAATGCCTACAATGGCGATAAGTTGCCAATTGAACTTAATTGGCCTTTAGAGAATATTGCTTGGATCAGTATGCCAACTTATGCACCTAATGAGCAGCAGCAAGCGGATTATCAAGCGATGTTGAGCGCTATTGAACAGCAGCATAGTAAGTTAATGCAAGCTAAAGCCGTTGTGCTTGATCTTCGCCATAATCAAGGTGGCTCATCGATGTGGAGTGAGCAAATAGCCTCAGCACTTTGGGGCAGTGAACAATTCAAATATGGCCGCTATAAGCTACACAAAAATACCCAAGTGTGGTGGCGAACTTCTAAAGGCAATACTGACTATTTTGGCGATGTAGTCGCAAGCTATGATACGGCTAGTCCTTGGTATCACTGGTTAAAGACAACCCACGAAAGTATGCAGGCGGCTTATGAAAAGGGTGAACAATTTTATGTCGAGATAGTCTCCGCAGAGCAACAAGCAATGCCAAAAAACGCCAGTCAGTTTACTACACCTGTTTATGTGATTGTGCCAGGGCAATGTGCCAGTGCTTGTTTAGATGCGCTGGATAGTTTTAAGCTGTTTGCAAACACACAATTAGTTGGCGCACCAAGTAGTACAGATTCTACCTACATGGAGGTGAGGCTCGAAACCCTACCTTCAGGCTTTGCAAAAGTCATACTGCCTATTAAAGTATATGTAAATAGGCCTCGCGAAAAAGGCTTTTACTATCAACCTGATATTAAATTCAACGAACTTGAATGGACAACACAAGCGCTTGTTAAAATGATAGCTGAGTTGTAATTAAGCAGTATCTTTAGCAAAGCGTTTGCTAGACTCCTGAGGGGGGGGAAAGTGCTAACCTTGCGCGAAGAAGAGCTCCACTTTTTAAGCTAATTCAGCAACAGGCTCTTCTGCTAACCAATTTAGAGCCGCTGTTTTTGACTTAAATACATTCATCACCATACCTGCTCGTTTATATAAATTACAGTAGGTTTCGGTGAGCAAGCTACCACCTTCAAGCCCCTCTTTTATGACTAAGGCTGTTTTAGCCGGCGCAATGCCTTTGCGTCTAAGCTCAACAAAATACACCATTAGTTTTTCAAGAGCCCCAGGTGTTGCCATGCATGAGTTTTCAAATTCAACCAATTCATACCATTGACCATAAGCCGTGGTGAGTTTGTTGATATAATCTTGTTGCATGAAAGAATGAGCTTCAATTATTTCTTCGTTGAACGGCCCTGTAGCTGTCGTTAAAAGCGTGTGCTCTCGTTGGTAAAACTCGACAAGACCATGTGGCTTAAAATCTTTGAATGGATAATGGTTAGTTGATACTTTGTTATGCATCCGTTCAATCCCTGAATGTTTATTAAGCTATTGATAATAGCAGTGTAATAGATTAATTCAATATTTAGCCCAACAAGATTGCTAAAATAACAATAAAAGTATTGTTTTTTTATTACCAAGTCGAACCGGCTTGAATGTAAATAGCATTCTGTTCTGGGCCATGTGCTACATCTAACCCTATGGTAATACCATAATGCTCATCGATGAGATAACGAAAGCCCGCACCGACTGTATCAATGGTTTCTGCCTTTGATAAGTCAGAAAAATTATCAGCAGCCCAGCCCATGCCAGTAAACACATTAAGCTTTATTTTATGGGTGATTTTATAGCTTGCTTCTGCTTCAGTAACAAAAACATCCAAACCTTGATAACGGGTAGCAGACACACCGCGCAGGCTAATACTTGGCGGAATATAAACTGGTAAGCGTTTTTCACCTCGATTATTAACAGAGTCATATTGCATACGTAATGCAAAGTTAAACTTATCGGTATAACGCCAGTAATTAAGAGCGGTTAATTTTAAGCTGCTGTAATCAACTTTACTGCCAATTGCCTCATCGAAATATAAGTACTCGGCTTTATAGTTAAAGCCACGCTCAGGGTTAAGTGGGTTATCTCGGCTATCGTACTCTAACAAGGGGCCAATACCTGACGTATTTACATCTAGAGACAGGTGTTCTTTGATAATGCCATTCTCGAGCAAGTAATCTTCAATTGGATTTTCTGCTAGACTAATGTCCACTTGGCGATAAATCTGCTTAAAACCATAAAAAAAGTTACTGTTGTCATAACGTAATTTAAGATTTTGAAATACTGCAGGGCCTTCAATATTTAGTGAAAGTGGTGTGAGTAGTTTTATTTCATCAAAGGTATAAAAATCGAGATTAATACTCGCCCAGCCAACAATCCCTTGGTAGCGAATTCTGTCTTCGTCCCAAAACGTTATGTGGCCAACAGCACCCCCTTTAGTGCCATTTTTAGTGCCCATTAGGCCAACTAAACTGATGCTTTGAGGTAGGGTAGAGCCCTCTTTCTTTTTTTTAGCTTTCTTTTCATTATCGTGAAAAAATAAACCAACCACACCAAGACCAGGCCCTACTGCTGGCTCTGTAATAAACGTGGGGATAGGTAAAAACGAAATAGGCTCATCAATTTTTTGTTGCTGATTACTTAATTGTTGCTCTGCTGGTTTAATTGCGTATTCATCATAGCTAGAGGCAAGGCAATAATCACTTAGTAAGCTTGCTGACAATACACTTATTACTACTACTTTTTTCACTTAATCCCTTACCTTAAATATCAATTGCTGTCTTGTTAAAGTTGATAGTTAAATTCTAGACGATGATCGCCATCCATAAAGTCAACGTTTCTATTCCAGTTAGCGAAATAGCGTAGATTCATACGCGGGTTAATCTGATAACTTGCAGCAAACTCATGAGTTAAAATATGGCTTTGGTTTAGGCCATAGTAATGGTCTTTATAATTATCACTTCCACCAATGGTGGTTAGCCAAAAAGGATTGTAATTAAGCCATATTTTGTCAGTTATAGTCACTTTTGCGTACATGCCAATTAAGCCATAGGCTCCCATTATGGAGTAACCACTGTCTCGACTACCGTCATCTTCAAGGGCATTTTCTCCAATCGATGCTCCGACTCCGGCAAGCGGGTAAAAGCTAAACTTGCCCACTGGTTTTAATGCTTTTATATAGCTATACGAAACATCCATACTTTCATCTGCAACCAAATTCGCATTTAGGTTGTAGGAAGCATCAAGTTGTTTAGCGCTCATCGAAGTTAAATCAACCGAAAAGTTACGAAAGCGAAAAGAATCAATGGAATCAGTGGTTTTGTTATCACTCTCCCAGCCTAGCGCATCACCGTAAATCCCTTTCACTTCGATAACATTCATGCCAGCAGTTGTTGTTATACCGGTGTCATAGGCTTGTCCTACTTTAAGGTTAATCCCCTTGTTAGTTGAGCCTGCGCCTATTTGGGTATATACCGCAAGTGGGTCCGACATATCTTGTACTTCTTTTTCATTAGCTGACAAATTTGATAGTTGAAACGCAAGTGAAAATAAGAACGAAATTCGTAGAAAAGGCATGTGTTTTCCTTACACAAGTAATAAAAAGTTGCTTACTAATTCTTAAGGTACTTATAGTCTATTTATTTATTGAATTCAATCATCAAGCCGCTAAATAATTTGGAGTAGTTTAAATGAATATAGCGGTTTAGAATCTACCCGCTGCAATATAATAAAGTGGGTTTGGGTTTAATTATGATAATGGCTAACCTAGTAAAAACAGTAGAGAGTATACTTTAATAAAAAAGTTTTGATTTTATGAATAATTGATTTAAATCGTTTTTTACTAGATTAGAAACTAGACGTATTTTGTTTTCATCTTATACTAAACTGAGCTCTTTAGGAGTAAATAGTACTATTAATAAAAAGGGATAATTTATGAAAAAACTAATAGCGGCGGCTATTTGCAGCTTGGTTTCAACAGTAAGCCTAGCGTCAGATAAGCCAAACGTATTGGCCATAATGGTTGATGACGTTGCGCCAATTTCACTCAGTGCCTACTCACATGGTATGACCTACCCAACCCCTAATATTGATCGCATTGCTAACGAAGGTGCGTTGTTTACAGATCACTATGCTCAGCCTAGTTGTACAGCGGGTCGTGCCGCATTTTTAATGGGGCAATTACCTATTCGAACTGGCTTAACAACGGTAGGCCAACCGGGAAATCCTCTTGGTATTAAAGAAGCCGATCCCACCTTAGCTGAATTTTTAAAAGATCGCGGTTATATGACGGCGCAATACGGTAAAAACCACTTAGGTGATTTAGATGAACACTTACCAACAAAGCATGGCTTTGATGAATTTTACGGTAATTTGTATCACTTAAATGTATCTGAAGAGCCAGAGCAAGCGGATTACCCAAAAGATCCTAAGTTTGTGAAAAAATTTGGCCCACGTGGTGTTATCGAATCTTACGCCAATGGCAAAATCATTGATACGGGTCCACTTACTCGCAAACGTATGGAAACCTTTGACGAAGAAGTGTTAGAGCGTTCACTTAACTTTATGGAGCGTGCAGTTAAAGCGAAAAAGCCATTCTTTATTTGGCACGCTACAAGCCGAATGCATGTATACACTCACTTAAAACCTGAAAGTCGTAATTTAGCGACGGGCATTAGCTCTGAAGAAGATATTTTTGGTAGTGGTTTGATGGAACACGATGGTCATGTTGGCAAGCTGCTGGATAAACTGGATGAGCTAAAAATTGCCGATAACACCATTGTTATTTACACCAGCGATAATGGCCCTGAACAATCAAGTTGGCCAGATGCTGGAACAACATCGTTCCGTGGTGAAAAAATGACAACATGGGAAGGGGGCGTGCGTGTGCCTTTCTTAGTTCGTTGGCCAAACAAAATACCAAAAGGCTTAAAGCTAAATGGTATTTCATCGCATGAAGATGTTTTCCCAACGATTGCCGCAGCACTTGGCGAGAACAACTTACGTGAAAAGCTTAAAAAGTCAGATAAAGTTTATATTGATGGTGAGAATAACTTAGCGTACTGGACTGGTAAGGCGGATAAATCGGCGCGGAACTTCTTCTTTTACTACTATGAATCACAGCTAACAGCTGTTCGTTTTGGCCCGTGGAAAATGCACTTTGCAACCAAACCAACAGGGTTATATTACGATGATATGGTAACGCACAGTATGCCTAAGCTATTTAACTTACGTAAAGATCCATTAGAGCACTACGACGGTATCACTGGCTTTCACCAAATTATGCGTAAGAGTTGGTTGCTACAGCCGATCATTGCTAAGTTAAATGAACATGTACAAACTTTTGTTGAGTTTCCACCGCGTCAGGAAGCGGCGTCACTTAACGTGAATGAAGCAATCGAAAAAGCAAAATCACTGAACTATGGACATTAATAGTTCTCCTTAAGTTCAATAGAAAAGGGCCTACTTGGCCCTTTTCTAATGCTTATTAATTAATACTCTTCATCATTTCGAGCTGTTTCACAAACTGCTGAACTTGCTGGTTACCGGGCACTAACCTCGCTAAGTTTCTGGCATAAAACAACGCTTGGCTGTAGTTTTCTTCTGCCACATACCACTGTGCCAGACTGTAGCTAATATCCGGGTTATTCGGAGTCAGATTAAAGGCGCGTTCAAGTGCAGATATAGCTGCTGGCATATTACCTAAATCTTGTAACAGTAATGCGTAGGTAAACTGATAGTTTGCATTTTCTTGTGCATACTGTGCAGCTTTTTGTAAATGATTAAGCGCGGTGTTCTTTTGTTTAGAGCGAATTAGGCTCATTGCCAGGGCATAATGAATATCGCCGCTTTCTGCGTTCACTGCTAAGCCTTGTTTTAAGATAGCTTGCGCAGCATTTTCATCGCCTTGGTTGCGATATAAATCAGCTAAATTGACATAAGCAGGAGCAAAAATAGGTTCAATACTGATGGCTTGTAAATAATGTGCTTTGGCTTGTTCTGGCTTTTGTAATGTGAGCGCCAGATTCCCTAAATTAGTATGCGAGTAGCCGCGCTCTGCTTGGTATTGTTGAATATCTTTGTACTCATCGAGCGCTGAATTTAAGCGCTTAGTGTCTTGCTCATTGAGGCCTGCTGGGAACGGCTGAGTTAACATGCCTGCAAGTGCTCTTGCTGCTTCGGCTCTGATGGGTAAATGTTCATCATCTAAAAGAGGATTTAATAGGCGCCAGCGTTGGTTGATATCAAAAGGCATTGCCGCTTCAATGGATGCTTGGCGTTTTAATGGCTCGTTGTCTTTTACTGAGCGAGCAATCGCAACGATAGCATTGTTATCGGGGCTTGCGGCTAAGCGGCTGAGCGCTGATGCGCGAATAATCTCAGGAAAGCCCTTATCTTGCACAATTTTAGTCAGCATGGTCGATGCATTAGGTAGGCGGTTATCGGCGGCATAAAACGCCTCAGAAAAATGCGCAGTACCAAGATATTTTGAATTTGGGTGCCAGTCTTTTATTTTGGCGACCGCCCATTGCGGCGTTTTATCTTCATGGCAGCTATTACAGGCATTGGGAGCATTGGTTTTTAACGTTAAATCAGGGCGAGGTACTCGAAAGCTGTGGTCGCGCCTTGCATCTACTTGCATATAGGTAGTGGTGGGCATATGACAATCGACACATTGGCTACCTGTACTTGCCACTTTATGGCCGTGATGCTTAGGTGTATCGAACACCTCTTGGCTATGACATTGCGTACAAGTTTGATTCCCAGGCAGTTTTAATTTACCCGAATGAGGGTTATGGCAGTTAGTACAGGTAACCCCTGCATTGAACATTTTACTTTGTAAAAACGAGCCCCATACATAGTCTTCATCCCATACTTGACCATCAACGTGATAAAGCTCAGGAGTGAGTAACGAGCCTTGAAAGTTTTGTAAAAAGCTATGTGGGTCTTTGCGGTCATCAAGCTGTGAACGGCGAGCATGACAGGTTGCACACACTTGCACTTGCTCGCTTTTTACCAGTGGCTGTACGCTTTGCATACTGCCATCAGCTTGTTGAGTAAACAGTGGGGTTTGCTTTTTAATGTTATGGATAAAGCCCTTATCGGCAATACTGCTATCGCCATCAGCCCATTTTAAATGAGCTTGGCTATCGCCATGACACGCTTTACAGCTCACATTAATGCTTGAATAACTTGAGTTAAAGCTATTCGTTTTAAGGTCAAATTGCTTTTTGAAATCAGTTGAGTGGCAATCAGCACACATATGATTCCAGTTTTGGCCTTTTTGCGCCCAATGAAATAGGTCGTGCTGTTTCTGCTCAGGATGCAATACAAACCAGCGCTGACCGCCTTGCGCTTTGCTGCGTGAGTCCCACGCAAACGGAAATAGCTGTATGTGGCCTTGGCCCATATCAAACATGTATTGCTGCAGTGGCTCATAGCCAAATGTGTATAAAACAGGGTAGTCAGTCAGCTTGCCATCAAGGTTTGGCATGCTTATAAAAAGTTGTTGGCCTTGTTGATAGAAGCGCGCTGGTTGGCCTTGGTAGTCTAGAGTTTGATCATTGAAATTACCAAGCACCGAAGCGGGAGTGGCTTTTTCCATAGCATGAAAATGATGGGATGTTTGCCAGTCTTCAACTTGGCTCTGATGACAGTTAACACACTGGGATTCTGCAAACACACTAAATGCGAACAAGCTGCATAGCAGCCAAGCCAATCTTATCACTAAATAAATCCTTTTTATTTTTACCACATGCACTTATGAGTTATATCAGTTTGTTACTGATAAGCAAAGTCGGCTTATTAAAACGAGGGTGTAAAAAAGCCCGATAAACTCGGGCTTAGTAGATTATAGACTTTTCTTTGGTGGAAGCGCGACGTTAGCAAAAATAAGCCCCGCCACTAATGACATAAATATCAAGAAGGTTTGTTGGCCAATATGCTCTGCATAGACGAAATCTTGACCTTCAATTAATGAGTTCAAACCAATATAGGTTTTACTCCCCGGTACTAATACGATTAAACCTTGCATAGCAACAATGGAGGCAGGTGCATTAGCAACACGGTTAAACAAGTTACTAAAAACCCCTACAGATAAAGCGCCAACAAATGTGCCAAGTGTGTAGTCTAGATACATGGCAGATCCAATGCTTGTGCCATAGGCGATAAAGCCAGACGCAATAGACCAACCCGCATGCTTTAGTTTGGTTCTAAAAATCACGATTAGGCTGCTACATAGCATGAATATAGCAAGCCATGCTGTCCATTTTGGTAAAGGCTCTGGTTGCACGTAGTCTGCTTGACCAAACATAGCGAAACCAATTCCAATACCAATAAAAGCACCAAAATACAGCTTAAACAGCAGCATGAATGAGTCCATCACCCGTGCTGTACCAGACACCAAGTGCCGTGCTGCAAGCTCAGCTAACCCTAAAGCTAATGCTAAGCCGGGTATAAACACAATGATGGCTGATAGCACCACCAATCGTATGTTTATTTCGGCGTCTAGGTAAACACTGACCGCACACGCGATAATTGCAGAAACAATGGCCACTAAAGGCTCAAGCATATGCGCGACGCGTTTTGAGCGTGTTGACCAAAGCACAAATAAGTACACCACTAAGGTGATCAGTGCTGACCAAAACACATCATTCCAACCGGTACCCATTAACATGGCAAATGCACCGCCAGAGGTTGCAAAAGCAACGCCGGTCATAAATTTATTATACGGGTTTGGCAGGTTGTAAATGATGTCGAGTTGTTTATCGACCTCTTGTAGCGTTAGCTCACCGTTAAGCATTTTGTTTACTAAATCATCGGTATCTGCCAGCGAGCCTAAGTCGTGATCGCCCGGATCAACACGCGCAACATGGGTGTACTCTTCTTCGTGACCATCTGTCCAAATAACAAAGGTCACTGATGTTGGCGACATAACAAAAGATGATTTTAAGCCGAGGTAAGTCGCAACTTCCATTAAGTGCGCTTCTAGTCGGTAAGCAGGTGTACCGTATTTATGAAGCATTTTGCCAAGCTTCACGATAAATTTTCGTTTTTCAGTAAACGTTGCGGTTTTCAAAGGCGTTTTGAACCAAAGGTTAAATTGTTCAGTTAAGGATAGACCAAAATTCAATAAGATATAGTCTAGTAGCAAGACTATATCGCTTAAATTCACCAGCGCGATTTTAGCGACAAAAGCCGCTATGTCTAGTGTTATTTACGGCAAAATTACTTATTTTTAGCTTCAATCCATTGCGCCATATATTGGGTAGATCGCATGGTGTGATGTTTGAGCATTTGGCCGGTAAAATTTTGCTGTCTATGCTGTGCTAATGACTCACTAATGGCGGTGATTTTAGCGATTAACTGCGACTGAAGTTTTGATTTATCATAATATTTTTGCAATAACAGCTGGCCATTTTGCTGTGCCTGAGTAAATAACGCTTCATCTTGATAAAGTGCCACTGCTGCATCAGCAAATTGCTGTGCATCTTCACATATTGCACCTGACCACGGCTCGTTTTGATGCATGCCTTCACTGCCAATCGGAGTTGTTACGCTTGGTGTTTGCATGATCATTGCTTCGAGTAACTTGCCTTTAATACCTGCACCAAAACGCAGTGGAGACAAACACACGCGTGCATCTTCCATGACTTTGTAGGCATCATCAGCCCAGCCTTTTATTAAGAAACCGGTTTTTGGATTGTTCAGCGCTGTCGCCTTTGGTGGCGGGTAAGAGCCATAAATGTGAAGTTCGGCATCGGGCAATTGTTTGCGGATCAGCGGCCAAATTTGTTGTAAGTACAAAACAGCATCCCAGTTTGGCGCATGACGAAAATTACCTATGGTCATAAAGTGTTTACGCTCTGCAAATGCTTTGGTGCTGGTAGGAATATGCTGCAAATCAACCAAAAATGGTAAGTGGTGAAGTAGGGCGCTATCAACTTTGAAAACGTCATTGAGTAGCTGCATCTCGTAGTGCGAGATAATTAAGCTGATGTCTGAGCGTAAAATAGCGGCGATTTCTCGCTTTGCAATATCACTGTGTAAATCGCTATGGCTGAATTCTCGGCCTGCTTTGTGAGCTTCGTGGCGTGCATTTCTGAGGCACTGTAAATCTTCGGTATCAAGAATTTTAAGTGCGTTAGGGCAGTATTTATCGACTCGCCAGCCAAACTGCTCTTCCATCATAAAGCGATCAAACATCACAATATCAGGATTATACCCTTGCACGTACTCATCAAAGCTTGAGCAGTTTAATGCAATTACCTGCGTGGTGATGCCATCTTCACTGAGATCTACCATATGTTCGGTTTTTTGCGCTGGGCTTGCAAATTCAACTTGCCAATTTTCTGCACGAAAGGCGCGCAGGAGTGACATCATGTGGGTGCCGGCTGCAGACGAATTAGGCTCAGGCCAAACATAGCCGATCACTAACACTTTTTTCATTGACTTGAGTCTCGTATTTTTAAGTTAACATCCACCAAGGTGCGAACTGGGGGTGTTGATTTATCTAATAGTTCTTTTAACACCTGACAGGTGCGTTTACCGATCTCGTCGGCATTAATAGCGATGGTCGAAAGAGAAGGCAGCATTAAGCGCGAATCTTCTAAGTCATCAAAGCCAATAACTTTGATATCTTTACCCGGCTCGAGGCCGTGTTGGCGCATTGCTTCAATCGCGCCGTAGGCAATAACATCATTAAAACAAACAATGGCTTTGGTATTCGGTGCTTGCTTTATAAGGGTATTAAAGGCTTCTCGACCACCTTGGCGATTGGTCGGCGCTTGAATTACAGGTTTTTCGTCAGCGATATTAAATTGATCAAGCGCAGACAAAAAACCACTTAACCGTTCATGGTAATCAGATATTTCTGACGTGCCGCCTAAAAAGGCTATTTCTTCAATGCCTTGCGATAAAATATGGCTGGTTGAAATGTGCGTGCCTTTTTTGTTGTCAGGCAAAATACACGGCGCTGCTGAAAACGGAATTTCACGCATGATATTAATAACCGGAAAGCCGCTATTTATTAAATCATCTTGCCACTGCTGCTGTGTGCCCGGAGCCGGACACATGATGAACGCCGAAACGTTGTATTCTTTTAAGGTTTTTACCACTTGGGTTTGTCTTTCGACACACTCTGCAATATTTACCAGCATCGGCAACATACCAAGCTCAAAAATGTGTTTTTCGAGGCCAACAGCAAGTTGAGCTGAGTAGGGGTTGGTTAAATCATTTATAACCAACGCGACTAGGTTTGATCGTTTACTGCGAAGCGCTGCTGCATCACGGTTATACACATAGCCTAGCTTATCAATGGCTGCCAGCACTTTTTCTTTACTCTTTTTACTGACCTTATCACTGTTGGTAAGGACCAAAGACACGGTTGATTTTGAAACCTGTGCTTGTTCAGCAACATCCCAGATAGTGACTTTGCCTGTCGATTTTTTCATTTTTATTAGCAAAAGTGGTGAATAGCGTGTGTCTATTTTAGCTTAAAGTAGGTGTTTAAGTCACTGATTGGCTGCCAAAAGAGCCGAAACTCTTTATGAAATGCTGCAAACATGTTCTACTTGTTTACATAATCGAAAATAAAAACGAAAAAGGAACGAACATGAAAGCATTAAAATTGCTTTTTGCGCTAGTCATTGGCGCAGCTGTTTGCATGCCAAGTTTTGCTAATCAAGGTTATCAAACTCCATCGCCAGCGCTAGCTGCTGTGGTTGACGCAAAGCTTGCGCCGAGTAGTTATTTATCAAATGATGGTCAGTGGCTGGCGTTATTTGATAGAAAACGCATTGATACACTACAAGACTTGGCTAAAGAAGAGTTAAAACTTGCGGGTATTAAGCTTAACCCTGCTAATTTTTCGCGCTCACGAGTGCGTAATAAGTTTACATCTTTAGTGCTTAAGCATGTTGAAACCGGCTCTGAAATTGTTGTATCGGGTTTGCCAAATGGCATTTTACGCTCACCAAGTTGGTCAAGTGACAGTCAGTACTTAGCGTTTGTGGTTGAGCAAGCATCGAGTGCTAATTTATGGGTTTATAATGTTAGTACTAAACAAGCCCGTCAGTTAAGTGACACCTCGCTTAATTCGGTTTTAACCAGCACACCTTATACTTGGCTACCAGATAGCAGCGCCATTGTTGCTAATGCAGCGGTTAATATTGGTAAAGCTCGCTTAACAAACGATAGCACGCAAGTGATGCCTGTTATTCAACAAAGTAGTGGTGAGAAAGCACCAGCGAGAACTTATCAAAACTTATTAACCAGCCCATTTGATGAAGCCCTATTTAAGTTTTACGCACAAAGCCAATTAACTTATATTCCGCTCAGTGGTCAGGGCCAACCGATTGGTCAACCTGGGTTAATTAAAGCGTTTTCGGTGTCGCCTGATTCAACCAACATTTTGGTTGGTATGATTGATGAGCCTTTTTCATATCAAGTACCTTTCAGTCGTTTTGCTGCTACATGGCAAATTTGGGGGATGCGTGGTTATACTTTAGCTGAGCTCGCAAAACAGCCTTTAGCTGATAACATTCCACAAGGCTATGACAGTGTTAGAACCGGTCGCCGTGATTTTCAATGGCGAGCAGATCAAGGGGCTGAGGTTATTTGGGCTGAGGCCCAAGACGGCGGCGATATGAAAAACGACGTGCCTTATCACGATCATCTTTATAGTTTAAAAGCCCCTTTTAAACGCGATGCTAAGTTATTTGCCAAAGTTGAACGCCGTTTTGACTCAATTGCTTGGGGCAATGGCAATGTAGCCTTATTATCTGAGTGGCGCTTTAGCGACCGACAAAAACGAGTTTTTGTTATTCAACCGCGTAATGCAGATAAAAACCGCGTGCTATTTTCTGAGCGTAGCTATAACGATGCCTACAAAGATCCCGGCTATCCAATTTATGAAAAGAATGACTTAGGTGCTGATGTATTAAAAGTGGTTGGCGGTCGTTACCTTTTCTTACGCGGTAACGGTGCATCTGAACAAGGCAATATTCCGTTTTTAGACCGCTATGATGTAAAAACGAATACCACAACACGCGTTTGGCAGTCAGAAGCGCCATACTATGAGCGTGTGCGTGCAATGCTTGATGACGAAGGCGAACGTTTAATTACCATTCGTGAATCTAAAACTGAGCAGCCTAACTTCTTTATTCGCGACTTAGACGATAAAACCCTCACTCAACTTACGACCTTTGAGCACCCTTACCCAGAATTTAAAGGAGTGACTAAAGAATTAATTCGATACAAACGTGACGATGGCGTTGAGCTAAGTGGTACGCTTTATTTGCCGCCGGGTTATGATTCAACACAAGGCCCGTTACCAGTTCTAATGTGGGCTTATCCACTTGAATATAAAGATAAAGCTGTTGCGTCACAAATGCGCGAATCGCCGTATGAATTTACCTATATCGGTTATTGGGGACCAATGCCTTATCTTGCAAAAGGTATTGCTGTATTTGACGACCCGAAAATGCCAATTGTGGGTGTTGACGGTAAAGAGCCAAACGACTTATTCCGTAAACAGCTGGTGGCAAGTGCTAAAGCTGCGGTAGATGTACTTGTAGAAAAAGGTGTGGCAGATAAAGACAAAATTGCCATTGCCGGTCACTCTTATGGTGCCTTTATGGTGGCGAATTTATTAGCGCACAGCGATTTATTTAAAACCGGTATTGCCCGCAGTGGTGCTTACAACCGCACCCTAACGCCATTTGGTTTCCAAGGTGAAGAGCGTGATTTTTGGCAAGCGCAAGATGTGTACGCGGCTATGTCACCGTTTTTCCACGCTGAGAAAATCAATGAGCCTATGCTGATGATCCACGGTCAAGAAGATCCAAACTCGGGTACTTTCCCAATGCAAAGTGAACGTATGTACGCTGCATTAAAAGGCTTAGGTAAAGAAGCTCGCTTAGTGATGTTACCTTATGAGGCGCATGGCTATCGCGCTCGTAAGAGCTTGCTGCATGTACTTTGGGAACAAGAGCAGTGGTTAGATAAATACTTATTAAGTGACGAAAAACCCGAAGAGCCAGTTGCCGCTGAAGGTGTCACTCAGTAATTAGTTTAATACTTAAATTAAAATCCCCGCTTTTAAGTGGGGATTTTTGTATTGGCTACTTGCTTATAATAAAGCCTCTTAAGATTTAGCGGAAACTATCTTTTGAATGTGTATTTATAACCCTGTTAGCAATCGCGTGTTTGTTTGCTTATTTAAGTGAATGTGATTTAATCGCTTTCTCTTTTTAAGTAATAATCATGTGATTGCATTTATGCTCGATTTAGCAGTACTCGCGGTTTTTATTCCGACCTTTTTCTTTGTTTCTATTACACCTGGTATGTGTATGACGCTCGCTATGACGTTGGGGATGAGTGTGGGCGTTAGACGTACGCTTTGGATGATGGTAGGCGAGGTGTTAGGCGTTGCCACGGTAGCCATTGCTGCGGTGATAGGGGTTGCCAGTATTATGCTTAATTACCCTGAGTTATTTGCCTTTTTAAAATACTTAGGTGGTGCGTACTTAATTTACCTAGGGGTTAATATGTGGCGCGCTAAAACCAGCTTTAAACCTAACGATGATACACTGCAACAAATTGGTCGTGGGCAATTATTTTCGCAGGGTTATATCACTGCCATTGCAAACCCAAAAGGGTGGGCATTTATGATTTCTCTATTGCCTCCGTTTATTAATGTTGATTTAGCGGTTGCCCCTCAGCTTGCGGTATTAGTGAGCATTATTATGCTGAGCGAATTTATCTGTATGTTGATTTACGCAACAGGCGGAAAGAGCTTAAGGCTGTTTTTAGATAAAGGCGATAATGTGAAGTGGTTAAACCGTATTGCTGGCGCGCTAATGATGTGTGTGGGCGTTTGGCTGGCGCTGGGTTAACGCTAATTTGGATAATACCCATCCGCATATGGGTATTATCCTTGATGAGAGTTAATCAACTAATTCAACTTGCTTTGATACATGGTTAAAGCACAGTCTTAATGTATCAATGGCGGTTTTTGTTTTTGCCGCTAAGCTGTCTCTCGCTGGAGTCACTGCATAAACAGTGTAATTTGGCATTGCCCATTCGGGTGCAATTTCAACCAGCTCTTTCGATTTTAATAAATGCCTTACTTCTGGCTCTGGTAATACGCCATAGCCAACACCATCACACACTAATTTAATTAAGCTTTGCATATTATTTACGGTGATCTTTGCTTTTGGTAATGGCTTGCTTGCCAGCGTTAATGGGTTAAACGCGTTGCTGTCGGCATTGCTGTGTGCAATACGGGCAAAGTTACCAAGGTCATCCCAACTGGCTTTATCGAGTTTGCTAATTGCATGGTCTTTATGGGCACATAACTTTAACGGCCAAGTTGCTAATTTACGAGCAACGAGGTTAGAGTCAGTTAATGGGCCAATCGCAATCGCTAGGTCAGCGCCGCATTTGATCATATCAATTGGCTCATCAGTTAAAATTAACTGAATACGTAAATCATCAAACTCGTTAATTAAGCGATCTAGTGGTTCGCTTAGCAATCCACCACCAAAACCTACAGGCGCAACTAATTTGAGCTCACCACTTGGCTTATTTTGTAGATTTTGTAACTGCGTACTGGCTTGATCTGCCAGTGCTAGCATTTTTAAACAGCTTTGATAATACAGGTGGCCAGCTTCGGTCAAAGTGAGTTCGCGAGGGCTGCGGTTAAATAGGCTCAATCCGATTTCTTGTTCTAATTGCTTAATGTGTTGACTGACAGCCGATGTGGTCATCGATAACTCTGCCGCTGCACTGCTCATATTGCCCGTTTCAACAGTGCGAGAAAATACACGCAATGTTTTGATCAGCTTGGAATTCATGGTTCAGGCCTTCTTAATTCAGTTTTAAGAAATCGTAAATTGTGAAAATCGGGACTTCTCATTAGTATGCAAACGCTAATTATTATCATTTATAAACAAAAAGTCACGGAGTATCATTATGACGAGGGTTGTTTCTTCTGTTTTACCACTCACCGCTGCTGTGTTAGCAGGTCTTTCCCATTTTGCATACGCTGATGACAAAAAACAAGACATGGAGGTCATCGTTGTATCGGCTTCCGGTTACGAGCAAATGCTAAAAGAGGCGCCAGCCAGTATCAGCGTTATTGATCGTGAACAACTTGAAAAGCGTTTTTATCGTGATCTAACCGATGCGATGACTGACGTACCCGGTGTGGTTGTTACAGGTGGTGGCGACAGAAAAGATATCAGCCTTCGCGGTATGGCAAGTCAATATACTTTGATTTTAATTGATGGTCAGCGTCAAACCTCACGTGAAACACGACCAAATAGTGATGGCCCAGGTGTAGAAGGGGCATGGACTCCGCCTATTTCAGCGATTGATCGAATTGAAGTTATTCGTGGCCCTATGTCGTCGTTATATGGCTCAGATGCCATTGGTGGGGTTATCAATATTATAACCCGTAAAACACCAGAAAAGTGGTACGGCGAACTACGTTTAGATAGCACCATTCAAGAATCAAGTGAATCGGGTGATATTAATCAAGGTAGTTTCTTTACTGCGGGTGGCTTAATTCCTGAGTTATTAGGTATGCAGTTATCGGGTCAGTTCTCAAAGCGTGATGAAGACGATTTCGAAGCCGGTTTTCGTGGCAAAGAGCAAAGCAATATCAAAGCGAAGTTTATCTTAACGCCTTCTGATAACCACGAAATCATGCTGGAAGTAGGCTCTGCAAAACAAAAACTTGACGAAACATTAGGCAAAACAGTTGCTCCTTTAGCTGAAGGTGAAAGCTGTGGCCGAAATGGCTGCCCAAAGTCATCAACCACAGAGTACGACCAAGAAACGTATTCACTAAGCCATAACGGTTTTTATGATTTTGGCTCATCACGCAGTTACTTAAAGTACGATAAATTCGATAATACCTCTCGTGAAATGTACGTCGAAAATACGGATGCGCAAACAAGTTGGACTTTACCGTTTACCAGTCATAATGCAGCATTTGGTGCGTCATATTTAAAAGAAGAGCTGGACGATTACACCAGTAACCGCATTAGTGACTTAACGCATGTTGAGAACGAGCAATGGTCAGTATTTGCAGAAGATGAATGGGCTGCAACCAAGCAGTTTAAACTCACTACCGGTCTTCGTTATGACCATGATGGTAATTTTTCAGGCCATTTCAGCCCGCGTTTATATGGTGTGTATACAGCAACTAAGTCGTTGACGGTGAAAGGTGGTATCTCTACAGGCTTTAGAGCGCCGAATATTCGTCAATCTACCGCGGCCTGGGGGCAAGTGAGCCGAGGTGGTAATATTTACGGTAACCCAGATTTAAGCCCTGAAAAATCAGTAAACTACGAAATGGGTATCTACTATGATGCCAGCCGTGATTTATCGCTTTCAAGCACCGTATTTTACAACGAGTTTGAAGATAAAATTACCCGTATTTCGTGCCCACTCACTCAGTGTACTGATGGACCAAACCAGTTTGGTTCGATGCCAACGACCTATGTCAATGTAGATGAGGCCGTCACACAAGGCTTTGAGTTATCAGTATCTTACGACATTACCAGTGAGCTTGATGTAAGTGCCAACTACACTTACACCGATTCTGAGCAAAAAACCGGTGAATACAAAGGCAGCCCACTTAATCAATTACCTAAGCATATTTTACAAACTTCAGTTAATTGGCGCCCGGTTGATAAATTAGGCACCTGGTTGCGTGTACATTACCGTGGTGAAGAAAGCCAGCCGACAACAGGCCCATCTCAAAGTAGCCTAATTGCGCCAGATTACACCTTGGCTGATATTGGCGGTAACTACGATTTAAGCCGCAGCATTAAGTTAGGATTTGGTGTTTATAATCTGTTTGATAAAGAAATCACCGAAGCTGAATACGGCTATGTTGAAGATGGTCGCCGTTATTGGCTATCTGTAGGGGTTGATTTTTAAGCTCATTCATTAGTAAAAGCAAAGCCAACGAGTTATGTTGGCTTTGTTAATATGATTGGCTTTAATTTTAAAAATAACAATAAATCGAGTGACGCTACTTTTGGGTTGTTTTTTTAATGGTTGTATAACACTATAGTTATAGTTCGCTTTTTTAATAGTTCTACTACATTGGGTTAGTCATCAACTGACAGACAACAATGATAACAACTATAAAGGCGATATATGCAAAAAGTAACACAATTATGTAAACGAAAATCAGCGTCGTTTACTCCGCTCGCAGTGCTCTGTGCTGCTATTTTCTCACAGCCAAGTTTTGCAGGGAGTTGGCAGCAAAATGTCAGCATCGGCGGTTTTAATAATGTTCATATTTACACTCCTGATACGCAATCAAGCATAGGCAATGGCCATTCTTTGATGCTGGTACTGCATGGCTGCGTACAACCCATTAATAACTACTTAACTGCGAATCTTGAAGATGCAGCCGAAGCCCATGGCATGGTAATAGCCGTTCCTGATGCTATGAATAAAGCAGGCTATAGCTGCTGGTCATATTGGCAAGGAGCAATCAATCGCAGCTCTGGCGATTATAAAAATCTGATTAATTTAGCCAATACATTAAGTGGTGATGCGGCGCGAAATATTGACCCTAAACAAGTGTACATTGCAGGTTTATCATCTGGGGCGGCAATGGCTGCGCAAACGGCTTGTGTAGCGCCTGATGTATTTGCCGGGGTTGCACCAAGCGCCGGGCCGACCATCGGCACAAGTTCAAGTGGGGCAATTTCGACTTGTGAAACAGTTTCTGAAAACACCTTTGTATCCCGCTGTGAAAGCTATGCTGGTAGTTATAAAGATCATTTTGCCACCCAAATAGCGGCAATAGGTCACGGCACTGCCGATACCACAGTCAATACCTGTTATAACCAGCAAAACGCAGATGGCTTTGCTGCGCTTTATGGGGTGAATCAACTTTCAGGCACGACGACAATAAGTGATGATGCAACGCGTACCGCTGAGCTGTCACTTTGGCAAGACAATCGGGTTGCTATGCTGTGGTTTAATAATTTGGATCACTCGTGGTCGGGCGGGCAAGGTGCGTCTGGCGATTATGTTGCGGCAAACAGCATTAATTTTGCAACCTATCTCGGTGAGTACTTTGCGGCTAATAATAAACGAGTTGATCGTAATGCAGGCCCTGAAATTAGTAATTTAACTGCCACAGACAATAATAACCAGCTCACCATTACTGGCAGTGCAATCGACCCAGAAGGCAGTGTAACGAATGTTGATATTAACGTGTATAGCCTAGCCGGTGGCGCGGCAAGCTTAATTGAGTCACTGAACGTGCAAGTCGATGCGAATAATACCTTTAGCGGGGTGACAAGTGCACTCAGTGATGGTCTTTATGAAGTGCGTGTAAGTGCCACAGATAACGAAGCGAAACAAGGTGATGAAGCTAATCTTACGGTACGTGTAGGGCCAGAACCTGCGGCTACAGCACCGGTACTGAGTGATACTGCGGCAAGTGTAAACGGGCAGTGCGCTACAGTAACGGGCACGGTGATTGATGATAATCAAAACTTAAGTAGCGTTGTGGTAAGTTTTAGCAATGGTGATGTGACGGCTACAGTAAATGGGCTTGAGTACTTTGCTGAGCAATGCAATTTGGCTGGTGGCAATAATACCGCAGTGATCACCGCGAGCGATGATACTTTGCTGACATCAACAGATAGCATTAGTTTTGTCATCGATGCTGGCGTGACAGGCGATTACAATCTTCATATCAACGAAGGCCATATTAGCTGGGGCGAAGGTTATTCTGCCTGTTATTTAGCGTTTGGAACCGCTGCATTTACTATGCGCGAGTATTCAGCGGGTACCAATCAATGTCAGTGGATTGCTGATGATGACTCAAGTTGTGCAGGGCCATTACAGGCATGCAGAACTACCACCGAACCGACTAATGACGCAGACAACGACGGTGTGCTCGACGGCGCAGATAATTGCCCGAATGTAGCGAATGCTGATCAAGCCGATAACGATAATGACGGGGTTGGTAATGTGTGTGACAGCACTCCAGATGGTGAAACGAGTGACTCCGACAGCGATGGTGTCAGTGATAGCCTAGATAACTGTCCGCTGGTGGCCAATAGTGATCAGATAGATAGTGATGCAGATGGTGTGGGTGATGCGTGTGACTCAACACCGAATGGTGATTACCAATGCAGCGAAACCACTTCAAGCAACTATGCACATGTGCAAGCAAACCGCGCAACCACCAATGGCTCTTACGCCTATGCGGTGGGCTCAGGTGATAACCTAGGTCTTTATAACACTTTTTATACCAGTACTTTAGCGCAAACTAGTGCTGGGTATTATGAATTAGGCAATTGCCCTAATTAATAGATGTGTGTCGCCCAGCCGGGCGACACTTTTTTCTAAGCAGGGTTTAGAACTTATAGGTCAGAGTTAGGCTACCGTTTGTTGGCGCGCCATAATAACCCACGGTTTGTAAGCTATTAATGTACTGCTCATCAGTAATATTATTAACGTTTGCCTGTACTGCAACTTGGTCATTAATATTCCAACGCGCGAAGGCGTTTAGCAGGGCGTAACTATCTTGCTTAACATTGTAATCAGTGCTTTCGATTTTAGATTGCCAACGACCATTTAAACCAACAACCACTGCATCTGTTAACGTATAATCTACTGTTACACCGACAACATCGCGAGGTGCCCATTTATTAGTGTCATCACCATTTTCATCAGTTACATCAATATGTGTATAAGATGCGACGATATTCATAGCGTCGGTGATTTTACCTGTGACTTCAAATTCATAGCCTTCTGACTCAATAGACACGCCTTCATAGTAATAAATACCATCTTCAGTGAGGCCCGCATATTGCGCAAAGTTATCTTGCTCTGCAGTAAAATAAGCAAATGTTGTCATTAAGGCATCATCAAACCAAGAAGCCTTAACACCGGTTTCAAAGTTAGTGCCTTTGGTAGGTGCTAAATATTGGCCGTTGTAATCAGCTTGCTCTTGAGGCTGATAAATATCTGAGTAACTAGCATATAAGTTTAAATCGTCGTTTAACTTATAGGTAAAACCGATATATGGGCTTGTTTCGCTTTCGTCATTATCGATTGATGCACCGGCATTCATACCTGAGCGTTCAAATTCAATAGCGTTAAAACCAACCACGGTAAATAATTCATCAGTAATATTTAACTGAGCCGAGCCAAAGTAACGGGTTAGCTTTTGTTCAATATCTGAATAAAGAACCGGTGTTAACCAATCAGGTTCTGGGATCGCATCTAAATCATATGGAAATGCAGGGGTTGGTCCATAAGCCGGTGTATTTGCAAAATCAAATGGGTGTTGATACATCACATCATCACTTTTTGCATGGCTTACTCCAAAGCTTGCTTGGTGCTCTTTACCAAACAATTCAAAGGCACCAAATGCTTTTACTTCAAATAAATCTGCATCCACTTCGCTATCATAACGACCCGGCCAACCACTTAGGCCAAGATTGGTGTCTTTATCAATGCTGCCGCTGGCATAAAATAGTTTGTCTTGCTCTTCAAAACCACGTAAGTTGTAGCTCGCTTGAAGCTGCCACGCGTTTGCAAAAATATAGTTGTATTCAACAAATGCTGAAGTGTTAATGGTGTCCCACATTGTCCACTCTTGTGTGGTTGTGTCGCTGACATCCCATTTAGCTTGCGTACCATCGGTGTAGTTATAAACAAGGCCGCCCCAAGTATTGCCATCGGTATCAGCGTCTTGATATGAGTAACCCATAGTAACCGTTGAGTTATCAGTAAGCTGACCATCTACCACCGCAGAGAAAAACTCGCGATTGTTCTCAAGGCCATCTAGGTATGATTCTTTATCTTCTGCGGCAGCCACAAAACGAGCAGCCCAACTACCTGATTCGGTTAATAATAATGAGTAGTCAGCTTGTAAACGTTTAAAATCCCATGAGCCAACAGAGACACCGATTTCGCCGCCGTTTTCGTTTTTAGGGCGTTTGCGTACATAGTTAAGGGTACCCGATGCATTACCTACACCAGTGAGTAAGCCATTGGCACCACGAATAACTTCAATTTTTTCGTAGCCGTATGCTTCCATTGCGCCGGTAACGATCCCCCAGTCATTTGGTAAGCCAACCCCATCGATTTGTGTATTCTTAATTTCAAAACCACGCGATGTATAGTTGGTACGGTTAGTTTCCCACTCTTCAACATTGATACCTGGGGCTAAGCGTAAAGCATCATTAATGTTAAAAGCGGAATAATTTTTTAGCTGCTCAGCAGAGATCACACTGATAGATTGCGGCGTTTCATCAATTTCTAGCGCTAAACCTGTCGCTCCTTCACTAATACGGTTTTGACGTATGCCAACAATTTCGATTTTTTCGAGCTTTGCCTCTACGTCAGCTGTTTGCTCTGCAAAACTGATTTGAGGGAACAGTGCACAAAGAATAGCGGTTGCAACAGGCAACTGAGTGAATTTCATTTTTATCTCCGCGTGTTATTTAGCTGGTTTTTAGGGTTTTTGTGTTTGATAAGGAAACAATTTGCGGGTAAGTTATCACAAATGATAATAACTATCATCACCATTTATCGCAAATGGTGATATGTTAATACAAATAAGTTTAAAAAATTAGTTTTTGAAATGCTCTTGAGGTGCTTATATTAATTCGGCTAATTAAGAGAAGTGTTTTTAGGTAATAAAACCTGAGTGATATTAGGCAAAAATTTGTTGCTTAGTTGTTCTCAGAAATTGAACCTCGATTGCTTTAGCTGGGACGCCTATAAAGCTATAAATAAGCTAATTTTAAAGCTAGTAGTGAAAGGTGTTATTTTTAAAAATAATTAAGCTTTAATGCCAATTAATGAAATTCAAATGAAGTAAACACAAAAAAGGCGCCAGTTGGCGCCTTAAATTCGGGGTATTTTACTTTCTTCGCAGAGAATACGTATCATGACCTATTAGCGTTACAGTTTGGGCAAGACTTACCTCTTCAATATCCATTACAACCACACGCTCTCTAGAGTGAAGGACTTCTGAATCAAGAGATTGCTCTTCTTGAAGCATATAGAAGTGATTACCAATCTGGCCACCACTATGATCGATATTAGCTTCGTGAAGACTGTATTCTTTGTAGCCTGCAACAGTCTCTAGCGTTCCAGATGTACCAGAACCAGGTAAAATAGCAAGGTACGAAACACGCTCAGCAAAGTGTCCTTCATTCAAGCTTTCTTGCTCGTAAAATGCTGCATCAAATCCAGTGCTCGTTAGGTTAGCAGCGCGCGTATAAACGGTATGGCTTCCATTGAAAGTCTGTACTTGTAAAAACAAATATGGCTGTTTTGCAAATGAGTCTTTGAACTCAACAGCTTTATATTCTCTCGTGCCACTTAACATAAAGCTGCCAACCTCAACAATAGTGCCATCATTCATAGTGTAACGGCCTTCATCCATTGCTAGAAAGTCAAACGACTCAACATCTTTATGCGCATCTTTGATGTATTGCCATTTTTGAAATGAGACAGCATAGCTATTGTCGCTTACATTGGTTAATCTTAGCGCTCCACCATTAGGATCATTATTAGTAGGCGCCGATGTGAAGATAGCCGGTGCTGTAAAATATTGGTCAGCAAAGTCGAATGACTTCCATTTGGCACCCAGTTGGTCCATCACTTTTTCTGAATAATAAGCGATACCTTCGTTCTCGATTAAACAAGGCGCTTGGGTGTAACATTCCGTCGTATTTTGCGTATTAGTCGTTAAATCATTGATACGTAAAGGCAAACTTGCAACAAAACATGATTTACCCGTGTATGGGCTTAATTTATAAAGTTTTGATTCGTTTTTGTCACCATGGTCATTGATAACTGAGCGACTGATGATAATGTCACCTTTTTGACTCAGTGTTGCACCACCAACATTTACTAAGTTGTGTTCAGCAAGCTTTGTGTATTGATAATTGCTTTGATCAACACTGTAAACCGATGTCGCAGTGATCAGGAAAAGTTCGCCATTTTTGATAACTAAATCAGCTCGGCTTAAGCCTTCAACATCACTAAAGTCTGCAAGCTCAGTTGTACTACCTGTATTTTTATCAATTTTTAGTAGCTTAGAATAACTAACTGCAATTAATGAGTCAGTTTGAGGATCATAGGTTAAACCAATAACAGAACTCGTTCTGCCAACAGAAACATGCTCACCTGTAGCATGGTCTAAATACGCTAAACGACTATATTTAAACTTTTCGCCTTGGATTGGCAACTGTGATGATTGCTCTTCACTAATATTAAGGTGAGAGGTATCAACTTTGTACTCTAGTGGAATAGGTGATGAAACATAATAAGTTCGGTTTGTTGTTTCATCATAAGCAATAGCCGATGAACTAAATTTAGCGATTGAATCGGCTTTAGCTGTTTTATTTTGTTCGTCTAGGCTAAACATAATGCCAAGTTCGCCTCGGCCTGAATTCATCGCAAACAACTCGCCCTGACAGCTATTTGCAGTTGCATTGCTTGCTGTCATAACACCAGCAACAACAAGGGTCGATAATAACAAGTTATTTTTCTTAGACATTCGTATATTCCACTAGTTAGTACATTAGGATACAAAGCAAAAAGGTGAGCCTTGTATTAATAATGAGCATTATAGTGAGAACAGTAACTTTACGAATGCCGAGAAAAGCTGTTTTTAAGTCTTGAAATTAATCCTTTACTATTAAAAACAGGCTCTTTTAGAGTCAATCAATCACATTTCTGACTTTTCTGATCCTGCTCCGATGAGTGAGACATTGAGCTGCCAACAGAAGCCGTGATAACCAATAAAATCGCTAACCACTGCCATACACTAAGCAACTCAGCTAAAATAATAAATCCAGCAAGTGCAGCAATAGCAGGTTCTAGGCTCATCATGATGCTAAAGCCTTGTGCTGGCATATTACGCAGCGCAACCATCTCTAAAGTGTATGGCAGCGCACTTGACATGATGGCGACTAAAATACCAAGCGGCAGAACTTCCCAGCTCAAGAGTGCTGCGCCTTGTGAAGCTGCGCCATAAGGCACAAGTACAATCGCGGCAACGCTCATCCCCATAGCAACCGTCATCCCGCCAGAGCCTTGGTTACCTGTTTTTTTGCCGAACAAAATATAAAACGCCCAACAGGCACCAGCCGCAAGGGCTAGAATCACACCGACGGGGTCGAGGCTGTCTTCGCCTTTCATATCAGGTAATAATAAAATAATGCCTGCAATAGCACAGGCTACCCAGAATAAATCGCGCTTTTTACGTGACGAAAGTAAAGCAACTGCAAGGGGACCGGTAAACTCAAGCGCAACACCTATTCCTAAAGGGATACGCTCAATTGCGTAATAAAATAGAATGTTCATACCACCTAAGCTCAGACCATAGATGATAATCGGCATGCGTTGACCCATTGGCGGAAGCGCGCGCCAAGGTTTAAACACAAGGCACAAAATGGCAGCTGAAAAACCCAAGCGTAGGGCAGTGGTTCCCTCAGGGCCTATTACAGGAAATAATTGCTTTGCAACAGAGGCTCCCGATTGAATGGTAACCATTGCAAGAAGTACGCAAATAACAGCAACAAAAAACGGTGGGATGGTGCGTTGCATCACTGTCCTTATGAATTATTAAGAGCTTAAGTTTGCGGCGATTTTACTGATGTTTTGTGGGATAAGAAATGTTTTTCGTTAAATGGACATGGATTATCGATAAAGCTGTTGTGTGCGTAACGGAACACGTCAAGTTGCGGAAAATGTAGTCTAAATTAGATTGGATTATGCTGCCTTTAAGTTAATTAAAGCCAGCATAATTTATCTTTTAATTAGCTCAATTTAAAACGATTTATCTGCTTGTTTAAATTATTTGCCAAGCTTGCCAGTTTACTCGATGAATCCGATATGCTTTGCGTTTGTTGCTGTGATTTTCGGCTGGTGTCTTGTACTTCGTTTAAGCGTTGGGCTATTTCTTCGGTCACTTGAGATTGCTGCTCAGATGCAGAAGCAATGGTCATATTAGCATCCGAAATAGCTTTTGCTTGCACGCTAATTTCATCTAGCATATGGCCCACTTTTTCTGAATTTACCACCGCCTCTTTTATTTGCGTATCACTTGCGCGGATCCTTTGCGTCACAGCATTGGTTGCCGTTTGTAACGAGTTAATTTTATCTTGGATCTCAAGAGTGGAGCTTTGCGTACGACTAGCCAAAGTTCTTACTTCGTCAGCAACAACTGCAAACCCTCGCCCTTGTTCACCGGCTCTTGCAGCTTCGATTGCGGCATTAAGTGCCAGTAAATTAGTTTGTTCAGCAATGTTACTTATAACACTTAAAATAGCGGTTACTTCATTCACTGAGACTTCTAGTTGGTTAAGGTCTGTTAGTGATTTGGTTAAGGTATCGGCCACTGACTCAACAGAGCTCACTCCTTGTTGTACAACTTGCAAACCCTCTTTGGTTTTTTGATTGGCAGAGGTCGCACTGTTTGCTGCTTCTGCACAGTTTTGTGAAACTTCTTTAACGGCTGTTGAGTTTTCATAGACAGAGCTTGAAATCACTTCAATTGCTTGGCTTTGCATATCATTCAACGTTTTGGCCTGTCGTGAAATTTCATCGAGGCTTTTTGCTGCTATTTGGGCCTGCTCTGAATGATCATGAATTTCTTTAAGAAGCTGGGAAAGCTTATCAACCATAACGTTAAAGGTGCTCGCAAGCTGACCTATTTCGTCATCAGCTTTATGGTCAATATAACAAGATAAATCACCTTCAGATATACGCTTAGCTTCATCAATTAAGGCATGGGTTGCTTTAATCACTTTTTTCTCTAATTGCCAGTAACACACTATCAAGGTAGCTATAATGGTCAGCACTAAAACGGTGCTAGTTAAACTTAAGGTGACCACACGGTCATGATTACTTTTTACTTCTGCGGCACTTTTTTTCTCAATTGAACTTAAAAATGCTTTCACGGGTTGCTGAATTTTCTCAACTTCTGCCATGTAAGCCGCGTTGGTTAAAAGCTCGATAGCTTGCACCCATCTTTTATGTTCGCTTACGGTTAAGTTATTTGTATCACGACCAAGCAAATCACTGACTAGGCTAAATGCTTTTTCTTCTGTTTCGACTAGTTTGAGTGATAAGTCGTTGGATTTTTGCAAGAGAGCTAAATCATCAGCAGCCACATTAAAAGCTCTTAAGCGCTGTACATAACTTTTCTTTTCGCCATTAAGCCAAGCAGCTTTTCCTTGAATTTGATCAACAAGATTTTGGTATTCCACTTTATAGCGAGGGTCTAAGGTTACAACATGTTGACGAGCAAGTTCTGTAAGGTGAATCGAATTTGAAGATGAAAACTTAGCAAGGTGGCTTAGCTCATAACGCTGTTGCGCCGACTCCATACTTTCTTCTTGTCCTGATTGTAGAAATAAAATTATGAGGAGTAGGCCGGTTGCAAGGGTAATGGTAGCCGCAAAAACCGCTCTTAATAAAAATCGTATAGACAAGGCTAATTCTCACAAATTAAATAATGCATGATTTAAACATAGTGCAATAACCTTCAACCGCAAAAAATATTGTTACAAATGATTATTTATTAAAAAGGTTAATTTAAGGAAAGTTAAAAGTCTTAATTATTAATAAAATGGTATGAGTTTTGCTGTGTCTAGCCTTTTTGCCAAGGAAGACAAAATGTTGACGATCAATTCGCCACGACTACGAACGCCAAATTTACTGCAAAATACGCAATCTATCACCTCAACCTATGAGAAGTTAGCTTCTGGAAAGCGTATAAACTCTGCTAAAGATGACGCTGCAGGCCTACAAATAAGCCATAGATTAACAACGCAAATAGCAGTAAAGCAGCAAACGCTTAGAAATTTACAAGATGGGATCAGCTATGGGCAAGTGGCAGATGCTGGCTTATCCGAGCTAACAGACTCGCTTCAACGCATGCGAACTTTAGCCCTTCAAGCCGCAAATGGCTCAAATACAGATATCGATAGGGAAGCGTTAAATGAAGAGTTTTCACAGTTACGAGATCATATAAACAGCGTTGTAGCCAATACAGAAATTTTTGGTAAAAAACCATTAATGTCTAAGCCTGAGCAAGAGACGAATTTAGATAATGTACCTGTATTGAATGAGGTGTTTTCTAATAATGTTCAGCAAGGAATGAGATCAGGGGATGTTTCTTTAGGCCTAATACCTGCAGGTTCAACGAACGTTAGAATTCAAATAAATGATAATGGTGCGAATGATGATTTAAATCTATTTACCCAAACTGGCGAGCATTTAGTGGGGCAAGATTTATCGTCTGTGCAATCTAGAATTGAAGCAAATCTATTTACTCCAGCAAATGGTTACCAAGGAACAGAAACATATAGCAATGGCAATTTATTTACGGGGGGAGGTTTTAATTTCCCAGCTGTAAATAGTCAAACAATTAACGGAATGAACTTTACCTACTCGGGGAATGGTAACCCAAGCTCAGGAAGTTCAAATGAAGAAATATTCATTGATAATGTAACCGAGCCGCTGCTTCTGACTGTGATTGGCTCGGGGATGTTTCGAATTACTGCCAGTTGGGATTCTTTGGGGAGTTTAAATTCATCATCTGCTGAATCAAGTGATGGTCCAATGATGGTAACATCAACAGACCAAGCGGTCGGCGAAGATGGTTATATTATATTTGAAGATATCGATGCCAGTGCTGGCTCTTTAACGATTGACGGCATTACTATAAGCAGCGAAGACTTGGCTCAAAATGCAATTGCCAGAATCGACACTGCATTGTCGCGTATCGGTGGGTTTAGAGCTGAAATCGGTGCAAAAATGAACGCCATTGAGTCAACTATGCGCAATCAATCTAATCAATCGTCGATGCTAAGCTCAGCAAATCAGCGAATTGAAGATACTGATTTTGCAAAAGTAATGGCAGATAAAGTATCTCTAGATATTGTTCAGAAAGCGAGTGTTAGTGTTGCTATGCAAGCAAGAGATATTACTAAGAATGGAATTTTGAGTTTGTTAGGGCAACTAGAATAGTTGCCCTTAAACGCTATTAGCTTTTATCTGCAGGATACACAACACCAAGCTGACTTCGCGCTTCATCAAGCACTGCCATGACTTGCTTTGAAAGTGTATGGGTATTAACTGATGACTCAATTTGTCCTGCATTGGCCGCTTGAATAAAGTGGCTTACTTCATGGCGCATAAAGTGTTCATCAAATGGCTCAGAGAGTTCTTCGACCGTGCCATCGTTACCAATATATTGCATACGCTTTAATAAAGAGATAGCTTCGATACGGATACGGCCTTTTTCACCTTGAATTTCAGTAAAATTATCGCCTTGTGAGATTTTAGAGTAGCTTATTACTGCTTGTTTATCGGCATAATTTAATAATACATCGCCGGCGCCATCAACACCGGTTTCAAGTAACACACCACTGGCTTTTACACTCTGAGGCGCGCCCCATAAAGCGAGTAAAATATACAGCGGATAAATACCTAAATCGACTAATGCGCCGTTAGCAAACTCCGGTAAAAAGGTATTTGGGCGCTCACCATTTTTATACTTATCGTAACGTGATGAGTACTGACTATATTGACCAATATATTTGCGAGGTACGCCAATTTTAGTAAGAGCATTTTTTAAGCGCGCAAAGTTTGGTAAATGCGTGGTCATCATCGCTTCCATGTATAAGCGTTGATTTTCTTTAGCTGCTTCGATAATCAGCTCAAGCTCTACGCTGTTTGCTGCCGAAGGCTTTTCACCTAAAACGTGTTTACCCGCTTTTAAACACATAACAGCATAGTCTTTGTGTAAGCTATTTGGTGCCGCAATGTAGACGGCATCGACCAGAGGGTCTTGGCATACTTGTTCAATATTGGTAAACACTTTAGCGTCTGTCATGTCGTGCTTTGCAAGGAAAGACTCACCTGTTTGCTGCTCTCGAGAGCAAACGCCATACAAGGAGAATTGTTCAATTTGTTTGGCTGCGCTCAAAAGCGTGTCGCTTATAAAATTGGTACCTACAATCACAAAGTTCATGGTTACTCCTCGTTGTTTTGTGCAAGCCATGCTTGCCAATCCTGTTCAAATTTTTCCATCTGTTTGTGCTTTTTGCTTAACAAATGTTTGTCTTCGTCTTCTTGTGCCATATAAGGGCCAACGCGACATAATGCACAGTGCTTATCACCTAAATAAGCGGGTAAAGTCAGCTTAGCTGTAATGTTGTTGTCAGTTTTTTCGCTAAATACATAGGTAATGCCACTGGTGTCTTTTACATGTTTATCACGGTCAACATTGCGAATTTTATAGCCTGGGAATAAATTAATATCGAATGGCATTTGGCCTAAATAATGGCAGTTTAGCCCCTGATTTAAGCTGCCTTCAATATTCCATTCGCGATACGGTTTTACATCTTTAGAGGTGATGTAACAAAGCATCGGGCCGTTTTTATCTAATGCAAATTGGCTTGCGTAGTCTAGATAGCGATGCAACAAGGCACGGTTTAAAACATTCATACCACCTTGTTGGGTATTTGCTTTAAATGCTGCCTCACCTTTAAATGCGGGTATAAGTGGAAATTGAAAAATAACTACATCGAAACGTGCATCGACTAAGTGCAGCCACGAGTCTGGCTTTGTTACATCAAATTCAGTGAGTGTAGTTACATTTAGTTGTTGCAATGCACTTAGTGCATTGTCGGCATATTTTTGCTCAATAGTGTTTGCATCATCATAAGTCGAAGCAACAAGCTTGGTTGGTTTTATATGACGAGCTATGGCGTGCGAAAATGACAAATCACCATCGCCTACCGTCAAAATGCGCCAACTTGGGTCTAAAAACATGTCGTTATTTGCCTTGTTCTGGCGCTGTTTCAACTGCAGTTTTTGGGCAAAGCGCTAAACGAGTTTTTAGCCCTTCAATGGCAATTTGTTTAAAGATCAAGTTAAAGCTAATCAAAACGGCAATAACGATATGGATAGGACCGTGCGTAAACCCTGCGTCGGTGTCAAAGAGCATTAAACCGAAAAGCAAAAACATGGTGGCTAAAAATATCTCAATCAACTGATTAGAATATATCTTTAAAGTACCTTGGTTTTTGTGATCTTTTTTAATGTGGATAGCACAAAAAAAGGGGATCACTTTAATTTTAAAGTGAGCGCCTTTTTCAACGTAATTTTCGCCGAGTAGGTCTAGTTTGGCGCGCAATTGATCTATCATAGCAAGTCCTTAAGAAACTGAGCCGCGGATGTTACCGCAAACCGGGCTAAAGGGCTACTCAGGATAGATGCTGATGCCAATTACAAAGATGTGACAAACAAAAACGACTGAGGTTAAAACAAATCGCATTTTCTGGTAATCAACATGGTAATTTTGCCACTGCGGTGAAGTTTTCTCGAATAATAATACAAGCCAAAAACTTGCTGCTAACCAACCTAAAGCCCATGGTGTTGGTAAAAAGCTTAAAAAGCCAATAGGTAAAATAGGAATAATCGCTTTGATTGCATCTGCATGGCTTTGCTGGCCTGCATGCCATAAGTTACCAGCCATAAAGGCCAAAATAGCAATACTGTAAAAGGTGAAAAATTCTAAATTAACTGCGCTACTGCCTGCGATAAGTGGCCAACCAACGCAGCCTAAAAACGGTAATAAACCCAAGTAACCAAGTTGAATGTGATTAATAAACTTTTCCATAATGACCTTAAAGCCGCCTAACTGGTATAAAATTACTCGTAGTTATTTTATACCAGTTAGGCGGCTAAAACGATCGCTTTATTATTGGCGTAATTCACGACGTAAAATTTTGCCTACCGTTGATTTTGGTAATTGCTCCATAAAAACGATTGACTTAGGTACTTTATAAGCACTTAGGTTTTCGCGGCAATAATCAGTCACTTGTTGCTCATCAACCTGCTCTTTCAAGGTTATGTAGGCACAGACACGCTCGCCGGTTTTTTCATCTTTTGCACCAATAACGGCCGCTTCGCAGATAGCCGGGTGCTGGCAAAGTACGTTTTCAACTTCGTTAGGGTACACGTTAAAGCCAGAGACAATAATCATGTCTTTTAAACGGTCTACAATTTTATAATTACCACTTGGTAGCTTCAGACCCACATCACCGGTTTTGAAAAAACCTCGTTTCATGCATTTATCGGTTTCATCTTGGCGTTGCCAGTAACCCATCATCACCTGTGGGCCTTTAACAACTATCTCGCCAGACTCACCGTCAGCAACAGGTTCATCATTTTCATCCCAAATCTCAACTGTGGTGTTTGATAATGGGCGGCCAATACTGCCAATCTCTTCTTTTTTAAAGTCGTTTAACGTCGCAACTGGCGAGGTTTCTGATAAGCCATAGCCTTCTGTGATTGTGCAACCTGTGGTGCTCATCCATGCATCAGCAGCTGCGTGTGTTAGAGCTGCGCCCCCAGAGACTGTCATTTTTAGGTTTGAAAAATTCAGGGCTTTAAAACCAGGATGCATACACAAGCCAATAAATAAGGTGTTAATGCCTGAAAAGTAATTAATTTCAAATGGTTCAATTTGCTTTACTAAGACATCTAAATCACGAGGATTTGGGATAAGTACATTAAATTGCCCCATTGCGAATAGGCCAACCATATTCACCGTAAAGGCGTAAATATGATAAAGCGGAAGCGGACAAATACCCGTTTCTTGGCCAGGGGTTAAAATTTCGTCAAAGCGTTCATTCATTTGCTCGGCATTAGCTAAGATATTGCCATGACTAAGCATTGCAGCTTTAGCAACTCCTGTTGTTCCCCCCGTATATTGCAAAACGGCAATATCATCACGGCTTGCTTGGTGTGGTTTAAGTGGAGCGAGTTTTTCCCCTCGGTGAATGAGTTCAGGTAATGATAATTGGCCCGGTTGCAGTGAAGGTTCACCCACTGCTGAAGTAACAATCACTTTTTCTATGGAGGTTTGACTAATGATAGTGGCTAGTTTATCGGTGAGTGCGTCCAGTATTACGATGGCATTTACGCCTGCGTCATTGAACTGATGAAGCATTTCACGAGCAGTGTAAAGCGGATTGGTATTAACAACGATTAATCCGGCACGAAATGCAGCATAAGTAACAACAGGGTAGTCAACTATATTAGGCAATTGGATCGCGATTCGGTCGCCAACCTTAAGGTTACTTTGCTGTTGAAACCACTGAGCTAAGTAACGAGATTGCTGTTCGATTTGTGAATAAGTAAGTGTTTTACCCGCACTATTATAGGCTGGGAGTTCTGCATAGGTTTGACATGTTTGGTCTATCAATTGCGTGAGGTTATCATGTGTGTTCATGGTTGTTCCTTAGCGTGTTGTTCTTATTAGTTGTTGTTTGATGAGGCGATCCATTACAGAGTCCATAACCCAATTAGGTAAATAATGGCTCATGACATAAGTTAGTTTAGATTGTAAGCCAAGGATCACCATTCGTTTTTGTTTATCTAAGCTTTTTACTATTTGCTTAGCTGTGTCTGCAGCACTTTCTGAGGCGTTATGTGCTTTGTTGAAACACATCAAGCTGAGTTTAATTTTGTTTGGCTTAAACGTTTGGCGTAGTTCCTTTGCAAGTATCAATACACTTTGTTCTGGTGAAACTTGAGCTTTATTTGTAACAGGAACCATTAATGCAAGGTGGCTATTCATCGCCAGTTCTGGGCTTATAACTGTGGCAATGTTTCGTAGTGCAAGAGCGTGATCACAGTTGGTTATTTCATCCGAACGGTCACAAAAAATTGCCAATTCAGGTTTACCAATAGCGGCAATTGCATTATTTACTTGGATTTGTAACCCTTCAATATCGCAGATATGGGTGGCAAAAAATTCTATATATTGATTGCTGTGTGCAAGGCTACACAAGGTTTGCTTTGTTATATCGCTAAATTGCTTGTCGAATAACGCAACATCATCACCACGACGAATATATTGCTTTGCTAATTCGAACCCAATACCACTATTACTACCGGTAATAAACACTCTTCTTAACATTACACGACCACTGATTAGCGAAACTAGCTAGTCAATATATATAAATTGTTAACCAATTAATTAACTTTATACGACCTGTTTTTAGCTTTTTGCGCCATTATAATCAATGTGACTTACGATAGTCTTTTGGTGGCATGCCATACCAGCGTTTGAATGCTCGGGTAAATTCGCTGTAATTAGAAAAGCTTAAGATATCTGAAATGTTTGATAAGCTTAGGCTTGATTCAGTTAAATATTGGTGAGCTAAATTGCAACGAACCTCATCAACGAGTTCGCGAAATGTTGTGTCATACTGGGCTAAATGTCGCTGTAGACTTCGCGCACTCATTGACAACTTTTCAGCGATTAAATTAACACCAAATTGTTCATGAAGTAGATATTGTTTTATAAGCACTTCAACATGTTCACAAATATTTTCGCGTTTAGACTCGTTCGGGTGTCCAAGTTGTTGACTAAGAATAGAAAACAACTGCTTATCTGAGTTCTTAATGGCCAACTTTAGGTATTTTTTCTCAAACACTAATGCGGTATGAGCACAGTTAAATACTGGTATTTGACCAAGGGCTTGGCGGTATACACTGGTGTTTGCATCACAGCTGTGAGGCAGTTCTAAGCGGTGAAGTTTTATTTGGTCATCGGTTAATTGTTTTAAAAGATTAACCCCAACACTCAGAGCTAGGTCTGCTCCGTGATATACACCGACTTTTAAACTACTGCGCACTAAAAAAGACAGTTTTACAAAGTCTTGGCCACTTTCGAGCAACAGATCAGCACTATTTTGATGAATATGATAGTACTTGGTTAAGTTTTTTAACGCCATTTCAAGAGTCTCGCAGTTACCCATCAAATAACCAACCGAACCTAAGATGTTGAGACTTTGCCAGCGACCTAGCTCTAGGCCGAAATAGGGCAGATTTAATTCTTTCGCTGTGATTTCTAGTAACTCAATGAGCTGCTGATATTGCACAAAATTATTGGGCTCAATGAGTTGTTTTCTGTCTAAGCCTACGCGCTCTAATAGTGCATCTGGGTTTACTAATTTACTTTCAATCAGTTCGACATAGCCATGTAAAGCAGATGCTCTAATTAGGTCGGGTGTGTGTGTTTTGCGAGGCATAGTTTGCTCTTTTTTAGTGCGCTGGCGTAAAAAGTAAAAAATTTTGCGTAAAAAGTAAAGTAATAAAGGTCATTAAAGTTTAACAATGTATTAACCAAATGGCCTGCTAAATGCAATTGAGGCTTTAACGTGCTTAGAGGAACACACAATGAACTACTCAAAAGTTTTTATAAGTGGTGGTAATGGCTTTATTGGCCGCACGCTGGCGCGCTACTTTAAAGCGAATGGAGTCGATGTATGCGGCGTTGATTTAACGCCCTGTAAAGAATTCAATATTGTTGCAGGTAACTTGAATGAGCCTGCTGGCTGGCGTTCATTATTGAATGACTGTGATTTGGTTATTCATACTGCGGCAATTGTTTCAAATGCGTTTAGTTACAAGCAAACATGGCAGGCGAATGTAGGCTGGACAAAAAACTTACTTGATGCAGCGGTCGCAGCAAACACAGTAAGGCGTTTTATTCATATTTCGTCGACTGCCATTTATGGCAGTAATTGGCAAACAGATATTAAAGAAGATGCGCCTTTGTTACCTGATGGGCGAGCCTATAACGACTCAAAAATGATGAGTGAACATTTAGCGCTAAGCTATCACGCCAGTAAAAAACTCAATGTAACAATAATTCGTCCTGGCGATGTTTATGGCCCTGGTTCAAAGCCTTGGATAGCTTACCCATTGCAAGAAATCGCCAAAGGCACGTTTATGGTGCCACAGGGCATGTTCGGCCCTGTTTATATTGATGATTTAGTGAGAGGCATTTATCAAAGTGCCATGAGCGAGGGGGCAAATGGTGAGATTTTTAATCTATCAGGCCCAGAGCAAGTAACTAATCAAACTTATTTTAATTATTTAGCGCAAGCACAAGGGAAAAAGCACGTCACAGTTGTGAACTTGTCCTTAGTGCTAAAACTAACGGGCTTTATAGAGTGGTGTTATCACCTTTTTGGTAAAACCACCGATATCAATCCATCAACTATGCGCATGCTAAGCCGAAAAAGTGCGGCATATAGTAGTGAAAAAGCGCACCGTGTTTTTGGCTATCAACCTGAATTTACCTTACAGCAAGGTATGCAACATGCGTTGCAGTGGGCGTATGAGCAAGGGCTTTGTAAAGAAGAGCCACGCACTAATACCGTAGAAGCAAATTAAAGACAACTAGTTAACTTATTGAAAGCAATTGAAAAGAGGGCACACATATGGCATTACCAGATATTATTAACCATCAAGATTTCTTACTGACAATTCATACCAATGATGAAAAGCTAATTAAAAACGCCTTACCGGGCGTGCATATCTACCCACTGATGCTGGATTCTGAAAATGGAGTATGGGTTTTGCGTGTTTTATTTGAACCAGGTACGGTTTTACCAAAACATTTTCATACTGGTGTTGTACACTTATATACGTTAGCGGGAAGTTGGCACTACACTGAATATCCAGACGATTTACAAGTAGCGGGCAGTTATTTATTTGAGCCAGGCGGTTCGATTCATCAATTTCAAGTACCTGAAGACAACACTGAAGTGACAGATACCTTTATGGTGGTTATGGGATCTAACATCAACTTTGACCCTGATGGCAACTATATGAACATTATGGATGCAGGTTGGATTGAGCAAGTGATGTTAGCAGCTGCAAAAGAGCAAGGAATTGAGCCTAACTACATTAAACCTAAGAGCTTATACGGCTTTAGTAAATAATTTTATTCCCTGAAGCAAAGCCCTTAATTACAGTAAGCTATTGAGGGCTTTATATTTATTACGGGTTATTTGTAGTTTAATCTAAAAAACAAATCAATTTAATCTAAACAATCAATTTTATTTTAATCGCTCACACCTCTATTGTATTAATCAAGCAGACGCAAGGCTGCGTTAATTAAACTTTTTTAAATACATCAATGAGGAATACTATGAGCACTTCATTAATTAACACAAAACTACAACCATTCAATGCAACAGCTTACCACAATGGTGACTTTGTAGAACTAACAGAAAAAGACGTGCTAGGTAAGTGGTCAATCTTCTTCTTCTACCCAGCAGATTTTACTTTTGTATGTCCGACAGAGCTTGGTGATGTTGCAGACTACTACGAGCAACTACAAGAAATGGGTGTTGAAGTTTACTCAGTATCAACCGACACGCACTTCACTCACAAAGCATGGCACGATACGTCTGAGACAATTGGTAAAATCAAATTCCCAATGATTGGTGACCCTACAGGTCGTATTACACGTAACTTCGGTGTGATGATTGAAGATGAAGGTCTTGCACTTCGCGGTACATTCGTAATGAACCCTGAAGGCGAAATCAAAGTAATCGAAACTCACGACCTAGGTATCGGCCGTAGCGCGAAAGAGTTAGTTCGTAAAGTACAAGCTGCACAGTACATTGCTAACCACGACGGTGAAGTATGTCCTGCATCATGGCAGCCAGGTGAAGAGACACTTGCTCCTTCATTAGACCTAGTTGGCAAAATCTAATTTGCCACGGCATTAAACGATAGCAAAGCTTTGCTTTGCTATCCCAATGCAACCTTAATTGCCCATCACAACTCACATTAAGCACATTAGCGGGTGGTGGGCAGTTATACCCAAAATTTTTCTAGATTATTTATTCTGAACTCAAGGGCTAAGCCATGTTAGATACGAATATCAAAAACCAATTAACAAGCCACTTTGCTTCTATTACCAGCCCTGTTGAGCTGCTTATCGCCTTGGATGACAGCAATAAATCAACAGAACTTAAAAACTTAGCAAACGATTTAGCATCGTTAAGCGACAAATTCTCGGTGCGAGATAACCCTAACCAAGACGTACGACGTCCGTCTATGGTGGTATCTTCACCTATTAACAACACGCAAATTACATTTGCGGGTGTGCCTATGGGCCACGAATTCACCAGCTTGATCCTTGCACTTCTTCACACAGGTGGTCATCCAAGTAAGGCATCACAGAGTGAAATTGAACAAATTAAATCATTACCTGGGCCGCTTAACTTTGAAGTGTATATTTCATTAAGTTGTCAAACCTGCCCGCAAGTAGTGCAAGCACTTAACTTAATGGCAGCACACAATAAAAACATTACGGCCACTATGATTGATGGTGCTTTGTTCCAAGACGAAGTGAATGAGCGCAATATCCTAGCGGTGCCAGCGGTGTATTTAAATGGCGAGCTGTTTAGTCAAGGTGCAGTTAATCTGACTGATATCTTGAATAAAGTAGATACCAAAGCGGCTGCACGCCAAGCCGAAGCACTAAACGACAAAGAGTTATTTGACGTACTTGTTGTTGGTGGTGGTCCGGCAGGGGCTTCTGCGGCAATTTATTCAGCACGTAAAGGCTTAAACACGGGCGTGGTTGCAGAGCGTTTTGGTGGTCAGGTTTCAGATACTTTAGCAATTGAAAACTTTATTTCAGTGAAAGCGACCGAAGGTCCTAAATTAGTTGCTCAACTTGAAGAGCATGTAAAAGAATACGACGTTGATGTTATGCAAAACCAACGTGCGGCATCACTTACTAAGCAAGGTAATTATCAAATCACGCTAGAAAATGGCGCGGTTTTAAATGCTAAGTCAGTGGTATTAGCAACCGGTGCCCGCTGGCGCGAAATGAATGTACCGGGTGAGAAAGAGTATCGCGGTCATGGCGTTGCTTACTGTCCTCACTGTGATGGTCCGTTATTTAAAGGCAAAGCGGTAGCGGTTATCGGTGGTGGTAATTCAGGTATTGAAGCTGCAATCGACCTTGCTAACATTGTTGAGCATGTTACCGTGCTCGAATTTGCTGATACTTTACGTGCTGACGAAGTCCTTATTCGTAAAGCAAATAGCTTAAACAACATTACGATTATCAAAAATGCGCAAACGACAGAAGTTGTTGGTGATGGTAAACGAGTAACAGGCTTAAGCTATATTGACCGTATCTCTGGCGATGAAAAATCACTTGAGCTTGCAGGTATCTTTGTGCAAATCGGCTTGGTGCCAAACACTGAATGGTTAAAAGATTCTGGGTTATCACTAACTCGCTTTGGTGAAATCGAAATTGATAGCAAAGGTGCAACATCATTACCGGGTGTTTACGCGGCAGGTGATGCAACAACAACGCCGTTCAAGCAAATCATTATTGCAATGGGCAGTGGTGCAACGGCCAGTTTAGGCGCATTTGATTACTTAATTCGCCACAGCGAAGAGGTACAAAGCACTGAAGATGCAGCTTAATTAGCGACTCTTGATTAGGCAGCTCACACCCATAGCTGCCGCTTTAAAGCCGCCCTCTCCAAAGGCGGCTTTGTTTTTATTAATCCAGCTATTGATACTGTGCTGCAGTAATAAATTCCTCAAAACTTTCACACCAAATAACCACTGTATTGTAATCGCTGACATCAATACCTTGTGGCACAACTAATTTAAAGCCATTGAATGAACGTACTCCTGCAACACGTTGCATGGTTCCTTTTTGTGCTAAAAAATCAGCTTCGTTATCAACAAAATTGCGCGATAAGTAAAGTTGATAGTCAGGTCCAGGTGATAAAGTACCTTGCATAGAAATAGCATCATTTGTTAGATAGAGCATCCCATCACCATAATGAAGGCGATCTGAGCCTTTAAGGTCTGGCTTAAACGCGGCACTAAACTGAGCTCTATCTTGATGCTGCTTCAAAATAGCAACATCGGGCGCTGGTTGCTCCGTTAAAATAGGCAAACTGTAAACCCCAGCCATAAAACCCATGGCAAAAATAGCCAATGCCATGATGATAATTAGCACTGCTTTTAGCATGCTTACTCCTTGTTCTTTAGCGTTATGGTGTGGCGTTGATTTAAAGAGTATTGTTTTTCAACATCACCAAAATATTGCAAATAGAGCCGCTCAAGTTCACCTGATTGTTTTAGCTTTTGCATACCTTGTTCTAGCAAATCCCTAATGTGTTGATTCTCTTTGCTTAAGTAAAAGTAATAGTCGCTGGGATATTGCAGCATAATGTTTGGTGCAACGATAAAGTTGAACTGTTTGAGTCTATTGAGTTCAGTGCCAATAGCCAGTACTGAGCGTGGAAAGTAATCGGCAAAACCTGTCTCTAGAGCTTTGATCATGCCAGGATAATCAAGCTCGCCATTAACAGTTAAGTCATTGTCTCTTAGCACCGTATAATCAGACCAACTTTGCTGCTGTAATGCAATTAATGGTTTTAATTGATCAAGGCTTTTTATTGCACTGAACTTTGCTTGGTCATCACCCCGAATAATAAGCAAACGCTTACCGTGCAAACCCTTGTATAAAGGAATTGTGGTGTTAACTAATGAAGTGGGTTGCTTATAAGGGAAAGACAGCCAAGCTAAGGTAATTGTTTTATTATGACTAAGTTGTTCAATAATACGTTTATCATTCATTGGCTGGGCGTTGTACATTAATACAGCGTCTACGCCCATTGCGGCGAAGCTTTTAATGAGAATATCGTGGATGTATTGATTTTTTACCGCGTCGGTATAGCTCGGTTTTGCAAGTTGAATAACAATTTGCTCTTGACCAAAGCTCTGTTTAATGAATAGCGCGAATACCATCAATAAAATAAATATTGTTCTATTCATTTATTTGAGTCTCTGCATTTATACTTTGAAAACATGCACCTGCTGTTGTAAACGCGAAGCCAAAGAAGCCAATTCTTGGCTGGCTTGTGCATTTTGTTGTGAACTTTCGCTAACCAGTGAAATGCTGCTACTAAATTCATTAATATTACAACTTAGCTCGTTTGCAACAGTCGTTTGCTCATCTGTTGCGGTGGATACTTGGTTGTTCATATCGGCAATAAGTGCCATTTCTTGAGTAATTTCAGTGAGTAATTGTGATGAGCGCTCAGCGTATTCAACACTTTGTTTGGCACTGTCATCTGCATTACCCATGGCGGTGACTGCTTGCTGTGCCATTGCTTGTAGTTTAGTAATCATTTCATTGATATTAGCGGTCGCTTTTTGGGTGTTATGTGCAAGCTGTCTGACTTCATCAGCCACAACTGCAAAACCACGACCTGATTCTCCCGCACGAGCTGCTTCAATCGCCGCGTTAAGAGCTAATAAATTAGTTTGTTCTGCGACTCCTTGGATCATCATCACGACTTGGTTTATATCAGTTGTTTGTGTATTTAACTCATTGATAATTTGTGTATTTGCATTAACTATTTGCGATAAGCGATTTATTGCATCAATGTTTTCTTGTACTGATTGCTGGCCAAGTTTAGCTGTTTTATCTGTATGGGTGGCTTTTTCTGAGGTTGAAAGCGCATTTGCGGCCACTTGCTCAATCGCGCTACTCATTTGAGTAATTGCGGTAGCAATCATTGCTGATTGATGCTCTTGCTCTGTGGCAGTGCTTGCTACTTGATCACTAATTGAGTTCATTTGCTCTGCTGCTGAAGATAAGGTCAATGTTGCATTAGTTACATCATTTACTAGGTCGTGTATTCGCTTCATCATCGCGTTGAAATGAGTGGCTGCTTGAGCTATTTCATCGTTGCCATAAGTTTCTGCTCTGAGCCGTAGGTCAGCACTTTTAGAGATAGAACCAATGGTTTTACTTAATGATAACAGAGGGTTATGAATAGAACGGTAAATGACAAATGCAATAAATAATAAGATGATTATTAAAATACTGATGGATGCGCTCATGGCTATAGTGACTTGTTTAAAATCTTTTTCAGATGCAAGTTTAAACTTATTAGCTTCATTGATTTGAAGGTTTATCAACCCTTGATAGCTTTCGCTGAGTGGGTCGAACACATCGTAAAGGCTTTTTACAAACACCTCGTTAGGCACTACTTTAAGTTGGTCACTTTTAACTTGGGTTAAAAACGCGCTGAGTTCGCTTTCTACCACAGCAAGGTTTTTTTCCACGATATTAACTAAGCGTTGCTCTTCATTGGTGAGCTTGGTGCCTAAATAGCTTTTCCATTTGTTGTCGGCAACACCCTTTGCGTTTTCAACCGCAGCAAGAAAATCATTTTTTGAAATTTGCTCAGCACGGTATTTATGAAACAAATCGACAATGCTAACGGCATAATTGTCCGATACTGTTTTTATTTGCTCAAGCGGGATGACTCTATCGTCGTAAAGACTGTCGATGCCTTTTACCATGCTCGACATTATAGACATTGTAAAAATAGAGGTGATCACAAAAACTGTAACCGGTAACAAAGCCAAGATGGCTAATCGCGTACGAACGGTGTAGTTATTTAACATGAGCATTAGAATGTTTGTAAGGACTTAGTATTAAAACTAATAGAGAATATTATTTAAGCAAGTTTTTGCAATAATTTGGGGTGTGTATTGCAAAAATTCGTTTCTATACGCGATTAGCTATTAAGCTAAATTGCTTAAAAACTGTTTTCCTGCCGCAATACCCATTTCATATCCTGCTGATAACTTAGCGTAAGACTTTGTTGTTCGACCTACAGCAAAATCAGGAGGAGGAGCGATGATGTTAACTTTACAGTCACTCGGTGGATTCATAACAAAGTCAATGCTTTGATTATAGTTTTCTGCTCGTAAGATGGATGCCTCAGCAAGCGCGGGTGTTTCTTTGTAAAGTCGTTTAACAAGCCAAGGTGCTTTCGATGGTTTTTTTCGATAGCCAATCGGCTGAGACAAAATAACTGTAATTTCCTTATTACCCATTTCGTAAGCTTTACGAATAGGAATAGAATCGGCTACACCACCATCTGTTAATTGCATACTGTTGATCTGTGGGTATTGGCGGTATGCAATTGGTAGTGCACATGAGGCTTTCAATTGCTCTTCTATAAGTTCAGCAGTTGCTTTTAAATACTCAGCATTACCTGTTTTAATATTGGTTGCAACGATATAAAACTCACTCGCTTGTTTTTCGAAGGTGTCTAAATCAAGGCGAATATCTCGAATGGTTTCTTGCCATAGCCAGTCTAAATCAAACAGGTGACCGCCTTTTAAAAAGCGAACATAATTAATGAACTCAGGTCGACACGAGTAATCTGTGATCACCGCATGGTTACGTTTATATTGAGCACATAAATAAGCTGCGATGTTGGTGGCTCCTGCTGAAACACCATAGCATTGCTTGAAAGGTTGGTAGCTTTCTTTAATAAACGTATCAAGCACACCTGTGGCAAAAATACCGCGCATAGCGCCGCCTTCTACAACGAGTGCCTTGTTATTATCCATTACTGCTACCTTGCTTATAACCGTGATTGCTACTAACCATAACAAACACGGTTACAAAATTAAATAGAGTTTTGACTCTAAGCGAGTTAAATAGCTTCAACCCAAAGTACACCGACTTGTTTGTCGGTGACTTTTACAGTGCTCCCAGCCGCAATGGGGGAGTGGCTTTTTAGTTGCCACTGAATGCCCGAATATTGGTGTGTGGTTAAACCTTGGTCATCAACATCTGCATTTACAACAAAGGTCAGTTCAGCAAAGTCACTGTGAACAGGCTGAGTCTCTGTTTTATCTTGCATGCGTTTTAGGGGGCGCCACAGCACGACTGCAAAACCAAGAGTAAACACAATATTACTCCAAAGTGCCGTGGTGTAAGTACTTGCAAGTAGCTCTATATTCATAAGTAAGCCACTAGCAAATAAAGATAAGCCTAAAAACAATAATACGTAGGTGCTCATACCCAGTACGGCAACCTCAACGATTAGCGCGATAACACCTAAAATCATTAATGCTTCGGCTAAATGGGTATCTAAAAACGCCATCGCTTCACCTAATTTTGTTGTTTCTTATTTAAAGAATTAATAATAGACATACCTTGAGCAACCAGCGAGCTTGCATCAGTGCCACTCTCAGGTAATAAAACTACTGATGATTCACGAGCTATCGCTTCTTTAGCGGCAATGGCTTTAGTCGCAAGGTCGAGTTGAATTGCTTTTTGACCTTGTTCAGTGTCAGCGGCTTCACCGACTTTACGAAGTGCATCGGCTTGTGCTTCTGCAACGGCGATAATTGCTTTTGCTTCACCTTCAGCGCGTAAGATTTGCTCTGCTTTTTCAGCCTCTGCAGCAAGGACTTGTGCTTGCTTTTTACCCTCTGCCACATTGATAGCTGACTGACGGTCGCCTTCAGACTCTAAAATTTGTGCACGCTTTACTCGCTCTGCTTTCATTTGTGCTTCCATGGCCTCCATTACAGAATTAGGCGGCACAATGTCTTTAAAAGAGAGTATAACCCCCTAAAAGATACCACTTACGGGTGGGTGAGTGAGTAAAGTCCTTTATTTCTAAGTTGTTAAGTGGTTTAAGTTATAATTCATATAACTCACAAAGTACCATTTAAAAATACTAGTTAATTTACTTATTTTTATCTCATGGTATAAGTGTTAAGACTACCTATTAGTTGATTGTTGTCAAAACAATACGCTCCACTAAACTCCTGTCGACCATAATGATGACTGGAAGTGAGGGAGCCACCTATAACTCCTTTCTCACCCAATAATGTCCAAACTATTTCGAGGCTGTTTTCCTTTAACATTGTTAAAAATGGTTCTTTTTTTACAAGTAAATGAGGCTTTGACGCGTGTAAAGCTTCGGCTGCAAAACAAACTATAGTTCCGTTTTTATCCTTGAAACTACCTTCCATTTCTCCATTTGTTAAGCCCATCTTTTCGAAGATTAAATTGCTAGGTTTCAGAAAACTCAAAGTTTCTATTTTTGATTTATCGAACTCTTCTTCCCACAAATAATTAACAGAAGTAATACTAACTTCAGCTATCTTTGCTCTGGAATCTTGATCCCATACAGAGGTCCAATCGGCGCCACCGTAATAGTCTGATTTGAAAAATTGAAATGCTTCGGACCAATAGAACTCTCTATTAAATAATTGGTATCTGTCACTGCCTTCAGGCATCCATCTGCCCATGAAATGTTGATTTGAGGCCCAGTCCTTAAAATTTTCAAATTCTTCTACTTTAACAATGTAGCTTCTGATATGACTCCAAACCTCTTTTCTTGGGTGCCCCCAATCTTCATTGCCTATAATTTTGGGTTCTTTCCAAGATGGATAACTTTCTAATATTAACCATTCATCACCGGTGTTATCTTTAACTTCAATCAAACCATATGGATTAGCTATTGTATTCGGGCTTTTAACCCATTCTTCATAAGAACAATCCCAATCAAATACTTCATCATTAAGCCACCACATGTCTTGATTGCTTACCACCTTGGCTCCTGTTTCTTTGAGTAAGATCGTAGGATCTATATCTCTAAGGTAAGGCTCCCATGGACCTTGATATGGGCTTTCCTTTCTTTCATCACCATAACCCTCAAATCGAATGAAATTATCAGCCAGCTTTGCCATATATTCATAATAAGCAATCCATTGATACTTCTTACCAATTCGCTCTTGAAATGATTCTCGACGACCACGGCCAGTTCCTACTTGTCGATCAAAATCACCATGTTTGTCAGGATCCCAGCCTAGCTCTATAACACGATTAAATATAAAACGCTCTGCTATTCTAAGATCAAAGTGTTTATCCGTTTCCAGTAAGTTATTATTGTGATCAAGGTACGGCTCTATATCTTTTTCAAAGTCAATTAATAAGTCGTCTGCCAAAGACTCCTTAAACAATTGCTTGTTCGCGTTTATTTCATCCTGGTCTTTTCTGCCTATTGCGCTATTAAGCCTAATTGTAGTGTCACCAAATGTAATTTCTTCGGCCTTGTCATCATAAATGATTGGGTCAGTGGCTGCATAAAGCTCTTTCTGGGTATCAGATAATTTACTTTGGAATATTTTAAATATTTGCTTACGGTCGACAGGGATTTCACCAAACTTGCAACCTGACCAATCTGAATGATTGTGATTTGTTCCAATCGTATATCGAGAGAAGTCACCGCCTCCCATAATCGAGCCCCAAAGTGTCCAATAGGGGTCTCTATCATAAAGGGATTCTAATTCTTCTTTTGAAGGAATTTCATCAGGCCAACTACTATTATATGGAGGTTTAGTCTTAGCCAGTTCAACATCGTCAAGCACCAGCCCGGAGTGAATAGCAAATTCAATGATTTCTCTCGCATAATCTCTGAGTAATATATTTGGATACACATATTCAGTACAAAATACTTTGTGATAAACAGTTTCGGCTAAACATTTTAATTCCTGAACATTATCAGTTCGTAATGTACAGCCTAATGCAACTGCAAATATTCTTTCCCAAACATAAGGGTCATTCACCCCATCAAACTTATCGATTAGTTTTGTCAAAACAGAGATTCTATTTTCTAGTAAACTCACTAAAGCCTTAGTAGAACAATCGCGAAGCTCTCTATTACTCGACGTTAAATACCAACATAAACTAGTGGCCACCAACTCTATTGACTCGTCTGAAATGTAGCTTTTATCTGTCCTAGCCCACGCCCAATCTATTAGATGCCTAAATGCAGAGTCTTCACTATATTTATATTTGAGTTGTGTAGTCCAAAATACATCTCGATCGGCTAAAGAGTACTGCATTAACCAACTATGCAAGAAATTAGCATTGAAGGGGTGATCAACTAACCCTGAGATTGAGATAATTGCTTCTAGAAAATGATCAAAGCTATTGTTAAACCTAAATACTTGCTCATTGATAAAAGGTTTTATTTTTTCGAAATCAATGGCATTGATGTCTCGCCAAACCAAACTTTCAATAAATGCTTCTAGTAAGTTATGATTCTCACTAAACTCAGGTAATAATTCATAAAGCTCTTTCCCAAATCTTTCTGGTAGTTGAATGGATAGTGCCTCTACTATGCCCGAGTGTCTGTAAAAGTCATATTCATCTTTAAAATAACTTTTCAGGCGACCATCAGTTTTAAATTCATTTTCGATATTTTCAACATCGTCTAATAAGAACTTGACTGTTAAATGGTCATCAAACCTTTCAAAAGCCACATACACCACTTCCTCGGTAGAGTTATCATCATGTCTAACTATGCCTTTAGTCAGTAATCCTTCATCAATTAAGGCGCTAAGAAAAGTTTTATCAGTAACATAATCATTAACAACAGATTGAACCGCCGTATGAGCATCTTTAAGTGAAATATTACTACTACCAATACTCAATTTAACTTTTACTATTTCGTTGAGGGCGTCTCTTACAAGGGGGAAGCTGGGGTCGAACGCGTATTTTTTGGGTGATGCTAATGACTTATTTACTCCTTCCACTAAAAAATTCAGAATATTTGAAATACCATTAAATCCAACAGGCACTCTAGTTAAGTCATTTTTCTTAACTCCCTCACACAACAATTTAAGAAATAGAGGATTTTTAAACTCTGGGTTAAGATTTGGTGACGAAGGCCTCTCTATATTGTAATAGTCATAAAATAAATTAACTGCTTCCAACTCGACATTTTGAAATCCAATATGCTCATGCACTTCAAAATTATTGCGTTCCAAGTTCTCATCTGAAATTGTGACACTTTTATATGTTGTTCTGAGTGATAGGACTAGACCTAGCCATTCAAACTCCTTGATTTCATCCACAAAACTGTTGATGTTATCATTCCAGAATTTGTTGCCATTCCCTTCATTGATAGCATCAATAAAGATTAAGACTCTAGTCCCTGCTTTTTGACCCAATAAGTTCAGTTTTTCTAGGAACTCACGAGAAGTAACTTTAATCTGTAACCTCTTAAAGATTTGTGACCAGGGCGATTCATCTAAAGTAAGCTGTTGACCTAGAATAAATAGAGAGGGATGCCCCGAGGCAATTCGAGTTTTAATAACGTCAGCAAGTAAATGAGATTTACCTATTCCGGCTTTTCCTTCGAGAAGTAAGAAGGGGTTGTTAGCTAATTTGACTGTTATTGAGGTAATAAACGTAAGTAAATTATTGCACGCATAATCAAACTCCCGCAGCTCTCTCAAAGTAGATGAATACTTATCGCTGAAGTGATTAGCTTCACCTTCTTTTTTGGCCTCTTCCCGTAACTCCCACAATACTGATTCCGACTCATTAATGGCTTCCTGACATCTGGAAACATTATCAATAAACTTATTCGTTGGAACTTCACTTAATTTAGAAATGTCAGGTTCTTGATAGAGGTTAAAAATGTTGTTTAGCGACTCAGCTATTACGGATAATGGTGTAGCAATTTCATCACATTGGTGAAGTTTATTTCCTTTGATAAGAAAACTATCGATATGTGAATAAAACATATCAGAAAATGCTTGAGTCCTTCCAAGGCCCTCAAATACCTTGGCAATATCAAGTTTTAAATTTAACTCAGGTGTATATCGTCCACCTAAATCCGCAATTGCCAGTGCGTTTTTTTCATTTAACCAATCATTGCTCAGGTGAAATGTTAACTTCTCATCTAATGATTGCAGTATGAGCTTTATCTGTAATATTTCATTACTGATATCGAATATTTTTTCTTTATAAGTTTCTTCAAAATGGAGTTTTTTCAACTTTTCACAGTTGTTTATCTTAATCGTTAAAATCGCATAAAAACGTTCAAGTTGCTGCTGCGTTGGGGGTAATACATTTGGATTTTCATTAAACTTATTAACCAATTCCGATTTGTCAGGTAACTCGCTAAACAATACATATTCATTCAGGACATCAAATAACGGCTGAGATTGATAGAACGGAACCTTGTCTGAATCTTTTGGGTATTCAGTTTCAAACTCTGAAGTTGTTTCCTCAATAAGCTGATAGAGCCTGTCTACATACTTTTGCTTTGGAAAAAGCAGGTTGCGAATATAGCCATATCCCTCTTGTGTTATAAATTGGTCTACGAATTTTGTAGCAACGTAATAAGCTACTCCGCCAACAGCCATTGAGACAGGTTCCATTTTATCTATCCTACATTCTTATAATTTTGTCAAAGCCTCTTGGCTTTAGTGAAGTGCTACATCCCACCATAAAACGTATTCACAAAGCCCTTAAACTTCTCAGCCAGCCTTGGTATTACCTTCTTGCGTTGTAATACACTTGGGGGCTTTTCCATCGTTGCTACGATGTCTTCACGCAGTGGTTCTTGGTTGTTGAAGATCATGCGTTCGACCAGCTCTTTTACGTTTTCTGGAATAAGATTTTCTTCCTCAGCCATTTGTTGGGTGGCTTTTTCTTTTTCTACTTCCCAGTAAACTGCAAACGCGTCATCCACTTCTTCCGCTGACTTCACTTCTGGTAAGTTTTCTTGGATGAATTTATCAATTAATTCTTGTTTGCTGCGAAGGTTAGGATCACCACCAATAACCTGCATAAGTGCTTTATATTGATACTGATATTCTTCTTCAGTATCTGTCTCTTTGAGCTTGCTAAGCAGCTTTAAGATGTAGGCAACATTTACTTCATCCATTGCCAGTAGCTCTAGTTCAAAGTCGACTTCTTCGAGAATAGATTCTTTTTCAGGTACTGTGTTTGTCTTAACTTTGTCATAAAGATCAAGGTACTTGCTCTTATAGTCTTCGAACTCTTGTTCACTGATGTCTACGTCATCAAACTCAAAGTCGGCAAAGGTTGAAAGCACGTTACGCAAGCGCATTAATTCCCTAAAGGCTTTAACGTATTCCAGCTCCATATGTTCATCTTGCAATGAATCAACACTATCTACCTCTGGCGCAATTTTTTTAAGCTGCTCTAAAGCCCGGTTAAACAGCTTAAGGAATTCTTCATACGACGGCATTATCACCGTGTCTCTGGCGTCTTTGTTTGAGAACAGTGCTAAGGCTTCATCTGTGCGCTTTTTAAGATTACGGAAACAAACAATATTGCCCTGTGATTTTTGCTCATTCAGAATACGGTTAGTGCGTGAATACGCCTGAATTAATCCATGGTATTTAAGGTTTTTATCAACGTACAAAGTATTAAGTGTTTTGCTATCAAAGCCGGTAAGGAACATATTCACAACCAACAAAATGTCGATTTTGCGCTCCCGAACCTTCTTTGAGATATCGTTGTAGTAGTTATAAAACGATTCACTGTCTTTCGTGGTATAGCTACAACTGAACATCTCGTTGTAATCGCCAATGAACTGTTCTAGCTTATCTCGGCTATGGCTATATGCGGCTTGAGGTTCGGCAACTTTATCCAACACGGCCTCATCTAAGCCATCAGCGTCTGGGTCTTCTTCATTGGCAGCATATGAGAATATCGTCGCAATTCTGAGGTTGTGTTTACCTTCAGCCTTTTTCTTAGCAAACAGCTCATAATACTTAATTAAGGCAGGTACGCTCGACACACAGAACATGCCGGTAAATTCTTTACTGTGCGTTTTGCGTTTATGCTGAGCGATAATGTAATCAACGATCTTTTCTAACCTAACATCAGATTCCATCAGCTCTTTGGTATCAATGCCTTCAACCTCAATATCCACCTCATTAGCGCTGTCTTTCTTCTTATAGCGGCCAACGTACTCAATATTGAATTTGAGCACGTTCTCGTCCTTAATCGCATCAACAATGGTGTATTTATGAAGTGGCTTGTGGAATAAGTCTGTCGTAGTGTATTTACGAGATGATTTTGATACCGCATTCTTTTCAAGAATAGGTGTACCGGTAAAACCAAACATTTGATGATTAGAGAAGAACTGAGTGATTTTCTTGTGGGTATCGCCAAATTGACTGCGATGGCATTCATCAAATATAAACACCATATTTTTATCTTGCACCGGTTCCATTCGTTTAGAGTAGCGTTTATGGCTAATGGCGTTATTGAGCTTTTGTATGGTAGTAACAATCAGTTTGGTATTTCGTTTCTCGTTAACTTTATCCTCAGGAATTGGCGCGTCAGTAAACTGATCCACTAACAACTTAGTGTTATCAGTGCTATCTACACAACCTTTGGCAAAGCCATTAAATTCTTTACTGGTTTGGTAGTCGAGGTCTTTACGATCAACCACAAATACCACTTTATGGATGTTGCTATCGCCGGTAAGAAGTTGTGCTGTTTTAAACGAGGTTAGTGTCTTACCAGAGCCTGTGGTATGCCAGATATAACCGTTGAGCTCATCAGTTGGTTGATTCTGAGCTTTTAACTGTTCACGTTCTGCAACTCGTTCAATAATGGCTTCTGTGGCATAGATTTGATACGGACGCATGACCATAAGAATGCGGTCAGTTTCGTTCAATACCACATATTTAGTGATCATATCTGTCAGGTGTTGAGGCGTTAAAAACTCGTCGGCAAACTTAGTTAATTCTGTAAAACGCTCATTTTTAACATCGGCCCAATAGAAGGTTTGTTTAAAGCTTTGTTTGCGATTATTGGCGTAATACTTAGTATTGACTCCATTTGAAATAACAAATACCTGAACATACTGAAATAAGCCATCTTCCGCCCAATAAGAGTGGCGCTGGTAACGGTTAATTTGGTTAAACGCCTCTTTAAGCTCTAGTCCTCTGCGCTTAAGTTCAATTTGAACCAGCGGCAAGCCATTAACCAGTATGGTAACGTCATAACGGTTTTTATAATGGCCTTCTAGCGTTACTTGCTGAGTTACTTGGAAGTGATTCTTACTAAAGTCATCATCAAGAAATCGAAGATAACCAACGGTGCCATCGTCCTTGTTGATTTGTAGCCTATCACGTAGCGTTTTCGCTTTATCAAACACGTTGCCTTTTGATAAAGCATTACGAATTTGCTTAAGCTCATTATCACTAATATCAAAGCCATTCAGCTTTGAAAGCTGCTTTTTAAGGTTAGCTCTAAGGGACTTAACATCATTAATGACGGCTTTTTCAAAGCCACCTTTAACGAGCTGTGCTACTAAGTTATTTTCTAATTCTTGTTCTGACTGATAGGCCACAATAACTCCTTGTACTTCTAATCCTTAAACAAACATCTGCTGCAACAAGCCTTTTTTAAACGTTTGAGTCAGTTCAATTTGCTGATTTACTGCATCGAGCTTTTTATCAAGAACTCGCAGAAAAGCCGCTATTTTTTGCTGTTCTTCATAGCATGGAGCTAAAATTTTTACATCATGAAAAAACTCACTAACACTGACGTTCAACAAACCGTGGTTTCGAGCACCTTCTTGAGCAATTTTGTTTATTTCCCTATTTAAGTTACCAGCTTCAAAATATTGCTCCCAGAACTCATCGTGCTGTTCACCATGAGACTTAAAGCAGATGTAAAGTGTCGAGACGACACCTTTATCATAATTATTTAGGCGTTTAATTGCGCCCATTGGATAGCCTTTTGAATAGCTTTTGTTGTAAGCAAAATCACCTTTTTCTAACAAGTAGTAACCAGTAACATCCTTAGCAGATACAGACTTATTAAAATACTTTTCTTGGTTAATCAGTCCTTGTTGAGCTGAAATTGTTAAAACATTTTGGTTATCTTCTTTATTCTTGCGTGTTACCCGCTCAAAAACTTGCTCAAACTTCTGCTCTTGCCAATCAGGAAAGGCATTGCCATTGTCATCTTTAAAGCGGATTTCTTGCTTGAATAGCTTTTGCATCACGCCTTTTTTGTATTGAGTCAGTAAGGCATGTTTTTCTTTAATTAGGCTGATTTTTTCATCCACCGAAGAAAGAAATTCAGCTACTTTTTTTTGTTCATCAATAGATGGAAGGTTGATTTTTAAGCCTTTCAAATCTGAGTTATAAACGTTGCTGATACTTGCACCTCTGGCGAGTGTTGAAATTTTTTTTCTCAGCTTTTCATTTATGTAATAAGAGACATAAATTGGCGAGTAATCAATAGTGCCATTTGGTCTTAACACATTAATAGTTCTGCCGATAGCAACATCTTTAAGCATCAAAGCTGAGGCAGAACCAATGTCTAATGGGTCTTCTCCTGCCGATGGCAATAGAATCTCATTTCCAAAGCTAAAAGTCAGTTCAGAGCGCGGTAAATTCGTGTAATTAATGGTTTTCGAAATAACTTCTCCATACATGTGGTATAGCTCACCATATCTAACACAGGGAACTTCATATTCGGGAGAAGCTTCATTTTGTTTGATATTCTTGCCAGATGAAAAAGTAAAAATGTCTTCAAATTTATGTCTTGGATAGCCTTTCTCGTTGCTAAAACCAGTAAATCTAATCATAGGAAGAGTTCGATTTTCCATAATTTCCCTCTTTAAAATGGCGCTTTGATATTAAGCTCAGAACAAAACTGATGAATAGCTTTATTAATATCCTGTAACTTATTATCAAACTGTGAAAGTTCTGAAGCCACATTTTCTATATCAACAGCCTCTTCTTCTTCAAAGGTATCTACATATCTAGGAATATTTAAATTAAAGTCATGTTCCTGTATAGATTCTCGATTCATAACCGGCAGAATGGGAGCAACATAGGAAAATTTCTCGATGTTCTCTCTATGTGCAACAGATTCTAGAATTCTTTCTAGGTCTTCTTCTCGAAGATAATTCTGATTGGCTGCTTTGCCATAATATTTACTAGCATCAATAAACAAAACATTATCGCTATGTTGTCGATTCTTTTTAAGCACCAGAATACAAGTTGGAATAGATGTACCGTAGAATATGTTGGCGGGTAAACCGATAACAGCATCTAGGTAGTTCTTATCTTTAATCAAATGCTTACGAATATGACCTTCAGCAGCTCCACGGAATAACACGCCATGCGGTAAAACAACAGCCATAGTGCCGTCGTCATCTAGTTGATGAACCATATGTTGTACGAATGCAAAGTCGGCCTTTGAGGAAGGTGCTAACTTGCCATAATCTTGAAAACGTTCGTCAGTTAAGAAGCCAGTGGCAGCACTCCAACTGGCTGAAAACGGAGGGTTTGCTACCACCGCTTCAAAGCGCTTTTCAATATGGTGTGGCTGTTCTAACGTATCGTCTTGTTGAATATCAAACTGGCGATAATGTACCCCGTGCAAGATCATATTCATGCGAGCAAGGTTGTACGTACTAGGGTTAGATTCTTGGCCGTAATAGTTGCCCACTTCTTTGACTTCTTTAGCTACACGTAACAACAATGACCCTGAACCACAGGTTGGGTCGTAAACGCTTCGCAATTTGTCTTTGCCCATAGTTACGAGCTTTGCTAGCAATTTTGAAACCATTGGAGGGGTATAGAATTCACCGGCTTTTTTACCGGCACCAGAAGCAAACTGACCTATTAGATATTCGTAAGCATCACCTAATACATCGATTTCTGTTTCGTGGTGTAGGAAGTCGATATCATCAAGATGAACAAGGATTTTTGAAATCAGCTCGTTCTTGGCTTTTTCAGTTTTTCCCAGCTTGTTTGACGTTAAATCTAAATCATCGAACAGACCATTGAAGTCATCTTCTGATGCGGTACCCATGGTGCTTTGTTCAATATGGTTAAGCACTTCAGATAATGCTTCTAGGATAAACTCACCGTTTTCACCTTTTTGAGCAAGCACATGGAATAGCTCGCTTGGCTTTAAAAAGTAACCTAAGAGATCAATGGCTTCTTCTTGAATAGCCTCTAGATATTCTTTGCCTTCATCGGTGTTTTCGTCAATGGCATCAAACTTAATACCATCCTCTTTTAATAGCTCGTCTGCATATATATCCATACGCTCAGACAAATACTTGTAGAAGATAAACCCTAAAATATAATCACGAAATTCATCAGCACTCATGTTGCCACGTAAGGCGTTGGCAATATTCCATAACTGTTTTTCGAGTGCTTTTTTGTGTTGTTCAACCATCTTGGTTACTGTTCCTAATTAAGTTGTTGGCCTGGTGTTATTGAGAAGTCGATTAAATCGACCAGGCCATTTTTATTCTTCAAATACAATTGGTACTCGTCGCCAGTTAACGTTGCATTGTCTGTACAATCAACATTCCACTGACGAAGTAAGTAATTTGCTAAAGCAGCTCGAACCTCAAGTTCAAGTATGCCCTTTGTCATGCCGTAATCCATTTCAATCGCCTTGCTATGGCTAAGGCTTGGGTGTGGTACTAGCTGCAATTCACACAGCGTATTCCAAGCGCTATCCATGTCGGCTAATTCATTACTTTTAGGCTCAGTTTCTTGTAGTTCGATACGCTTGAACCGTGTGCAAACAAAATCCCGAAACTCGTTGCTCTTGCGGTCATATGCTCGCACATGCCAACGATGACCGTTATTAACAATGGCATGTGGTATTAACTCCCGTTTGGTTGCTCCGCTGCTAAGAGACTCATATTCACATTTAATCGCTGAATTTGAGTAAATCGCTCGCATGATGGCTGAAATGATTTCAACGTTTGGGTGAAGCAACCGAATCGAATCAAAGCATGCCGATGACTTCTCTTGTGGCAACGAGAAACCATCTCCAAAGCCTTTTGCTAATGTTCTTAGGGCTTCCTCAGGATCATGCTCGAAAATGGCTCTGAATGCGTCTGAGCGCACATAACGCTTATTCTCATGCATAAGCACAGCATTGTCTGGTGCTAATTCTCTATACAGAGAAAGATCACGTGTACATGATGCCAAACCAGTTCCAAATTTTTGTATCAAGTCAGCCCTTGCTATTTGCCCAAAAAATTCAAGGCTAAAGTCAATAAAAGCAAGGCGTTCGCGCTGTGCATGATTAAGATTTTCGAGCTGCATACTTTAATAAAACCAAGTTTTAATCAAAGTACATTAGCTTAAACGGCAAAAAGGAGCAATCAAATTGATGTAATCATTTTGATTGTTTTGGGGTTGTTGGTGTAGGCTTAAGTGACTGTTGACCAGAAAAAGGCATACCCGTTATGGTTGAAGCTGTCATAAGGTTTGAAATTAATAATGACTCTCTAACGTTAGATGACATTGACAATTGTCTCTTCGAGGCGGGGTTTGATGATGCAATTATAAGCCACTCAGGAGGTGGAACAATTGCAATCGAATTAACTAGAGATGCGATTAGCCATGCTAAGTTGGTCGAATCAGTTGTTGCCACGGTCATGAGCGTTATCCCGAGTGCAAAAGTAATCCATGCTTCGAGTGACAGTTGGCAAACAAGCCAAAAGCAACTTATAAACCCTATCAAGAACAAAGACCTAGCTAACCCCGGAGTCGATGTTTCGATTTCTAGAATTCGAAGCCAACAAAAGCTTAGAAGCATTGCTGAAATTGAGGACGGTGATATTGTCGATATTCCAGATGACAAAGAGCTACTGCATCCTGCTCGATATTTCGAGGCTCTGTACTTACATAAATTCCGAGCCCAAGGACTGAGCAATAGTGACCTCTGCAAAGTGTTAGGCCTGTCTGTCGAGCAATTCAGTGATTTTCTTAAAGGGAATGAGGGGGTAACTATTACGTTCGCTAAACGACTTGAGGAGGTCACTGGAATGCCTAGTGAGTTCTGGTTACGCACTCAGAGCAAATTTGATAATTCACGTAAATAAGATTGCTGGAGATCAGTATCAAGGCTTGATTTAAATATCCACGATCAGAATGAAGCCTTCATCTTAATACCAGGATCAGAATCAAGGCTTATTTCAATATTAGAGTTTATCATCAAGGCTTCATTTTAGTATTGAGATCAGAATGAAGGCTTATTTCAATATTCGAGTTTATCATCAAGACTTCATTTTAGTATTGAGATCAGAATGAAGGCTTATTTCAATATTCGAGTTTATCATCAAGGCTTCATTTTAGTATTGAGATCAGAATGAAGGCTTATTTCAATATTCGAGTTTATCAGCAAGGTTTCATTTTAGTATTGAGATCAGAATGAAGGCTTATTTCAATATTCGAGTTTATCATCAAGACTTTATTTAAGTATTGAGATCAGAATGAAGCCTTTTTCTAATATCCTTAAACAGAGTCAAGACTATTTAAATACCATACGCAGGTTGATATATGATTGTGAAAGTAGGTAAAAATGGGGCTATTCCACTACCTGACAATAAGGAATGTAATTTAAATATCGGTGATATTCTATTATGTAAGCTTACTGAAGATAAGCGCTCAATTGAACTTGAAAAATTTTCAGATCAATCTTTAACTGATGAACAAATAAAAGTACACGGCTATTTAGCTCGCGTGGAGCCACTAAACCCTGATGACTACAACTAAGCTATTTGACTGAAATGATTTCTTCGTTAACTTACTCTATGATTGCTGAAAGCAAGTCTTCTTGTATCATAAAGAAGGCTTAATTCTAATATCGGCGATCAGAATGAAGCCTTGATGCTAGTAAAATTTAGTTGTAACAATCTAAATTGAATTAGTCTGAATGTAATCTGTCAGTTTCGTTTTCTTGATGTGATTATACCTGACAGACTACCTAAATTGGTTCTGCCCCAAGACGTGTTTAGGCGAATTACTCAAAAGAGCGAACTTCGGCCATTCAAAATTGCTTTTCTATTTCGTCAAAGTATATTGCTTGCATAGTCAGGAAAGCGACCCAATCGCTCTTTTTTGTCCTGAGACAAAAGCTAGAACTACTGCATTTTAGTCTTAATGGCAATTAGTTAAGAAGTTTGTTACAAATGAGTCATTCAGAAAAGCGAGCGACACTGTGTTAGAAAAACGCGCGATTCGCTCGCTATAGACATGTCATGTTTCAAAGGGAAAAGTTGACTTATGAGTTATAGATTTGGAAATAAACTACTTTTTATTTTATCCGTTATAGTTTTTATTTATAGCCTGTTCAGTATTTTCGAAATGCAATTTTCAGCATTTGGATTTAGCGTTAAACTTAATGAAAATCCTGTATTATTTTATTTCATTGTAGGTGGCTTATTAATGGCCTCAGGCTTTACGTTACTAATAAAGACCTTAGAATTTGCCAAAAGCAAAACTCAACGAGTTGAAACATAACAAGCCATTGCAGTGCGGGGCGCTATAAAGCAACGAGGCATCAGAATTTTGGAAATGCATTTTGTATTTACTTCCTCTAGAGGACTAATTGAATCAGCAGAATATCTACCGGCACACACTGAAGATGATGATGCATTCTTCAATTCAAATAAATACTCCTTTATCTTAGTTGCTGCCGCTTCATTGGAAAGCTTGCTTAATGAAGGCATCATCTCATGGGCTTTTCGTCATTTCCCTAAAGCTGATCACAAAAGACATGCAACAGCGTTTCTTTCAATGAACTTAAGTAAAAAGTTAGATGTATTAGGGTTCCTTTTATCATCTGGTAAGCTCATTACAGACAATGAAAGTAAAATTTATCAGACTTTGATTAACTTAATAAAACTCCGAAATGAAGTGGCACATAGCAAGGACTTTTATAAAGAAACGGACATTGATTATGGTGAGCTAGATAAAGATGGTGGTAGAAGTTTCCTTTTAGCTTATGATATTTCTAAATTAATGAATAATCACCCTCTAAGTATTGAGCAAGAAAAGTGTCAATTCATTGTGTCGTCATTGAAGCACTCTGCAAGATAACTTTAAACATTCAAAATGTGGTCATTAATGAACGTAATGACCACAAAATTAATCCAAGTTTCATTCATTATATTCAACTCGATTTCTGCCATTTTTCTTTGCACGATATAGAGCTAAATCAGCACGTTCAATTACTGTTAGCGTATTATCATCACTGTGATTAATCGTCACTCCACAGCTGACTGACAATCTTTTTTCGTGAAAATAAATACCATTTATATCTGTAATAATGGTCGTTGCAACCTCTTTTGTTTCATCTAAGGTTGCCCCTTCAATGATGATTACAAACTCTTCGCCACCCCAACGAGCACATAACGCTTTACTTGGAGATACTGACTTTAATTTATTTGAAACAATGACAAGCGCTTTATCGCCTTCCAAGTGACCATAGGTATCGTTTATTTCTTTAAAATAATCAATGTCTAGTAGTATGAAACCAAAATTCGAGCTTTTTAGTAAACTTGAAAGCGTTCTATCTAGTTTTTCTCGATTAAACAATCCAGTGAGTTTATCGGTTTCAGCGAGTTTTTTCATAGAAACGAAATAAGACAATGTGAGCAATGGCAACTTCAATAATATTAAAAACAGAGCCAAGGCCAATTTTAAGAGGTTCCGGATTCTGTGAGTGTTCATAAACTATAAAAGCACACACTGCAAAAGCAAACGCACTAAGTAAACTTCCCCAATTTCGACCTACTAAATAAAATGAAAATGGAGGAATTAATGTTGCCCAAAATAATGAATAGGCCGCGCCGTTAATTGAGATAATAAATGTCAGTATTAAACTGTTAATCAATAACACCACAGCCCATGAAACCGCTTTAATTTTTGAGCTTTTAATGAACCAAACATATAGTAAAATAGACAAAGTTAGCCCAACCGCATCAAGCAAAGCGAGTTCATAGCTGTTGAATTTAAAGATATTGATAACAGTCAGTACAAAGAAGTACACAGTACATATCAATAAAGAATGGGCGATCAAACGGCTTCGCCAAAATAGCTCAGGACTATTGTGGTGTGCTGGAATGTTTTTATACCAATATTTGAGCATAGTAAATTCTGTTTTTAAATTATTACACGCGAGCTATGCTCTCAAGCAAAGGCCCAGTCCTGTCACTCTATCATAGAAAAACGTGCTAGGACTGAGCGAGGTTTTTCATTATTTTTTATCGCCGTTTATTATGTGCAAATCACGTTGAGGGAACGGAATAGTAATCCCTTTGCTCTCCACTTTATCTTTAATTTTACGCTGTGTTTGCCAATATATATCCCAGTAATGTGGTGTAGCGACCCAAGCACGAAGCTGCAAGTTCACAGAGCTATCTGCTAATGTGTGGACTAAATACTGAGGGGCTGGCTCAATCAAAATTCGAGATTCTTCACTAACAAGCTCCCTTAATGCCGCAAGTCCATCTTCAATTGAATCACCATAAGAAATACCCACAGTTATATCCATGCGACGCTTTTCGTTTCTCGTAAAGTTTTTTATCGCATTTGCCCAAACCGTGCTATTTGGGATTGATACAAAAACACCATCGGCGGTTTCAAGGACAGTGGTAAATAGACCTAAATCTTTTACACTCCCTGTATAGCTTGACACTTCAACAAACTCTGCCTTTTTTAGAGGCTTTAAGAAAAGTAGCATGACCCCCGCAGCCACATTACTGAGCGTATCTTTTAGGGCTAGACCAATCGCTAAGCCTGCGGCACCGACGAGTGCGACAAGACTGGCCGTATTGACTCCAAATAAATCTAAAATAATCACAATTGCAATTAAATAAACCACATAGCCTGAAAGCGTGGTAAGCAGTTTTGTAATGATTTCATCTTGCTTGCTCAGTCTGTAAACACCTTTATGTACGGCACGTTTTAGTAATTTTGAACAAATATTTGCCCCAATAAAAATGAAAATAGTCAGCAGCGTATTCTTTGCTATTGCTATAAGTTGCAATTGATGCTCAGAAAAAAAGTTTATGATGGTGTCCATCGGTGATTTCCCTTTTAATATAAATAAAATATGCGCTTTGCTCTAAACAATTTAGCAATAAATGTTATTTAATGATACTGGTAACTAAGTAGCCATTGTAAGCAATATAGGAAGCAAGCAAGATACTACCTTCCCAACTATTTATTCTGCCTTGTCGGCCAAAACCGTAAGCCATAACCAATAACATGACGGAAAGTACAAGCATCACACTCCAATCTCTGTAAAGTACGTCTGTAGAAATGTGAGGGATAGGCTCAATAATACCAGCGATACCAATTACAGCTAAGATGTTAAACATATTCGACCCCACAACATTGCCAATGGCGATGTCATGCTCTCCCTTTTTAGCGGCAATAATAGAAGCTGCAAGCTCTGGCAAAGATGTCCCTAATGCAACGATAGTTAAGCCGATAATAAGGTCACTGACACCGAGCGCAGTTGCAATTTCAACCGCTCCCCAAACAAGTATGCGAGAGCTAATAATGAGTAATGTTAAGCCCACGGTGAGCCAGAAAATTGCTTTCCCTAAAGACATGGCGTGACTTTTAAGCTCAGTATCAAATTCTGTTTCGAGGGTATCACTTGGTGATTTCATACTTGAATAGACTGACCATGCTAAGAACAAGACTAATCCGCCCAACAACAGACTTGCATCAATCACTGATAAAGCGCCGTCATACAGCAAGTACCCACAAAAAAGTACGACAACTAATAATAAGGGAAGCTCGTTTTTAACAATTTTAGACTGAACAGTGATAGGGGCAATGATGGCTGTTACACCAAGAATTAAGCTGATATTTACAATATTGGACCCGAGTGCATTACCTAACGCCAAATCAGGGTTTCCATCACTTGCAGCCATGGCAGACACAACCATTTCCGGAGCCGAAGTCCCAAAACCAACAATAACCATACCAATTAAAATTGAAGGTAAGCCGGCATGGCCTGCCGTAGATGCCGCTCCTTCAACAAAGCGGTCTGCACTCCATACGAGTAAGATAAACCCCGCAATAATTGCGGCTATGGCTAAGAGCATAACTATACCCCCTCTATATCATTACTTGATAGGCATATAACGGAATTGTCTGGTCTATTTATAAAGTGAGGTGAAATTTGGTGGTGGCGTAGTTTCATTATGTATCCTTAGGGCAGACTAGACTAACAAGGCAACAAACCACCTCTGCCCGAAATGACTCATTGCCTTAAGTCTTGTCAAAACCTGATACGGTTCGAAACTGCCACGAGCGATGTTGCCCGGAGACTGTTGACAGTTTCCTTGCTTAATGCAAGAGACTACTCCCCTAAGTTTTTCAAGAATAATCCATCCCTAATAATAATACAATTAGCTTGGCTCCCTTTTTTAAAAAATGATAAATATAAAGAATCATCAAAATAGGCCGATATAAAATTACATCACTAAATCAGGGACGTATTATGAAGGTTAATTCTGGAAGTTTACCGCAACCACTTAATATTCAAAATGTGACTTTAGAGTCACCTATAAATGGCAAGGCTCTTTTAGAAACTGAGCTTAAAAATTGGCGGATGACGTATATCATGAAAGCGCGCCTCCAGAGCTAAACCAAACGTATACCAAACCGCTGACGATGACATCGAGCCAGATAGACATAACTAAAACAGTTGATGACTATATGCATGAGCTAGCTGTTGCTACTGGTGAATTATATTTGCCGGGAGGTAGTGTGCCTAAGGCGGTAGAAAAAATGCTGTCTCCCTATGACTCACTTCTTTCAGATATAAATCGGCAGAACCCTTCATTGGCCTATAAAAATTGGGGAATCGCTATAAACCAATCTGGTGCTTTAGAAGCGACAGGCACAATTACAGGTTTTGAAAAAGAATTCTTAGAAGAAAAACTAAATGATTCAAAGGAACTAGTAAGCACTATATCTGATTTTAAATCTAATTTTTTAAAATATATTGTGCCTGAAAACCGAGGTTATGGAAGGTATGATGTTACGGCTGATAATTTTCTAGGTGTTTTCGATTTTAGAGAAATGCTTGAAAGTTCAAGGAGCAATGACGACTTCAAAAAGACATGGGAATACGAAACTAATTGGTTAAAATTGAATGATAATATCTTGTCACAGTTAAAAAGAAACGCCACAAGTTATTAGGCTTAGTGCCCATATTGTGCTGAAATGAATTCACAGCATTCCTTACTAAATACTACCATGTAGTGGCATACTTTTATGCCTTAATTTAGTCATGACTCTTCAAATATTTTAACGCGTTTATGTCCAATTGTGAGTTAGGATACCAGAAGTCCGACTGGACGATTTAATCTTGACTAACCAGTGAATGTGTAAGATTGAGCATGATTTACTACAACTAAATTTGTTCAATTTAGATGCTATTTCTTACATCCGGAACATTTCATAAAGGAAGCTATTTCTCTTGTTTGAGTTACTAGGTGACTGAGTGATTGATTTAAAATCTTCAGATGAACCGACAATATGTATTTCTTTTTCAGCCCGAGTTATAGCAGTGTAAAGCCAAGCTCTGTCAACAATTCGACCTTTTTGAAGCGCTATGATTACTCTAGGAAATTGTGAGCCTTGGGCTTTATGTAGTGTTATTGCATATCCTAACTCCATTCCATCAAGCACTTTCTGAGTGATTTCAACTTTGTCACCAGTATCTAGTGTCACTTCACCAAATGAGCCTTCGGAGGAAGTAACCGAAGTGAGTTCCCCAAGCGAACCATTGTTGATTCCTTTATCGTATAAGTTCTGAGTGAACAATATTTGATCGTTAATTCTAAGTTTTACATGAAACTCATCGCCGTGGAGATTGAACTTTAATTGCTCTCCATGCTCATTAACAGCATCCTGAATTTGATTATTAATGTCTTGAACCAGTTTTTTAGTCGGTGCCATAACACGGCTATTGTATGACGACTCTTCATATAACTCGCAACATACATTTGCAATACGGTGCTTAGGAGTTTCATGAAAGTATACCGCCCCAGAACTTAAATTTTCAGGGACTAAGCCTTGGTTTATTTGCTTTGAATATTCCGGTATACCAGTTGAGCCTTCCTGGCGTTTTACGATATCCAGCATAGTGTTTGCAATGGTATTTGATAGAACTATGTCTGCAAGAACCTTACCGCACCCTATTGGTGGTAGTTGGTCAGGGTCACCTGTGAATATAATGCGTACCTCTGGATGAAGATGGTTTACCAAGCGATACATTGTGGGCAAATCAATCATACTGGCTTCATCAATAACCAATAGGTGCTTTGGTTGTTCATTACTTGGTTCAATTGGTGCATCACGAAGTAACTTGGCGATGGTTGAAGTAATAAAACCTATCGATTCATGCAACCTCATTGCCGCTCTGCCACTGAGTGCAACTGCGTGAATTTCATATCCTAGATGATGATATGCTCTAAGTGCCGTTCTGAGAACAGTTGTCTTTCCCGTTCCAGCCCCACCGGTTATACAGCTTACTGCATTATCTAAACATGTTATTACTGCTTCGGTTTGTTTTTGGGTAAGCTCATAAGGCAATTGTTCAACAGCAAAGCAATATGCAGAATTTGCATTTTCGTCATATAAATTATTTTGCCTAGCAAGCTTATTCAGTCGTTTTGCAACGACATTCTCCATCAGTAATTGTGCTGTTGGATGATATGTACCTAATTGATGATTAAGAACGTATTGAGCCTTATGATGTCCAGCTTTAAACGCCTTGGCACATAACTCTTGGTTTTTTAATAAAGCGGCTAACTTTGGTTTAAGCTCATTTTGTGTTGTGTAGGTGTGACCCAGTTCTATTTGTTTGCGAATTGCAATTTCTAACGCTGCGCTTAGGCGTTTGGGTTCATCTTCGTCACGGTCGAGTATGGTAACAGCGAGTTTATCTGCATCCTCAAATGACATACCAAAACCGATCAATAGATACGGATTTTCCTTAATGGCGGTGATGGATTTGTCGTTATGATGCTTAAGCAAACGCTGTTGAATAGAAGAAGGTATATGGTGATTTGACATCCAGTTACACGCACTTAAATTAGCATACTTGGCATAGCCTTTATAAAGTGCGTTGATGGACTCTTCGCTCAGAAGGCCGCTAAGTCGACTTCTCGACTCTGTTGTGTCTTTCTTAGCAAGATGATGAAAGTCACTCCCCAAGGCATTCCACAACCGTCTGGCTTTACTTTCACCGATACCAATAAAGTCTTTTTCGTTGGCTATAAACCTGATGAGTTGTTCGCCAATTTCAGGAAGAGAGCATTTTGCTTCAATTGGAGAGTCAAAAACATGCTGTGTCATGACATAGCCATTGTTCTCATACTCACTGAAGGTTTTTACACCTTTAACTTCCCAGTGTTGACCAATGGCCGGACTCACAGGGAGGCTATCAGGGCATGCTTTAACTGAAACCGTGTACTTACCGCTGTGCATTTTATAGCTATTCTTTTTGAGCGGGATGCCCATGAAAATCACATGTTTATTGCTATGAAACCTTATGCTAGTTACACGAAAATACTCTGTATTCATCGAGGCATAAACCCCATTTCATATAGGGTGTCCGATAACTCACCAAAGCGCTCAAGCTTAGATTCTAACTCTTTAATTTTAGCTTTCAGTTCAATATTCTCGGCTTCAATAGCCGATAGCCTTTTCGACTCAAGGTGTTTTTTATGAGTAGTGTTGTCGTATTGCTTGGGTTTATCTGATTCTTCTTTTGCCCTTATTGTTAAGGGAGGTAACACACCTTCCTCGCGAAGCCTATCTTCCAAGTTGCCAAGGGCTGTTTTAAGCGCTGGGTTCTGGTTAAGAGCAGATTTACCACAACCGATGGCTTTAGCTATTTCGCCGCGATTGAGTTGCCCTCTGTAGATTAGCTGAGTGAAATCGTCATTGGATTGAGTCGAAACCCACAGCTCAAAAGCTTCTAGTGTTTGCTGAGCTTTTTGTTGTCCGTTAGCCATACTAATTACTATCACTATGCACAGTTAGTACTTTATTAAGTGCACTGTCCAAACGACGATCTGATATTTGGACAATCTCACCACTTTCCGAAGTGTATAAGAGAGCTCCTTTTTCGTTATAGTTAAGATTGTTTCGACGTAAATATCCTTCATCAAGGAGTTGTTTTAATGTCTCAAGCTCAGAGGTAAGAAGATTAATAGGTGACGCCGTAATTTGCTTCGTTTGATTATCAATAGCTTCAATTCCACCATCAAAGTTATCTAGCTTTATCACCACCTCCGACTTTACTTGCCTAAGCAAATCATTTTCAGACTTGAGTTTTTTCAGCTCTGACTGCATACGTTTAATTCGATATTGTGAAGCCGTATCCTCAATTTTATCAATCCAACTGTTCTTATCTTCAATAGGCGGCTTTTCACGCTTATCTTCATAAATTTCAATATACTTATCAAACAACGTCTTGTAGCGTTTACCTGATTTATTAATGATGGTTTGATAAGCAGGACCACCACGTTCTTCCGAAAGTTTAGCGACGTATTTCAGGCTAAATACCGTTACGTTATTGTCAACTTGCTCATCCAGTACAGACTTAAGAATACATAACTTATCTCGTGCGTCTTTGCGTTTACAATCCGCTATAAGATCGTCATACAGTTCTTGAACATCAGTATTCATAGAGAAGGTTCTCCCTCAGGTAAGGCTACATTTCTTATCGGTATGCTGTTAGATATATTTTTTATTTCAGTTGTTAATGACTTTAACTCCGCCGCTGGTAAATAGTCTCGCAGTTTAGTACGTTTTTCAGCGACGTTGTCTAGTTCATTCCATCCCCCCAAGCGTCTGACCAAATTGTTTATTAGATGGTTTCCAATCAATTTCTGTTGTTCAATAGTTAGACTATATAAGCTTGCTGAAATGTTGTTTTCCAAAAGCATTTTGTTAATCTTTTGCGTTCGCTCCATTACAGCTGCTTTAGGGTCTGAAAACATAAACAAGTCTGCGTACTGACAAATCTCATGTAGCTGTTCAAACTTCGAAGATTCACGTAGTTCAATCGAGAGTGTTGAATCATTGAGCACCATAGGAAGCTTTTTATCGTTTTCATTAGGAGCTTCATCGTTCAACAACTGTATTACCGCATCACTTAAGCGATAAGTAGCAATAGCATCGGACATTGCGCCATCGAGAGAGGCTACAGATGTTTCATATACCGATTGCAAGCGGTTAAGCTCAAATGTTTTCGTGAAACTTTGTCCAGCAAATTCGCATTCATCGCGTTCATCTTTGAGGTTTTCTAGCTGTTCACTGACTTCTTCAATTCTATCGTTTAAATCTCGAATACTCAGTGCAATAGAATCAAATAGCGCTTTTAGCCCCGGCAGATAAACTGGAGAGGTTATAAAGAATCGGCAGCGAACACAGTTACTTCGTCCTAAAACCAACGACGTTGGAACGGGACTTCGGTATGTCGATTTCTCAGCAACAAGCTCGCCGCCTTCATGACAACTCTGGCCGCCTAAGGGACAGATACCACATCCTTTATCAACGATAGCATTTCCAGTTACACCTTCTAGCTTTGCAAGAAATTCCCCATTTGTATTATCAACATAAGACGCCTTTAAGTTTTCAAACTTAGCAGCCATGACTGCATCGTTAATTGAGTTCTGCTTGTTTTTCAGTGCCTCAAACTCAGCACGTTCAAATTCGCGCTTCATAGCCGGCGCAGTCACTTTTGCATAATAAATTGTCATGACTAGGCTAGCATGCCCAACCAGCTTAGAAACTAATACAGGTGACAGCTTATGATCAACCAAGTAGGCAGTAATGATGCTTGCTCGTAAACTATGAGGAGTATATTCAGAGCTGTAACGATTCATCGTTTTCATCTTTGAATTATCTCTTCTAGGAGTGCAGTCAAACTTTGCTAAGCTTATTTGCTCATCTTGGATATGATACAACAAGATCGGTAGCCCATTTTTGAATGCTGAACGGTTTAAAGGCCTTGAGCGAAGAACATCATTTTTGGCGGTAGGATCTCTAAATAAGAAACATTGCTGACCTTCATACCCTCTTCGTCTCAATCGAGTTTTGGAAACACGACTCGCCGCTGGAATAAAATCGTTTGACCATTTTGTTGGAGCAGAGATAGGGTTGTATTTCATCTGCCAGTCACGCAATAAGATTAGCCACTTTGCCAGATTTTCAGGCATATAAGGAGCAGCATAGCCCCCTTCTACGTTTTTGGTCTTGTTCGTTGTACAATAAAAACCAAACGAGTTTTCATCGTATTTTTTAATAAACCCTTGGGGGTTTTTAAAGTGGTTTTGCACTTTTCTTGAATTCTTCTCCCAAGTCAACTGTCCATTTCTATAATTTGGCAACTCTTCATCCCACTCACCCGAATCGTTCCAAAGTATTTGTTGACCACGTAATGGCAATTCAAATAACGATAGCATGGCAACGGTTCGAACTGGTGACCACATTTCATAAATAAATGTTTTTGTTCGACCGCTCTCGCGATAAACCTCTCGGGTACGCCAGACACAGTTTGGATCATTCTTATCTATTTGAGACTCTTGAACCTCAAAGTAATCCGCTTGATATATATCATGCGCCGCGATCAATTCATTAAAGCTGGTTGCAGTATCAGGACATAAGAACTCCCTCGCTTTATCTACGTGAGCAAAGGGTAAGATCTTCTTAACTGTTTCATTAGGCCGCGATTTATTGGCTTCTCCATTCAGTGTGTGATTGGAATAAGGATTTCGATAATCTGGGTGCCAAAAAATTTCACCCGTTTCTTCGTCTTCGTCAGTACAATATGTTCTTAAAATTAAATTTATGAAATCGTTAACGATGCTAATTGTATTTGTTGATTGCTCTTTTTTAGATAGCATCGCCAAGAATAGATTAAAATTAGGATAAATCGATGTGTTAATTAAAAAAGTAAGAGGATCTCCATTAATATTATTGTCAGCTAGCCAGCCAAGAAACTTTGCAACAATGGAAGTACGTTTTGATATACTGCTGCCGTTAGCCAAATAAGCATCAGCAACATCACACCAAGGTTTAAAACTAGGATTTTGCTCCAAAAAAACCTCAAATGTTGAGGGTCGGTAATAGTGTAGTTCACCTACAAACCCAACTATTTTATTGGGGTGTGAGCGTAAGTTGGGGACAATTTTGGCGTGCTCCATGTATTCGTAAGATGTTTTAATTTTATGGGCCTTTATGTACTCACATGTTTTTTCTAGCCCCCAGTATTCAAAACCAATCAGCGATTTAAATGAATCAACACCATAATATTTAACAGGATCATTGGGATACATCACTGAAGTACCCGCTAGTTGCTCATCGTATTCCCTTTTTTTAATGATTCCTTTTTTTCTTATTTTTTTCACGAACTCTTCAATGGAAAGCTCTCTGGCAAAAAACTTACTACGCACATATTCATCGTAATAATCCCGAGGATTTGAAGGAAGGCGTGGGTCACTTTTTTGCCATTGGTCGTATTGAGTAGTTGTTTTAATTCCAGCTCTGTGGACTTTCAGCATGGTTTCTTGGTAAGTATAAAAGCCTGTTTTACCAAAGAACTCTGCATTGTCGTACTCGTTGTAGTATGTACGAGGATTCGAAGGTAGGCGAGGGTCACTTCTTTGCCATTGATCGTATTGGGCAACTGTTGTAATTCCCGCATTTCTAACTTCTCTCAAGGCTTCTTGATATGTGTAGAACGTCTCTTTAACAAAGAAATCTTCACTTTTGAACTCTTCATAGAATCGACGAGGATTGGAAGGAAGACGCGAATCCATTCTTTGCCATTGTTCATATTCAGCATATGTTTTAATGCCCGCATTATGCACTTGGCATTTTGTTTCTTCATAGGTGAAGAACGACTCTTTGCCAAAAAACTCTGAATGATCGTACTGCTCGTAAAATTGCTGTGGAGTTGAAGGAAGGCGAGGATCTTTTTTTTGCCATTCTGCGTATTCAACAGTCGTTTTGACCCCTGCACCTCTCACTTTGAGGATGGCTTCTTGATAAGTATAGTGCGCTTGGCTACCAAAGAACTCTAGAGTGTCGTACTCATCGTAATACTTCGAAGGAGTTGCAGGAAGGCGCGGATCTGATTTTTGCCAATTTTGGTATTCTCTTGAGGATTTGATCCCTGCATCATGAACTTTACGAATAGCTTCTTTGTAAGTATAAAAACCTACTTTAGCGAAAAATTTTATATTGTCATATTCAGGATATGTTATTTGAGGGTTTGATGGTAGGCGAGGGTGAGATTTTCGCAACTTTCGATACTCTGATATACCGTTAACCCCTGAGTTTTGCACTATACTTATTGCTTCATCATATGAGTAGAAAGTTTTTTTACCAAAAAATTCAACTGCATCATATTCATAGTAATGTCGATTTGGAGTTGAAGGAAGGCGAGGGTCTGACTTCTGCCACTCTCTATAATCGGCTTTTGTTTTAATACCAGCATCTCGCGCTTTGCTCATGGCTTCTTGATATGTGTAGAACGTTTCTTTACCAAAAAACTCAGCATTATCATATTCCTTATAGCTCTTCCTTGGAGTCGAGGGAAGTCTAGGATCCGTTTTTTGCAAAGCATCATATTCTTTACCTGTTTTAATCCCTGCATCATGCACTTTAAGCATAGCCTCTTGATAGGTATAAAATTTTTTTGCCAACTAGATAACCCTTTTTATAATTTATATATCATTCGCTAATCTTTTAACGAGTTGATGTGATTAATGTTTTTGTACGTCTGATCTTGTATACACCGATTTCAGATTCTTCCAATCAAGTTCAACTTTGAACGATGGAGCTCTTAATGTTTTACTAGGGGCTGTTGATCTTTGCGGCTCAAAAATTAGCCAAACCACATTGGTAGCCACATCATTGAAAATGCCAGTGCTAACATGCTAGCATAATTCCTTCTAATGAATCCTAATTGCTTGTAAAATTTAAACTTATGCGCGTTTTCTAATGCCTTTATTACGCAAAAAAACTTTATTCAAAGCTCAATGAACTAATGTCATTAAAAAAATCTTGAGCATCTGATGATTTTTGCATCGATACCGACTCTACACCTTTAGACTCCAGTTTAAGCATCTCAGCCCTCATTTCCTTTTTTAGTTCAGCTTCGACGTAGGTTTCCTGTGACTTGATGCTGCTATGATGCATAGCCTCTTTAATGTGTATAGCGTTAACTCCCTTAGCCTTTAACGTGCTTCCGAAGAAGTGCCTTCCTCCATGCGGATTATTGCCAGCATATTTTGAAGGGTCATAACCCAACTTTCTCAGGGCCTTTTGTCGAGCTGCTGTGTATTGCTTAATTGTTGCAGGTTTTCCATTTTCATCTGAAAACAAATATGGGTGTGGATGCGTCGGGGATGTTACTCGTTGCTCTCTAATGTAAAGGTCAACTAGCATTTTGAACCAGCGTGCTGCTGTACTCGGAAACAAATAGACGTTGAATGAAGTTATATGACGAGATTTCCAACCTGCACCAAACGTGTTTAGTAGCTCAGTCCGTGGTCGCAAACCATATTTTTTTCGCAAGTAAGCATCTCTAGTCGCATTCTTATTTCCATTGTGTTTACGCCAATATTCAGGTGCTTCGCCAAGTGCAGGGTGCTGAATATTTATAAAGCACTGTGAGTCATCCGTTGGGTCATCGTAAATATCGCTTATGAATATATGGAATGGCTCACTTACCCTCAGCCCACCATAACTAATTAACATGCTAATAAGCACATTCTTAATGTTTAAATTAGTTAAATCGTTTCTGTTTTTAGTGCGCCAAAAACCATTTGTTATCAAATCTATGATTACGTCTTCTTCAGTGGCCTTAACATCTTTTTGTTTTATCGTATGGTGCAATTTCACCAACTTGTTGCGTTTTGCTTTTTCTAGCGCCGCTTGGTCATCAAACGTATGAGCAAGGAGTGAATTGTTCTTTCGATGATGATAGGCCGCTAGAGAAAGTAAAAACTCACTTCTTGTTGCGTGAACATCCGGATTAAGTAAGTGACGTTCGTCTTTTGTTTTACTGTAGATGAAGTCGCTGAACTTTGTAATGTGCTTAATTATGGCGTTAGCTGTCGCTGGTTGTAATGGTTCCCACCAAAGATGGGTTGGATCACTACCGTCTTCTAATATAGTTCCATCAATAAGTGTTTCAGCAAAAGCTTCAAACATTAAACGAGGATTTCTAAATTTATGGTCATATGCTTCTGAGTAATCTAAGAACTTAACAACAGCATTACATGACTGGTTACGCCAAGATTTGCTTTTGTTCCTGTATTTAGCCAAATATTCCACATGACTGGAAAGAATCCCTCGGGATGATATGACTACACGACTTTCAAATGGCTTAACATTGTTGGGAGCAATAGTCGCTTTTAGCGTTAAGTTTGAGATTTCCTTCTCCCTAAACGAAGTGGTAAATAGGTATTATTTAGGAGTATACATTAAATATTTAAAAGCACAAAAAAATCTATTTATCGAGAAAAAGCTATCTAATAGTTTTATTTTAGACTGAAGTGGTAGTTGTGTTTGGGGGTATACAATCTCGTAACGTAAAACTTGAATACCCCAAGGCTCAGAAGCCTGATTAATAGCACTAACTATGTTGGTGTTTAACATGTCACGTTCTTCAAAGGTTTTATCTAGCTCCATTTTACCAAGCTCTGAACGCATGGTTGTTTGCGATAGCTGAGTAACGGCAAATACATAATCATCAACACCATAGGTTGCTTTATAAGGATCAAGTACTCGGAAATACAGTACGCCATCGACGATAAGTGAGATATTATCTTTAGTGATAGCTGACTGAGAAGGCACATCTTGTGCTTGCTCTTTTAAACTTCGGTCTGCTGCAATACGGTCGATAAATGGCACAATAAAGTTTAAGCCCGCTTCTTTGGTTGAATGATATTTACCAAATCGCTCTATAAGCCAAGCGCGGTTTTGTGGCACGAATTTAACGCTGCTTTTTAGTAGCACTAATACAAAAATAAGAATAAAGGTTTCGACATTCAAAAGTAAGTCGAGAATTTGTGATACTGGATCCATGTACTTTCCTTAGATACGGTTAATGTTTTTACCAAATATTGAGATTATCACTACAGGATAAGTGCTGCCATCATTTTGCAATATAAAAAATACAGTTAATAGATCCCATTTTTTAAAAAGAAGTATGTAAAGCTTTGGTAAATGAACGTTTTTTCATTACAGCAAAATGCCGGTGTTGGCCTGGAGTCACAAACGGGTAAAAGCAAAACATGGCACTATGAAAAACTCTGTCATCTGGGCCTATAACTAGATAAAAATTAGCGAGTAACACCACCTTATTGCATTAATGAGGTGGTGTTTATGATTTATGCTATTCATTACACATCTCTAGCTAAGCTCTTTTTGCTAATAGGCTAGCAATCAATCCGTTTGTTAAAAGAGTGTTTTATGAGATACATGCTTTGATCAGCTTGAGCAACGACTTCTTCAGCACTTTTGGTATTACCATAAAACATGGTAACCCCAACACTAGCCGAACCGTAATACGTAACATGAGGGTGTCTAAATTCGACCTCTATTGCTGATTGGATCTTATGGGCAACTCTACGCGCATTATCTTTTGCATGTTGCTCTTCACGTCCAAGTCCTTCTAAAAGAATAACAAATTCATCTCCTCCTAGACGCGCTATACAGTCGTTATCACGCATAGTGGTTTTCATTCGCTTTGAAATTTCTATTAAGTAGTCGTCGCCAACATTATGGCCATACATATCATTTAGCTTTTTAAACTTATTGAGGTCGATAAAGATAACAGCGCCGTAAGTTTGCTTGCTTTTACTCAATTGTAGCGCGAGAGCAAGGCGAAGGAAGAAATAACGTCGGTTTAATAAATCGGTTAATGGGTCTGTGGAGGCATCGTATAGGAGTTGTTGTTCAAGTTCTTTTCGTTCGGTTATATCGGTTGAAATTCCCAGTATGCCAATGACTTTATTAGGATCCGAATCGGAAAAGATGGGGGATTTTACCTCCCAGAAAATACTTTTCTCTCCTTTTGATAAAGTAAGTTCAATTTCTTCACGAGTGCGCTCTCCACTAAGAACACGCGCATCGATGTTTAATAGTTTTTCTGCAGTACTTTGCGGAAATAGATCCATATCGGTTTTAAAAAGCAGCTCTGATTCATTACATGCTAATAGGTTTAACGTTAATTTGTTTGCATAAACATATCGTGAGTAATCATCTTTGATGTACACATACGCAGGTAAGTTGTCGAGCGCTAGCTTTAACTCGGCGGTATGAATTGGTAATTGAGTATCGTTATATTTGGCCACACTATGTCCCTATAAAAACAGCCATACAGAGATATTGACCCAAAAAAAGCCGATGTACAAGAACGATTACAAATGTAAAAAGCGCCAAGTAAGTCCTTGGCATGCTTTAGTTTTAAGGTTGTTTTTTTTGGTCAGAAATAGGTGTGATTGTTATGGCTTGTCTTTAATAAGTTGTAGCGCTTGTCTGTTATTTTGTAACTTGAATAGAGCACAAAAAGCATACCCCGTTACGAACATAAATAAGCTGTAAGTTGCCCCTGGAATAGCAATCGTAGGGTTATTCATTAAAGTGCTGGCAATTAAAATCGCCAGTGTGCCATTTTGCAAGCCAACCTCTACGGCAATACTCATTTGTTGTTTGTTTGATAACCCCGACATTTTAGCAATTAAGAGTCCAAGTAATAAGGTACTCACGTTTAGTGTGAATGTTGCGATACCGCTACTGGCGAAGAAGCCAATCATTTGCTCTGAATTTTTGTGAATTATTGCAATGACAATAACGATTAAAAAAATACTAGAAAAACTGCGAGTAAGAGGCTCAAGTTTTTTACTTATGTGTGAGCGATAATGATTAAACAGCATTCCCAAACTCACTGGTAGTAGGGTGATGACTAACATTTGCACAATTGTTTTTACGATAGGTAACTGGAATTCGTGTCCTGGAACGCTAAACATTTCCATTGCAAAATGCATAATTATTGGCAGCGTAAATGGCGATATAAAGGTTGCTATTGTTGTTAAACTAATTGAAAGGGCAACATCACCCTTAAATAAGTATGTGTATAAATTAGAGGTCACTCCTCCTGGACAACAGGCTACTAAAATCAAGCCTATCGCCAGCTCTGCTGGTAAGTTAAAACTTACAGCTAGTAGAAACGCCACACAAGGCAGTAATAACAGTTGGCAGCTTAGACCGATACTGAGCGCTTTGGGGCTGATAAACAAAGCCCCAAAGTCTTTCTTTTTAAGCCCTAAGCCCATGCCAAACATGATGATAAATAGTGCTAAAGGCAGCACTACTTTAGTCATGATATCTACTTGCATAGGAAATCCTTATTGATCATATCCGGGGCTCTTATTGTCCAATAAACGCAGTAACGCAGGCCATGCGATTGCACCACCTAGCCCTTTAGTTGCTATTTCTGTTTGTCCTTTAATCCCATCAATGATAGCGCTTGGCACTTGCACGAGTTGCTCGGTGTTTTGTGACGTACGGGTTTGCACAGCACACGCTGCTTCAAATACGTACATAAATAAAAATGCATCAGCAACAGTTTTACCTACTGTTAATAGGCCATGATTGCGCAGCATTAAAAAGTTGTTACTACCTAAATCATTAACTAATCGGTCTTGCTCAGCGGGATTTAGCGCAATGCCTTCATAGTCGTGATAGCTTAACCCTGAATGCACCACGACAGCCTGTTGTGAAATTGGTAGTAAACCATCTTTATTAGCTGACACAGCTGTGCCATTCAGTGAATGAGTATGAATAACGCAATGGGCATCATTGCGCGCCATATGAATGCAACTGTGAATATTAAATCCCGCAGGATTGACCGGGTATTCACTGTCGTGCAGCTTATTACATTGTTGGTCTACCTTGATAAGACTAGATGCAGTGATTTCGTGAAACATCATGCCGTAAGGATTGATCAAAAATTCGTTTTCAGTGTCTGGTACACGCATAGAAATATGGGTAAAAATCAAATCATCCCAGCCATACAATGCAACCAATCGATATGCGGCAGCAAGCTCAACACGGGCTTGCCATTCTTGCTCTGATACTGTGTTTTTTATGGTCATGATAGCTTCCTAAAATGGCACTTTACGAATAATAATGTCTTTAAACATCACCCAATCGCCTATGAAGCTATAAAATGGGTGCGTAAAGGTCGCTGGGCGATTTTTCTCAAAAAAGAAATGCCCCACCCAAGCAAAGCCATAACCCACAAGTGGGCATAGAATTAGCCAGCTATATTGCTGTTGATAAATAGCGGCAAACAAAATTGCCAAAACTAACCAACTGCCAAAGAAATGTAAGCGACGACAGACTTTATTTTTGTGTTCTTGTAAGTAGTAGGGGTAAAACTCTTTAAAGCTCGCGAACTCGCGTTTACTTGCTACAGTGCCCATATTGTTGTCTCCTTTGTTAATTACAGGTAAACAATAGGCTTTTATTTATTATTTTACTTGATAATATGGGTCATTAAATTGTTTTTGTAGGACATGTATGCGCACCCTATCAAGCTGGTGGCTTAGGGCTATGGCTGAGTCATTTAAGTGGCAAGGTTTGCCGATTAATGAGTTATTTGCACAAGCTAATATTCCCTTAGCCGATTTGAGCAGTCAAACAGCACGGTATCCACAGGCTAATGTCAGTACACTATGGAAACAAGCACAAGCTTTATTGCCCGATACGCACTTGGGGTTGTATGTAGGCAGTAATATGAATGTGCGTGCTATTCCTGTCGTTGGTATGGCCATTATTCAAGCAACGCATTTGCTGAGTGCATTTCGACTGATTTTACGATATCAAAAACTGATGGGAGATACCCATAATGTGTCGTTAATTGATCATGGTAACGAGTATGAGTTGCGATTTAACTTTAACGATGGTGAACGCGATATGTCCTTACTTAGCTATGAAGCGCCAATGGCATTTTGTTTAAAAATAGCGCGAACAGTAAAGGGAAAGGACTGGTGTCCAAGTCGAGTTTATTTACAACGTAAAGAGCCTAATGCCGAACTTAATGAACATTTTAACTGCCCAATTGAATATGGCGCTAAAACCCATAGCTTATTTTTTAGTGAATTAGTAGAAAGCCAGTCAGTTGTGTCAGGTCAAATTAAAATCACAACACAAACCAATGTCACAGATATTTTGCGCATTTTACTGGAAGAGCATTTAACCCAAGGACAAGTTAGTTGCAGTGTAATGGCGCACGCACTAAATGTGAGCGAGAAAACGCTGCAAAGGCGCCTTGCAAAAGAAGGCACGACTTTTAGTCAAGAATTAACCAAACTTCGACAACAAAAAAGTACTTCGCTTATAAGCGAAACAGACTTATCACTAACAGAAATTGCTTTTTTGTGTGGCTATTCAGAGGTTAGTGCATTTCATCATGCATTTAATCGCTGGTACGGCATGTCACCTAAAGCATATAAACAAAAAATAACAATAATCACCGAACCTTAGAGTCAAAGTATTTACGACAATCAGCGTTAATTTAGTGAGTCTTTTAGAGTGGGAGAGAAGCAGCGTGGAATCTGTTAATGGTGTGCTTGAGTTTGATAGTCATTTAACTTAAAACAATAATAAAAGCTTAAATTGCAATTGCTTAACATTGACTTGTTATCTAAAATTGCAAATAAGACGCAAGGATGGCCTCTAACCTAAAAATCCACTATTAAAGTATGAGGTTTGCCACATGCGAAATCTATCGCTGCGGACTATTTTTATTAGTTTTGTATTAATTGCACTATTTGTTGTCACTGTGGTTAGTGCTTTAATCAACACCAGCCAATTTTCAGGGCTTTATTATCAACAAACTGAACAACAGCTTCTGCCAGATGCTGTGGGTAAAGTTGCTGCTGAAATTGATGCTCAAATGCGTTACCCCATCTCTGTTTCACAGTCGTTAGCTGAAAACCAAATTCTGCATACGTGGATGAACGAAGGTGAGAAAAGCTCGCCAATTCATCAACGCGTAATGGCTTACTTTGCTGATTTACAAAAAAAGAGTGGGGCATCATCGGTGTTTTGGGTGAGTAAAAACTCGATGAGTTATTACACACAAGATGGCTTTTTTAAATCAATCTCACAAAGTGAGCCAAGAGACAGTTGGTTTTTTGATTTCATTCGCTCAGATAAACGCCAAGCGCTCGCATTAGATGTCAGTGAACAAGGTGGACACCTGACTCTATATGTAAATACTTTGGTTGAAATAGCAGGGCAACGTCTTGGTGTTGCTGGGCTTGGATATGATATTTCAGATATTTCTAGCATCGTCACGTCGCGCAAAATTGGCGAGCAAGGTTACTTATTTTTAATTGACGATAGTAAGCGCATTATTGCCCATGCAAATGATGCCTACATTGGCAAACCAGTTTCAGATGTAAGCTCATTGAGCACATTGCAGCAGCTAATGAAAAACCAACATGATGGTTTTATATTATCGCAAGTAGAACTGAGTGGTGAGGATGTTTACGCTGGGGTTATGCCAATTGAGGGGACAGGTTTGACCTTAGTTGCGATACAGCCAAAGCAAGAGATTTCCAGTGCGATTAATAAGGTTGTTTGGATATCTATTGTTGTTAGCGTTGTGCTTGCTGTTATCTTTTTGGTACTGACTCTGTATTTTGCGAATTGGTTAAGTAAGAAAATACGCGGTGTGGGAGACGAACTGCTCGGTATGGCCGGCCACGGTGGTGACTTAACAAAGCGTTTGGACGATAGCGTTGATAACGAATTGGGTCATCTTGCTAAGGGATTTAACGCAATTATAGGCAAAGTCGCTGAGCTCGTTGATGAAATCAGTGTTACAGAGCAAGCCATGCGTGAAGGCATTGATGAGCTAGCAAGTTTTGCAAACAAGACATTTACCGCAACTGATGACCAACGAGCACAGACCGATCAAGTTGCGACAGCTATCACAGAAATGGGACAAACGATCAATGAAGTGTCTGATATCGCCCATCGTACTGCTAACGACACCGAAGAGGCCGTAAAAGAAACCGTTGCAACGAATCAAAGCATGGCTGCGACCGCTCAAACTATGAATGAACTTAACGACATTCTGCTCACGGTTGATAAGAGTATCGGCGAGTTTGCCAACCAGGCTGCAGAAATTAACTCAGTTGTTGAAGTGATCAATGCTATTTCGGAACAAACTAATCTGTTGGCGCTCAATGCTGCCATAGAAGCCGCCAGAGCAGGTGAACAAGGGCGTGGTTTTGCTGTTGTTGCAGATGAAGTGCGTTCACTTGCACAACGTACGCAAAAGTCGACATCAGAAATAAGAGAGCAGGTATCACGTTTACAAAGTTCTTCATTGCAATCACAAGAAGCGATAGCTGAAGGTACTCAAAGTAGTCAAAAGGTGACTGAGCTGACACATATTGCAGTATCTGCGTTGCAATCTATTCAGCAAAAGTTTGAAGTTATTAGTCAAGGTAATCATCAAGTTGCTGCTGCGACTGAGGAGCAGGGCACAGTCGTTGAGCATATCAATCAGTCGGCACATGATATTTCAGACAGTGCAACACAAATTCATGATAACGCAGAGCAACAACAACGTGGTACGCAAAGCTTATTATCGCGTGCACAGCACCTTAAAGATTTAGTGAGCCAATTTAAGGTGTGATTTGTCATTGTCATAAGCGTTAACCATTTCGTTGTTAACGCTTTACTCTCTTCTGTAGGTTGAACTCTTTTTAACTTATGAATCGCGCAAATAACTTTCAAAAAGGGCTAAGTACCTAAGTTTTTAGTGCGTTTAAGTGCTTCTCGTATTACAATTGCTACTTTATATCATTTCTTTATACAGCGAATAGGTTTTTCACTTCTTCATGACAGATATTACTACGCACCAAGCATCTAGACGCCGCTTGTTAATTGCCTTAGCAATAACATGCTCGTTTATGGTTATTCAAATCATCGGTGCCTACTTTTCAAATTCGCTTGCTGTACTTGCCGATGCTGGGCATTTATTTGTTCATAACAGCTCTTTATTTATTGCTTTGATCGCTTCAAGCATGGCGATTCATTTTGCAAAAAATTATAACGATGGTTACCAGCGTGCTGAACTGACAGGGGGCCTAATCAATGGCATTTTGTATCTGAGCATTAGTGTGATCATCTTATTTGAAGGGGGAGAGCGGTTTTTACACCATTCTGATGGACATGATTTACAGATTAATAGCTATTTAATGTCTGTGATTTCAGCGATTGGCTTCTTATTTCATGGTGCTGCTGCGTGGGTTCTGTACAAAGGGCGTAAAGCCAGTATTAATGTGTATGCGGTATTTCTGCACTCATTTTTTGACTTAATCTCTACAGTTTCTACTTTCTTTGCAGGTATTTTAATTCATTTAACTGGCTGGCCTGAAATCGATATCATCTCAAGTATGTTGATCGCTTCCTTTGTTTTGTTTACGGGAGTAAAAGTAATTACCCGCTGTATCAAAGGACTTATGGAAAACAAGAGTAAACTTCCAGATGTATCAGAGATAGAGCAAAGTATTGCCTCAGTTGAGCATGTACAAAATGTTCATAATGTTACAGTGGTACGCCATGACAAAGACATCGTGGTTGGTGCGCACGTGGTCTTAAAGCGCCATTGTACTATTGAAAAGCATGATGAGGCGTGTCGCTTAAAAATTGAGACGCTACTACGTGTGCGCTTTAATATCGAAAAAAGTGTTTTGCAGGTAGAAAGTCATGAATGTCACCATGTTAATTAAATTGGTAAAATGTTAATTTTTCTTTTAAGTTAAAGGTAGAACATATTAGTGGAATAGCGCCTTTGCTTAAAAATAAACCAGTATATTTTAACTTTATGACTGCGGTGCTTTTGGGATGCATCGCAGGTGTTGTTAATTTACTGCCTATTTGGTTTCTAGATAGCTCTGAATTTTTACTCGGTCAGCTTTTCGTTATCTTAAGCTTATTGCTTTTAGGCTGGCGATTTGCAGTTATCACCTTTATTTTGAGCACTGGTTTTATCTTTTATCGATGGGGTCATGCATGGCCGTCCATTGTTTTTGCATTCGAATTAATTTATCTGCAGATAGTTTGTTTATCTAAAGCAAAGCCGGTTTTTCTCAGAGGGATGATGTTTTGGCTTGCTTTAGGGTTACCTGCATTGTGGGCCTTTGGGCACTTCTTCTTAGCTCTTCCTATTCTAACTATCGCAATTGCATTGGCTAAATATTGCTTAAATGCCGCGATTTATCTTTCGGTTATCGACTTATTAAGTTTCTTTTTCAGCCGTTACTCTTGGCATAAACATTACTCGTCTCTTTATAAAATTTTAAATTACGTCGTTACCCTGCTCGTTGTGTTAGTTGTTATTTTGACCTCAATAGTATTAACCAACAATCACTATGCACGGATTGAGTATGAGATAAATGCCCAATTAAAAGAAAAAGCTAAGGAGATCACACGTAATATTGATGCTCATCTTGATCATCACAAGAAGGGGGTTGTTCTAACTGCAAAAAGTATTGCCAGTGGTGTTCCTAAGCAAATTGCCCTCGAAAACATGGCGCATTTATATCCTGGTTTTAGGACACAAATCATCGTTGATGCGCTTGCTGATGTTACACATTTTTATCCTAAGTCATTAGCTGTCAGCCTACAGCAATCTAATATTCGCGCCAATGTTGCAGATAGAGACTACTTTATTAACGCCCCTAACAATCACAACGGCTACATATCAACAATCTTTAAAGGCAGAGGATTTGGCTCTTTACCTATAGTGGCTGTATCTGCGCCAATCTACACCGATGGGATGTTTTCTGGTGTTGTAGAAGGTTCACTGATGTTTGATTATTTTGCTGGCTTGCGACCAAGTTTGTTTACGCACGAAGGTGAGCTATTAATACTTGATGCATCAAACAAGGTTGTTTATAGCACTTTAGATGATTTTACTGAGCTACAGCAACTGACAACTGATGAACTAACAACCTTTTCCGATGATACACGCTTTAAAATGTTTAATATTGAAAATGAGCAACAATTTTATGCTCGTGAGGCGCGTTCAAGTGAGCATAATTGGTTGGTTGTAACCATGCTTAATCGTCGTTATGCAAATGACGTTGCGGTCAGTGCATGGGGGCAATCTATTGTGATGATTATTTTTATTATCTTACTGACCAGTATTTTCATCACTCAACTTAGCCGCTGGCTTACAACGCCAATATTAAAGTTGGCAGAGCAAATAGATAAGTTTGATCCAGAAAATGCAATTACCAAAGCTCACTTACCCGAAACATGGTTAGAAGTAAGTCGATTGCAGGCTCAGTTTTCGAGTTTGGCAAATAAGCTTGCCTTGAGCTTTAGTCGCTTACATCACGCTAATCACGAAAATGAACAGCTTAATAATAAATTACAAGACTTTAACGCCAAACTCGAGCAGCAAGTAAATGATAAAACGAATGAGCTTGTTGAAGCGGTAAGGCTTGCCAATCAGGCTAATAGAACTAAGTCACAGTTTTTAGCAAATATGAGTCATGAAATACGTACCCCACTCAACGGCATTTTAGGGATGACGCAACTGTTGTTAGATAACCAAACCTTACCTGAGACTGAGCGTGAAGAGTTGGCGATGATACATCAAAGTGCCAATAATTTACTGCTGATTTTAAATGATATTTTAGACTTTTCAAAAATTGAAGCGGGGGCGCTTAAATTAGAGTATCGGGCCGTTGAAATCAAAGCTTTGCTTAGTCAACTCGCCAAGGTGTTTAGCAATACAAGTGTTAAGCCGACAGTAAAGTTCAGCTTGTCTATTGCAGACGACATTCCAAATTATATTAGTTTAGATCCATTAAGGTTTAGCCAAGTCGTTAATAATATTTTGAGTAATGCGGGTAAGTTTACAGAAACTGGTGAAATTACATTAAACTGTACTATTGAAGAGCCGTATTTAGTTATTCGAGTGCGTGATACCGGTATTGGTATTTCAGCTGAGCAGCAAGCTAAACTATTTAATGAATTTACCCAAGCAGATATTTCAACTACCCGTAAATACGGTGGAACGGGTTTAGGCTTAACAATCAGCCAGCGTATTGTGGAGTTGATGAACGGTACGTTATCACTGGAAAGTCAACAAGGCCAAGGTAGTGAATTTACAATTAAAGTGCCTATTGTGCAAAGTGACGCAAAAGTAATGCAAAGCCAAAATGTACAAAAACCTGATTTAAAAGGGATCCAAGTTTTAATTGTTGAAGATAATCCTATAAATCAAATTGTCCTTAAAAAAATGATGTTAGATACCTCCTGTTCATTGCATCAAGCTAATGATGGTATTGAAGCGCTTGCGCACTTAGAAAAGTCTGATGTAGATATCATTCTAATGGATTGTCAGATGCCAAATATGGATGGTTACCAATGTACTCAAAAAATAAAACAAAACCCTGAACGTTATGGTGATGCAGTCATTATTGCTATCACTGCAAATGCGTTTGAAGAAGATCAAAAGCGTTGCTTGGTCGCGGGAATGGATGACTTTATATCTAAACCAATAAACAAAGATGAGCTTTATCAGTGTTTAAATAAGTGGCTTACAACTCGTTTAAACGATCTACAATAGTTTGAATGGTACTTTCTTTGATTAGATCTTCAGCTTCCATTGGCTTTGCAAAATAATAGCCTTGTAAATCATCACAACCCATATTGCGTAAAAAGTTAATCTGCTCAAGTGTTTCAACACCTTCGGCGATACAATACAAGCCTAGATTAACGGATAAGGCGTGAATGGTCTTAATGATTGATTCATTACTGTTATCAGAACCAATGTTACGTACGAAACTTTGGTCAATTTTTATCACATCTATCGGGAATTGGTTTAAATAGGTGAGTGACGAGTAACCAGTTCCGAAGTCATCAAGTAACAACTTAAAGCCTGCATTTTTGAGTTTTTGCAGTTGTTTTGATGCTTTGTCTTTGTCTTCGAGTAGCGTGTTTTCGGTGATTTCAAGACGCAGCTGAATAGGTTTAACTAGATGATTGTTGAGGATCATTAGCAAACGTTCAGTTAAGTTTGACTTTAGAATATGGGTGGGTGACAAGTTCAAAGACAAGTAAAATTTTGGGTTGGCACGCAGTATAGGTTTTAACTCTGTCAGTGCTCGGTCAAGTGCTTGCTCGGTCATTAAATCAATCAAACCAATTTCTTCGGCAATAGGAATGAACTCTGCAGGAGACACATAACCTTGTACGGTCTTCCAGCGCATTAGAAGTTCTGCACCATTAATGGTTTTCGTGTTTGCATTGACAATAGGTTGATAATTGTTGAATAAAACATCGTCTTTGAATGCGTCTTTTAACGCATTTTCTAGCAATAACTTTTTAGTTAACTGGTTATTCATTTGCTCAGTAAAGTATTTAAAGTTATTTCTGCCAGATTGTTTGGCATGCATCATAGCAATATCTGAATTTCGAATGAGATCATCTGCTGTTTTTGCATCGAATGGGTAAAGTGCTACGCCGATACTTGCTGATATATTGATAGAAAAATCATCAATGATTACTTTATTGGCAAGCTCTTTGGTGAGCTTTTTAACTAGCTCACTCAATGCTTGAGGAGATTGTAAATCTTTAACAAGCACTAAAAATTCGTCACCACTTTGACGGCCAACGAGCGCACTTTGTGGCAGTATCTGTTTAACTCGTTGTGTTACATTACATAACAGTTGGTCGCCGACAGCATGACCAAATGAGTCATTTACAGGTTTAAATTTATCTAAATCAATGAATAACAGGGCGGCTAACTTATTGTGCTTTTTAGCGCGATTAATGCTGCTATTGATTTTTGCATACATTAAGGTACGGTTTGGTAGCCCAGTCAAAGAGTCGTAATTTGCTAAATATCTTAACTCATCCTCAGCGCGTTTTTGTTCCGTTAAGTCAGAAATCACGATGACGTAATAGTTAATCGTTTGACTGTCTTTAGCAACTGCTGTGACACTAATATGCACTGGATGCGAAGCATTTTTTAAGGTGCGAATAAAGGCTTCTGTTTTCCAGTTTTGCTTGGGTTTGAGTGTTTTTAAAATACTTACATATTCAAAGTATTTAGTTCGACCTATCGCGTTGATAAAGTCTCTCGTTGTTAAGTCAGCAATATTTGCTGGTGTTGCAAATGCTTCGCTAAAACTGGCGTTTGCAGAAAAAGGCATGAGTGTATTATCTAAAATAAGCAGCCAATCATTAATTTGACTAAAGGCTTCCCCAAGTACACTTGCTTGCTGGGCATTAGCTCTTTGTTCGGTGATATTAGTGTAAAAGCCCGCAACCTTTAAGGGGCCGCCTGTCTCATTCGTTTCTACTACCCGGCCAACATCTTCATACCAAAGCCAATCGCCATTATTATGTTTTAAACGATAGGTAATATTCCACTGTTGTTTGTTGGCTTCTTTTAAAAACAACTGCCATTTATTGATAACATAATTGCGATCGTGTGGGTGAATTAAGGCAATAAAGTCTTTAATCGCTATGCGGTCTTTGAACTCATTATAGCCAAGTTCAGCCGAAAAACGGTTGGTGTAGAGTATGTCATTGGCTAGATTGATCTCCCATACGCCACTTTTGTTACTGCTTAAGGCAAGCTCTGTTTGTTGTTGTGATTTTAAAACCTCAACATGAGCACGACTGATCGCTTGTTGGCGAGCTCGATATTGCCAAAAGATGATCAGTAATATTGTGAAAATAATTACGCCATATGAGGTCTTTGCTATGGGGGATGTCCAAGGGGCGTGAGCGACATTAAAGCGCAGTTGCCTTGTTGCTGAAATAGCCTCACTGATTTCTGATGAAGACGAAATCGATAAAACGTAATCACCGGGAGGTAATTTTGTAAAGAAAACTTCATTGGTCTTTAATTTATCGTATTGCAACGATGTTGGGCCATCCAGCGTAACCTTATACAGTGTCTTATCTTTATTAATGGTATCAAAATTAGAAAAACTCACACCTAAGCCCATATCTTCTGAGGTGATCTGCAATGGTGAGTTTACATACTTGTAAGGATGATAATTGAGCTCTCGCGATAGTAATGATACATCCGTTATTTCGGTCGTGATGTTACCTATTTCTACAGCAGATGATAAGAAGTCTTCGGGAGCTGCGATAAGTACACCACGGGTAGAGCCAAAAGCAATCTCACCGTTATCGAAAGTCGTATCTGCGTCGAAATTAAACTCATTAACAGCCAGACCATCTCTTATAAAATAGCTATCGAGCGCAAGTGAACTCAAATCTAAACGATATAGACCATTTTGTGTACTCATCCATAAAAAGCCGAAACGATCAATTTGAAGACCGAATACTGATTTAGCTTTTAAACCTGATTGACGATTAATGCGGTGTTTTATTTCGTATGTATCTGCATCAATACCTATTAACCCTTCATCAGAAGAGGCGAGCCAAAGTATATTGTTATAATCAATCACCCAATCATGGATAGTCGCAAAAGCTAATGGGTTAAAGTTTGTAGCCTCGTAGACAAGCGTGAGCTTTTGCGTGCTTTCATTATACCTAAACAGCTTACTAGACATACTGATTAGGTACTCGTCAGGGTGAGTTGATAGAGGTTTTAAAAAAGTGTAAGTGTTCGCGGCCTCTAGCTGTTCTTTTAATCCTTTTATAGGGCTAAGCTCACCTGACTTACCATTGTATTTGTAAAAATTTTCTTCATCTACAAATGCAAACTGGTCTGGTCCCATGGTATGAAAACCCCAATTAGGCGTTTTGGTAAGCGCCTCGATTGTTTCTGGGTCACCGTTTAGTTGCACAAGCTTGCCTGTTTGTTTATCAAATAGGCCAAGCCCTATGTACTTCATTAACCATAAAAAGCGGTTATTGCCATTAAGTTCGGCTTTAGCTATTCCATAAATCCCATGTTCACCATGGAAAGCTTTTTCATCATTGCTTACTAAATAGGGCGTTAGCTCTTTGTTGTTTTGGTTATACTTTATAAGGCCATTATCAGTGCCTATCCACACCACATCATCTTCTTGTAATACGGTCCATACATTATTGTTATAGCTATATTGAGGTGTTTTTAACTCAATATGCTTAAACCGCCTTGCTAGTGTTGACCATGTAAACACCCCTTGCGAGCGCGAAGCAAGCCAAAGCAAGCCAGTTTTATCAACCATCACATCAGGTATGGTGTTATCAGTCATCAAAAACTTACTTTGGTCGAAGCTTAGGATAAAGTCGATAGCTAAAGATTCACGGTTGAACTCATACAATCCTTTTTCGGTGACAATATATTCACCAAATGAACTTGCAGAATAGTCCCAAATATTTAACTGAGGAATTAAGAGGTTGACCTTTTCAAATGCAAGTAAACGATTAGCGTTAAAGGGAATGTCATACATTCCTTCAACTGTACCAACGAGTAAGCCTAGTTGAGGGTCAACATGAAGAAGTTTGACGTTTCTATTATCTTCGGTGATATTTTTTTTCTCGGTGAGCGGGATATGAGAAACATGGTCATCCGCTAAATTTTTAGAAAAGAGCCCCGTCGATGTCCCTATGTATAAAAAGCTATCGTAAATTGTTAGCGCACGAACAATATGTTCTTCTTTATTGATTGAAAACTCATGTAAAAACTTTTTCGACTGCTTATTGTAAGAGTAAACGTGCTGAGAGATTGCAAAATAATAAAAATTATCATCTTCTGTGATAGCTAAAATCGGTGAAAAGTAGGGATCTTCTGGATTGAGTTTGCCTGAATATATTTTTTCGACTTTTAGAGTCTTTGGATCAATAAAAAACGCCCCAGAAAACTCCGTACTCACAAATATTTTACCGTTTTGTGTTTTGGCTAGAAATGTAATTTGGCGTTGATCGAGAATATACTCACCAGCAAAAGAGCTTACTTTATAGCCATCATAACGGTTTAAACCTTGATAAGTACCAATCCATATAAAGCCCAGATCATCTTGAACAATTTTAGTTACGCTACCTTGTGTTAGGCCTTCATCGGTAGAAATGCGTTGGATTTGCAGTGCATAGTTTTGTGCCAACGCAGTGGGAATGAGCGCGGAAAAGACAAATAAGAAAACAAAAAGAAAACGTTTAGGCACTGACTGATTAACCCTAAATTAGTGTTTGCGCATAATTTTTAACAAAATATAGCACAATTATGAACGTAATTTATGGTTCTGAAAAGATAATTTAGTAACAATGTCTGCTTAGTTCATATTTAGAAAGCTATGCTATAACTTTAGTAATTATCATAGTTTGAGGAAGTAATGCGCCATTCATATATATGCCAACAAAGCCAAGCAATGCTGCTGATCATTGATGAGCAAGCTGGATTAGCCCCTGTTATTGACGATTTTACTAATGTTGTACAACACACAGCTACCTTGTTAAATAGTGCTAAGTTACTGGCGGTCCCCTATTTATTTACAGAACAAAATCCTTCGAAATTAGGCCATACCAGTGAAGAACTCGTGCCGTTTATTACAGCAGAAAATTGTTACCATAAAATTCATTTTAGCGCCTGTTTAGAAAATGATTTTAACCACAAGTTAGCTGACTATAAACGAGCTCAGGTAGTAGTCACAGGAACTGAAGCACATGTGTGTGTGTTGCAAACATGTTTAGACTTGCTGGCTGCAGGTTTTCAAGTATTCGTTGTTGAAGATGCCATTGCTTCTCGAAATCAAAACCACAAAAAGCTAGCTATTAAGCAGCTATCTGCAGCGGGTGCTATTATTACTTGTACAGAGAGTGTGATATTTCAATGGCTAGAAAAAGCAGGGACCGATCAATTTAGAGCATTATTGCAATTAATAAAGTGAACCGTGATGCGCATCAAGCCGTATTGGCTCGATTAATTGTGTTTTTGTAAATTATTTAATAATTAAGGCTTTAACTATGACGAGTGTGCGCCGTCTTTTTACTTATTTGTTCCTGTTGTTGTTTATTGAATCTTTGGTGTTAGGTTTTGTTTATTCGACGCTAATAACGGGTGTGGTCACAGGCCTATTACTGCTGTCTTTACCACTTTGGATGCTCTATCAATATCCAACGAGCAAATTAACAGCTCATGTAGTCGCTGCCGGTTGCATGATGTTTTCGTTTTTACACATCCAACAAAGCTACGGCCTCATTGAAGTTCACTTTGAAATATTTATTTTAATGGCAGTATTGATCATGTTTGTTGAATGGCGCGTGTTTATTACAGCGCTTGTCTTTGTTGCCGTTCACCATTTGAGCTTTTACTTTTTACAGATAAACGAGTCTGGTTTTTATGTTTTCGATCCAGACAGGCTGTATTTTAGCACTGTACTTATTCATGCTGTATATGCCATCGTTGAAGCATTTGTGGCAGGTTATATTGCCAAAACTTTGCATCTGGAGAGAAGCTCAGGTCTTTCTTTAAGCGATACAACAGAACAAATTATGGCTGATGAAAACCGTATAAATATTAGCCTAAGAGCAGATGAGCGCCATAGTAAAGCTGTGGCGGGTTTTAATCGTTTACTTGGCTTTTTATCTCGGGTTGTGGGGGATGTGAAAAGTCAAACTAATGTTCTTAAAAATCAATCTAAACAATTGCTTGAGGTTCATGATGAGCTGCATGAGCAAGCCGTGTTACGTGAGCAGTTGTCTATAGATATTGCACAATCAGGCGAGCGTGTTGCTGAAGGCTTTGCCCATGTTGAACACGAAAGTAATGAATTACAAATGCAATTTGAGCAGTTGCATGTTAGTGCCGCAGACGCATTAAATGAAGTTGCAAATACCGATACCAAAGCAGCAGAGTTGGCAAACAACTTACAAGAAGCTGATCAGAATATTTCTCAGTTAGTGAATGCTTGTAGTCATATTTCTGAACTCCTTAATGAGATTTCATCAATTGCTGAGCAAACTAACTTACTTGCGCTAAATGCAGCTATTGAAGCTGCGCGTGCTGGTGAACAAGGCCGCGGCTTTGCTGTAGTGGCTGATGAAGTCAGAAACCTGGCAACGCGCAGTAAACATACCACCGATAAAATAACCAATACGCTCGAAAGCTTGATGCAAAACAGTGCTTCATCAACTAAATCAATGCAAGGCAGTGTGGCACTCATTGAGCAACTGTCAGCGATTAGCTCACAGATGAAACTACAAATTACTGAAATGACAGAGCAAGTTAACCTTGCTGCAAACAGCTCTCAATCGGTTGCGCATGTAGTACAGAGCCAAGCGGGAAATACACGTGCCATTGCCGAGAATTCACAAGCGTTAATTGCTAACCAAGCCAAAGACAACCTGATGATCGAAAAGCTTACCGAGCGCGTGCAACTCATTGATGAAAGTATTGATGTGATGGAGCAGGGTATTGCCAAATTCAAGTAGCAAGAGAGTGATTGTGGCAATCCTAGTTTGGATTGCCTTGGTTGTAGCTGCTTTATCGATTGCCTACTCTCAACAAATCACACTTTTTGACCCAGATAGAAAACTAGCAAAGCCAAATTGGCTGTCATTATTTCAAACCTCCATGGGGCTTAGCGCAAAGAACAGCAATACCTTATATATTATTGATGATAATAGCTGTGTCTGTTCAGCTCGCTCCCAAGCCCATATTGCTAGCCTTACAGATTATGCTACTGAACAAGATGTTAAAGTTATAAAGCTTAAACCAACCTCAGCAGTGGCGGCACTATTACCCGCTTACCCGGCTGCTGTACTAATTTCAGAAAATCAACAGCTTGTATACGCAGGTCCATTGTCAAAAGGACTAGCGTGTTCAAGCTTAGATGGCTTTGTCGAGTTAGTAATTGCAAACTTACGTGCTGGGTTTAACAGTCGGTTTATTAATTCAGATGCCGAGGGGTGTTATTGTGAGATTAGGTAGTAAGAAAATTACACATTCGCTATTTACAATAAAGTTGAAAGTATAATTTTAATTGTAGGGTCTTATTTTCGCTTAATTAGATAAAGAGGCCAATTAACTATTGGCCTCTGTAACACGGGAATTATTGAATTTGGCCTCTTATCTCTCCATTTGGATTAGCAGGAGTATGTACATTTATATAATGACCTCCTGAAGCGAGAACAGAGAAAATTTCAGCATTAATCATTAAGCCTGTAGTGCTCATCCAGCGATTCATATCATCACTGTCTTGCTCAAGAGGAGCTAGCACTGGGCCATTTTCACCTGCAAAACCGGTATGAATGTGCGCAGCGCTCGCATCGCTTACTCCTGATGTAAGTACTTGCAATTCAACGCTGTAATCATTGGTGTTTACTAATGCATAGCCATCGCCAGAGGCATCTGTTGTTACCGCAGAAACTTGTTGTTCACCACTTAGTGGGAAGGTCACGAATACATAGTTATCGGTAAGGATTTGGCCACGCAGTTCACCACTTGGGTTAGCAGGCGTATGCACATTAACGTAATGGCCACCTGATGCGAGTATTGCGAAAATGTCGGCATTGATCATGGTGTTTTCAGGTGTTTGCCACAGATTTGCATTCTCGCTTGACTGCTCTAGCGCAGCAAGTACATCACCATTCATACCGATACGGCCAGTGTGAATGTGTGCAGCAGTAGCATCACTAACACCTTCAGTTAATGCTCTTAATTCTAGATGGTAATTATCCATGTTCACTAATGCATAACCACTGCCTGATGCCATAGTGTCGACAGCAGGAACTTCTTGCATTCCACTGAGTGGGAAAGTAACAAGCTGATAGTTGTCTGTTAGGATCTGACCTCTAATTTCGCCACCTGGGTTAGCTGGCGTATGAACATTAATATAATGGCCACCTGAAGCAAGTACTGCGAAAATATCAGCATTAATTTGCGTGTTTTCCGGTGTCATCCACATTCCTGTATCAGTACTTGATTGCTCAAGCGCAACTAATACATCGCCATTTGTGCCAATCCGGCCTGTATGAATGTGAGCGCCTGTTGCATCATCAACGCCCATGGTGCTAACACGTAGTTCTAAGCCGTAATTATCCATGTTAATTAATGCATAAGCTTCGCCGCTAGCGTTACTCATAACGGCAGGTACCTCTTGCTTACCGCTAAGTTTAAAGGTTGTGAAGATATAATTGCTGGTAAGAATTTGTCCGCGAAGCTCGCCACCAGGGTTACCCGGGGTATGGACATTTACGTAATGGCCTCCAGAAGCTAGTACTGCAAAAATATCAGCATTGATTTGAGTATTACTTGGCGTCATCCACACGTTGCTGTCGTCCATTGATTGTTCAAGAGCGACTAATACATCGCCATTTGTACCAATACGACCTGTATGAATGTGCGCAGCGCTGGCATCGTCTAAGCCTGAGGTTACAACAGTAAGCTCGACACTGTAGTCGGTAGTATCAACTAATGCATAGCCATCACCACTTGCCATTGTGTTCACCATTGGTACTTCTTGATTGCCACTTAAAGCGAATGTAGCAACAGCGTAGTTATCCGTTAGGATCTGGCCGCGGATTTCACCACCGGCATACTCAGGCGTATGAACGTTGACATAATGACCACCATCTAAAAGGATTGCTAAAGTGTCACTATCGATTGTTGTACCTTCTGGGACTACCCAATCTGTCATTACTTCATCATCTTGCTCTAGAGCAACAAAAACATCACCATTTGAACCTAATTTTCCAGTGTGGATATGAGCCGCCGTTGCGTCATCAACACCCATAGTCACTGCACGAAGGCGCAATTCTGTTGTGGCACTGTCGTAAGACGCATAGCCATAACCCATTGCGTCGCTGTCGTTCATAGGCACTTGTTGATCGCCATTTAAAACAAAGGTGATGATACTGGTTGTATCAGGCACAATTTGCGCACGTAATTCACCATTAGCATACTGCTCAGTGTGTAGATTTATATACCAATCGCCATCCATTAAATCAGCGATTAAGCTCTCATCAAGGTCGGTAATTGCGACTTCATACATACCATCGGTGGTGGCTTCAAATGTGAATGCAACATCGCCATTAGCACCTAAGTCGCCGTCATGTATATGTGCTGCGCTAAAGCCCTCGACTGAGCTTGCGTCAAGTGTTGCGCGAAATTGCATTAAACTTTCGTCAAGCTCTACTGTTGCAGTTGCTGTTTGCATTGAGTTATTCATCGGCACTTCTTGCTTGCCGCTCAATGTAACGGAGTAGGTCATACTTGGGCTGAATTCTTGAACTGGGGGTGGAGTAACCACTTCGGTTTTATCGTCGTCATCATCGCTGCATGCTGTGATAAATAGCAAGCTTGTTGCCAAGAGTAAGTATTTCATCGTTCTTCCTTATATATTTGTATGTTCGGACGTTACGACGTGTCCATCACAACAAAGTGAACGAGGGAGATTTGAAAAGCGATCACAAAAGGTTATTAAAAAGTTATCAAATAGTAATTTATAACTAGTTTTTGCAATTAACTAAATTATGCTTTAGGGAAACAAGTACAAGGTGAGTGCTTGAGTATGCCTTAAGACTTTAAATAGAAAGATTTGGATGCTTAATGGGTACGTTTTGTGCATTAATTTCTTTTTAAACAGCACAGCTTAAAAGTGTCAAAAAAATAACCTTAGGAATATCATGCAAGTTACTCCATTTTCATCTTCTGTATTGTCAGACCCTGTGGGTCAGAAAAATAAAAATGATCTAAATCTAAACACCAATAATGCAACAAACGGCTATGCCAAAAATAATCAGCAAAATAACAATGTAGATTCTGAAACAGAGACAAAACCAGATACCCCACTCACTCAGCAAGAGTTAGTTGCTAAGATTAAAGAACTGCAAAATAAAATTAATATTGTAGAAACAAATGAAGAGTTAACGCCTGAGCAGCGTGAAGTGCAACTAAAAGAATTAAACGAGCAGTTAGACGATGAGGTTAATGCTGTTCAGCGAGCAGTGAAAAGCAATGTTTCTTCGATGATCAATTCACTATTTTCAATGCCTAGCAATAATCACTCCGGTATGCTTTTCAATAACAAAGCATAAAGTGTAATTAGAGGGACTCTTTTGCGATTCAAAGTTTGGGTAAGAAGTGCAAAATTGCCGCAGGCTTTAATAGCTAAATTATTAAGCCTGTTAATTTGGGGTTACTGAAAAATCATTAACTTTAGTTATGCTTTTGGTGCGGTCGTCTTAAGTAGCTACTTGCCCACATTACTGACAAACAACAACTAGCAAATTAGATCTTACAAAAAAATTTAAAAATTTTTCTTTCCCCGACTTTGACTAACCGTCCATAACATAAGGGGAAATTTTTATGCGTGTGCCATTTAGACAGTTCTGGTTCAAAAGTTATGCAAATATTGTCTATAACACTATTGCGAACTATTACCGTTTAGATTAATATGCATTCCATCAACAGAAATGAGAGTGGTTTGCATTCATGTATATTTGCCTTTGCCATGGTGTAACTGACAAAAAAATTGAACAAACAATTGATGATGGCGCGATGACTATGCGTGAATTATCAAAAGAGCTGCAGGTGGGTACCCAGTGCGGCAAGTGTTGTGGTTGTTGTAAAAAAATTCTCAATCGTAAACTAATCGAAATTGCTGATATTACTGAGCAAGTAGCTTAATCTATTTGCTCTTAAAGCCGTTAAAACCTTTTTATTACTACTTTTTACTTCTTTATCCCTCCATATTAGTTTTTATTTGCTTTTAATCCGTTCATTTATTAGGGTAATAGTATAACGATCACGTGTATCTCACGTTAAATCAATGGTAGGAAGCCATGATACTAGACTCTTCAAAACTCCTTTTTTGTGTATTATTTTTGTATATTTCTGGTTGCGCACAATTACCTTCAAGAGAGTCTATTCAACCAAGTTATGCCATTGCAGCAGATACACCCAGTACTATAGGAGATGCGGTGGGTAATAATCATCCTGGATTATCTGGTTTTTATCCTCTAGCAGATGGGGTCGATGCCTTTGTAGCTAGATTGGCACTTATTGATTCTGCAGAGCACACCATTGATGTGCAGTACTATTTATACCACAGACAGCAAACCACTATATTATTTACGGCTTTTTTATTAAAAGCTGCGGAGCGTGGGGTAAGAGTACGTTTACTACTCGATGATTTATCGCAAGCAGATAGTGAATTAGACCTCGCTGCACTGGCTGTTCATCCTAATATTGAAGTTCGTTTATTTAATCCCTTTCCTAACCGTCGTTTTAAAGCGCTTGGCTTTCTAAGTAATTACAGTCAACTGTCAAGACGAATGCATAATAAGAGTTTTATTGTTGATAATCGGATTTTTATCACTGGTGGCCGAAATATTGGCAATGCTTATTTTTCGGCAGAAGATCATTCTGAATTTATTGATTTAGATGTCATGAGTGCTGGAGAGATTGTTCCAGAGGCATCAAAAGCCTTTGATTTGTATTGGAATCACCAACTTTCTTACCCTGTTGAAGAGTTACATGGTTCACGAGATGAGCAATCTTTGGTTGATATTACAAACACACTTTCAAGTTATGTTGAGCAAAATCAGCAAAGTAATTATGTAGAACAATTACGTGAAAGTGAGTTTGTAAAACGGCTTCAAAATGATGATATTAAGTTTGATTGGCAAAAATCTGTGCTGTTTTACGACCATCCCGATAAAGTGATGAATGATGTCAATGAGCGCTCTGCAAACATGTCACCACTATTATTCAAAGAAATGGGTGAGCCCAAGCATAGAGCAATTATAATTTCACCCTATTTTATTCCTCGCGATTCAGGTGTGAAACTGTTAACAAACTGGGCTCAAAAAGGTATTGATGTCACTATTTTAACGAATTCTTTAGCTGCTACGGATGTATCCGCGGTGCATGCTGGTTATAAAAAATACCGAGAAGATCTCATTAAGGCTGGGGTAAAGCTTTGGGAATTAAAACCCAGTGATCTAATGGCTATTAAGCGCAAAGCAGGGCGTAAAGTTACAGGGTCATCGCAAGCAAGCTTACACGCAAAAACCATGACCTTTGATGATGAAAGGATTTTTGTGGGTACCATGAATCTAGACCCTCGCTCACTTGATTTAAATACCGAGATGGGAGTGTTAATCGAAAGCGAAAAGCTTAGTCGCTTTTTAGCCCATTGGGTTGATACGCAAATGCCCGAATATGCCTGGAAAGTTGCACTTAAAGATGATGACTTAGTTTGGCTCGACACAGTAAGTAATGAGCAGTTTGATGAAGAACCACAAACGTCATCTTGGCGGCGTTTTCAGGTTTGGTTTATTTCGCTATTCCCCATAGAAGATGAACTCTAAATCATTCACTCAGTATTTGTATCTAAGCCCAACTTTTTAGTTGGGCTTTTTGTTCTCAGTCTTTAGTTGTTAACTATTTCGGGATAAAAAATTGCAATTGAGCGTACACGTGTAAACCCATTGTATTCAAGTGCTTAGCATACAAAGAAAAAATAAATATAAAAAAATGTTAAAAAAACTGGTTGGACCAATTGATCTATTGCTCATTTTGTGACGTAATGTAGGTATTACTATCTGGTCGGATGAGTTTATTATGAGCTTACGTACAAAATTAAAAAAAGTATTACCTAGTATTTCAATTACAGAACAAGAAGCGTTAGATGCGGGTGATGTTTGGTTAGAAGGTTCAATCTACCAAGGTAAACCTGACTTCGATGCACTTCGTGACGTGCCAGCAGCTAAGCTGAGCGCTGAAGAACAAGCATTCTTAGATGGCCCAGTTAAAGAATTATTATCAATGATTGATGATTCTGAAATTCAAAATGGTGTACATCTTCCTGACTACATTCTTGATTTCTTGAAAAAAGAGCGCTTTTTCTCGCTTATCATCCCTAAATCATTCGGCGGTTTAGAGTTCAGCCCTTATGCAAACTCTACAATTGTTGCGACTATTGCGACTAAGAGTTCTGCGGTTGCGGTAACCGTGATGGTTCCTAACTCTCTAGGCCCAGGTGAGCTATTACTACACTTCGGTACTAAAGAGCAGCAAGATCACTACTTACCACGCCTTGCAAATGGTCGTGATATTCCATGTTTCGCGCTGACTAGCCCAGAAGCGGGTTCAGATGCTGGTGGTATTCCAGATATCGGTGTTGTTAAACGTGGTCAATTCAATGGCGAAGAAGTTTTAGGTTTAGAAATTACTTGGGACAAACGCTACATCACTCTAGCACCTATTGCGACAGTATTAGGTTTAGCATTTAAAGTGGTTGACCCTGATGGTTTACTAGGTGGTAAAGAAAACCTAGGTATTACCTGTGCGCTTATTCCTAAAGATCACCCAGGTGTTCAGCTTGGTAATCGTCATGACCCTATGGGTATCCGTTTTTACAACGGTACGACTCGCGGTGAAAAAGTATTTGTACCAATGGACTTCATCATTGGTGGTCAAAAGAACATCGGTCGTGGCTGGCAAATGCTGGTTAGCTGTTTAGGTGCTGGCCGTGGTATCTCGTTACCGGCACTAGGTGTTAGTTCATCACAAGTGGCATTTAAAGGTGCTTCTGAGTACGCAGCTGTGCGTGAGCAGTTTGGTCTGGCGATTGGTCAATTCGAAGGTATTCAAGAGAAGCTTGCTGATATCGCAGGTAAAACTTACCTTCAAGAAGCAATGCGTGTATTAACAACAGAAGGTTTAGGCATGGGCTTAAAACCATCTGTAGTCACTGCGATTGCTAAATACCACATGACAGAAATTGGCCGTAACGTGCTTGATTCAGCAATGGATATTCAAGCAGGTAAAGCGATTCAAAATGGGCCGCAAAATACATTAGCAAGTGGTTATGTTGCTCAACCTATCGCAATCACGGTTGAAGGTGCAAACATTCTTACTCGTAACCTAATGATTTTTGGTCAAGGTGTAATGCGTTGTCACCCTTACCTGCAATCTATGGTTGAGTCTATCCACAGCGAAGACAAAAATGCAGACAAAGAATTCAACAGCATCTTACGTAAAACAGTAGGCTACAGCGTAGCTAACAGCTTACGTGCTTTCCGTTTAGGTGTATTACCGTTTACTGCGGGTGCTAAATCGTCACTACCAGAAGTACGTGAATACGAAAAAGCAGCACACAAACTATCTGCAAAACTTGCAGTTTACGCTGACTTCTCGTTATTGGTACTGGGCGGCAAACTTAAACAAGCAGAAATGTTATCTGCACGTTTAGGTGACGTAATGAGCTTCTTGTATGCGGCGATGGCATCGATTAAATACTACGAGCAAAAAGTAGCAAGCAGTGAACGTGAGCAAGCTGCGCCTTACTTCCACTATGCGACTCGCTTTGCACTACAAAGCGCTGAAGAAGCACTGCATAAGTTCCTAGATAACTTCCCTGCAAGTGGTACTCGTAAGTTTATGCGTTTCATTACTATGAACTACTCAAAGAAAATGCCTAAGATCAGCGATGATTTAATCCGTGAACTTGCGACTCAAGCGCAAATGGATACGGCATTTAAAGCGCAAATCACTCACTTGGTTAATCCAATTGAAGGTGATGGTCATTACATCAATGAGCAAGCGTACAAAGCGAAAATGGCGTGTCTTGATTTACTTGCAAAAGTTAAAAAAGCACTGCGTGCTAAAACTATCAAGCCGGGCGTTCGTTTTGCAGAAACTCTTGATAATGCACTTGTTGCAAGTGTTATCAACGAAGAAGAGTATGCAAAACTGATTGACTACAACAAGAAACGTGAGAAAGCGATTCGTGTTGATGAGTTCGATTTTGATATGAACTTACTGGATGACAATGCAAAGCCAGTTAACCCACTTAAAAGTGTGGTAAACGAGTAATTCAACAATGCAAGTCCTTAGCAGTATTAGGACTTTATCTTCGAAAACCCGTGTTTAGCACGGGTTTTTTATTGCCTACGGGCCGTTGTGCCAATAGCTAATTTCACCTACCATTGCCATTCGTTTTTTAAATCATAGAGCGTTATGGATCTTAGGCAATTTGTTACTTCTCACTTTTCAAACATTACAAATTTACAGCAAGCCGCGTCAGTCTGGAGCGGGTGCGGTGAGATTATTCGTTGCCAAGTGAACGGTGCAGCGACTGTAATTAAAGCGATTGAAGTGCCTAGCCAGATTAATCATAGCCGTATAACGCAAAGTGATTTTGCTCTTGCCAGAAAGCGCCAATCGTACTTAGTCGAATTTAACTGGTATCGGCATTACGCTGAGCAATTACCCCATGAAGCTGCGGCTATTCACTGTATTGATGCAATACAAGAGGGCACTAAGCAAGCGTTATTATTTAGTGATTTCGTAGCACATGGCTACCAGCAAGCATATGCTACACACAGCCACATTCAAGCAATTATAAACTGGCTTGCACATTTTCATGCTTTTCATTTAGCAAGCTCATCCGAGGGGCTTTGGCCTCGAGGTAGTTATTGGCATTTAGCAACACGGCCAGATGAGTTACAGCGTATGAGCGATTTAAGCTTAAAAGCGCAAGCGCAACCTATTGATACTGCGCTGAGTGAGTCACCTTACCAAACGTTAATTCATGGTGATGCTAAGCTTGCCAACTTTGCTATTGCGCCACAAAACCAGCACGTTCTTGGTTATGACTTTCAATATGTTGGCAAGGGTGTAGGGGTGATTGATGTAATGTATTTTTTAGGCAGTTGTTTAGATGATACAGCATTAAAATCAGTTGCAGATGATTATTTAAATCGTTATTTTGACACTCTTACCCTAGCACTAAAACGCTATCAACCGAGTATAAATCCTGTGCATGTTGTTAGTAGTTGGCGAGCGCTATGGTGTTACGCATGGAGTGATTTTTATCGCTTTTTAGCAGGTTGGAGCCCAACTCATGCAAAAATAAATGGCTACATGCAGCAGCAATTTGCAACGTACTTAACAAATACAAAGGAATAACAATGAATAAGCCAATGCGATTTGCCATTATTGGCTGTGGTGCTGTAACCGAAGTGAAAAGCGGCCCAGCTTATCAACAAGCAGAAGGTATTGCGCTTATTGGGGTGACACGCCGCGACCTAGAAAAAGCCCATGATTATGCTAAACGCCATAATGTAGCAAAGGTGTACACATCGCCAAGTGAACTAATAAACGATAACAGTGTTGATGCAGTGTATATTGCCACGCCGCCAGATAGCCATAAAGCGTTTGCTCTTGAGGTGGCAGCGGCAGGTAAACCTTGTTGTATAGAAAAGCCACTTGCGCCAAGTTATCAAGATAGCCTTGACATTGTCGCAGCGTTTAAAGAAGCTAAACAGCCGCTGTTTGTGGCTTATTATCGTCGTTCGTTACCGCGCTTTAATCACGTTAAACAGTTACTTGAACAAGGTGCCATTGGTAAGCTGCGTCATGTAAGTTGGCATTTAAGTAAGTCGCCGAATCCCCTAGATTTATCGGGAGAGTATAATTGGCGTACCGATCAAACAGTAGCACGAGGCGGTTACTTTGACGATTTAGCCAGCCATGGCCTTGATTTACTTGCCTACCTTTTAGGTGATTTTAATAAGGTGCATGGTTTATGTGCCAATCAACAAGGCTTATATTCTGCATTCGATGCCATAACCGCGCACTGGCAGCATGAATCCGGCGTCACTGGCACCGGAAGCTGGAACTTTGCCTCAGCAAATCGTTTTGATGATGTAATGATTTATGGCAGTGAAGGCGAGCTTAGCTTTAGTGTATTTGATGAAAAGCCCATTGTGCTTAACAACGCAAAGGGAACAAAACAGTTTGTAATTGATAACCCAGCACACATTCAACAATATCATGTTGAAAACATGGCGAATTATTTTCATGCCCAGCAACCACACCCATCAACTGGTGAAACCGCACTACATACAAGCTGGGTTATGGAGCAGATTTTATCGGCTTAGTGCTCAAACGCTGCATTGAAGGCATTTACAATTTGTGTGTTTTCACCTTCGTGAAATAGCGCCATTAAACGCTGACTAATTAATGTGCGTACCTTTTCTGTTTTAAGTGCTTTGTCGAACAGTGCTACGGCTTGTTTGCCGACCTCTGTCGGTGAGCAGGCAATATAACCAAACAACGCGGCTTTTTCTGGCTTAAGGCTGATATAGCGAATGTGACTTAGACCCGGTGCTCGCTTATAGCGATTGTTAAATATAGTTTGGTATTCTAAAACTGCATCAATTTTATTTTGAAATAGCATCTGACCAAGCCGAGGTGCATTGGTTGCCCCTTCTAACATAAAAAAGTGCTCATCATCTAAGCGTATAAAGTTATCAATTTCTTCTGAATATGAGCGGTCCTTGATGATGCCTATTGTTAAATTGAAGTCATTAATAGCTTGTAGCAGGGTAATGGAATCAGGGATCTTTGGCTTGTTGAATACCACCAATTTGTTAGCAGGAAAAGCCATCAGAGGGTATTGACTAAATACGGCTTGGGCCTCACGGTCAGGGGTTTTTAATTTATTGTATAAGCAAACATTATTCATTTTACTTAACTGCTGCCATTCTCTTAGCCGACTTGCCGGTATAAAGTGCAGGCTGATTTCATCACCTAACTCAGCGGCAGCAGCAAGTAAAAACGTAGTGGCTTCATTTTCTGGATTGCCGCCATCTTGGGGGATAAAGTCAGCCATCATCTGAATATTGAGTGTTTCACTGTGGGTTGGTAAGGAAATGCAACAAAATAGTATTAAGGTAAATGTGAGTGTTTTCATTACAGCTTAACCCAAAAAATAATTAAATCTTAAATATTGACCGTACGTGTTGTTGCAAAAAAATTAAAATTTGCACACAGCTGTTTAATTTTAGACCAGTTGATCGAATTAATGCAGTAAGTATGCAATTTTTGCAGTCGAGTAGACTATTTTGCGCTAAAATAGGCGTAATTTATTTCATTTAGGTTCTACTTATGTCTATCCATGTTATTACTCATCCGTTAGTTCAACACAAACTTGGCCTTATGCGCGCACAAGGTATTAGCACAAAAAGTTTCCGTGAGCTGGCGTCTGAAGTAGGTACTTTGCTTACATACGAAGCAACAAAAAACCTACCATTAGAAAGCGTGCAGATCACTGGATGGGATGGTTCAAACCTCAATGTAGAGCACATTAAAGGTAAAAAAATTACTGTTGTGCCGATTCTACGTGCCGGCCTTGGTATGATGGATGGCGTTATGCAATTATTACCTGCTGCAAAAGTTAGTGTTGTAGGTTTGCAGCGTAACGAAGAAACATTGGAGCCTGTGCCATACTTTGAAAAACTGGTTGGTAAAATTGATGAGCGTTTAAGCCTTGTTATTGACCCAATGCTGGCAACGGGTGGTTCAATGATCGCCACAATCGATATGCTGAAAAAAGCAGGCTGTAAAGATATTAAAGTGATTGTACTAGTGGCAGCACCTGAAGGTGTAGAAAAAACCCTTGAGGCGCACCCAGATGTTGAAATCTTCACTGCATCACTAGATAGTCACTTAAACGAAAAAGGCTATATCATCCCAGGCTTAGGAGATGCCGGTGACAAGATCTTTGGTACAGTGTAAGGCGTGCACGTGGAAAATCATCAAACATTTTCGTTAAAAACAATTCTAACCGGCGCGCAAATGCTGTTTGTTGCATTTGGCGCACTGGTACTTGTGCCGTTACTGACAGGCCTTGATCCCAATGTGGCTTTATTTACCGCAGGCCTAGGAACCTTGCTGTTTCATGTGGTTACCAAAGGCCAAGTTCCTATCTTTTTAGCATCGTCTTTTGCTTTTATTGCACCTATTATCGCCTCAGTACAAATGTGGGGTATTCCTGCAACTATGGGCGGTTTAATGGTGGCAGGCTTTTGCTATTTTGCACTTAGCTTGATTGTAAAATTTAAAGGCGTGAATGCACTGCATAAAGTGTTACCTCCTGTGGTTGTTGGCCCAGTTATTATGGTGATTGGTTTAGCCTTAGCGCCCGTTGCTGTGAATATGGCAATGGGTAAAGCAGGGGATGGCAGCGCGCAACTAGTTCCTTATGAACAAGCTATTTGGGTGTCTGGTTTATCATTATTGGTTACGCTGATTTTTGCGGTATGGGGTAAAGGTGTATTTAAACTTATTCCTATTCTTGCTGGTGTTATCGCAGGTTATCTTGCTTCGTTATTTATAGGTATTGTGGAATTTAATGCGGTTACTGAAGCTCGCTGGTTTGCTGTACCTGCATTTACTTACCCTGAGTTTAAGTGGCAAGCTATTTTATTTATGGTGCCTGTGGCCATTGCGCCAGCTATAGAACATATTGGCGACATGATGGCAATTAGCCAAGTCACGGGTAAAGACTATTTAAAGAAACCGGGCTTACATCGCACTTTACTCGGTGATGGCTTAGCAACCTCTGCGGCATCGGTTTTTGGTGGTCCACCTAATACAACCTACTCTGAAGTAACGGGGGCGGTCATGCTTACGCGTAACTTCAACCCTCGAGTGATGCTTTGGACTGCTATCATCGCGATTGTGCTCGCATTTGTGGCAAAAATGGGGGCGGGTTTACAAACTATTCCGGTTCCTGTGATGGGCGGCATCATGATTTTACTATTTGGCTCAATTGCCGTTGTAGGTTTAAATACTTTAGTAAAATCAGGTGAAGACCTTACCGCGCCTCGAAACTTGACTATCATCGCACTGATTTTAGTGTTTGGTATTGGTGGCATGCACCTCGGCGGTGACGAGTTTAGTTTGCAAGGTGTGAGCTTATGCGCAATTTTAGGAATTATCTTAAATGCTGTCCTCCCCAAAGCAGTGCAACAAGTTGATTAGAACTTAAAAACTGCTTAAATATTGCACCAAAAAAGCGCGTTAAATACGCGCTTTTTTTGTAACTATATAAAAAATAACGAGTTATAAAACTGGTCTACTAACTGCATTTATCTCTATGTCATACTGGTAGGAGCGATTATGCAAGAGGCAAATGTTGTGGATATTACCCCGTTTTTAGCGAAGCATCAGTTACCACTCAAGTATCAATACTTAAGTGAGCAGTTTTTTATACCCCTCGCGCAAGATATCTTGAGCGCAAAAATGACCGGCCAATCTATGCTGGTGGCTATCAACGGCTGCCAAGGCTCAGGAAAAACAACCCTCGCTGATTTTTTAGTGACTTGGGTTAATAGCAATACTGAATTTAACAGTGTGTCATTATCAATCGATGACTTTTATTTAAGTCGTGATGCACGCACTGAGCTTGCTAAAGATGTTCATCCCTTGTTTGCCAGTCGTGGTGTACCAGGTACGCATGATACGCAATTAATGGAGCAAACCTTATCGGCCTTGTTGGCAGGTAAAGTGAATGTGCCATTACCTCAATTTGATAAGCTAACCGATGATCCAGTGCCACAAGCCCAGTGGCCGAGCAACCAAAAGCCCGTAGATATCGTGTTTTTTGAAGGTTGGTGTGTAGCCAGTACACCTCAGCAACCTTATCAACTGCAAACTCCAGTTAATGAATTAGAACGACTAGAAGATGCCGACGGCATTTGGCGTCGCTGCGTAAATAGCTGCTTAGCAAATGAATATCAAAATGTATTCGCAATGGCCGATTACACCATTATGTTAAAAGCGCCATCATTTGAGGATGTGTATGCTTGGCGCTTAGAGCAAGAGCACAAGTTAATTGCCAAAAAAGGCCAAGGGCAGGGCACGTTTGATGAAGTGAGTTTAAAGCGTTTCATCTCTCATTTTGAACGTATTACGCGTGAAAACTTAGCCACTCTTGCGCACAGTGTTGATGCGTTATTGTTGCTTGATACTGAGCGTGATATTACCAAAATGGAACTACTCGCTGACCAAATTGCTCAACCACTTATTTTTACTGATTTAGACGGCACATTGCTTGATCACGATAGTTACGAATGTGAGGTGATCAAACCATTTTTGGCTAAGTTGAATGATACCGGTGTCAATGTCATTTTTAATACCAGCAAAACATTTGCAGAAGTCACTGATATTCAAAAAGCTTTAAATCATCACCAACCCTTTATTGTGGAAAATGGTGCGGCCGTTTATATCCCGAAAGATTATTTTAAAGTAAAGCCGATTGGCTGTGATGAGTATCAAGGTTATTGGCGTTTTGCGATGACACAAAGCACCGATAAATTGCATGAAGATCTTAAACAATATGCCAGTCAATTTAGCCATTGTGTGCGCTTATTTAGTCAATTTAGTGCACAAGAAATAGCCGAACTAACAGGGCTACCCGTTGATAAAAGCGAACTGGCTTTAAAGCGTCAATATTCAGACCCAATTTGCTTTTCTGGCAGTGATGAAGAGAAACAAGGTCTGATAGAGGCAATGAGTCAAGCAGGATACGAAGTGCTTGTTGGTGGTCGCTTTATTCACCTTACTAAAGGTAACAACAAAGGTCTTGCACAAAAATGGTTGTTGAATCAGTTCAAAAAAGCTTATCGCAATCCATTCACTGTAATAGCGCTTGGCGACAGTCAAAACGATGTCGCCATGCTAAAAGCGGCCGACACCGCCATTTTAATCAATAACCCTGGCAGCCAAGTACAATCGCAAATATTACAAAAAGCTTGGCAGCTAAGCGAAAAACCAGCCCCAGCAGGTTGGGTTCAAGAAGTTTCTGCGTTAACTATCATCAAAGCGCATTTTGCAGCAAAACAGGAGCAATCTCATGGCTGATTTCTATCAAAATGGCATTATCACGACCTTACACAATATTGCTGACCGTCCAGTCGAAGAACTAGAAAAAGAGTTATTGGATTTTTCAAAACAGCGTCCTATGGGTTTGATTTTACCCTCACTTTACAGTGAGTTAGAAGGACCCGCTTTGCAAAATATTATAGCTGAGCTCAAACATGTGCCTTACTTATCACAAATTACCATTGGCCTAGATCGCGCCGACGAAAGCCAATATCGCCATGCGTTACAGTTTTTTGCTGAGCTTGACCAGCATCATAAGGTACTTTGGAATGATGGCCCGCGTTTACAAGCGCTTGATAAAGAACTACAAAAACTTGGCGTTGCGCCACGAGAGCTAGGTAAAGGTCGCAATGTTTGGTATTGCATGGGTTATAAGTTGGCAACCTCAAAAGTAGAGTCAATTGCACTACATGATTGCGATATTTTGACTTACGATAGAGCACTTTTAGCACGCTTAATTTATCCTGTTGCTCACCCTCGTTTTAACTATGAATTTTGTAAAGGCTTTTACCCGCGCACCGCTGAGGGCAAAATTAATGGCCGTGTGTCACGTTTGCTGGTAACGCCGTTATTGCGTTCATTTAAAACAATTTTAGGTAGCAACGATTATTTAGAATACATGGACTCGTTTCGTTATCCGCTAGCGGGTGAGTTCTCATTCCGTCGCGATGTACTTAATGATATTCGTATTCCAAGTGACTGGGGTCTCGAAATTGGCGTGTTATCAGAGATGTATCGTAACTACTCGCATAACCGGTTATGTCAGGTTGATATTGCTGATAACTATGATCATAAACACCAAGACCTATCGCTTGAAAACCAAGCAGCGGGCTTGTCGAAAATGTCGATTGATATTACCAAAGCTTTATTTAGAAAGCTGGCTACCCAAGGGGTGACCTTTACCAGCGAAACAATTCGTTCATTAAAAGCAACTTACTACCGTATTGCACTCGATTTTATCGAAACTTATCACAACGATGCGCTGATGAATGGTTTAACACTTGATATTCACCATGAAGAAAAAGCCGTTGAAATGTTTGCGCAAAACATTATGAATGCGGGTCAGCACTTCTTAGAAAACCCAATGGAGGCACCATTTGTGCCGAGTTGGAACCGAGTCGCTTCGGCAATGCCAGATGTATTTGCTCGCTTAGAAGAAGCCGTAGAGCTTGATAACAAAGAATTTATTTAACGGAGAAGACACGTGACTTTAGAGCTACTCCAACAACGGGTTATACAGCATTTAACCTGTATCTACGCCGAGGTTGAGCTATCAACCTCGCTTGAACAACTTGCAGACAGGCTTATCAATACCATGTTAGGTGATGATCCTGTACGTGACCCAACGCCGCATAAAAACCGTTGGGATGAGCAAGACATGATTTTAATTGCTTATGGTGATTCAATCATTCGCCATGCGAATACGGATGAAGCCGTGGCAAAGCCTGAAGAGCCACCTTTGCATACTTTACATCGGTTTGTAAAAAGCCAATGCTTGCCTGAGCTTAATGCACTGCACATTTTGCCATTTTACCCATATAGCTCAGATGAAGGCTTTGCGGTAATGAATTATGTGCAAGTGAATGAAGCGTTAGGCAGTTGGCAGCATATTCGTGATATTTCAGCAGATGTTAGGTTGATGGCTGATTTGGTGATCAACCATTGTTCAAGCCGAAGTGTCTGGTTTGAAAACTTTATTCAAGGCAAAGAGCCGGGTAAAGGGTATTTTAAAACGGCAAGCCCGAGTGACGACCTGGTGCAGGTTGTTCGTCCGCGTACATCGCCTCTTTTACAAGCGGTCGAAACAAAAGATGGTTTGCAACATGTGTGGTGTACGTTTAGTCATGACCAAGTCGATTTTGATTTTGCCAACCCAGATGTACTTAACGAGTTTGTGGGTATTATTCGTCATTATTTAGATAATGGTGTGCGTATATTCCGCCTTGATGCGGTGGCTTTTTTATGGAAAAAGCTCAATACCCGTTGCATTAATTTACCTGAAACTCACGAAGTGATCAGGCTACTTCGCACCCTTATTGAGCACTTTGAGCCTAATGTGATTATTATCACTGAAACCAATATTCCAAATCGCGAAAACCTATCGTACTTTGGTAATGCCAACGAAGCGCACTGTATTTACAACTTCTCATTGCCACCGTTGCTGTTACACACTTTACTCAGTGGTGACAGCACTGCATTAAAGCATTGGATGATGAGTATGCCACCTCCTCAAGAAGGGACCGCATACTTTAACTTTATAGCTTCACATGATGGTATTGGTTTAAGGCCTGTCGAAGGGTTATTGGAGCAAAGTGAAATTGCTGAAATGGTCAGTACGACTGCAAAGTATGGCGGTAAAGTCTCACTGCGTACCGCACCTGATGGAACTAACACCCCTTATGAGTTAAACATTGCTTTATTTGATGCATTGCAAGGTACTCATAAAGGCCCTGATAAGTGGGGACTTGCTCGCTTTTTATGTGCACATGCCATTATGTTTGCGCTTGAAGGCATTCCTGGTTTGTATATTCATAGCTTACTCGGTACTACCAACGATTATGAGCGCTTTGAAAATAGTCAACATAATCGGGCTATTAACCGTCACCGTTGGCAAGAATCAGATTTACTAGCAAAACTGAGTAATGAAAATGCCCATCACCGTACTGTGTTTAAAGCGATGAAAAACTTGATGTCTATTCGTAAGGCGCAAAGCGCATTTCACCCTAATGCGACGCAATATACGTTACATTTAAGTGAGGGGTTATTTGGTTTTTGGCGACAAAGTATTAACCGTTCACAAAGCATGTTTTGTGTTTATAACATTAGTGATGAGACGCAAACTCTCACTCTTGCAGACTTAAATTTGATTGGTACCGAGCAGTGGCGAGATTTAATAAGCGGGGAGCAAATTACTGAGCAAACACAAACATTGTCGCTGACTCCATATCAAGCAGTTTGGCTCAGCAATAAATAATCCTATCATCAAGATAATACAAGTCTTATCGTTAACAAGTATGCCCATCAGGTGGGTTTGCTTGTTAACAAGTAACTTACAGTTATCGTAAATTGCTTCCTTATTGCACACCAAATTATCATTCCAGCTTAATTTTCAATGAAATAGTCTTAGAAATTAAATCTTATTTAATCTAATTTACCGTTTTTAGTAAAAAGTAAAGTTAACAACATTTACAATATAAAAGATAACTATTATCATTTGGTTTTATTTTTAGGTGCACTTTACGATGAACAAAGCAGTACTCTCTCTCGCGGTGTCATTGGCTTTGACTCCACTATACAGTGTTGCAAATGATGACATGCAAGCTCAACTCGAAAAACTTCAACAACAACTCCTTGAACAACAAAAAGCGATTGATTACTTAAAAAGTCAATTAGAAGCAAAAAACACCCAGCAAGTTGCAGTGCAACAAAAAGCCCCAGTTGTTACTGAGCAGGCAGCACCCGTTGCTACAGTCGCAAGCAAAAAAGAATCAAAACTTACTTTTAAGAGCTACGGTACTTTGCTTTATAAAAGTGACGAAGTGTTTGCCAACGTTCAAGATACTTCTCCAGAGCGCCGCGCCACTACAGACTTAGAGCGAGTTGTCACTGAGTTTGAATATGAAATTGATGATAAGTGGAAAGTCGAATTTGAACTTGAGTATGAACACGGCGGTACAGGTACCACGCTTGAATATGACGGCTTTGAAGAATTTGGCGAATTTGAATCAGAAGTTGAAGCGGGTGGTGAAGTTATTGTCGAAAAGCTACAGCTAGAATATGAATATAACCCTAACTTTACAGTCAAGTTTGGTCATATATATGTTCCGGTAGGCTTAGGCACAGACTTAAACAAGCCAGATCAATACTTTACCACGACTCGCCATTGGGGTGAGGCAACTATGATCCCGCAAGTTTGGCATGAAACTGGGGTTAACTTAATTTCTCGTTGGTCTGACTTTACACTGCAAACATTGGTGACGACGGGTCTTAACTCTGAATACTTCCGTTCGACTAATTGGGTCGCGGGTGGTGCACAGCAACGCTTTGAAGAAAATACCGCAGATGATTTAGCGCTCACATTACGCCTTGATTATGGCAATGTTAAAGCCGGTAAAGGGTTTGGTGTTAGTTACTATACGGCAAATACATCTGATAACCGTCGCAATCAGGGCAAACTTGATGTGGATGGAAACGTGTCTATTCTCGGGTTACATGGTGCATGGACGTTAGATGATCTTGTGTTCCGTGGTCAGTACTTATTTGGCGAGTTAGAAGACTCAGTTGCTATCACTGCTGCTAATAAAACTACGCCGGGTCTTCGTCCGGGAAGCTTTGCACAGCTTGGTAGTAAAGCTGAATCTGCATTTGTAGAAGCCGCTTATAATATGCAGGGGCTGTTTGATTTATCTTCGCCGCTGTATGTATTTACCTCGTTTGATTATGCCAACCCAATGCTTGAAGTGGCCAGTGGTGCGGCTATCCATCGTTACGACATTCGTGAGCTTAACTTTGGTTTAAATTACCTTCCAAACAAAAACTTAATTCTAAAACTTCAGGGCGGTCAACGTTATTACGCACAAGACGATATCGATGACACGACTCACTTTAGCGCCTCTCTTGGCTATAAATTTTCAACAGAACTATAAAGGAACCTTGGGATGAAAACTGTATTAAACAGCATCACAGCTGTCATTTTAGCGTCAACACTTGTTGCATGTGGTTCGTCTTCTTCGGATGATTCTTCAGATACAAGCACACCCGTTACTGAAGTAACAGGCTTTAGCTACGATGCAACTGATTTAATTGAAAACGTAACTGAGCAAGTAATTGTTGATGGTTACGAAATGCTAAACAGCAAGGCAACGGTTCTACATAACGCGACACTCACATTATTAGAAAACAAAAACGCAGCTGCGCTGGCTGCTGCTCAACAAGCTTGGAAAGATGCACGTGTATTCTGGGAGCAAGGAGAGTCACATATCTTTGGTCCTGTTGATAGTTTATCAATTGATCCACATCTTGATACTTGGCCACTGAATACCGCTGATTTAGAAGCACTACTTGCAAGTAACACAACGTTCTCAGCTGATAATGTGAAGAACTTTGACGATGGTGTACAAGGTTTCCACACCATGGAGTTCTTATTATTCGGTAATGGCGTTGAAGATAACGATAAGTCAATTGACGAAATGACTGTGCGTGAAATGGAATACTTAATTGCATGTGCTGAAGTATTTAATATTCATACACAAAGCCTTGTTGATGCATGGGTTATCTCTGCAAATGCGGATGATGAACCTGCTTATAAAGATTATTTATTAACACCGGGCAATGATAAATACTCATCTGAGTTAGGTGTTATTGAAGAGTTAGTCAATGGTGTGATCGGTATTGTTGATGAGGTAGGTAACGGTAAAATTGCAGAACCATTCGGTACTAGCAAAGACACAGCTGATACATCATTGGTTGAATCACAATATAGCTGGAACTCATTAACTGACTTTAGCAACAACATTGTTGGTGTACAAAATGTGTTTTTAGGCACATTCAGCGATGAAAACGACAGCCCAGGTCTTAAAGCATTTATCAATGCCGGTGACGCTGAACTAGCAGCGAAAGTTGAAACTCAAATTTCAGCAGCGATTGCAGCGATTGATGCCATTGCAGGTGCAGATGATATGCCATTTAGACAAGCGATTAAGGATGATGCTGGTCGCGTTCGAATTCAAACAGCGATTGATGCGCTAGGTGAATTACAAGCGACCCTTGAAGAAGAAGTTGTGCCACTTATCAAAGAGTGGAATTTATAATCGCTGGGGAAGCATCTGCTTCCCCTCTTTACAAGATACCGTCATGAATGTAAAAGCAATTAAACCAATTCTATTTGCTTTCACAGCCATATCTTTAGTGGCATGTGGAAGTAAAACCAGCGATAAAAGCGCGACTGAAACGACAACACCACCACCAACAAGCAGCGAAACTGATCCAAATTATATTGATGTCGTTGCCTTGGCAGGTGATGCGACAGCCCTCGATACCAATAATTCAGGCCATGGTTTCTCTACACCTATGCCTAATTTAAGTGATTCAGAACTCGATATTCACTTAACTGGCGATGCTAATTTTGAAACATCCTTTACGACAGCCCCGAATGATGCACACCCGGAACTCGATGGTTTAGGGCCTGTTTTTAATAACAATAACTGTAATGCTTGTCACCAACGAGATGGTCGCCCAAGTACCATTGTTCCAACCGCTGAACAGCAAACTGTGAAGTTAGCGAATGATGCAGGGATCTTTTTACGCGTTAGCTTAGCTGATGGCGTGTGTGAAATGCCAAGTAGTGTCAATGATTTTTGTCAGGTTAAAGGCGTTGAAGGGTTTGGGGATCAACTCTTTCATCGGGGGATTTTACAAGCCCGTGAAGACTGGCAAACGCATAATTTTGGTGGCCAAGCTGATGTATATCTAAGCTATGATTACACAGAGTTTAGCTACCCGGATGGAAGTACTGTCACGTTGAAAAAGCCGGTATTTACTATCGACAATGCATGGGACTCACCTGAAAACTTCAGTTTAAGCGCCCTTGCCAATGAAGATGTACGTTTTAGTGCCCGTAATGGCATGCCTGTCTTTGGTCTTGGATTGCTTGAAGCGATTGAAGAGCAAGATATTCTAGCGCTTGAAGATGTTGATGATGCCGACAACGATGGAATTTCTGGTAAAGCAAACTGGGTATTTGATGCTGTTAAGGCTCAAGCGGGTGATGAAAACCCTGTGTCACTTGGACGATTTGGTTGGAAAGCCAGTACACCATCAGTCAGACAGCAATCACTAGGTGCACTACGTGGTGACATGGGGGTAACCAACTCATTGTTCCCTGAAGAAAGCATTGCCAATACAATAATGCACGAAAGTTATTTATCTCGTACTAACTATCAAGATACCGGTTCTGATGAGCAAGGATTGCCAGAAGCCAGTGATGAGTTTGCTGATACGGTCGTGTTTTACGCAGAAACGCTTGCTGTGCCAGCACGTCGTAATGTAGCAGACGAAGGTGTTAAAGCCGGTGCACGTTTATTCGATGATTTAAACTGTACTGGTTGCCATACGCCTCGTTTTGTAACCGCAAATGGTGCCGCTTTATTACTGGGCGGTGTTGCAGCGCCTGCGGCAGTAAAAGGGCAAGAAATTTGGCCATTTACCGACATGTTGTTGCATGACATGGGTGAAGAGCTCGCAGATAACCGCCGTGATTTTATGGCAACAGGCCGTGAGTGGAAAACGCGTCCGCTTTGGGGGATTGGTTTAACGAAAACAGTTAACCCAGCCGCAGGTTTCTTACATGATGGGCGCGCAGCCACACTTGAAGAAGCGATTTTATGGCATGGTGGTGAAGCTGAAAAAAGTAAGCGTGAATTTACAGAGCTTAGCAGTGAAAAAAGAGCTCAGTTAATTAGCTTTTTACAATCACTATAGCTGTAATCCCCTTTAAAAGCGCACTGTCAACGCCCTTTACAGTGCGCTTTTTGTTGCCTCTAAGATAAGAGATTCAACACTAAAGGGAAGAGGGTTTATATGTGCTTTACTGAAAACGCGAAAGTTAATTGCCACGTTATTACTGTGAATTTGTTCAACGAGCTTTAGCGTTTGTTCGTTATGTTGACTGAAAATAGCCACTTCTTGATGCATTGCTCCAGTTGAGTAATTATTGAGTAGATCATGAACATTTACTATAGCTAAAGCTCCGAGCGTAACATGACCACCGATTGTGACATCTATTTTTTCGGCCACCGCCCTAAGCGGCCAATTAATTGCTCCAACCACTACGTTTTTGCGTTTGTTTAACTCATCAAGCGCAGCAATTGCCCCTAACGCTATCGCATCATTTGCCGCCCAAACAATATTAATAGTTGGTTGATGCCTAAAAAAACCAAGGCTTTGACGGTAGGCTTGTTTGGTTGACCAATTGGCAACTGTATTAGCAGTAATGTTTGCACTAGTATTAGATGCCACACTTTGCTTTAAACCTTGCTCCCGATCAAGGGCTGCATGGGTTGTGTAGTCTCCATTAATTGCGAAAATGTTGGCAGCTTGCTGGCTCTTTTCAATTAGTTTGTTGGCTAATAATTGGCCTGCTTGCTTGTTATCGGGTACTACGCTACCAGCGACATTAATACCATGATCACTCATAAGTTTTAGCTCTTGCTTAGATGGGCTGTTGAGTAAAAAATAGATGGGTGTAGGTACAGGAGACAAGCTTAAAAGCTGTTGCGTAAGCACACTTTTCTCATCAACTAAAATGAGCATATCTGGCTTAGCTTTGATTGCTTTAGTCACTAAAGATTTCATTTCAATATGATTTCGATTGGCATAATGAATAGTTAAATCGAGATCAAAGTCTTTTGCAGCGTTTTGCATCAACTGTGACACTTCAAACCAAAACGGGCCTGTTACATTGGTATCTGCATGACCTGGATTAATAAAAATAATACTTTGCTTGGCAAAAACACCAGGCAGGTAAAATAGACAGATAGTGATAAATACTGTTTTAAGCATGGCTTTATTAGGTTAAAAGACCGGTAGGGTAGAGTATAGCGCGAATTGGTAGATTTTAAGTAAATGATTGGAATAGGGTATTTTTTTAATCTCTGATAGAAAAAGGGCTGCACAAATGTGCAGCCCTAAGAGAATCAAAGTTTTTAACGATTAGAAATCGTAAGATAGTCTTAAGTAGCCGAAACGACCGATGTTATCGTAACTTGCACTACCAGAACCTGTACCTCGAGTACCGAATGGAAGCTCTCGGTTAAAGATGTTATCAACACCTACTTTAACGCCAAAGCCGCTTTCGAAGTTATAACCAACTGTTGCGTCAGAAATAACATAGCTACCAAACTTCATTAAGCTATTTGGATTCGGGTTATCTTCTAACTCTTGGTCTGTGTAAAGGCTTACTTCATCTAGGTAACGTGTATCAAACGTTGCAAAGAAACCATCACGCTTATAAGAGATAGTTAAGTTAGCTTGCCATTTCGCTTCACCAGTTGTACCAGCATACTCGATGTAATCTTCAGGTTGATCTTGGAACGGGAAGTCTTTACGTTCAATTAGGTATGTACCAATTAAACGTGTAGAGAAGTTGCCTTCTAGTGCGTCAAAATCATAACCTAACTCAAAGTCAACACCCGATGCTTCTTGACCAGAAACGTTTAATACTGAGTTTTGAATCAGTGTAATTTCATGTGATGTGCTATCACGTGTAATTAGATTACAATATTGGTTATTGATACCGCCTTCAGCGTCAACACAGCGGTCAAGAATTTCTTGAGAGGCAATTGTTGAGATTGCGTCTTCTAATTCAATTTTCCAATAGTCGATTGTAATAACAGAGTTTTCTAGGAATGACGGTTGGTAAACTAAACCAATAGTTGTACTAGTTGACTCTTCACCTTTAACGTCTCTGTTACCACTTACTAAACCTTCAAGGGTTTGTGAGTCGTAATCTGATTCAAAGCCTGCAGGAACACCTAAAGCAGCACAGTTTGCACGACGAACCTCTGAATTTTGTAAATCATCTAGGTTATCAGCTAAACAAGGGTCATCAACGTTGTAGAATGTTTGGCTCGGTGCACCGAAGATCTCACCAATGTTAGGTGCGCGAAGTGCTTCAGATTGTGTTGCACGAACACGTAGTTGATCGTTTACTGTCCAATCTAAACCAACTTTCCAGCTTGTTGCATCGCCAATTGTGCTGTAGTCAGCGTAACGTACTGCTGTATCAAGTACTAGGTCTTGAACAAGTGGTAAGTCAGCTAGTAATGGGATAGATGCTTCGAAGTAAATCTCGTTTACATCAAAATCACCTTTATCTTCACCCAGTGCGTTGAAGAATGTACCTACTGCATTATCAGGCTCTTTAGTTTCACTTTCTTCTTTACGGTATTCTACACCAGCAGCAAAGCCAACATAACCCGCTGGTAATTCATAGATTGCTGAGTTTGCAAGTGATGCAGTTACTACTGTCTGAGTAATCTCAGAAGTACCTGTTGATACCGTATTAATGTAATTAATTGCTTCTTGGCTTGGTGCGCCAAAGCCCATGATGTTTACCGGTACACAGCCTTCAGCGCGTGCTTCTTCACTACGACAAACAATATTACCTTCGCCATCATCAATAGCGTCAAGAGCATTGTAGTAGTTTGCCATAATCATGTTAGCGCCATTAATACGCTCTAAGTCTGTTTGGCCATGAACAACTGATGCATCTAATTCCCAATCAGTGAATACTGTGCCTCTCAAACCAGCAACAAAACGGGTTGTTTCACGAGTGTTGTTTTCGATACGACGACCTAAATCTGTCATCATACGGTTAACCATGATTGAGCTAACACCTTCTTGTTCCATTAGATCTTTAACACTCGAGTCAAGATATGGGTTGTCAATCTTGATGCTGTTATTTGGGTTAAAGAAGAAAAATGCTGGCTGGCCAATGCTTTCGCCTTCGCTGTTTACATATTTTGCTTCGAAATAAGCATTCATGTCTTCAGCAACGTCATAGTTAACTTTAAAGTTTACGTTGTAGCGTTCAAATTCAGGCTGAATTTCATTGAATTGTGCAAGGTTGAATGAATCACAGTCAGCACATGCAAGACCATCTACTCGGTCACCTATATAAATGTCACGAAGGCTGCCATCTGGGTTGAATGAGTTAACATAGCCATTGCTTGATGCAAAAACACCTGCATTATTAATCGCATAATAGCCAGCGTTTGGTGTGTAAATTCTATCAGGGAAATTTGGATCGTCTTTGTTTTCTTCGTTTTGAGCTGGGTTACGCAAGCTAAAGAAAGAGCCATCAGTCCATTGGTGATCAAGCGCATTTAATGTATTTTGGCCAGAATATTCAACAGCAAAGGCTACGTTACCACGGTCATTATCGAAATTCGTGCCGTATGAAAACGTTGCTTTTTCGTTTTTGTAGTCACTTAGTTCAGAGGCGCCTTTAGTAACACTAACACTTAAGCCTTCGATGTTCTTTTTAAGAATGAAGTTAACTACACCTGTTACAGCGTCGGCACCGTATACAGCTGATGCACCACCTGTGATGATCTCAACACGCTCTACCCATGTGCTTGGAATTGTATTGGTATCAACAGATTGAGAACCTGCAGAGCTAGAAACATGGCGTTTACCATTAACAAGTACAAGTGTGCGGTCTGTACCCATATTGCGTAAATCAAGAATGTTTAGACCAGCAGTACCGATAAAACGACCTGAGTTTGCTAGTGAATAAGTGTTACCAAGGGCTGGTAATTTATTTAGTGCTTCACCAATATTTACAGCACCTGTGTTAACTAAGTCTTCACCACTGATAACAGTTACTGGAGCAGGGGCAATAGCACCTTCACGTAAAATACGTGAACCAGTTACTTCTATACGGTCGATTGATTTTACTTCTTCTTCAGCAGCTATAGATTGGCTAGAAATGGCAAGCGCCGATGAGCATAGAGCAAGCTTGATGCTAGCACCTAAAAGATTATTTTTTATCATTATTTCACCTGTTACTTTATTGTTCTATCCCTGGGTGGGGTGTTAACTATGTTTTCCAAATGTTAACGAGAACACTCTAGCATTGTCCCTATTGTTCCCAAATCAAAAGTTCGTAGCAAAATGTAGCCACTTAAAACTTTTTATAACAATGGTTTATTGTTGAGTTGGTTTTTTAGATTGATAATGTGGCTATTGATAGTTGGCTTTTATGCAATGAAAATGATTATCAATAGATGTGATTTTTGGTATCGTAATAATGCTTTATAAACTGATGCTAACTTTTTGAATTAGGCTGATGATGTGTTTCGACATATAATGCGGCCAAGTTTTTCCACATGAGTACTTTATGAAATTTATTCTAGTTACCTTATTGGTATTTTTCTCTGCAGTCTGTGTAGCAGAAGAGCTCGATCTTGAAGCAAATATGAAGAACATGGGGCTGGCTTATAAAAACTCGGTTCGTGCAACGAGTCTTGAAGTGTTTAATACATCAATTGATGAGTTTATTCACTTGTTAGAAAAAGCACGGACAGCCGACTTTAAACAGCATAAAACAGCATCTCTTGAAGGACTTGATAAAGTAATAAAACAGGCAAATCTGGCTAAAGAACTAGCCAGCAAGCAGGGACTTGATGCAGCGAAAGTACCTCTTAAATCAATAGATGATTTACGAAAAAAATACCATGAACTCCATGAGCCGCCAGGTTTTTGGCAGCTGTTATTTGGAAAATAATATTATTTAATTTTCGAAATTAGACTTAAAAAAGGTGCTGAAGCACCTTTTTTAACGCTTTTTCTTTTTACCTTGAACTGCTTTAAAGCGCGGATTGTCTTTATTAATTACATAAACGCGGCCTTTGCGCTTGACAATTTGGCAACCCGGACGGGATTTTGCACTTTTAAGAGAGCTTAATACTTTCATTTTAACTCCTAAACGCGGTTTACTTGCTCGCTAAGTTTTTAAAACGACGATTAAATGCAGCTACACGACCATCGCTTGCTACTGCTTTTTGCTTGCCGGTATAAAATGGGTGTGAATCACTCGATATATCAATTGGTACGTAAGGGTATGTTTTACTATCAAGCTCTATAGTACGCGATGTTTTAATCGTCGAACCGATAATAAAGTAGCTGTCGGCAGCAGTATCGTGAAACGCTACTTGATGGTATTCAGGGTGTATATTAGGCTTCATTATTTACCTTTTGTGTTATGTGATAATATATCAAATATAAAGCAAAAAGAGACAGGCTTCAAGATAAAAATAATTCTTATTTGTAGGTTGGCTGGCTTAAAATTAGTCATTATGAACAATCAGTGAGCAGTTGAATTTAAAAAACTGGCTATTGTTAATAAGGCTGTTATAACTAGGTATGCGTGCTTATTTAAGAGAGGGATATGGAAGTGAATGATATAGCTGGCCGCGAAGAACTAGATCAAAATGTAATGAACACGCTTCGCGATAAAGATCACTCTACATTAGCAAACCAAGTTGATACTTTGCTGTGTTCACATAACGACATAATAGAGCTTTTGGCTCAGTATCTAGCACTTAGTGAGCAGGATGATGATGAGCGTTTTGATCATTGGTTTGATAATCTGAGTAAAGAACAACATACCGTGGTTAAAACCTTTGAAGTCTATCGTGGACACTATGAGCATTTAGATTAGCTTATAGCTGAATTACCTAAACAAATTAACTGTTTTGTTGTTTTTTTTGAACTAAAAAAAAGCCACCCAAAGGCGGCTTTTAGTTTATAGCATTAACTTATTAGTCAAGCATGTATGCTCGCATAGTAATTTGTTCGGCAGAACTTGAACCATAGTCAGAAACGATAGTACGAATATGTACAAAGTCTCCTTTAACGCCGGTATTTGGAATAGTAGCAACCCATTCACCGTCTATTTGTTCTACTTTAGCATCAAGCCAATTTTCGGTTGAAAACTGAGTCGATACTGGACAATAAATATAAGCAGGGACTGTTTCGATACCGCATTCTTGACCGTAAGCGTATTGGAACTCTACGTTTGCAAGCGGTACTTCACCAACTCCATCGAGTAAACCTGTTAGTTTAATATGCGCCGCTTCACCCACTTGCATGCTGTTATTAATATCAACAGGTAAGTCGATCATAGGCACCAAGATAGGTTGTGCACCCTGCTGTTGTTCGTTAGCAGTAAAGGTGTAGAAGCCTTGATAGAGTGACCCTAAATGATCTTTAACAGGTGAACGCTCACCAACACCACGAGCATAAGAGCGCATTTCAAGGGTTACTTGGTGGTCGCCTGGCTCGAGTGTTAAGGTTCCTTGATATGGAAATACTGGCTCGCCATCTAAACGTAAGCCAAATGCAGAGCTGCCCATATAACCAAAAATACCGTCATGGTTTGACGCATCGCCAAACGAGGCAAGATTAAAGTAAAGTACATTAGTATCTCGACGAATAATCGGTGAACCACCGCTGCCCAAGCTACCTGCTCGAGGGCCTTTAAACCATGTTGTTGTTTCTTCGGCCCCTTCGGTCATAGCACGAGGACCGTCAAAATAAGCGCCCGCACTTTGAATTTGGTAATTAGGCATAACAACGTTAGTCCAGGCATTTTTAGCTGTCGCGGTGTAATACTCGTCTCGTACCTGAGGCAACATGATAAGTTGTGAGCTACCCGTCGAATAAAATTCACCGGTACTATTGGTCATTGCCATTACATCAGTCCAAGCTGGACGTTCATCATTTTGTGAATGGTACGAGGCAGTGATCTTATGCATTCTATGGTCAGCGATATTGATTTGCCCTGACTCAATCCTGCCATCAGTAATGTGATTAATTGAGTAAGCGTATGGCGAGCGTTCAGCGGCTATACCTGACCAACTAACAAGATTGTTGCCGGCTTCAATCTCGGCCATTAATCTTTCACCTTGTTCAGTGCTGATACCGATAACTGGTACCTTTGGTGTGCCTGTAATTGCACCTTTATAGCGACCACCACGGTCTGGACGATAGAAAATCACGCCTATGGCGCCATGTTTCATAGCATTACCAACCATGTAAGAGGTGAGATAATTTGGATTTGCAATAAGTGCAATTTTACCATCCAGATCAAACTGGCTCCAATCCGTGCTATAACCAGCATCACCGACAGGGAGAACTTCAGCAGACCCTTCACCATGGAATGATAATGCTAAACCTTGCTTGATGTAATCAAGCTTTTCGCCATTTTGCATCATGACCGTTGTCTCAGGCGCAACGGCACGAGTGGTAATGAATGAGCGAAAACGATCATCATGGCCCTGTGACCAAGCATACATCTCATTGACGTAATCTGGTGCCATCTCAATCGCTGCGAGTTTAGCTACTTTTTCATCGTCAATTGCATAGGTAAAACCAAAAGAATAGCCTTGTGGATCGAGTGGCTGATCGGCTTTAAAGGTAACTTTTTGAGCGCTGCGGGCATCAAAATCGATATGCGTTTGGCCATCAATTTTACGGTTTAAAACAGCCATCTGTGCTGCTGATTCAACTAAACCTGAGCTTGTTTGCGGGTTGTCGAATGTCATGATGTTTGCAATCAGTGTGTAGTAACCTGCAGGAACATCAATACTCGCTTTGCCGCCAGATAATCTGACCAAGCTACCCCAATCATCTTCTTCGTTGATTAGATAAAGCTTTGATGGTGAAGTGGCTGGATTGCCCCAGCGGTCGGTTAAGTTAACAGATAATTGCACGGTAGGTTGAGCAACCCAAAAAGAGACAGGAACTGTAACTTGATGATCGCTTGTTCCAACAGTCGTGCCTGTAACTCGACCTGTGATAGCACCATATGCACCGTTATTAAGTGCAACGCGTGGGTCAATCCACATAGGTACATTTGCTTCACCTTGAGCCGGTATGGTGATTGTTTTGGTATCTAAACCTGCCAGCGTAGCAGGTAATTGCGTTTTGCCATCCTCACCAATTAAATCTAGCTTCAGTTTAAGGGTAATATCTGAATCAGACGTATTAGTCAGTGTGATGTGAGTTTGTGTAAATTCATCGCTATTACTGTTTTCAAAAAAGCCTAGTTCACGGTTGGCAGGGGCAACTATAGCTTGGTTAATGGCACGGTCGATATTCATCGCACCAGCTCCTTGCTCAAGAACGTGAGAATCACCGCTAAATACTGACGAAGTTAGAACGTCTTTAATTTCTTGTGGACTAAGCTCTGCACGAGCCTGCATAACAAGCGCAGCACCACCAGCAACATGAGGCGCAGCCATTGAGGTACCCGAATAGACGCGGTATGCAGTATCGCCTAGACCACCTGAAGCAGCAGCTACAACAGACACACCTTGTGAGGCAATATCAGGCTTTGCTGAATGACCATCTGGCGATGGGCCTCGTGATGAAAATGAAGCTGTATTACCTTCTCTATCAATTGCACCAACAGTCAGTGCGCTTGGCGCGCAGCCTGGTAGACCAATTGTCTCGCGGGTAAAGCTATTACCTGCAGAAATAACAAACAGGGCTTTGTCGCTCAGCGCTTCCACCATCTCTACAAGTGGGCCACCACAGCTAGTGCCCGAGCCACCTAATGACATATTTACGATATCAGCTTGCTCGGAAAGCACAGCCCATTGCATACCATTTAATATACCGAAGGTTGAACCAGAGCCAGTATTACTCAGTACTTTACCAATGATGAGATCAGCTGCTGGGGCAACACCTACCCATTTCCCATCTGACTCATGACCATTACCTGCAACAGTTGAAGCTGTGTGCGTACCGTGTCCGTTTAAGTCATCTACACCATTGCTTGAATAGGTAAAGTCACGAGATGCAATAACACGACCTTGTAAGTCTGGGTGTTCAGTATCATAACCTGTATCAAGTACGGCTACTTTAATGCCTGCACCATTGAAGTTAATTGCAGATTCACCATAAGCACCTGTTAATGGCACAGTAGGTGTTAGGGCTGCTGATTGAGTTACTTTGTGTGCATGCACTACAGCATCCAGCCAAATACCTTCTACATCAGCTTGTGAAGCCAAAGTTTGCCAGGTTTGTGCCGCTTTTTCTTTGCTAATAGCAAACGCTGCACTATCGATTAGCTCGATTTCGCCAGTCAGAGACATGCCTGCTAAGGCTGATGGAACGGCCGCACCAGCTAGAGTTCCGTCTTTGTACTCAACAATAACAGGTAAAGCATCTGTTGACGCATCATCATAGCCAGATTCATACAGCTTATTAATGTTAAATAGTTCTAAATCGATTGCTTGAGAGTCAACAAGCGCTTGTGCATGATTAGGTACAACGTATGTGCTCTTACCGCGTTTAAAAATACTGGTGATTGCATCGGAGCCATCAGCATTGAGCAAACGAATGCCGCTAAGTTCGCCATCTTTGTTTACGACAGCAGAGACTTTATCACCGGTGATCAGGGTAAATGTAAGCGCATCTGCTTTAGTTTGATTAGTTACTACATTAGTTTGCGCTAAAGTTGGCTGAGCAAAGGTTAAACCGAGCATAGCCAAGTAGGTCGCTTTGACGCGACCAAGCCTTGGGAAAGGTTTCATCTATTCATCCTTCGTTTTAATATAATTTATTGGGAAGAAAGGAGTTATCGAGAGGCTGTCATGTTTTTAATGACCCAAAGATAACTCTTCGAGATGAATTTAACGGCTATCTAGCTGAAAACCTACAAAACAAAAGTAGCAAAATGTACTAACCAAAAGTTAACATGTGATACATTGTTGTAACTTTGTGCATGGTTTCATGGTATGTTCACTTTCAAGAAAAAACGGATTTTATAGCCGTTATTTTACTGATAAATCATATTTTGCCACCACATCATCAATGTAACGATGGCGAAGGGTATTTTTACCTTCGTGCCCGGTACCGTGACTCAATGCGCGATTCATGAGTTTGAGTGCTTTATGCAGGGTTTGGCGCTCTTCCACGCTCAAACCAGTCTTTGTCCGAAGCTCAGTAATATCATCAATAAGCAGTTTAGCAACATCAAGTTGCACAGCTTCTTCAACGAGACCATTTTGTGTTAGCACGCCATACTTGCTGCATAGAAATTGCTGCCATACTTGTTGTAAATGCTCATCTATGTCGCTACCAAACAATTCTTCGTCAATGGCAAACCCTTGTTCAGCAAGTTTAGCAAGTTGTGTTGAGTAATGTTGAGCAAAATAATTAAAGGCTTGGCATGATGAGCTTATGTCATGTTTTATGATTAATTGCCCCCAACTTGCTGCACCACGCGGGTAATAGTCTTGATACTCTTCACACTGATAAATACCTGAATATGAACTGCACTCTAATTGACTCTGCAAACAATAACTAGGTTTGGGAAATAAGCTACTTTGTTGCCAGTTTGCAAGCGTATCCTCATCAATTGAGAGGGTTTGACATAGCTCTTCAGTAGTATAAAAGTAGGTTGCCAAAAATTTGGAAAGTTGCATTATCAATTACTCACAATAAATACTGTTAATTTATACAGTATTTGATTTTGGCTTAAGTTTGATTTTTTCTCAAGTTTTTTTATTTATTGCATCAGACTACTCGGAAAATGGCTGGGTTTATGATACAACTAGCGCAAATTTTCCAAACATTAAAAAAGTTATGCGCAGCCTAGAAACAATTAAACAAGCAAGCTTGATCACTGCTATTAAAACACCTTATTTAACCAATGGTGAAATTGATCTTGCTTGTTATGACGACCTTGTTGAACAACAAATTGCAGCTGGAGTTGATGGCATTATTGTCGGTGGGACGACCGGTGAAGGTCAACTAATGAATTGGGAAGAGCACTTAATGCTAATCGCACACAGTGTGAGCAAATTCTCTGACCGCTTATTAATTGTTGGTAACACAGGAAGTAATAATACGCGTGAAGCTATAAAAGCAACTGAATATGGTTTTGCAACAGGTATGGATGCGGCGCTGCAAATTAATCCATACTATGGCCGTACGTCAATGGCTGGTGTAAAAGAGCACTTTAATCGTTTACTCGATATTGGCCCGGCGTTTATCTACAATGTTGCGGGTCGCACAGGTCAAGACTTAACACCTGATATCATTGAACCTTTGGCAAAACACAAGCATTTTATCGGTGTAAAAGAGTGCGGTGGTAATGAGCGTATCGCACATTATGAACAGCAAGGCATAGCTTGTTGGTCAGGTAATGACGATGAAGCGCATGATGCAAGGCATATTCATAATGCCCATGGCGTGATCTCAGTTACATCTAACTTAATTCCCGGCCTTTTCCGTCAATTGATGGATGAAAAAAATGAGGCACTAAATACAAAACTACAGCCACTTATGAACTGGTTATTCTGCGAGCCTAATCCGATTGCGATCAATACGGCGCTGATGATGACTGGTGCTGTGAACCCTGTGTTCCGTTTACCTTATGTGCCACTAACAAATGCGCAGCAAGAAATTGGCTTAGGTTATATTAACGAACTTAATGTTGCTGATATTGTGGGTAGTGAGGCAAATATTTTAGCTGAGCAAGACGTTATTTTGCTTTAAGTGCAGATTAAGTCATTTAGCGCATATTTAGTTAAGTTATAACTAACTAAAATCATTTTTTTTCTGTATAATTTGCGACCCTTGATATAATGGCCGCAGGTTATACAGCATGAATTTTAAATCATTTAGTTTTTCTTCTGAGCTTTTACAGGCATTAGATGAGCTTAATTTCGAAACGCTTACTCCCGTTCAACGTAGTGCAATTCCTGCGGTAAGAAAAGGCAAAGACGTACTTGTTAGTGCGCAAACTGGTACGGGTAAAACCGCGGCATTTGCATTACCAATAATCCAAAAGTTATCAGAATCAGCAGTTAGTGATAATAATGCCCCGAGTGCATTAGTGCTTGCGCCGACTCGTGAACTTGCTGAACAAATTGCTAATAATTTCAAATCGTTTGCTAAGTATACCGAACTTAAAACAGTGTGCTTATTTGGTGGTATAAATTTAGCTGGCCAAGCAAATGATCTTAAAGCGGGTGTCGATATTGTTGTAGCAACACCTGGGCGCTTACTTGATCATATTCGTTTAGGTAATATCAGCTTAGCAAGTGTAAAACATTTAGTGCTTGATGAAGCTGACCGCATGCTAGATATGGGCTTTATCAATGATATGCAAACAGTCATCAACGGCTGTAATGAAGCGCGTCAGATTTTATTATTCTCTGCCACTTTTCCTGCGGCAATTAAACAGTTTGCAAGTAAAGTTCTAAAACAACCAGAAATCATTCATGTAGACCAAACAAACAGTACCGCAGAAACAGTGCAACACGTTGTTTATCCAGTCGAAGAGCGCCGTAAACAAGAGCTTTTATCTGAATTAATTGGTAAGAAAAACTGGCAGCAAGTACTGGTTTTTGTGAACATGAAAGAAACAGCTGATGAGCTTGTTAAAGAGCTTAATCTTGATGGTATCCCTGCTGTTGTTTGTCATGGTGATAAGACGCAAGGTAACCGTCGCCGCGCATTACGTGAATTTAAAGAAGGCAAAGTTCGCGTACTAGTAGCAACCGAAGTGGCTGCGCGTGGTATTGATATTGAAGGCTTGCCGCGTGTTATTAATATCGATTTACCATGGCTTGCAGAAGACTATGTTCACCGTATTGGCCGCACTGGTCGTGCAGGAAAACCAGGTGAGGCTATCTCATTTGTTAGTCGTGAAGAAGAAAATACTTTATTCGATATTGAAAAGCTGATTGGCCAACGCATTAAACGAATCGTATTGCCTGGTTACGAAGTAAGTAACCGTGATGTATTAATTGAGAAAATAGTTAAAAAGCCATCGCATTTACGCCGTAGTCGTACAAACAAGCCATCAGGCCAAGCTACAGGTGAGGCCCGCGCAAAGAACCGTTCGCGTATTGCAAATGTGCGTAAATCATTAAAAGGCAATAAGTTAAGTCTTAAAAAATAATTTAGTTATAAAAAAGCCCCATCACTTTGAAAGGTGATGGGGCTTTTTTTTACTCTGAAATTAATACAAAAGGCGTGTTTTGTTAATTTTTGGCTGTCGAAATGTAGAATTAGGTTAACAAATGTACCTCACTGAATTACAATCGCTTTGAAATCAGTTAAATAGCGTTTTTAACGCATCAGTCTCTAAATGGATGTTTATGCAGTACTTAAAAAGAATAATAAATCAAATCATCGCCCCTACCTGTTTATTTAGTGTTATCAGCATGCCTTTTTACACACATGCATTTGATAAAGCAGAATTTTCGCTTGCCCATATTAAAGAGTCTATTAGTGTTGATGGTGTGATGGATGAGCCTCACTGGAAATATGCGACAAAAGTGCCTTTGAAATATCAAAATGAACCGACCGAAAAAGGCACACCACTTGTTCAAACTGATGCGTTTATATACGAAGATGGTAAATACTTATATGTTGGGTTTATTGCAAAAGACAATGACCCTTCACAAATTCGCGCCGCTCTTCGTGATCGCGATACTCTTTGGCAAGACGATAATGTTGCCTTGATGATAGATACTTTCAATGATGAACGTACCGGCTATGAGTTTTACGTAAACCCCCTTGGTGCGCAAGGCGATATGCGCATGACTGATATTGATGATTGGGTGGAAGACCCATCATGGGATGCTATTTGGGATAGTGCAGGGCAAATAACTGACGATGGGTATGTGGTTGAAATGCGTATTCCATTCACAGCACTTCGGTTTCCAAAAGACCAAACGGAGTTAACGTGGAGCTTTGCAGTTTGGCGAAACTACCCGCGTGATGTGTATTATCAGATGTCGAATGTTGGCTTTGACCGAGATGTAAAATGTAGTTTTTGTCAGTTTGATAAACTTACTGGTTTTGCCAACATGACTGAAAGCCAAAACATTCAGCTTACACCAACTTTAACGGCGCTTCGTCATGATACCAAAGACACAGTGCCAGGTGATTGGCAAAATGGTGATATTGATACTGAAGCAGGGTTAGATTTACGTTGGGGGGTGACTCAAGATGCGGTAATTAACGCCACTATTAACCCTGATTTTTCTCAAGTAGAAGCAGACTCTTTAGAGCTTGATGTAAATACAACTTACTCGATTTATTATGCTGAAAAGCGTCCATTCTTTTTAGATGGTGCGTCTTATTTTAATACAAGCCAACTAGAGCTTTTATATACGCGAATGATTGCTGAACCTGATGTCGGTTTGAAGTTAACAGGCAAAACCGGCGCACACAGTTATGGCTTTATGTACGCTGACGATCAGAATACCAGTGTATTGTTACCGACTAATCAAGGTTCAGGTTTTGCGAATTTGGCGGATAAAACGCAAGCTGTGGCAGGGCGTTATCAATTTGATATAGGCCAAAAAGGGACGATTGGCGTAATGAGCACCCACCGCGAAAATGATGATTACCATAATACGGTATTATCGATAGATGGGAGTTATTGGTTTAACCAGTCAGATAGTTTGCAGTATCAAGTAGCAACGACAGACACTACGAATGCAGACTTTTTAGTAGACTATTACGGGGTTGATAAAAATCAATCGGATCAAGCTTATGCCATTGAGTTTACAAGAACTAAACGTGATTATGAGCTGTATGCGAGCTACGAAAATATCGGCGAGGAGTATCGTTCAGATCTCGGTTATCAGGCGAAAGTCGATTATGAAAAAATTGAACTAGGCGGTGGGCAAACTTGGTATCGCAATGCTGATGATGCTATTACTGAGTATAGCTATAACGCCGAGTGGGATAAAACGTGGGCACAAAATGGTGACCTACTTGAAGAAGAGTATGATGGCTATTTTACTTTTAAAGGTAAGATGCAGTCGCAAACCGAAATTGGTTTTATTCATCGTAATGAGTTTTATGCCGGTGAGTTCTTTAATCAGAACATAGGTTATATCTACGGCGGTTTTAGGCCCATTCGGGATGTTCGTTTCTTATTGTATGCTCAATATGGCAGCAAAATTGACTACAGTAATGCAGCTCTAGGTACTATGGTGCGAATTGAACCTGAAATGACATGGGATATTAACGATCATTGGCAAGTGCAACTTGAGCATAGTTATAGCTACCTAGATAACGAACAAAATGAACGTGTTTATACGGCGAACTTAACCGATTTACGCGTTTATTATAAATTTAATATGCGCTCAATGTTAAAGCTTGTTTTGCAGTTTGAAGATGTTGATCGAAATAATGAAGCTTATCGGTTTGATGTAAGCCAAACTAACCGTGATTATGGCAGTCAGTTAGTGTATTCATACAAAATTAACTCACAGACGCTGTTTTACTTAGGTTATTCAGACAAAGGTTATCAAGACGATTCGTTGCAAGGTGTTGAGCGCGATCAACGTACATTTTTTACCAAGCTAAGCTATGCATGGCAGCTTTGATAAATTTAAAATTGGTCAGCTTAGTGCTGACCAATTTCTTCTTTTATTTTGTTTCTTACCACAGGCTCTAAACTCTTTAGTCCCCATTGTTTTCCAATTTCAACAGCATCATCTATTGGCTTTTTCAAAGTGACACCATGATAGAGCGCAACTAGCGCGCCTACACGATTACTACTGGCGCAATGAACTAAGGTAGTATGCTGAGATTGATGATCCAACAAGTTGTGTAATTTGGTCGCATTTTCTAGGGTGATGTCGGCTTTTGATTGCACTGGAATAGGGTAGTAGTTTAACCCTAATCCTTTAACTACCTCTTGCTCTGACCAACTCGTTTCATTGTCGCCGCGTAAATTGATAATGGTATCAACCCCCAGCGCTTTTAATTTTGCAAAGTCTGATTGGCTCGGTTGACCTGATGTATAAACGTGTTCAGATTGGGCATGTAAATTTAAAATATCGAGTTGTATGCTGGTTGCTTGCTCAGCTAGTGCTGTAAATGATAATAAGACTATTAACATTGTTTTTATGAGTTTATTGATCATCTTTCTATTCCATTATTGTTTTGTGTAAACGGTTTTACCGCGACTGATAGTGTATAAAATTTGCAGTTTATGTAGGTTTTCTGGCTCAATTTTAAGTGGGTTTTTATCCAAAATGATTAAATCAGCTTGCATCCCCTGTTTTAATTGCCCTTTTGATGCTTCTTCAAAATGTTGATACGCAGGCCGAGTGGTCATTGCTTGTAGTGCAGTATAAACAGAGACGCGTTGGTCTGGGCCAAGTACTTGGTTAGTGCGTGTTGTGCGATTAACTGTCGCATCGAGAACGCGCATCGCATTTGGCAATGCTACTGGTGCATCGTGATGGGTACTAAACATCAACCCTTGCTCTTTGACCGCATTGGTTGGTGAAATATAATCAGCACGCGGATGGCCAAGTACCGAATCTACATGCCAATCGCCCCAATAAAAGGTATGCATTGGGAAGAGCGACGGAAAAATACCTAATTCTTTAAGGCGATTTACCTGCTCTTGACGAATTGTTTGACCATGAATCAGCACCGGGCGGCGGTCTTTTTTCCCTAATTTATTGTTGGCATTTTCAACAGCATCTAAAAATTGTTCAATTGCGGCATCTCCATTGGCATGGGTCATAACCTGCCAGCCATTAGCAAAGGCAGTCTCAACATATTCAAATGCTTGTTCATCATTAAAGGTAGGATAACCTAAATAGCCAGCTTCTTGACCTTCAGGTGCTTTAAGGTAGGGGGCTGATAACCAGGCTGTTTTACCCTGTGGAGAGCCATCAAAATTAAGTTTTACACCACCAATCCGAAACTGATTCGTGTAGCTTTTACTATTATAGGCTGAGTCCATAAAGCTGCTGCTGGTGGCCATATCGGCATATGCAACCACATCAATCACAAATTTATTCGCTTTTGAAGCTCTTACCATTGAATCATAGGCTTCTTGAGTTGCTCGGCCCTCTTGTGCTGTGGTGTAGCCGTATTTTGTATAGAGTTTTTGTCCTTCTTGTAGCATTAAATCTTGTAACTCAGGACCAAAAGACTTCATGAGTTTAAACAGTAAACCAAAGTGCGCATTTTCTTCGAGCACCCCATTGGGTTCTTGTGAGTTCGCCATACGACGAATTAGCCCGCCTTTAGGGTTTTCTGAGTTTTCGTCGATGCCCGCCATGGCTAAGGCTTTACTGTTTGCGACACTTAAGTGACCCGAGGTATGAATGATAATGACTGGCTTTTCGGTGCTAACGCGGTCTAAGTCCATTTTAGTCGGGTATCTATCAAGCTCAGCATCATCGTAACCAAACCCTAATATAGCACCGGTTTTTTCGATAAATGTTGTGTAATCAGGGTTAAGCTGTGCGGCTGTAAGAATATTAACGATTTGCTCAACACTGTTGGCATCACCATCAGGGCTCGGTAATAAATTGGCTACCATAGCCTGTAACCCAACACCATAGACATGGCTATGGCCATCAACAAAGCCCGGCATTAAGGTTTTACCTTGTAGATCAACTAGCTTTGTTTTGCCAAACTTATGCTCAAGTGCTTTACTTTTATCACCAACAAAGATGATTTTGTCGCCTTGCGTTGCAATTGCTTGTGCGTACTTTGGTTCATCACTTGTCATGGTGAGAATATCGCCACCGTAATAAATAGCATCTGCTACGCTAACTTGGAGTGGTAGTGTTTTAGCTGTTTGTTCTGGGGCTTTATCACAGGCCGTTAAAGCGAGTAATGAACAGGCAAGTGCGAGGTGATGTTTCATATATCTTCCATGTATATTAGCTAATAATTATGTCGTTGAGTAATATAAGAATATAGTCTGTTTAAAAATTTTTTCTTTTAAAAATGGACTTAAATTTCATTAAAGTATAAGACAATTGCAGCACCATCTAGGCTGCTACCGTTATGGATGTTGATGCCAATACCAAAATTGTTGAACCAAGACGTCCAGCGCTGTGCATCCCATAAAAAGCCTATACCATACTCATAAAAATGATCAGTTCCGAATGCAACTCGACTATCATCACCTAAGTCGATACGTTGTCCTTTGATATAAAATGCTTGCTCAAATGGTCCAATCTTAAACATGTTAAACGTTGCTTTAATACCATTTAGTGTTCGCCAAGTTTCAGGGGCTGCATTATGTATACCGTCAGGGTGAGATAGTGCCCAGCCATAGTAATAATTAAAGTTAAGCTTATATTCGTAATAGCCCCAATATCTAGGCAGGCGATAAATCATGGTTGCATTAGGGTTTAACACCAGTGCATTGCTATTAAGATTGGTGTAAAGGTTATCAGTTAAAGGCTTTAAATTACGCCTAGACTCGGGAGAGTTGTAGTCGTAATCATTGTTGTAATGTAAGTAGTGAGTATTCAAACCAAATTGATATGACCACTTAGAGCCAAGAGCTTTTTCTGCGTTAAAGCCGAGCATCCCGTTATACACAGTTTCAGAAATATAGTCGTCAGCTACATTATCAAACAGCGAAATGAAATCTGATTGATTTAGGTAGCTGATCCGACTTACTACATTAATGTTGTGTTGGTAGATAGGGTTATTTACCTGCCATTTAAGCGGAATGCTGTAGAGTTTTAACTTCTTTCTCAGTGCTATGCTGTCTTCTTCATTGACAGTATTTTGTGGGTTAAATATGGTTTGAGGATCAAAATCACCAAATCCTAAAGTAATGCTGTCACCATCAGTTAAAACCAATGAGGTGGCAAATGCTGATTCAAGTTGTTTCGTTGGATTTGCATCACTGTATGAGCAGTAGATCAAAGCCCACACTGTGCACAGAGTAAAAACCTTTTTAATACGGTTATTCATCAAAACTTTAAATCTCATATAAAAGCATTGTAAATTCAGTGGCATGAATCTTGTTGTGTTGGTACCTAATTGGTATCCATATCATATAAAACCCCTCCCTCGGAACTAGTAACAAAGGGTGTCGGAATTTTCACAAACTCACCTTGAATCAGAATTTTCTCATTCGAACTCGTAATATTTTAATCTAATGTAAATGGTATGTACAAAGTGGATGTTCGTAATTAACAGTGGATACGTTGCAATTAGATTCAATCTGTTCAAGAGGTCCCACTTTGAATGCTTCATATTTTAATGCTAGTTCAAAAGGCTTTGTTTTTAAGCTTGCTACATTCATCCTATTTGCTGGTTCTTTATTTTGCAGTCAACAGGGCAAAGCTGAGCAAACAGGCTGGTTTTTATCAGGACAAATAGGTTCAGCTTCAACAGACCTCAGCAAAAAAAAACTAACGTCATCATTAATTGAACAAGGAGCCATAATTAACTCTGTGTCGATTAAGGACTCAGATACAGGTTATCAAGCTGCAATTGGTTATAAATTCAATTCGTTCTACTCACTGCAAGTTGGTTATGTAGATTTTGGCGAAAGACATTTCAGCTTTACTGGTGAAGTCACCAACATAGACAGCTTACACAGTACCATGGAACAAATTTACCCAGAATCAGCAAAGGGGCCGCAAATATCACTTTTAGCATCGTGGCCTGTTACCAAAGAGATATCACTGACTGGTAAGTTGGGGTATTTAGATTGGCAACAAGATTACCAATACCAAATAGACTCTTCACAGCTATTTAATGCAAAACGAAGTGGCAACAGTGTCACCTTTGGCATTGAAGCAAGTATTGCTGTTTTTAAAAGTACTCAAGTTTTTATTAGTTACGACCACGCAGCGCTGGATGCAACTGATGCTTCGATGCTCTCTATTGGCGCAAGATATTACTTCGACTAACTCATTATCGATGTGCGCAAGGGGCGTACATTTTAAATTATCTCAAGGAATAGCTGAGAATCTGAGTAAATCATTTTGATGATATTACTCACAGCTTGAAGTTTCTACAGGAACACTACGTCATGCTATCAACAATTATTAAATACCTATACCTAATAGCGCTTATTGCGCCTATGTCTATATTGGCTATGCCAATAACAATCATTGCACCGAACGAGACTTTCACACTCGATGTTGAGCCAAGTGACAGCATTGATACGGTAAAAGGCCTTGTTGAGCAGCAGACGAGTATCGAGCAAGCTCGGCAAATTATCACCTTTAATGGTCAAACATTAGAAAATGGTCGGTCATTGTCTGATTATAATGTGCAAAAAAATTCAACATTAAATGTAACTAAATCGAATGTAGCGCCTAGCTTGAGTGTTAGCGCCTGGGAATCATTAGGCAGTACTAGGTTTGCTGGGTCATCTAACAGTGGGAACCATTCAAGAATTAGACTGGATGCTAACGATGTGCCATGGGTAATTTTCGCTGATACATCAGAGCATAATGGTAGCGTCATGAAGTTCAATGGCACAGATTGGGAATATGTTGGAAATAAAAATATTGCAAATGGTGACATTTATTACACAGATATCATTTTTGATAGTAATAATACCCCATACATTTCTTTTGCAGATGAAGGTAACTCAGGCAGGTTAAGAGTGTTGAGTTTTAATGGGAGTAATTGGAATGATGTAGGCTCACTTATATCGAGCGGCTTAGGTTTTTACTCTAATTTAGCATTTGATAATAATGGTGTTTTACATGTTGTTTATAATGATAGTAACTTCAGCAATAAAGCTGTTTTAAAAAAGTATAATGGTGCTAATTGGGTAAGGGTGGGTGTTGAAGGGTTTTCACTAGCAAAAGCAGCCTACACTGATCTTGCTTTTGATAGTACAAATACGCCTTACGTTTCATTTAGAGACTTTTCTTTAGATTCCACTAGTGCTTCAGTTATGTCGTTTGATGGCTCATCTTGGGGATATGTCGGCAAAGCCGGTGTTTCAAATGTCGAAGGAAATTACACGAATATAGCAATTGACAGCAAGGACAATATATTATTGAGCACTAAAACCGAAATTAGCCGACTTACAAAGAGACTTTCACTTTATAAATTTGATGGTACAAGCTGGACTATACTCCACGAAGATATCACTGGTGACGCAGTATTTTCTCCCGACTTTGTATTGGGAAAGAACGATATACCCTTTATATTTGTTACAGACTATGGAGTTGATCCAAACAGAGGGAGTGTCGTAACTTATCAAAATAACTCTTGGCAGTTTGTTGGAGCTAGGGGATTTAGCGAAGCTTTCACTGACTTTAATCGTATAGCTCTTGATAGCCAAAACACACCTTATGTTTTTTATGCCGATGGTAATTCATTGGCACAAGGCACGGTAAAAAAATATACTTCAACATCTTTCTCTGATTCTTCTCAATCTATTAATCAAGGGATATCAATAGGAAACCCGTTTCAAGATGTAAAAGTTTCTGATAATGATGATGATAATGTTCTACTTACAATTTCACTTTCGGATACTGTCGCAGGTGACTTTTCAGGTAGTGCTAGTGGAAATGCAGTGTATAGCTATGATGCAAATTCAGGTGTATTAACAATATCTGGAAGTGCCAGTGATGTAAATGCCACTATTGATAACTTAACCTTTTCTCTGGACAGTAACTACATTGGTGAATTTACATTCACCACCGAACTTACTGATGGCACTGAAAGTGTAACGCCTGTCCTTTTAACTTATTCAGTAAATGCAATAAACCAAGCTCCTTCTATTGCGATTAATACAGGACTTCCAATTAATGAAGGCGATTCAAAAGTTATTACTAATAGTATGTTATCTGCAAAAGATAGTGATGACTCTGGGACAGGGTTAACATATACGCTTAAATCAGTACCTACGAATGGTAGTTTGTTTGTCGATGCTAATGATAATGGTAGTTTAGACTCAGGTGAGGGACTTGCTGTGAATGGCACGTTTACCCAGCAAACACTTGATGATTCAAAGCTTTATTATAAGCATGATGGTAGTGAAACTACGTCAGATAGTTTTAATTTTGACTTAGCTGATGGAGGAGAAGACTCTGTCGAACCAATTACAAATCAAGTCTTTAGTATCACAGTCATCCCAGTTAATGATCTACCCGTCATTGAATCTGAACCTGTTAAAGTTGTGCAAGTTGGTCAGTTATATACATATAAAATTATAGCCACTGATGCAGACAATGATGCGATAACGATTATCGTTTCTTTCGGCGATACATTTCCTAGTTGGCTCTCTTATAGTGCCGTAACGAGAACTATAACAGGTCTCCCAGAACAAACGGATATTGGCACTTACCCTATCACGATTCATGTACTTGAAAATGGAGTTGAAAAACTTAAACAAGAATATTCTTTAAGTGTAACTCGCAAGAACGAGGCGCCTGTTATTACTTCCTCTGCACAGGTATGGGCAACTGAAGACACTGAATATTTATATTCAGTTAAGGCAAGTGATGCGGATATAGGTGATACCCTTACATTTAGTGCAATTGGTTTACCTAGTTGGCTAACAATTGATTCAAAAACTGGCGTTTTATCAGGCACACCAACAAATGATGATGTTGGCACGCATTATGTTGCCGTTGTTGTAGCAGATTCTTTAAATGCATCGGACAGACAGGATTTTGTTATTAATGTTGCTAATGTTAATGATAAACCAACTATCACATCTACTCCTGTCGCAACAGCAACAGAGGGCGAGCTCTATAGTTATAAGTTTACTGCAGTAGATGTTGATCCTGGTGATTCGATCACATACTCAGGTTTAAATCTGCCTTCTTGGTTAACCTTTAATAGTGTCAGCCAAGTCTTAAGTGGTACTCCCACAAACGAAAATGTTGGGAAACATGCGATTACCTTGCTTGCTGTTGATTCAAAGAATGAAGCAAGTACTCAGAAATTTACGCTGACAGTTTTGAATGTTAATGATGCGCCTGTCAGCCAAAATGATACAGCTAGTGTTGATGAAGATAACATTGTTGCGATAAATGTCTTAGAGAATGACACTGATGTCGATAGTCAACTGAACCCTGCTAGTGTGATGGTTGTGACACCCCCAGAGCATGGTAAAACGAGTCTAAATACAGCAACGGGGGTAATTACCTATACCCCGAATAAGGACTACAACGGCAAAGATAGTTTTACTTATACTGTAGAGGATATGGAAGCCAGTCGTTCGAATACTTCAATTGTCTCGATAACTATCAATGCAGTGAATGATGCTCCGATTGCTCTAGGTGATGAGATCACAACAGACGAAGACATGGCGGTCGAAATCGATGTGGTGGCAAACGATAAAGATATTGATAGTAATGATGCAATTGATCTATCAACTCTCGAAGTCGTTACATTGCCTGAAAATGGGGATGCCAAAGTAAGTAATGAACTGATTATATATACACCAAAAGCCAACTTTAGTGGCAGCGATTCGTTTACATATCGTATTGCTGATAAAGCAGGGGCATTTTCTAAAAGTGCCACTGTGCTGATCACTATTGGTGAGATTAATGACGCACCTGTTGCAAGCGCTGATACGTTTGAGTTAAACGAAGATATCCCTACGATACTTTCTATTTTAGATAATGACGTCGATGTTGACAGTGAGTTATTGGTAAAAAATGTAACAGTTACAAAAGATCCAAGTCATGGTGTTTTAAATATTGATAGTGAATCAGGACAAATCACCTACACGCCACAAAGTAACTATTTTGGTAGTGATGGCTTTAGCTATGCGGTTAAAGATGAACAATCTCTTATGTCAAATATTGCACCTGTTAACTTAACTATTAAAAGCATAAACGATGCTCCAATAGCTAACAATGATACAGCCGTGATTTTGGAAGACACACTTCATAATATCAATGTGTTAGGAAACGATTCTGATGTTGATGGTAGTCTAGATGAAAGCAGTATTGAAATTGTGAACGCCCCACTTCAAGGTATTGCTATCGCGTCTCAGGGAGTTATAAGTTACACACCTAATGCCAATAGCAATGGCGAGGATACGTTTACCTATCGGGTAAAAGATGATCTAGGTGAATGGTCAAACGCAGCGCGCGTGTCATTAACAGTCACACCTGTAAATGATGCACCGTTAGCTAACAATGATACTGTGCAAATAAATGAAGATGAATCAATAGTGATAAATGTGATTATCAATGATGATGACGTAGATGGCAGCATTGATGTTTCTTCACTGCAAATCGTGGATTCTCCTTCTTTCGGGCAGGTTGTGAACAATGCAGATGGTACGTTTGCATATACACCTACTAGTAACTATGTAGGAATCGATTCATTCAGTTATACCCTTTTTGATAACGAAGGTGCTAAATCCAATATTGCTTCAGTGACTATTACCATCTTGTCTGTAAATGATGCGCCTGTTATTGAATCGGCAGCGTTAACTTCTGCGACACAAGATGAGTTTTATAGTTATACATTAGTTATCAATGATGTAGACAGTGCTGATAGCTATAAGTTGAGCGCCCCAGAACTGCCAGGTTGGCTTAATTTTAATCTTGCAACAGGTGAGCTAAGTGGTACACCCACTAATGATGATGTGGGCACTCATGCTGTTACTTTATTAGTAACTGATGCTGAAGGGTTAACTGATACACAAACCTTTGTTATCACAGTTGCCGATGTTAACGATGAAGCAACCGGTGGTATTAGTATCAGTGGCGAGGCTAAACAAGGCCAAACCCTGCGTGTTGAGTCAACCATTGAAGACCCTGATGGCGTAGGTGAATTTACCTATCAATGGATGCGCAATGGGGTATTAATTTCAGGTGCAACACTATCGGAGTACATGCTAACCGATGCTGATATCGGCGCGACGATAACGGTTGTAGTAACCTATGTTGATGGCAACGGTAATACTGAGACCTTTACATCGGGTGCAACCAGCCCTGTTATTATTGCAAACACTGCGCCTGTGGCTAACGGTGAACAACTTAGCACAAATGAAGACGAGAGCATCACCTTTACACTCAGCTATTTTGATGACAATGGCGATGATCTGACATTCAACCTAGTGACACCGGTTAGTAATGGTACGTTAACGATGGATGCTAATAGTTTCACGTACCAGCCTAATGCTGACTTTTACGGTACTGACAGTTTTAGTTATCAAGTATCAGATGGAAAAGTAAGTTCAGAGCTTGCCACCGTTACTATCATAGTAAATCCAGTAAGTGATGCACCTATCTCTGTGCCGGATAGCTTTACGATTAATACTGACTTAAATGAGTTTGTGATTTTAGACGTGCTGGCAAATGATCGTGATGCAGATGGCGATGAGTTAACTATTCTAAATGCTACAGCCAGTGCAGGTGTTGTCCGGATTGTTGATAATAAGCTTGAGTATCTCGCACCTGTTGGAATGACTGGTGAAGTTGTAATCACTTATCAAATTAGAGATAGCAGTGGTGAAATAACCGAAGTGACTTTAGTTGTTTCGTTAGTCTCAACATCACAGAACATTACAATTACAGCGCCAGATGACAGAACAATTGCATCTGAGGGCTTATTCACAAAAGTAAACATGGGAACGGCGATTGCACTTGATTCTTTAGGTAACCCAGTGCGAGTAACAGCTAGCTCTAAAGGATTTTTTGCATCAGGTACCCATACCGTTGTGTGGACTGCTGGTGAAGGCAGTGACCAAGTCTCGGCAACACAGCTGATCCATGTTGTACCCCAAGTCAACTTTAGTAAAGACCAAACAGCTACAGAAGGGACAACAGTGACGATTAAAGCCATTCTCAATGGTGATGCAGTAAGTTACCCTGTTATTGTTCCATACTCAGTGTCAGGCGATGCAACACAAGGGCTTGACCATGATTTAGTGGATGGAGAGTTTGTCTTTAACAAAGGACAGCGAGAGGCGCAACTTGTTGTAAATTTAGCACAAGATGAGTATGAAGAAGGCAGCGAAACAGTCGTAGTTAGCCTGTCTGATCCACAAAGTGCTGTAATTGGTCCTTTAGGTACACATACATTGACAATTGCAGAGGGTAATGTCGCACCAAGCGTACAATTATTTGCAAGTCAAAACGGCCTTACTAGTCGAATAATAGATAAGCATGCCGGTGAAGTGACGATTAGTGCATTAGTGATCGATGCAAACTTAGCTGATACCCATAGTTATGATTGGAGTGTGTCGAGCGACAGTATTATAGATATCGATCAGATTGACGATCAATTTAGCTTTGACCCTAGCAATGTGGAAAATGGTACTTATCAATTTACCATTGTTGCCAGTGATGGTGATAAAACAGGCTCAATGAAATTAGAATTAACAATTTTAGAGTCTGCACCGTTACTCACTTCAGAAGATACCGATTTTGACGGTATTAGTGATCTACAAGAAGGTTATGGTGACAGTGATAATGACGGTATTCCTGATTATATCGATTCAGTCTCTTTGGCGAAAAATGTGTTGCAAGAGAAGTTCAACGAAAGTGAGTTTTTCTTAATGGAAACAGAGCCAGGCTTGCAGCTTAGCCTAGGACATGTTGCCTTTGTTGCACATGGTACGCAAACGGGAATTACTGGGGAAGAAGTTGAGCAATTCGCAAGTAACAGTCAAAACAACGTTGTTGATGCAAGCTTTAACTATGAAAATGGTGTATTTGACTTCAATGTGACTGATATACCAGTGCCAGGGCAATCTGTGAGTATTGTTATGGCGCAATTTTCTCCGGTTCCGAGCAATGCGGTTTATCGCAAGTTGATGCCTACAGGTTGGACTGAGTTTGTCGTAGATAGTAAGAATAGTATCGCTTCAGCACCGGGTGTTGAAGGGTTCTGCCCACCACCTCGTGATGCACAATATGAAGAAGGCTTAAAAGAAGGCTACTGGTGTGTGCAATTGACTATCGAAGATGGTGGTCCTAATGATGCGGATGGACTAGTCAATCGTGCAATCGAAGACCCAAGTGGTTTAGCAACGTTAGCCGGCACAAATACTAAACCTGATGCGCAAAACGATACTGTTGTGGTTAAACGTAATACAGCTGCTTATCTTGATGTGTTATCAAATGATAGTGATGCTGATGGTGACTCATTGACATTAACATCTGCCTCAGTTGATATTGGCCAAGTTAGTATTGCTAATAATCAATTGTATTTCACTCCACAAGCAGAGCATCTAGGAACGGCAAGCATTACCTATGCAATCTCTGATGGTCAAGGTGGTTCAAGCTACGCTAAGGTAAATGTTGATGTTGTTGAAAATAAAGCACCAAGTATTTCTCTCATCGTGGATGTAAGCACTGAGGATCAAAACCCAGTAACTGTAGACGTTTTAGCAAATGTGTCAGATGAAGATAATAATTCATTCATTATTATTTTCGCATCGGCAAATAATGGTACGGTCATTATCAATACTGATAACACCTTAACCTATACACCAAACGTTGGTTTTGAAGGGATCGATACGGTGACATTTACAGTATCAGACGGTGATGGTGGTACTGTTGAGGGGCAATTTAATGTTTTAGTGAACTCTAAAAAACGGGTAACTGTTGAGAGTAAAACACGTGGAGGTTCATTGCCTCTAGGTTTAATTGTTTACCTCTTCTTCTATACGCTTTATAGACGTTACTCGCAAAAAGTACGCCGTTAAAAAATAAAAAAGCCAAGCATTAGCTTGGCTTTTTTCATCTCTTTGATGAGATTAAGGTTGATAGTAAATCGGTGATTCAGGGCCAACAGGGAAGCCCAGTACAAATACCCATAAGTAGAATAACGCCACCCAACCAACAAAGAAGATCATACTGTATGGAAGCATGGTCGCAACCAATGTACCAATACCCATGTCTTTCTTATACTTAGTTGCAACAGCCAGTATCAAGCCAAAATAGCTCATCATTGGTGTAATAAGGTTAGTAACCGAGTCACCAATTCGATACGCCGCTTGAATAGTTTCTGGCGCGTAGCCAATTAGCATTAACATTGGCACGAAGATAGGTGCAGTTACAGCCCACTGCGCTGAAGAAGATCCCAAACTTAAGTTTACCAATGCACACATTAAAATGAATAGCACGAATACTTCTGGACCTGTTAGGTTTAGAGCTTGTAACAGAGCAGCGCCGTTAATCGCTAAAATTGTGCCTAGGTTAGTCCATTTAAAAAAGGCAACGAACTGCGCGGCAAAGAAAACCAGCACAATGTACATCCCCATCGAGCTCATACTTTTACTCATGGCATCAATGACATCTTTATCGTTTTTCATGGTGCCAACGACACGGCCGTAAACAAAGCCCGGGATACCAAAAGTCACAAAGATAAATACCACAATGCCTTTTAAAAATGGCGAGTGTGCAACAAGGCCTGTTTCTGGATTACGCAAAATGCCGTCTTCAGGAACAATTGTCCAAGCAAGTAATAATGATACCACTAACAGTGACACACCCGCCCACTTAAGGCCTGACTTTTCTTTATCGGTTAAACCTGCAATGTCATTTTTAGGTAAATCATTGCTTGCTTCATCTGGGTTGTATTTGCCAAGGCGTGGCTCAACGATTTTCTCGGTAACGAACGTGCCTAAAATGGCAATTAAAAATACTGAGATCATCATGAAATACCAGTTTGCTTCAGCGCCAACTTGGTAATTTGGATCAATCATTTGTGCTGCAGGTGTAGTAATACCAGCAAGAAGAGGGTCAATGGTGCCTAGCAATAGGTTGGCACTGTAACCGCCTGAAACACCTGCAAATGCTGCAGCAAGGCCCGCAAGTGGGTGGCGACCAAGGCTGTGAAATATCATGGCTGCTAGTGGAATCAGTACGACATAACCAAGCTCTGATGCTGTATTTGATAAAATCGCAGCAAATACCACCATGAAAGTAACTAGGCGTTTAGATGCGCCCATTACCATGCCTCGCATAGCTGCAGAAAGTAAACCTGAGTGCTCTGCAACACTCACACCTAATAAAGCAACCAGTACTGTGCCAAGTGGTGCAAAGCTTGTAAAGTTTGTAACAAGGCCAGTGACGATACGCTGCAGGCCTTCGGCACTGAGCAGGCTGACAACTTCAATAACACCATCGGGGTCGCGTCCAGCAGCGCCTTCTGGACGTGGGTCGATGGCACTTAAACCATACCAATCGGCAATGCCACTAAATACAATAATGGCAACACAAAACATTGCAAATAATGTGATTGGGTGGGGGAGCATATTACCCAAAAATTCAACGGTGGCTAAAAATCGGTTAAACAACCCATTATTGCCACCCTCATGGGTGTTGTGAGAGTTTATAGTTTTTGACATGTCCAGTTCTCGTTATTTCAAAATGGCGCTAACCTAGCATTTTTTACCGGACAGATCATGTTTTAGCGGTGGGAAATCTAATAGGTACGTTCCAATACGCCCTTATATAGCAAGGGATAGCGGCGCAAACGCTTACCAATGTAATCATCGGCTAAAATTTGCGCACAGATTTGCTCTACATCATTCGTTGCTTCAAACACCCAATCAAAACGCTCAATAGCAAGTAAAAAACCTCGTTTAAGAAACTGTTGCTCACGATAGTAGCTAAGATTGTCGCGAATAATATCTAGCTTACTTGGGTCATTTTTTAATTCATTAATAACCTGATTGATAAATGCAACTTGCTGCTTGGATTCAGCTTTTACCCGTCGTTTCATTACTTATTTATAGTTCCTGCTCTGCGATATAAAGCACTTTCTTCATAAAGTCTTCTTTGTTTTTTTCGTGTTGATAGTCAAGGTGATAGGTATTATGAAAACCAAAGCGTAGTAATACACCACTGCCTTTTAGATAGACTGTATATCCATCGATATCAGAAAAAGCGCAAATACCTTCGTAAAGCTTTCCATCTTCATGGTCTTCACCGTGTTGAATGATTTTTTCATACACAGAAAGAATTAATTTACCGTCTAGTTCATTTTTCATGATGACTCCTTTTTAATGTAGTACGTTTCATATCTATAAAAAGTTTAGTGCTATTTTTAATGTTTTGAGTGTTTCTATGGCTTAGTTTGCGATAAATCATTAAATCTGCATTTAGCCAGCAGATGTCGAAAATTTACAATATTTTGTCTTACCTTAAACTTAAAATTGGTTTTATTTGAGGGACGCACAATGAGTTATAAATTAATACTACTGATACTACAAACAGGCTTGTTGCTTGTAAGCCAAAGCATATCAGCAAATACAGCCCCCCTTGTTTTAGAAAATGAAACAGGGAAAATAGTCAAACTTGAAAGCTACTTAGGAAAAAAACCAGTTTACTTAAAGTTTTGGGCTACTTGGTGCAAGCCATGTATGGAGCAGATGCCGCATTTTCAGCATGCTTACGAACAGTATGGCGATAAAATTCAATTTGTAGCAATTAATATCGACCTCAATGATGATGCACACGCTGTTGCTAAAGTTAAAGAGCGTTTTTCACTTAGCATGCCATTATTTACCGATCATACAGGCCGGGTTGCTAAACATTATGAATTTATGGGCACCCCTTTTCATGTGTTAATTGATAGCGATGAAAAGGTTATTTTTCAAGGCCACGAAGCTGATAAACCGCTTGATAACACGTTACGCTTGTTGTCACACAATGGCAAAGTTGAAAAAGCGCGATTACTAGGTGAAAAGCAAGGTAAAGCGGCTCCTTTGGTTATTCCGAATAAAGGCAAAAAAGCAGTACTATTCACCGCAACATGGTGCGACTGGTACTTAGCTGACACTCGTCCTGCAATGGCAAAGCAGTGTGAATTAGCGCAGCAACATGTTAATCAGTTGGCAAAGCAAGGAATTGATGTCGAGGTTAAAGTGAGTCAGTTATGGACAGATCAAAGTGCAGTGCAAGAATATGTTGATAAATTCTCTGTAACCATGCCTGTTTCAATCGATTATGGAAATGAGTTATTTATCGAAAATGGCATTAATTCGGTACCAAGTTTACTTCTTTACAACGATGGAAAATTAGTCTCAACACAGGCTAAATTTTAATAAAAACCGTGTGATTTTGCTTTGTAATTATGCAAATTTAGCCTATGCTCAAGGCTCATTACACAGTGAGCCTAGAGCATGATAGATAAGGCATTATTAGCAAAAACACGCGAGTTATCTGACCGATTAATCGCACTGCAAACACCCATTCGTATCCTTGATGCGATCAACTGGGATAAACAAATCAAAGAAGAGTTTTTTAAGCATAAATGCCAGAAAAACCCAACAGTTGATCAAGCCTATTACCAACAGCGTGACCTTGGTTTTGTACCAAGCGAACTGCGCCGTGCGTTTTCTGATTTAAATCGCGATATCATCAGCCAATTAGGGCAACTAAACCCTATTGCGCAATACATGAGCAAGATGTGTACTGAATATAAAACCGTACTTAGTATGATTGAGTATCGTGGTACCCCTGAATTTCATGATCTGTCTGTAGAGCTGTTCGGTCATCCTAAAGATTTATTCCATGCTGGAGAGCCGTCACTTTCAGAGCTTGCAACTATGCTTGAGCAGCCACTAAAGAGTATGCTTGATGCCGATATCTTGCCTGATGATCCAAAAAATATAGATGCAGAAGACGCGGTGAAAATTTTAGCATCACAAGTGGCTCAAACGATGCCGGGCATCGATGTTGAGGTTATTCTGAGCGACGGTATTGTTAGTGACGCCGCAGCCGGTGCAAATAATATTAAACTTAATCAAGATGTTAAATTCTCTCAAAGAGAGCTAGATATTCTTGAAGTGCATGAAGGCTGGATCCATGTGGGTACGACGCAAAACGGTCTTGCTCAGCCATATTTAACTTGTTTAAGTAAAGGCACACCGAGCTCCACGGTCACCCAAGAAGGCCTTGCGGTGTTGACCGAAATTATTACCTTAAAGTCGACGCCACGACGTTTAGCAAAGTTAGTTAATCGTATTCAAGGTATTACTAAGGTTATTGATGGCGCTGAGTTCGTTGATATTTATCGTGACTATGTAGCGCAAGGTTTGAGTAAAGACGATAGCTATACACTCACACAACGAGTGTTTAGAGGAAGTACAGCAACAGGTTTACCTTTTACCAAAGATATCGCTTATATCAAAGGTTTTGTGTTGGTGTATAACCTTATCCGAGTTGCCATTCAGTTAGGTCGAATTGATCAATTGCACTTGTTATTGGTCGGTAAAATCTCAATTGATGATTTCAGACTGATATCACAATTGCATGATCTAGGTGTAATTGAAGACCCTAAATTTATTCCACCACACTTTAAAGACTTACGAGGCCTAGCAACTTGGCTAAGCTTTGGACGTTTTATTGGCAACTTGTCGTTTGAACAATTAGAAAACGACTACAAACCACTCTTTATTTAAGACCAACCCGCAATAAGACTTAATTAAGCGAATTGGTATAAAAAAATGCAGCTGGAATGAGCAGCTGCATTTTAAGAGTTAAAGCATGTTGCCTTACATGCTTTTAGTCGAGGAAACGATTAACCGGTGAGTGCGTCAACCTGCACTACATCATTCAGTACGATAACTTCTGCACGTTTGAAGAAGTTAAAATCTGTTGCGGTTGCTAATGTGTAAGCACCCATCATACGGCTGATGATTAAATCACCATTGTTTAATTTTGGTAGCATGATTGACTCACTTACTACGTCGATGCTATCGCAAGTTGGGCCTGCTAATACTGACTCTACGCGATCGTTTGATTGCTTTAACGAGCCTATAGGGTATGAGGCTTCATCGAACAATAAACCACTAAATGAGCCGTAAATACCATCATCCAAGTAATACCAAGGTTTGCCATCACGTACCGCTTGACCCATTACCGATGCAACACTGGTTACAGCACTAGCAACAATAAAACGACCCGGTTCAGCAATCACGCGCACTGTCTCGGGTAACTGCGCTAAGGCATCATTGATCGGCGCACAAAATTCATCAATTGGCAGCACGTCTTTGTGATATGGCACTGGGAAACCACCGCCGATATCAAGCGTGCTAAGCGCAGGTAATCCTAATGCGGCTACATCGTTAATCACTTGGTTACATGCAGCAATAGCAGTGACATATTTAGTTGGACTCGCTGTTTGCGAACCAACATGGAACGACAACCCTTTGATACGAATACCTAATTGTTGCGCGTAGCTAATGATTTCAATGGCCATTGCTGGGCTGCAACCAAATTTTTTCGATAAATCTGCGAAAGCTTCCGCATTACGAAAACTTAAGCGAACAAGTAACTCAACCTGGTCTTTGTATGCAATGAACTTTTCTAGTTCGTTGATGTTATCTACCACAAACACATTGCAACCGTATTCAAGTGCATCACGGATATCACGATCACGTTTGATAGGATGCGTGTGAATAGTACGATCACTTGGTACGCCTTGGCTGGCGACTAAGTCTACTTCACCGCTGGTTGCTAAATCAAAGCTGGCACCTTCTTCTAAAAGCGTACGAACAACCGCAGGATGAGGCAGTGGCTTTAATGCAAAGTGTAAAACAACGCCAGGTAAAGCACGGCTCAATGCACGGTATTGATGACGAACAGATTCACAATCTAGCACCATTAATGGCGCGCCATGTTGTGCAACAAGTTGCTCAATAAATTGGTTTGATGGTTGTGCAATTGATTCATTTGCAGCAACCGACGCTGCAGGTACTTTGATTGTTAAGTCTTGTGTAAGGGTTGAAATAGCCATTTTACTCTCCGGCAATTAAGCAACTGCCCGGAAAAAAATGGAAGTCCGAGTCAGTTGAGTGTTATTAAGCGCACAGTATGTTCTGTGCAATCAAATACACTCTTGGATAGTTGCTCTATCGCCTTGCTACAAACAGTGTTTGTAATGTACTCGGATTGGCTATCATCAAGAAGCGGCGTGATAATAGATCTGCTTTTTTATTTGCGCAATAAAAAATTTCAAAAACAGAAATATATTTTTAACCTGTTGATTTTTAATTAATTATAACGATTTAAATTTTTGATACTCTAGAGAAACAGATTTTATTAAACGAAAAAAAATCCCCAAAAAAGGGGATTTTATAATTATTGGTTTAGCTAACAAGCCGTTACTTATCGAGCATTGGTGCTCTCAAAAATTTTGTCGGCAGATGCTGCTACAAAGCCTGTGTAAAGCTCGCCATCTGGTTTTGCATAACGTAGTGCGAACTCATAAAAACAGCTTGGTACAGCCATTTTGCCATCGCTGAATTCCACTTCGCTGTCATCAGCAAGCGTTGAAGATTGCTCAAGCAATACCTCAGGCGAACCTTTGATTTCGCCGCCTGATGTATTCAATGCAAACCCAGCATCTTTAAGTGCTTGGTTAACACTTTCGATATCATCGAATTTTGCTAATTCATTGATGCTCACAGTAAAGTGATTAGCACGGTAACCCCACGCCGACATCCACGCTGCATATTCGCTTTCTGCTAACAGCTTTTTGTAAGTGTCTGAACTTACTTGCCAGTGCGTTCCAGAGTAAAGGAAGTTATCAGCTGTTACTGCACTTTCGTCAATTTGTGCAACCATGTCGTTAACGATAGCTTGTAATTCTTCTGAGCATTGCTCAACAAGTAATTCAGAGATAAAAACTTTAGGTTGTTTAGGATCTGAATGTTCGAAGTGCTTAGCGTATAGTTTTTTCGCTTCGAAATGATACTCGCCGCATTCTTTGTAGCCAACAGCTAAAAAGTGCGCAGCTAGTTTTTCTAAACCGATTTTTTCGTGATTAAAAGTACGTAAAGCGATGTGATCGTTAATCACGTCATCTTTTTGTGTAGAGCCTAGTAGCTCGTGTACTTTTACTGCCGAAGGCGTAACTGATAAATAGTTTTCCCATAGATTTTCAAATAGGGCGTTTACATCTGTGTGCATGTTTAATTCCTTCAATTAAGGCGGCAAGGCCGCCAATCAATTATTCAATAATTAAGCCCGGCGCAAGGGTCTGTGGTAAGTTAACTTTATCGGCTTCAACAGAAGCAACAGGGTATGCACAGTAGTCAGCAGCATAATACGCGCTTGCTCTGTGGTTACCACTGGCACCAATACCACCAAACGGTGCAGCGCTTGATGCGCCTGTAATTGGTCGGTTCCAGTTAACGATACCGGCACGAATACGTTTTAAGAAATGCTGGTAGTCGTTGCTATCATCACTTAATAAACCTGCAGATAAACCAAACGAGGTGTTATTTGCTTCATTAATCGCGCTATCAAAATCTGTATAACGATATACCTTGATAATAGGACCAAAATGCTCTTCATCTGGCATATCTTTGACAGCAGTAACATCAATAATACCTGGGCTTACAAAACCTGTGCCCGGCTCGAGATGCTTAAGCTCAACAAGAGATGTCGCTCCCATATCAAGTAACTGCTGCTGAGCTGCAACCATACCTAGTGCTGCTTTTTCGCTGATCATTGCACCCATAAATGGTTGATCTTCGCTGAAGCTGTCTGCCACTTTGATGTTTTTTGTTGCAGCAATTAATTTTTCTAAAATTGCATCACCATTTGCTGAGTTCTCAATAAATAAACGACGAGAACAGGTACAACGTTGGCCTGACGTAATGAAACCAGACTGAATAATGTCGTGAACAGCGGCACTTACATCTGCGACATCTTTTACGATCAGTGGGTTATTACCACCCATTTCCAGTGCTAAAATTTTACCTGGGTGACCTGCAAATTGTTTATGTAATAGGTGACCTGTATTTGAGCTACCCGTAAAGAATAAGCCATCAATATCTTGGTGAGATGCAAGAGCAATACCTGTCTCTACTTCACCTTGAACAAGGTTGATGACACCGGCTGGTAAGCCTGCTTTTAGCCAAAGTTTTAAGGTGAACTCAGCAACATGAGGCGTTAGTTCTGATGGCTTAAATACAACCGTATTACCCGCTAAAATAGCAGGAACAATATGGCCATTTGGTAAATGACCTGGGAAGTTGTATGGGCCAAACACCGCAACAACACCATGTGGCTTGTGACGAATAAATGCTTTAGCACCCGGCATAGGGTTTTCTGTCGTACCCGTGCGCTCATGGTATGCCTTAATAGAGATAGCAATCTTACCCGTCATTGCACCTACTTCAGTACGTGTTTCCCAAAGTGGTTTTCCTGTTTCACGGGCGATAATAGTCGCAAACTCTTCGCTGTTTTCTTTAAGCTCGGCTGCAAAGTTTTCAAGAATAACAATACGATCTTCAAGGCTCATATCAGCCCAGCCAAGCTGTGCATTGCGGGCTGCTTTAATTGCATCAGCTACTTGTTCAGCGGTGGCGGTTTTACCTTGCCAAACAACCTCGCCATTACTTGGGTTGATTGAACTAAAATCATGACCAAGGCCAGCTTGCCATTGGTTATCTATAAGTTGAGTTGTTACACTCATTTTAAACTCCTTAAGTGGTTACAGACGGAAGAACCGTGCTGCATCCCCTTGTTTTAATTTAAGTGCTTCTGCCACTTCCTGGCTGACGATTAAGGTGTGCTTAGCGTGATTGTAATGAGCATGTTTAGTAAAAGTGGCTCTAAAGTCATTCACGCCTTGATTACAAATTGCCAGTGTGTCTGAGCATTTCTCATTGATATGATCAAGTTCACCTATAGTAATAGGGCATACTTGTGACTCTCGAACACTGCGAATATTACCAAGTTTTGCCTCTACAGTTGGTCCTGCATCGAATAGGTCGACGTAACCACGATGCTCAAACCCTTCTTTTTCTAAAAGTTTCAGTGCAGGTTTGGTTTTTTCATGAACCTGACCAATGACAGCTTGTGCTTTTTTGCTAAGCAGGTTGGCATAGATAGGGTACTTAGGCATTAACTCACTGATAAACACTTTATCGCCTAGGCCAACTAAGTGATCAGCTTGTGGAAATTCAATGCTAAAGAAGTGTTCTTGTAGCCATTGCCAAAAAGGTGAGTGACCGTCTTCATCACTAACACCTCGCATTTCTGCAATGATGGTATCGGCAAAACGCTCACTATGTTGCGCCATAAACAAAAAACGCGAACGTGATAAAAAGCGACCAGTTAAGCCTTTTCTGTTTTGCTCACGCAAAAACAATGTACAAATCTCAGAGCAACCGGTGTAATCATTACACATGCTCAAGATATCGACAGTATTATAAACATTTAGTGTAGGGGAGTGATGAACGGTTTTTCCTAAGTGATAATGGTACAAAGGAACCGACATACCCACAGCGGCTTCGATAGCTGTTGTGCCAATAACGTCACCGGTCTTGCTGTCTTCTAGTACAAATAAGTAGGTTTCGTCTTGTGGTTTATTTATATCTTTAGCAAAACTGCGTTCTGCGCGTTCGATTTTTTGTTGTAATAAATTATCATCGACTGGCAGTGAGGTAAAACCATGGCCTGACTCGATAGCAATTTGTTTCAACGCAGCAAAATCATTTGCTGTGATAGGACGTAATACTTGCATTAATTGCACTCCAATGGCGCACACTTAAAAGCATGCGCCAACTAGAATTAACCGTTTACAACGTCTGCAACCGCTTTTTCAAAGCGAGCTAAACCTTCTTTGATATCTTCAAGTGGGATCACTAAAGATGGCGTAAAGCGCACAACGTTTGTACCAGCAACAAGGCTCATTAAGCCATGCTTTGTGCTTGCAACTAAGAAATCACGTGCACGGCCTTCAAATTTACTATTTAGTGCTGCGCCTAATAAAAGACCTTTACCACGAACTTCACTAAATACATCATATTTGTTGTTGATTGCCGTTAAGCCTTCACGGAAAAGCTGTTCACGCTCTTTCACACCAGCAAGTACTTCTGCAGTATTTACGGTATCAAAAGCAGCTTCTGCTACAGCACATGCAAGTGGGTTACCACCGTAAGTAGAGCCATGTGTACCAACTTTTAGATGCTCTGCAATACTAGCTGTTGTGATCATCGCACCAATTGGGAAGCCACCGCCTAATGCTTTAGCTGTTGTAAGAATATCTGGAGTTACATTAGTACCTTGGTATGCGTATAAATCGCCTGTACGACCAACACCTGTTTGTACTTCATCAAAAATAAGTAAAGCATTGTGTTTATCGCATAGTGCACGTACACCTTCGATAAACTCGCTTGTAGGTGAAATAATACCGCCTTCACCTTGCAGAGGTTCCATCATCACTGCACATGTATTGTCACTGATAAGTGCTTCAAAAGCTGCTAAATCGTTATAATCACAGTGGTCGATTGCAGCTGGCTTAGGACCAAAACCATCTGAGTAAGCGGCTTGACCACCTACGGTAACGGTAAAGAATGTACGACCGTGGAAGCCCTTGTTGAACGCGATGATTTGATTTTTTTGCTCGCCGTGTACATCTAATGCCCAGCGACGCGCTAATTTTAATGCTGCTTCGTTAGCCTCTGCGCCTGAGTTTGCAAAGTACACTTTATCTGCAAACGTTGCGTCTGTTAATTTTTTAGCTAAGCGCAGTGCAGGCTCATTGGTCATTACGTTTGATAAGTGCCAAATTTTTTCGCCTTGTTCTTTCAGCGCATTGACAAGAGCTGGATGACAATGACCTAAACAGTTAACGGCAATACCACCTGCAAAATCGATAAATTCTTTACCGTCTTGATCCCAAACACGCGAGCCTTGACCTTTTACAGGGATCACTTCTGATGGGTTGTAGTTTGGTACCATTACGTCGTTAAAAAGTTCTCTTGTTACTTGCATTTGTTGCACCTAAATCTGGCTTAGTATGAAAAAAGTATATTGCGAAAATTAGATCAGTTAAGCCGTTCCTGCCTAATTAAGCACGATGAGATTATTTTTCTTATCTATTTTTCTTATTATCTTGGTTAGGAACTTAAATTTGCAGTGCTATTTTGTGAAAAATGACTAAAATAAAAAGCAAATTAACGATGAAAGTGAACAAAGTGATAACTCCTCAAGATGAAAAGCTCTTATCTATCTTAAGAACTAATGCCCGCGCTAGTATTTCAGACTTAGCTAGAGCGCTTAATCTCTCTCGCTCAACAGTACAAAGTCGTATGTTAAAACTAGAAGAGTCAGGTGTAATAAAAGGCTACAGCGTTGATTATGGAGATGCCTATTTGAACCAAATGGTGTCAGCGCATGTTTCAATCAAAGTTAAACAGAAACTCACCACTAAAACTAACATAGAGCTAAAGCAGATAGATGCTATTTCACAACTCTATGCAATTAGCGGGGAATTTGATTTGATTGCTGTTGTACAAGCCCAAAACCTTGAAAAGCTGAGCCACCTTTTAGATGATATTGGTAACTTAGATGGTGTTGAGCGTACGACCTCGTCGGTGATTTTAGAGACAAAATTTAAGCGTTAATTGTTTAGCAAGTAAAAACGCGCTTATTGTCTATAATAAATTTAATTTATTAGTTGTTTAGGCTGATATTAATGCTTGCTTCTTTTTTGCTTTCTCTCACTGTGGCTCAACCGCTTCAGATAGGAACGAATCTGCCAATTAACGTACCTCATAATGCAATAAGTCATGTTGAATGTATATTTAAGCAAATCAATGTGCCATTTAAGTTACATAAGCTACCTTGGCTCAGAGCAAAAAGGGAAGTGCAGTTAAATCGGCTAGATGGTTACTTTACCGCAAACCTGTTATCGCAAATGCAAGAGTATGGTGAACTTTCTGCACCTATGTATTTAGAAAATTGGTACTGGTTTACCCATGCAGATTCAGCGACGATCGCTGAAGAAGACCTTCGTTATGGGGTTGTTAGGGGAAGCCATCAGGCTGACTGGTATCAACTAAGCAATAAAAATATTGAAGTAGAAGTTAATACTACACATGAACTACTGAAAGTATTTAAAAAGCAACGTATAGACAGAATTTTGCTTGATTTAGAAGAATTTGAATACAACGCTGTGCAACTGCAAATAAAACCTGACGAGTACGCGCAGGCATTTTACCGCTATGTTCCACTTGGCTTATTTGCGGCAAATAAAACGCTCAAGGAGTTTCCTGAGTTTTTAAACATATTTAATAGCCACATAAATAGCTGTTCACAAAGCCCCTTCATATTGTCAAAAATTGAAAAACTAACATTAGTGAAAGTGCTCCTAGAAAAAATACAGCATTTAGCAAGCTCAGAACAGGTGCAACAAGCGGTAATAAAAAGTAATGAAGAGCCAATTGAAATCAAACAGTTAGAGCAGATTGATCAGCAGTGGGCTAAGCAAGTTATTGACAATAAACCAATACTTGCAGAGCGCTTTCTCAAACTTGAGGGTTCACAATTCTTACAAGTGTGGCAAAAGCAAATGCAAGGCCTAATTACAGAAATAATCGTCACCGATAAACAAGGCAAGAATGTCATAATCAGTGAAGTCACAACCGATTATTGGCAGGGTGATGAAGCTAAGTTTTTAAATATGTATTTGCAAGATGATGACTACTACATTGACACGGTTGAGTTTGATGAGTCGACTAAGCACTTTCAGGTGCAGTTTAGTGTACCCATATTGGATGATGAAAATCAGCACATTGGTGTGCTGATTTTGGGAATCGATATTGAAAAGGCACTTTCAAATAAAGTAAGTAGCCCTTAGTGATTAGGTTTAGGCGCTTTTCGGATGACTTTTTTCTCAACCTTATCAAGTTCAATCACATAAGCGTTGCCACCAATACCTTTAAATTCTTCATCAGTGAAAACAATCGTATTGTCATCATAAAAAGTAATCGCTTCTTTTTGGGTCACGATACCTAAATCTATAAGCGAAACGTCGCCAGAGAAAAACTTATCACCTTGAAAATTCTCAAATAGCCAGATGCTAGTTGAATCTAACAGTACTAACTTGGAGCGGTCTGGGCTAAGTGCTGCAGAAGTGATCCAACAGAGTTTTTCCATGGTGGTGCAGGTTTTAAATGAGTCAATTAGCTCTGCATCAAAATTAGCGGCATGATCGCCTACTTTATATACTTTGGTGATACCATCAAATGGTTCTGTTCTGTTTTTAGTGAATAAATAGAGGTGACGACCGAGAGCTACAAACGCTTCCAAATCAAAGTTTCTTTGATCTGGAGTAATGGGGTTACCATCCATTTCTGGATAGGTGAACTTGATAATTTCGGCTTCAGTGGTGTCGCCTTTGATATCAATAGGGTTTTCGATTTTATAAATGGTTAACCACTTTCTATCATTGTTATTATTGCCGAAGTCGCCTAAAAAAAAATGACCAAATTTATTTTGTGTCATATCTTCCCAATCAATGTTTTTGGCATTTGTTACTAAGATTTCTTTTGCAATTGAGCCATCTTTATTGAGCCGATAGAGCTTCGGTTGGTCACCACTGTCGTTAATAGCCCATAGCCGTTTATATTTATCAAATTCAATTCCTGAAATTTCTTTCACTTTAGGGTCAACAGTTAAACGCTTTTTACTGTAAAGCGTGTAAATTGAAGAGGCTACAAAAATTCCCATCAACGTGATGGAAAACAGTAATATAGATAATAGGCTTTTTTTTAACATTTAAGGCACATATTTGGAAAAGTACACGCTATTATAGTCATAACGATAATTACTGTATATTCCAAACACCAGTGCCTGTTACAGACATAAAGTTTAAGTTGTCTTGTAAAACTTTATGGCCTACATAAACGGATGATTCAGGGTGGCTAACTAAATAGCCTTGCACACTTCTTATGCCAAGCGATTTGACAAGCTCAAACTGGCTGTGATCTTCTACACCTTCAGCAACAATTTTTAATCCAAGTTTTTGCCCTAATTCACTCAACGTATGTAATATCTGGTTATATTTAGGATTTTGATCAGCCTGTGAGACAAACATTCTATCGAGTTTAATAACATCAATTGGTAATTCAGCCAATGTACTCAATGAGCTAAATCCTGTACCAAAATCGTCAATTGCAATAGTGACGCCTTCTTCACGCAAGCGCTCTAGAGAATGAATGATTTTATTACTAGCTTTTATCAGCGTAGACTCTGTGATTTCAAGCATTAGTGCTGTTGCTGGTAGACCTGTTTTAGCTAGTTTTTCTGTGATGAATTTATAAATATCAAGATGCTTTAATTGCACACCAGAGATATTTACTGAAATTTTAACCTTCTTTAAGCCTGCGTTATGCCATGCTGACATTTGTCGACACGATTCAAGCATTATCCAGTCACCCAAATCTAAGATTAGGTTTGATTCTTCAGCGATTGGTATAAATTCGTCAGGAGCAATAGAGCCCTCAGCTGGATGATCCCAACGGATCAGCGCTTCAAAGTAATCTATCGCGCAATCCTCAACATGTACGATGGGTTGAAAAGACAAATGAAAGCTTTCACTTGCGATTGCTAAACGCATTTCTTCAAGTAAATAATGGTATCGGCGGATCTTTTTACCCATTTCGGGTGAATAAACTTTGAAAATACCGCGCCCATCTGTTTTAGCACGATACATAGCAACATCGGCCATCTGTAATAAAGATTGCGGTGTAGCCGCACTATCAGGGTAAACGGCAATACCAATACTTGCACTAATTTTTATTAACTTATTACCAAGAACAAAATCACGTTCAATCTCTCTCAACACATTTTGAGCAACTTCAACTGTTTTTTGTTGATCTAGTTGTTGGCTTATAAATATTGAAAACTCATCACCACCTAAACGAGCTAAGTTTTGTTCAAGCTGACTTTTAGGAGACAAATTTATTAATTTATGATGACGTAATACACTGCTTAAACGGGCTGCAACTTGAATGAGCACTTCATCCCCAAAGCTGTGCCCAAATGAGTCATTAACTTGCTTAAAGCCATCTAAATCTATGAATAATAAAGAACATCTGAGTTTGTTATTTTCGGCTATTTGTAATTGTTCTGCGAGGTATTCAATATAAGCATGGCGGTCGAGTAATAAGGTGAGTTTGTCTTGATGAATACTCACTTCAGATTCTCTCGTATAGGTCGTTATATGCGAGCTAAGTGCTTGAACATTTTTTTTAAGTTGAATGATAGGTTTTACTGTAGGCTCAGATGGCACATGGACAACATTTAAGTTTTCTAATAGCTCTGTCGTTTGCTTATTTAGCTCCTTTAACAAATACTTTTCACTACTTGATTGCTTTTTTCTTGTAACTACCAGGCTTATTGCTAATGCAAGCAGAAGAAAAACAATAATATTAACAGGTGATAAAAGTGTTAGTTTGATAAGTTTATTCGCCTCAATTGCATTAATTGCAACTGGGGTTGCTTGAATTACGACAAATTGAGAGTCATCAGCGAGAAACGTTTTCTGACCATATAGTATCACATTGTACCAAGGCGATGGCTCAACATTTAACAACGCTCGCTCAAATGTTCTCAATTCTGCAGTATTAATATTGAATTGTATATCATTAACTTGCTTGGTTAACAGTATGTTACAGCCATAACAAAAAGCCATTACGGTTATTATGGTTATGCACGTTATACGAAAAGATTTGGTCATAGATTACTACCGTTTTGGTGTTAATGTTTTACTATAAAACTCACCAGCTTAATGCCTTGAGTATATTGCTTGTAAATTTAATTAACAAAGCCTTTCTTGTCTAATGGAACAATGGGTGTAAGTAAATGTGAAATTTCACATTGTTTAGTATATTTGCTCTAACCTTTTCCTTCTCAAATAATTCTTCTATTGTTGCTAATTGCTGAATTGTGTAGCAGCAGAGTAAGCGTATTATCGAGCAGATATTCTAGTTTAGCGCATTTGAGGTGATGATTTCTTTGTGCATGATCAATTTATTTATAATAACAATATGTATGATAATTTTCTCTTTGTGGTTGTTTTTATATAAAAGTTGCGTTTTTGGTGGTTTTTAAGCTTTCAAGTGTTTACAGATTAGTGAGAGAACTGGTTTTAAACTGTAGGGAAAAATCATTAGCTTGTTGCATAGATTTGGAAAGTTCTTTTCAAAAGGGACTGCATGTAAGTCTAAAATTTACGCTTTTCTACTTATTGTCTTCGTTTTATTGCTGAGATATTTTTTAAAAAATGTAAATTGTATCGTCAGCTTATATAGTGGTCTTTTTATTCTATATATTTGTTTGAAATATAATAAGGTGATGCTGTTTTTATTGTGTTTATTTAACCTAAAAATATAAGTAAAAATAAAGGTTAAGTTTTCGTTGCTGTTGAATGTGTGTTTTTATTTTAGAAATTAACTACTCATGCAGTTTGTTGTATTTATTCTTGTTGTATTAAGTGTAATGTTGTATTTAGTGTTTTTACTCTAAATAAGCTTCAAATTTATTCACTTTACCAAAGTCCGCAAGTTAACTACTTTTACAATGCTTTAAAAGCAACACCTAAAAAACATATTGAAATTAAACTATATTTTATAGCCAACTTGGTTCAGTTATTGCTCATAACAAGTTAGCAAGATGATGGGTGTTAAGATAGTTTGTTTTTTGCTCTTTTTTGGTGCAAAAAATAAGCTGATGCACTGTCATAATGCGTAAACATAGGTTTGATTTACTAAGTTCACTTATTTTCATAAGTATCTAGATAAATAAACCTTAAACGCACAGTTTCGCGCAGTAAGTTGTTAAAAGCGGTACTGTGACAAGGATAAATTTACCAATTGGTTGATTGGAGCCCACTATGTTAAGTAAACGTTTTTTTAAGACTAAAGACGAAACAGAAGTTACCTTTGAGTTTAAGCGTCCCGATGCAGATGACGTGCAGTTAGTTGCAGAATTTACAGATTGGCAACCAGTGCCAATGAAATTCAATAAAAAAGAACAAGTGTTTAAATGTAAACAACGCCTACCACTTGATAAAGAATTTCATTTTCGTTATCTAATTAATGGTCAAGAGTGGGATAACGACCACCAGGCTGATGGCTATATTCCAAATGAATTTGGAACAGATAATAGTATTGTTAATACCCAACGCGTTTAGGTGAGTTGATGCAGTCACTTTCGCAGTTATATTATCTGCATGGCATAGGCTATGAATATACGAAGTATACTGGCGAGCATGTTATTTTCGAAGAAAATACACGCCGCCAGGCACTAAGCTGTTGTGGTATAGACACAGCTAATTCTGATCAAATAAATCAGTTAAATTTTGCTTTAGATGCAGGAACGTGGCTGACTTTGTTGCCTCAAACTAGCATTATTGAGGCACATGACCCTTACTTAAAAGTTCGTATCGATGAACGCTTGTTGAGCCGAGCTTGTCACCTTAGCATACCATCCTTGTCCATAAATCTGACACGTGAAAATCTGCAAGGACTTGCCGTGACAGGAGACTATGGTTTTAATGGGGTTCGTTACCTTGAAGTCGCTTTACCTGTTCCTGCTATGCCTATTGGTTATCATGATGCAGTGATAACGGTTGCTGATCAACAAGCTCATAGCCAATTATGGATAACACCTAAAGAGTGTTACTCAATTGATGATAAAAAGCGTTTGGGACTTTCCATCCAACTTTACAGTTTGTGTAATGCGCAAGGATTAGGTATTGGCGATTTTGCTGATTTAGCAACTTTAATCCGTGAAGTGGCGCAACAAGAAATGGATTACATTTTACTTAATCCATTGCATTTATTATTTGAACACAGTCCTGAGCGAGCTAGCCCTTATAGCCCTAACAGCCGAGCGTTGTTAAACCCGCTATATATTTCGATTTCTCTGTGTGAAGATGCATTGAATAATGACCCATTATCACAATTGCTCAGTGATAAACCCGCTACAACTGAACCTTTTATAGATTATTCTGCTGTTAGTCGATTTAAATATGATGCATTTCGTTGTTTATACACTCAATTTTGCCGGACAGCGTCAGCTGAACGAAAAGCAGAGTTTAAGCAGTTTTGTAGTAATCATAAGCACAGTCTAGCAACCTTGGTAGTTGACGATAATGAATATGCCAGTTACTTGCAGTGGCAGGCACATTTACAGCTAAATCATTGTCAGCATATCGCAAATGAAGCAAATATGGCGATAGGTCTTATTAACGATCTAGCTGTTGGTTGCGCTGGTGATGGCAGTGAGTTTCGTAGCCAAGAAGAGTTATTTGCAGTGGGGGCAAATGTGGGAGCGCCTCCTGATCCTTGGGCTGAACAAGGTCAGAATTGGGGGTTGCCAGCTTTAAATCCTCAAAAGTTAAGTAAAAATAATTTTGCCTTCTATCGCTCTTTGATCCGCGCCAATATGGAAGATGTTGGTGGATTGCGCATAGATCATGTGATGGCAATCAGAAGGCTGTGGTGGTGTTTTGAAAATAACGCCCAGCAAGATGGATGTTATGTTTACTACCCATTTGAACATTTGTTGGCGATACTGAAAATAGAATCCCATCTTAATCACTGTGTCGTGATAGGTGAGGATCTAGGTGTTGTACCAAGTGAGGTTCGCGAAGCACTAAAAGCAAGTGCAATTTATTCAAATGGCTTGTTCTATTTTGAAAAAGATTATCAAGGTGAATTTTTAGCATCAGAGCACTTTGCACCGCATAGTTTGTTGATGATTGCTAATCATGATGTACCGCCATTTAAAGGGTGGTGGACTGGTCACGATATTACTGTTAAGCAAGAGTATGGTTTGCTTGATAGTGCACAAAGCGCTGCGCAACATGAAGCGAGAAATGTCGAAAAGCATCGTATGCTTAATTTTATCGCAAGAGAATCAGGGCAGCACTTATCATTAGATTCTGAAGCGTCTGTGGTGTATGAGTTATTAGCCTCATCGTTAGCAGCTGCTCCAGCCAGATTATTTACCATTCAAATTGACGATTTAGATCAGCAAATTTTGCCGGTGAACATTCCCGGAACTGATAAAGAATACCCAAATTGGCGGCGCGTTCTTTCACGCCCAACTGAGCAAATTATTCGTGCTCAGCATGCATTTTTAGCCAATTTAATTTCGATAAGGAATCAATAAATGAGCAGTCGTGTTGGTCAAAAGCCTTTTGCTGAACCCATGGTTTATCAAGCACATATCGATGCATTGTCTTCAGGTTGTTATAAAGATCCTTTCAGTTTTTTAGGACCCCATAAAGTTAGTGCATCAAGCTTTGAGATTCGCTGTTTTTTACCTGGGGCAAGCCAGTTGTCAATTTTGCAAGGCAAGCAGGTTATTGAGGCCAAAAAGCAAGGTGACAGCGATTTATTTATTGCAACTGTCAAAGCAAAATCAATCCCTGATTACCAACTGGATGTGAATTATGGGGATGGCAGTCAGTATCTTCAAGAAGATGAGTATCGTTTTACAAGTACACTTGATGAACAAGCTATGTACTTATTTAACGAAGGTAGTCTTGAACACGCTTATCAGCACTTTGGTGCGCACTTTGTAACCCAGCAAGGTGTTGAAGGTGTGCGATTTACTGTTTGGGCACCTAACGCGAGTAGCGTTTCAGTTATTGGCGAATTTAATTATTGGCAGCGCAACCGTCATTTTATGCGCTTTCACCCAGCCAGTGGCGTTTGGGAATTATTTATCCCAGGTTTAAAAGAGCATCAGTGCTATAAGTTTGCGATTAGTACACCTTCTGGTGAAGTACTTGATAAAGCCGATCCGTTTGCATTTAAAATGCAACAAGCGCCGGGCACTGCTTCTGTCTTACAAAAGCTAAATAAGAAGATACAGTTGTCTGATGAAGCGTTAGCAAATCGCGCAAAGCGTAACAGTATCGATGCACCAATCAGTATTTACGAAGTGCATGCAGGCTCTTGGCAGCGACGCGATGATGAGGGCCGCTATTTAACATGGCGTGAGCTTGCTGATAACCTTATTCCGTACACTAAAGATCTTGGTTTTACGCATTTACAATTAATGCCTATCAGTGAGTATCCATTTGATGGTTCTTGGGGTTATCAGCCTGTGGGCTTATTTGCCCCAACTAGCCGTTATGGCAGTTTTGAGGATTTTGTATATTTTATTGAGCAATGCCATGACGCTGATCTTGGTATTATTTTAGATTGGGTGCCGGGTCATTTCCCAAGTGATCCACATGGTCTACATCGTTTTGATGGCACGCATTTATATGAGCATGCAGATGTAAGACAGGGATTTCACCCTGATTGGAATACCTATATTTACAACTATGATCGTGCTGAAGTTCGCAGCTTTTTGATTGCTAATGCAATGTATTGGTTGCATGAATTTGGCATTGATGGTTTGCGTGTTGATGCGGTTGCATCAATGTTGTATCTCGATTACAGCCGAGAAGAAGGGCAATGGATCCCAAATCAGTATGGCGGTCGTGAAAATCTTGGTGCAATAGAATGTTTAAAGCAGGTTAATCTGCGCTGTTACGGTAAAAATCCTGGCATTATGATGGTAGCTGAAGAATCAACTGCTTGGCCGGGAGTGACACGGCAGGTCGATCATGGCGGTTTAGGCTTTGGCTATAAATGGAATATGGGTTGGATGAACGATAGTTTGCATTATATGCAGCGTGATTCTTTATATCGTGCCCACCATCATCATGAAATGACGTTTTCAATGGTGTATGCCTATAGCGAGAACTACATTTTGCCTTTAAGTCACGACGAAGTTGTGCATGGTAAAGGCTCATTGATAGAGAAAATGCCAGGTGATGATTGGCAGAAGTTTGCTAATTTACGAGCATACTACGCATTTATGTGGGCTCATCCGGGTAAAAAGCTGTTATTTATGGGAGCTGAAATTGCTCAGCGTAGTGAATGGAATCATGACCAATCAATTGACTGGCACTTGCTTGAGCATGTTAGTCATAGTGGTATGCAACAAACAATTAAACAACTGAATAATATTTATACCACGACTCCTGCACTCTATGAGCAAGATACTAGCCCTGCGGGCTTTGCATGGTTAGATAGTTCTAATGCAGAACAAAGCATGTTTAGTTTCATCCGTTATGCCAAGCATGCTGACGATTATGTTCTGGTAATTAGTAACTTAACACCGCAAGTTTATCATGACTATGTAATAGGCGTTCCTAAGCCAGGTTGTTATCAAGTTATCTTTAATTCTGACAATGAAGAATACTTTGGTTCGGGTGTTGAAGTTAGCGGTAATACAGAACAACTTATCTTTAGTCAGCCTACTGCGAGTCATGGTTACAATCAAAGTATAAGCGTGTCTTTACCTGGGCTTGCAACTATTTACCTGAAGAAGGTGAACGATGAGTCATAGTGTAGAGCTTCAAATCGGTTCAACGATGCCTCTAGGGGCATCTATTGTTGAAAACGGTGTTAATTTTGCTGTGTATGCACCCCAAGCTCAGCATGTGTCATTGTGTTTATTTGACAATAGCGGTCATTCAGAAGTAATGACTCTTTCAATGCACCTTAACGAAGGTGGCATTTGGACATTGCACGTTAGCCCTTTAAAAGCAGGGGCATTGTATGGTTACAGGGCAGATGGTGAATATGCACCAGAAAAAGGGCTTTTCTTTAATAATCACAAGCTACTACTAGACCCTTATGCGCGAGACTTGCATGGTGAGTTTACTTGGAGTGAGCGCCATTATGGTCAGATGCCTGTAGGTAAGTTGAGTCAAGTCAATAACGCTGTTGATATGCCCAAGTCTCGAGTTCGCGAGCTTGCACCTTATACAGGTAAAAAACCTAATCATAGTTGGGGTAAAACGGTGATTTATGAGTGCCATGTTACTGGCGCAACATGTCGACACCCAATGATCCCTAAAGCACTACAAGGTAAGTTCTTAGGCTTAAGCCATCCGAGTTTTATAGAGCATTTACGCACTATAGGGGTGACTTGTCTTGAATTACTCCCTGTGCACGCATTCATAAGTGAGCAGTTCTTAACGGCTAAAGGCCTACAAAACTATTGGGGTTACAACACGCTTAATTTCTTCACGCCGCACAAAGATTATCTAGTGAATGATGATATCGGCGAATTTCAGCAAATGGTTGCGGCTCTTCATAAGGCTGATATCGAAGTAATTTTGGATGTTGTCTATAACCATACTGCTGAAGCAGGAACTGATGGGCCTATTCTTTCTTTACGCGGCTTAGATAACCTTGGCTATTATCGCACTGTGGCTGATAAACCTCAGCATTATATCAATGATACCGGCTGTGGTAATACTGTGAATATTGATTCACCAAGAACCTTACAGCTGGTGCTTGATAGCTTGCGATATTGGGTTGAAGTAATGGGGGTAGACGGTTTTCGTTTCGATCTTGCAACGATTCTTGCTCGTAATCCTAATGGCTTTAATCAAGCGCATGCGTTTTTCCAAGCAATCAACCAAGATCCTGTTTTGAGTAAAGTAAAACTGATTGCTGAGCCATGGGATATTGGCCCGGGCGGTTACCAATTAGGGGCTTTTCCTGCACCTTGGCGTGAGTGGAACGACAAGTATCGTGACACTATCCGACGTTTTTGGCGACAAGAGCAGGGGGTTATAGGTGAGCTTGCAAAGCGTTTACATGGTTCGTTCGACTTATTTGAGCATAATCTCAGAGGACCACTTAACAGCATTAATTTTGTGACGAGCCATGATGGTTTCACGCTTAATGATTTAGTGAGTTATGAACAGAAACATAATGAAGCCAACGGTGAACAAAATAGAGATGGACACAGTGCCAACCACTCCTTTAATTGTGGTGTAGAAGGTTTTACTGACGATAAAGAAATTAACGCATTACGTTTGCAGCAACAAAAAAATATTCTATTGACGTTATTACTTTCAAAAGGGGTTCCAATGCTTTCACTAGGAAGCGAAATGGCCCATTCACAAGGTGGTAATAATAACGCGTACTGCCAAAATAATCGCACTAGCTGGCTTGCATGGAAAGACTCGCAAATTAATCATCCATTAACTCGATTCATCGATGATGTTTTGCGTTTACGAAAGCAGTTTAGTGTCTTTAAGCATCGTTTTTTTGTTCATGATAATGATCCACGTTACGACGTCGCGTGGTTCACCGAATCAGGCACCGCAATGGAACAAGACGATTGGCATCAAGGTGATCGCCAAGTGTTGATTTATAGCCTGACTGATAAACACACAAACCAAGCTTTATTGATCATTTTAAATGCTGGGTCAGAGTCTGTTACTTGTCAATTACCCCCTCTTGCGAAAGGGAAGTGGCATTTAGCACTGACAAGTATACATCCTATGTCAACTTATGATGTTGATAAGGAACAACAGATTGCTGCAATGAGCAGCTGGGTTTTTACCGCCAATTCAGAGGATCCTAATCATGGCTAAAAATGCCGATCAAGTATGTGTTGTTAAGGGCTGGCAGGATGCCCCTACCGTTGATGAAAGCACCTTAGATGATGATTTATCTCGCCATTTTTATTACACCCTTGGGCGTGACAAAGTCGGTGAATCGCAATTATATTTATATCATGCTTTAGCATTAACTATTCGTGACAGATTGGTTGCACGTTGCCGTGTAACTAATCAGCAAATTCACGGACAAAAGCGTCGTAAAACTGCTTATTTATCTCTTGAATTTTTAATGGGTCGTGCTCTTGGTAATGCCATTCTAAACCTAGATTTAGACGATCAAGTTGCAAAAGCATTACAAGATTACTGTACAAAGTTAGAGACAGTTGCAGAAGCTGAGCACGACGCAGGTTTAGGTAACGGTGGTTTGGGCCGTCTAGCTGCGTGTTTCTTGGATAGTTGTGCAAGCTTGGCACTACCTGTGATTGGTTATGGTATTCGTTATGAATATGGCATGTTTAATCAAGCGATTGAAAATGGCCATCAAATTGAACAGCCCGATAACTGGTTACGCGAAGGTCATCCTTGGGAGCTAAGTGCCCCAGAGCAATCAAAGCGTGTAAAATTCTTTGGTCATGTTGAAAGTTATACTGATAAATACGGACGTGAGCACCGTCAATGGCTTGATTCTCACGATGTCTTAGCTGTGCCTTATGATGTGCCAATTCCAGGCTATAAAAACGATATCGTAAACACGCTACGTTTATGGAAATCAGAGGCGACTGACGAATTTGATTTGAGCGAATTCAACGCAGGTAGTTATTCAGAAGCTGTTGCTCGTAAAAACCTTGCGGAACAAATCACCATGGTACTTTATCCAAATGATAGCAGTGAAAATGGTAAAGAGCTTCGTTTACGCCAGCAATACTTCTTATCATCGGCGAGCTTACAAGACATCATAGATACGTGGGTTAGCAAACATGGCGAAGATTTCTCTGACTTTGCTGATTACCATGTTTTTCAATTAAACGATACACACCCAAGTATTGCTGTAGCAGAACTGATGCGTATTTTGGTTGATGAGTATGAGCTAGATTGGCAAGAAGCCTGGTCTATTACCACAAAAACCATGGCTTATACTAACCACACTTTACTGCCAGAAGCATTAGAGAAGTGGTCAGTATCATTATTTGCGCGATTATTACCGCGTATCTTAGAAATAATCTATGAAATCAATGCCCGCTTCTTAGCAGATGTTGCTCAAGCATGGCCTGGTGATGTTGAAAAACAACGAGCATTATCGCTTATTGAAGAAGGCCCAGAGCCACAAATCCGCATGGCGTATTTGGCAATTGTTGGTAGCTACTCAGTAAATGGCGTTGCTGCACTTCATACCGAGCTACTTAAAGCGGGCTTATTCAATGAGTTTTATCAGCTTTGGCCAGAAAAATTCAATAATAAGACCAATGGGGTTACGCCACGTCGTTGGCTTGCACATTGTAACCCTGATTTAGCCAAACTACTCAATAAGCACATAGGTGATGAGTGGGTAGGTGACTTCAGTAAAGTTAGTCAATTACGTCGCTTATACGACGACACTAAATTCCACAAAGAATGGCAAGCAGTTAAACATAGCAATAAGCAACGCCTTGTTGAACTTGTTAAGGCTCGTTGTGGCGTTGAGTTTGATCCATCAATGATGTTTGATGTGCAAGTAAAACGTATTCATGAATACAAGCGCCAATTATTAAATATATTACATGTTATTCACTTATATGATCGTATTCGCCAAGGTGATACTTCAAATATAGTCCCTCGTTGTGTGTTATTAGGTGGTAAAGCAGCACCTGGTTACTACATGGCGAAGAAGATAATTAAGTTAATTAATAATGTTGCTGAAGTGATCAATAAAGATCCATTGGCAAAACCGTACTTGAGAGTGGCTTTTTTACCAAATTATAACGTGACAGCAATGGAAACTATTTGCCCAGCAACGGATTTGTCTGAGCAAATTTCAACAGCAGGTAAAGAAGCATCGGGTACCGGTAACATGAAATTCATGATGAATGGTGCTTTGACCATTGGTACGTTAGATGGTGCCAATATCGAGATCCGTGACGCAGTAGGTGCTGATAATTTCTTCTTGTTTGGTGCTCGAGCAGAACAAATTGATGATATCAAAGCGCACTATAATCCTGAGCAGATTATTCATCAAACCGACAGCCTATACAAGGTAATGCAGTTACTTGAAAGCGGTCACTTTAACTTGTTTGAACCAAATCTATTCGACGACATTATTGCTGCGATTAAGAGCCCGCACGATCCGTGGTTAGTTGCACATGATTTTGCCAGCTTCGTTGAGGCACAAGAGCAAGTTGAAAAAGCTTACCTAGACACTGCTCACTGGACGCAAATGAGTATTTTAAATACGGCGGCTAGTGGCATGTTTTCGAGCGATAGAACAATTAGTCAATACAGTGATGACATCTGGCACTTGGAACCACTGTTAGACATTAGCGCAAAGCAAAACACACAGAAGAAAAGCAGCTAACTTAAGACGGAGAGAGTTATGCCTAGTTATGCAAATCGATACATAAGTAGTTTAACAAGAGAAACGTATGCACTCATTTTAGCAGGTGGGCGTGGTTCTCGTTTACATGAATTAACAGACTGGCGTGCTAAGCCAGCAGTGTATTTTGGCGGGAAACATCGAATAATCGATTTTCCTCTATCAAACTGTATTAACTCAGGCATTCGTCGTGTTGGTATAGCAACTCAATACAAGTCACACTCATTAATCCGCCATGTAAACCGTGCATGGGGACACTTTAAAAAAGAACTCGGTGAGTCGGTAGAAATACTGCCGGCATCACAACGTAAAGGTGATGATTGGTATTGTGGTACGGCAGACGCCGTTTTCCAAAATATGGATATCATTCGTCATGAGCTGCCTAAATATGTGATGATCCTTTCAGGTGACCACGTTTACTGCATGGATTACGGCGGTTTACTTGCTAAGCATGTTGAAACTGGTGCAGATATGACAGTGTGCTGTATCGAAGTACCGTGTGAAGAGGCTGCAGGTACCTTTGGTGTAATGACTGTTGATGAGAATAACAGAGTTCGCCGTTTTGATGAGAAACCATCTGAGCCAACTTCAGTGCCGGGTAAACCAGGTACTTGTTTAGCGTCAATGGGTAACTACATTTTTAACACAGAGTTCTTATTTGAACAGTTAAAAAAAGATGCAGAAACAGAGGGTTCTGGTCGTGACTTTGGTCACGATATTATCCCGGCCATCATTGAAGAGCACAATGTATTTGCATACCCATTTAGAGATGAAAATGAAGGCCAGCCATACTGGCGTGATGTAGGTACCCTGGATTCGTTTTGGGAAGCCAATATGGAGCTTGTTATGCCAGAGCCTCAGCTTGACTTATACGATCCTAAATGGCCGATTTGGACATATCAAGAGCAATTACCACCTGCTAAATTCATTTTTAATGATGATGATAGACGTGGTATGGCTGTGGATTCAACGGTATCGGGTGGCTGTATTATCTCTGGTTCAATGGTTAGAAAATCACTGCTGTTTTCGAATGTATATGTTCATTCATATTGTGAAATCGAAGAGTCAGTGATCTTACCTGGGGTTAAAATTAACCGTAATTGCCGCATTAGGCGTGCTATTATAGACCGTAACTGTGAGATCCCTGCTGGCCTTGAAATTGGTTTTGATAATGAAGCTGATAAAGAAAATGGCTTTAGAGTGTCGAAAAAGGGTATCGTACTTGTTACTCGAGACATGTTGAATGAGCTTGAGAAAAAAGCAAAGGCAACAAAAGCAAAGTAATAAATACTTTGTTTAATGGTAAAGTCATAGTGTAGTAAGGAGTAGCAATTGCTACTCCTTGTTTCATAGTAAGAATTAATGTTATGGAGTACTGCTAATCATGCATGTGTTGATGGTGGCTGCAGAGAATGACGCATTACCGAATGCTAAAGTCGGTGGTGTAGCGGATGTTGTTAGGGACTGTCCTAAAGCGTTAGTTGATAAAGGCCTTACTGTTGATGTTGTGATCCCTGATTACGGATTTCATTATCTTGAACGTCATCATATCGGTGTTGTACATGTTCCATTTGCAGGGCATATGCAGCAACTAGACGTGTGGAAACTTGCCAATAGTGAACACGGTGTTACGCAACTGATTATTTCTCATTGGGAATTCAGTCGCCATAATGGTGCCGTGTATTGTAATGATGAACCTGGCAGGCCCTTTGCAACCGATGCGAGTAAGTTTGCATTGTTTAATGCGGCGGTGTGTGAAGCCTTACTACAAGGAATTATCCGAACCCCTGATGTAATGCATTTGCATGACTGGCATAGCGCCTGTGTGGCATTATTACTAAAAAATGACGGTCGTTACCGTACATTATCTAAGTTATTTTTAGCTTATACCGTTCATAATTTGGCATTGCAGGGTATTCGCCCATTTAAAGGCGATAGCTCAAGTTTAGAAGCATGGTTTCCGGGCTTAAATTATAACGGCGAGAAATTGTGCGATCCGCGTTATCACGATTGTTTTAATCCGATGCGAGCAGCGATTAATTTAGTTGATAAAGTGCACCTTGTTTCACCAACCTACTGTCAAGAAGTATTGCGTCCGAGTGATGCTGCAAATGGTTTTTTTGGTGGAGAAGGACTAGAAGCTGATTTGCAGGCAGCCTATCGTGAAGGTCGTGTGGTAGGGATCCTAAATGGTTGTGAATATCCAGGAATGGAACTCAAAGATATCAACCTTGCAACACTTTACCATCATGCAGAGTCGGCACTATTTCAATGGATGGCGAAGAGCCCCATCTTAGATTCAAGTTATTATCTTGCTCACCAACGTTTATTACAGTTCAAAACAAAACCTTTTGCGGGTCCGCTTGTGACGAGTGTTGGTCGATTAACAGATCAAAAGGCACTTTTACTGCGTCAACCTTATGAAAAAGCATTGGTTTTAGATGAGTTATGTCAACGCTTAAAGCAACATGATGGCTACATGATAATTCTTGGCTCTGGTGATGCTGAACTTGAGCAAATCATGACAACTGTCATGGCACGCCAAGAGAATCTGCTATTTTTAAAAGGCTATGCACACTTGGTTGGTGAATATATGTATCACTTGGGTGATTTATTCTTAATGCCAAGCTCATTTGAGCCATGTGGAATAAGTCAAATGTTAGCAATGCGCGCTGGACAGCCATGCTTAGTTCATGGTGTTGGCGGTTTACAGGATACGGTCGAGCATAATGTCAGTGGTTTTAGTTTTAGAGGTGAGAGTTTAGCCTCTCAAAGCTACGAACTTATTACTGGTTTTAGTGATGCGCTAGACCTTAAAAAGTCGCAACCTGAGCAATGGCGCTCGATATGTGAACAAGCTAAAAATGCTCGTTTTACATGGGGATCTGTAGCAGATGGCTATTTATCAGGCTTATATCAATAAATATTGCGTGATTCATGGTAATTAAGTGACTTTTTTGTCTATTTCAGCTATTAATTACTTAGTGTGATATAAAAATTCAAAAGTAGGTAAAGTGGCTGTATTTGTTGCTAGGCAAGCGGTCTTTAATCGTCGTCAACAAGTTGTCGCCTATGAGCTACTATTTAGAGATAGTTTAAAAAACAGTTTCCCGGATGTTTCAGAGAGCACAGCTACTGCGCGTCTGATTATGGAAAACCAGCTCAATCTAGGCACTCGCCATATTACGTCGGGCAAAAAGGCGTTAATTAACATAGGTCCAGAATCGTTGAAACTGGACCTATGCGCGTTTTTGCCAACTCAAGACGTGGTTATTGAGCTTCTCGAAACGATGGAGCCAACAGATGAAAACTATGAATTTTGTCGGGAGCTTTTCCATAATAACTACAAACTTGCTCTTGATGATTTCGTATACCAACCTGAATGGGACCGCTTTTTAAAGTTAATTCGCTTGATTAAGTTCGATGTGAAGCAAACCCCCTTTGAGGACATTGCGCCTGTTTTACAGAAGCTGAAAAAGCATAAAAAAATAAAACTATTAGCAGAAAAGCTTGAAACTGCCGATGATTATGAGAAAGCCTACAAAATGGGTTTCGATTTTTTCCAAGGTTACTTTTTTGCAAAACCAAAAATGATCCAACATCGCGATATAGATTACAACTATGCATTAGTTTTGTCGATTTATGCTGAAGTAATGCGCCCTGATCCTAATATTAGCGAAATCGCGGGACTGTTTTCTTTAGATACTGCACTTGCGTATAAGCTATTACGCTTAATAAACAGTGGTGTATTTCCAATAAAAAGTAAAATAGGTTCATTAAAGCAAGCGCTTGTGTACCTAGGTCATGAACGACTGAAAAAGTTTGTTAGTTTGATCATCACCGCCCATAGCGCCCAATCAAAACCAGCCGAGCTTACTCGGCTTTGTGTTGTCAGAGCGCGTTTTTGTGAATTAATAGCGCAGCGTGTCGCAAAACAACAAACCGGAGAGGCATTTTTAACGGGGCTGTTTTCATTACTCGATGCAATATTAGATCAGCCGATGGAAAAGCTGTTGGATAGATTGCCGTTTCCTGACGAAATACATGCAGCATTAATGCAAGAAAAGAATATTCTCTATTACATTCTCGAAACTGTTAAAGCATACGAAACAGGAAGCTGGTGGGCACTGGAGCAAGCAGTTGCCTATTTAAATATTGAGAGTGGGGAGCTTCCCAAAATATACGAAAATGCGGTAAATTGGAGCGATAGCTGTAGACAAAACTTATAAGGGAACTATGCGCAATATAAATATGGATGTTTTACGAGGTATTGCGGTGCTAGGTTTGATGTTTATGAACATCTATACCTTTGCTATGTTTGAGTATGATTATACCCCAAGCTCATCGCCACCAATTTCTGATACCGTCATAAACATCATTAATGTGTTATTTATTGATGGACGTTTTAGAAGCCTTTTTTGCCTATTATTTGGTGCCTCATTGGTTATTCAATGGCAGCTTTGGCAAAGTATAGATAAACAACACAATCGCTTAAAAGTGCTTGCTTATATTGGCCTTGCTCACGGCTTTTTGCTTTGGGCCGGCGATATTTTGTTTATTTATGCCTGTGCTGGTTGGTTAACCCTTAAATTTAGCCAGCAAGATAACGAAAAAATACTGCGTATGGGCATGTTGTTTTTACTTCTCGGTGCCTTTATTTCATTTTTACTTGCCTTTGTCGAACCTGAATTAACGCCTTTAACGCGAAGCTCAGACGCGTTTTTGATGGCTTATGATGCGGCTTATTCTTCCTACTTTGCCGGATTTGTCAGTAACGTATTAATGTTTACTGTGATGCTTATTGCAGTGCCGCTGATCACTATGTGGATGGCCGCAGGGCTAATGCTAGTGGGCGTTTATCTATATAAACAAGGGGTTTTTGTTGACGGCTTAACGAAAGCTCAGCTTAACATGATTGTTCCAGCGGCTATTGGTTTAACAGTCGTAAGGTTGATGATAGACCCTAACAGTAGTGTATTTATGTACGCGATTGTCGAGCCTATAAATTGGCTAGCAGCTTTAGCTATGGCCATTTGCTATTGCCATATCATTGTAAAAATAGTTAAAAATAAATCCAGTAAATGGTTACTGCTACAGCAGGCTGGACGCATGTCATTGACTTTATATCTGATGCAAACAGTAATATTTATACTGTTTTTTAAAGTTGCATTCTCAAGCGCTGCACTTAATTTCGATCGAATAGATTATTGGTTGGTTATTGCGGGTGTGCTTGTTTTTCAATTGGTATTTTGTAAAGTCTATAGCCAGTACTTTAAACATGGTCCGTGTGAATTAATCTGGCGAAAATTGTCGAGATAATGTCTCGTATACTACAATAAAAGAAAACAAAACGGAGTGGTTATGCGCACTTGCTGGTTAGTTTTAACATTGCTTTGCTGTTCACCACTTTATGCAGGCGATCAGTTTTCTGTGTTGCTCGTTAATCCATCAGTTAAAACCGACATATTTTGGCAAAAAGTGAGTGATATCATGCACGTGGCTGCCGAGCAAAATAATGTCAATCTCACGACCATTTACGGCGGCGGTAATCGTCATATTCAATTAGCTGAATTAAAACAGTACCTACAATATAACCCCAAGCCAGATTACGCTATCTTGATCAATTACCCAGGTGGTGCTGAGCAGTCAATGACTCTACTTGAGCAGCACAAAGTTAACTTTATAACACTGGAAGAAACCATTGTCGGCGTTGAGCGAGATGAAGTTGGTAAGCCTCGCCAGCGCTTTAAATACTGGTTAGGAGAGGTTTTTCACGATAACTTTAAAGCGGGAGAGCAACTTGGCAAAGCTTTACTTAATGAGGCAATAGCTGCAAAGCAAACGCCGCATTTTGTTGCGATTAATGGTCATTATGGCTCCGAATCAGATACCCGCAGTGATGGCCTTGTTCATTACTTACGTAAACAAGATGTAGAGCTTGAGCAAGTTGTTTATGCCAACTGGAGCAAGCAAGAGGCAGTGCATAAAGTCAGTCGTTTATTACAACGATATCCAGATACTAATGTAATTTGGTGCGCTTCTGATTTAATGGCACAAGGTGCACTTGAAGCAGTAAAAGAAAAAGCAGAGAAAGCTTATTTTATTGGTGGTATAGATTGGCTTGATGAAAATTTAGACTTGATTGAACAGCAAAAACTCACGGCCAGTGTTGGCGGGCATTTTATGATGGGTGCGTGGGCATTAATAAGCTTAGTCGATCATAATAATGGTAATCCTTATTGGCAAAACCATAATGCGATTAAGTTTCAACTTGGGGTCATTACACAGCACAACATAAAAAGTTATGGCTGGCTTAGAAATATTAAAGACTGGTCGGTTATCCCCTTTGAAACCTTTTTACTGCAAAACACTAAAAGTAGCGAGTACGCGTTCGATTTTGATACCCTGCATAGTTTATTGAGTGAAAAGCCTAAAAATGCAGCGCTGCACTAAAAGTGCTGCGAAAGAGCCTAGATTCTACCTAGCTTGGCAAAGGCTTCTGGTATAAACTAGCGGCTTTAAAATCCAGACAGAAGTATGCCATGACAGAGTTAAAGCGATTAAATAAATTTATCAGTGAAACAGGTTTTTGTTCACGCCGTGAGGCAGATAAATATATTGAAGAAGGTCGTGTAACTCTTAACGGCAACTTGCCTGAAATGGGCGTAAAAGTCAGCAATGATGATGACGTTCTAATTGATGGTCAGCCATTAAAAGCAAAACCTAAACGAGTTTATATCGCCTATAACAAACCTGTTGGTATTACTTGTACAACTGAGCGAAAAATTCAAAGTAACATTGTTAAAGCGGTTAACTACCCAGAGCGTATTTTCCCAATCGGACGCTTAGATAGGCCTTCAGAAGGCTTGATTTTTTTAACCAACGAAGGCGACATCGTTAATAAAATCCTGCGTGCTGGTAATAATCATGAAAAAGAATACGTAGTGACAGTTGATAAACCGCTAAACCGCCAGTTTGTTAACAAGATGGCAAACGGTATTCCTATTCTTGATACTGTTACTAAAAAGTGTAAGGTAAAACAAACTGGCCCACAGCAATTTACCATTGTGCTAACACAAGGCTTAAACCGCCAAATTCGCCGCATGTGTGAATATTTAGGCTATGAAGTGGTGACTCTTAAACGCACACGTATCATGAACGTTACCCTAAAAGGGTTAAAAGTAGGGCAGTGGCGTCATTTAACCGAGCAAGAAATGGCAGAGATCAATAACTCAATTGCCGACTCAGGTAAAACAGAAGAGCGCTCAATTGATGAAAATAAACAGCCAACCCAAGCCCGTGCCAAGCAAAAACCACGTAATGAAGAAGAAAAAAAGCGCGATTTTTCTAAATACGTGAAAAAAGCACGCAACGATGCCAAACAAGGTCAATCAAGAGCAAAGGCTGGCAATTCGCACTCAGCAAAACCAAATCAAACGAAACGTAGCAGCACCAAACGCACAGGTACATTAAGCCTGAAAAAGTAAGCTTGAGCTTTTAAAATGTAGTGTTTGAATAGCTTTTTATGCTGTGGCGGTTTTAGTTACCAGTCATTCTAATAAAGAAAAAGCCCTAACAGTTTGCTGTTAGGGCTTTTGGTTGAGAGTCAATCTGTATTAATTAGCGTGACGCTGTTTAGGTACTTTGATCTTAAACAGCATGGTATAAAGCACAGGCACAACAATCAGGGTCAGCACTGTGGCAAAACCAAGGCCAAACATAATGGTTACCGCCATTGACTGGAAGAACACGTCAAATAGCAGTGGGATCATGCCTAAAATGGTGGTAATCGCAGCCATCGCTACAGGGCGAACACGGCTTACACCAGAGTCAAACACTGCTTTATAAGGGTCTTTCCCGCTATCGAGTTCAAGGTTAATTTGATCAACTAATACAATGCCGTTTTTGATGAGCATGCCGCTTAAACTAAGTAAGCCAAGCAGTGCCATAAAGCTAAATGCTGCATTCATTAGTAATAAACCTGCCGATACACCAATGATTGCTAACGGCACCGTCGCCCATATTACTAATGGTTGCTTAACAGAGTTAAACAGCAGTACTGTGATTGCGAACATGGCTAAATAACCAAGTGGCAATGAACCGAAAATGGCTTTTTGTGCTTTGCTTGACGACTCAAACTCGCCGCCCCATTGCAGTTCATAGCCATTAGGAAGTTTAATGGCTTCTATATCTTTGCGAACACGTGCAAAGAGCTTTGCTGGTGTTTCATCACCAATAACATCGTGGTCGGCCATCACTGTGATAGTACGCTTACGATCACGTCGCATGATCAAGCTGTCTTCCCACTCAACCACAAAGTCATCAACCACTTGTGTAACGGGTACAAACACACCTAACACAGGGCTGTATATTTGTAAGTCACGCAGGCTTTCAACGTTTAAGCGCTCTTCTGCAGGCGAGCGGGCAATAATGGGCAGCATTTGCGTGCCATCTTTATAAACACCCACTTGCTTACCTGATAAGCTGGTTAACAGCAGCTGATCGAGGTCAGATTTGGCAATCCCTAAACGACGGGCTTTTTGCTCGTTAAACTGAGGACGAATTAACTTAGAACGTGCTCGCCAATCGTCACGAATGTTAAATGCTCCTGCATCTTGATGCAGAATGTCTTTTGCCTCTTTTGCTAACTGGCGAAGTACCACAGGATCAGCACCAGAAAAACGCGCTTCGATTTTTGCATCAGTTGATGGGCCAATTTCCATACGTTTAACTTTAAGCTGAGCATCAAGTACGTGCTCGTGTTGGTAATCACGTACTTTTTTGATCATAGTGGTGACGGCTTCACGGTCTTTTACACGAATAATCAATTGCCCATAAGCTGGGTATGATTTTTCAGGTGCGTAAGTCAGCATAAAGCGAGGGGCACCTTGACCGACTGTCGTTGTTACTTCTTCTACAAGAGGGTCTGCTTGTAAGAATTTTTCAAGTTTTGCGACGCCATCCATTGTGGTATGAATATCAGCACCTTGTGTATGCCAATAATCAACATAAAACATTGGTGTATTTGATGCAGGGAAAAACGACTGCTTGATAAATTTAAAACCAAACACAGCACTCACTAGCATGATAACCATTAGTAACAATGTGGTTTTACGATAACGCATTGCCGCATGTAACACGCCTTTATAGACATTAAAAATAACACCTTGATAAGGGTCTTCATCATGATGTGGCTGTTTTTCAGTTGCTTGTTTAAACATTAAATCAGCAAAAAATGGCGTTAGGGTGATAGCTGTGATCCAGCTTAATAATAATGAAATAAACAACACCCAGAACAAGCTGCCAGCAAATTCACCACTGGCATCTGAACTCAAACCAATTGGCGCAAATGCCGTAATAGCGATAACCGTCGCACCGAGTAACGGCCACTTGGTTTGATCAACTATGTTAGTTGCAGCTTGCAGTTTTGTTTGTCCGCGCTTGAGGTTTATCAATATACCTTCGGTTACAACAATGGCATTATCAACCAGCATACCTAAGGCAATAATCAGGGCGCCTAATGAGATACGTTGTAAATCTATGGCAAACAACTTCATGAAAATAAAAGTGCCTAATACGGTAAGCAGAAGTATTACACCAATCAATACGCCACTTTTAAAGCCCATAAAAACTAAAAGTACAATAATAACAATGGCAACCGCTTCAAGCAGGCTGATAATAAAGCCACTTACTGACTTCTCAACTTCGGCTGGCTGGTTATAAACGCTGTTGATTTCCATACCATGCGGTCGCTGGTATTCGAGTGACGCTAGATGGGCATCAATATTTGCCCCTACATCAACGACGTTTACGCCTGTGCTAAATGACACACCTACCAGTAATGCTTGCTGTTGGTTATAGCGAATAATATTGTTTGGTACTTCAGCGTATTCACGAAATACCTTAGCAACATCACCTAAATAAATAAGTTCATTTTCACCTGGCTTTGAAATAAGAAGATTTTCAAGCTCTTTAACGTCTTTGAATTCACCGGTTGGGTGTAAGCGAATTGACTCATCGCCGACGCGTACCTTACCTGCGTTCGACACACTGTTTTGAGTTTGTAAAAGTTGATAAATGCGGTTGGGTGAAATACCTAACTGGGCAAGTTTACGGGTTGAAATTTCAACCATAACCTGTGCTTGTTGCTCGCCACCAACAGTTACTTTACTAACGCCATCAACCAACACAAGCTCACGTTTTAAATAATCAACGTAATCTTTCAGTTCATCGTAAGAGTAACCATCGCCAGTTACCGCGTACATCACACCGTATACATCACCAAAGTCATCCATAATTTTGCTCGGATAAACCCCAGATGGCATTGAGGCTGCTTGGTCGTTGATTTTACGACGCAGTTCGTCCCATATTTGGCGTAAGTCTTGTTTACGATAATTGCTTTTCATCTCGACGGTAATTTGCGATTTACCCGGTGATGAAATACTGGTTACGTAATCAACATACGGCAGTTGTTGAATCGCATTCTCTATGGGAAATGTAACTTCTTCTTCAACCTGTTGTGGCGACGCACCTGGATACAGGGTGATCACCATGGCTTTTTTTAAGGTGAATTCAGGGTCTTCAAGTTGTCCTAAGCCAAAGTAAGCCACTGTTCCGCCAATAAGCAAAAACAGCGCAAACATCCAACTTACCACTTTCCTTTCGATAGCAAGTGCAGCAAAGCTCATTATAAGCCTCGCTCTTTTTGCCAAGGACGAACTTTCATGCCTTCTTCTAAAAAGTTAACCCCTGCAGCGACTATTTTTTGTCCTGCTTTGATACCCGATAATACTTCAATACTATCACGATGTAGCTGTCCTACTTCTACAGCTTGCTTATGGACAAGGCCACTTTCTTCGTCATAAATCCATACATAACTATTGTTACTTTCAGGCTCGGTTGGCTCAGAGAAAACAGCTTCTACAGGTAATAATGTATAGGGTGATTGTGAGTTGGTGATCTTGCTTAAATCAATATCAACGCGGCCAGTCATACCTTCAAGTAGATTAAAATCTTTAGGAACCGGTAAAGAAAATACCACTTTATAGGTTAGGGTGATTGGATCTGCTTGAGTATCAAATTCTTTCACAGACAGTTTATAAGATTTGTTAGGATAGCCATCAAAGACAACATCAGGTTGATATTCAACATCTTTATCGATGCGTGCAATGAGTTTTTCTGGGACTTGAATAACAACATCCATTAAATCACGGGTTTCAAGTCGTAAAATATTTTGCTTGGCTTGAATGTTCTCAAAGTTTTTAACAAACACCTTTGCTACAGTGCCTGCAAACGGCGCACGTAGTTCACTGTTATCTAAATTTGTTTTAGCTATCTTTAATGCTGATTCTGCTACTTGCTTGTTAGCAAGGGCTTGGTCTAACTCAGATTGACTGGCGATTGAACGGTCAAAAAGCTTTTGTACACGTTCAAGTTGAGATTCTGCGAGTTCAAAGCGCGCTTTGCGCTCATCATATTGTAGTTGAAAGTCTTCAGGGTCGAGTTTGGCAAGCAGTTGTCCTTTTTCAACATGCTGACCGGCAAGCGCTGGGAACTCAAGTAACTCACCATTCACTCTAAAGGCGAGATATGAACCTTGGTTAGCAACAACTTCAGCAGGAAAACTACGTATAGTTTCATCTGAAAGATTACTTATAGTGAATAATTTTACCGGGCGTACAACTGGCTCAACCTCAGTATTAGATGCCTGCTCAGAACATGCCGCAAGCATCAAAATTAGGCTCGTAGTTATCGCAACGAATGCCAATTTCATTGTCTTCTCCATAGATATGATGCATAAATTAGCTGCAGGATACGCTGCAAACATATAAAATAAAAATTATTAAATTTTAGAAACATCATTAATTTTATTTATGTAGTGGTTTTTATATCATGAACCTAAATCAACTCGTTATTTTAGATGCAATTGTACAGAGTGCTAGTTTGAGCCAAGCCGCTATAAAACTTCATAAAACCCAACCTGCACTAACACTGGCGATAAAAAAACTCGAATCTGAGCTGGGGTTTGAGCTTTTAGACCGTAGCCAGTATCGCTTACATCTTACTGAAAAAGGCCGTATTTTTTATCGTGAGGCACGTCAGTTACTTAACGCAAACAGTGAACTGAGCTCGCTTGCTAAAGAGTTGGCGCTAGGAAATGAAGCTAATTATAAAATTTGCTACGAGCAACTTTGCCACCAACCTAGTTACAATCAAGTCATAAGTGAAACCTTCCAACGTTTTGCTAGTACTGAGTTTAGTATTTCTTCAGGTAAACGCTTTGTATCCCTTGAACAAGTAAACAGTCATCAAGCGGACTTAGGGATTGGGCCTTGGTTTGACCTGTTCCATGCAACAGGGGATCTTGAAAGTTTGCCTATAGGTAAATTTGATATCGGTATAGTCAGCGCACCTAATGTGGTACCTAGTAAAATTAGCTTTGCTGATATTCAAAATTACCCATGCTTGGCTATGTTTGAGAGTGACTTGAGTTTCGATAGTGATAGGTTGTCTTATACATTGGGCTCTGCATTAATGAAAATTGACGATATAACCAGTGTAAAGTCGTTTTTACTGTCTGGTGCGGGTTGGGCGATGATTAGTTTGCAACATTGCCAAGCTGAGATTGAAGCCGGTTTGTTGCAGCAAATAAAAATTACTGACCGTGAACACCAGTTTGGCGCTGAAATACGTGTTTTTAGGCAGCACTCTGTCCATCATGGCCCTGTTGCGAGAGCAATTTGGCAAGATTTTAGCGAAGTCAGCAAACAGTATTTGGAGTCTAGTCGTGCAGCAGGCAACTAAAGAAGATTTAATTTATACTATTATTTGCGCCATTCCAGCGGGAAAAGTAGCCAGTTATGGGCAAGTTGCAAAGCTTGCGGGATACCCTAATAATTCAAGACTAGTGGGGCGGTTATTAAAAGTGATGCCCGAGGGCTCAAGCATTCCATGGCATCGGGTGGTTAATAGCCAAGGTAAAATATCGTTTCCAGAAGGTAGCAATAAACACTTTGAGCAACGACAAAAACTACTCAGTGAAGGTGTTACTTTTAATAAGGCTAAAATTAATATGCGCCTGCATCAATGGGACTAATAAACATACAAACTAATTGATAAGTAGTGGCAAACACAGCCAACCAGCACAAATACATGCCAAATTGCATGGCTGTAATGGCGGGTTTTAGCGCTATAAAATACAGTGCCTAAACTGTAGGCAATCCCGCCAGCTAGCAGCCACCATAAAGCGCTCAAATCAAGGTTCAAATAAAGTGGATAAACAAGTGCTAATGCAAACCAGCCCATTAATAAATAGGTAGCGAGCGAGACTTTTTTATTCGTGTTTTTGACCAGTAATTTATATGCAACACCACCAAGCGCTAAAGACCAAATAAACACCAAAGCTGCAATTGACCATGCCCCTGATAACGAAATAACCAAATAAGGCGTGTAGGTACCTGCAATAAGCAAGTAAATCGCACAGTGGTCACATTTTTTATAAATGGCCCGTATGCGCTCCTTGGTGCTTGCGTGATACAAAGTAGAAGCTAAAAATAATACTAGTAGGCTTGCTCCATAGACGATGGCACTTACCGTAGCTGATATAACGTTAGATTGTGATATTAAATCCCACAGTACATATACCGCAAACAGGACTCCCATGCCGTGAGTAAGCACGTTAAGTTGTTCTTCTTGGCGTGAGTAGGGGAGTTGTTCTGTCATATCTATCTACTAAAAATGAGTGATTAAAACAGTTTCAGTGTACAGGTGTACGCTGAAGTTGGCAATGCTTATTTTTTCACTAAATATTGGTCAAAATATCTAAATTGGTTGGTTTTATTAACTAACACTGAATGGGGTTAAAAAATAAATATATTTTTAAATAGTTTAAAATCAATAACTTAAAATTTATTTTCAGGGTGGCACAACCTTTGATTAAGTAATTACGACTAATTACTTAAAGAGACAAGGAATACCACTATGAATAACTCACTTAAATTAACTACTGCTGCGTTACTTGTATTTGCGTCAACTCAAGCAAGTGCTACTGACTTTGAATTAGATATCAGCAACACAATTACACAATCTGTTAAAAGCTATGTTCAACAAGCAAGTAACGAATTGAAACAAAGCGTAATGAACAGCATTGAGTTTGATGCTCAAAAGTTACTAGATACATACATGAGTGAAGATGCAATTGCTTCGAAAGAAGAAGAGTTAAAAGTTGCTCAAGCTCCTAAAGCAACAAACAAGCAGTAAGGAAACAAGACAATGAGTAGTGAAATCAGCTTATTTTTACTTATGGTTGCACCGGTTTTGAGTTTACTCAGTGCATATGCATCAATCGAATTATTTCGTAACGTTGCGCAATGGTTCAACTTCTAAAGTACAAGTAGATATTAAGATTTCATGAAATATTGATCGGCGGATAGAAAGCGCACGTAATTAAAGGCATGTGGTTTTAGAATAGTAGACTTTATGAAGCGTGCGATTTTTCCTTTACCGGTTTTTATTTTACCTGAAGGGTTCACCAAGCTAAGAATCTTTGAGCAACGTTATTTAACAATGGTCAAAGAAGCTGTGCAAGATAATACAGGTTTTGTGCTTTGCACTTACCAACACGACACAGATCTTAACTTGCCCGAGATAGGTTGTTTAATGCAAATAACCGATTTCAATCAAGATGATAATGGCCAACTATTAATTGATGTTTATGCTGAACATGCGGTTTCTATTCACAACGCTAGTCAGGATAAGCAGCAGCTACGCCATGCTGACATCGAAATAACTACGTCACCTTCGTGGTATGTAAGCACGCCAATTAATGACGAAAATACCTTACTAAGTGACACACTTCGTGCTGTGTTTGCAAATCAACCTGACTTAGCGGGTCTATATAAAACTCCACAATTTGATAACCTTGCTTGGGTCGCTGCTCGTTGGCTAGAGATCCTGCCTATATCGTTAGTTAAAAAACAACAACTTGCTTATAAATCTAGCTTTGAAAACTTGCTAAGTTTCCTCCATACTCTAATTAACAACGAATTTACTGATTAATGTGATCTAACATCAACTTTTTGGCGTATTACTACAAACGACAATAATTGGATGACATAAAGATGGTAAGTCAACAACTTCAAACAGGTTGTAAACCTAACACAGGTCAATACTCTGCCATGCCAGATACACCAAGCAAAGAGCTTGCTGATGCATTATTTGCTGTTGCTACGCACCGTGATAAACGTGCGTTTGCAATACTTTTCCAATATTTCTCACCAAAAATTAAACGTTTTGGGATAAAGCAGTTCGGCTCTGAAGCACAAGCAATGGAATTAGTTCAAGAAACGTTAACCTCAGTTTGGCGTAAAGCACATCTTTACCATAAAGAGAAAGGGGCGGCGACGACATGGGTTTATACCGTGATGCGTAACGCGTCTTTCGACATGCTCAGAAAAATGAAGAGCAGTAAAGAAGAGTGTATCAGTGAAGATATTTGGCCTCTAATTGATGAAGCCCAGCCGGGTCAACACGAATTTAGTGACCACTTAGAAGATAAACAAATTAAACAATACCTTGATAAATTACCACTTGCACAACGTGAAGTCGTGCGTGGCGTTTACTTTCAAGATATGTCGCAAGAGCAACTTGCTGAACATTTAAATATTCCCGTAGGCACAGTGAAGTCCCGTCTTCGCTTAGCCTTGCAGAAGTTACGCAATGAAATGGGAGATCACCATGATTAAGCACCATCCTAGCAACGAATTACTTGCCAAGTTCAGTGAAGGTAATTTACCTGCCACTTTGAGTGTTGCAGTCGCTATTCATGTTGAAATGTGTCCTGTGTGCCAAAAAGAGTTAGCCGCGCTTGAGGCAAAAAATGCTGACGACATATTTATCGAGTCTGCTAATGATATGGATGATATGTTCGATAAAACTCTTTTTGATGCCATCATAGCTGACGAGTCAATTGATGAGGTATACGAGCAAGCACAGGTATCGGTTGATGTTAAAGATAAAACCTACACATTACCTAGAGCACTTACGCGTATTGGCCACAGTAACTTTATGCAAATAGGTAAACTTGCCCGCTCTCGCATTGATTTAGACGACGGCCCATTACGAGCAAGTCTATTGCACATTGATGCGGGTGGTGAAATACCTGAGCACACACATACGGGGTTTGAGCTAACTTTATTATTAGATGGTGAGTTTAGTGATGAAGACGGACACTATGTACCAGGTGACTTTATGATGTTAGATGGTCGCCACAATCACACGCCAAAAACAATTGAAGGGTGCTTGTGCTTTACAGTTGTTAGTAGTGCCCTACACTTCAATAAAGGTATTAGTAAATTACTAAATCCAATTGGTAATCTAATCTATTAGTAGAGTTTATATGCAGCAATCGACAATTAAAATTGGTTTAAGCGCCTGTTTAGCAGGCGACAAAGTTCGCTTTGACAGTGGACACAAAAAATCTAATTTTTGCATGGATGAGTTGGCTAACCATGTTGAGTATAAAAAGTTTTGCCCTGAAGTAGCGGTAGGGTTGCCAATCCCTAGACCAACGATTCGCCAAGTGCGAGTTGGCGACACCATTAAAGTGTGCCGTCCTGATGGTACTGGCGATGTTGGCCCTAAACTAACAGAATATGGTAAACGAGTGGCAACAGAGCAAACCGCTGAGTTAAGCGGCTTTGTGTTTTGTGCAAAAAGCCCTAGTTGCGGTATGGAACGTATTAAAATCTACAACGAAGCGGGTACAGGTAACACCTCAGAAGGTGTCGGCTTTTTTGCAGAGCAAATAATGGCGCACAATCCATTGTTGCCTTGTGAAGAAAACGGTCGTTTAAACGATATGCATCTTCGTGAAAACTTTGTTATGCGCGTTTACACCTATAAGCATTGGCAAACACTATGTGAGCAGCCACTCACAGTTCATAGATTGACCCAGTTCCATGCTCAATATAAGTATTTATTGATGGCACATAATTACGAAGCTTACCGTAGTTTAGGGAATTTACTGGGCACCTTTGATGGTGAAGATATCCAAGCCTTGGCAGATGAATACATTTTAGGGTTAATGACAGCCCTCAAAAAACCAGCTTCTCGCAAAAATAATGCAAATACCTTGATGCATTTACAGGGTTATTTTAAAAAGTCACTTTCTAAAATAGAAAAGCAAGAACTAAGAGATGCAATTGACGAATACCGTAAAGGTCTCGTACCACTTTATGTTCCACTGACATTAATTAAGCATCATTTAAAAGTTCACCCAAATGAATACTTGGCGAAACAAGTTTATCTAGACCCCTATCCGAACGAATTAAAACTACGCTACGGAATTTAATGAACACTTTATTTTGGTTTAGGCGCGATTTGCGCCTTTTTAATAACGATGCACTGTATCAGGCAATCGAGAATGGTTGCGAGAATGCAGTTTTTTTTATTACTGAAAAGCAATGGCAAAAACATGATGTGGCAACTATACAGCTTGATTTACTAAAGCGTAGGCTTGGCTTTTTAGGTGAGCTTTTAGCCAGTAAAGGTATTAAATTACATGTCATTGATGCGGTTGATTACGATGGGTGCGTTGAAAAATTAGCGTCATTTTGTGAGCAACATCAGGTAAAAAATGTATACGCTAACAACGAATATGAGCTTAACGAAGTAAACCGTGATAAAACGTTTTTACAGCATGCTGACAGTAAAAATATTGCTTTTTATGCATACGACGGTGATGTAATTGCGCCACCTGGGAGCATCAAAAATCAAAGTGGTGAAATGTTCAAAGTATTTACGCCATTTAAAAATGCATGGCTTAAAACTTATCAAGACACCCACTTTTATTTTGCTGAGCCGCCTAAGATGTTCGAGCCCATTGAATGGCAGCCAAATGAGTTATTAGACTCAGACGGCAGCTCAGAAAAATGGCCTGTTGATGATGATACCCTCAGCCACGTTTGCGCACGCTTTATTGAAGAAAAGCTAGCAACCTATCAAGACCAGCGTGATATCCCAAGCATTAAAGGCACTTCGGGATTAAGCCCATATTTAGCCTTGGGTATTGTTAGCGTTCAGCAATTATTGGCACTTATTCAGCAGCGCCATCCTGATGTACTACGTAGCAGCAAAAGTAACTTGTTTTGTTGGGTTAACGAATTGATTTGGCGTGAGTTTTATCGTCACCTTATCGTTATTTATCCAAACCTAAGTAAATACGACAACTTCAATGATAAATACAACGCTGTGAAATGGCGTGATGATGAGAGCGACTTTAAAGCGTGGTGCGAAGGTAAAACAGGCTACCCACTAGTTGATGCTGCAATGAGGCAGTTACTGCAAACTGGTTGGATGCATAATCGTTTACGCATGGTGGTCGCAAGCTTTTTAACTAAGCACTTATTAATTGATTGGCGTAAAGGTGAGCGCTTTTTTATGCAGCACCTTATAGACGGCGACCTTGCCTCTAACAACGGTGGCTGGCAATGGGCTGCAAGTACGGGATGTGATGCTCAGCCGTATTTTCGAATTTTCAATCCAATCACCCAAAGTGAGCGATTTGATCCAGATGGTGAATTTATCCGTAAATATCTACCAGAGTTGGAAAAAGTACCTGCAAAGCAAATCCATTTTCCGCATGATTATTTAGCGAAACAGGGTAAGTCGAGCAGTTATTGGCCAGCAATTGTTGATCATAAAGCCGCGCGAGAGCGAGCGCTAAACGCATTTAAGGTGTGACATGGACAAGGCGATCCTTGATAGATTTATTGATGTTTATCAAACACTCAATAAAGACAATTTACAGCTACTGGATGAAATCTATCATCCAGATATTCACTTTGCAGATCCCTTGCATGCGGTAAATGGTCTTGGCGAGCTACGTGAGTATTTCAAAAACCTCTATGCTAACGTTATATCTTGTGAATTTGTTATTGAAGACAGCTATGTTACTGAAAATACTCAGAGCAAAGATGATACCGCCTTTATCTATTGGACCATGCAATACCGTCATCCCAAGCTCAATAAAGGGCAAGCAATCTCTGTTGCAGGTCATAGCCGTTTAAAGTTCGCTGGTGATAAAATAATTAATCATCGCGATTATTTTGACGTAGGCGCTATGCTTTACAGGCATATCCCTGTACTTGGCTCGGCTGTTAAATTTATTGATAAAAGGGCGAGTGCATAATGACAACATTAATTACAGGCGCAACTTCCGGTATTGGCGAGTCATTAGCAAAGCTATACGCAGACAATAATGAGCATGTGATTGCATGCGGCAGGAATACAGAAAAGCTTGCTAAATTGAGCCAACATCAAAACATTGAGTCTTGCCAATTTGATGCAACAGACCTTCAGGATATACGTTCGAGCACAGTCGCCTATACACAATTCGATCGTGTCATTCTAAATGCAGGCAATTGTGAATATATTGATGATGCTCGTAATTTTGATAGCAGTTTGTTCGAACGTGTGATCACCACTAATCTACTCAGTATGGGCTATTGCCTTGAGGCATTACTACCAAAGATAAAACCCGGTGGTCAGCTGGTGATTGTAAGCTCTAGTGTGACTTACTTACCGCTACCGCGCAGTCAAGCTTATGGCGCGTCTAAAGCCGGTGTAAGTTATTTAGCTAATAGCTTAGCGGTTGATTTAAAAGATGTTGATGTGACTTTAGTTCACCCTGGTTTTGTTAAAACGCCGCTGACTGATAAAAACGACTTTCCAATGCCAATGGCGGTGAGTGCTGAAAAAGCGGCAAATTATATTTATAAAGGGGTCGCGAAAAGGCGCAAAGAAGTGCACTTTCCGCACCGTTTTACCTTCATTTTGAAATTTTTAAGAATGCTTCCTACGCCACTTTGGCTGAAGCTAGCAAAAGGATTATCACGTTGAAAAAAGTGGCTGTTATTGGATCTGGCATAGCGGGTTTAAGCTGTGCGCACCTATTGCATAAGCACTACGATGTAACCGTATTTGAGAAAAACGACTACATAGGTGGCCATACTGCAACCATTGACGTAAAGGTTGATGGCGTTGAATACGCTGTAGACACAGGTTTTATTGTATTTAACGACCGCACTTACCCATATTTTGAAAAATTACTTAAGCGTTTGGGTGTCGAGCGTCAGAAAACTCAAATGAGCTTTAGTGTGCATAACGAGCAAACGGGCTTTGAATATAACGGTCATACATTTTGGAGCTTGTTCGCACAAAAGCGTAATATCTTTCGTCCTAAGTTTTGGAAACTCTTAAAAGACATAGTGCGCTTCAATGAAGTGTGCAAATCATTGCATGCACAACAAAACTACAAGGCCAATCAAACATTAGGCGAATTTTTGGATGAGCATGACTTTAACGAGTTCTTTCGCTTCCATTATATTTTGCCGATGGGCGCTGCTATTTGGTCAACCAGTATTAAAGAAATGGCACAAGTTGGCGTAGAGTTTTTTGTTAAGTTCTTTTATAACCACGGTTTGCTGGATATCACTAATCGTCCGCAGTGGTATGTTATTCCGGGTGGCTCTCGCGAATACATTAAACCCATGATCCAAGGCTTCGCTGATAAAATTCGTTTAAATAGTAATATCAGCTCGGTATCTCGAAAAGATGACAGTGTTCACGTTCATTTTGATGATGGTCATAGCGAAATATTCGACAAAGTGGTATTTGCTTGCCATTCTGATCAGGCTTTAAAGTTATTACTTGACCCAAGTGAAGACGAAAAGAATGTACTTTCAGCCATTCCTTATACTGCTAATTCAGTGGTTTTACATACTGATACAGCGTTGTTGCCAAAACGCAAGGCAGCTTGGGCTAGCTGGAACTACTTGTTGAATAACAACACAGACAAAGCGGCTGTTGTGACTTATCAAATGAATATTCTGCAAGGTATTCAAAGCGACACGCAATTTTGTGTAACCCTTAACCACCTTGACGGTATCAATAAAGATAAAATTTTACGCGAGTTTACCTACCACCATCCGGTATTTAATAAAGAATCGATTGCCGCACAGCAGCAAAAGTCATTAATCGACGGCAAAAATAATAGCTATTTCTGTGGCGCTTATTGGTATAACGGCTTTCATGAAGATGGTGTAAGAAGTGCGGTCAACGTGGCAAAGCAGCTTGGGGTTGAATTTGAATAGCGCCATTTATGTCGGTGACGTAAGACACCGACGTTTTGCAGTTAAAAAACATCATTTCAAATACCCACTTTACATGATGTGGGTCGATTTAGCTCAGCCTGAAGAACTTAATAACATTCACCCATGGCTGGGCTGTTCAGGCTTTAAACCTCTAAAGTTTAAACAAAGCGATTATTTTAATTTTCAGACAAACATGCAGCTATCAGTACAGCAACGTGCGCTCGCCAAGATAGCTGAATTAGGTGTAAAGCAAACCTTTACTAAAGTGTATATGCTTGGGCAACTTCGTTGTATGGGAATATATTTCAGTCCTGTTAACTTTTTTTTCTACCAAAGTAATGATGGTAATTTCACGCATATGCTTGCTGAAGTAAGTAATACTCCGTGGAATGAACGTCATTATTATGTCGTGCCGCTCGAAAAAAAAGTGAACTTTAAAAAGGTTTTTTCCGTATCACCTTTCATGAACTTAGATATGAACTATTATTGGCATATCAGAATGAATCCTGATAACACCATGATTCATATTGAAAATAAAAAAGACGACACACTCTTGTTTGACGCAACGCTACGTTTACAAAAGCATCCACTCAATAAAGAGAGGATGAGTGCGGTGCTCAAGCAGTTTCCAGCAATGACGTTGAGTATATTCAAAGGTATTTATATTCACGCGCTGAAACTATTTTGTAAACGTGTGCCATTTATTGGTCATTCGGGCAAACAAGAGAATTAAACTAGGTGATGTGATGGAAAAAGTATCAAATTTGACTGAGACTCAAGCAACAGGTTGGGTGGCAAAACTATACAAAAAATTAGTAATAGGTGCATTTAATAGCATCAAAATTGGTCGCATTACTTTAATTGAAGGAAATGACCGTACACAATTTGGTGATACAACCAGTGATATACACGCCACTGTTACAGTTAACGATGCAGCTATGTATAAATTGTTTGCATTGTCAGGAAGCGTGGGCGCTGGTGAAGCCTACATTCTAGGTTTCTGGGATTGTGATAACCTTACTAAATTAATTGAAATATTTGCCTTAAACCAAGACGAGCTTGATGCTTTTGAGAAAAAATTCGCTTTTTTTAGTGGTATAGCTCATCGCTTAAACCATTTTAGAAATCGAAATTCAGCTCAAGGTTCTAAGAAAAATATCGCAGCGCATTATGACTTAGGTAACGACCTTTATAGTGCATTTTTAAGTGATGAAATGTTGTATTCATGTGCCGTGTACCCTTCAAAACAAGCCACTCTTGAACAAGCCCAAGATCACAAACTGGCATTAATTTGTGAGCAAGTTGATCTACAGCCAGGTGACTCAGTAATTGAGATTGGCACAGGGTGGGGCGCCTTTGCGATTTACGCGGCAACGCATTTTGACTGCCATGTAACGACTACAACTATTTCAGATGAGCAATATGCCTATGTTGAAGAAAAAGTTAAAGAGCTAAATCTTGAGCATAAAATCACCTTATTAAAGCAGGATTATCGTCTCTTAGAGGGCAAATACGACAAGCTCGTGTCTATTGAAATGATTGAAGCTGTTGGGCATGAATATTTACCAGGCTTTTTTGCCAAATGTCACTCTTTGTTGAAAGACAGCGGCGCAATGCTGATCCAAGCCATTACCATTGCTGATCAACGTTATAGTCATTACCTGAAAAACTCTGACTTCATTCAGCAGTATATCTTCCCGGGTGGTTGTCTCCCTTGCTTAGACGAAATGAATAAGCAAATTAAACAGCAAACTGACATGGTGGTACATAGTGTAAAAGATATTGGTGTTCACTATGCAAGAACATTGGCTGATTGGCGAGAGCGCTTTGTTGCCAGCTGGCCTGAAATTGATAAAGTTAAGTTTGATCAGCGCTTTTATCGTTTATGGTTGTTTTACCTAGCCTATTGTGAAGGTGCATTTAGAACTCGTGCAATAAGCACTGTGCACCTCGTAGCCCGTAAACCGCGATTTGGACACTCTGACGATGGCATTGCGCTCGATTATTAATTTCGTGTTGTTTCAAGGAGTATGGTTTAGTGCCTTACTCCTTGAGCGCGATGCGGTAATCCCTGCCTCTTTTATTATTTGTTTAATGCTTTTTTTATCAGAGCAACGCAAGCAAGACATACTGCTTTTAGCATGTGGTCTACCAATTGCGCTGGGCTATGAATGGCTTGCAAGTGGTTTTGAGCTAATTAATTATAAAGTATCTCCATTGCCTCTATGGCTCGCTTTTCTTTGGGCTGCACTATTACTTACCATTAATACGTCTATGCAGTTTTTGCAAAAGCTTCCTTGGTATTTCGCTTGGTTGGTTTGTTTAGCCTTTGCTCCGGCTAGCTATTATGCAGGTATACGATTTGGTGTATTAAGCACGGATCTGACTGTTGTAAGTTTTTGGCTGTATTACGGTTTAGGCTGGGCAACGATGTTTGTATGCATTATTACCTTTAATAAGCGTTTTTTAGCCGCTAAATGATCAGTTAGTGATGGTTTTACGTAACATTGCATAACTAGTTTTTTAGGATAAGACGATGAAACAGTTTATGACTATAGCGGCATTTATGTGCTCATTGTTTATGGCAGATGTTGCTGCAAATGGTTTTAAAACCGTTGGCCAAGCTAAAATGGAGTATTTATTTTGGGATGTTTATAACGCCAAACTTGAAACTCCCAACGGCACTTACACATTCGGTCAACACCCTAGTAAATTAACACTTACCTATTTGCGTGATTTTAAAGCCAAAGACATTGTTAAAGCCACTAACGAGCAATGGCAGCATTTAGGCTTAGATGAAATGGTAGGGGCTTACGACAAACAGCTGTTGGACTTATGGCCTGATATTTCTAAAAACGATTCGTTAACGTTTCAAACAAATGAGCAGGCAATAGGGACCTTTTACTTTAATGGCAAGCCACTTGGACAGATAAATGATGACAAGTTTGCCGATAACTTTTTAGCAATCTGGCTAAGCGCAGAGACTTCTGAGCCATCACTACGCAAACAGCTTATTGGAGGGAAACATGATTAAACTCAAAGCAATCCTTATTTTAGCTATGGTAATGTTAATTACCAGCTGCTCTGCGCCCGATGTTGATTATTATCGAGGCACAGAACCTGAATTTAACTTTAAGCAGTTTTTTAGTGGTGAGCTAAAAGCCTATGGGGTAGTACAGGACCACAAAGGCGAATTAACTCGTAAGCTGGTAGTCGACATGCAAGCAAGCTGGGATGGCAACAAAGGCGTAATTGACGAGCAATTTGTTTATGATGACGGTGAAACGCAAACACGTGTTTGGTACATCACCATTAATGATGATGGCAGTATAACAGGTACGGCATCAGATGTTATTGGCGAAGCAAAAGGTGAAAGTAATGGCAGTGTGTTCCATTGGACATATTCTGTCGAGCTTCCATATGATGATAGTACTTTAGTGGTAAATTTCGATGATTGGATGTACTTGGTAACACAATCACGCTTGATAAACCGCACTGCTATTGATAAGTTTGGCATCGAGGTCGGGGAAGTAACCTTAGTTATCGAGAAAATCGAGTAATCGTTTAATTACCAGAAAACTTCGCGATGTTGGTTAAATTAAGTCTTTATTAATATTAACGTCGCTAACCTCGTTTTTGATAGTTAAATAGTAGTCATTTTTGAACAAATTACGTAAAAATAGCAATTTGCTGTTGCTAACTTCTCAAAAATGCATAAAGATAGGTTTTGCGAAGGCAAAATAATAACGAATAGGAATCTAACAATGAATAAAGCTCAATTAGTTGAAAAAATTGCTACTGATGCAGAAATCTCAAAAGCGGCAGCAACGCGTGCACTAGATGCATTCACTGGCGCAGTTACTAATTCTCTTAAAGAAGGTAACTCAGTAGCATTAGTTGGTTTCGGTACTTTCTCAGTAAAAGAGCGTGCAGCGCGTACTGGCCGTAACCCACAAACTGGTGCAGAAATTCAAATCGCAGCAGCAACTATCCCAAGCTTTAAAGCGGGTAAAGGTCTTAAAGACCAAGTTAATCCATAATTGGGTAACTAGGTTTATATTGAAAAAAGGGCTTATAGCCCTTTTTTTGTATTTGTTATATTTGAATCGAAGTGGCGAAAAAGGCTTATGCCTTTAACGCTTTATCACCACGACCAATACCAACCGCGCCAGAGCGAACTACTTCAATCAAATCACTTTCATGACGTAATGTATCAAGGAAGGATTCAACCTTCTCTGTGCTCGCTACAAGCTGCAGAGTATAGCTATGACGGCCCATATCTAAGATAGCCCCTTGGAATACATCAACAACTCGTGTAACAGCAGCACGTGTATTCTCATCTTGTGCGAATACTTTAACTAATAACAGTTCACGCTCAATATGTGCCATCTCAGTTAGATCGATAATTTTTAGTACATCGACTAGCTTATTAACTTGCTTGGTGATTTGCTCAACAATACGATCATCACCCATGGTGGTAATGGTAATTCGTGATAATGAATGATCGTCAGTCGTACCAACAGTCAAACTGTCGATGTTATAAGCACGTTGTGAAAATAAGCCAACAATGCGCGATAATGAACCAGGTTCGTTTTCTAATAAGATTGATAAAATACGGCGCATTATGCTTTTACTCCTTTACGTAACCACATATCATCTACAGCCCCTAGCTTAATTTGCATTGGGTAAACATGTTCTTTTTCATCAACACAGATATCTAAAAATACCAGTCTGTCGTTTATAGACATGGCTTTTTCAATAGCAGGCTGTAGTTCATCAATATGATCAACGCGAATACCTACATGGCCATAGCTTTCTACTAATTTTACGAAATCAGGAAGTGATTCCATGTAAGAAGATGAGTGACGTCCTGAATACATCATATCCTGCCATTGACGTACCATGCCCAGTGAGCGGTTATTCAACGACACAACCTTTACTGCTAAATTGTATTGTAAACATGTTGATAGCTCTTGAATGTTCATTTGGATTGAACCATCACCAGTTACACAGATTGACTCTTTATCAGGGAAGGCAAGCTTAACACCCATTGCCGCTGGTAGACCAAAGCCCATGGTGCCTAAACCACCAGAATTAATCCATTGGCGAGGATGTTTAAATGGATAATATTGAGCTGCAAACATTTGATGCTGGCCTACGTCAGAGCTGATGTAAGCATCGCCATTGGTTGCTTTGTAAATTGCCTCGATAACTGCTTGTGGTTTGATTTTATCGCCATCTGTGCTGTAGCTAAGGCATTTTTGCTCACGCCAGCTGATGATTTGTCGCCACCAATCTTCTTGCGCAGAACGGTCTATCGATATTGAGCTCTTATCAATAGCCGCTTGTAATTGTTCGAGTACGGTCTTTAAGCAGCCAACAACCGGGATATGCGCTTTAATTGTTTTAGAGATTGAAGTTGGATCGACATCAACATGCACTATGGTTGCATTTGGGCAGAATTTTTTAACGTTATTCGTAACCCGATCATCAAATCGTGCACCTAGCGCTAAGATCACATCCGCGTTCGCCATGGCTTTATTTGCCTCAAGGCTACCATGCATTCCTAACATGCCAATAAAGTTAGGGTGAGTACCACTGATACCGCCTAGGCCCATTAAGGTGTTAGTGATTGGTGCGTTTAATGATTCAACCAAGTGCGTTAGTTGCTCAGAGGTGTTTGATAAAATAATACCGCCACCAGAATAGATCACTAATTTCTTCGCTTCTAAAATTGCTGTGACAGCTTTACGAATTTGTTTTGAATGACCTTTGGTATTTGGATTATAAGTACGTAGTTCAGTTGTTTTTGGAAACTCAAAAGGAAATTTAAGCTCAGGGTTTAACATATCCTTTGGTAATTCAACCACAACTGGGCCCGGGCGTCCGGTGCTCGCTAAGTAAAATGCTTTAGCTAAAATAGTAGGGATATCTTTTGCGCTGCGACAGTTGTAACTGTGTTTAACGATTGGACGAGAACAACCAACAATATCTGTTTCTTGGAAAGCATCGTCACCAATTAAACCTGTAGGCACTTGCCCAGAAAGCACCACCATAGGAATAGAGTCCATATAAGCGGTTGCAATACCCGTAATACAGTTTGTTGCACCCGGACCTGAGGTGGCAAGAACAACACCAACGTCACCTGTTGCTCTGGCATAGCCATCGGCCATATGTGTTGCGGCTTGCTCATGTCGAACTAAAATATGCTCAATATCTTCTTGCTGAAATAATGCGTCGTATAAATCAAGTACAGAACCACCAGGGTAACCAAAAATATACTTTACATTCAATTCTTTAAGTGCCCGAACAACTAGTTCGGATCCATTGTATTCTGTTGTACTCATCCTCATTCCTCTGTGTGTGCAAGCATAAATGCATAAAAAAACCCCCGCATAGGGCGGGGGTTTTTTAAAAAGTGTGCTTTCACCTTTTAATAGACTCCCGCTGGGCTTGTAACTAAGACCAGTACGAGTACATTGACGACTAAAAGGTGACGGCTAATATTCATTGTTTATTAATTTCTTCTAAAAATCACAGCCGACTAGAAGGCTGTTGTTTAAAAAATGTTAGATGTATTTTTAAGTGTTTTAGAAACTGATGTCAACCGCAAAAGTGTTATTTTGCATTAATTTTTCTATATTTTCATTTTTGTATGTTTTTATTGCAAATTAAAGTGTGGTTTTATGTTTTTGCAGGTGTAACTATGCATTAAATTGATTGTGTGATGAATGTTGAGCTTTGCATATAGATAATGCGTACTTATCACTGATACGCATAACTTAGCCTAGTAAAATCCACTTTTTAAAACTCTTTTAATAAGACACCCACTTTAACTTTTACTTACAGCCAATACGCGACTTAACTAAACAAGACACCCAGTTTTATTTTTTAAATCGTAATTAACAATCTATATGGTCTTTAACTAAAAGAGCGTGTGGATATTAAGGTATGAATAATATTTGCCCACTAAAATGCAAATTAACACTAAAAATGATGGATTTAGTTTCTTCTTGGACAATTTGCTAAGCATTAGTTGTAAAAAGTGCATACCTCAGGTTTGCAACGAGGTTGTGCTCATTAATTATGTTCTGGAGGTTTAATTTATAATTAAGCAAATAAAGCTAAGCTGTTAGTAATTGAGCTTCTTCGCTTTCGTTTCATGTTATTTGCATAAGCCGTGATAGCTTGCTCTTTACCTGCAGTATTTTTAAATGAGCGTGTAAAGGAAGTGGTAAGTGTAAGCCAATTATCAGAGCAGATATTTAATCTTTCTAATATAGGTGCTGCATCTAGGGGGATTACACCAGGTTTACCTTCTCTTATAGAATGGCCAGTCCAATCAATAAGTTGCAAATAGGTTTTAAGTTCAAATGGGAGTCCTTTAGGCATATGTTTGCGTAGTTTACCTGCAAAGCGCATAAGTGTTTTCGGTTGCTTTGCTTTTTGAGCTGACTCAATACGTGATTTTATACTGGTGTAGTCTGATTGCTCTGGTAAATTAGCTGCTTTTGCTCTCACAGGGTTCAAGTCAACATAAGCAAGGCAAGCTGCAAGTGCTGCGTCATCAAGCAAGGCTTGCGATTTAAAGCGACCTTCCCAAAAGCGCCCTTTGCAATCATCTTCTTGATTCGCTTTTCGTGCGATGCTCTCATTAAGAACACGCATAAACCAACTAATACTACTTAGCCTTTCTCGATATAAATTAACTCTGTCATTAACTGCCGAGAGCTCTGCTTGTGTTAGTAATTCGCCATTTAAGAAGCGTTGGCATAGGAATGTACTGTTGAATACCTTGTGCCACCTAATCAAAATAGCTTTATTACTTAAACGCTTCGCTTTTGCTATATCAATGTGCAGAACCAGATGTGTGTGATTACTCATTACTGCGTAGGCGCAAATATCTATACAAAATATCCGACCAAGTTGAAGTAGTTTCTTTTCAACCCAATCCCGCCTATGTTCATATGAGCGGCCTGTTAGTGGATCATGCCCACACAAAAAAGCGCGACGAACGCAGCGTGAAATACAGTGATAATAGGGTGTGTTTGAAACGCTAATTAAGTTTCTGCGAGGGGTTGCCATGTTCTTCTCCTCCATGAGTGAACTATGTAAGTTTAGTCATAATTTTGAGAAGTGAGAACTATTAAGTTGGGTGTCTAGTTTTATGTGTGTGTTATGGATGTCTAATTAATGTGGATGTCCAATTAATTGAGGGTATAAAAAAGCCAGTCTTAGACTGGCTTTGGGTAGGGAGTGTTTAAGGGTTAGGTTGTCTTAAGCCCTAAACAATTATTCTCTTATAGACGCTCAATTACAGCTTGAGTGAAGTCTGTAGTACCGTGGCTGCCGCCAAGATCACGCGTTGTGCGGTCGCCTGTTTTGATAACATCTGCAACTGCACTGCGGATGCGCTCTGCAGTGTCAGCCATACCTAAGTGCTCTAGCATTTGGATTGATGCTAAGATCACTGAAGTTGGGTTTGCAAGGTTTTTACCTGCGATGTCTGGTGCGCTACCGTGTACAGCTTCGAAGATAGCTGCATCTTCACCAATGTTTGCGCCAGGAGCCATACCAAGACCACCAACTAGACCAGCACATAGGTCAGATAAGATATCACCGAATAAGTTTGTAGTAACGATTACATCAAACTCATCAGGAGTCATAACTAGTTTCATACATGTTGCATCAACAATCATTTCTGTTGATTCGATTTGCGGGTAACGCTCAGCTACTTCACGTGCAACTTTTAAGAATAAACCAGATGTTGATTTAAGGATGTTAGCTTTGTGAACAGCCGTTACTTTTTTACGGCCTTCACGCACTGCTAGTTCGTATGCAAAAGTTACGATTTTTTCTGCACCTTCACGGGTGATTTTTGACATTGCTTCTGCTTCGTTACCATCTTCAGATACAACTTGGCCAAGACCTGAGTACATACCTTGTGTGTTTTCACGAACAGTGATGATGTCGATATCGTCGTAACGAGCTTGTGTACCTGCAAATGATTTAACAGGACGAACATTAGCATATAGGCCAAACTTTTTACGTAAAGTCACGTTGATTGAAGTGAAACCTTCACCAACTGGTGTAGTTAATGGGCCTTTTAAAGTGATCTTGTTACGCGCAATTGTGTCGATTGTTTCTTGCGGAAGTAACTCACCAGTTTTTTCTAGGGCAGCAAGGCCAGCATCAACGAATTCATAATCAAAATCGCAACCTGCAGCTTCAAGGATCTCAAGTGCTGAATCAATAATGCTAGGACCAATGCCGTCGCCTTTGATCACTGTGATGGTTTGTTTAGCCATTTACTTTTCCTATTTATGAGTAGATAAACACGTAAACTCGTCGCGAAATAGCATGCGATTTACTTGTTAGAAGGTTTACGTGGATGTGTTTGAAAATTTAAGCGGCTTTTATAGCAATTTATTCAGCTTTTTACCAGTTTATCCTGTGAATACTGACTATAAACAGACTAAAGTTCATATTTATTTAACGTTTTCGCACTTTTTAACAACACATTCTAAAAATTGTCTGCAAACTCGCAATTTTTCAAATATGCATAAAAATTAGCTTTTGAGTCCCAACCAGCAGCCGATAGGCTGTCGAAAATGATTTGCTCTTGCCAGCTGCTAAATAAAGCTTTTGGTTGAAAAACATAATAAGTAAATAATTTAATAGCTATCCAATGTTTCTCATTTATGGTGAGTTGCTGCTTTTTGTGTTGTTCACTAGCCAGTAAATGTTGAGTCCAGACGTTGTCACCAATTAGCTGATTTAAATATTCAGTCAATGGGGCTTGATCTAGGTGATTAACACCAAATAGGCAGGCCAATGGTGGGCTAATAACATGCTCTTCGGCTTGTTCAAATATAGTTTTTCGAGACAGGCTCGTAGCTTGATATTCGCAAAGGTATAAAACGTAGGCATATAATGGCAAGCTCACGTGTTCAAATTGCACTGAGTCAGAGTGTTTAAACAATGCTTGAATAATCCGCACCATATTTTCAAGTCGTTTAGAAATATGCTGAAACAGTGGGTGAGTAGTTGTTGCTACTAAGCGTTGAAATAATACTTTCTGAATGATTGCCGGTGCATTGTCGTATCCAACCATCGATAAACAATGACGCAAGTCTTTGGCTCTTTGCTGCTCTTTATTATAGGGCTTAGCGGCAATTGTAAGTTGCGTAATTAATTCAGGGTAGGGACTTAACAGCTTATTTAAACCACGATAGCTGTATTCTTTTGATACTTTTAAGTCACTAATTAATGCTAAGTATTGCTGTCTGCGTTGCTGATTTATAGGTGGTGGTTCTGTAAAATTGATGTTCTCACTAAACCATACGGTGTAGAGCAAACGCGTGTCTTTACATGTTCTTTGTTTGTCTAAAATGCTCAAATTAGCTTTGATGCGATGCCAGCGTACTTTTTCTGGGCGGCTAGCATCGACTAAAATATGCCTACCTTGCTCATCGGTGGTTAAATAGATAAGAATGCGTTCAGCGTAATTTACTTCACTTGCTGGAATGTATGGGCCTATGTGCGCAATGAGCGCCTTTATTGCATTTTGAGCAAACTCATTAGGTGTACGAAGATAAATATCAGCCAATGCTTTATGTATACTAATATGCCCACCAGATTCACGATAAGTGGTATTCATGGCGATAATGTTAGCTAAAGCTACAAGTGTTGTTGCTCCGTCATAAATCATAATTTTTGGCGCACTTAAAAGTGCTTGTTTGTATTTATTTAACCGCGCTAATAAATGCTGAATAGATAATGTATGAGGACCTGAGCTTTGCAGTAATTTTGCAGCAAGCTGGTGACGACTCTGCCAAAGTTTTTTATCTTGTAATGTTAGCTTTTCACAGGCAGCTAACTTATTGCTTTGAGTTTGTACGCACAGGTAATTAGCTAAACAGCAGCTAATAATTTGTTCACTAATTGCTTGGTTGTAATTTAGGCTACGACATAGAATGCAAGCAATAACGCATTGGTTAACAACTAAATTTGTTGTGTAGCCATGATTAGGAACATATAAGCTAAGTTGCGCTTGCATACCTTTTGGGCAGGCTTGGTAGATTAAGTAATATCGCTCAGCAAGGTTGCTTAATAAAGGATAAATTTGCGACCATTTCTGCTTTTGATAATAAAGCTTGAGCAACTGGTGCGTACTATCAAATAAGCGTGCCAACTCACGAGGCGTCACGTTTTCCATCATAAGCGGTTAGGTTTCTTGTTGATAGCTTTCATAGGCACTTGGCCCCCACAATACTAATTGACCATTTTTAAACAGCAAGCCAGTGCACTCATCTATTGTTGTAATACCATCCGATTTTACGTGTTGCGTGCGGTAAAAAATGATTTGCCAAACATTGTCTTCGACTCGTTTAGCATAGGTTAGGTCTGGGCTGCCTAAGTAATCAAGTACGGCGTTTAAGTTTTCAGGCTTATCGATAGATAGTTTCGAGATGTAACGTTTATTAAAAGCTTCACGGTCTTGCCAGATCATGGCTTGTGGATCATCTTTATAAAAAGTGATCACAAGAGTGGCGATAAGTGCATAAACACCTAAACCCAGCACCAGATATTGGAAAACCTTTTTAAACATGTGTAACTCTTTAAAATTAACGCGAATTTGCAGTATACGCTGTGATATCCAAGTGCGCTACGAGATTGCGATTAATTGAGCCTTAACTGCTTTAAACTAAAGCCTAAGTGAATATCTGTGCGTAACATCACAAGATTTTTCGAAATAACAAACATATCCATCTCATCGTTCAATTTACGCTTTACTGAAGGGTTTAGTTCATCGTCGTTGATTGCGGCTGCAATTGACTCATACTCATTTACTAATTGCTGCGCAGTTTTGTTACCAATACCTTTCACGCCGGGTATGTCATTGGTTTTATCACCAGCTAAAGCCCAAAAATCAGCGAGTCGATGTTTTGGAACATTAAAGCGCTGTTTAATGTCGTCGGCTTCAAGATACTGTTTTTTGAAGTAATCATAAATAGCAATCTGCTCAGATAAAAATGGTAAAAACCCTTTATCTGTAGAAACGATAGTAGAAGGTACATCATTAGTCGCGGCTTTATGTGCCAGCGTGGCAATTATATCGTCAGCTTCATCATTGTTAGGTGAAAACACCACAATGCCTGTTTGTTCAATGGCTTGTTTAAAAAGCGATAAGTTTTGTTTTAGGGTATCTGGCATCGGTGAGCGAGTGCTTTTGTACGCCTCATAGTAGTGATAACGCCAGCTTTTTTCACCATCAAACACAGCAATCGCGTGAGTAGCATTAGTTTGCTGACGTAACTTTTTACAAGCATGTGCCACGCGGGCACAGCTTGCCTTTATCATATGTTCTTCACTGTGATGACTCTGATTACTATCAACAGCATAGATGCGCCTAATAAGATTTAACGCATCTATTAAAAGTAACTGGGTTGTCACATAGTCTCCTGTTAAGCTTTTATCTCATAGCAAGGAATATACTTACTACCGGGTAATTTCATTCGCCCTTGCTCAACAAAAGCAGCAAGTAGTTTATCCATATCAGCCATTAATGCAGGCTCACCACTTAATACAAATCGGCCATGTTGCTTGATGGCTTGCAAGCCTTCGTCTTTAACATTACCAGCCACAATACCTGAAAACGCACGGCGTAAATTAGCGGCTAGTTGCTGAGTCGGCTGATCTAAGTGTAAATCCAAACTCGCCATATTGGCATGAGTCGGTGCAAACGGCTGTTGAAAATCATTATCGATTTTTAGCGTCCAGTTAAAGTAGTATGCATCACCTTGACTCTTGCGGTATTCACGCACTTCAGCCATTTTTGATTTGAGTGTTTTGCCAACTCGCTCTGGGTCATCGATGATCACTTCAAACTTATCAAGTGCCTCTTTACCAAGCGTTTTCTCAACGAATTTACACAGCTCAATAAAGTAATTTTCACTCTCTCTAGGGCCAGTTAAGATCACAGGTAAAGATTGTTTTTCGTTTTCAGGGTGCAGTAAAATACCTAAAAGATATAACAGCTCTTCTGCGGTACCCGCGCCACCTGGGAAAATAATAATGCCATGGGCTGTACGGATAAACGCCTCTAAACGTTTTTCGATATCAGGCAAAATCACTAATTCGTTTACAATTGGGTTAGGTGGCTCAGCGGCAATAATACTTGGTTCAGTTAAACCTAAATAACGATTATTAGTAATACGCTGTTTGGCATGGCCTATCGTCGCGCCTTTCATTGGGCCTTTCATTGCACCTGGGCCACAACCTGTACAAATGTTTAAGCCACGAAGCCCAAGCTCATAGCCAACTTGCTTGGTGTATTTGTATTCGACTTCGTTTATAGAGTGGCCACCCCAGCAAACTATCATGCTCGGATCGCTATTTACTCTTAGCGCACCTGCATTCCTGAGCATGTCAAACACCATATGAGTTATGGCTTTTTGCTCAGTTAAATCTTTTTCGTATTTTTGACAAATAAATAGAATATCGCGAATAACCGAGAAGATATGTTCATGAATACCAGTGATAATTTCGCCATCGACAAAGGCTGATTCGGGTGGGTTTTCAAGCTCAATTTTAATCCCGCGTTCGCGGCTCAATAAGCGAATATCGAAATTTTCGTATTTGTTGTAAATCTCAGAGCTTGAGTCAGTGTGGCTGCCCACATTAAGAACCGCGAGCACACAGTTCCTAAATAATTTATAGCGCTCGCTGGTGGATGATTGTTCGAGTAGATCAACTTCTAGTTGCGATAGTAAATCCAGTACACCTGTAGGATTCAGTTGTTTTAACATAAGCACTCTCCTGGCTCGTCAATGAGCCTTTATCATTGTGTGTCAAAGACCTTACTAACAAGATGAGGCCTTTATTTGCTAATGCAAACTTTATTTCGTCCCTCGTTCTTGGCTTTGTATAGTGCTTCGTCTGCACGGTCAAAGGCAATCAGTGGGGTATCACCTTTTTTCAACTGGGTTGCGCCAGCAGAAATGGTGATTTCTACTTGCTTATCTTTGAATTTAAATGGAATACCTTGAATTGTCTTACGCAACTTTTCAAGTGGTGCTGCTGCACTTTCAAGTGACATACCACTCATTAGTAACACAAACTCTTCGCCACCGTAACGGGCAATAAAGTCTGATTTACGTATTGATTTTTGTAGTGCTTTAGCAATGACTTGTAATGTTTTGTCACCGGCACTGTGGCCATATTGGTCATTGATTGATTTAAAATGGTCTACATCAATTACTACAAATGTCACTGCCGACTCTTGTAGATCAAATAATTGAAACTCTTGATTAAACCGTTCATCAAACGCTGCGCGGTTGGGTAATTTTGTTAAACCATCTAGCAAACTTTTAAATCGCTGTTCATTTAAGCGTTGTTTATAAGTTGAAAGTTTAGCTTCTAAATGGCTAATACGGCTATTGATATCGTTAAAGCTAGCGAGCAAGTTTTCTCGCTCCGTTTGCTCTAGTTTTTCTTTGGCAATTAAATCATCACTTAAAGATTTAAGTTCTTCTTCTACTAATTCTTTAAGTGATGTTATTGAAGTCGCCTGCTGAGTTTGCGTATGAAGATTCTTAATTTTTGCTTCAATCTGTTTGTTCAGCGAATCGTATTCTGCGCTAATCGACTCTGAGTGTTTACTGGTTGAAACAATAGAGTGATGTAAATCTTCAATAGTTTGATTTAATGAGATTAAAAAGCTTTGTGCAGATTGACGCTCTTTACTCATATTACGCGTGATGATGGTGATAATACTCAGCGCAGAATCAAGTAAATCGTCAACACTGTCATTATGAGTGATTTTGCTTTTAATTATATTTATTTGCTCTGCACTTTCATCCTCGAGCACAAGCTCATTAGCAAGAGACAGCAGCTCAGACGCTAACTCAGGTTTGATTAATGCCTCGGCTTGACTACTTTTAGCGAGCTTTGCTTGAAGTGCTTGGTGATAAATAGTAACCAGCTTAGACAATAAAGGTATAAAATCATGATTAGACTGTATATTATTCAATTCGTGGTCAAGCAGATAACGCAATGTTCGACGGGCATTATCAGGTAAACCTTGGACTTTTTGTAATTGTTTACCTGCATCAGTGATGCTTTTGTTAAGCTCGCGTTGTTGAGCCATTTGCTTGGTTTCTTGTTGTTTTAGAAGACCAAGCACATCATCTATGAAAGGTGTTAGTAATTCAAAATTAACACCTTTTTTTAGTGCGTTTCTAAATTTGGCTAAACGGTTATCTAGCTCAATGTCTAGCCCTTTACAGCTGAGCGACAGTTTTGCCGCAAACTGTGAAAGCACTTCAACTTGATGTTTGCGTGCATCTTCGACCACTGTGCGTGCGTCGATAGCCTGCTTTAACTTTTTATTAAGAACATCATGCTGTTGCTGCACCTAGTAATACCGCCGTGAAGATTCAAATTTTCTATAGGGTAAGTTTACAACAAATTAATACGAAATGTAGGTTCCAAGTCAAAAACTTAGTTAATTTGTATATCAAACCTGTTGCAATGGCTGTTTATCGGTTTTTAATTCACATTTTTTCTCGCAATTGTTAGGCTTGTCCGCAATTTTAAAAGTAATAAAAAGAGTTGTTATGAAAAAGTTTTTGGCACTGTCAATTTTGGCAGCGTGCTCAAGCAGTGTGTTTGCAGATGTAAACTATTCACTGTCGATTACTGAGCCAGAGCATCATTTAGGTAATGTGAGAGTTGAGTTTCCTGAAACTGCACAAGCACATTTAGATGTTAAACTTCCCGCTTGGCGTACTGGTCGTTATGAAATTTTGAATCTTGCTAATGGCATACGTTTTTTCGAAGCAAAAGATGATGACGGCAAGCCATTAAAGTGGGAAAAAATTGATCACAGCACGTGGCGTGTTCACCTAAACGAGCCAACTCAAGTCAATGTAGATTACCAAGTTTACGCTAACGAGCTAGGTAAACGCGCTCGTCATATTGATGACAGCCATGCATTTATTGATGCATCTGGCTTTTTCATGTTTAGTGAATCATTCCGTCAAGACCCGGTAACCGTAAAATTAAACGTACCAAAACAATGGCGTTCAGTATCGGGTATGGAAAATGCGGGCTCTAAACACAGCTTTAAAGCCGCTGATTACGACATTTTAGTTGATTCACCAATCGAAAGTGGTATCAATGAGCTACACAAGTTCACCGTTGATGGCCGTGAATACGAATTAGTTATTTGGGGCGATGGCAACTACGACGTAGATCAAATGCTAACTGACCTTAAAAAGCTAGTGACAACTGGCAATGTAATTTGGGACGGTTACCCATATGAGCGCTATGTATTTATGGTCCATGCTACGTCTGGTGCCGGTGGCGCAACAGAGCATTTAAACTCTACGATTATCCAGCGCCCACGTGACCGTTTTGGTTCTCGTAAAGACTACCTTGCGTTTATCAGCACCGCAGCTCACGAATTTATTCATACTTGGAACGTTAAAGCATACCGTCCAAAAGGTATTGCTCCATACGATTACACCAATATTAACTACGCTAAAACATTATGGATTGCAGAGGGCTCAACCAGCTACTTTGAAGATCACTTAATGGTTCGCTCTGGAATTGAAACAACCGATGAGTTTTTCGGTACGTTAACGAAAACGATTAATCGTCACTTACAAACACCGGGTCGCGAAGTACAAAGCGCAACCGAAACCAGTTTTGATAAGTGGATCAACCAAGGCGGTGACCACGCTCGCAACTATAGCACCAATATCTATTTAGAAGGTTCATTGATCTCAATGGCGCTTGATATTGATTTGCTAGAAAAAAGCGATGGCAAAATCAGTTACCGCGATGTTCACCGTGAACTGTACAACAAGCATCGTTTACCTGATGGTTTTACGCCTGATGATGTTAAAGCGATTTTAAAAGAACTTACAGGTCGTGATTACAGTGCTTGGTGGCAAGCGAATGTGGATGAGCCAGCAGCTATCGACTTTGATTCGCTACTTGAAAAAGTGGGCTTAGGTTTAATTCGTCCTGAAGGCGCTAAATCAGTACCTAGTATTGATTCGATGGCAAAAGATAGCGGTGAGTTACTAACCCTAACTCATGTTCGTCGTGGTGGCGCTGCATGGCAAGCAGGCTTAACTACAGATGATAAAATCGTTGCGTTTAACAAAAAGCATGTTGGTAAAGACTTAACAGCCAGCCTTGAAACGTTTAAAGCAGGCGACACAGTGACTGTTGATTTTATTAGACGTGATGCACTGCAAAGCACAACGCTAACACTGAGCGAAGATTTTGATAAAGAGAAAAAGGTAAAAGCATTAAAAGATGCAACACCAGCTCAAATGGCACTGTTTAAAGCGTGGATGGGCGTTGACCACCCAAACCTAGCAAAATAGTTAATGATCTTTAATTGGTAAGAGAGGAGCTGCGGCTCCTTTCTTTTTATTCGGCGTTTGTTGCGCCTTGATAAACTGCTTAGTGTATTTTGCATTTAGCAGTGCACTATTAAGTTGCTGCTTTTTACGTCGCCAAAACGACTTTTTAACTTTGTCTGATCTATCACGAATATCGCTTTGTGAATTATCGGGTTGTGATACCGGGTAGGGCAGTAAAGAGTATCCATATACGCCGGTTTCCCACACATGCTGTAAATCGCAATCGACAGGACGGCCAAATGTAGCAGTGGCTTTTAATAGCGCTTTTGCACCAGCTAAACTAACAGCCGTTGCACAGCAGCCAGACATAAGCTTTTTATGAATGACTAAATGCTGCTCATCAGCGAGGGGTTTTGTAAAGGCAATTTCCCGATTTCGGTCTTTATAAGCCGCCAATTTTATTAGCTGCCAAGGCTGTTTTAATGTATTAATGTTTTCAATTGCACTGTGAATTGAGCGGTCGAGAACAAAGTCATCTTCTAAAATAATGGCGTAATCTAATTGCCTATCGACCATGGTTTGCCATGCTTTTCTGTGACTCAGATAACAGCCAATTTCACCTTTACTCAATGGTTTATGGTATTTTTTTAGATTTAAATCAGCATTATAATGCTCAGCAATCGCTGTATCAGACAGCTCTCTACCATCAATTGCATCAATGCGTTCAAATGCTAAACCTTGCGCGTTGAGTTCATTGCTCACACGGTGTAATCGTTCAGTAGAGCTTGCTAAGTTAATTACAAAAATAGCGGTCATTATTGTTACCTGATGGGTCAGTTTGAATCAGGCTAACAAGCTTTAATGACGCTTGGGTGTCAGAACTATTTCGCTTTTATGTCAGGGCGAGGAGTATTTAAAATCGCTTGCTTTTCTTGTTCGGATAAAATGATCCAATCAAAAATTTCATCATTACTGCGACCACAGCCAGTGCAATAGCCATTGAGGCGATGACATTGACCGATGCAATCTGTTTTAAATTCGCTGGTTAGTTTTTTTGAATGTGCCATAGAGATACGAAGGCTAATGTCTATTAGCCTTCCTAAATGTATTACTTACCTTCAACAGGCTTACCAATTTCAAGGGTAGTAGACCAAGGCTGTTTACGCGATAGAGTTTTACCCGAATGAATTGAGATAACAGGGGTATTTTCGTCAAGTACAAAGGTTGTGCGTAACGATTCAGCTGACTCTTTTTGTGTTTGATGCCAATTATTTCCTGCTAAACAAGCTTGGGTAAAATTAACCGCACGGGTGTGATCGGCGACAGCTTGCTGCTGTTGCTCATAGTTGCCTACACAGCGGTAGGTAACATTGTCTTTATCAAGCGCCGTGATTTGACAGTTATCGGCAATTAGGTTGTATTTTGCTGTCCATGTTTCCATGTACTTAGTATTTACACGGCTACGTTTTAAGCCTTCAAAGCGGTTGTCGTAAGCACCTAATAGGGCATTGATTTTCTCGCAAGGGGTTAAGTTATCAATGGCTGCTTGTTGTTCAGTTGTCAGTCCTGTACAACCTGTTAATACAAGGCCAGTTAGTAAGGCGGCGAGTGGCTTTTTCATATCAAGCTATCCTTTTAAATAGCAGTTCCTTAAACGTTTCCTAAAGGATACCTAAGCCCTTGTAAAAATGCTAATAAAGATTGGTGATTACAATTTAAAATGCCCTCGCAAAGGAAGGCATTTTAGTTGCGTATATTAATAAAAGCGTAAGCTTACATCTTAGTTTTACCAGCAATGTTGGTTACTTTTACTGAGCCAGAACCATCACTTAGTAACTCAAAGTTTGCCGCAGTATCAACGCGAATGCTTCCCGAACCATCTGAAACGACAACATCACCCGAAATATCATTTAAGTCGATACCACCAGAGCCATCGTGTACTTCAATATTGCCCTGTGCGTTTGCAACATCAATATTGCCAGAGCCATCATGAATTTTAATATCACGGCTAACATTACGAACATCTATGCTGCCTGAACCATCATTGATTTCTAATGTGCCTTCAATGTCATTTGCGGTAATTGAACCAGAACCATCGTTTATAACGGTATTCGCGACTTTACTAATGATAATTTCACCTGAGCCATCGTGCACATCGACATTAAATGAGCGAGGGATCGCAACGGTTAAATCAATGCGAGTTTGCTTATTGGTATGATATTCACATTGACCTGCACTTAGCGCTGCACTCTTACCTTTAGCTTCAAGCGTTAAGCAATATTCATCATGTGGCTGCTCTTGATAAATCTCGGCTTTAACGCTCACTTGATCACTGTCACTACCGGTAATGTGTAAAAAACCTGAGCCCGCTTCTACTTTTAAAGCACTTAATGATGCTGCATCTAGCGTTAGGTTTTTAGTTGCTTGCAGTGGCATTTCACCCCAAGCAAAAGTTTGTGCTGATAATAAACCTGCGGCAATTAGCGAGAGTGTTTTTACTGTACTTAACATGGTTGTTCCCTTTCATATCTGTGGTGTTATTAGCTTAGTCGCAGCTGCTGATAAAAAAGGTTTAAAGGCTTTAAAAACTTTTTTACACAAATAGGCAAGAAAGCGCGAGCTTCAGGCATTTATGGTTTTTCGCGATGCTTTAGACTGAAATAGTAGACCATAACCTAAGCAAGCCAAGGAGAAACATATGAGTGATTCAGCGCAAACAAACGATATGCAAGTAATTAAGTCAGGTTCTCAAGATCCAATTGCAGGGCCAGCAGAATGTTTCACAGGTAAAGTGCAAATTAGTACTTTATTTAATGCACCAGCACCTGCTCGCGTTGGTGTTGCTGTGGTGGAGTTTTCAAAAGGAGCTCGCACAAATTGGCATTCTCATCCACTCGGCCAAGTATTATTAGTTACAGAAGGTCAAGGTTGGACACAGTGTGAGGGTGGTGAGAAAACAGTCATCAATCCAGGTGATTTAATTTGGTGTAACTGCGGAAAGAGGCACTGGCATGGTGCGACTGCTGATAGTGCAATGAAACATGTAGCAGTTCAAGAAGCACTCGATGGTAAACCTGTTGACTGGTTCGAAGCTGTTTCAGATGAAGATTATTTAGCATAAGGTACATTAAGATGTGTGACAAACATGAAACGCAAGACTTATCACGTCGTAATTTTATTAAAACGAGTTCAGCTTTAGGTGCAGGCCTGTTATTAGGTGGCTTTGCGGCGCCTTCATTTGCAGCATCATCTGAGCAGCTTGCAAATGGCAATATAAAATCTCGTGGCTGTGCGGCTTTTGATAATTCAGGCTTACTAAAACCATGGGAATTCGAAAGACGCCCAGTAGGCGATAACGATATTTTAATCGAAATTAAATTCGCCAGTATTTGCCACTCAGATATTCATCAGATGAAAGGGCATTGGGGCGCACAGCAATACCCTCAAGTACCAGGTCATGAAATTGCAGGTATCGTAACTGCGGTCGGTAAGAATGTGACTAAGTTTAAAGTGGGCGACCGTGCTGGTGTAGGCTGTATGGTTGATAGCTGTCTTGACTGTAATAGCTGTAAAGATCAAGGCGAGCAATATTGCCCAGAAACAAAATTCACTTATGGCTACCCTGATGAACGCTCACCGACTGGTATCACACAAGGTGGTTACTCGAATAACATTGTTGTTCGCGATCATTTTGCAGTGCATATTCCTGAAAACATGAGTTTAGAGCATGCTGCTCCTTTATTATGTGCCGGCATTACAACGTATTCTCCGTTGCTTAAATTTAACTTGAAAAAAGGCGATAAAGTAGGTGTTGTTGGTATTGGTGGGCTTGGGCACTTAGCTGTTAAATTGGCTGTGTCGCAAGGTGCTGATGTCTATGCGTTCACTAGCTCTAAAGATAAAGTAGCCGATATTAAAGCCTTTGGCGCTAAAGTGGTTGTTGTTGACGGTGAAGACGCTTACAACGAGCATAAGTCGCAGCTTGATTATTTAATTAATACCTTGCCAGTGAAATATGATATTGCTAAATATGCATCATCAGTAAAACCATTCGGCACGTATACCCAAGTGGGTATGCCAGAAGAGTTTTCATTAAATATGAATGCATTAGCATTGGCTGCAAGCCGCGTAAACTTTAATGCTTCGTTAATTGGTGATATGCAAGAAACGCAAGAAGTTGTTGATTACTGTGCGAAGAATAATATTCTGCCAGCAACCCAGTTAATCAAAGCCTCTGAAATCAATAATGCATGGCAAAGCGTGGTGGAGAAAAAAGCGCGCTATCGTTATGTAATTGATGCCTCGACATTTTAAATAATTTTTAGATTGAGTAAGCCAAACGCCATACCCAGTATGGCGTTTTTTGTTGTTCCTTTTTTATTCGGTGATTTATCGCTTAAAGAGCGAATACTGCCGTAAAAACATATCATTATTTTTTTCTTTTGCTAACTTAAACTCTTTGGCCTCCATGGAGTAATAATGAAAAAAATAACCTTCCTGAGTACGTTGTTGTGCACTAGCTTTTTTGTTTGTAGCGAAGAAACAGATACAACCTTGAACGCTTATGCCGCTGGGTACGTCGCCAATTTTACCTGTAGTGCCACGTTTAACGCTGGCAAAAGCAAAGATCAAATCAATATAGATGAACTTACCGGTATTTACCCTTTAATAGCAGACCCTGTAAAAACACTAAAAGCGAACATTGAAACTGAGCACAAACGAGTCATTGTTGATTACGATAAAGATAAGCAGCGCATATCGGTGTGGCGGCCTCGTTTAGGCTGTGTTGATTTACCCGTAGGGGCAAGCCTGAAAGCTGCATCACTCGTGCAAGCACCGTTTAAAGAAAACTTAGCCTACCAAAAGGATGATGGTAAGCCTTGGCAAACGCTAAATGGTGTTAATAAAGCGACGGGCAATAAGGCACTTGATGAGGTTATTGCACAAGCTTTTACTCGTCATTATGGTGAAGGCGCACGAACTTCAGCAATTTTAATAGCAAGCCCTGATGCGATTCTAGCAGAGCAATATAAAGCCGGTTTTACCCCTGAAACCGCCCAGCGTACTTGGTCTGTTGCAAAAAGTATTGGCGCGAGCATTATTGGAGTGGCGGTAGCGCAAAAGCGACTTGATGTTACAAAGCCTGCGGGACTTGAAAGCTGGTCTCATCCGCTTGACCCACGTGGCGAAATTACCCTTGAAAACTTACTTCACATGGCATCAGGTTTAGATAGTAATAAAGCGGGTAACCGGACAGACCGTGTGTATATGGGAGGCGGTTTAGTGTCTGATACTGCAACGCATACCGCATTAGAAGTTAAGCCTGGTAGCCGTTGGAAATACGCTAATAACGACACCATGTTAGCGCTACGCACCTTACGAGAAACGTTTAACGATGAGGCGAGCTATTTGCGTTACCCATATGACAATTTACTCGACAAAATCGGGATGCAGCACACGTTTTTAGAGTCAGATTGGCAAAGTGACTATATTTTGTCATCGCAAGTGTGGACTACTTCACGGGATCTTGCTCGCTTGGGGCTATTACACCTGAATAATGGTCGCTGGCAAGGTGAGCAAATATTACCAAAAGACTGGTTAAGTTATATTAGTAAACCAGCCCCTGCTCAACCCCCTGTAACGGCACCAGGATACGGCGCACAGTGGTGGCTTTATAACGAACGTTTTCCTGAGTTACCAAACGATACCATTGCAGCGCGAGGCAACCGTGGTCAATTTTTAGTGATCATTCCAAGCGAGCAGTTAGTGATTGTTAGGCGAGGGTACGACCTTGCAGGACTTAAAGGCTTTAGTGAACATGACTTTACCCGTGATGTTTTAAAAGCACTGGGCAGATAAAGTCAGGCAATAAAAAAGCTACTTTGTGGCGTACAGAAGCAGCTTTGCTAACTGGAGAGTTAGTATCTACTACAAGGGCTCTATAGTGACATCCGCTTGGCCTAAACTTTTAAAGAACTGACTATCGCCCGTTATTTTGCCAAGTTTTATCAGACCATTTGCATAACTTTGCTGCTTATAAAAGAGCGCAAGGTTACCCCAAGGTGCGTAATAAGTGATGTCTCCTGCGTTAGCATCGGTGCCAGCAGGTAAGCCTTGTAGATTTAATTTCTCTGGTAAAGTGGCAATTTTCTCAGCATTGGCAAAGTCTTCTACTTTTAGAGTCAGTGGTAGAAGTTGATAAAAATGCTTAGCGGCATTGTTACTTTCTAGAGTCGCTTGCATAGTTTTGCCGTTACTGGTGAACTTTATTTGCATTTCACTTACCATCTTTACTGCTTTTTTAAATATTGCTTATCTGTTACTGGCTCTAACCAATCAACAACCTTACCGTCTTTTGACTCTTGAATAGCTAAGTGCATCATGGCTGTTTTATCTGTAGCACCGTGCCAATGTTTAACATTAGCAGGAATATGTACAACGTCACCTGGTTTTATAACCTGAGGTTGTCCGTGCCACTGATTAACCCAACCCATACCTGATGTAACAATTAAGGTTTGGCCAACAGGGTGAGTGTGCCAGTTTGTGCGAGCACCTGGCTCAAAGGTTACCATGGCACCAGCGGATTTCGCTTCGCCATGAGCTTGGAAACTAGGCTCGACGCGTACTTTGCCCGTGAAATACTTGTCGAGCCCAGTCATTGGGTACTGAGTGCCATTTTTTTGCACTGTAATTTGCGGTAATTCTAAACGTTGTGAAGAGGCGTTTTCTGCATGACTAAATGCACTCATCGTTAAGATAAGGGTACCGATAATATACTTCATACTTTCTCCATGTGTTTGTAACCTGATGAGAAATCATTTTGGCTAAAAATTGTGCCTTTAAAAAGTACAATGCACGCAAGTTATTGCCTATTAGTCCGAGGGTTAGATTTTTTAACTAGCCAACTTTATGAAATCGAGTGTATAGTTAAGTATCTTAATTTTGATTGGGTTGGTTATGCACTCAGATTATGAAACTCTTGCTAAAATGAGCGCCTCTTTAGCAGATAAAATTGCGCCGCATATAGGTCAGCAAGAAACCGCTGATAGTGTGATTGAGGATTTGTTTTTTTATAGACAAACACAGGCCGCCACCTCTTGTTCAATGTGTGTGGTTGAACCAAGTATTGCACTGGTGCTACAAGGGGCAAAAAGCATGACTTTGGGCGAAGATGTCTTCAAGTATGACCCTCACAAGTATTTGATCACCTCTATTGATTTGCCCGCAAAAATGCAAGTCCTTGAAGCAAAAGACGATGCACCTTATTTAGGCTTAGTGTTAAAGCTTGATTTGGCGATGTTAGGAGAACTAATTTCGCAGGTGCCGCTCGATAAATTAAACAAGCAATCACTGAACAAGGGTATGACTTTAGGTGAGATGACAGAGCCTCTGCTTAACGCTTTTACGCGATTAGTTGAGCTCGTTGATGATCCTGAGTCTATGCCTGTGCTTGCACCATTAATAAAGCGCGAAATTTTTTGGCGTGTACTTAATAGTGAGCATGGGGCGGAGCTTCGCCATATAGTATCGACAGGTAGTCAAGGGCTGAGAATTGCACGTAGTGTTAAATGGTTAAAAGAAAACTATGATCAACCCTTGAGTGTAGAGGACTTAGCGGGTCTTGCGAAAATGAGTAAATCGACTTTTCACCATCATTTTCGAGATCTAACTTCAATGAGTCCGTTGCAATATCAAAAGCGTTTAAGGTTAATGGAAGCAAGAAGGTTGATGGTTGGCGAGAGTATGGATGCGTCAGGTGCTGCTTTTAAGGTTGGCTACGAAAGCCCCTCACAATTTTCTCGCGAGTATTCTCGGTTTTTTGGTTTATCACCAAAACGAGATGTTGAGGCGTTTTTAGCAACGGCTAAATAGCCTGCTACTTATAATACCAATGGGCAATAATAGTTAATTAAGCGAATTGATATAAAAAACGAATGGGCATATCCCTATGTCCCATTCGTTACCATGACACGTTTTAGTTAAAGACTTGCTGTGAAAAATTCAGCAATTTTAGTGAATGGAATTAAACCCACATCATCATATAAATCAACATGACCTGCATTTGGCACAACCAATAATTGCTTAGGCTCAGCAGCTAAATTATAGGCTTGTTGGCTAAACTCAAATGAGTGAGCCTGTTCACCAGCAACAAACAGTAATGGACGTGGTGAAATAGTTTCAATATCGTTAAATGGATAAAAGTTCATAAAACGCACATTGCTGCTTAATGTTGGGTGTGTTGTTAAATCTGCTGATGAACGCTCTGGTGTATATTCGCCACGCTCAGTGCGATAAAAGTCATAAAACTCTTTTGCAATTGGGTGCGAGCTTTCATCAATGTGATGCGGGCAGCCGCCGGTGTACTGCACTTCGCCACCTAGGTACTCAACATTACGTTGCTCAGCGGCTTCATCAAGCATACCTTTACGCATATCAAGGTCGATAGAGTTACCTAAACCATTGCGCGTTGCACCACCCATGTCATACATACTCACTGTTGCTACAGCTTTGATACGTGGGTCAATTTTAGCGGCACTAATGATGAAACCACCACTACCACATACACCTAAACCACCAATGCTTTCTTTGTTGACGTATGAACGGCTAGCAAGGTAATCGACACCCGCACTGAATGACTCTGCGTATAAATCAGGCAGCACTGTATTACGTGGTTCGCCGTCACTTTCGCCCCAGAAGCTAAGATCAATTGCCAAAGTAACAAAGCCAAGTTCTGCAAGTTTAGTTGCATATAAAGTAGCACTTTGCTCTTTTACCGCACCCATAGGATGACCAATTACAAGTGCCGGAAGGTTCGCGCCTTTCTCAGCATTTTTTGGTGTAAAAAGATTACCGACTACATTCATCTGTAATTGGTTTTTGAAAATTACTTTTTCAAAGTTAACAGCATCGCTTTGGTAAAAATTATCCGTTGAGGTAGTCATAACACTCTCCTATTTTGTGATTAACAGGGACTGCAATTTGTTTTCACAATGCAGCTTTGATGAGGTTATTGTCGGATATTTATGCAGTTTGGCGTTATATTAGAACAGTCGATTTATTGCCTAAAAGTGTCGAATGTATAAAAAGCTGCAGCAAGCGCTGCAGCTTATTCATTTACTTATGGCGGCCTTGTAAACAGTTCACCACATCAGCCAATGATAGGCCTTGGCGCTGCAATAACACAGTTAAATGATACAGTAAGTCTGCCGATTCATTGGTTAATTCATCGTTATCATGTTTCATGGCTGCAAGGGCAACTTCAACGCCTTCTTCCCCCACTTTTTGGCAACTACGGCTTAAGTCTTTTGCAAACAAAGACGCAGTGTAGCTTTTGCTTGGATCATCGTCTTTACGCGAGACAATCACTTGTTCAAGCTCAGCTAAAAACGACAAGCTAGGTTTAGCATCATCGCCAAAGCAGCTTTGTGTACCTAGGTGGCATGTTGGCCCAAGTGGGTTTGCCAGTACTAATAGTGAGTCGTAATCACAGTCGGTGTGCACAGAAACTACTTCAAGATAGTTTTCTGATGTTTCGCCTTTGGTCCATAAACGCTCTTTAGAGCGCGAGTAAAAGGTTACTTTTTGTTTGTCGAAAGTGGCAGCTAATGCGTCTTGATTCATAAAGCCTTGCATTAAAATCACCCCAGAGCGTGCGTCTTGCACGATAGCTGGGATCAATTCGCTTTTGGCAAAATCGACTTGAGAAAGAGTGTCTTTGGTTAATTGCATAGTCTTGCCGCTACATTATTATCAGTTAAAAATTGTTTTAGTTCGCCAATATCAATGACGTTCTTGTGAAATACGCTGGCAGCGAGCGCGCCATCAACTTGGCTTTGTTGAAACACATCAACAAAGTCTTGCATCGTACCTGCGCCGCCCGATGCAATTAGTGGAATATCACACAGTGCACGCATTTTTGATAGCTGAACATTGTCGTAGCCTTTACGCACGCCATCTTGGTTCATGCAATTGAGTACAATTTCACCAGCGCCTAGGTCTTGCACGCGCTTAACCCATTCTTCGGTTTTATAGCGAGTACGGCTTGATGCATTAGGATCGCCAGTCAGCTGGTACACTAAATATTCGCCAGTGGTTTCATCATAAAAGCTATCAATACCCACAACTACGCATTGTTTACCAAACTCATCGTGTAGCTCTTTGATAAGCTCTGGGCGAGCAATTGCAGGGCTGTTAATACTGATTTTATCTGCGCCACGTTCTAAAACACGTGCTGCATCGGCAACAGATTTAATGCCGCCCGCCACACAAAATGGAATATCAATGTGGCGCGCAATGTTCTCTACCCAATTGACATCAAGTAGGCGTTTTTCGACGCTGGCACTGATTTCATAAAACACCAGCTCATCCGCACCAGCATCGCTGTATGCCTTGGCAAGCGTTAAAATATCACCAACCACTTCATGGCCTTTAAATTTAACACCTTTAACGACTTGGCCGTCTTTTACATCTAAACAAGGGATTATGCGTTTTGATAACATGCTAACGCCTCCTCAACATTAAAGGCACCATCGAGCAATGATTTACCTAAGATAACACCGCCAACGCCTAGTTTTTTCAGCCTTGCGATATCATCAAGAGAGCTTACACCGCCTGATGCTTGAACTTTAATCTCGCTGTTGTGGTTAGTTAAATCTTCATAAAGTGCAAACGAAGGGCCGGTCATGGTGCCGTCTTTACTGATGTCAGTACACAGAAAATCAACCACACCCAGTGCCACGTAAAAATCAACAAGTTCGAACAAGCCAAACTCAGATTCACTTAACCAACCATGTGTTGCTGGTGCCCAGCCGTTGTCAGTTTTATTAACATCTAGTGCGATAACAAAGTGTTCGCTGCCAAATTTTTCAATCCACGCCTGCACTTGCTCACGCTTTTCAACGGCCATTGAGCCTATTACAACTTGGTTAGCACCGGCTTCAAGCCAGTCAGCAACATCTTGCTCAGAGCGAATACCGCCGCCCACTTGATAAGGTACATTAAGCGCTTTGGTTGCGGCTTGAATATGCTGCCATTGTTTTTTATTTGGATCGCGCGCGCCTTCTAAATCAACTAGGTGCAGTTTGCCTGCGCCGCTGCTTGCGTACTCTTGTAAGCGTGCGCCAAGTTCGTAAGGGTAAAATTGTGCTGTATCATACTTACCTTGGTATAAGCGCACAATTTGGTTTTGTAATACATCGAGTGCTGGAATAATCACGTTTATTTCTCTTATTTTTTGCTGCGCTTACAGCTGCCAATCTAAAAAGTTTTGTAAAAGTCGTGTGCCTACTTTGGCGCTTCGCTCTGGGTGGAACTGCATGCCTGCGTAGTTATCTTTGGCAACAATTGCCGAAAAAGCTTGCCCGTATTCACCGCTTACTAGGGTGGCATCGTTCACTGTGTGAGCAAAGCTATGCACAAAGTACACTTGATCCTGCGCCGATAACCCTTTGGTAAGGGCATGCTCTTTTAGTACGCTTAGGTCGTTCCAACCCATGTGTGGAGAAGTTAATGTACCCACATCTAAATGCTTAACAACACCCGGAATTTTGCCAAGGCAATCGACATTGCCTTCTTCTGTACTATCACAAAGTAATTGCATGCCTAAACAAATTCCCATCAGCGGGCGTTGATATTCATCAATTGCTTGTTGCCAACCACCATCTTTTAAGCGTTTCATTGCAACGGAAGCATGGCCTACACCTGGTAAAATAGCACGTTCAAAGCCTTTTAGTTGTTCAGGTGAGGTGATCACCTCTGGTTTTTCGCCCAAGCGTTCAAAGGCAAAACGAACAGAGTTAATGTTGGCACAACCTGTATTAATTATGGCAATCATAAACACCCCTTAGAGCTTGCTGTTTGTTGTGAAGCATCTTTTGCAATCGCAGCGCGAAGTGCTCTTGCAAACGCTTTAAATAGACCTTCAACTTGGTGATGACAATTACCATCGCTAACCGACAAAATAAGGCTCATGGCGGCATTATCACTTAAGCTTTTAAAGAAGTGCTCAACCATTTGCACGTCTAGGTCGCCCACTTTTTCACGGCTAAAATCAGCATTTAATACAAACGAGGCGCGGCCCGATAAGTCAATTTGCGCTTCTGCTTTACATTCATCCATAGGGAGTGCAAAACCATAGCGACCAATTTGTGTTTTTGTACCTAGCGCTTGTTTAAGGGCTAGGCCAAGCGCAATACCGATATCTTCAACAAGGTGATGCTCGTCAATGTGTAAGTCGCCAGTGGCTTGAATATTAAGTCCGATATTGGCGTGAGTGCGAATTTGGTCAAGCATGTGATCGAAAAAGCCAAGACCAGTGCTAATTTCGCCATTTTTTGTTTGGTCTAAATTAATTTGCACATCGATTTGCGTTTCTTTGGTGTTGCGAGTGACACGGCCTTCACGGTTTGCTGTTGTCAGCTTAGTGACAATGGCATCCCAGCTGCCGTCATACAAAATGCCTTCACAACATAAGTTATTGGCAAGTCCAATATCAGTTTGGCGGTCACCAATCACAAATGAGCGTGCTAAATCGACTTTACCTGAACGCATCAGCTCTGTAAGTAAGCCGGTTTTTGGTTTACGGCAGTCACAATTTTGCTCATCAAAGTGAGGGCAAATCAGAACTTCATCAAATTTAATTCCTTGGCTGTTTAAGATATTCATCATCTTGTCTTGAGCAATATCAAAATCAGCTGTCGGGAAGCTATCAGTGCCTAAACCATCTTGGTTTGAAACCATTACAAGGCGGTAACCTGCCGCTTGAAGTTGTAACAGAGCAGGGATCACATTTGGCAAAAACACTAATTTTTCGAGGCTATCAACCTGTTTGTCGGTGATAGGCTCTTCGATAATCGTGCCATCGCGGTCAATAAATAAATACGGGTTGCTCATGATAATTCCTGTTCTACTGTATTGCTGGTCAGTGATAAGCCATCTAACCAAATTTTTACTTGTTCTAGTTCTTGCTCGTTACCGATAGAAATTCGTAACCAATCATTTTCGCCATACAAGGTGAAGGCACGCATCACGAGTCCTTGCTCAAGTGCGATATTAAATGATTGTTTGTCTTTTAATTTTAAGGTGACAAAGTTACCTTCACCGCTCAGTACTTTGATAACAGCAGGTGATTGCTCAAGCCAGCTTTTCAGTTTGCCTTTTAAGCTATTTAGAATAGTCACCTGACGGCGCATTGAAGCGATGTTGTCACTACTTAATGCATCTGCTGCAATGCTAGCAACCACCGTTGATACAGGATAAGGCGCAATCACTTTACGAATAGGCGCAAGTAGCTCGCTGTTGGCTAAGGTAAATCCAGTTCTTAAACCCGCAAGTGCAAATGCTTTTGATAAGGTTCTTAGTACCACAAGGTTACTAAACTCGTTGATCAGGCTTGCTGCTGTTTGTTCAGGGCAAAATTCTATATAAGCTTCATCAACCACTACAATCGCTTTACCCGCAAGTTGTTGGGTGATTTTTCTGATTTTGTCTAGGCTTGTCATGCTGCCGGTTGGGTTATTTGGATTACAAATAAACACCAACTTTGAATCAGCAACTGCAGTGACAATCTCATCAGCTGTGCCTTTTAATAACAGCTCTTGAGTTAAACCGTTAATCGCAATGTTGTGGGTATCAGCTGTTACTTTGTACATGCCGTAAGTTGGCAAAAAGAGTGCAATGCTATCTTTAGCTGGGCTACAAAAAGTACGTACTAATAGTTCAATACCCTCATCAGCACCGCGAGTCATCAGTACTTGCTCTGGCTCTAAATTAGCATAGCAAGCGTAACGATTGATCACTTGCTGAGGCTGCGGATCTGGGTAGCGGTTTAAATCAGCTAAATTGATATTTGGCGTACGTGAATACGGGCTTTCGTTGGCATTTAACCACGTTGTACCTGTTAGTTTTTCACTTTTCGCTGAACTATAGGCTGTAAGCGCTGCAATGTTATCTGGCAACAGCGTTGTTATTTTTGAATTATCGCTCATTGTTCATAGCCTCAAGACGAATTGAAACAGCATTAGCGTGAGCATCAAGCCCTTCTGCTGCGGCCAAAGGTAAAATTGCTTTAGATAATTCACGTAAACCATTTTTGCTGATGGTTTGCACTGTGTAAGTTCTAAAGAAGTCCAGTAAGTTTAAGCTCGAATAGGTCGCACTGTAACCATACGTTGGTAGTACGTGATTCGTGCCAGACGCATAGTCACCGGCAGACTCTGGGGTGTAATCGCCTACAAATACTGAGCCAGCATTTTTCACTAAGTTTAAATAAGGCTGCGCATCAGCAAGTTGTAAAATAAGGTGCTCAGGACCATATTGGGCAGACACCGCAAAGGCTTGCTCAACCGAGTCGACTAATATCAAGCTTGAGTTTGCAAGCGCTTGCTCGGCAGTGTCTTTACGACTTAATTTTGCTAGCTGCTCAGTTAAAGCTTGCTGTGTTTTTTCAATAATACGTTCGCTGTTACACAGTAAAATAACCTGCGAATCGGCACCGTGCTCTGCTTGCGATAATAAATCTGCCGCAATAAACTCTGGGTTTGCACGCTCATCTGCAATCACTAACACTTCAGAAGGGCCCGCTGGCATATCAATCGCCATGCCCGGAATGGTTTGCGCAACAAGTTGTTTTGCCATGGTGACAAAGCTATTTCCCGGGCCAAAAATCTTGTTCACTTTAGGCACTGACTCTGTGCCGTATGCCATTGCTGCAATCGCTCCGGCGCCACCACTTTCTACAATGGTTTTAATACCACATAGTTTTGCAGCATATAAAATGGCAGGGTTGATGGTTTCATCGGCTTTTACAGGTGTAGTAAGCACAACAGTTTGTGCACCGCTTAATTGTGCAAGCACTCCTTGCATGATCACTGATGATGGCAATGGCGCACTGCCACCTGGCACGTAAATACCTACCGCTTCAATGGCTTGATATTTAAGTTCACATAACACACCAGGTTGCGTTGTTAACTTAATGTCTTTAGGTAATTGTGCTTGGTGAAAACGTTTTACATTGGCGTAGGCCGTTTCGATGGCGGCTTTTAACTCGTTTGATAATAACTGCTCAGCTTGATTAATTTCTTCAACTGGCACTAATAAACGTGGTGTCTCGCGCTTATCAAACTCTTTAGCCATCTTTAACAACGCAGCGTCACCTTCGGTTTTAACTGCATTTAAGATGTCGATGCAAATTGCTTCGACCTCTTTACTTGCAGTAACAGCAGGGCGGGTGAGTACCGCCTGCTGTGCTTGTTGATTTTCCTCATTCCAGCGAAACATGGATTATTACTCCATCATTTTTTCAATTGGCATAACAAGGATTGAGTTAGCACCCAGTGCTTTTAACTGTTCCATTGTTTCCCAAAATAGAGTTTCGCTGCTAACCATGTGCAGTGCTACGTAATCGTCGCTACCAGCAAGTGCTAACAATGTTGGCTGGCCAGTACCTGGTAGTAAATCGCACACTTCATCAAGCTTTGCTTTTGGTGCGTGTAACATAATGTATTTACTTTCTTTAGCTTGACGAACACCACGTAGACGCGGCATTAGCGTATTGATTAAATCAAGTTTACTTTGGTCTTTAAGGTCTTTGTTTTGAATTAAACATGCGTTTGATTCTAAGATGGTCTCGCCTTGCATTAGGCCGTTTGCTTCTAATGTTGCACCAGTAGATACTAAATCACAGATTGCATCAGCTAAACCTGCACGCGGGGCTACTTCAACAGAACCCGTTAACATTACCGTGCTTGCGTTAATGCCTTCGCGTTTTAGGTACTGGCTCAAGATTTCTGGGTAGGTAGTGGCAATGCGTTTACCTTCAAACCAGCTTTTATCTTGCGGACCAAGTTCTTGTGGCCATGCAAGTGCTAGGCGGCAGTAACCGAAATCAAGTTTAGAAAGTTTATTTACTTCGAATGCTGCGCCTTGGCGTTCGCGTTCGGCTTGTACTTCAACAAGTACGTTTTCGCCAACGATACCTAGGTCACACACACCGTCCATTACAAGGCCCGGAATATCGTCATCGCGTACACGAAGTACATCAATTGGCATGTTGGTAGAGTGTGCGATTAAACGTTGTTCACGAAGGTTTAATTTAACGCCTAATTGCTTAAGTAATTCTTGGCAGTCTTTTGATAAGCGGCCACCTTTTTGGATGGCGATTCGTAAACGATTGGTATTGCTCATTATTTATTTTCCTTTAATTCAAAAACTAAAAACCCCAAGGGAACCTCAGGGCGAAAATAAATAATTTGGTTGATTGCTCGCCAGAGGTTCCTTTTAGGAATAACCTCTCAGCGAAAAACCTGACAGGCTATTCCGGTGAATGATGGTGATGATGGATAGTTGTCAGATTGAAACGCATAATTTTTCCTGTATTGCACTCGTTTATGTAAACCAGTGCGTATATCTGTTTAAATAATTTACGTATATAGATAAACATGCTTTGCTAATCTTTGGCAAGCATTTTTTTTCTAAATTAAAGTATAAGCTATAACTGCCGATAATAAATGGAGTGATAGGAGGTACAAATGGATATCATGATCCCCTTTTTAGGTCGCATAACGCGCTTACAGTTGGAGAGTAAAGGCGCGTTTCACATTGCGGGCGTAAAAGACGCGAACGTGCAGCGAATTGAGCTCGAAAAACGGCAAAAACGTGAAATTGAACGACGTAAAAAAGCTGCTGAAAATGGCGATAAAAACAGTAAAAATGCTATTGAAGAAGATGAAGAGGGTAATAAGCACCTAGATACCTGGGCTTAAACGAAAGCCAAATTTTTCTGCAACAGTTGCGCAATTTCTGCTAACGTTTAAGTAAGTTCATTTATATTTTACAGGGCAGATTAATGGATAAACCTGCAGTGCCATTGAATGAGCAAGCTCGCCTTGACGAATTGCGTTCGCTTGAAATATTAGATACGCAAAGAGAACCTGTTTTCGACAGAATCACACGCCTTGCTCAGCAATTCTTTTCAGTGCCAATTTGCATCATAAGTTTAGTTGATGAGCAACGTCAGTGGTTTAAGTCTTGTGTTGGTTTAAATGTCACTGAAACTGCCCGAGATATCTCTTTTTGTGGCCATGCAATCCTACAAGACGAACCTTTTGTGATTAATGATGCGTTGAAAGACAAAAGGTTTGCAGATAATCCGCTAGTAGTTGGAGAGCCACATATTCGCTTTTATGCGGGATGCCCAATCATCCTTAAATCAGGTAATTGTATTGGAACACTGTGTATTATTGACTATAAACCACGCACATTGAGTAATAAAAATCTTCAAGCGCTGAAAGATTTTGCTGCAATTATTGAGCGTGAATTTGCAATATTGCAACTTGCTACAATGGACGAATTGACCTTGCTCCCTAATCGTCGAGGTTTTACAAGCACTGCTGAGCATTATTTAGATTTGTGTATTAGGCAGCAATTAAATGCCAAATTGGTATTTATAGATTTAGATAACTTCAAATACATTAATGATAACTTTGGGCATTCTGCTGGTGATAGAGTTCTGAAAGAATTTGCATCATTACTAAAAGAATACTGCCGAAAAGCAGACTTATATGCACGTTTGAGTGGGGATGAGTTCGTGATTCTTTTCACTGATTTAAATACCTCAGAATGCGAAACAATCATGCAACGTCTACTTCAGTCATTTTGTAATTTACCTTCGAGCTTTACAGGTCAAAGCATATTGAGTTTTTCTTATGGAATTGCTGATTTTTCGGGCCAGCAACCCTGTTCACTTGCAAAGCTATTAGCTGTTGCTGATAGCAGAATGTATAACGCAAAGGTACAAAAAAAGGCTCAATTATGAGCCTTTTTAATGACTAATGGCATACTCACTGTTGCGTTTTAGCAGATTGAATACTGCTTTGGATCAATGGTGAGATTGTTAAGCCTTGTACAATAATCGAAAAAATCACAACTACATAAGTCACTATTACTATTAGGTCATGCAAGTCAGACCCTGCAATCATCACTTGATCGCGTGGGATGGCAGCTGCCATTGCTAGTGCTAATCCACCACGCAGGCCGCCCCAAGTTAAGATTTTTACCGAGTGTTTATCGTATTGACGATACTTTTTAAAGAATACAAATGGCGCACCTACACTTATAAAACGCGCTAATAACACCACAGGTACCATGAGTAGACCTAAACCGATTTCTTCAAAGGTAATAGGCATAGTCACGATGAGCATACCGATGATCAAAAACAGCAAGGCGTTTAAAAAACTATCGGTGGCATGCCAAAAGTCTTTTACATAACGGGTATCTTCAGGCCCTGTGCGCTCTGTTGCCTTTGAGCGGGTAATATTGCCAAGCAAAATACCACTGGTAACCATGGCAAGTGCGCCCGATATTTCCCATATATTTGCCGCAGCAAAACCAGCGGTTGGGATGGTCAAAGTTAGAAGTAACCGAATATTCACATCGCGGCTATTGATGATCAAAAAGTGCCCAACCAATGCAATGACTAAACCAAACACAATACCGCCAATGGCATCCACTAAGAACAGCTCAGCAACATCAGCAAAAGTTGCTTCGGTGCCATAAAAGGCCACTGAAAATATGGTGGTGAATATGACTAAGCCAATACCATCATTAAACAAAGACTCACCTTCAACTTGCACAGAAATTCCTTCTGGGGCTCGCATTTGTTTAATAATGGCTAACACGGCAATCGGATCGGTTGGGCTTATTAATGCTCCAAATAGCAAGCAATAAATAAACGGCACTGGCCAGCCAACAAAGGCAAATAAGTAATAACTTAAATAACCGACTATGACCGTGGAGGTTATGGTTGAAAATAGCACTAATGCAGTTATCTCCCATCGTTGTTTACGAAGGGCTGCCAAGTTGATTTCCAATGCCCCTGCGAATAGCAAAAACCCAAGCATGCCTTTTAATAGCAACTGATTAAAGTTGATACTAGAAACAATCTGAGTTATTTCGAGGGCCGTTGTATCACCAAGCATTTTAACGGCAAGAATAAGTAGCAAAGAAATAACAACAGAGCCAGTTGTTATAGCAATCGTGGTTTGCATTTTGAGGATATATTGATTAGCAAAAGCAATAAAAATAGCTAATGCTGAAAGAAAACAAATGAGGTACCAAGCATTCATTGTTTGACCTTAAATATTTTTATAACAAGACGCAGAAAGCTGTCACTTTCTGGCCGCATATAGTACGCCTCTAATATAGGTATGTCACAGTGTTTATGCGATTTTTATGACTTTTTAGAGTAAAAATACTTGATGCTGATTGCATATGTATAATTGCTGTTAAAAATGTCTAAAAAGAGACATAAAAAGCCCTGCAAAACATGTAGCATTGATAAGTTTAGTTAGGTCAATTTGTTGAACTGGGCAGATTCTTGACTGGTATTTATAGCCCTGATTGGATAAGGAATCACAATGCCTTCTTCGGCGTAACGTTTATGGAGTGCTTTTATAAACGCTGATTTAACCCAAAATCGGTTGAAGTACTCTTTTGCTCTTAGCATCACCGTAAAGTTAATACTTGATTGATCAAAGGTGTGAAACACCACAAAAGTATCGTAGTCATCGACACCCCATTGATGACTTTTTAAAATCTGTCTGGCAACATCCAAAGTCACTTGCTCAACTTTTTCAAGATCTGAGCCATAATGAACACCCACCTCAACGGGGACGCTGAGTTCTTTTTCGGGATAAAAGTAATTAATGATGCGTGATTTAGACAGCTGACTATTTGGGATAACTATCATGTTATTCGGCAACATTTTTACCCATGTAGAGCGCCAACCAATTTTTTCAACAAAACCTTGGTCGCCACTTTCAAGTTCTATAAAATCGCCAACCCGAATAGGTTTATCAATCACCAACTGAACGCCTGAAAAGAAGTTTTCAAGTGTCGGTTGCAAAGCCAAAGCAACAGCAAGTGAGGTAATGCCCAAAGAGGCAATAATCGGAGTGATTGAAATCCCCAACGTGCCCAATAACACCAATAAGCCAATACAGACTATTGCGCAGCGGATCAAGCCTTTAATGATGCTATGACTATTCGAAACAACCACTGAGCGGGCACTGTAATAATCAACGGTGCCAAATAAGAAATGGTCTAAAAATAACACTAAGGCAAAAATACAAATGGCTTTAGCGGTGGCTGCAATGGGTAAGGGGTGTTCGGCCATAAAGCCGGTGATGTTTAATAACTGACCAAAAATGATCACAAGCACCATCATTGTGCACAAGGTCAATGGTGTAGAGAGTGAGTTAACCAGCAAGGTATCGAACACAAAATCAGTTCGTTGGGTCCATTTTTTTAGGCAATAGATAATTACAAACTTTAATAAAAACAGGGTTATGGCGGCTAGTACAGTGCCGCCAATGACGACCAGCCAAGGCTCATTTAGCCATTCATTTTGTATTAGTTCAGTAATCATACTTAGTCCTTAAACCCTAGATACTTGCGATAGCTGCAAGTTATGTACCTAGGCTTTTTGGTTAATAGCTGAATTTTTAGCGATGAATCACAAATGGTAAGGTGAGCAAAATAAATACAAATAAAAGGTACAAATGTTTATTAAATGTTATCTTTTTGTATCAATAAATTTACATTTAAGTTGTACCTGTTAACATTTAATAAACCTGAAAATGCTTATCTTGCTGTTAATTATAGTGTTTTAAATTAGAGCTAATACTTTACTTGTAAATTTTTTGTTTCATTTTCAATTTCGCTCCATTCAATCTAGGCTGGTCACTAATCGGGAACAGTGCAGTCCGGTTACTAAGAAAATATTAAATACATAACAATCTAACGGAGCGTAAACGTGAATTTATCTAAAATCACATTAGCAACTCTTGCTGCTTTTGCTTTGACTCAAGCAACAAGTGCAGTAGCTGCGAACAAGAAATACCTAAACGAACAAACAGGGATTAACCAAGCTTTGCAAACCAATGCGTCATCGGTATTGAGTGCAAATCCTAATCAGTTAGTTGGTTTAGGTGCAGGGAATGATTTAGTTGTATTAAAAGAAATCAAAACCAGTAACGGCAACACCACTCGCCGTTATCAACAGATGTATCAAGGTCTACCTGTCATTGGCGATACGGTTAGCCTTACATTTGATGGTAATGGCCAATTAAAACGTGCACATGGTGCTGCGGTATATGATATTGCCGCCGACATCGATTCTGTCTCTCCGGCTCTTAACAAGAAAAAAGCAATGGCGAAAGGTCTTGCTAACTCACCTGCTGCAATTAAATCAGTTGGGTTAAAAAAGCATAATGAACAATCACGTTTAGCTATTTGGCTAGATGAAGATAGTGTTGCACACCTAGTGTATGAAGTATCTTATGTGACTTATGGTGATAACCCATCTCGTCCGTATCAAATTATTGATGCCAACAGCGGTGAAGTCTTATTCAGCTTCGATAACTTACAACATGCTAGTGCAACAGGCCCAGGTGGTAACTTAAAAACCGGTAAATACATTTACGGTACTGACTTTGATAGCCTAGATGTAACCCAGTCTGGCAACACTTGTACGATGAATAACGCTAACGTAAAAACCATTAACTTAAATGGAAGTACGAGTGGTTCTACAGCATATTCGTTTACATGCCCTGAAAATACCTTTAAAGAAATTAACGGTGCGTACTCACCTTTAAATGATGCGCATTATTTCGGTAACGTTATTTTTAATATGTATAACGATTGGGTCGGCACTGCGCCATTAACTTTCCAATTGCAAATGCGCGTTCATTACGGCAGTAATTACGAAAATGCGTTTTGGGATGGCAGTGCCATGACCTTTGGTGATGGTCAAAATACCTTCTACCCACTGGTTAGTCTTGATGTCTCGGCGCATGAAGTAAGCCATGGTTTTACCGAACAAAACTCAGGCCTCGTTTATTCAGGTAAATCTGGTGGTTTGAACGAAGCGTTCTCTGATATGGCAGGTGAAGCGGCTGAGTTTTATATGAAAGGCTCAAACGATTGGTTAGTGGGTCAGGAAATCTTTAAAGGTAACGGTGCACTACGTTACATGAATAACCCAACCCAAGATGGCAGCTCGATTGACCATCAAAACAATTACTACTCTGGTATGGATGTGCACTACAGCTCAGGTGTATTCAACAAGGCATTTTATAACCTTGCAACCACACCAGGTTGGGATACGCAAAAGGCATTTGTTGTGATGGCGCGTGCTAACCAACTTTACTGGACAGCCAGCACAAACTGGGATTTAGCAGGTAATGGCGTGATGGATGCGGCGTGTGATTTAAGCTATGACCCAGCCGATGTTCAAGCGGCACTTGCGGCGGTGGGTGTGACTTCAAGCTTAAGTGCGGGTAGTAGCTGTGGCACGACTGAGCCACCTCCAAGCGGTGATGAAGAACTAACTAATGGCGTTGCGCGCACAGGGATCAGTGGTGCAGCGAAAGATCAAATGTTCTTTACTCTTGAAGTGCCAGCAGGTGCAACGAATTTACAATTCAATACAACTGGTGGAAGTGGTGATGCAGATCTTTACGTTATGTATGGCGCAAAACCAACACTGAGCAACTTTGATTGTAAAAGCACTTCATCTACTAGCACAGAAAGCTGCGCTATTAGTAATGTGCAAGCGGGTACTTACTATGTAATGGTAGAAGCGTGGAATCAAATTTCAGGTGTATCACTTACAGGTAGCTTTGATTCGGGCAGCGGTGGTGGTGTAACACCAATTAACCGCACTGAGTCTAACTTAAGTGTTGGTACAAATAGCTGGACTCGTTTCACGCAAGACCTCGATGCGGGTTACTCGTCACTGGATGTGACTATTTCTGGAGGCTCTGGTGATGCTGACTTGTATGTGAACTTTGGTTCGCAATCGACAACATCTAGCTATGACTGCCGTCCTTATAAAAACGGCAATAGCGAAACCTGTACATTTACAAACCCACAAGCGGGTACTTGGTATATCGACCTTCGCGGCTATCGCGCTGCAAGTGGTGTAACTCTCACCATTTCGGCTAACTAGCCACCCTTTTAGGGAGCTTCGGCTCCCTTTTTTATTTTATTAAAATACAGATCATAAAAGGATTGATTATGACAACCCGTCTAACGCAGTGCCTCGTGGGTTTTGCCACGCTATCACTGAGCCAAGTAAGTTATGCAGCGCAAGACGAAACAATTTGGGTCACCATTGATGCCCTTGCTGCACAACATTTTCAACAAGATACAGTGAGTAAACGTAAACAAAGCAGTAATTTTGCGATGCAAAAATCGGCTTTGAATCAAGTTAATTTTATGCGCGTTAACAAGCAGGATATTGCTGGTTTAAGTGAGTTTATGCACGATAACTATCATCGCTGCGGTGGTTTTGTCGCCCATGAATCATTAGCAGATGCCGAGCTTTATACTCAGCAATTAAATGCGGTTTCGCAAGGTACAATGAATGCGAGCCTTGTTAATTACAGTATTGATAATGCCGCGACAGTTAATGCGCTACTATCATCGATTGATAGTAGTGAACTGAGTGATACGGTTAATAGCATGATGAACTTTCATAACCGATATTATGCAGTGCAAAGTGGTGTTGATACAGCAGATTGGTTAAAGGGCCATTGGCAACAAATAGCCAGTAGCCGCAGTGATATAACTGTTGAGTATTTTAACCATAGCTTTTCTCAATCATCAGTTATTGTGACCATTCCTGGTGCAGAAAAAGCAGATGAAATCGTCATTATTGGTGGTCATTTAGACTCAATCAATCAGTCTAATCCAAGTAATGGTCGAGCTCCTGGTGCAGATGATAATGCCTCGGGTATTGCAGTGCTCACACAAACCCTAAAAGCAATAGTGGAAAATAACTACCAACCTCAGCGGACCATACAAATTATGGGTTTTGCCGCTGAAGAAGTAGGCCTTAGAGGCTCAAAAGATATTGCTCAAAGTTATAAAACACTGGGTAAGAATGTTGTAGGCATGGTGCAGTTTGATATGACTGGTAATAACGGCAGCAGCACAGATATTGTGATGATGACGGATTACACAAACTCATCGCAAAATCAGTATTTATCGCAGTTGCTTGATGCTTATCAGCCCACAGTGAGCTATGGCTTTGATCAATGTGGTTATGGCTGCTCAGATCATGCCTCTTGGTATCAACAAGGGTTTGCCGCCTCAATGCCATTTGAATCAACAATGAGTGACATTAACCCTTTGATCCACACATCAAATGATGCCCAATTTGATGCGGCTCACGCGAGTAAGTTTGCAAAACTAGCTGTGAGCTATGTTGCTGAAATGGCAAAGAACGCTGGTGATGTGGTAACTGAGCCGACTAATCAGCTTGAAAATGGCGTAGCTAAAACGGGTTTGGCGGGCGCAGCAAAAGAGCAGCTATTCTTTACGCTTGAAGTACCTGCAATGAGCAGTAACCTTGAGTTTGTAACTGAGGGGGGCTCTGGTGATGCCGATTTATACGTTAAATTTGGCAGTAAGCCGACCTTACAGGACTTTGATTGTAAAAGCACAACCTCTACAAGTAATGAAAGCTGTGTGATGTCGTCAGTTCAAACTGGCACGTATCATGTAATGGTTGAAGCGTGGAATGAGATTTCGAATGTGTCACTCACGGGAAGTTATAGCACCTCAGGTGGCGGCGACAACGTTGATCGAACTGAGACAAACGTGAGTGTCGCTACCGGTAGTTGGCAGCGCTTTACTCAACAAATACCGGCAGGCCTTAGTAATTTAACGGTGACGATTACTGGCGGTAGTGGCGATTCAGATTTGTATGTTAACTATGGCTCAGCGTCAACAAGTTCAAATTATCTATGTCGGCCTTACAAAAATGGTAACGAAGAAAGTTGTCAATTTGATAACCCACAAAGTGGAACTTGGTACATAGATTTACAGGGTTACCGAGCTGCATCAGGCGTGACATTAACGATTCAAGGACAATGATTTAAATGCAATCATACTTTTAACCATGAGGAAGCCTTGCTTCCTCATTTAGTCTTGCCCTTGGCAAGTCAGTTACGTAAAATCTGCCCATCACTTTTAATCTATTGGCGAAGTTTATCAAACAACTTTTCAGTGCCACTGGCCCCCTTGCACTTTCTCTTGATGGATATACTCCTCGGCAGCCACAAATTGATATGGCTGTTGCAGTTGACGATGCCTTAAAAAAACGTCACCAATTAGTGGTTGAGGCGGGCACAGGCACGGGTAAAACCTATGCTTACTTAGCGCCTGCGTTAAAATCAAAAGGCAAAACCATCATCTCTACGGGTTCAAAAGCACTACAAGAGCAGTTGTTTCACCGTGATTTACCCAATTTAGTCAAAGCACTGAGCGCCACTAAAAAAGTCGCCCTTTTAAAAGGCCGCGCAAATTATTTGTGTACGTATCGTTTAAGTCAGCATGTTGCGCATGTGCCAACTGATGATCCTGATGTAATGCATCAACTCGCGATGGTAGCAAAGTTTGCAAGTGAAACCCGTTCCGGCGATTTGGCAGATTGTATTGGCATAGAAGAAGATGCCAAGGTACTGCCTTATGTTAGCTCAACCGCTGATAACTGTTTGGGTAAAGAGTGCCCCGATTTTCAAGATTGCTATATTCGTAAAGCCCGCTTAAATGCCATGGAAGCCGATGTGGTGGTGATCAACCATCATTTATTCTTTGCCGATATGGCTGTAAAAGACACGGGTTTTGCTGAATTAATGCCTACGGCAGATGCCTATATTTTTGATGAGGCGCATCAGCTTAGTGAAATTGCCAGTGACTATTTTGGTGAAAGTGTTAGCACTAAAAAGCTGGTGGATTTAATTAATGACTTACGAGCAATATACCGTGCAGATATCCCAGATATGCTGCAATTAGGTAAAACCCTCAACAAGTTAGAAACCAGCGTGGCAGATTTACGCTTACAGTTCGGGGTTGATGGTAGCCGTGGTGACTGGCGTGAAAAACTGGCCGATAAAGAGATTTGTGCTGCACTGCACCGGGTCATTAGCGACCTCGACTTTTTATACCAAGTTTTAAAGTTATGCTTAGACCGTAGCGAAAAAATAGAGCATCCGTTTGAGCGTACACTGGCCTTTAAAGGTCAGTTAGAGCGGGTATTTGATACCGCACAAACGGGCTATAGTTATTGGTACGAAACCACTCGCCGATACCTAACGGTAAACATTACACCACTTAATGTATCGGCTAAATTCGCACAAATGATGAAAGACACTGGGGCAGGTTTTGTGTTTACATCGGCGACTTTATCGGTCGATAACGACTTAGCGCACTTTAACGCTAGCCTTGGCTTAAAACCAACGCAAAGCATGATTGTTGAAAGTCCGTTTGATTATCAACAACAAGCACTACTTTGTTTGCCGCGCTACTTACCTGAGTCTCATGCGAATAATATGCCCCACGCAATTATCAAGCTGACCCTTGAGTTGATTAAATCAGCAAAAGGTCGCTGCTTTGTGCTGTTTACTAGCTATCGTATGATGCATTTAGTGGCGGAAGGGTTAACTACACAAATGGATTATCCGGTTTATATGCAAGGGCAAATGTCTAAACGCATTATCCTTGAGAAGTTTACCCGTCACGGTAATGCCGTTTTACTCGGCACAGCCTCATTTTGGGAAGGCGTAGATGTTAGAGGCAGCACATTAAGTTGTGTTATCATTGATAAATTGCCGTTTGCCGCACCTGATGACCCATTATTGCAAGCAAAAATGCAAGATTGCCAGTTACAAGGCAAAGACCCATTTGCGCATATTCAATTACCCCAAGCGGTGATTGCATTAAAGCAAGGGGTAGGGCGACTTATTCGCGATAGTAAAGATAAAGGTGTATTGGTTATTTGCGATAACCGCCTAGTAACACGCCATTACGGCCAAGTATTTTTAAAAAGTTTGCCACCCATGCGCCGCACGCGCGACTTAGCAATGGCAAACGCGTTTTTAGAACAGATCAATTAGAGTAACTTAGATGATTAAACACAATATTCTTGCCTTAGATGCATCAACTGAAGCTTTATCGCTGGTGCTACATTATCAAGGGCAAACATTTCATCATTTTGAAGAGTGCCCTCAGCAGCACAGCCAAAAGATTTTGCCTTTAATTGATGAGTTGCTCGCAAAGGCGCAATGTAAATTAACCGACTTAGATGTCATTGGTTTTGGTCAAGGGCCGGGTAGCTTCACGGGCGTGCGCATCAGTGTTGCAATTGCTCAAGGTTTAGCTTATGCCGCACGTTTACCTTTGGTTGGCGTATCAACATTGCAGATGATGGCGCAACAAGCATTTGAACAACACCAAGCAAGTGATGTGTTTTCTGCGATTGATGCGCGTATGGGTGAGATTTATTTCGCTCACTACAAAGCAGATGATAATGGCTTAATGCTACTTGTTGATGAAGAGCAAGTTATTAAACCTGAGTTGCTAACGCTACCCGAAACAGCAGCAACTGCGGTGGGTACTGGCTGGCAGACCTATCCTTCGCTTGTTTCAGAACTTGCAAATGTAAGTTTAAATGAAACTATTCTACTGCCTGATGCGAAGTATATGCTGGCCTCGGTTGCAACGGCTTTTGCTAACGGTGAAACAGTGACAGCAGCCAATGCACAGCCTAAATATGTTCGTGATACAGTGACTTGGAAAAAGCTACCAGGCCGAGAGTAACTGAGATATTAACTGAGAAAATAACGGGACTTGCGTGCTTGTCAGTTATGGCACATAATTTAGTCATGTTTGATGTGGAATTACGAGTTTGACTTTACCAATTGGCTCAGGCTTTTATACCGGTGACATTCCCGGTCAATATAGCCGTAAAAATACCGTTACTGATAAGCCTAAGGCGATATCAGACCAAACGGCTGAGCAAAAATCGTCAACCGAATATGTTAAATCGAGCCCTCAAGCTGTTGCTATTGCCGATGAATTTAAAGCTGAGTCGCAAAACTATCAGCAAACAATTTATGACAAACCAAGCAACCCAAAAATCAGCCGGGCAATTTCAACCTACACGGAATTTGCTAACTTAGAGCGCCGCGCCGAAGTGCAAAGCCTCATTGGCGTTGATGTATATGCTTAGCTAATTGCTAAAACTGAATTCACAAAAAAAAGCCTAAACTAATTGTTTAGGCTTTTTTTATGTTTGGACAGTATTCAATATAAATTACTGTTTAATAAAATCAATCAGCTTGTCGGCAATCGCAGTATTGTTTTGCGAACCGTAGAAATCTTCAGCACGTTTACCATAGGCAAATACTTGCACATCGATAGCCGTGTGACCGCCAGTAGTCCAACCGGTGAAGCTGGCATGATTGATGATATCTTTTACTGCAAGTAGCAGTGCTTTCTCGCCCATTTTTTTAGCTTCGCTAAGCTTAATGCTGTTTGCATCAGTGAATTCGATATCAGAATACTTTTGCCATACTGCTTTTAAGTCATCGCTTTCAAGTAGATCTTTTGTGATAGTGCCAGCTGTTGCTTTAACACCTTTAATCACCTCAGTTTCCCACTTATATTGACCATGAGCACCAAGCGTTAAACCACCTGTTGAGTGATCGGCGGTGATAACCAGTAGAGTATCTGGGTTTTTATCTACATACGCTTTTGCTTGCTCAATTGACTTAGCAAAGTCGTCCATTTCACCCATCGCACAAGCAATATCGTTTGCATGACCACACCAATCAATTTGGCTACCTTCGATCATCACAAAGAAACCTTTGTCGTTTTGACCATCAAGTAAATCAAGTGCTTTAGTTGTCATTTGCGTAAGGCGCGTTGGATTTTCGTCAAGCGCAAACGGTAAACCTACTTCAGCGAATAAACCAAGTGCAGGAACTTGTTTTAAGTCACTCATTGCTGCGAAGTCATCGCTGTATTGATAACCTGCAGCTTTAAACTCCTCAACTAGATTACGGTCTTCACGAACATAATATTTAGTGCCGCCACCTAACATTAAATCAACCGGTAATTTACCTGCGATTTTGTTATCGATATAGTCGTTAGCAATCTCGTCGTAGTTGCGGCGTGATTCGTTGTGCGAAGCAAAGCTTGCTGGTGTGGCATGATTGATTTGCGAAGTAGCTACGAGTGCTGTTGTCATACCGCGTTCTTTTGCAACTTCAAGCATGGTTTTTACTGGTTTTTTATCAGTATCAACGGCAATTGCGCCATTATAACTTTTATGGCCACTGCTCAGTGCTGTTGCACCTGCTGCGCTGTCTGTTACATAGGTATGATCATCAGGGTAGGTATGTGCCATACCACGTAAAATAGTATCGAAAACAGTTGGGTCAACAACTTTAGTATTTGGATCATCTTTAAAGTAACGATATGCAGTTGTGTACGCCGGGCCCATACCATCACCAATCATATAAATGATATTTTTTGGTGCTGACTCAGCCATTACTGAGCCTGCTGAGCATAATAATGCTAAAAGACTTAATTTTAATTTCATTGATGTAACCTTATTATTGTGCCCTTATTTATACTGCGAGGATTATTGTATACTAGCCAGACGATAAATAAACGCCTTTAAGTTGAAACGCTTAATAAATAGGAGCAATTGTGCAACCTTTTTCTTTTCAAACTGGCACTCAGGCAATGCATGGCCTAACCTTTGGTCATGGCGAAGAAGTTGTGATTGCCTTACATGGTTGGCTTGATAACGCACATAGTTACATACCTATGTTACAAAATGTGCAGCTTAATCAGCGTTGGTATTGTCTCGATTTTCCTGGCCATGGTTTATCTGATTGGCGAAGTAGTGATGCCCACTATTACTTTATTGACTATATTGATGACGTATATAAGTTTATTGAGTCACTTGATGTAACGAAAGTGCACTTAGTTGGCCACTCAATGGGGGCCATGGTTGCCGGGGTTTTTGCCAGCTGTTTTCCTGAAAAGGTAGCAACGGTAAATTTTATTGAAGGAATAGGCTGCGTTACAACAAACAGTAATGAAGTGAGCAGCCAACTTCGTAAAGCAATTTTAAATAGAGCGCGGGTAAACACTAAAGGGCCACGTGCATTTGACTCAATAGCGCACATTATTAGTGCAAGGCTTGCAAGTGGGGATCTTGAATACCCACAAGCTGAGCTATTAATGACACGCAATAGTTACGAAAAAGCAGGGAAGTGGTATTTAACAACCGATCCAAAGCTTAAAAATCACTCAGGATTTCGCTTTGATGAGGCACAATGTATTGCAACCATCAAACAAATAAACGCACCATGTCAGCTTATCTTAGGGGATAAGGGGTATCCTTTTGTGAAAGATAACCTAGAGGCATATGGTAAATATTACAAGGAGTTAAAAATTCATGAGATACCTGGAGGTCACCATTGCCATATGCAAAGTCCTGCATTAACCTTAGAGCACATTCATGCATTTATTGGGCAGTATAAAGCAAGTTAATTGTATAATTGCACCAAATGTGGGATTATCTGCACCATTAGAGTATTTACTCCATTGAGAAACGGCCTTAGTTAGATTAAGGTTATTAAAAAAATATAATTATAAACAGGAGCTAAGAGTGGAAAAAATCTGGCTTAAACGCTACCCAGAAGGTATGCCTGAAACAATCGACCCTGAGCATTATCACTCGCTACTCGACTTGTTTGAAAAAAGTTTTGCTGACTATAGTGACCTTCCAGCCTTTACCAACATGGGTAAAGTGTTGACCTATAGTGAGTTAGACAGTGCTACAAAACGTGTTGCGTCGTACATTCAAAATGATCTTGGTCTGAAAAAAGGCGATAAAGTAGCGGTTATGATGCCGAACCTACTGCAAACGCCTGTGACTATTCTAGGTGTTCTTCGTGCAGGTTGTGTAGTGGTAAACGTAAACCCACTTTACACGGTGCGTGAATTAGAGCATCAACTAAATGACTCTGAATCATCAGCAATTTTCATTCTTGCTAATTTTGCAGATACTCTAGAAAAGGCTTTACCAAAAACCAACGTTAAGCACATCGTGGTTACCCAAGTAGGTGACATGGTGGGTGGCCTTAAAAAGCACATCGTTAACTTTGTGGTTAAGCACATTAAAAAAATGGTGCCTAGCTACTCATTGCCAAATGCAATTAAATTTGCAGATGCACTTGCTGGTAACGAAGCAACCTACAAAAAGCCTGATGTTGATTTAAACGACCTAGCATTTTTACAATACACTGGTGGTACTACGGGTGTATCTAAAGGTGCAATGCTATCGCATGGCAACATGGTTGGTAACCTTGAGCAAGTATCGGGCTGTTTAGATAACGTGCTTGAGCGTGGCAAAGAAGTCGTTATCACGGCACTGCCGCTTTATCATATCTTTGCTTTAACAGCTAACTGCCTAACATTTATGAAATATGGTGGTTTAAATGTACTTATTACAAACCCACGCGATATGCCGGGTTTTGTAAAAGAGTTAGCACAACACAAATTTACTGCGGTAACGGGTGTAAATACCTTATTTAATGGTTTACTAAATACCCCGGGTTTTGCTGAACTTGATTTCTCAAGCTTAAAAATGTCACTTGGCGGTGGTATGGCGGTACAGCGTCCAGTTGCTGAAAAATGGCAAGCTGTAACTAAAACCAAATTAATGGAAGGTTATGGTTTAACTGAGTGCGCACCACTTGTAACTGTAAGCCCATACGACCTTGATGGTTATAACGGCTCAATTGGTTTACCAGCTCCAAGTACTGACATTAAACTAATGCTTGAAAACGGCGAAGAAGCAGCGAAAGGTGAGCCAGGCGAGCTTTGGGTTAAAGGCCCACAAGTTATGCAAGGTTACTATAACCGTCCAGATGCAACAGCTGAATGCTTAAAAGACGGTTGGTTTGCAACCGGTGATATTGCAACTTACGATGATGAAGGCTTCTTCTACATTGTTGATCGTAAGAAAGACATGATTATCGTATCTGGCTTTAATGTATTCCCTAATGAGATTGAAGAAGTTGTCGCAATGCACGATGGTGTGCTTGAAGTAGCTGCTATTGGTGTCCCGCATGAAGTAAGTGGCGAGCAAGTTAAAGTTTTTGTCGTGAAAAAAGATCAATCTTTAACTGAAAAAGATATAATAAAGCATTGTCGTGATAATTTAACGAACTATAAGGTGCCTAAACTCGTTGAGTTTAGAGATGAATTACCAAAAACCAACGTTGGTAAGATTCTTAGAAGAGCCTTAAAGGACGAAGAGAAATAATAAAAGCCGGCATTAGCCGGCTTTTTTATGTGAAACAAAGGGGTGTAAGTGCAATACCAACTGATCGAAACGCAAAATCAGTTAAATGATTTTGTAGAAAAAATAATAGGAAAACCAGTATTAGCAATTGATACTGAGTTTATGCGCCGCCGCACCCTGTACCCTGAAGTTGCACTTATTCAAGTATATGATGGTGAGCATTTAGCGTTAATCGACCCACTGGCAGAGTTATCGCTCTATGATTTTTGGCAAGTACTTAAAAACCCAGAGGTGTTAAAAGTACTGCATTCACCGTCAGAAGATATTGAAGTGTTTCAAAAGTACGCTGGCTTTGTACCAACACCGCTATTTGATACCCAATTTGCATTGCAAATTTTAGGTCATGGTAACTGCATGGGCTTTGCGCATATGGTCAAAGAGTTACTAGATATCGAAATTGATAAAAGTGAATCGCGCACTAATTGGTTGCAGCGCCCGCTTACAGAAAAACAGCTAGATTATGCCGCTGCCGATACCTTTCATTTACTCCCATGCTTTGAAATTATTAAAAAACAAATTGATGAAGCAGGCTTTTTTGACATTGTGATCAGTGAAAGTGAGTTAGTCGCGCAAAAACGTGCTTATCAAACACCTGCAGAGCAGCTTTACAAAGACATTAAAAATGCTTGGCAGTTACGACCGCATGATTTAGCGGTATTACGTGAACTTGCTAAGTGGCGCCGTGAAAAGGCAGAGCGCAAAAATCTCGCTCTTAACTTTGTGTTAAAAGAACATAACTTGGTTGAAATAGCTAAACGTAAACCAGTAAGTCTTAATGCACTTCGCCGCGTTCCGGGTGTTGAGCCAATGGAAGTAAACCGTTCAGGTGTTGAAATTTTAAAATGCATCGAACTGGGTAAAGCGGTTGCGCCAGAAGAGCAACCAGCACAACTAAAACGACTTATTGATTTTCCGGCATACAAAAAAGCCGCTAAAGATATAAAACAAAAAATTACCAAAGCTGCTAAAGCAAATGGAATCCCAGAAGATGTGCTTGCATCTAAAAAGCAAATCAATCAATTGATTAGTTGGAATTGGAAGCTAGATGCACAAGAGCGTAAAGACAGTTCAAAACCCGACTTATTAAACTCGTGGCGTTATGAGCTTGTAAAAGACACCCTTAAAGAGTGGGATAACTAAAAATTTGGCTCTAAGCAATTGCTCAGAGCTTAGAGCCATAAAATTTGTCGCGTTTATTACTTACTTGCAGCCATTGTAATAGGTTGTAATCGTACCGTTTTAATCTGTGCATTTGTTTTGATGTTAAACAATAAAAGGGAGCGAATATAATAAACCTAGGACCTATTATAAATATGCAGCTTAAACCAAACTTTGAGTAATGCTGAATCAATTTTATTTCTTGCGCTGCAATGTAGTGGTGCCCCCAAATTGAATGATAATAAATACCGTGTCGGCAAACAGTAAGAGCATGTTTGCAGTTAATTGCTAGAAAGAACAAAACCAGCGCGATAAAAAAGCACAGCGCAGCGATTAGCTCATAAATAATATGCTGTGGAGAAAAAAGCTTTAACAACATCAATGTGAAAAACAATAATAAGGCTAAAAAAGAATAAACCTTTTTTTCTGACCTTTTCTTAAGATTTAGAACTTTCATACTCATCCTTTGAGATTTTTATAGCTTAATGCTACCTCTCCAAGAATTTAAAGCAATCTGCCAAAAAAATGAAAATAGGGACAAGTGTTCAGCTTTTATTATTATTTTTTTATCTATGTTTTTTACTAGGAATGATGAATAATATATTTTTAATCAATATATTATGTGGTTGTGAGGGCTGTTTTATAGCCGCTTTGAAACAACTTGAAATTGACCAAAGGTCAGAGCAGGTTAATGCAAAAAAGTGAATAATGTTATTTATAGATAACTTAATATCAGCTTATTATTAGTACCAATTAAACTTACTATACTGAAAAATAAAGGAAGCTTCGTTATTGCTTACAATAAAGTGAATAGTAAGTAATATGGCATGCAACTAATAGCTGCATGCCTATTTAACCGACACAGACGAATAAAAAACGGATTTTATAAGTATAAAAAATAAATAGTGTCAGTATTGATTTCTTAGGTTTTTAGTATGAAATTCACTTACTTTTAAACAAACAATTAATTCAGACTAGAGATCAAAATCAATTACTTATTTAATAAAATCTTATCCAGATTTTGTTTTGATTTCGCAACGCTTTGTAGCGGTGTTAGTCCGCTCGGGTATTCTTCTTGCTCCAGCACTAACCACTTGGTGTTGCCGTGCGACTCTAAAGTATCGATGATGGCAGGCCAATCAATGTTGTTTTCGCCGATAATCGGGCTCATGTTGCTTCCCTCAATCGTACGTACTTTAATGTGCGTAGCAAGTGTGCGGTTAGGGTACTGTTTAATGAAGTAAATTGGATCTTTAGCTGCGTAATTGACCCAGCCAATATCTAACTGCAATGGCATGGTCTTGGGTGTGTTACTGGCAATATAATCCCAAAATGTAGCGTTATTAAATGCATTAAACTCTTTATTATGATTGTGAAAACCGATCTTCATATTAAAGCGAGTTGCATAATCACTAACTTTAGTGAGCTCTTTAACCAGTGACTTAACCCCTTCAGGATGCCATGCTCGCTCATCCCAAGGTACATAGAGTGTGGTAACACCAAGGGTTTTGTAAAACAGTAGGGTGCTATCAATAGTGCTTTCGGTGAGAGCATCAAAGCCGATGTGGGCACTACTGGCAACTAAACCTAACTCAGAGAGCTTTGCTTTTAAGGCCGCTGGGTTATCAGAATAAGGGCCAAAATCTCCGGCAAACTCAACGCCGTCAAATCCCATTTCGGCAAGTGATTTAAGCGTACCATGAAAGTCACTTTTTAAGGTGTCTTTGACTGACCACAATTGCACACTAACTGGCAGTTTTGCGAATAATTGACCACTAAATACAAGGCTAATAATAAGCAATAAAATGCGGGTTTTAAACATACTCAAATCCTAAAAAAGCAGGGGAGTGACCCCCTGCATTAAATTGTGTTATTAAACAACACAAGGGGGAAAGTTAATCGGTATAGGCGTACTCGCTTAAACCAAGCTCAGCTAAAACCTGATCTAAATGGGCTTTTGCTTCATCTGAAGGCCCTGGGTAATCACCAGCAATAGGAACATTGCCTAGGTAGCCTATGTCTTTACAGCCTTCAGGCGTACAGAAAAATGCTGCCAGCACTAATTCTTTAAAGCGTAAAAAGGCTTTACCAATACGCTGAAATTGCGCAGGTGTTTGCTCGTTTAAAAATGCAATATCGTCTAAAATCGCACGATGTTGCTTTTCATTAAGTGCAACAAATTGCTTTTTAAAGCGAAGCTGCGCTTCATCGTTAAGCCACGCTAGAGAGTTTAAAATTTTAATTCTATCACGTTGTTGGCCTTCATAAGGCGCGCTCACCCACTCATTAATAACTGCCGGTACTTCTAGCTCACTGGCTGAAGGAATAGCGCCTTCGCGTGGCACAATGTAATCAGCTAATAATGCTACTAACGTAAGCTCGTCTGCGGTTAAGGTTAGTGGCCAAGGTGATTCTGGTGGCATCACCAAATTAGGGTCTTGACCATAGCCTTTAGCGGTCACAGGCTTAATATCTAAATCAGGCCAATGCTCTTTTGCAGAGACTGCACCATCATCTTCAAGTGCTTTTGTGCAACCTGCAGTTAAACCAACCGCCGAGCCTGCAGCTAATAAGCCAAGCCATTTTAAAGACTCACGGCGGCTCATGTTAGAAACATAGTTATATGAGTCGTGTTCGTTACGATGATGCATAATTAAAGTACCCCGTTATCAATTTGTTGAGCAAGCCAAGTTGAATTACGCATTGCCAGTGTCATGATGGTGAGCGTACAGTTTTTATGAGGGTTAGAAGCAAATACGCCCGCATCCATTACAAATAGGTTATTACAATCCCATGTTTGACCCCATTGATTGGTGACCGAGTCTTTCTTCGAGCTACCCATTCGTGTGGTGCCCACTTCGTGGATGATTTCGCCACCTTTTGAAATTGCCTTTTCAGCAGGCGGGAGTTCGCCAACGGTCGCACCCATGTTTTCTAGGATTTGTTTCGCGGTTTTTAAACCATGTTCGATTTGCTTTAACTCTCTGTCAGACCACTTAAAGTGGAACTTTGATACCGGAATACCCCATTTGTCTTTAACGTTTTCGTCAATTTCCATGTAGGTATCTTTGTTCGGTAGCATCTCGCCACGTAGGGCAAAGCCAACGTAAGAGCCATATGCATCACGAATTTGTTGTTTAAGGGCAGGGCCATAACCTTGTTTATCACCCGACACCCCCGAGCCCGGCTGACCAAAGCCACTGCCAATTTCAAAGTGATAACCACGTGGGAAATCTAATTCATTGTTAGCTTGTGCTTGATGACCCCACCAAGGAATAAATAAGTGGTTTGCGGTATGTCCATCTTCGTTATAACGTGGGCGACCTTTAAGTGCCGGAATTTGCGCACCTAACCACGCACCCGTCGAATCCATTAAGTTTCGACCTACTTGGCCACTTGAGTTAGCAAGGCCTTTCGGGTGCTTTTTATTCTTTGAGTTTAATAAAATACGTGCTGATTCACAGGCGCTGGCGGCTAAGATAACCACATCGGCATCAATAGCGTGTTCGGTTACTGTGTGTTTATCAACATAAGTGACGCCAGTGACTTTACCTTGCTCATCAACCTTAACTGATTTAACCATAGCATCGGTAATGACTTTTAAGTTTCCGGTGGCTTTTGCCATTGGCAGTAATGATGTCGTAGTTTGGAAAGCAGCACCAATTGAGCAACCAGAGCCACAAGGTGTTGCATAAAAACACGCCATGCGATCATCTTTCGGGCGAGTTAATACAGCGCGATGCATCGGCACTGCTTGAATGCCCATTTTCTTTGCAGAAGCGGCAATTAGAAGTTCAGGCACACGCGGTTTTGGTGGCGGCTGTAAAATACCTGGTGACGAATCTGGCATATCTTCATGGCCTGTATTAGTGCCACATACGCCAACAAGCTCTTCTGTTTTATCGTACCAAGGTGCTAAATCAGCGTATTCAAATGGCCAGTCGGCACCGTGACCATCACGGCTTTTACCTTTAAAATCGTGCTCACTAAAGCGTAATGAATAGCGGCCCCAGTGGTTTGTTCGACCACCTAACATACGTGCGCGCCACCAATAAAAGTCGCTACCTTTGGCGCTGGTGTATGGCTCATCAGGTACTTGCCAGCCGCCATCAACGGTTGCATCGTAAAAGCCAAAGTTTTTGTCTTTGTTACCTGCACCCATAAGCGGGGCTTCGCTGTTACGACGAAACATTGGGCTTTCTGTTTTCGGGTCATAATTACGGCCCGCTTCAAGTAATAACACTTTGTGACCAAGTTTAGTTAGCGTATAAGCGGCCATTGCACCACCAGCACCAGAGCCAACAACCAATACCTTGTGTTTAAATTCAGACATCTTATAGCTCCTTGATTTTTATATTTTTAAACCACACTTTGTCACCGTGGTCTTGAAGCCCAATATGACCTTGCTCAGCCGTTGCAAAGTTTTTCCAAGTTGCAAACTTACTGCCTTTAACAAGGGTATTCCATGTTGTACTACCAATCACAATGCTGGTGGTGCTAATACCGTTTTGCCAAACTTGCAAGTGGTTGTCTTGCATTTTTATACGCACGTGGTTCCAGCTATTTGCTGGCTTGTGCGCCGCAACTGGCGCAGCAAATAAATCGTAAATCGAACCAGCTAAGTGCGAGTCAATTTCGGTATCTGGATGCTCTTCGTTATCAATAATTTGAATTTCAGGCGCATGAGAGTAAATCATCTGTCCGGTTTCATCAGCCAATACGAAAATACCGCTATTGCCTTTGGTAGAGATTTTCCAATCAATCTGTAATTCAAAGTTTTGGTACTGCTTTTTAGTAAGCAGGTCGCCACCACCTTTGGTTAATGTCATAGCGCCGTCTTCAACGACCCATGCAGGATTTAAAGATTCGCTTTTAAAGTTACGCCACTGCGACATATCTTTGCCGTCAAACAATAACTGCCAGCCAGCTTGCTTTTCTTGTTGTGTAAGCTGATTATCAGCCGCATTAGCGAGTGCACAGCTACTAACGGTGAGCATTAAAGTCAGTGCTTTAAGAGATTTAAACATAGTGTTCCTCGACGATTTACTTGCTTAAGACGCACATTTTTCGGTGCGTTTGTTGTTATTAATTACTAGATGCAACCCAATGAATGCGACGATTAAAATAATTGGGAAGATCAGTAGGTTTTGTAATACAGCCTGTCCGGCTAAAATTTCAATTTGTTCAGCGCTTGCGCCACTTGCCTGTGCCGATGAGCGTGCGGTATCTATCCAGCTACCAATTACAGGGTTCCAAATGCTCATAGCAAACATGCCTGCACCGCCCATTAACGACATACCCAGCGCCCCTGACTTTGGAATATATTCAGCAACGCAGCCAAGCATGGTCGGCCAAAAATAGGTAACGCCAAGTGCAAACAGCATCGCTGCCAGATAAATCATGCTGCCCTCGGCCTGACTCATCATAAAAATCCCCAAGCTTGCACAAATGGCAGAGCCAAGTAACACACCGGTAGGATTAAGCCTATGTACAATTGGGCCAGCAAAGAAGCGACCAACAGCCATTAAGCCGGTGATCAAGGCTAACACCACCATAGGAGAGGCGCCTGAAGACCCTAAAATACGCTCAATCCATTGCTGTGTGCCAAACTCAGTGGTTGCGGTGAATGTCATGCAGGCAATTAAAAAGATGTATAACGGCGTGAATAAGTGGCGAATATTGCTGCTAGTTGAGTGAGTACGTGTATCAAAGCGTGGAAACTGCGCTTTGATCAGCATAGCGCCATAAATAACCGTAGGAACTAAAATTAAAGCCACTTGCCATTGCCAGTTTAAACCCGCTCCCGACATAAAATTCGACGCAAGTGCGCCTATCACAATGCCTCCAGGAAACCAAACATGAAAACGGTTTAGCATAGTGGTGGTATTTTTAGGGTACATTTCTGCAATCAGTGGATTGCAGCCCGCTTCAACCGCCCCGTTGGCAAAACCAATCAAAAAGGTAGAAACCAGTAGGCCCCAAAAACCATCAGCAGTGATAGTTAAAACAAGACCAAGTAAATGACAAATAAACGCTAAAGCCACTAATTTCTTAGCGCCAATGGCATTATAAATAATACCGCCGACCATAGTCGCAACGGGAAAACCTAAAAATGCCATGGCATTAACCCAACCTAGTTCGGTATCGGTTAAGCCAAACTCACTACCAAGTTGACCCAAAATACCAGCACGAATGGCAAAGGTCATAGAGGTCACAATCAGTGCTATACAGCAAAGCCGAAAGACTATGCGGTTATAATTATTGTTGTCCATATTGTGTGTCCTGTGTGTCCTGTGTGTTCAATTGTTGTCGGTTTTATAAACCTAAAATTCGATTATTACGCTCAGTGTTTGTTGCGCCACTGGCAAAATCGTCAAAGGCTTTGTCTGTTGGGTTTATCAAGTGTGCTTTAATAAACTCAGCGCCTTCTCTTGCCCCATCTTCTGGGTGCTTTAAGCAACACTCCCATTCAAGTACAGCCCAACCATCAAAACCATATTGAGTTAACTTGCTAAAGATTTGCTTAAAATCTACTTGGCCATCACCTAAAGAACGAAAACGCCCCGGTCGGTTTTGCCAGTTCTGAAATCCGCCATAAACACCTGAGCGGCCATTTGCGATAAATTCGGCATCTTTGACATGAAATGCCTTAATGCGCGAATGATAGATATCGATAAACGCTAAATAGTCGAGCTGTTGCAATACAAAATGGCTCGGATCATAAAGAATATTAACGCGTGGGTGATTATTGGTTGCTGCTAAAAAGCGCTCAAATGTCACACCATCATGTAGGTCTTCACCCGGATGCAATTCATAACACACGTCCACGCCATACTCGTCAAAGCAATCTAAAATGGGTAACCAGCGCTTAGCAAGTTCACTAAAGCCTTGTTCAACAAGTCCTTGTGGACGCTGTGGCCACGGGTAAAAGGTATGCCATAAAAAAGAACCCGAGAAAGTCGCATGGGTGGTTAAGCCAAGGTTGTTACTCGCTTTCGCAGCTAGCATTAGTTGTTCTGTTGCCCATTTGGTACGCGCAGCAGGGTTACCTTTTACATGTTCTGCGGCAAAGTTATCGAACATTTCATCGTAGGCAGGGTGTACAGCAATTAGCTGACCTTGCAAATGCGTTGATAACTCTGAAATTGTAAGTCCATACTCTGTGACAATACCAGTGACTTCATCGCAGTATTGCTGGCTTTGAGCTGCTTTTTCTAAATCGAAAATGTCTGGGTTTGAGGTTGGCACTTGAATCGCTTTGTAACCTAAACCACTTGCCCACTCACATAAACCTTTAAAGTTATTGAAGGGCGCTTGCTCTGAAATAAACTGCGCCAAAAATATTGCTGGCCCTTTGATTTTATTCATTCTTTATTATCCAATCTGTAATTTGTGCCATTTAGTGTCTTGTTTTGAAGAAGCTACAACGTGCTCAATAAACGCCATACCGCGCACGGCATCTTTAATGCCTGGTACATCAAATGCTGAATTTGTTGCGTTTTCGCCTTGCTGAAATGCATGAATTTGCGCTGCAAAATTGCGGTAAATATTGGCGAATGCTTCAAGGTAGCCCTCTGGGTGACCGGCAGGGGTGCGCAGGGCATTGTGTGTGTCAGAGTGTAATTCTCCCACGCCAGCTCTTAGTAACGTAGCGGCTTGATTGTGGCCTCTTAGCCATAAGCTATTAGGCTCAAGTTGTGACCATTCAAGGCTGGCTTTATCGCCATAAATACGCAGGCGTAAGTTGTTTTCATCGCCAATAGCAACTTGGCTTGCCAGTAAAACGCCCTTACAACCATTATTGAATCTAAGTAGCACGGTGCCATCATCATCAAGGCCTCGGCCTTCAACCACATGATTTAAATCGGCGCAAAGCTCGGTGATTTCGAGATCAGAAACATACTCGGCTAAGTTAGCAGCATGCACGCCAATATCGCCCATACAACAACTAATGCCAGACTTACTGCTGTCTAAACGCCAGCTCGCTTGTTTTGAACCTTCGTCTTCGCTGTGTGCTAACCAACCTTGGGTGTACTCAACAATCACTTTTCGTATGGTGCCAAGCTCACCAGCTTTAACGCGATGCTTGGCTTCTTTTACCATTGGGTAACCGGTATAAGTGTGGGTCAGTCCATATAAAACTTGCTGTTTTGCAATAATGCTTTGTAATTGCTCTGCTTCTGCAAGAGTAAGCGTTGCAGGTTTATCTGATAACACATGAAAGCCGTGCTCAAGCGCCATTTTCGCGACCGGAAAATGCAAATGGTTTGGCGTGACAATAGCTACAAAATCGATACGCTCATCAGCGGGTAATTTTGCTTCTTCGGTAAATAGTGTCTGGTAACTGTCGTAGCAGCGGCTGCTATCAAGCCCGAGTAGTTCGCCGGTTGCTTTACATTTGTTTGCGTCTGAACTGAATGCGCCTGCAACAAGCTCTATCATTCCGTCTAATCGCGCTGCAATTCGATGAATAGCGCCAATAAAGGCTCCATCGCCACCGCCTACCATTGCCATGCGGATCTTAGCTTTGCTCATCTTAAGCGCTCCTAATTTAAATAGCGTCGGCTACTGTTAATATCATGTTATTGATAATAGGAAAGCTTAAGCGATAAGCGCTAATAAAAATTCGGTTGACAATGCAACAAAATCGGCGTTTAAAATATATAGGATTGTTCTTTATAGAGACAAATTAAAGCGATGGATATTCAAGAAATAATTAAAAAAGCTGGCGTAAATCAGCTGATTGCTGCATTTGATTTACTGCCAGATATCCTCTTTTGGGTAAAAGATACAGATAGTAGAATCGTGCATTGTAATCAACATTTTATTGAGCATCAGGGTTATAAAACTCTGGAGCAAATATTGCTAAAAACTGACTTTGATTTTTCGCCAAAGCACCTTGCGTTTCAGTACGTCAATGATGATAAACGGGTGATGGAAGGCTACATAGTAACTGACCGTTTAGAGCTTAACCAAACCCAACAAGGTGAGCTTGGTTGGTTTTCTACATCAAAGCATGCTTTAAAAGATCACGATGGCAATGTGATTGGCACCTATGGGGTGACCCGACATTTACAAAAAACCTCAAAAGCGCTTTCTCATGTCAGGGCAATTGAAGAGCCGGTAAAATTTATTCGTGAGCATTTTCATCGTCAGATCAGTATTGATGAATTGGCAGAGCTTGCACACTTGTCGGTTAGCGCTTTAGAGCGTCGTTTTAAAAAGCACTTAGCAAAAACACCCAATCAATTTATTAACGAAGTGCGTCTCGAAAATGCCCGTAAGCTGCTTATCGAAACGCGACTGCCCATTTCACAAGTCGCTTATCAGTGCGGGTTTTCTGAACCGAGTTACTTCAGCAAACAATTTCGGCGTTTGTTTGGTGAAATACCTTCGCAAATGCGTGAACAATTAGACGATTAAATTGCCTCTCTCGCCATTAAAATAGCCCCTTGCTCAGCACTGGCAAGGGCAGGGGTTAAACGCGCTTTACTGGCATTAGGTAAGTAAGGGGTGATGGCACTGGCAATGCCGCCCATCAAGCTGACTTTTTTAATACCTTGTTTTTCAAAGTAAGTGATATAGCGCGCAATGAATGCACAAGCTTCACTGATTAATTGCTGACAAAAAGCGTCGTCTGAATGACTAAAAACAAGCGGCGCAAATTTGGCAAGTTCAGCAGGGCGAGCCGATATTAAACGTTGACTTAACGCTTGGCTCGAGTAGCAGTTAAGCTGGGTGAGCAGGGCATCTACAGCCGCTGAACATTTTTCAACACCATCAAGAACTTCAAATGCTTTTCGACAAAGCTGTAAACCTAACCAACCACCACTGGCACTATCGCTCAGTAATAACCCATAACCCCCTAATTCGCTAAATTGGTTTTGCAGCTGGTAACCCGCACAAAAGCCCGTACCAAGAATAATCACCGCACCATCATGGTGTTGATGAGCGCCTTTACAGGCAATTAGCATGTCTGTTGAGAGGGTAAACTTGGCAAAAGGGTGCTGCCACTTGGTCATAGCTTGGTAAGCTGAGTCGATATTAGCTCCGGCAAGTCCTGCATGCACATAAGTGTTTTTTAGCTCGCTTAGGGCAAGCCCAGCCACATGAAAAGCATGTTCAGTGGCGTGGAGTATTGATTCTTGGCTTTGTTGGCAGTTGGTGGCCACGTTTGCAGAGCCACTTATAGCTTCGCTGAGTAGAGTGCCGTTTTCGTTTTCTAAACGGACTTTACACTTACTGCCACCGCCATCAATTCCTAAAAAATACGTTGCTTTGCTTGCCATGCTTAATCCTTTGAAAGAAGCTTTTTGATAGCCTCAGCGTTAATTGCACCATTTTCGTTATGCACGCATGAGTGTACATGCACAGATGCATGTGCTGAATGATTTTCTATTAATTGCCAAAGAGCTTCCGCGTTTTCTAAAGTAACGCCACCACCCATAACAATTTCAATTTGATTAGCGCAGTGCGCTAAGTATGTGTTGAGCAGCTTGTAGCCATCTACGGCACTTTGGCCGCTTTGCCACGGCGTGCCTGCTGTTAAAACGCGATCAACGCCTAAGCTAATGAGTTTATCAAGTGCGCTTAACGAGTTTGTTAGGCTATCGAATGCACGGTGAAAGGTCACCATCAGGCCATGCTGTTTGGCTGTGGCAACTAAAGAGCGGGTCACCTCTAAATCAAGTTTGCCATGCTTTACTGCACCGAATACCACGCCATGCACCCCCGCATTAGCTGTCATTATTATTTGTTTTTCCATTAATTTGTGACTCTCGGCACTAACAATAAAATCACCAGCTTCAGGGCGGATCATCACCAATAACTCTGCGCCATTAGTTAGGCTTTTTACAGCACTGTCAATTGCAGGTTTACTCGGTGTTAGGCCACCTAAATGTAAATTACTGCATAGCTCAAAACGGCTTACACCTAAGTTGCCAGCCATTAAAACATTGTTTGTCAGCTGCTTTGTGTCTGTTTCATTTAAGCAGACTTCAAGAATTTTACCATTGCTCATTGTTATTTGTTTGCCATGTTTATTACACCAGCTTTAAAGTATCTATTTAAGAACCATAATGATAGTATTGTTTATGTTAGTATTTTAATTATAAATCAGTGACTTATTATTTAGTTCCTATTTTAAATGCAAGTGTTTTTGACTCTATAAACTTGTGATTCACTATAAAACATAAATTACAAAAAATAAGATAAAATATTCTTAACGCCGATTTTGTCATATCTGTCACCGAATTTTTATTATCACTTTTTGACCACCTCCCCCTATTCTGAGTTTGAGTTTAACAAGCTGTTAACTACCAAAAATCAGTTTAAAAACCGACAACAATAAATCGTTTTTGCAGAGGCTAAAGCCTCATAAACAAAAACCGAACACACAACTGGAGATAGGCATGGGCAAGCAAACTGTAATAAAAACAAAAGGGCAAGGAAGGCATTTCAAGCGTAATGCAATTTTGATTTCGTTATTGGCTGCAGTTAATACAAGTTACGCGGCAGAGCAAGTAAATGACGATGTAGAAGTGATTGAAGTACGTGGTATTCGTTCTTCAACCGCAGAAAACTTAGCAATAAAACGACTTTCAGCTGCAACTGTCGATGCAATTACAGCAGAGGATATTGGTAAATTTCCTGATAAAAATGTCGCTGATTCATTGCAACGTGTATCGGGCGTTTTGATTGACCGCGATGGTGGCGAAGGTAGCCGTGTCAGTATTCGCGGTACGTCACCTGATTGGACACTTACCCAATTAAACGGTAACTATATCGCTTCATCAGGTTCTGGTACTCCTACCCGTAGTTTTAATTACACGCTATTGCCTTCAAGCATGATCAAAAGTGTAGAAGTATACAAAAGTGCTGAAGCTCGCATTGATGAAGGCGGTATTGGTGGTACAGTTATTTTACACACCCGTAAACCACTTGAAATGGAAGCAAACTCAGGGGCGTTGAGCGCTGAGGTAACTTACGATGATGTGTCTGAAGACACTAAGCCGCAAGTTAATGTGCTGTATTCATGGAAAAATGACGACGAAAACTTTGGTGTGCTTGCCGGATTTACTCGTCAAGATCGCACCGTAACAACCATCACTAACAACGCCTCACACTGGCGTTTTCACTCAGATACGGTTGAAGGGGCAGAGCGCCCAGCGCTTGTAGACCAAGCAACTGGCGAAGTGTACAACAATGTGTGGGCACCACGGGCTATGTACGTTACAAACTCAAACCAAGACCGCACACGTGATGGTTATCAAGTGGCCATTCAGTGGGCGCCAAGTGACAGACTTGACTTAAACTTTAACTATTTTGGTGCCAAGCTAGGGTATGACCAATCAGGGCAAAGCATTACTTTTGCTGAGTGGAACGATAACCACAACCCGTATTACGGTATTGTGTTAGATGGTGATACGGTGGTTGCCTATGGTAATGCTGATAACGGTTTACTGAATGACAATAACTGGGGTGATGCCGATGTAAATGGCGGTGTGCCCGTTCGTCGTGGTTTGTTATCGCCGCAGTTGACAGGGCGTGAACGTTTTGGCGAGTCAAAATCAAATACTTATGATTTTGAAGGCACTTATTATGGCGATACTTACAGCGTGACATTAAAGCTTGGTCATACCGAAGCTGAAGGCGGTACTTCAAAAGAAACCTACGCCAATATAGATGCGCGTTTAGGTTCAGTAAATAGTTGGCACTGGTCAACCAAAGGCGGAAAACCAAGCTACGAAGTGTCGACTGATTTAGCTACCGATAAACAAGCGTACCAATATTATGATTGGTTTGATTCTTATTCATCTGAAAATGAAGACTCAGAAGATTACATTCAAACTGATGTAAAATTTGACCTTGATGGCAGCTTTTTCACCCGTGTCTATGTGGGGGCTAAATACCGCGACCACGAAATTAAAGGTATTCGTAACGACTTTCGTTGGGATGACGGCATAGCGGATAACGGTGGTTACCGTGGTTATTTACCAGGAACTGAGTGGTTCCATAATCCAGATTTTCACCCGGATGCACCAACATTGGTGAGCGACCATGTGGTTGATAACAGTGCGGGTGATACCGGTGCATTTAACTTCTTAGCGTTTGATTTTGGAGCGCTTGATAACTACTTAAAAGAGAACTTTAGCCAGACAGTTGTACCTTCACTGTCGGGTACCTATGCCCTTGAAGAGAAAATTTGGTCTGTTTACACACAAGCTGATTTCGAATGGCAAGATTTCCGCGGTAATGTTGGTGTGCGCTATGTAAACACAGAGCTTAGTACTTTGACTTACGACGAAGTCATTGGCCATGATGATAATGATACAGACCCGAATGAACGCAGTAGTGATGGCAGTGAAGTATTACCAAGCTTCAACTTAGCATGGGATGCAACCGAAGACCTTGTCGTTCGCTTTGCTGCAGCGCGCACAATGGCAAGAGTGAGTTATTCAGACTTAAGCCAAGCGGAATCATACGGACCACCAGTTAACATTAACTCGCCGGATTCATGGACTGGTCGTGGTACAGGTACTTCTGTAAACACCGGGCTTGAGCCAATGCTATCTGATCAATTCGATTTAGGTATTGAATGGTATTACGATGATGGCTCTGCGCTAGGGGCAACTTTATTCTCTAAGGATATTTCTAATTTACCGATTTCATCAGTGGAAATAGTTGAGCGTGAGCACAATTGTTGTAATGGCCCAATTGAAGTTGAAATGAACACCAAAGTGGGTGGCGGTGATGCAAAATCAGAAGGCTTAGAGCTGTTCTTCCAGCACTCATTTGATAATGGTTTTGGTATTTTAACCAACTATACCTACACAGATACCAGCACCAGCGAAGTATCGACTGACGGGCAAAAAACAAAGGCTGAAATTCCAGGCACGGCTAAGCACCAATATAATGTGTCGGTGTATTTTGAGAATGACGACTTTAGTGTTCGTGCGTCATATAACTGGAAAGACGACCGGGCCAACGGTATTCACCAAGGCTACAACTTATATACCAAAGACTATGGTCAGCTTGATGTGAATGCCTCTTATAACCTAACTGAGGATCTTTCGTTTACCGCGTCAGTTGTAAACCTAACAGAAGAGTTAGAAGAAGGTTATTGGAAACAAAGTAATCGCTTTACCTATAACCAATATTCAGGCCGCCGTTTTTACTTAGGCGCAAATTATAGCTTCTAATCTTAGATATGTTGTTTGTTGCAACCTAAAAAGGTACTTTTATAAAAGTACCTTTTTTTTAAAGACAATAATGATTGAATTTGTAGCGACTACCGAGCAAGACAAAGCCTATTTACTCGACTTAAGGTTAAATACCATGGTTGAGCACTTAGAGAATCAGGAATTATTTTTATCACTTGAGCAGCATCAAGCAAGAGTGGCAGAGCACTTTGAGCACAGTCATTTAGTGTTAAATAACGGCCAATGTGTAGGCGCTGCCAAGTTCATAGTTAGTGACCAAGCAATTAGTTTATTACAGCTACAAATTGTACCTAAAGAGCAGGGCAAAGGGCTAGGCACTCAGGTGTTAGATGCACTAAAAGCGCAAACATCAGAAATTAATTTAACGGTGCTAAAAGCGAACCCAGCGTATGGGCTATATCAACGGGCAGGGTTTAAAACTCTAGGCGAAGATGACTACGAGTTTCATATGCAGTGGCAAAAATAAATACAGCAGAAATAAAAAAAGGGCGCTGTTAAGAATAACTAAGCGCCCAATTTTGACTATTTCTTTTCTTCGTCAGGTAAAGTGACGTTTAGCTCAAGTACCGCTAAGTCATCTTCGTTTTGGTCAAACTGCACCTGAACTGCATCACTGTTTACATTCACATATTTACGAATAACATCAAGGATGTCTTGTTTTAGCTGTGGTAAATAATCTGGTGTACCACGCTGTGAACGTTCGTGCGCGACGATGATCTGCAATCGCTCTTTTGCAAGTGACGCACTGCTTTTCTTTTCTGAGCGGAAGTAGTCAAGTAAAGACACATTAACCTCCAAAAATCCGTTTAAATAAGCCTTTCTTCTCTACGTCTAAGAAACGAAAATCAACAGTTTCGCCTAATAAACGATTGATAGCATCAGTGTACGCTTGGCCTGCATCCGATTCAGAATCTAAGATAACCGGTTGACCAGAGTTTGATGCACTAAGTACAGCTTGTGATTCTGGAATAACGCCCAGTAGTTTAATCGCTAAGATTTCTTGTACGTCCTCTACCGAAAGCATTTCGCCTTTTTCAACACGCTCAGGATTATAGCGAGTTAATAGTAAGTGTTCTTTTACGCTTTCAAGGCCTTCTTCAGCACGTTTTGATTTGCTGTGTAAAATACCTAGGATACGGTCAGAGTCACGTACTGATGATACTTCTGGATTAGTTGTAACAATCGCTTCGTCAGCGAAGTACATTGCCATCATTGCACCGGCTTCGATACCTGCTGGTGAATCACACACAATGTAATCAAAATCTTTTTTCAGCTCGTTTAGTACACGCTCAACACCATCACGGGTAAGGGCATCTTTATCGCGGGTTTGTGAAGCAGGTAAAATATGTAACTTATCAACGCGTTTATCTTTGATAAGCGCTTGGTTAAGGTTTGCTTCACCATTGATTACGTTTACGAAATCATAAACAACGCGGCGCTCACACCCCATGATAAGGTCAAGATTACGCAGACCAATATCAAAATCGATAATAACGGTTTTAAAGCCCTTAAGCGCTAAACCTGTGCCAATCGCAGCACTCGATGTGGTTTTACCAACACCACCTTTACCAGAAGTAACGACAATCACTTTTGCCATGAGATTTATCCTTTAACCAAAGCTGAAATTTCTAATGAATCATTTTTTTGTTGGATTTGTACTGCGCTACCCCAGTGTTCACCCTGAAGAGAGTCGCTGATCCAATAACTACCATTAATTGAAACAAGTTCTGCTTCTAATTTTTGGCAAAATATATGTGCTTCGTTGTAACCTTTTGCCCCTGCAATTGCACGGCCGCGAAGGGTGCCATAAATGTGCACGTTACCGTCGCTTATGACTTCGGCGCCATGACTTACAGAACCAATCACGATTAGGTCGCGGTCTTTTGCGTATACTTGCTGACCAGAGCGTACAGTGCCGCTTATAACCTGCGCAGGCAAATGAACGGTTTTTTCAACGATAGATGTATTTGTTTGTTGTTTAGCGGTTGCACCCTTAACGTCTTGTGAATAATTTAACACCGACAGGCCTGCAGCTTTCGCGCTTTCGTTTTGCTCTTGAGAGCCATTGCAAACGCCAACAGGGTTTAGCGAAAGACCGCTTAACATTGATTTTAAGAATGAGAAATCAAGAGTTTCGTCTTGTATGTCACTTAAGTTAATTACGATGGGGGCACCAGCAAAAAACTTAGGTGCTTGGGCGATTTTCTCATCTAACTGCTTACTTAAGAGGGATGTATCTGCTGAAAATAAATGTAAAACAGATAACGTAAAAAGGTTCCCTTTTAGCTCAAAAATTTGTTCCGACATACACGCTCAATTGATTTGTTTTGATTAGTATAGTTTGTATATAAACACAGGCTGAACAAGGCATACACAGTAAAAACTAATCTATTTTTTCTAACTTATTATTTGACTCATGTTATAGTGTGCGACTTCGTTAAGCAAGATATTATAGGGCCATAATGCTAACTGCGGTGTATAAAAGTATGAAAAAAGCGGATACTTACCTTTTTATTGAAAAAAGAGACGATTTTGGTCGTGTTCCTGAACCTTTACTAGAAACGTTTGGTCAACCTAAATACGTAATGATGATCAATCTTGCTAGTCGTGAAAAGTTAGGTTTTGCAGATATCGAAACGGTTAAGCAAGCGTTAATTGATAAAGGTTTCTACTTACAATTACCACCGCCAGAAGAAAACCTGTTAACCCAATTCAAAAAAAACAAGGGAGTTGAGAGTGATTAAAAAACTTGCCGTTATTTTACTTAGTGCCTCTTTGAGCACATCAGTACTGGCAGAAGAAAAAACCCAAGCTGATTTTGACGTTTACGTTGCTGCATTAAAAAAAGAAGCAATTGAAAAGGGCTATGATCAAGCCTTAATCGAGCAAGCATTCGCAACGGCTAAATTTAAAAAGAAAGTAATCTCAGCAGATAAAAATCAGCCAGAAGTAAAAGAAACCCTCGAAACTTATTTACCTAAACGTGTGCCGCAATGGAAAATTGACCGCGCGCGTAAGTTATACAAAGAAAACCAAGACGTTCTTGAAAAAGTAGCCAAAGAATACGGCGTTCAAGCACGTTTTATTGTGGCACTTTGGGGCCTTGAAAGTAACTTCGGTAAAATCCAAGGTGGTCACAGTGTGATTGCATCATTAGTAACACTTGCTTTTGATGGCCGCCGCGAAACTATGTACAAAAACCAACTTTGGGCAGCGCTTGATATCTTAAAAGAGGGTCACATTACCCTTGATAAGTTCAAAGGCTCGTGGGCTGGTGCAATGGGGCAAACGCAGTTTATGCCAACCTCATTTAACGCTTACGCTGTTGATTACAATGGTGATGGCCGCAAAGACATTTGGACCACCGAAGAAGACGCATTCGCTTCAATCGCCAATTACTTAAAGCAAGCAGGGTGGAACGATGATTTAACCTGGGGTCGCCAAGTTAAATTACCTGAAGGCTTCGATAATTCAAATATTCTTAAACGCGGCACTAAAACCCGCAGCCAATGGTTAGAGTATTGGAAAGATTCAGAGCGCAGCCTTGCTGATTGGCAAGCTCTTGGGGTTCGTAAAATGGATGGTAGCGACTTACCAAACGTTGATATTACCGCCGCAATGGTAATGCCTGATGACGTAAACGGTCGTATGTATCTAGCCTACGATAACTACAAAGCACTTATGCACTGGAATCGCTCGTATTACTTTGCTACTAGTGTAGGTTACTTATCTGACCGTATCGGTTACCCAGCGATTAAGTAATTGAGTAATAAAAGTTAGCAAGTACCAAGGGTAAAGCTACAAGTTTTACCCGAGCAACTTGCTAACTTACTCGGCGTTAAAACGCCTCCTACGTCGAGAAATTGTATTGGTGTAGGTCGTCATTTATGGCGACACAATCTTGAACATTTTTTGTAGGAGCGGCTTCAGCCGTGAATTTAGATGTTCGGCGTTGAAACGCCTCCTACAAACTCGCAAACTTTCCCCTCGATACAATTTTTAAACGTTTACTTTGAGTGCTTTTTGCAGTGCCTCTACGTTTTTACAGCCAAGGTATATGTTTTTCCCGTCGGTTAAAGTTATTTTAACGGCTTTTCCAACTGAGGCATTATATAACCAGCCATCACTTAGCATACGTATACCAATTCCTTGATACCATTTTGTTTGGTATGTAGAAGTATCGTCAATCTGAGATAATTCAACACTTTTGCTAATAATCCCAAACCCAAAATACCAACGTAGCTTTTGCTTATCGATGACTATTGTTAGTGAAAAGAATAACAAAGTAATAAGCAGGTTTATCGATAATATAATTATTTTGAGGCCAGCCAGTTCAGGCGATAAAATTATAAAGGCACTAATCACTAATAAAATAATAATTAACGAGTAATTTATTTCTGTCTGTTTATACATAGATTAATATCCTTTAAGTCAGAACGTAAATAAATACTTAATTATTAGTATAGCAAAGGCAAGAGCAGATATGATTACCCGTTCAAACGCGCTAAAGCACGACCTGCAAAACATCGCAGGAACGGCTTTAGCCGTGAGTCTTTGGATGTTTGGCTTTAAAGGCCTCTGTTGAGGGATTATATTGATGTAGGTCGTCATTTATGGCGACACAATCTTGAATGCTTTCTCAAATGACGCGCTAAAGCACGACCTACAAAACACCGTAGGAACGGCTTCAGCCGTGAATCTTTGATGTTTGGCTTTAAACGACTCCAACACCGAAGGGGATATTGGCGTAGGTCGTCATTTATGGCGACAAAACGTTAAATATTTTTCAAATGACGCGCTAAAGCACGACCTACAAAACATCGTAGGAACGGCTTCAGCCGTGAATCTTTGGATGTTTGGCTTTAAAGGCTTCTGTTGAGGGATTATATTGATGTAGGTCGTCATTTATGGCGACAAAACGTTAAATATTTTTCAAATGATGCGCTAAAGCACGACCTACAAAACACCGTAGGAACGGCTTCAGCCGTGAATCTTTAGATGTTTGGCTTTAAAGGCCTCTGTTGAGGGATTATATTGATGTAGGTCGTCATTTATGGCGACAAAACGTTAAATATTTTTCAAACAACGCGCTAAAGAACGACCTACAAGAGAGCGCGCGAAACAAGTTTCACGCCTACAAGGTCTAACTTGGTAACTTACTCACTCTTCGCCGGCTTTTTCAAAATCTTATCTTTAAAATCAAGTACCTTGCCAATGCCAGAACCTAGTTTCATTAGGCTTTGAAGCTGCTCAGGGCTTAAGCGTTGTAGCTCTGCTGACCACTTGGTTACGGTTTCGAGCAGGTCGTGAATTTCTTGCATTTGCTGCTGAGCAAAGCGCTCATCATCAGTGTGGGCTTCTTCTAAAATGTTATCGCGAAGCAGGCTAAGGGTTGGGTCTATCTCGCGTTTTTTACGCTCTTCGAATACGCGGTTGGCCATATCCCAAATGCTGCCAGCAGGGCCGTAGTATTCTTTACGGTCACCGGGAATATGATGCACTTTAATTAAGCGCCAAGACTGTAGCTCTTTAATACCCATACTTACGTTTCCGCGCGAGATACTTAAGGTATCGGCAATTTCATTGGCGGTCATTGGCTCTTTAGTAATGGTTAATAATCCACACATTTGACCAATGGTGCGGTTAAAGCCCCAACGGCTACCCATTTCACCGCAGTGCATAACAAAAGCTAAGTTTTTTTCAGATAGGCTCATAATTTTTAGTATTCAAAAATTTCAGAAATTAAATGCTAGCACGCTCGGGGTATAACTAAAAGAAATAGCCACTATGCAATCTGCTACTACTAAAGTGTAGATACGCCCAATTTTAAATTTAAGTTGTTGAATTTAAATAATAGTTTAATTAAATGCCGCAGTGATTAGCTATTTGATGTGGATCAATAATAGTGACAGTTAATAAGTTTATCGTATAGGCTGAAATCTAATAATACCATGGAGGAACGTTATGAAAGCTGCAGTAAATAAAGAGTACAAGGGTAAATTAACTATTGAAGATATCCCATGCCCAGAGGTGGGAATTAACGATGTGCTAGTTAAAATTGCCGCATGTGGAGTGTGCCACACAGATTTACATGCTTGTCATGGAGATTGGCCAGTCAAACCAAAAATGCCATTAGTGCCGGGCCATGAAGGGGTGGGTACTATCGAAAAAGTAGGCGCAAACATTAAACACTTATCTGTAGGCGACCGTGTCGGTGTTCCTTGGTTATACAGCGCCTGTGGTCATTGTGAGTTTTGTTTAGAAGGCAAAGAAACCTTATGCCTTGAGCAGCACAACACAGGATATTCAGTCGATGGTGGTTACGCTGAGTATTGTGTAGCCCATGGTGATTACGTGGTGAAAATTCCTGAAGGATTAGGGTTTGCAGAAGCCGCACCACTATTTTGTGCTGGGGTTACTACCTATAAAGCGCTTAAAGTGACCGATGCAAAAGCGGGTGATTGGGTGGCAATTGTCGGTGTTGGTGGCCTAGGCCATTTAGCAGTGCAGTACGCAAAAGCAATGGGTTTTAATGTGATTGCCGTTGATACCGGCGAGAGCAAGTTGGCATTAGCCAAAGAGCTTGGCGCAGACATCACCATAGATTTTATGAAGCAAGTGCCTTCAGAAACCATTTTTGAGCAAGTGGGCGGGGCACATGGTGTTGTGTGTACAGCTGTATCAAAACCCGGTTTTGAGCAAGCTTATAAAAGCGTGCGCCGTGGCGGTAAATGCGTACTTGTAGGTTTACCACCCGAAGATATGCCATTGCCAATTTTCGATACCGTGTTAAATGGTGTGTCTGTTGTAGGCTCAATCGTTGGTACGCGTAAAGACTTACAAGAATGCCTCGACTTTGCTGCTAAAGGTAAAGTTAAAGCCATTATTGAAGAAAAACGCCTCGAAGATATCAACGATATTTTTGACGACATGTTAAAAGGCGATATCACAGGTCGAATCGTGATGACGCTTTAAGCTGAGTCAGTTAACGCTGTCAGGTTTGGTTGAGTGACTCAATTGAATCTGACAGTTTTTATTATGACAATCGTGTGGCTTGGTTAATTCTGGATATTTCCTAAATGAGTTAAAGCTAGTGCGTAAAGGAGTGCTTTGAGCTAGAAGCGGTTTTTCAGGTTGCATAGTTAAAATATGAGATAACTTTCTCTTTTACCATATTTATATAACCAATATAAAGCATAATATTTTTAGTTGGCAATAACTTACACTCTTTGCTATTAATATAAGCTTATAAAATAAGGACCTTCTTCCGCTAAAATAAGGAAAATGTCTTCTGATAAATGTTTTTTCAATTGGAGTGTATATGGATATTGCAATTAGAGTTAAAACACCAGGTAATAAGTTATCAATGAAAACAATGCTTGGTGGCGTAGTAGGAGATCTGCAAAAAGACCTAGAATTAGGAACGTTTGATATGCTCATAAGTGAATTTCCAAGTGCCAGTCATACCCAATTAAAAAAATTAGTTTCTAAAAAAGCAGAATTGTATTTATCTGATATAAAAAAGGCTCATGGGAAATTGCCCTTGTTGGTGCATTAGGCGGCATAATCGGAAAAGCAATATACGATCTAACTATAGATTATGTAAAAACTTCACCTCAATGGGAGGAATTTAAGAAAAGAACACAAGCTCCATCTAAAGTTGCTGCAGATAATATCTATGAAAGAATAGAGAAAAGGAATGAGTTAGGACCTTTTATGATAAAAAAACGCAGTTTAAGGATCACCCAATCAAATGACGGAACTGCAAAACTAAATGTTGATATTGAATTAGAGCGTAAAAACGATGATGAGATCAGTATTGAGACCGAAAGCCAAATTAATGAATTAATCAAGCAACTAGAGTCTGGTGAATATAAGAAAATTAGTAAGTCATATAAAAAAGACAAATAAAAGGTGCTTAAGTACCTACCTCGCTTATTTTTACTTACTTATAGTTTCCTATTAGTGAAGCGTAAAATATCATTTTGTTATTTGGAGGAATATTGAGTTTGAATATCAAGAGAAGTACATTTGCGAATGTATTGTTAACAAATTTTGGATTAGAATTTGCCAGTAATGTAATGAAAACGACAGGCATGCCGTTTAGCTTGTCTTCAGCAAGTAATATCTTTGAAAATTTGTTTTTTAAAGTGTGTAATCAGAAAAAAACAGTGGTTGAACGCAGTCTTTTAGGTACAACATTAAAAAAAATAAGCATTGGAGAGGGGAGAAGACTCGAGCCTAGAGAGTGTTATTTTAAATATTACTGCAACAATATATGGAAAATTCCATTTATAAGTAGTATGCCGAAAAAAATTGAACTCAATAAATATAATCTCGAGTATGAAAAAAAATCGCATGTATTCATTAAGATTCTTGAAATTATTAATAAAAACACTAAAAAAGATTTAATTATTTCAAGTTTATCAAAATTATCGCTGTTTGATGTAAAAGGCGATCCAATAGAAAATGCTAAAAAGCAATTTAAAAAATATACAACGATGAATTTTTATGATGATATTTCTATATTAAAGAAGATTGATGAAAGTGAATTTCCTTTATGGTTTCAGAGAAAGCACACGGCAAGGTTATGTGAACATATTCGAAAAGGTAGAAGCTTTAATGATTCATATGAAATGACTTGTAAGGAATTTTTTGAATTTACTCCAAGTGACATTACTTTGTTTTCAGTCTCCTACTCTGAAAGAAAAAATGCAAATAAGGAATTATTAGAAATATTTGAAAAGACACTAGAGCTTTTAAAAAGTAAGGAAAAATTAGCAAGGAAAGATTTTGAGTACGTTTATCTAGCAGTATTATCCGACAACATAATAAAAATTGGCGGTTCTAATAGTATAAAAAACTTGGAAAAAAGGCTTAAGACGCATCACAGTGAATACCCCAGTCTTAAAAACGATTGTTGTCATAAAGTTGATAGCTACCGGAGTGTAGAAAAAGTTTTAAAGGCCATGTTTTCGTCAAAATTTCCTATCTACGAGTATCGATATTCAGATCCAAAGAAAAAAAGTGAGTTGGGGCGTGGTGAATACTTTTCAATTGGCAAGTCAAAACAGAAATTAGCAAAACATGTTTTTGAAGAAACGATAGCCTTGGTATTAAAGGATATCTAACAATAGGCTGAGCCTTAAAAGTCTGCTGTTTGCACAAAGTTGCCTTTTGGTTCAATTTTTCTGTTCATAAAGCCACTAGACAAACTAGCTCTCACTAAAAAAAAACGCGACCTAACTAAGCCGCGCTTTTTGCTCTTATTTCACAATTAAAGTGTGTAGCTAAAGGTTACTTTAGCATTACGCTCTTCACCTGGCATACCGCCTAAGAACATGGCTTTTGAGTAATAGGTTTTGTTAAACAAGTTATTTAGGTTTAACTGTAGTTTCCAATCATCTGTTTTGTATTGAATGGCGGCGTCGTATACGGTGTAGCTTGGTACGTAGCCATCTGGAATACCAAACGAGGTTGAGTTTGTGCTGCGGTCATCAACATACTGTACGCCTGCGCTAATTGTCAGTGGCTCGGCTAAATCAAACCATTTAGCGTCATAGCTTAACCAGCTGCTTGCTGTTACATAAGGCACACCTTTTTGGCGAGAATCAAAGCTTGATGAATTTGGATTTTGCTTATCGCGGGCGTCTTGATACACCGCGTTTACGTTAAGTTTCCATTGCTCGTTTAAATCGGCATTTAAATCAAGTTCAACACCTTTGGTTTGCTCTTCACCATCGTAAAAGCTTTTTGGTACTGAGGCATCAGATACGCCGGCTTCATAATCTGGGTTGGCATACTCAAGGTTTGTACGGGCACTATCAAATACCACCAGTGATGCTAGTAGTTGATCGTCAAACGCTTTTACACGCATACCAATGTCGTTACTGACTGACTCTGCGTCATCGCGGTCTGCTTCGTTACCCGATACACTGCCAAGCACGCTGTAGGCTGTACGGCCTTTAGAGTGGTTTACAAAGAACGAGATATCATCGCTCAGTTTGTAGGTTGCACCTAGGTTGTAGGTCATACCGCTGTCTGATGTATCTGCTTCTGGTGTTGGTTCGGCGGCACTGGCACGGTAGCGCGCATCAACACCAAAGTGTTCGTAGCTTTGTTTGATACGGTTAAAGGCAACGCCTACTCGGGTTGTAAAGGTATCGTGAATATAGGCAACATGTTGAATACCCACACCCCAAGCCTGAACCTTTTTGTTGTAATCGCTGGTTTTTAGCGGGTCGTAATCAAAAAAGCTGCCTTCGCCCCAGTTCGGGTTACGAATATCAAAAATGTAAGGTAATTGACCTTGGTAAATAACCTCTCCATCTTTGTTTTTAATGACCTGATCAGCATCGTAAATTGAGTATTGTTTAAAACGAATATCGCGGTCTTCGTAGTTGGCGTTTACAAGTAGTTCGTTATCAATACCGGCAAAGCTAAAGTCATAACGCAAGTCAGCAAAGTATTGCCATGATTTTTCGTCAGCTTCTACTTGGCGGTATTCTTGGCGACGCGCGGCAAATGGGTAAAGTACGTCATCAACCACTAAAGGTGCGCGCGGGTCTGCATTGATCACGCCATTACGGTTCCAATAAACATAGTTATAAGCACCCGTTTGGCGGGCAAAGCTCGATTCGTAATTACGGTATTGTAATTGCTGATTTAAAAATAAATTATCAGTAATGAAGTAGTTATGAGTTAACTTAAAGCGCAGTTCTTCGCCTTCGTTGTCATTTGCCATTGGCGAGATAATACCGTTATGACCAAAGGTATAAGGTGTTAGGCCATCATTTGCTGCCAGTGAGTCTGCCAATTGTTGGCGTTGCTGTTCGGTTAGTTGCAGGCCTTTTGCTGTTGCATCGTTAATTAAATCGGCAGCGGTTACTTCACCTGCGGTTTTACCATTTACTGAGTCACTGTTAAAAATACGAATAGGGTGGCCAATTGAATCAACAGCAATGGCATCTTTGATATAAGCGGCAGAAATCATGATGTCTTGTTTGTCGCTTAATACATATTTTAACGCGCCATAAATTTCATCACGGTCGTCTTTTAAGTCGCGGTAACCATCGCTACGAGCAGTTTTTGCGTTAACGCGATAAGCAAGGTTTTCGGTTAATGCTGCTGTGCTATCAAAGCCTAATGAGTAGCTATCCCATTGACCAAGCTCAGCATTAACGGTGTGCTGCTCAGTAAATTGTGGCTTCTTTTCAATTAGGTTGATAACACCACCTGCGCTACCCATACCATATAAGCCCGTTGCTGGGCCTTTAAGTACTTCTACAGATTCAACATTGGTCATTGAACGTGTTGGGTTAAAGGTGTTACCTAGGCCTGCACCACCGTACATGCCATCATAAGTATAGTTAGCGCCTAAACCGCGGATCACTAAGTTATCGCCAATGCCGTAGTTATTACCGGCTTGAGTTACACCACTGATGTTACGCACTAAGTCTTGTAAGTTTGTTGCGCCTTGCGAGTTGATAAGCTCTTGGTCTACAACCACTACAGGAGCTGGTGTTTCCATTAGGCTCATATTTGATTTAGTAGCGAGGCCAGAATCAAGTACCACACGGTTTTGTTTGTCGTATACGGTAATACGTTCAACTGAGTCTAAATCGTCGGCGGTTGCATTGAATGCGCTTAAGCAGGCTAGGGCTAAAATTGAGTATTTATATGTCGTCATTATAGGTAAATTGTCGAAGTTTTTCGGCAATGATAATGCGAGTTGTTTTCATTTCAAGTTTTATTTATCTGTTTTAGGTAATTTCCTTGTTTAGATACAAGTTGCTAACAACTAGTTTTATGGTTGGTAATCTTGTTTACGATATAGATACAAGGAAGGTTGCTGGCTTCACTCATGCAAAGCCAGCAAAATAGCTTATTTAAAAACTTTGCCGTCTTTCATAACAAATTGTACATCTTCAAGTACTGCAATGTTTTCAAGCGGGTTGCCTTTAACGGCAATAATATCGGCTAAGAAACCGCTTTTGATTTGGCCAAGTTGATCATCAGCTTTAAGTAGTTTGGCACTATTGATGGTGGCAGACTGCAATGCTTGCAGGGGGGTCATACCAAATTCAACCATACGCGAAAACTGCTTTGCATTGTCGCCATGAGGGTAAATCGCCGCATCGGTACCAAATACCATGTTTACGCCTGCTTTTACTGCACGGCTAAAGCTATCGCGTTGCTTTTTAGATACTTGGCGCTCTTTATTTAGGTTTTCTTCTGCAACCCCATTTTGTTCACCAAAGGTAAGAGTGTACTCAGTGTTGTAAATATCCATTGAGAACCAAGTGCCATGTTTTTTCGCAAGTTTAATGGCTTCGTCATCAACAAAGCTAACGTGCTCAACACTGTCTACACCGGCAACAATGGCCGCTTTAATGCCACTGGTACCATGCGCATGGGCAGCAACGGTTAGGCCACGTAAATGAGCTTCGTCAACAATGGCGTTCATTTCGTCTTGGCTATATTGCTGAATACCGACTTTTGTGCCTTTTGAGAATACGCCGCCTGTAGCGCAAAACTTAATGGCATTAGCACCGTACTTAATGTTTTCACGTACTTTAGCGCGCACTGCCCATGGGCCATCGGCAACGCCTTCGGCGGTGTATTTCATTTCTGGTGGTAAACGGTTGTTATCGCAGTGACCGCCAGTAACACCTAAAGACGGGCCAGCCGCCCAAATACGTGGGCCAACAATATCGCCTGAGTTAATGCCATCGCTTACTGCAATCACGCTGTAGCCTTCTGCGCCTAAGTTACGCAGCGTTGTAAAACCTGCATACAGTGTTTTTTCGGCAAAGTGTGCCGCTTTAATTGCTTTACGCGGAATCGATTGACCAATTCGCTCACTGCGCGGCACAGTAGGGTCGCTCGTTAAATGCACATGCATATCCATTAAACCCGGCACCAGAGTCAGCTCTGGTAATTGAATGTGCTTATCGCCGTCTTTTAAGTTTGGCTGTTTATTGCTTTGTACAGCTGTAATTTGACCGTTATCTATACTGATAAGTGGTGATTTAATCAGTTTACCTGAATTTACATCTACCATGGCTTTTGCCGATAAGTAGGTGGTTGCGTAGGTATTTAAAGAGGTTAGGCAAGCAAGGCCTAGGCTAATAGCAAGAGCTGTCTTTTTCATTTTTATTCAAAATTGGTAAGTCGAGCCGCCACTCTAGCAATCAGCTTGTTAAGTGTAAATAAACTGCGATAAGTTGCAGCGCTACTTGCTAAATAGGGAACTAAACCCTCATAATTTACGCGTACTTAATATAAGGGCAGGGAAAGAATGAAAAACGTAAAACTAGCACTACTTAGTTCGGCGGTGATGTTTGCATTACTTGGTTGTAATGAATCAACACCAAGCAACGAAAAACCAACTCAAGAAGTAAGCAAACAAGCACCAAGCGCAACGTTAGCCAAAGAGCAACTTGATACATTACTAGCAGACTACTTTGAAGCAGGCTTAAAGTTTAATCCAATTGGCGGTACTTACATTGGTCGCAGCGAATATAACGACCAATTTATTGCACCTATTAGTAAAGCAAACCGCGACGAGCAGCTTAACTTTGTTAAAGAATACAAAAACAAACTAGCAAATATCGACAAAGCGCAATTATCAGGTCAGTCATTATTGAGCTACGAAATTCTAGCCCGCGATTTAGATCTTGCGATTGAAGGCGCTCAGTTTCCAAGTTACTTAATGCCAATTAACCAAATGGGCGGGGCGCATAATACCTTTGCTGCGTTAGGTTCTGGGCAAAGTGCACAACCTTTTAACACGGTTGAAGATTATCAAGCATTTGAAAAACGTGCTGATGGTTTTATCGCTTGGTTAGACAGTGTTGAACAATCAATGCGCCAAGGCATGAAAGACAAAGTGGTTCTTCCTAAACCGCTTGCTGAAAAACTATTACCGCAATTTCAAACTCATATTGTAGAAAAACCAGAAGAGTCATTATTCTGGGGGCCAATTGCTCAGTTACCTGAGTCTTTCAGCGACGAGCAAAAAGCACAGCTAACAAGCGCGTACACGGCGATGATCAGCGAGCGTCTAGTGCCTGCGTATCAAAAAATGGCTGACTTTTTAGCGAATGAATATATTCCAAATGCCCGTGAAAGCATTGGTTACAGTGACCTACCAAATGGTAAAGCATGGTATGAGTACCAAATTAAACAGCATACAACGCTGAGCTTAAACGCCGATGAAATTCATGATATTGGTTTAAGCGAAGTATCGCGCATTTTATCTGAGATGAAAAAAGTTAAAGAGACTGTCGGTTTTGAAGGCGACTTAAAAGCGTTTTTTGAACACCTAAGAACCTCAGATGAGTTTTACTACGATACGCCAGAAGAGTTAATTGCCGCGTACGAAGCAGTAAAAGAAAAGATTGATGCTAAGCTGCCGCAAATGTTCGATATTGCGCCAAAAGCGCCATACGTTGTAAAAGCAGTTGAAGATTTCCGCGCTGAATCAGCTGCGGGTGCATCTTATCAGTCGCCAGCACCAGATGGTTCGCGCCCAGGTATTTTCTATATCAATACTTTTAACCTAAAAGCACAGCCTAAGTTTTTACTTGAAACCTTATCTATTCACGAAGCCGCGCCGGGTCACCACTTTCAAATTGCCTTGCAGCAAGAAATTGAAGGATTACCGCTGTTTCGTAAATTTGGTGGCTACACGGTATTTGCAGAAGGTTGGGCATTGTATGCAGAAAGCTTAGGTAAAGAGCTTGGCTTATTTACCGACCCTTACATGTGGTACGGCCGTTTATCAGATGAGCAATTACGTGCAATGCGCTTAGTGCTTGATACTGGTTTCCACGCAAAAGGTTGGACACGTCAACAAGGTATTGATTACATGTTGGCTAACTCATCAATGGCCGAAAGCGACATTATTGCCGAAGTTGAGCGTTACATTGCATGGCCGGGCCAAGCGTTGTCGTACAAGTTAGGTCAGTTCAAAATTCAAGAACTACGTGACTACGCTAGCAAAGAACTAGGCGATAAGTTCGACATTAAAGCTTTCCATACGCAAGTTCTGATTGATGGCGCATTACCTATGCCTATTCTTGAAGAGAAAATTAAGCGTTGGGTTAACGAGCAAAAGTAAAATACCCAAACCACCTCAAGGTGCGAGTTTCAGTTGGAATTAAAAGCGATTTAGGCAAGGCATTGATTGCAAGTAATAGTGGTTCTATTGTTAAAATCAATAACGCAGTATAAATCGCTTTTAAACCAACCCCTTGGGCGCTTCACAGGCACTTACTCTCATCGTTGTTACTTCTTAAAAGGGAATGCCATTCTTGCAAAGTAACGCCTTGATATTAAGGCACCTGTGAAACGCTGAATTCTGCATCTTGAGATGGCTTGGGTATCGCCCAAACTCGCTAAACTTTGCGCGCATGCTGGCTTTACGCTAGAATGCGCGCTGTTTAGGGGCTTTGAGTAATACCATGTTAGAAGATCAATTTTGGCTTAAGCGCTCGCTTGAGCAAATGTCACAACCCGAATGGGAAGCCATTTGTGACGGCTGTGGTAAATGTTGTTTAAACACATTTATCGACAGTGAAGACGAAGATGAATTTACCGCTACGGATCAACTTCGCGAGGGTGAAGAACTCATCTTCACTAATATCGTTTGCCAATACCTAGACAACGACACCTGTGGTTGCAGTGAATATGCGAACCGCCAAACCTTGGTGCCTTCATGTGTAAAGCTCACTAAAGAAAACCTCAAAGATATCTTTTTTATGCCGCAAAGCTGTAGCTACCGCCGCCTTTACGAAGGCCGTGGCCTTGCGTCTTGGCACCCGCTACTGAACGGTGGTAGTAAAGATTTAATGCATGAGTTAGGTATTTCTGTGCGTGACAAAACAGTGAAAGACTGCGATGTAGACTTAGATGATTTTGACCTTTACGTGGCCGAGTGGCCAACTAGAGACATTGATTAATGAGCGCCCTTAAAGCAAGCATTGGCTTGTTAAACCCAAAAAGCCCAACCAATGTGGGAGGCGTATTACGTGCCGCGGGTTGTTACAACGCCAAGCAAGTATTTTTTACTGGTAGCCGCTATTTACGCGCTAATAAGTATCATACCGATACCAAAAATGTGCTTGAGCATATTCCGCTCACGCAAGTTGAAAGCCTAGAGCAAGCAAAGCCTGAAGGTGCCACAACGGTGGTGATTGAGCTTGTTGAAGGTGCAACGCCACTGCCTGAATTTAAGCACCCTGAAAACGCATTTTATGTGTTTGGCCCTGAAGATGGCTCGGTCAGTAAAGACGTGTTGAAATGGTGTGATGAAGTAGTGTATGTACCAACCATAGGCTGTATGAACCTAGCCGCAACCTGCAATGTTGTGCTGTACGACCGACTTGCCAAACTCGGTGGTATTGAGAGTTCAAACGACACCATTTGTAATAGTCGAGACACTAACAACTCACTTAAATGGCAACAAAAAAAGAGCGCTAAATAGCGCTCTTTTTAGATTCAAACTCAAAACTACTTTTTAGTAATTTGTACGTTACTTTCAAGGCCAATGCCGTTGTCGGTAATGTCTGTGGCAAAATACACACCTACAGGTTGGTCGCGTAGCGAATCAAGCTCAGCCATTTCTTCATCACTTAATTGACCCATTGATGCAATCGTATCAAGCAAAGGTAATAAGATTTTTTGTACGTCGAATGCCATGTTCACAAAGCCATTTTTAGTGACACTTTGCGACTCTAAAGTCTCGGCTATCTGCGCTGACTTATCACCCGTGAAAATCACAATATGATTTCCTTTAAGGGCCATTTTAATATCAAAGTTAAGTGGCACAGGCGATGGAATGTATTCATTGATCAGCACTGCATCACCATTGGCTGGTAGTTTTATGTTCGCAAGTGGCGGCACAAAACCTTGCGCAATTGAATACAAGCCATGGGCGTCGGTCGCAGATAGGGTAACGATGGCATCAAGTTTGTCTATTTGTGGGCCGTTGTAGTCATCAATGGTCAATGCAGCGTCTTGAACACTCACACTCATACCTTGCACGCCGTTTGCAAAACCCGACATCATAGCAAGGCCAGCGGTGCTTACTTCTTGCATTTCATTTTGTAGTGCGACAATTGGGCCACAGTTAAACTCAGCTGACTTAATTGCACCCGTTAATGTATTCGCTAGCGGCAGGACTTTTGCTACATCAATACCATAAGCAACACTCATCATTTGCCCGTCAAGCCCAGTGGTATGTTTTGGCACAAAACCACGCACGGCTTGTAGGGTATTTAGTAAGTCTTGATCTGTGCTTTGCAATATTGCTTTTACGTCAAAGTCGGCGTAGTCGGCGGTAATACGGGTTTTTGTTGTGCCAGATACTGTTGCAGGCCATTTTGCGGCAATGGCTGCAATATCATCTTGACACTCAGGAGTTGAAATCGCTGCAAATGCGTTTGATTGCTGGGCTTTATCAAGTAGCTCTTTGAGCATCTGGTGTAAGCGAGAGTCTTCTTTGCCAGTTACTGCATTGGCGATACGTTGATGATCAACAAAGCCAACCGAGTTGCCATCAAGCGAGAAAGTTTTAATAAGCTCAGGCAGTTTTTTAGTCTCAGCCAATGATTGAGCCGGCTTTTCTACACCAAGGGCAATACGTAAATCTTGATCATTAGAAAGCGCAGTGGTCAGCGTTAAGGTAGCCCAATTGTTGTGAGTTGATGCAATTAGGTTGAAGTTATCTAAGCCTTCAAGTTCAATCGCAAAGCGGGTGTAGCTTACGCCTTCAAGGCTTTCTGTTGTATACGCAATACCTGTTTCATCAGCAGATTGCTTAATGCTATTGATAATGCTGCTTTGATCAGCGACCTGAAAACGTACAATCGGCATTAAACCTTGCGCATACATCATGCCTTTGTAGTCATCACCAAAGCCCCAAATCGATTTGAAGGCATCGTAAGAGCTCAGTGATTGTTGGTATTTTTCCATCAGTGATGCAAGGAATAGGGCATTCTTATCATCAACGGTTTTAAGCTCAGCAATGATGGGCGTTAAATCGCTCGTGCCTTTCATTGCATCTGGCATAAGGGCAAAGTATTTGCTGTACGGAAACGGCTTAAGTTGACCATAAAAAACCGCCGTATCGGCAGGCACGTAAGCAAGCTCAGGTAAATCTACATCAACACTGGCTTTATTTTGAGAGTACAACAATGCACCTGCAACAATGGCAATCGCGCCTCCAGCAAGAAGCTTATTATTCATAGGATGAATTCCTTTTTCTTTAATTAGTTGAAAAACATACCATGATTATCATCAACAGTTCTAGGTTTAGATACCTCTTAGAGTGAGATCATTATTTTTGTTTGTTTCAAATTATGTCTGAATTTCATCGCAAATCTTAGTAATAAATAATTGCTCATGTCATTTTGAATAAATAAAAATAACGATAAGGAAAAGGATTTTGCAACTAAATCAATTTTTTAAAGTAGCAACAACCCTCGTAGCATCGGCTGTGTTAGCCGCTTGTAGTTCACAACCTGTTGCGTTGGATCCTGTTATTGGTGATACAGGGCAAGCTTTATCGACAATTGCACTTAAAAGTGATGTTAAGCACTACGATTTGGCACTTGAGGTATTTCCAGATAACCAACGTATTGAAGGTGTTGCTAGAACAGAGTTTAAAGTGCTAGAAGCCACTCAATTTGTAGAATTAAAATTGGATAGCCGCTTTACAATTAATGAAGTGAGCTCAAAAGGGGAGGCTCTTAAATATGAACGTGATGGCGGTGTAATTCGGGTTGACTTAGGTGAACAACAAGCAAAAGACAGCATGGTAAGCATTGCTATAGCCTATCAAGGGTTTCCTCATATAGCTAAAAATGCTCCTTGGGATGGCGGTTTTGTATTTTCAAAAACAGAGGAAGGTGAACCTTGGATAGCAACGGCTGTACAAGGTGAAGGCTGCGACTTATTTTGGCCATGTAAAGATCATTTTGCAGACAAAGCAGATAGTATGCGCATTCGTCTAACAGTACCAGAAGGACTGAGTGCGGTGACTAATGGCGTTTTACAAGAAGTGAAGCCAGTTGATGGTAATAAACAGCAGTTTGATTGGCTGTTATCAGTGCCAGCCAGTGACTATAACATTGCAATTAATATTGGCCCCTATACGCGAATTCAAACCGATTACACCAGTGTTAACGGCGCGACTGTGCCCATCGAATTTTGGTCACTCAAAAAAAATGAGCAAAAAGCACGCGAGCTTATCGAAAATGATTTACGCCAACAGGTTATGTTTTTTGAAAAGATGCTTGGTCCATATCCATGGGGCGGTGAAAAGTTAGGTTTTGTTGAGACGCCACATTTAGGCATGGAACATCAAACAATCAACGCGTATGGTAAAAAATACAAACGCGACCCAAATGGTTATGATTGGTTACTGCAACACGAATTAGCTCATGAATGGTTTGGCAACTTAATGACTCATGAGAAGCTCAATGATGCATGGCTTCATGAAGGGTTTGGTTTTTATATGCAACCAAGTTACAGCCTATATAAGTTTGGTGACGCAGCTTATAACCACAGCATGTATAAGTCGTATTTAGGGCTGAAAAACTGTAAAGCCATTGTGCTTGATGGACAAGTAACATCTGACCAAGCGTTTAACTCTGATATATATGGCAAGGGTGGCTGGACATTACACACTCTTCGCTGGCTAGTTGGTGAAGATATATTTTGGCAAGCAACACGTGAGCTACTTTATGGTGTGAACGACACTAAGCAATTGGCTTATCCAATTTCACCGCGCTATCGAAATACCGACGAGTTTATTAGCATTGTTAATCGTTTAACGGGTAAAGACTATCAATGGTTTTTTAATATGTATCTTAAGCAGGCTGAATTACCTAAACTTGATGTTGTTCAATCAGCTAACAGATTGACACTTAAATGGAACAAGAACTCTTTGCAAGGAAAGTCATTCCCTATGCCAGTTCCGGTGCAAATAAATGGCTCGATACAAACTTATTCTGTTGAAAGTGGCGAGATTAGCATTGCTTTAAAAGCGGGGGATCATGTGGTGATCGATCCAAACATGAAGGTGTTTAGGTATTTACCAATTATCGATAAATGTAAAACTGAGCAATAGCGAATCAGCCCGGCATTAATTACTTAATGCTGGGCTTTAAACTCAACATTCTTAGCCTAAATCGGCCGCGCTCGGCAATGAAGCAAATGCACCATAGCGGCTTACTGCAAAAGCGCCGGCTTTAGCTGCATAAGCAATGGTTTGTTCAATATTTGCTGGGGTTTGGCAAAACGCTTTAAAGCTTTGTTTGTTTTCACAATGCTGACCAATCTTTGACAGCATACCACCAATAAAGGCATCGCCAGCGGCTGTGGTATCAACCACTTTTGTAGCTGGTGGGCTAACTTGGCCTTTAAAGTCTGCGTGGTAAAAGCTGATTGCTTCGCCGCCATTGGTAACTAGCAAACAGGTTACACCTGCCTTTAAAATGGCATCGATAGTATGCTCAAGAGGCATTTCTTGATGGCTTTTTTGATTTAAAAACTCAAGCTCTTCAAATGACAGTTTTACGATATCTGCAAGAGATATAACATGCCACATTCTATCGAGTGTATGGCGCATACTTGGCCATAGGTTTTCGCGCAGATTCATGTCAAAGCTACAAATTGCACCGGCTTTTTTCGCCTGAGTTAAACCATAAATTGTTGTTTGATAGATGTTGTGCTCAGTCAGACTGTTGCTGCATACATGCATGATGGCGTGATTTGCAAACATTGCATGGTCGAAGTCGTCTACGCTATAAAGTAAATCAGCCGCTGGTGGGCGATAAAAGCTAAATGAGCGTTCACCACTTTCATCAAGTGATACAAATGCAAGCGCTGTTTTGGCTGCATCAGTAAAGCGGCAATAAGATGTATTAACGCTATGTTGATCTAGCTCACCTTTAATAAAGTGGCCAAACATATCATCGCCTAACATGCCGCAAAAGCTGGTGTTTAGGCCTAGTTTTGCTGCTGCAACAGCCACATTGGCAGGTGCGCCACCTGCGTATTTGGTAAATGACTCTGGTTGTTTACCATCTGATAAAAAGTCGATTAATGCTTCGCCAAAACACACTAAACTCATTATGCATTCCTCAAGGTTAAGGTTCTTAATACTTCGTAGCAGGCACCCATAGTATGGTAGTCAGTTTTGCCTGCTGGCGATTTTTCGTCACTGTAAGGTTGGTTTTGGGCAGATAAAATACGATACCAAGCACCATATTGGTGATCTACCATATGCTGCCAACTGTACAGCCAAATTTTTTCGTACCATTGCCAATAGCTTTCGTCATTTGTGGCATCAGCGAGTAGGGCCGCTGCCGCTAATGACTCGGCCTGCACCCAAAAGTATTTATCGCTATCACAAATTTGCTTATCTGGTGCAAAGCCATAGAAAATGCCACTATGTTGCTGATCCCATGCAATGCTTAGGGTTTCATCAAACAGGCTTTTGGCGCGCGTTACCAACCAAGGTTCATCAATATGGCGGTGTAAAATAAGTAACAGTTTTGCCCACTCAGTTTGATGACCTGGCTGAAATCCCCAAGGTCTAAATAAATGCTGTGGGTCATCTTTGTTGTAATCTAAATCGATTTGCCAGTTTTTATTGTAATGCTCCCAGACAAACTGTTGGCTGTGTGCAGCTAGTTTTACTGTAAAGGTCTCGGCAAGCTGTTTAGCACGCTTTAAATAACGGGTCTCGTTGGTTGCTTCAAAACACATGAGTAAGGCTTCGCATAAATGCATATTGGCATTTTGGCCTCGGTAGTCATCTGCATGGCTAAAGTCGGCATTTTGTTCATCTAAGTAGGCATTATGCTGGGGTTCAAAGTAGTACTGCTCTAATAAGTCCCATACCTGCGAAATGGTATTTTTACAATCGCTAATGCCTGCTTTTAACGCAACTGCGTTTGCAAGCAATACAAAGGCAAGCCCGTAGCAATGGTTGGTATCGTCTAAAACAGTTACCTTGCCGCTCTCATCTTGCTTTATAAGCCAAGCATAACCCCCGGATGCTTGCTTATGCGCATGTTCAAGGTGGGCTAAACCATGTTTAGCAAGGCTTAAATATTCAGGTTCTTTGAACTCGATATACGCCATCGCGTAGTTAAAAACAAAGCGGGTACTCGATACTAAATGACGAGTTTGTTTATCGTAAATTGCGCCATCATTTTTAAAATACTGATAAAACCCAGCTAAGCCATGGGCTGTATGATCAACACAATGAGGATGATAAAAAGCAAGGATGTCTTTTATGTGCTGTTTAAGAAAAACAGGGCTTTTAAAGTCAACTGTGGCCATGGTGTATCAATAAATCTATGTTCGTTTTGCAACTATAGCAGGAAATAAAAATATTGGAACGTTCCTAGTAAATCTTTGTGCTATTTTTGCTTCAATGTGTAGAATCAAGGGTAACTTGTTAACGGAGTGAAAACCACGTGAGTGAAATAAATACAAACCAATCGTTTGTCGCCGATGGTTCGCAGCAAAATAAAAACTACCTGCTACCACTGACGGCAATGACAACCCTGTTCTTTTTATGGGGCTTCATTACAGTTTTAAATGACGTTTTAATCCCGCGTTTAAAAGGGGTATTCGATCTAACCTACACAGAGGCAATGCTGGTTCAGTTTTGTTTCTTTGGTGCTTACTTTATCGTTTCGCTACCAGCGGGTATGTTGGTTAAAAAAATGGGCTACAAAAACGGTGTACTAACTGGCTTAGTCGTGGCATCAATCGGCTGTATGTTATTTTACCCAGCGGTTGTTGTGCATGAGTACTGGTTATTCTTAGGTGCATTATTTGTACTTGCAGCCGGTATTACCGTATTACAGGTATCAGCTAACCCGTATGTTGTGGCGTTAGGTCCTGAAAAAACGGCATCGTCACGTTTAAATTTAGCACAAGCACTTAACTCACTAGGCACAACAGTTGGCCCATATGTGGGTGGTATTTTATTCTTCGGTACAGCGGGTACGTTAGCTGCAAACGCAGCAACCGCTGAGTCGGTTAAAGTACCTTACCTTATGCTTGCAGCAGCATTACTGACTATTGCTGTGGTATTTGCCTTCTTTAAATTACCAGTAATTGCAGAGCATACAGAAGAGCAAGACTGTAAAGCGAAAGGCCACAGCCTAGCTGAAGCACCTCATTTAATGATGGGTGTTGTGGGTATCTTCTGTTACGTAGGTGCTGAGGTTTCAATTGGTAGCTTCTTAGTAAATTACTTTGGTGAAGAGCATATTGCTGGCCTTGAAGAGCATGCGGCTGCAAGCCTAATTGCTTACTACTGGGGTGGTGCTATGGTGGGTCGTTTTATTGGCTCTGCTGCACTGCAAAAGATTGCGCCTTCAAAAGCGTTATTCTTTAATGCCATGATGGTTATTGTATTGCTATTAGTGACTATTTTCACTGAAGGTGATGTAGCGCTTTACTCAGTACTAGCGATTGGTTTATTCAATTCAATTATGTTCCCAACTATTTTCTCTGTTGCAATCGAAAGCTTAGGCTCACTTACTAGTAAAGGTTCGGGCTGGTTATGCTTAGCAATCGTTGGTGGTGCCTTAGTACCATTAGTACAAGGTGTGGTTGCAGATACGGTTAGTATTCAGCAAAGCTTCTTTGTACCAGTGATTTGTTATGCATTTATCGCTTGGTATGGCTTAAACGTTGTACGTTTGGCTGATAGCTGGAAGAAACGCATAGCTTAAATAGCTATTTAATAAAAAACCCCGCACTGAGATGCGGGGTTTTTTATGTTTGTAATTCAGTCTTATAAACAAAGTTAAATGACAAATAGATTTAATGAATACGTATTCAGAATGTATTTTTTACCTGTTTTTTAGGAACGTTCCAGTACTGTGTTTTTTAAATTGATCTAATAATTTACTTTAGATGCAGGATTTGCTGCCGTTAACAAAGTAATTGATTTTTATGGAAAGCGTTTATTTTCAATAATGAACGTTTTTTCTAGTTTTAGCTTAAATTTATAAGACAAAGAGCTCTAAATTTGTTAAATATAAATGCGCTAACAACGAAAAAAATAACAAACAGGTTTGTCATGCAAAGCACTCTTAAATTTACCACCAAGGTAACTGTGGCTGCATCACTGGTTTTAGTGATCGTGCTCGGTTTATTCACGATTAACAACTTCATCTCTATGCGCAGCCAAACGCAGGAGCAGCTTTCGCTGGTTCTACAAGAGATTTCTCAGTCAGTGTCGCAAAACATAGCCAACTGGTTGAATGCTAAGTTAGCGATTGTCTCGTCGGTTGCAGACACATATCAACTTGGCGACAGTAAAGAACTGACACTCACACAACTCAATACAGCTGACAAAGCCGGTAATTTCAAAAATACTTATATTGGTATCACTGACGGCACCTTTGTGTTGAATGACCAATCTGTTGTGTTGCCACCCGATTACGACGCTACAACACGTCCATGGTACAAACTGGTTGAGAACAAAACCAATACTGCATTTACAGCCCCTTATATTGATGTAACAACTAATGAACTGACAATTTCGGCTGTAGCACCAATGCAAGCAAACGGCGTATTTAGTGGTGTTGCAGGTGCCGATATCGATATGAAAACCATAACTAAAATCGTCAACGAAATTGACTTTTTAGGTTTCGGTTATGGTTTTTTACTTGATAGTGAAGGGCGAATTTTAAGCCACCCAGAAACTAAATTTAACGATAAAAACATGCGCGACTTATTTGGCAAAAGCCTGTCGTTAAAATCTGAATTTGTAGAAGTACAGGTAGGTGGTTTAGATAAACTTGTTTCGTTCACTAAAATTAAAGGGATTCAAAACGTTGATTGGTATTTAGGAGTGGTGATCAACGAAGAAATTGCTTATTCATCAGTTGCTTCATTTAGAAATATGGCGGCTATCTACATGCTGATGGGTATAGTTGCGATTGTATTAATGATGCAGTTTTTACTTCGCTATTTAATGCGTCCAATGCAGCGCTTAAACGATGCAATTAAAGACATTGCGCAAGGTGAGGGCGATTTAACCCGCCGCCTTGAGGTTGAAAACAATGACGAGTTTGGCGAGCTAAGCCATTACTTTAATGCGTTTATCGAAAAAATTCATACATCAATCGAGCAAGTTAAAAATACCACCGTTGAACTTGAACGCCTAGTTGAGAGTTTAGTTAATCAAACTCAAGGCACCCTCGACATGTATGCAGACCAAACAAAACGCACTGATAACGTTGCCACCGCAATCAATGAGCTGACATCTAGCGCGGTAGAAATCTCCAATAGTGCTAGTAATGCATCAACGTTAGCAACCAGTGCTAATAGCCAATCTTTACAAAGCCAATCTGCCTTAGCTGATAACTTAGAGGCTATTAATGCTTTGTCTCGTAATATGGAGCAAGCACAAAAAACTATTAATAGTTTAGATGCACACACAGTAAGCATCGGCCAAGTTCTCGAAGTGATAAAAGGTGTTAGTGAACAAACTAACTTACTAGCGCTTAATGCTGCAATTGAGGCGGCCCGTGCAGGTGAAGCGGGTCGTGGTTTTGCGGTTGTTGCTGACGAAGTGCGTCAACTAGCCCATCGTACACAACAATCTACCCAAGAAATCGAAGACACTATTTCTCAGTTACAACAAGGCTCAGCCTCGGCGGTAGAAGTAATGACTGCCAGTATTCGCGATAGCGAAAAGAGTGTCGAGCAGGCACGTATTGCCGGCGATAAAATGGCTGAAGTCACACGAGCTATTGAATCAATTGACGACGTAAATCACAGTGTTGCCAATGCTACGACTGAGCAAAACCACGTGATCCAGAGCTTAGACAGTGACATTCATTCGATTAGCGAACTATCTAATCAAGGTCAAAGTAACCTTAACAATACACTTAATGAATGCACTAAGCTAAAAGCACAGTTTTATGAATTAGAAAAACTTGTTTTGAAATTTAAAGTTTAATTTTACACCGAGCATTTACAATTGGAACAAAACTGGCTTAGTGCCATCACCATAAACAGTGTCGACACGGCGGATAAACAACGCCGTGCTTTCACGTTATTTACTATGGCGTTTTTTGCCATCGTATTGATCACTTCGTTAGTGTTGTCTAACTACCATATTTACGCAGTGCAATTGACAGTGATGTTATTGGTAAGTGATATAACCATTGTTTTATGTATGTTGTATTACTTCCGTACTGGTGCGCTGGTTTTGGTAACCAGTATCATTTTGTCTATTATTTTGTTGTTATGCATGTCTTTGGTTTATACCGGTGGCAAAGAAAATACGGCACTGTATTGGTTGATGTTTTACCCTATTGTCAGCTATGTCACATTAGGCTTAAGAACGGGCAGTATTCTTGTCGGTAGCATGTACTTAAGTGCATTGGTTTTATTACTCGGGCCAGATATTGGTCAAGCTAAATACGGGCCAGTCGAAATGTCGCGTTTTTTAGCTTCTTTTACCATGGTGATTTTGTTTTCTGCAATTAGTGAATACTTCAGACAAAAAAGCCATCAAAAGATTGCAGATATCACTTTAATTGAAAAGCGCGATGCCTTGACCGATCCCCTTACAGGCCTTGCGAATCGTCGTTATATTTATGAACATATTCAGCCTCGCCTTGAAGCTGAAGCGGCAAACTACTTACCCATGTCGGTATTATTGATTGATTTGGATAACTTTAAATCTCTCAACGATAGTTATGGCCATGACTTTGGTGATCAGGTCTTGATAGCGTTTACTGCTATGTTGCACGATAAATTGCGTGGCACAGATATAAAAGCACGCTATGGCGGCGAAGAGTTCATCATTTTATTGCCTAAGGCAGGGATTCAGATTGCTCATGCTGTAGCCGAAAAGTTACGTGCTTATGTTGCGCAAAAGCAAATCCCTTATGATGTTGGGCAGTCTGTTACCATTACTTGCAGCATTGGTATTGCTAGCCTAGAACGTGGTAGCCAATTTAGTAAAACAATTAAGCAAGCTGATGACAACCTCTATAAAGCGAAAGCAAAAGGGCGTAACTTAGTAGTGTCGGAATTGAGTGAGATAAGCTAAATGGCAAAGCTAATTTATGTTTACGACCCCATGTGTAGTTGGTGTTGGGGCTATAGAGAAACCTGGTTAAAACTCCAAGCAGCCCTTGGTGGTAAACTTGCTATTGAATATAAAGTGGGTGGCCTTGCTCCCGATTCAGATGAGCCAATGCCAAAAGATATGCAGCAGTTTTTACAGCAAACTTGGAACCGTATAGAGCAGCAACTTGGCACACCGTTTAATCATGAGTTTTGGCAAACCGCGCAACCACGTCGCTCTACTTACCCAGCATGCCGCGCTGTGCTTGTGGCAAGGCAGCACAATAAAGAGCACAAAATGCTCTACGCCATTCAAAAAGCTTACTACTTAAATGCACAAAATCCATCGGACATCAGCACCCTTGTAAGCCTTGCAGAGCAAATAGGGTTAGAAAAAAACGCATTCATTAAAGAAATTGAAAGTGAAAAAATAAATTCGTTACTTATGGCCGAAATAAACCAAGCCAGAAGCTTACCTATTCAAGGTTTTCCGTCGTTAGTCCTTGAAAATAAAGGCCTATACGCTGCTATCCCTGTTAATTATCAAGACTGGCAAAGCACTTATCAGCAATTAATTGATACTATTTAATCTCGTTTTTTGCATTGATGTTCTTCTGAGAGCGAAAGTTTTTATCTCTTAAAAAATTGATTATCTCAAATATAATTATTGTTTTATATTTTTTGCATTTGGCTTATTTTTGATCAGCTATTGCAAGTCGGGCTCATTTGAGCCAATATTGTAAGCTCATATGGTCTATTTTTTTGGGAGCTGTTATGGCAAATGCTGAATTAAAAAGTTTTAAACCGAGTCGCGATAACAAATCTAGTTTTTGGATTGCTCTAGGCATTGAAGACGCCAAAACAGCTCGTATGGATGCGGTACACCAAGGATTTAAACCTAAGGTATATCGCAATATTATCGAAAAAACAAAGTTGTCTCAGAACGAGTTTCATAGTGTTACTCATATACCAGTGAGCACTATTAAGCGCCGACTCAAAAACGGAGAACGCTTTAACACCCAGGAAAGTGACGCGATTTATAGGCTAGCAATGCTTATTAAGTTAGCTACTGAATTATTTAATGATGAGAAACGTGCATTAGAATGGATGCGTGAAAGTGTCTATGGGTTAGGAGGCAAAAGGCCGTTAGATATGGTGTCTACAACTGTAGACTTTGAAATTGTAAAAGATCTTATCGGTAGAGTTGAGCACGGTGTATTTTCATAATGAAAATGTACCGTTTAACACAAAAAAAATTTGCAGATACACCTTTTAGTCCTGCTGGAGCAAAGTTATTTGGTGGTAGATGGAACTCAAAAGGAACTGAAGCATTGTATTTCGCTGAATCAGAATCCCTTTGTTCATTAGAAGTCTTTGTTCATGTAAACAATGATCCAAATATTGTCGATAAATATGATCTTTACCGAATTGAAATTCCAGACGAATTTATAGCAAAACTTGATAAAGAAGACTTACCTAACACGTGGAGAAATATACCAGTTAGTGAGGAGACACAGGAAATTGGAGATGAATTTCTGAATGTGTCACAGCCCCAATTTGCGGCACTCCAGGTGCCATCTATAATCTCTCCTAGAGATAACAACTATGTTGTAAATCCAAACCATCCCGCAATGAAAGAAAGTTTTAAAAATTTTGAAAAGCTTGAGTTTGAGTTCGATCCACGAATTTTTAAATAGCCTTTATTATTAACGAAAATTTTATTGAGCAAGTTTATATCTGCGCCTGGCTAACGCTTTATAACTTCACTGTATCAATTTGATTTAAGCTTTGAATTTCATTCAGACTGTTGAGACCAATGGCTAATGATTGAGCTGATCTGATTTTGCGCTAAAGAAAACGTTGAAGAATGATTGCCATTTTCAATTTTTAATAAACTTATCCTATTACGCGTAACAACATCTTCAATTTGATTTAATGGCGTGATGCTATCTTGACTCCCTTGAACTATTAATATATTTGCCGTTTTTTGTTTCTGTAGTAAGTCTTCAATAATGTAGTTATGTGGTAATAACAGCTTAATCGGTAAAATCTGATAGGGGTATAAATACCATTTATTCTGAAGTTTAGTTTCTATTGCTCTATCAAGGGAGAGAGCTACGCTTTCAAGAATTATTCCTTGAGAATTTACATTCACCGAAACATTTGCAGCTAACATCGCACCTAAAGAGCGGCCATAAAAAAAGGTTTTTGAACAGTCACTATCTTTTTTAGTTTTATTTATAAGCTGAACGACTAAGTCATTAAAAGATTCCAAGTTTGTAACTTTACCTGAAGCACCATCTTGAGATGGATAAGAAAGGATAATTGTATTAAAAGATTTAAATTTGGTGTTATTTGCTATTTCTCTCTCATATCTAGTTATGCCACCATGTTGGCCAGGAAAGAAAAAAAGGCAAGGAGTTCCTTTCATACCGTATGATCGTGCAATGATTTCTAAACCATTTTCTTGAATTGTATATTTTTCGACTTCGAATGTGGGTTGCTCAAGCTCTATGGTTGGGAAAAGAAAAAATGGAATCGCGAAGCGTAATAAAGCCGCCCCAATTGCAAAATAGGCTGAAATTAAAAAAATGGTGACTTTCATATGCTCATCCATAAAACTGACTTATTTACCATGAGAAAAATATGTGCATCTAAATATTTTTCGGGCTCCAAGTGCTGCTAAGTTAGTATCAGAGTCATTAACTAATTGCTAGAAAAAAACGTATTCATTAAAGAAATTGAAAGTGAAAAAATAAATTCATTGCTTATGGCCGAAATAAACCAAGCGAGAAGCTTACCCATTCAAGGCTTTCCGTCTTTAGTCCTTGAAACTAAAGGGAAGTATGCTGCTATCCCGGTTAATTATCAAGACTGGTAAAGCACTTATCAGCAAATACTATCCCATATTTAGTCCCGGAAACCCTGCAACTTTTGCCTTATTCTTGCGCAATATAAACTAATTGTTACAGCTGTCATATTTTTGTATTTTTTGCGCAACATGCTTGTCATTTTTCATCGTTATCCTTTCGCACAATAAAACAACCCAACTAGCAAATTAAGCTAACTTAACGAGTAAAGGTGTATGCGATGAAAGGCGTTAAACCACTGATTTTAGCAGGTATTGTAGCGGCATCTGCAGCAGTACATGCAAACGATCTAGATAAAGTAATTGATAAAAGCAGCGAGATAAACAAATCTGCAGCGCAATCACAAACTAAAATCGACAAGATTGCAGATTCAATGCAAGGTCGTTTACAACAATTCAAAGCCCTTAATAAAGAAATTGATGGCTTAACTGTTTATAACGCGCAACTTACTAAGCAATTAAACAACCAAATTGCAGAAATGGACGCGTTAAACGAGTCAATGGATCAGGTATCAGTTATTGAGCGTCAAATCACGCCGTTAATGATGCGTATGATCACAGGTCTTGAGCAATTTGTTGCACTAGACGTGCCTTTCTTAACTGAAGAACGTAGCAAGCGTATTGCATCATTAAAAGAAATGATGGACCGCGCAGACATCACTTCAAGTGAAAAATTCCGCCGCTTACTTGAAGCTTACCAAGTAGAAGTTGATTACGGTCGTACTATCGAAGCGTACACATCATTACTGAATGTAGATGGCCAAGAGCGCGAAGTGGATTTCTTACGCATCGGTCGTTTAGAACTTATTTATTTAACACGCGACGGCAAAAAAGCAGGTAGCTGGGATAAAGAAACTAAATCGTTTGTTGAATTACCAGATTCTGCAATCAGCCAAATCAATAAAGGTTTACGCATTGCACGTAAGCAACTTGCCCCAGATATGTTAACACTGCCAGTCCACGCTGCTGAATAAGAGGTTTGAGATGAAATTATTAACGAAAATGACAAAAATGGCCGTGTTTGCAGCTGGCCTTGGTTTTGCTGGTAGCAGCCTAGCGGCTGAGCCAATGGATTTAGACTCATTACTAAAAACATTAGAGCAAGGTAAAGCACAGCAAAGCGCTGAAAATAAACAACGTGAACAAGAGTTCATGGCACGTCAAAACGAACAAGTACAAATGCTTAAAGATACACAAGCAAAACGTACTGCAATGCTTAACGAATCAGAGCGTTTAGAAACTCAGTTTGAAGAAAACGAAGTAAAGCTAGCTAACTTAACAGACACGCTTTCAAACCGTATGGGTTCACTTAAAGAGCTATTCGGTGTGTTACAACAAGTAGCAGGCGATTCAAGCAATAAATTCATGACGTCAGTTGTTTCTGCTGAGCTTCCTGGACGCAGTAACTTCATGGATGAGCTAGCACAAAAAATGGGTTCAACGTCAAAGCTTGCTTCAATCGATGATATCGAAAAAGTATGGTTTGAATTACAACGCGAAATGACTGAGCAAGGTAAAGTATCTCGCTTTACAACAGATGTAATCGTTGAAGGTGGCAGCAAAGCACAAAAAGAAGTGGTGCGTGTTGGTGCATTTAACTTAATCGCAGATGGTAAGTACCTAGAGTACACACCGGCTACAAATACAATCAGCCAGCTTACGCGTCAGCCAAGCAGCCGTTACACAGCAACTGCTACAGACTTACAACAAGCAAAATCAGGTGTTGTACCGTTCGCACTTGACCCTACAGGTGGTTCAATCTTAGGTCTTTTAGTACAAGCACCAGATACTGAAGAGCAAGTTCACCAAGGTGGTACAGTTGGTTACATCATTTTAGGTGTTGGTTTAATCGCTTTACTAATTGCACTTGAGCGTTTTGTATCTCTGATGATTATGGGTAGCAAAATCCGTCGTCAGCTTAAAGACACAGTGGCACGTGATGACAACCCACTTGGTCGTGTAATGAAAGTGAAAGATCAGTACCCAGATGTAGCGTACGACACACTTGAGCTTAAATTAAGCGAAGCAATCATTCGTGAAATGCCAAAAATTACCCGTAACCTGACGCTAATTAAGATTATCTCTGTAGTAGCACCATTACTTGGTCTACTAGGTACGGTAACCGGTATGATTAACACCTTCCAAGCAATTACCTTGTTCGGTACAGGTGACCCTAAACTAATGGCGGGTGGTATTTCTCAGGCACTTGTAACAACGGTACTTGGTCTGGTTGTGGCTATCCCAACAGTATTCTTATACACACTTCTTAACACGCGTTCTAAAAACATGCTGTTGATTTTACAAGAGCAAAGCGCAGGTATCATCGCAGAGCGAAGCGAGAAAGGAGCATAAATCATGGTGCTATTGATTGATGCAATCAATGCTCTACGTGATTTCCTCGACACAGGTGGCCAAGTTCTCTTGGTCATCGGGGTCCTCATCTTCGCGATGTGGTTATTGATACTTGAGCGTTTTATGTATTTCTTTGGTGGCTTTAAACGCTACAAGAAAGACGTAAAAAGCACTTGGAGCAATAGAGCAGAGCGTAACAGCTGGAACGCAGAGCAAATTCGCCAAGCGATGATTTCACGCGCTGGCATGCAACTAAATAATAACCTTGCGCTAATCAACGTAATGGTTGCGTTATGTCCACTTTTAGGTCTGTTAGGTACCGTAACCGGCATGATCGAAGTATTTGATGTAATGGCAATCACAGGCACAGGCAGTGCACGTTCGATGGCATCAGGGGTGTCTAAAGCCACTATCCCAACAATGGCCGGTATGGTGGGTGCACTTTCAGGGGTTTTCGCATCAACGTTCTTACAACGTCGTGCAAAACGCGAAGTGCAATTACTTGAAGACAACATGGTCTTAGACCACTAAACGAATTTTAGGGTGATGTAAGCATCACCCACTAGGAGACTAACAATGAGAGCGCCACTAGGTAATTTATTTCAAGAAGACGACGCTGAAGAAATCAACATGACGCCAATGCTAGACGTTGTTTTCATCATGCTTATCTTCTTTATCGTAACAGCATCATTCGTAAAAGAAGCCGGTATTGATGTAAACCGCCCTGAAGCGGCAACGGCAGTGAAAAAAGAGCGTGCCAACATCTTAGTTGCTATTTCTGACAAAGGTGAAATTTGGATCAACAAACGCCAAGTCGATGTTCGTGCAGTACAAGCAAATATCGAGCGCTTAAAAGCAGAAAACCCACAAGGTAGCGTGGTTATTCAAGCTGATAAAAAAGCCACAACCGATGTACTTATCAAAGTAATGGATGCATCGCGAGCTGCAGGCGCATTTGATGTGTCGATTGCTGCGCAAGAAGCATCATAAGGAATGTGAGCGATGCGTTATATAGTTGCATTAATCATCGCGGGTATCGTGACTGTCATGCTGTTTTTAGGCATGCAGGCACTGATCACCGGTGGTGAAGGGGCCATGTCTGAGCCCGTAAAAGGAAACGTACTTGATTTTGTTCGTCTGAAAAAAGAAGAGACAGTGCAAAAGAAAGAACGTAAACCGCAAAAGCCACCAACGCCAAAAGAGCCACCTCCGCCAATGGAATCACCGCAAATGCAAAACAGTGATCCTAACGCGAGCAATGCCAATTTTGACTTTGGTGCCAGTGTTGAAGCCGACGTTAATTTATCCGGGGGGTTAGCGCTTGAATCAAGCGACGGTGAATACCTACCGATTGTAAAAGTAGCGCCTGTTTATCCGCGCCGAGCTTTATCACGTGGAATCGAAGGCTATGTGATTGTTGAGTTTACAGTAACGAAGCAAGGCACAGTACGTGACCCAAAAGTGATTAAAGCTGAACCTGAGTCACTGTTTGACCGCGCTGCGATGGATGCAGCACTTAAATTTAAATATAAACCGCGCGTTGTTAACGGTGAAGCCGTTGAAGTAGCGGGCGTACAGAACAAAATTTCTTTCCAGATTAACGGTTAGAAAAGAGGAATGCGATTATGAAACCTTTAAAAGTTGCCGTGATTTGCGCGGCTGCTTTCACAAGCAGCCTGGTAATCCCAAGCGTTGTTAGCATGTTACCAGGTGTCACACTGGCAACAGCTTACGCTGAGGAGCAAAAAACCAAACGAGTACCTGCACTGCGCGAAAAAGTGTATAGCCAATTAGCACGAGCACAAAAGCTGGCTGATGATGGAGATGCAAAAGCAGGGCTAGAAGCACTTGATAGTATCCAAGAGCGCTCTTCAAGCATGAACTCGTATGAAATTGCCATGATGCATAATTTCTACGGTTTTATTTATTACAACGAAAACGACTTAGATAAAGCAATTGCATCGTTTGAAAAAGTAGTAAAAGAAGACGCGATCCCAGAAACATTACGTGTAAGCACCACCTTTAGCTTGGCGCAACTTGCGATGGCCAATAGCGATTACGAAAAGGTAATCAAATATTTAGCACAGTGGGATGCGATTAACGACAAGCCTAAAACAGATGCTTATTACGTATTGAAATCACAAGCTTATTATCAGCTTAAAGAGTACCAAAAAGGCATTGAGAACATTAACTTAGCTATCGCAGAAGCCGACAGTAAAGGCGAAATGCCAAAAGAAAACTGGTTAATCTTACAGCGTGCTATGTACTACTCACTTAATCAGTCTGACAAGGTGGTCGAGGTACTTGAACGCTTAGTGAAACTTTATAACAAGCCAGAGTACTGGGTTCAGTTAGGTGGCATGTACGGTGAAACGGGCGCAGAGAAAAAGCAATTAGCGATTTTAGAAGCGGCCTATCAACAAGGTTTCATGAAATCTAAATCAGATTTACGTCAATTATCACAAGTGTATTTATACAACGGCCTGGCTTTTAAAGCTGCGAAAGTGATGAGTAAAGCAATGCAAGATGGTGTGGCTGAAAAATCAGCAAAAAACTACGCCTTTGTTGCAGAAGCAATGGTGCAAGCTAAAGAAGACGAAAAGTCGCTGCAATACTTTGCAAAAGCAGCTGATTTAGTAACACATGGCCAGTACGATCAGCGTATTGCCGAGGTGAGTATCAACCTTGAAAAATACGAAGAAGCAGCGGATGCAGCGCGTAAAGCTCTCGATAAAGGCGGTTTAGAGTTTGAATCAAATGTGTATGTTGCCTTAGGTATGGCGCAGTATAATTTACAAAACTTTGATGCCTCGATTTTAGCGTTTGAGCAAGCTGAAAAGCACAAAAAGTCACAGCGTTTAGCTGAGCAATGGATCAAGTATGTGAAGCGTGAAAAAGTGCACGCCGAAACATTACGTACCGCTTTACTCTAAATTGTATTCAACAGGTAAGCGTACAAAAGAACTAATTTATAATCGCAACACCAAAGCTGCCTTCGGGCGGCTTTTTTCCGTTCTTAAAATTAACTAACTTCCTCTTTTTTAAATAATTAATATTGTCATTTTATGTTTATTAAAGTGTAACTAGTTTGTCATACAGCTCCCGTAAGGTAGTCGCAGTTTAAAACTCAAGTGACCCAAAAGCATTAAGTTTCAGTGCTTTTCGGTGACTTGAGTTTATGCGCTAACACAATAATTAAATATCTATCTTAACGGAGTGAACAATGAAATTATCTGACTTATTTAAAGTTAGTCTGGTAGCTGCTGCAGTTTCTTTAGCTGGTTGTGGTGGTGATTTAGTCGTTAAAGAAGGCGACACCACTGTAAATGAAGGCGATAACATCACTAATATCATCGATAACGGTGGTGACAATGGTGATAACGGCGGCGATCAGTCAGGTCGTGATGATTCTCAAAATGCGACAACAGGTTTTCCAACTGACATCGAAAATGCTTTAACACAAGGTTTAGCGACAGTTGTTTCTTCAGAATTCCCAACGATCACTGATAAGCCAGTTTACCGTTTGAAAGCAGATACTACTTTTACTGCAGATGTAACGTTAACAAATGACGCTCACTGGATTTTAAATGGTCGCACAGCGGTTGGTAACGATCGTGCAGATAATGCTGTTCTTTACATCCAACAAGGTACTACATTAATTGGCGAATCGGGTGACGACTTCTTAGTTGTTCGTCGTGGTTCACAAATCGAATCGGTAGGTACTGTAAGCCAGCCAATCACAATGACTTCGATTCAAGATGTGACTAATGTTGAAACGTCTATCGGTCAGTGGGGTGGTTTAGTTCTTCTTGGTAATGCACCAGCAAACTCATGTGGTGACCAACAAGGCGAAGCAACGGCAGACGAACTTGCAAACTGTGGTGTTGCAGCAGAAGGTGATGCAGGCCAGTTCGGTGGTAATGTTGCAGATGATAACTCAGGTACATTGAAATACTTAGTTGTTAAACATGCAGGTAAAACACTGGGTAATGGTGACGAATTAAACGGTATTTCATTTGCAGGTGTTGGTTCTGCAACGACTGTTGATTACATTCAAGTACACGAAAACTTAGATGATGGTATTGAGTTCTTTGGTGGTACTGTAAACGTAAGCAACGTGGTACTTACAAGCATTGGTGATGACTCACTAGATTGGTCATTTGGTTGGACTGGTACTGCGAAAAATGTATATATTCAACAAGCTGCGAACTTAGGTGACAACGCGATTGAAGCGGATAACTCTGAGTTTGATTCAGACGCTACACCACTGACTAACCCTACAATTGAAAACGTAACAATCGTGGGTGCTGAAGGTAACAATGGTATTCGTCTACGTGCAGGTACTGCAGGTATGCTGAAAAACGTTTTCATTACAGGCCCTGCAACGTATGAAAACTGTTTACGTGTTGGTTCTGATTCAGTTCCTCGCGCTGAAGATGGTTCACTCACTATCACTAACTCTATTGTTGCTTGTCAAACACCTGCTAATAACTTCGGTAGTGAAACCATTAATGGCGGTACTGTAAAAGCATGGTTTGAAGGCCAAGATGGTAACCAAACTCTAACACCGGCTGATTTAATGCTAGATGATAATGGTTATATGCCTTTAGCTGGTTCACCATTATTAGCAAATGGTCAAATCGGTGCATTTAGCGCAACAAACAACTGGATGGAAGGTTGGACTGTTGCTATCAATGGTGGCTTCCCTACTGATATCGAAAATGCAATGGCGCAAGGTCTTGCGACAGACGTTTCATCTGAATTCCCACAAATCACTGACAAGCCTGTTTATCGTTTAGCTGAAGATACAACCTTCACAGCAGATGTAACATTAACAAATGACGCTCACTGGATCTTAAACGGCCGTACAGCAGTGGGTGGTGACCGTACTGATAGCGCAACATTATATGTTCAAGCAGGTACTACATTAATCGGTGAAACAGGTGATGACTTCTTAGTTGTTCGTCGTGGTTCACAAATCAATGCTAATGGTAATGCAACAGCACCAATTACTATGACATCTATCCAAGATATGACAGGTGCAGAAACAGGCATCGGTCAATGGGGTGGTTTAGTATTACTTGGTAATGCACCGGCTAACTCATGTGGTGACCAACAAGGTGAAACAACAGCTGAAGAGCTAGCAAACTGTGGTGTTGCAGCTGAAGGTGATGCAGGTCAATTTGGTGGTGACGATGCAGAAGACAACTCAGGTGTTGTTCGTTATGTTGTTGTTAAACACGCAGGTAAAACATTAGGTAACGGCGATGAGCTAAATGGTATTTCATTCGCGGGTGTTGGTTCTAAAACAAAAGTTGAATACATCCAAGTTCACCAAAACCTTGACGATGGTATCGAGTTCTTCGGTGGTACTGTAAACGTTCGTAACGTTGTACTAACTGATATTGGTGATGACGCGTTTGACTGGTCATTTGGTTGGACAGGTCGTGCACAAAACGTATATATCCAACAATCATCAGTTGAAGGTGACAATGCAATCGAAGCTGACAACTCAGAATTCGATTCAAACGCTACACCATTAACTAAGCCATTACTTTCAAACGTAACGATTGTTGGTGCTGACGGTAAAAATGGTGTTCGTCTTCGCGCAGGTACAGCGGGTGTTATCCGTAACATGGTTATCACAGGCCCAGAAGGTTACAAAAACTGTTTACGTGTAGGTTCTGACTCTGTTGCAAATGCTGAGTCTGGTGAGCTTTCTATCGAAAACTCAGTGGTAGCATGTAGTGCAGAGAATAACTTCGGTACTGAAGCAATTGGTTCTGGTAATGTTCAATCTTGGTTCGAAGGTCAAACTGGTAACCAAACACTTACTGCAGCGACACTAAACCTTGCTACAGATGGTTTCACACCTAAATCTAGCTCGCCGCTATTAGGTGCAGGTGTTGATGCGTCAGAGCTTGACCCATTCTTCACTAAAACAAGCTACATTGGTGCATTTGACGGTGACAATAACTGGATGGAAGGTTGGACAGTCGCTGTTAACCCTAGCTTCCCTACAGATATCACAAACGCAATGGAACAAGGTCTAGCGACTGATGTTTCAGCAAGCTTCCCACAAATTACCGATAAGCCAGTGTATCAGTTAGCACAAGATGTTGTTTTCACATCTGACGTAACTCTAACTAACGATGCTCACTGGATCCTTAAAGGTCGTACAGCAGTGGGTGGTGACCGCACTGATAGTGCTACTCTTTATGTTCAATTTGGTACAACGCTAATCGGTGAAAGCGGTGATGACTTCTTAGTTGTTCGTCGTGATTCTAAGATTGAAGCGGTAGGTACTGCAACTCAACCAATCGTGATGACATCAATCCAAGATATGACAGGTGCTGAAACTGGCATTGGTCAATGGGGTGGTGTGGTACTTCTTGGTAACGCACCAGCTAACTCTTGTGGTGACCAAGTGGGTGAAACAACAGCTGATGAACTTGCAAACTGTGGTGTTGCTGCAGAAGGTGATGCTGGTCAATTCGGTGGTAACCAACCAGAAGATAACTCAGGCACACTTAAGTATGTTGTTGTAAAACAAGCCGGTAAAACACTTGGTAACGGTGATGAGCTTAACGGTATTTCACTTGCAGGTGTTGGTAGCCAAACTGAACTTGATTATATCCACGTTCACGAAAACCTGGATGACGGTGTTGAGTTCTTCGGTGGTACTGCAAGCATCAGCCACTTAGTACTGACAAACATCGGTGATGACTCGCTAGATTGGTCATTCGGTTGGACTGGTAATGCACAATATGTATTAATCAAGCAGTCTTCTTCAGAAGGTGATAATGCAATTGAAGCTGATAACTCAGAGTTTGACTCAAATGCATCACCTTTAACTACACCTACTATCTCTAACGTAACTATCATCGGTGCAGATGGTGTAAACGGTATCCGTTTACGTGCAGGTACTGCGGGTATGCTTAAAAACGTAGTAGTAACAGGTGGTGAAGGTTATAAAAACTGCTTACGAGTGGGTGCAGATTCAGCTCCTCGCGCTGAAGATGGTTCACTAACAATCAGCCACTCAGTAGTTGCATGTACAGCAGATAATAACTTCTCAAGCCAAGCAATTGGTACGGGTAATGTTCAATCTTGGTTCGAAGGCCAAGAAGGTAACTCTATCATGGACGCAGCTATGTTAGGTCTTAGCGACAACGGTTATCAACCAAGTGCAGAATCAGCACTACTTGGTAACGGTTTCGATGCTTCAAGCCTAAATAGCTTCTTCGATAAAGTAGATTACATCGGTGCAATGGATGCGCAAACAGACTGGACAGCAGGTTGGGTAAAAGTAGGTCTTAACTAAGCCCTTCTAATCCATGGTCGGGGGCAACCCCGGCCAGCTTCTAGTTTTGTTTTCGGAGTATAATAATGAAATCTTTTACCCCCTCTAAACTTGTGCGTTCAAAGATAAACCACGCAGTGCTTGCAGCATTAGTTGGCTTATCAGTGAATACTGCCTATGCAGCGGATGAAGCACAAGAAATTGAAGAAGTGGTTGCTGTAGGACAGCGTTTAAAAGGGAGTGCTGGGGCGGTACTTCAAGAGCGTCAAAATCAAGCTTTCGTTGCCGATATCATGGGTGCAGAGCAAATCTCTCGTACTGGTGATGGCGATGCTGCATCGGCACTTCGTCGTGTAACAGGTTTGACACTTGTTGATGGCAAGTTCATTTATGTTCGTGGTTTAGGTGAGCGATATTCGAGTACTCAGCTTAACAGCATGTATGTACCAAGTCCTGACCCAACTCGCTCAGTTGTACCGCTTGACTTATTTCCATCAGATATTATTGAAAGTTTAAGTGTTCAAAAATCGTTTTCACCTGATATGCCAGCGCATTTTGGTGGTGGTAACGTAAATATTAGAACCAAATCAATTCCGACTGATTTTTTATTTAAAGTCGATATTGGTACTTCTTATAACACCAATAACAGTGATACAGGCTACTTCTATGAAGGTGGTGATGATGACTGGATGGGGCGTGATGATGGTACTCGTGCGTTACCAAGTGAGTTCATCGATGCCTTTTATGGTGCGGGCCTTGAAGGCGATATCAACACAACACTGGCTGAACGCCAAGCATTGATGTCGGCTCTTGATTGGAACATTTCAGCAACTGAAAAAGACGTTGATCCTGAAATGAGCTTTTCAGTGTCGCTAGGCGACCGCTTTGAAAGTGAAATGGGTACGTTTGGTGTACTTGCCGCTGTTTCGTACGAAAATGAGTGGGAAGTAGCACAAGAAAAAAGTGGTACTAACCTTGGCAGCTTAGGTTGTGAAGACAAGTGTTTTGCTCAGTATTACGATGGCACATCAACGGAACAAAATGTGCGTTGGAGTGGTACATTCAATATTGGTTATGAGTTTAATTCAAACCATAAAATTGAGATGACAAACATTGCACTGCATGACATGCGTGACCGTGTTCGTAATCGTAATTTCTATGATGCCAACGAAACTGAAGAAGGTGTTCGTGACCTTCGTCGCGTTGATGTTGTGTACGAAGAGCGTGAAATGTTCTCTAGCCAATTAAAAGGCACACACAACTTTATCGACTTTAACAACTTGTTTGTTGATTGGTATGCCGGCACAAGTCGTGCAAATCGTGATGCACCAGGTGGTGTAGATGCTGTTTTCCAACGTAACTACGACGATGGTTCGTTTGTTTCTGAGCAATTACAAGATGTTTCAGCTACTAACGTAACCCGTGAATTCCAAGTTCTTCATGATGAAGTTGATACTTGGGGTTGGAACATGGGCATGCCATTTTATGGTGAAGGCTATGAGCTTGAACTAAAAGTGGGTGGCGATTTCTCAGAGAAAACACGTACTGCAAATAATACGACATTTGGTATTACGCACCGTGGTATTGCTGATGATTTTACCTATGGCTCACGTTTAGATGAAATTTTCGCTTACGATAACATCAACAATGATGCTTTTTACGCAAGTTCAACCGGTTCTGGCATTTTTGATGACAGAACAACAGACGGTGATAAATACAGTGCGGCGCATAAGTTAGATGCTTATTACTTTATGGCTGATTATTTCATCAATAATACTTGGCGTATTACTGGTGGTGTTCGCTGGGAAGATTTTGCCCAAGTATCGGTTCCATTTAAGGCTCACAGTAATTTATTTGATGCGACAACAGAAGAGCTAGCTGAAGTAGCAATTAAAGAAGATGATTTCTATCCATCTTTAGCTGTGACTTATATTATGGATGAAGAAATGCAATTTCGTTTAAATTTAAGCGAAACAACCATTCGTCCAGATATGCGTGATGTAAGCTCAACGTTCTTCGTTGATCCGTTAACTGAATTCCTAGTTCGTGGTTCACCGACATTACAAAGCTCAAAACTTAAAAATGCTGATTTCCGTTTTGAATGGTATATGGCATCGGGCAATAACTTATCAGTTGCATTGTTCTACAAAGACATTACAAACCCTATCGAAATGGTAGAGCTTGCAGGTGTAGGTGGTGCTGCGCCACAGCTATTAACTGCAAACGCTGAATCGGGTGAGTTAACGGGTATTGAAGTTGATTTCTTGACTGATTTTAGTTTTATCAGTGCCGATTGGTCGAGTGTGTTCTTGTCGGGTAACGTTACGCTATCTGACTCAAGTGTGAAACTAGGTATTGATGATTCTGACGGCGTTGATTCGTTGTTTGAGCAGCAATTAAAAGATGCACTTGATGCCGATACCGTGTCTAACATTGTTACTAATGATGAGCGCCGTTTAGTAGGTCACTCTGAGTGGGTAGCAAACTTACAGATGGGTTATGACTCTGCTGATGGTTTCCACTCGACATCGCTTGTATATAACGTGTTTGGTCCGCGTATTATTGTACCGGGTACTCGCGGTAATGAAGATGCAGAAGAGAAGCCATTCCATTCGCTTGATTTAGTTTATTCTTACTTCCCGAACTTTAACACAAAAGTGAAGTTCAAAATTGAAAACATCCTTGGTCAAGATAAAGAAATTGAGCAAGAAGGTTTATCACTTTGGAAGAAAGAAGAAGGCACTAAGTTTAGCTTAGGCTTCAGCTACGAGTTTTAATTAAACTCCCCAAGGAAGGATACAATAATAAATCCTAACGTTGATTTAGCCCTGCAATAGCAGGGCTTTTTTGTCTAAAAACCATTGCGTGTTATGGTAGTTCTAAGTGTTAAAACAGGGATTAAAAATGGACTTACGATTAATTTTAAATGGCAAAAAAGCGGCTGATGAGCAGCTTCGTGAAGCAATTAGTCAATTTCGAGCCAGTCAGTCTCTTGCTGTGCGTGTTACCTATGAAGGGGGTGACATTGAGCGCTTTATTAATGAGGCCGCTGAGGAAGGCGTGAAACGTGTTGTTGTGGCTGGTGGCGATGGCACTGTTAATGAAGCCGTTAATGCATTAATGAAAATGGAAAAATCACAGCGTTTAGAGCTTGCTATTTTACCAATGGGCACGGCAAATGACTTTGCCACAGCCGCTAACATTCCTGACGGGTACTTGCCAGCACTTGAACTTGCCGCACAGGGTCAGCCGTATGCAATTGATACAGTTGAGGTTGATAAACGTTATTTTGTAAACGTAGCCAGTGCGGGCTTTGGGGCAAAAATTACCGCAACCACACCACCTGCACTGAAAAACTTACTCGGTGGTGGCGCATATACCTTGGCAGGGCTTGTTCAAGCGCTGAGTTTTGTACCTTACAGTGGCGAGCTTACCCTCCCTGATGGTGAACGAACTTCGGGCGATATTATTGCTGCTGCCGTGTGTAACGGCCGCCAAGCGGGTGGTGGTCAGCAACTTTCACCACATGCATACATAAACGATGGCTTGGTTGATTTAGTGGCGTTTACATCATTTACAATTTCAGATGTACCAGCGGTTATCGAAGAGCTAAGCAACTATCCTAATTCATCACAGCAATGGGTAAAACGTTTTCAAGTGCCATGGCTTGAATGGCAAACACAAACAGAAATGCCAATAAACTTAGATGGCGAGCCAATCACCTCAAAACAACAACGTTTTGAAGTGCATGCTGGTGCGCTTAACTTAGTGCTGCCAGACGGTTGTCCGCTAATACGATGATGAAAAATTTTGATGTTACTCGGTTTGCGCTGGTTTTGCTTTGGCCGCAATGCTAGATTATCCCTGTAAAAATTAAACTCTCACGCAATGGACTTTAATTTTTAACAGTTTAGGTAATTGGAATGAATCAAACAGTGGAACAAACAATGAAAAAAGTAGGATTAGTCGGGTGGCGGGGCATGGTTGGCTCTGTGTTATTAGATCGTATGCAACAAGAAAATGATTTTTCTAAAATCGACACCACTTTTTTCACCACCTCACAAACCGGTCAATTAGGCCCTGATCTTGCGGGTCCTGCTAAACCGCTTTTAGATGCTAATGATATCGCTGAGCTTGCGAAGATGGACATTATTGTCACTTGCCAAGGCGGTGACTATACCAAAGCCGTTTACCCGCAATTACGCGAATCAGGTTGGCAAGGTTACTGGATTGACGCAGCATCGGCACTGCGTATGAGTGACGATAGCATTATTGTTCTTGATCCAGTCAATAAAGACGTGATTGATCAAGGCTTAGAGCAAGGTGTTAAAACCTATGTGGGTGGTAACTGTACTGTATCATTAATGCTGCTAGCGCTAGGCGGTCTATTTGAACAAGACTTGATTGAGTGGGTTAGCCCAATGACATATCAAGCCGCTTCGGGTGCTGGTGCACGTAACATGAAAGAGTTAATTGCGCAAATGGGTGCAATTCACGAAACAGTGGCAGACAAACTTGCTGATCCTAATGCTGCGATTCTTGAAATTGATAAATTAGTTACCGAAAAAATTGCCTCAAGCGATTTACCACAAGATCAGTTTGGTGTGCCTTTAGCCGGTAGCCTTATCCCTTGGATTGATGTACCAATGCCAAGCGGTCAGAGTAAAGAAGAGTGGAAAGCGCAGGTAGAAGCGAACAAAATTTTAGGTAGCAGCCAGCAGCCTATCCCTGTTGATGGCTTATGTGTGCGCATTGGTGCAATGCGTTGTCATTCGCAAGCAATGACAATTAAGCTACGCAAAGATATTAGCGTTGAGAAAATTGAAGAAATCCTTGCCTCTCACAACGAGTGGGTGAAAGTGATCCCGAATGATCGTGACATTACTGCAACAGACTTAACACCTGTAAAAGTAACCGGCACCTTGTCTATTCCGGTAGGTCGTATTCGTAAATTAGCGATGGGCCCTGAATATATCAGTGCGTTTACGGTTGGTGACCAACTGTTATGGGGTGCTGCAGAGCCACTTCGTCGTATGTTACGCATTATTGTTGATGGCCAACATTAATTACACATTTCAATATTAAGGCTAGCAGTTTGCTGGCCTTTTTTAGCACTAAAGGAAAGTAATGCACACCCCCAATAAATGGAAAATGACACCAGAGCGAGTGTCGCAGTTTATCAAAAACTACAGCTTTGCATTGATGGTTGATAGTGAGTTTGAGGCAACACATTTGCCTTTAGTTTATAAACCCGATGAAGGCGAGTTGGGCACTTTATATGGTCATGTGTCACGAGCGAATCGTCATGGCAAAAGCTTGCAAGATAAGCGTGTATTAGTGGTTTTTAATGGCCCGCATAGTTATATTTCACCCACTTGGTATGCAGAAAAACCTGCTGTATCGACTTGGAACTACGCTGCAGTTCATGCCATAGGGAAAGTAGAGTACCTCGATGATGACAACACCTTAGCATGCCTCGATGAGCTAATTAGCCAATACGAGCCGAGTATTTTAAACGACACTAGTTTGTTGCCAGCCGATTACCAAGCAAAGTTATTACGTGGCATAGTGGGTATTAAAATTGAACTTGACTCAATTCAGGCAAAAGAGAAGTTAGGCCAGCATAAATCGGATGAAGATCAACAAGGTGTTGTAACAGGGTTAAAAGCAGATAAACACCCAGATGCTCAGGCCTTACTTAGCTATATGCTTAAATATGGGGTAGGGATAGGCAATCTAGACGCTAGCTGATTTATCGATTCAGTAAGACTTACTACGCTAAGTTGTTTTAATACTATCTATACTGCACTGCTGTTTATTAAATCAAGAGAAGAATAGGCAGCAATTTTGCTTCCTGCAAATGCTGCCAATTGGTTGGAAACCGCTAAGTCCATTGTTGTTAAAATCGTGTTAATCACAATATTTAAAGTTAGTACATTACAAGTTTGTGTCAATATAAAGTGTAGGTACATATCAATTCTTATTGCTTATTTTATTAATCTATCAATGGTGGTTTAGTTGTATTGAATATAAGTTAAATAGCTTGCTGAAAGTTAAGTGATTAACTATATTTTCGTAAGTACCTAGCTGAGAACTCTCCATGAACATTTCTAAAAAATTAAAGTTATCTTTTGCATCGGCCATTGCGCTTCCTCTTATAATTATTGCCGTTTTAGTCATTACTCAATTAAGACAGCAGGCATTAGATAATTTCGCTGAACTAAGCGAACGAGAGGCGAGACAAGTCGATAACGGCATTAGTATGTTTTTTGACGAAATAGAGAAAAACGTCGATTATCTTGCTTCTCATTCCGCTATTTTAGACGCCGAGCAAGGCGTTAAAACCCATATGCAATCGCCTAATTCAGTGAAACTTGATCACGCAAATGGCAGTAACACAGAAAAAACCGCATTTAACTTATTTGATCATTTTGGCAAAACCCATCCAGGCCTTGCTTACATCTACATGGGGAACGAGCAAGGTGGTTATATTCAATGGCCAGAGGGTGAAGTGACAGCAAATTATGACCCAAGAGTTAGGCCTTGGTATAAAACGGGTAAAGCAGCAAATGGAAAAACAGTAAGAACCAATGCCTATTATTGGGCGGCAGATGACATGGTTATAGTGTCCACAGTAAAAGCCATTAAACAAGCTGGCGAGTTTATTGGCGTACAGGGCATGGACGTCTCTTTGCAGGGCCTTACAGATATTATTGCTAACATTAAACTTGGTGAAACCGGCTATCTAATGCTGATTGAAGATAGTGGCAATGTGCTGGTTGATGTTAAAAATGCTGATTATCGGTTTAAACAATTAAGCCAGATTGATAATGGTAAATACAAACAGCTTGCCAATAACAATCATGGTCAGTTTGAAATAGACATTAATGGCAAAGATTACTTGGCTAATATTTATACTTCGCAAAAGCTAGGCTGGAAATTTATCGGTCTAGTTGAAAAATCTGAAGTAATGAGTGCAGCAAACGCAACGACTATTACCATTTTAGTCATCAGTGCAATTCTGATTGCTGTATTCATTCTTGTTGCTAGCTATATTTCTAAATTAATTTCTGCACCAATTGCTGAGGTAAGTGATGGCCTTACGGAGATATCCCAAGGTGGAGGTGATTTAACTAAGCGTTTAGTTATTAAAACACGCGATGAAACAGCAAAACTAGCAAACAGCTTTAATTTATTTTTAAACTTGATATCGGACTTGGTTAAGCAAATTAATGACTGCGCACAGAATGTTAGTGAGACTTCTGCACACACCTCGTCACAAGCTTCTCAATTATCGGGTTCAACATCTCAACAACAGCAAGCTCTTGAAATGGCGGCAACAGCTATTAATGAAATGGCGGCAACAGCAAATGAGGTTTCTGCCAGTTGTGCAAATGCAGCCGAACTTGCTTCGCAAACTCAACAAGCCTCTGAACTTGGACAAAGTGTTATTACTGAGACGGTTGATAGCGTTGTATCTTTGTCAGAAGTGATCACCAAAGCAACTCAAGATATAAACCAACTCGATGCTGAAAGTGAAAATATCATGTCGATTCTCAGTGTTATACGTGGCATTGCTGAACAAACTAATTTATTAGCGCTAAATGCTGCTATTGAGGCTGCACGTGCCGGTGACCATGGTCGAGGATTTGCTGTTGTTGCAGACGAGGTCCGAGCGCTATCGCAAAGAACATCAGAGTCAACAGAAGAAATAGCAAGTCAACTCGATACGTTGCGCAAGATGTCTGATCAGGTGTCTAAAGAAATGACAACCAGCTTGAACCGTACAAATAAAACAGTTGAGTTGGCGCATTCTGCACAGCAGCAATTTAGCGAAATTACTGCTTCAATCGTTAATATAAGTGATTTAAACACACAAATAGCGACCGCAGCCGAAGAACAACAGCACGTAGCTGAAGATATTAATCGTAATGTTGTAGAAATTAAAAACGCCGCTGACGATGTTAGTGATATTGCACAGGGAGCGCGTGAAAATGGCGAGCGGTTGAATCAGCTATCTCATCTACTTACCGACCTAGTCGGTAAGTTTAAGGTGTAGTTAAAATTGGGTCAAAATGCATTTTCTATATCAGGAACAGATTTTCTGTTCCTTTTTTATTGGAATTTGTTGATTTAATGGTAATTAAGGTTTAGTTTTTGTAATAATATAACTAAAAGATAAGTTACGCATGAAAGGAAAAACATTAAAGACAAACAATAATAAACAAACTATCTATATAGTTTTTATCATGGTTTTTTTTATCTTTTCCTTTCACCTCATTGTTAGTTATCTACAACTAAATTACCAAAAACAGTTTGCCAATTCTTTATTATTAAAAGCAGAAAGCATATCGAGTGATTTAGCGGCTTCGATGCGAGATGTTTCTGCTATATCCCCGAGTCAGTGTGATGCAACGACAATAAACGAACTTCGTATAATTCTTTCAAAATATGAATACACCCATGATTTAGGATTGATTTTTGATGATAGGGTTTTGTGTTCAGCTAACTGGGGATTATTAGACGCTCCTTTTTTACTTGAAGGGGTTTTTTATCATTCACCTTCTGGTTATCAATTTGCTGCTAAAGTTGGTGGTATTTTCCCTGTTCCGGCTAAATATGACATTACAAAAAAAGATAACGTTATTGCTTTTACTATCAATCAGCCTTTTAAGAGTTTTGATCATTTAGATAAGGGGTTTTCTTATAAAATTGTGTCAAAAAATAAGCAGCATACTTTTCATAATTACTCGTCGCAGTACCAATTAAAAAACAATACTTTTTTGAAATCTCAGGTATTAGAAATATGTAGTAAAAAGTTTCAATACTGTGTTGAAACAACGAATAATCGTCCTGGATTACTTTATTTACCTGTGTATGTATCTGCATTACTTATTTGTTTGATCGGGTTAGTCAGCTTTTTAATTGCTTACTCTATTATTTCATTTTTAGATAAGAATCATTCAATCGAGTTTAGGCTGCGTAAGGCCATTCAAAGCGGCGATTTATATTTAGAGTATCAACCAATTATTGAATTAAAAAATTGTAAAATTGTCGGTGTTGAGAGCTTGGTTAGGTGGAAAGACGCGGTTCATGGAAACGTATCACCTGAACTATTTTTGAGTATTGCAGAGCAGTTAAGTTTGTACTCAAAGTTGGCATATGACTCAGTTAAACGAGCATTTATAGAGCTTTCCCCGATTTTGCATCGTGACCCAGAATTCACAGTTGCCATTAATGTAAATGCTTATGAAATTCAGACTCCAGAATATTTAGACCGCTTGAATAAGCTTTGTGATAGGTATCAGATAAAACCTCAGCAAGTTAAAATTGAAATAACGGAGCGTATAGGTTTGCCTCTAAAAGAGTTATCTGATTTTGCTACAAGGGCAAAAGATTTTGGCTTCGTCATAGCGCTTGATGATTTTGGAACCGGGGTATCTAACCTTGTTTGGCTGACAGAGATTAACTTCGATATCATTAAAATTGATAAAATACTTACCCAATCGATCACAGATGAATTTAAAAAGGATATGGTATTAGCCATCATGTCTCTGGTTTCAAATCTAAATCGTCTGGTCATTTTTGAAGGTGTTGAGACGGTTGAAGAATACAGCTTTATAAAAGAATATAATTCTGATCATCAAGTCCAAGGTTGGTATTTTTATAAATCTTTATCATTAACCGAACTACATAAAGTACTTGATGATAAAAAAGGATTACAGTGAAAATAGAAAGTGTGAACTCTGATGATTATCCAGAGCTACTTGATGTGTGGGAAAACTCAGTACGAGCGACCCATGATTTTATAACAGAAGACGATATAGCCTTTTTTAAGCCAATTATTATTGAGCAAGCTTTTCCCAACGTAACTTTAAAGTGCATTAAGAGTGAACATAAAACAATTTTAGGCTTTGTTGGTGTACACGCTAGTAAAATAGAAATGCTGTTCATTTTAGATGCCGCAAGAGGTAAGGGGGTTGGTAAAGCACTTCTGAACTATGCAATTGAGCAATTAGCTGCCAACAAAGTGGATGTAAATGAGCAAAACCCACTTGCAGTTGGGTTTTATCAGCACATGGGTTTTAAAGTTGCCTCACGTTCCCCTTTAGATGATATGGGCAAGCCTTTTCCAATATTGCATATGGAACTTGTGTAGGAATGGCTTTAGCCGTGAGCAATATAATATTAGGCTTTGAAACGGCTCCCAAGCCGAAAGGTGATATTGGTGTAGGTCGTCATTTATGGCGACAAAACCTTGAACATTTTTCAAATTACGCGCTAAAGCACGACCTACAAACGCGCGAAACAAGTTTCACGCCCACGACGAATCACGTAGGAACGGCTTCAGCCGTGAATTTAGATGTTCGGCGTTAAAACGCCTCCTACAAACTTTCACCTTGTAGCTTTCTAACTTTCCTCCTTGAAACTTGAAACTCGCTAACTTTACTTTCGTCACTTATCTTTTGCTTAATTTAATGAACGCGATATGCTGAAGCAACGAATAAAGCATTACATTGGAGTGACTAATGAATCTCAATCAGGTGACGTTGCCTGTAAAGGATATGAACGAAGCGGTGGCCTTTTATTTAACATTAGGAATGATTCAGATTGTGGATACCCCGCATTACGCACGCTTTCAATGTCCAGATGGTGATGCCACATTTTCGTTGTCATTAGAAACTGAAGAGTTTAGTAATGATGCGGTCATTTATTTTGAACATGAGCAGCTCGATGAGCTTTATGCAAGCCTTGTTGAAAAAGGCATTAGTTTTGAACAGCCACCAACCGCCCAGCGTTATTTATGGACAGAAGCAATTCTAAAAGACCCATCAGGGAATAAAATTAAATTGTATTGGGCCGGAGAAAACCGCTTAAACCCACCATGGAAAGTAGAAAAAAGAGGGTGATATGTAATGAATATTTCAGCAAAAGTTACATTCTTAGTCATAAAACGCCCCCCTCATGCATTTAGATATACTGGAAGTGGTTGTTACACTCGAATTTCGTATTTGAACCGTGTTGATACCAGCTGTAGACTTATTTTTGAAGAGGGTAAAGAGTTCTTTGATGGAGAAACTGCTGATATATTTATAGAAGTGTTGGATTCATCTGCTCATCAAGGTATGTATATTGGTATGCCTTTTGAATTGTTTATATGTCATACAAAAATAGCAGAAGGCCAGATATCAAGCTTATTTTGAGAGTAATTAATGAATTTAAATAAATGCTTTGAGGTTAAATGAAGGGCTTAATGACATTAAAAAGAATTGTTTGGCGGGTGCTTTTTTTTTACTCAGCTTTGAATCATTTTCAGCTATTGCTTGTAATTGTGGGTATTCATTAGAACATTTTTACGAAACATCTAAGTCAGTTCACTTAATCAAGGTCACAAATTTAAAACTAATAAAAACCTCTGAGACTAATAACGTTAAAGTTGATTTTGATTTAACTGACACTCTATCGGCTAATAAATCTATACCTAAAAATATATTGCTTAAACCAGGTGGTTGTACACCAAGTTTGATGCCTGGGTTTGCATATGTAATTTTTATACCGAAAAATAATTCTACTGAAACATTTATAAATAAATGCACAGGCATTATTGAATTGGGTTTGCTAGAGCATCCAGCTGCTCAAGAACAAGTGAAAGCTATAAAAGAAGAGATTATAGAGTTGGCTCGTAAATATTCAGGTTGAGTTAGATTGCAAAAAGCTGCTTGATATTAATAAGTTTTAAAATGCAGGCGCTAGGGTCTAGGTCCTAGCGCCTAATAGCTAAAAACCTTACTGCTTTTCTTTCAATAGTTGTTTGAGTTCGGCCATTTCAGCTTGTAGCTGAGCAATTTGCCCTTTGGTAGCTGGCATGTCGGCATCAGATGTTTGCTCTTCTCGGGCGTTGCGATGCTCTTCAGACATAACTTCTAAAATTGCGCCGACCATCATGTTTAAAAATACAAAGGCTGTTAAGAAGATGAACGTTAGGTAGAAAATCCAGCTGAGCTCATACACAGCCATAGTTTCGTACATAACATCAGTCCAATCTTCAAACGTGGCAATTCTGAACAGGGTGAGCATAGAAATAGATACATCGCCCCATAATACCGGGTTAATATCAGCAAATAACATGCTACCCATAGCGGCATAAATATAGAAGATCACAAACATAAGCAGGGCGATATAGCCCATTTGCGGAATAGCTTTTAAAAGTGAGTTAACCAGCAGTCTAAGCTCTGGGATCATTGATACAAGTCGCAACACGCGGAAAATACGCAGTAATCGAGCGATAAAAATTGTTGAACCAGCTGCAGGGTAAAGGCTACCAACTACGATTATAAAATCGAAAATGTTCCAACCTTTGCTGAAGAAATCTTTAAAGCCCCGGCTTGCAATAAAGCGGATCACTAGCTCAACTAAAAAGAAAACCGTGATGCCTAAGTCCATCCAATGTAAGGCAAGCTCGGCCGTTGGATGAAGTGAATAGGTGTGTGCCCCGACTGTTAATGCCGAAATAACAATAACAGCAATAACAAATGATTGAAAAATTTTACTTTTATCGATACGCTGAAACAGCTGTTGTAACTGCGACAACATCATATAGAACCCTTTGGTAATATTATTTAAACCCACGCAATATACAGGAAAATGCAGCACCAATGTATAACTACATAAAGGAAATTAAATGTTTTTTAATGCTTTAAAATTGGCCGTAATCGCGACTGTTGCTGTGTGTTTATCAGCGTGTAGCTCAGATGCCCGTTATCATGAAATTCAATCGGCACGTTTAAGTGAATGCAATTATATGGCTGATAAAGAGTATCACGAGTGTGTAAAGCGCCAGCAGGACAGTTACGAAGAGTTTAAAAAACAACAAGCAGAACATGACTAAAACTGAAAAACGTCAAGACAAAGCAATTCGAGTTGCGTTAACACAAGCGTGTGAACTAGCAAAAGATCAGGTACACGAATTTTCATGGTTAACTCATACTGCTGATCTAAAAAAGCTACCGCAATCACTAAAAGTAAGTTGTTATTGTAAAGAACCGCCGTTAACCGCTGAGCAAACCCAGTTAATTACCAATCTAATTATCAAAGAATTGAGCGCTGTAGATTTAGCTATTAATGCAAAAGCAATTTCATTTTTAAAGGAATAATGATGAATTTAACCTCAAAAAAGTTAGTTACTCTAAATTTAGCACTGGCTGTGCTATGTGTTGGGTTCGGTGTCTATAGTGTGCAATCGGAACCAAATACTATTGTATCTTATAACGGGTTTATATTTGCAATCGGTTTTATGGTGCAGGCCTATCGCTCAACAGAAAAGTTCGCAGCCAAAACAGCCCTTAGTAAAACACTCACGACAACAGACACAAGCCTAACAGTTAAGCAGGTTTATTATGGTGATAAAGAAGAGACACTTGAATTAAGCCGTATTACCCAACTGAAAGTTGCTGATAACTATTTAGCCGTCATATTAGATGGCAACGGCCAAGGTTACGACTTTCAAATTAAAGGCAAGGCTGATGCTATCATTAAACGCTTAAATGAGATATTGCCAAAGGAGCTGCTTAAAAACAGCCCAATCAAACAGGTTTAATTTGGTAAGCCAGCCGCAAATAGCTATAATCGGCAAAAATTATTGAAAGAGATTTTGCAATGGCAGTGCCTACGCGTTCACAAATTTCAATTGGCTGCGAAGTCAACATTGTATTAAAACAAGATCAACGAACAGGTCAGTTAACTCAAGGCGTGGTGTCACGTATTTTAACTAAATCACCGAATCACCCGCATGGCATTAAAGTTCAACTTGATGATGGTCAAGTAGGGCGCGTGAAAGAGATTTTATCATGAGTGTTTTAAGCGAAAGTGAATTTTGGCAACTCGTGACCGCCGAAGATAAAACTGCTGAGCCTGAGTCTGTTTGTAATGCATTAAAAGCAAAGCTGACTGATTTATCTGACGAACAGCTGATGGAATTTGATAAGCAGTTTAACCTACGTATGCGCAAAGCCTATACCTGGGACTTATTTGGTGCCGCTTATGTAATGGCCGGTTGTAATGACGATTATGGTTTCTCTGAGTTTTTATGTTGGCTTATTTCACGTGGTGAACAGGCTTTTTTAAAGGCGCTTGAAAACCCAGACTCAATTGCAGAGTGTACGCCGGTTTATCATTTAAACGAACAGCCTTACCCGTATTTAGACGAATACGATTTAATTGCCGGTATGCTTTACGAAGAACGTAATGACGACGAGTTACCTTTTATTCCATCTGGCCTTGAGCAACCAAAAGGTAAACGTTTTAAAGATAAAACCAAGTATTTAAAACAAACATACCCAAATTTATATGCCAAATATTGGCAACAACCGAGTTAATTAAAAGCACCTTCATGGTGCTTTTTTTATGCTCTGTAAGCTACTAACTTAGGGTAAAAGGTTACATAAAAAAGAGCTAAGAAATTTATTAGTACCCAAATTAACTAAATTTATGTTATCTTATTCTTGCTAATACTAGTTTAGTTAATGTTATAAATCAGTGAGCTAACAAATAATAGTAGTTTACTAAAACACAATTCAAAGGAAATGACAGTGTCAGAAAACGTATATCAAGCCCCAGAATCAAATGTAGTATCAACTTCAACAGAAACAACAAGCCTTAGTGTAAAAGAAATACTATTTTCTTTTAACGGCCGCATTCCTCGCAAAACCTATTGGTTTTCAGTACTAGGGATGATTGCTGCTTCATTCGTTTTAATGTTTATTGCCGCATTGCTTTCGGGTGGTAGCGAATCAGCTATCTCTATAATTATGCTTATCTTATATGTGCCACTTATATGGTGTTCGCTAGCTATTCAAATTAAACGCTGGCATGACCGTAATAAATCAGGCTGGTGGGTACTAATTGGTTTTGTTCCTGTAATCGGTGGGATCTGGGCACTTATAGAAAATGGTTTCCTAGCAGGTGATGCAGGTGAGAACCGTTTTGGAAAACCAACCGTATAATACTTATTTGTTGTGTGTTCTTTTAAAGAACACACAACACGTTTAATAGGGTATTATGAAAAATCTAACGGCAGTGCAAATTTCACGGTTTATTATTAGCTTTACTTGGCTTTACCATGGCCTTTTCCCAAAAATTATCCATATCTCTCCACTTGAACAACGGATGACAGCCAGTTTTGGTTTTAATGCCGAAATTTCAATGTTCATAACACGAGCTGCTGGGGTTGGTGAAATCATCTTTGCGGTGTTGTTTTTTATTTTCTATCGTTCAATTTTAATCAATATAGTCAATATTTTATTGTTAATAGGTTTAATACTGTTTGTAGCTTTTTTACAACCAGCACTATTGATTGAAGCATTCAATCCGGTGACTACAAATCTTGCACTGATCGCGTTTAGTACTGTACTAATAATAGAGCTCAAGAATAGCGAAACTAGCAATAAGTGAATTAAACACCATAGCAGTCTTTGATTTCTTTGATCATGGCGCTTGCAAGTGGTGAATTGGCATTTGTTTTAGAGGTTATTAATACAACAGGAATATCGTAGTGATATTTGTTTGGTTGAATAGCTTTAAAAAAGCCTTTATCAACCCAGAACTGAGCATAGTGGTCGGGTAAATAACCAATAAATTCACCCGATAAAATCAAATGTGCGATACCTTCATCATGGTAGGCTACCGCACTGTTTTGGTAGTTTAAGCCATCGTTTCTACTTTCTTTATCTCGCATGTAGTTACTGGTAATTACTTCAGCTTCTTTAATAAGCTCATTGATTTGTTTGTCTTCACACTCAAACAGTGGGTGACCGACTGCGCAATACAAAAAGTTAGTTTCGTTATGTAGGGCAGTGTAATCTAATCCGCGAATATGATGACGGCTAACACCAATCCCCACTAATGAACGGCCATTGGCTACTGCGGTTTCTACCTCACGGGCTTCACAGACGTTAATATCAAACTGAATGTTTTTACCTTTGCCTTTTAACCTTGCAATTGCGCGGGGAATGGCGCAGCGAGGGTCACTTACCATGGTATCTATCATAGCAATACTTAAACGCCCCGATAGCTCGTTTTTAGAGCTTGCGACGGTATTAGCAAAGGCTTCGCATTGCTGAAGCAGTTCAATTGATGCTTGGTAGGTAATAGCACCTGCATCTGTAATTTCAAAACCACTGCGGCCACGTTTACATAATTTAATACCAAGCCTTACTTCTAAATCTGATAAATGCGCACTGATCGTTGAGCGGCCAATATTCAAACGTGACTCTGCGGCTGAAAGCCCGCCACACTCAACAATTGCTACAAAAACACGCAATAATCGTAGGTCTACATCATGAACTTGCATAGTGGCTCTTTTAGTTCGATAAATCTGGAATGAATAACGATAATTATGCATTTGTAAAACAACTAGAGCAAGCTAGACTGCCACTAATTAAAACTTAATCCTGTTTTTTAGGAGTTATAAATGACATTTAAGTATGGTGTTGACCAATTAACGATAGATAACGTTAATGCGATTGCAGCCGGTACGTTACAGGCAGAGCTTTGCCAAGAAGCCATTGATAAAATAAATAAAAGCCGCCAAAACGTAGATAAAATGGCTGCCTCAGATAAAGCCATTTATGGTATCAATACGGGCTTTGGTCCACTGTGTGATACACAAATTTCTCCACAAGAAACAAACCTATTACAAAAGAACTTATTGATCACACATGCTGTTGGTGTGGGTGAGCCAATTGCTAAGCCTATTTCAAAGTTAATGCTAATCACCAAAGTACATGCATTAAGCCAAGGTTTTTCAGGTATTCGTTTAACTGTTGTTGAGCGTATGCTTAAGTTTATTGAACTAGATATTATCCCGGTTGTACCAGAGCAAGGCTCAGTTGGCGCATCGGGTGACTTAGCACCATTATCACACCTATTTTTACCTCTTTTAGGTGAAGGCGAGTTCTGGGTAAACGACACAATCAAACCCGCGGCAGAGGTATTAAAAGAGCATGGCTTAGAGCCGCTTGATCTGCATGCTAAAGAAGGTCTTGCGTTAATCAACGGTACTCAGTTTATTTTATCGCACGCCATTACAGCGCTTACTAAAATGCGCTACTTATTAGACCTTGCAGATATTGCAGGCGCTATGAGCATTGAAGGTATGCAAGGTAGCCAATCACCGTTCCGTGAAGAATTACACGCTATTCGTGCTTTTAAAGGTAACGTTGAAGTTGCCGCGCGTATGCGTAGCTTTTTTGCCAATTCTGAGAATATGGCCTCACATACCAATTGTGATCGTGTACAAGACCCTTATTCACTGCGTTGTATTCCTCAAGTTCATGGTGCGTCACGCAATGCGTATTACCACTTAAAAGAGCTTGCAGAGATAGAAATGAACTCAGTGACTGATAACCCAATTGTTATTAGTGAGGAAGAAGCGATTTCGGGTGGTGGTTTTCATGGTCAACCATTAGCTATGGCTTTAGATTATGCATCTATTGCTGCGGCTGAGCTTGGTAACATTGCTGATCGTCGTTGTTATTTATTGCTTGAAGGTTTACACGGCTTACCACGTTTATTAACCACATCGGGAGGCTTAAATTCAGGCATGATGATCCCGCAATATGTAACCGCAGCACTGGTAACAGAAAATAAGTCATTGTGTTTCCCGCCATCAGCAGACAGCGTACCGACATCAATGGGCCAAGAAGATCACGTATCTATGGGGAGTATCTCTGGTCGTAAGTTAAACCAGATTTTAGGTAACCTAGATAAAATCTTTGCTATTGAGTTGATGTATGCAGCGCAAGCAATCGAATTTAGACGTCCTAACAAGTGTTCAGACATTATTGAAGAAAACTTTGCGCTCATTCGCAGCAAAGTTGCCAAACTAGAAGAAGACCGCTTACTTAAGCCAGACATTGATGCCATGGTTGCACTTGTTAAATCACAAGCGTTCACAGTAAATTTAGGGAGCAAATAATGACTTTTCAAGAACAAATTAAGCAAGGTATTCCAAGCGTATTGCCAGAGCCAAAACCGTATCCAAGTGATGCAAACCGTGCTCCAAAACGTAAAGACATTTTATCGGCTGATGAAAAGCAATTAGCGATTCGTAACGCATTGCGTTATTTCCCTAAAGAATGGCACAAAGAATTAGCCGCTGAATTTGCCGCTGAGCTTAAGCAATTTGGCCGTATTTACATGTATCGTTTTAAGCCTAACTATGAACTTAAAGCGCGCTCAATCAGCGATTATCCGGCTAAATGTGAGCAAGCTGCCGCTATCATGTTAATGATCGACAACAACCTTGATCCCGCAGTAGCACAGCACCCAGAAGAGCTTATCACTTACGGTGGTAACGGTGCGGTATTCCAAAACTGGGCGCAGTACTTATTAACCATGAAGTACTTAAGCGAAATGGAAGAAGACCAAACGCTACACATGTACTCGGGTCACCCTATGGGGTTATTTCCATCATCAGTAGAAGCACCGCGCGTGGTTGTAACTAACGGTATGATGATCCCGAACTATTCAAAGCCGGATGATTGGGAAAAATTCAATGCACTGGGTGTAACTCAATACGGTCAAATGACTGCGGGTTCATTTATGTACATTGGCCCACAAGGTATTGTTCACGGAACAACTATTACGGTAATGAATGCATTCCGTAAAGTGCTTGAAAAAGGCGAGTCACCAAAAGGTAAGATCTTCTTAACTGCTGGTTTAGGTGGTATGAGTGGTGCGCAGCCTAAAGCGGGTAACATTGCTAACTGTATAACCGTATGTGCTGAGGTTAACCCTAAGGCGGCTATTAAGCGTCACCAACAAGGTTGGGTTGATGAGCTAATCGATAACATGCCAGAGCTTGTTGAGCGTGTACGTACGGCTCAGCAAAATGAAGAAGTAGTTTCAATTGCCTTTATCGGGAACGTGGTTGATGTATGGGAAAGCTTCTTAGCAGAAGATATTTTCATTCACTTAGGTTCAGACCAAACTTCACTTCATAACCCATGGTCAGGCGGTTACTACCCGGTTGATATCAGCTATGAAGAGTCAAATCGTTTAATTCGTGAAGAGCCAGAAGTATTTAAAGAAAAAGTACAAGCGACACTTAAACGCCACGCTGATGCTGTTAACAAGCACACGGCAAAAGGCACTTACTTCTTTGATTACGGTAATGCGTTCTTGCTAGAAGCATCACGCGCTGGTGGCGATGTAATGGCTGAAAACGGTATTGATTTTAAATACCCATCATACGTACAAGATATTCTTGGCCCAATGTGTTTTGACTACGGTTTTGGCCCGTTCCGCTGGGTATGTACGTCAGGTAAACCAGAAGATCTTGATAAAACAGATGCGATTGCTGCAGACGTTTTAAATAAAATCATGGCGGACTCGCCTGAAGAGATCCAACAGCAAATGCAAGACAACATCACGTGGATCAAAGATGCGAAGCAAAACAAGCTCGTTGTTGGCTCGCAAGCTCGTATTCTTTATGCAGACGCACAAGGCCGCGCTGAAATCGCTAAAGCCTTTAATGATGCCATTAATCGTGGCGAGATAGGGCCAGTTGTACTTGGACGTGACCACCATGACGTAAGTGGTACGGACTCACCTTTCCGTGAAACATCAAACATTTATGATGGTAGCCGCTTCACAGCAGACATGGCGATTCACAATGTAATTGGTGATGGTTTCCGTGGTGCTACTTGGGTATCTATTCACAATGGTGGCGGTGTAGGTTGGGGCGAAGTGATCAACGGTGGTTTTGGTATGCTACTAGACGGTAGTGAAGCTGCCGAGCGCCGTTTGAAATCTATGCTATTATTTGATGTAAATAACGGTATTGCTCGTCGTAGTTGGGCGCGTAACGAAGAAGCTAATTTTGCGATCAAACGTGAAATGGCTCGTACCCCTAAACTTAAAGTGACCTTGTCTAATAACGTTGATGATGACGTTTTATCAAACTTAGATTTCTAATTTTGCATAAAATACTAAACCAGCTCGTTTTTGATTAAAAACGGGCTGGTTATAGTGTTTGCAGTAATGCTTTATCAACTGCCTTTAACAAAGAAGACTTTGTGGAAGGTTTGGTAATGTAGGCAGTTAAGCCAAGGGTTGCCCACTTGCGAATGATCTCTTTATTTTTGTTGGCACTAATTGCAACAATTGGCAGGTTTTTGCAATTTGGGATACTGCGTAAGTTTTTAGTTGTGTTATACCCATCTAAATTAGGCATGAATAAATCTAGTAACACGAGTGAAAAGCGCTGCTTTTTCAGTTTTTTTATTGCATCTAGCCCGCTTTCAACACTGACGACCTGATATCCCTCTCCAATCAAAATCCTCGATACCATTTCCCTGTAAAATTCGTTGTCTTCTACCACCATAATTTTTATATCGCTCTTTTTTTGTGGCGTCTCAGAGAGGGGACTATGCTGTTCTGATGGAATGGGAGAAGGTTTATCTTTCATTTCAGCAGTTTTATTTTTTGTTTCTTGAACGGTTTCAGCTGTGTCAGAATTATCTTTTTCATTTAATAACGCAGCAAGTTCAGCAAGAGAAAAGCGTCTTTCTTGTAACCGCTTTTTAAGCTCCTCAGCCACTTTTTCAAGTTGAGACTCTAAAGAGTCGATTAACGGTGACAGGTGCTCTTTTTGTAGGTCTTGTAGTAATTGGTCTTGTAAGACATTTATACCCTTATGATTATTCAGCTTTTCACGGGCATTATTTAAAGTCTCAGTGGCTTGACTGCGATAACTAGCAGCTTCATCAATTAAGTTTTTTAAATCGTCGTCAATTTTACCAAAGTGTTCATCTCTGAGTTTATTGACTTCAGTTTGGCTTTGAGTTCGTTTTAGTGCGTTATGTAAAATCATCTTAAAGCGATAATTTTCGTACATAGGTTTATAAACAAAGTAATCAGAAAAAATACCCTTAATACAACATTTAAAAGCGATCCCTGACTCTTTATTTTCGCATAGTAGAATATTTTCGTGCGGATAATTTAATAATCCTGACTCAGCAAGTAATTTATAACTTTCAATGCTTTTTGAAACACTCTCTCTGGCAAGAATAATGAGCTTTGGCTCTGTGGTAGCGATAACCTCTTCAGCATCTTTATGGCTTGTTAGTGTTCTAAATTCATCAACTTGAGAAGAAAGTACTTCTACTGCACCTGCTAACTCTGTAGGTTTGTCACATAAAATGATAACTTTTGGTCTTCTTTGCGCGTGGTCGACTTTTATTTGCATTGATAGTGGCTCATTTATTAGTCGTTTTATAAAGAATTTGAGTAAGTAACTTCTTTATTTTGCTGAAATAGTTGTAAAAACTCAGTTTGAGTGCATGGCTTAAAGTAATAAAACCCCTGAATTGACTTAACACCAAGGTTTTTTATCAATAGAAGATCTTCAAACTTCTCAACACCTTCGGCTACAATATCTAAACCGAGTTTATGGGCGATTTCACAGGTACTTACTACTATCGCTTTTTTACTGGGATCTTCGGCACTTCCGTTGACAAAACAGCGATCAATTTTGAGTTCATCAAAGGGAAGCTCATTAAGTTGCTTCATTGAAGAATAGCCTGTTCCAAAATCATCAATTGATAATTTAAAGCCTTTTAGTTTAAACCGTAAAAGAACATCTAACGAAGAACGTATATTGTTAATAATATTACTTTCCGTTAGCTCTAGGGTGATCTGTGAAGTGGGCATGGAAGCATCGGTGCATATGCGCTCAAGTTTTTCAGGAAGACTAACATCACTGAGTTCATTGGCACTAATATTAATACTAAATTGAAGGTTCGATAATAAGGTTCTGTTGATAGACCAAAATTCTACAGTTTGTTTTAAGAGTTGCTTGGTGAGCTCAGCTGTATGATTTGCACTTTCTAGTGTCTCAATAAAATAGAATGGTGAAACAATACCATTTTGTGGGTGATTCCATCTCGCAAGCGTCTCAACACCAATAATCTTCTCAGTTCTACTACATACTTTAGGCTGGAAGTAAGCGATATATTCGTGTTTATAAAGTGCGTTGATTATCTCTTCATTAGGGTAAGTGATATCTTTCTTTTGTGAAGGGGGAGCTTTATTAAACTGACATAGTGCTTTATATAACTCTGCCAACTTACTAACTGATAATGGTTTTTCAATGCATGATATAATATTCAAGCCGTGCAGGGAGGCGAGTGAAGCGGCATTTTTAAGAAAAAGGCTGTTCTCACCACTTAATAGAGCTAACGGTTGCTGAAGGTTTAACTCGCTTAGCTTTCTTAGCATTTCTACACCATCAATAGAAGGCATATTCATGTCTAATAAGATTAGAGAAGCTTGATGGATCTCGGGGCTTGATAAAGCCTTATAACCGCAATCAAAACCAATGAATTTACACGGTGTTTGATTAGAAATTAGAAACTCTAATTGCGTTAATACAAGTTGACTATCGTCGATGGCTAGAATCAAAGGAGGTTGCTCCAACATACGTTCTACCCTTGGGTGTCTTAATCAGTATTAATTAGTATAGATGTAATTTCATCTTGTGCACTCCTGAACAGCATTTTACACTGCTTAATTAACATTTCGATTTCTTGTAATGATCCTTTCTGACTCACCTCTTCTAATTCTTGAAGTGTGTCAGCTAGTTGGTTGCTCCCTACCGTTTTAGCAGAAGTTTTTAGCTGATGGGCAATATCTTTAATATTATTAGGCTCATCAAGATTCAACTGGTTAATTAGCTTCTCTGAGTCGCTAACAAATTTCTCTAGAAACAATTTTTGTAGGCTTTTATCGGTCCCTACATAGTTTTCGAGCACGTCTAATTGTATAAAAGGAGCTTTGTTTCTAGACTCAGTTTGTAACTTGCTAATTTGAGATGCTTGATCTTCCTTCTCAATTGGTTGTGTCGATTTACCATTTAACCAACGTTTTAATTTTTTATTTAATTCTTGCAGTAATATTGGCTTCGCTAAATAGTCATTCATGCCACACGCCAAGCAAATTTGCTCTTCGCCATCTAAAGCATTAGCAGTTGCGGCGATAATTGGTAATGCAGGCAGATTATTTTGCTTTTCAATGATGCGCCTTTGTTTTGTGAACTCATAACCATCCATCACTGGCATATGGCAATCAGAAATAATTAGCGCAAAATCAAATTGCTCTAGCAATTGCAGTGCTATTTTGCCGTTGTCCGCAATGACGCATTGAAAGCCCAGAGTTGCTAACTGGCGTTTAAATAAGTCTTGATTATAAACATTGTCTTCAACAACAAGTATTAGCTCTTGCAAGCGCTCAGCTTCTTTAATACTTGGTAGTGACATTGCTGAGTTTAAGCTTCGGGAGTCTTCATTTTCTTTAGCGATGATATTTTCTAGCTGTGCTATGTGTGTACTCACCTTTGAGGCATAGTATGGGTATAAAGGCAGACTAGAGATATTAACATTGCTTGGTTTAGGTAATTTATCTTGGTTATTATCAAGTAAGATATAATGGCAACGACTACCATCTATAAATACGTCTTTGCCTTCTGTAGTAAGCTGTTGGAAAGACTCTGCAGTGATAATAAGATAGTCATATCTTTGACTATCGACTAGTTGCGCATTGAATAATTCTCTTGGGATCACTTCGCAATTAGCTTGCAGTCTAGTGAGGTGAGCATTTAAGTCGGTTTCAAACTTATCTTCATCACCGACAACGGCAATTTTTATTTCTGTAAGCTTGAACGGAAAGTCTGCGACTTCTTGCTGCGCATTAAGTGGTAACTTTACAACAAACTGGCTACCAACACCTTCGAGACTTTGACAATCAATTTCACCCTGCATCATGCCAACCAGTTTGTTGGTGATAGATAACCCTAAACCTGTGCCGCCATATTGGCGCTGAATGCTGTTATCTGCTTGTTCAAAAGGTGTAAAAAGTTTATCTACTTGTTGATTCGACATGCCTTTACCATTGTCTTTTACACCGATTAAATAGAAGCCTGGCTGCTCACTTGGCGTTATAGACACTTCTATTAACCCAGATAAAGTCGCTGTTGTTTTAGTAAATTTAAGCGCATTTCCTACTAGGTTAAGTAAAATTTGTCTTAGCCTTACAGGGTCACCTAGCTGTTTAATTGCTAATTCAGAAGAAAAGTAAAAGGCTAACTTTAATTTTTTATTATTAGCTTGGTAGGCCAGCAGCTCAGCTAACTCTTTAATTATGTCTAGCCAATCAAATGCTAAGTATTCTAATTGCATTTTACCCGCTTCAATTTTAGAAAAGTCTAAAATATCATTGATTATACGAAGTAAAATTAATGCTGAGCTTTTCGCTACATGTGCTAAATGTTGTTGTTCAGGGTCTAAATGTGACTCACCCAACATATCCAACATTCCAATTACGCCATTCATTGGTGTCCTAATTTCATGGCTCATGGTTGCTAAGAAACGTGATTTAGCTTCACTTGCTAATTCTGCATTCACTTTAGCTGCTTGTAACTCTTTAGCTGAATTTATATTACTGGTTATATTCGTTTGGTAAATTAAGGTGTATTTTCCCGAATCAGTGGCAATATTCTTTAATAAGATTTCAAACCAATACTCAAAAGAGTCAACGAGATACTTGCATTTTAATTCGCAGCAATATTCTTCTGCTGCAGAACTGCTATGTAACATATCTAGTAATTCATCTTTTTCAACTAAAGGTAAATTTTTAATAATATTTAGTACGTTATCTCCTTTTGATATTTCAACCCCCATGAATGTAGCTGTATTAACTTGGCTCGTAACAAGCGGATCAGGGTAAAGGTTTTTCATCGTAATTTCTTGCTCACTATTAAGCATAATTATCGAAGCCGGAAAAGCATTTATTGCCTCTTGTAGCAGCTTCTCTGTAGAGCGTTTAATTGTCAGTAGTTTTTGTGTCTCTTTTCTTTCTTTTTCAGCTTCACTCATTTTGTTAAGAGCTTCTTTGCGAGCTGAGTCTAATTCAAGCTGGATCCTTTTTTGTTTTTCGGACTCGTAAACTTGAGTCGTTGTCTCTTTTACGACACCAACTAATGTGTATGTTTGAGAGCTTTCTTTGAAGCGTATTTTTGAAACAAGGTTGAAGTGCCTTGTTTGACGTTCTGCAAGCGTTAACTGTAACTCAGAGGTTTGCATTAAATTTTGGTTTTTTAATTGGTTAATAATTTTGTTTCGCTGAGTTTGATCAAACCGCTTGAGGATAGCTTTTATTTTTACAAATTCAGTATCTAAAGGAAGATTGAATAAGTTTCTAAATCCTTCAGATGTATTTACCCATTTTGTCTCTATGTCTACTTCAAAACTGCCAATAGAAGCGAGCTGTTCGGAAGCACTCATAAATAGCTGTCTTGTTTTTATATTGTCTTGTGCGAGTATTGCTTGTTTTCTATTTTTTTGTTGTGACTTATTACTTACATATAGGATTAGCAGAAATAAGAAAAACAACGAACTAACTTGCCAGATAAATTTACTTTGAATAGTAGATAAAAACGCATTTTTATTTTTTGAGCTTTCATATGAGTAGCTCCCTAAATTTAGCTCTTGATCCCATACATATGCACTGAGTAGCTCTGATTTATCATATTGATTAGAATTTTTATTTATCAGGCTTTTAAATGAAAGTAAGTCGTCTTCTACAAAGTAACCAGCTCTGGGCATATTTTCTAATGTGATTATTTTCTCTCGCGCTTTAGCTATCAAATGGTTAAGACTCACCTCATAGACTATGAGTGTATTAGTTAATCCACTTTGCGAGATTTTTAAACCTGCGATGAGGTAAATAACACCATTTGCAGGTGTCTCAATTGCTTTTGAAATAATTCGACCTTCATTGATAGCTTCACGCTCAGATTGGATGATACTTTGCAGGTTCATACTATTAAGAAATTGAAGATCACGGGGCTCATCTAGATCCATATCGTTAAAATCTAAATGATTTTGATGTTGTATGGAGGAAAGTGCGCTCAACATTTGATTGGCTTTCTGCTTTTGCCAAAGTTGGTCAAATGTATAGATATTATCTATCGCTTGAAGGTTTAGGTTTCTTAATATCTCAATGTTTGATTGATATTTTAAAAGTTTTTGACTTGCATAGTGTTCAACAAACAAAACAGAGGTTATTCCCACAAAGGTAATAATAAGTTGAATTGTGGTTGCAGTACTGTAGTTTAAACGCTTGTCCTTGCTTAGCGATAATAGCCGAATAATCATACATATTGAAGCAACACATAATATCCCGCCAATAACGGCAAAGCAAAGTGCAAGCAAAGTCTTTTCTTCACCTTGCGTCTTTAATTTTTGTGCACTCAACCGCATTTCAGAGATGATGGTATTACTGTGTTCTATAAGCTCATTCAAATAAGCTGTACTGATATCCCACCATTCAAACTTGGTGATTTTTCCAGTTGCTTTGCCTTGAGATAGTGAGTTGATTAAATTTTCTATTAATAGCTTGTTTTGATTATTGTAGATATTAGCATCTTGGTCATTAAATAAATTTTTAATCAATGAATTATGTTGAGAATGAAGATTAAGTGCTTCTCGTAAGACTACTAATTTAACTTGTTCATCTTCAGATGTTATGTATCTTGCAACTTTTGCTCTGAGCTGCCCACCTAATTCAATTGCTCTTAGTAAAGTGTATAAATCTAACGCTTCAAGGTTATTATCATTACTTTGGCGAATAAAAAACTGCTGCTCGGCTTCAACAATTCGTACTTTTTTTAATAGCAGGGTAATCAAAACCGAGTAGCTTTTAAAAATACTTTCTTTGCTTTTACTTGCTAGTTGGTTTTCATTTCTAATAGACCTTATGTCATTTTCAACTTGCGTCGCAAACTCCTTAAAATAATCTGACTGATCGGCCGCTTTCACATCATCAATGCTAAAATTAGTTGCCTTGATATAGGTGTTAAGTCGCTCTAAATAATCCTTTTCACCCTTTAACCCAGTTGACATTCCGCGTTCACGTTGCAGGGAAAAAATAAGGTTATTTACTTTAGCTAGCCCTTCAAGGTTAACAATGTATTGATTAAGGCTTTTGTTAAAGACCTTTTGTTGGTTGTACTCGTTAATTTCGACATAAAAGAGTGATATGCCAATAATTGATAAAAGAAAGTACAGAATGAACTTAATAAAATAATTCACATCAGGTCCTAACAAAAACGGTTAATGGAAACTATAGTTTATTAATACAATCTGTCTAATGGCGAGAAAATGAAGGTTCCAATACAACCTGAAAATGAAACTTTGAGGCTTGAATATCTGAATTCGTTAAACTTGTTAGATTCAGAAGAAAATGTTGATATAGATCGAATTACAGATTTTATAGCTAAACTGTTTTGTGTTCCGATCGCATTAGTTAGTATTGTAGATTCGCACCGTCAATGGTTTAAATCTAAAGTAGGGCTGGATGTTTGCGAAACCCCTCGTGATATATCATTTTGTGGTCATGCAATCCTTGATACTAAACCCTTGATAGTTACTAATGCTCTATTTGATGAACGTTTTTTAGATAATCCGCTTGTTACTGGGGAGCCTTATATCCGCTTTTATGCCGGAGCACCTTTGATTGCTAAGACTGGTGTTATACTTGGGACACTTTGTATTATTGATACACAGCCAAGAGATTTTTCTGAAAATGATACTCAAATTTTAGTCAAACTAGCATCAGATGTAATTCAATTAATTGAAAATTAATGATTTTTATTTTTTCGTCGTAAATTGTTTTCTAATCTGTATCAATCACATAGATTATACTAAATGTCAGTATAAACTTTTTTATTACCTAAAATTAATTTTTAGCGCATTGTCAAACGCCGTTTTATAACACAATAATAAGGAGCATATAATGGCAAAAACTCTAACCGGTGGGTGTTGTTGTGGTGAAGTAAGCTACAAAGTAACTGACAACTTTAAACGTTTTTTCTTTTGTCATTGCGAGCAGTGTCGAAAATTATCAGGCACAGCACATGCCGCAAATTTGTTTACCTCCCCTGATGCTATTGAATGGGTAAAAGGTCAACAGCACATTACGCGATTTAATTACCCTGGTCGTGCGTTATCACGGGCGTTTTGTAAAACCTGTGGTTCCGCTTTGCCATTCACTGCAAAAGATAACAGCTATTTGCTTGTTCCTGCAGGCAGTTTAAATGAAGAGCCAAGTAAAGAATTAGATGCGCAAATTTTCTGTGAAGAGCAAACCGAATGGCATAAAAATGGCCTAAATGGCAAAAAGTTGATTGGTTTTGGTCGCGATTAAGCTCGTTGATAATTTGCTTTCTTGTATAAAGTTTGACCAGCTAATCTAGTTTGATTAATCTGTAAACACATTTTAAAGGGAGGTTTAATATGTTTAAAGTTTTAACCTTAGCTGCTTTAGTCTCGTTAGCAGTACCTACAAACGCAAATGAAATTACAGCTGAGTTTCTTAAAAAAGAGCTAGAACTTGCTCATTCTCAGTACATAAATGGCTCACATGATAGTGCGCTCTATGCGTTAAATTCACTTGCAAGAATTCTTGAGCTTGATAGCGCTAAAATTCTGCAAACAGAAATAGGCCCAAATAATCTTGCTTTTACTTATCTTCGCATTGGAATCATTCATGAGCATGCAGGTGATCAGCAGCAAGCCAATAGCTATTTTGCCAAAGCGATGAATGCTCACCAAGGCAAAAAACTTCAGCTTGCAGAGCTCAAAGCTTATGTAACTAAATTAGACAAATCAGCTGCTCACTTAATTTAAATATAACTGGAAATACAAAGAAAACGATGATCAAATGGCAAGAACTAACTAAATATCAAAAAGCTGCATTTTGGTGCTTGATAGCTATTGTTGGTTGGTTCTCACCTGAGATTGCACTGTTATTTCATTTTGGTGGAATAGAAGTTGTATTTGCTTTTTTAGCAATGTACAGCTTGCCAATCATCAGAGTAGCGTGTTCTTACCTTCAAAAAATTAGAGAAAACCTGTTACTTGCCTATGTGTCATTTCAAAACAGTGCCTCTGGTAAACCCAACGTCTTTTTAATGCAAACTGCATTTTGCTGTCTTGCAATTGCACTCACCGGATCATTTTCTTTTGCAATGGTATTTTTAATGCCAGGGATGATGTTAAACAGTATGCTTGGCTGATTGGGTTAAAGTGAGCAAGTTGCGAAAGTAAAGTTTGTAGGAGGCGTTTCAACGCCGAACAAGTAGCAGCGATTTTACATCGCGTCCTAGAGCCTAAACCCTAGTACCTAATGTATCCTACCGTAGACGTGAAACTTTTTTCGCGCCTTTGTAGGTCGTGCTTTAGCGCGATTAAAGTGTAAAGTTAGCCGGTAGCGTTTTACGCCGAATAACTAAGAATCACGGTCCAATCCGTTCCTTCGACTCCAATAAAAAACACTGAAAATATGAATGAATTGATAGAGATAGGTTTAAGCGCAGTAAAGCAACATCAGTCTTTACCGTTTTCGATTTATTGCGCTAATGATGAACAGCACATAGTTAATGTGCCTATCGCAAAACCATTACTTGTCGTTGTGTTGTCTGGCAGTAAAAGACTAATTGATACAGAAGAAGTTAACTGCAATGCAGGCGATTTTGTCTTTATGGCAAATACACCTAAGGTCGCCATGCGCAACATTCCGCAAAATATTGGTTATATGGCGTTATTGATTGAGTTTGATTACACAGACTTTGAGTGTTTGAAATATCAATCGGGAGCAAAGAAAAAGTTCATTAATGGGCAAGTAAACTCTTTGTTTCAAATGTCCTTAAAACAATTTATTGAATGGGCTGCAGTAACACCACCACAATTATGGTCAATTAGAAGACAAGAGCTGCTGCAAGTGTTATTTTTGCAGGGCTTTATAGATTTAGGTTCAATCATTGAGCCACCAACACTGACTCATAAAGTGCATACAATTATCACCAGTGATTTAACACGAGATTGGGATGCAAACAGTATTGCAGCTAGTTTAGCGATGAGCGAGTCTACACTCAGAAGAAAGTTAACCGCAGAAGAAAGTAGTTTTCAGTTAATTAAAGACAAAGCGCGTTTAAGCCATGGGCTACATTTAATTCAAAGCAGCTCAGAGCCTATTGGAGCTATTGCGCAGCAATGTGGTTTTTCGTCGCAATCTAGATTCACAGATAAATTTAAATTGTTGTTTAATACGACTCCAACAGCTCTTCGTAAAACAATAATGAGCGAAGTAGGCTAATAATTGACAGTTTTGGTACTAATTTGATCTCTCCTTGCTAGGTATTATGATTATTCTTATTAATCGGAGAATATTATGAAATCATCAACATTGAAAATTGCCACGCCATTATTCCTGCTATGTTTGTCTGGCACCACATTCGCTGAGTCTTTTACCTTAACAAGTAAAGACATTGCTCATGGTGAATTTATGGGTACTTCGCAAGAGTTCAAGGGATTTGGTTGTAACGGCGATAACCTATCACCACAACTTGCTTGGCAAAATGCTCCGAAAGGGACTGAAGCATTCGCATTGACCGTTTATGATCCTGATGCCCCTACAGGCAGTGGCTGGTGGCATTGGCAAGTTGTGAATATTCCTAAATCAGTATCAAGCTTAGCGAGCGGTGCGGGAAATGCTGACAAGAATGCTTTGCCTAAAGGGAGTGTGCAAATAACAAATGATTATGGTTTTAAAGGCTTTGGCGGTGCCTGCCCACCAGAAGGTCATGGCGCTCACAGATATCAATTTACACTGCATGCGTTATCACAAAAGCTTGAATTACCAGAGAACGCATCAGGTGCGTTAGCAGGTTATATGATCAATGCTTATTCGATTGATTCAGCAACAATTGAGGCGCTTTATAAGCGTTGAGAGAGTTAGCGAGTTACAAGGGAAAAGTTAGCAAGTTTCGAGCGTTTGTAGGTCGTGCTTTAGCGCGATTAAGGGTAAAGTTATCGAGTTACAAGTTTACAAGGGCGTTTTAACGCCGAACATCTAAGGTTCACGGCTGAAGCCGTTCCTACGTGAAAATCTCCATGGTTTTTGTCGCCATAAATGGCGACCTACAAGGGCACTCGAAGGCGTGAAACTTGTTTCGCGCGATATTATGTAGGTCGTGCTTTAGCGCGATTAAGGGTAAAGTTATCGAGTTACAAGTTTACAAGGGCGTTTTAACGCCGAACATCTAAGGTTCACGGCTGAAGCCGTTCCTACGTGAAAATCTCCACGGTTTTTGTCGCCATAAATGGCGACCTACAAGGGCACTCGAAGGCGTGAAACTTGTTTCGCGCGTCTGCTCTTAAAAAGTAGCGGCAGAAAGAGGCCGCTACTTGTGAAAGTGTGTGGCCTCAAACATCATTGACTCGTGACTTTAATCATCTTTCTTTGCTTTTTTCGCGAGGATTTCAACTTCGGCTTTTTCGGTCACACCAGCCATACTAAGTGCTGTGCTGCCTACCGATTCATATTCAAGTTTTATTTTATCGAGTTTAGCGTCGTTTTTGTCTGGTAAACTTAAGCTACGTGATGACATTCCTTTGGTTAGAACACCCAGGTTTTCAAATACCTTTTCTTCACCATTATTCATGATGACTTTAATACTTTTAAGGTTCACTGTGCCATGTGTGCATTTAACCTTAATGTTACTATAACGGCTGCTGGTAATAGGGTTTACAGTATCAGTTTCGCTCTTGTAACTAACTTTTTTCTCAGCGATAGTTTTCCACTCGTCATCACCAGCAAAACTATGTGTACTGGCTAATGTTAGTAAAGTAGTTAAAGCTAATAGTTTAATTATTTTCATTTGATTCCCTCCAAAATTATGATCATTCAAAGATATAGCACATAAATAAAGTAATTGCTTATCTAGAAATGACTAAATAAAACCAAATTCATATTTTAGTCGTATTAACAATATGGTTCTTAGATTCACCAAGCTTAAATGGCATGCTATGCTAATTAAGTGTTTATAGTTTATGGAATTTAAATGATATCTTACTTTTGGATAGTTGCTTTTTTGTTCTCAAACTCAGCGTTAGCAAGTGCATTGCTAGATGTTAAGCCGAGTAATAAAACCCAATTTTTGTCTTTAATTAAAGATAAACAAGGGGAGTATGCAGCTAAAGAGGGCAGTGACGCAGTTTGCCAAAATGCATCATTCTCATTAATCAAAACACCCACACAAGGTTTTAGTTTAGGCACACTAATTGACTTTAGTGATTTGCATAACGGTACGCAGGTAAAAAAAATCCCAAACTTTTGTGTTGTTAGCTCGAAGCTAAAGTACTTTGTAAATGGTATTGTTAGAACCAAGCGCTACTTTCGCTGTGATAATGAAGACGATAATGGCTCAACAACTGAAGATCTGCGTTTTAAAGATAATGGCAATATCACTTATACATTGGATAAACCTGACATTTCATGTGTGTTTGAAAAACAATAAATGTTTTCCTCATGCAAATTTAAGCCTATGATGGGCTTTATTTTTTAATTGAAAACCTTATGACTAGCCAACTTATTCAAGCATTTTTAGTGCTTGCTGCCTTTTATATAGCAAGCCTCATAATTGACCGGGCAATTAAACAGTTTCAACGTCGCTTTGATTCAACCGCTCTTGAAACTTTTCGGCTAATTTCTAACTCGCAGCGCGCTATTTTATTATTCATTGCTATTGTGCTTGCGTTATCGAAACTCGGTTTTGATGTTGCGGCGTTGGTTGCAGGCTTAGGCTTAACGGGCTTTGCACTGGGTTTTGCGTTGAAAGATGCTATTTCAAACCTAGTTGCTGGTGTCATGATTGTGCTTTATAAACCTATTAAGCTTGGTAATTACATAGAAGTGAGTAATTCAAAGGGCACTGTGATTGATCTTAATTTGCGCTATATCACAATTAAAGGCGAAGGAGCTGTGCATTTAATCCCTAACTCTTTAATTTTAAGTAATAAAGTGTCAATCATTGACCGTGAAGACGATTAATAGCAAAAACTAGCTATAAAAAAAGCAGCCTAGGCTGCTTTTTGAATTTTTAGCAAATTACATTTGAGATTGCAGGTAATTTTCAAGCCCTGCGGTTTTGATTAACTGCTGCTGTGTTTCAAGCCAATCAATCTGTTCTTCTTGCTCATTTAAGATGTTATCGAGCGCTTCACGGCTGATGTAATCTTTTTTCTCTTCAGCAAGTTTAATTGCTTCTTTAAGATCAGGTAATGAATCAAGTTCAAAGCTCATGTTAGCTTCGATCATTTCTTCAGAGTTTTCACCAATACGTAGTCGACCTAAATCTTGTAAATTTGGTAAACCTTCTAAAAACAAAATACGCTCAATTAAACGGTCGGCGTTTTTCATTTTTTGAATAGATACTTTGTAATCAGCTTTGTCTAATTTTGAAAAGCCAAAATCTTTAAACATACGAGCGTGTAAAAAGTATTGGTTGATACCCACTAATTCATTCGCTAATACTTTATTAAGTGCAGCAATGACGCTTTTATCGCCTTTCATACAATTAGCCTCTATTCGCCCATTTGAGATTGGTGGTAGTTTTGGCTACCAATTTTGTCGATTAGACCAAGCTGTTGTTCTAACCAGTACACATGATCTTCTTCTGTATCAAATAATAGCTTTTCAAGCACTTCGCGTGATTGATAGTCTTTTTCTTGTTCACAGATTGCAATTGCTTCTTTAACACAATCAACAACTTCTAATTCAAGTGTTAAATCGTTTTGCATCATGCTTTTAACGTCTGAACCAATTAATAAATCACGACGTTTAGTCATGTTTGGTACGCCTTCTAAGAATAGAATACGTTTAATTAACCAATCAGCGTGGTCTTTTTCTTCTTCCATTTCGTGGTTAAGACGCTCATACAGCTTATTTAGGCCCCAATCGTCATACATACGAGAATGAATAAAGTATTGATCTATAGCGGCTAATTCGTTTGCGAGTAGTTTGTTAAAACTATCGATGACTTTTTGGTTACCTTTCATAATGCTGTCCTCGAATTCCAAGTTGCGGTAATTGTAGTATATAAAAACAAGATTGCAAACTTTTTCCTTTGTAAATCAGTTGTTTACTATTGAGTGTGATTCTCGTTTAAGTTTGCGTTAATGGTTGATAAATGAACAATTTATCGTTTCTATTCTTAAATGAAAAAAGCCCTTACTAAGAAGGGCTTGTTGTTCTAATAAAAATTAATTTAGAAGCGATAAGTTGCACCAAGTGTTACTGTGGTACCTAAACCTTTAATGTTATAGCCACCGTAGGTGTATGACTGGGCGCGGGCAGGGTAGTAATCATTGTTAAATAGGTTTTCAACACCCATAAACGCTTGCCAGTTTTTACTAAAGTTATAACGGCCGCTTAGGTTGAATAGATTGTAACTGCTAATAGGGCCTTGATCGCCAACATAGTCACCGTCTGCATTTGGTTCAAAGCGTTTGCGTGAGCCCACATATAAATAACTCACCGTAAGTGATAATTCATCATTAGGCTGCCAGTTTAAGTTAGCTGTACCTTTTGGTGGGCTGATTTGGCGAGAACCTAAGTAAATATCGTCTTCGGTGTTTTTACCTTCAACATAGCTGTAAGTTGCAACCAGTTTTAGGGTTGGGTTAATTTTATAATCAACCAGTGTTTCGTAACCCCAAATCTCTTGCGGCGCACGTACTGGCTCATAAACACCCGTTGCTTCATTAAAGCTATTCGTGGTGCCAAATTCTGATGTGCTGCGGTAAGCTGCAAATTCAAAACGCAAGTCACCAAACTGTGAGGTAAAACCAACTTCATAGTTGTCGATGATTGATGCTTCTGTTTGAATTAGACCAATATCGTTTACTGTTGCAGAGCGTAATAAGCGGCCAATATCTGAAATATCAGACCCTTGCGAGTAATTGGCAAACGGGCTGAAGGCCTCAAGTAAATTGTATTTCACACCTACATTGTAAGTGGTTGCATCGTAATCAATGGTGTCACCTTTTACGCTAAGTGGTACTGAGCATTGTGTTGCTGAGCGGCACAGTTTTAAGGTTTCATAGTCCTCTACAGCAAGATCTATGCTTTCTTGGCGTACACCCGCTTTAATAACTAAATCATTATCGATTACCCACTTAGTTTGTAAAAAGCCAGCAAGGCTTTCCATATCCATTTCTGGTACCCAAAGACGGCCATCTACTAGCGGCTGAGACGTCACATCATTAAGTGCATCTAGGCCATAAATGAAAGTGGCTTCAACATTGTCAAAATCAACAAGGGTATTGAAGGTAGCGCGCGCACCTTTCTTTTCAGAGCGAATAATTGATTGGCCGCCTTCGTAGCCTTCGTCTGGGTTAGCTAAGTTTGTAGAAAAGAAAAACACATTCTCGATATCTTGCATGTAAAGGTCGAGAGTCATTTGAGTATTACTAAACAGGGCGTAGTCTGTGTATTTTAAGGTAATGTTTTCGTTACCATCTGGGCCTTGTGGTTTACCTTGCTTTTGCAGCTCTTTAGGTACATGAATGGCATAGGTTTTTTCGCCATCATTAAGATCCCCTACAACATCACCTAAATCGGTTTTTTGCTGAGAGCTAAAGTAGTTATAGCTAAATTGTAGCTGCTTCTCATCATCAAAATCATAACCCAGTTTGGTGAAGTAGTTTTCTGTTACTGCGTCAGATAAACCATATTGCAAGCCAAGAATATCACCTTCTGCGTCGCGTTGAACGCCATTTTCTTCGTAACTTGCGGTAAATAGATAACTGAGTTTATCTGCTCGACCATTGATCGCCGCAGAGACTCGCGCACCAGCGCTTTCTTCTAGTTTTACTGCACTAAAACGTGACGAAAGGCTGATTTCACCCTCTGGCGTACCATCACTTGTTGCTTGTTTTGTGATGTAGTTAATAATACCGCCCGATGCACCATTACCATAAACTGAAGTCGCACCTTTGATCACTTCGATACGAGCAATGGCACTTGGGTCGAGTGTTTTAACCCCTAAAGAGCCGTTTCTCAGTGGTGTAGATTGTGGCACACCATCAATCATCACAAGTGGTGCACGGCCACGTAAACTCTGACCTGTGTTACTCGAGCTACCCGTATCTGGTGCAAGGCCAGGTACCATTTGCGCCAATAAGCTTTGTAGTTCTGGATTAACTTTTAAATGCTCTTCAATTTGCTTTTGGCTAATAATCGTGACTGAAGCGGGTACTTCATCAATGCTTTCAAATACACGGCTGCCTGATACAACAACGTGTTCCATTTCTTCTGCGGTGAGTTTTTTATTAATGGCATCATCAGCAAAAGATTGGCTACTTAGTGCGAGTGCAATCAGAGTAAGTGAAGTTTTTAACATGTTTATCCTTGTTAAATCAGTATTAATTATTATGTGATTGTGCGGAAGTCTAAATGTAAAGAAGTGTAAAGGCAAGGCTAATGATAATTATTTGCAATAATAATTATGGCTTTTTAGTTACTCGCGATAAGAAGGGTACAAGTAAGTGCGGTTCTAGTTGATGCTAGTTTAAGTAACGTTTTAGGTCATCAGGAATAGGCATTGGTTTGAAAGGGCTAACATTGGTGCCGCCAGTGTTACCGAGTGGGACCCAAATACGCGAAAACACAATTGACGCAGCCATGCGAGCAAACTGACCAATTATTTCCTTGGCATTATGGTTTTTAAAACCAATTTTACACATCCACCAATGTGAGTAAGTATGCGCAATGATATAGCTTTGGCCAAGAATATGAGCCCGCTCTAAGTGATAAAAAGCGCTTGTGTAATCCGTCTTTGCATAACTAGTTTTAGCCAATATCATTTCAGTGTTAAAGGCATGTTTGAGCTCACTATTCATGGCGAATGTCATTTTCAGTAATGGTTGTTTATTTGTAATGCCGTTTGTACCAAAAGTAAACACCCGAAATCGTGAAAAATAACGGTGATAAAGCAAATAGTAACCATAGTAATTGCACAATAGGCCCTGCAAAATCACCAATATGAAACTTATATTTAAAGTTCCATGTTTGCGTGGTCCATGAGCTTTGGCTGGCATCATAGCTTGCAACAATATCTGCTGAATATGGGTTTGCCCATACCCAACTATAGGCATGGCTTTCACCCGGGTTCTCTATTCTAAAACCTATGTTATCAGTTGGTTTTTTCGGTAAATAAATTCTAAATAACTTACCCTCAGGAAATACAGTTTGTGCGTTATCAAACGCTTTTTGCACTTGAAAAGGCGTATCAGCTGAAGGGGAAATAACTGCTGGTGGTTTAGGTCTATCTTCAACTGTGCCTTGCATCACAAATTCTAATACGGCTTTGGTTTGTTCTTTCCAGTTAAATGCCATACCTGTGTAGGCAATTAAAATGAGTGGAATTAAAAAATACACACCTAGAACGGTATGTAGTTGATACATCAGCACTCTAAACTTTGCTTTACGCTTAATAGCCAAGCGCTTAATACGATTTTTTGGCTTTACCCAAATATAAAAGCCAAGCAGAATTTCAATAATAAGAATCAGCGCACACACCGATACCCAGTTTCTTAGCGGGCGATTTTTATCGCCATCTTCATAAAGCAGCCAGCGGTGCAAAGCCATGGTAAAGCCATAAATCGTACTGTAGTAATCGTACTCATGTAACACTTGACCGTTGTATGGATTAACACTGACATATTTGTTATTGGCCAACTGTAATTGCCAAGCAAGATCACTTCGCTGCTCAGGCATTAACAGGGTAACGGGTTGTTTTGTTGTAGCAGAAACGTGTTGGATGAGGTCATCGAAATCTAGTGCTGAAGGTGCTGGCGTTACTGTCCATTTATCGCTTTGAGTAAGGTATTGAATGTCTTTTGCGTAAATAAGCAACGCGCCGGTCAAGCTTAAACAAATTAAAAATAAACCGCTTACTAAGGCAAGCAAGAAATGCGTACGACGTAACCACAACTTCAACAAAGTTTGTTCCTTCAGTTTGCTGTTAAAACAAAACTGAATTGTAAATGATAACGCGATACATTTACACTAAAACTTGTTCTATGGTGCAGCTTTCAATAGCAAAGTTTTCATGTAAAAAGTGACGTATTTCATCGTTTTGAATGCTTTGCTTGGCACTAAACTTAAGCTCACAATGAATGTGATGGTCATCTATCTGCCATGTTTTAAGGTAATCAATATCAGTGATTGCAAATTGGGCTTTAAGTTCAGTGATAGCTTCTGGTAGCGCAAAACTATCGGGGGCTGCCTGCATTAAAATTTTACTGCTCGCTATTAGCAGCAAAATACCATGGTAAATGACGTATACCGAAATCAGCATGGTGGCAATTAAATCAACAACATACCATTGATAAAGAATAATTAAGGTACCCGCAATGATCACCACCACAGACGCTAATGCATCAGACACATTATGTATAAACGCAGCACGAATATTCATGCTGTCTTTCGCACCTGCTTTGTAAGTTAAAAGCGCGGTGAATAAGTCAACAACCAGTGCAAAACCTGCAACCCAAATGATGATCCAGCCGTCTATGGGCTCTGGGTTTAAATAGTTGGAGATGGCTTCAACAATTAGGTAACCACCAATCACAATTAAACTTAAACTGTTAAATAAGGTTGCTAAAATTTCAGCGCGTTTATAACCGTATTGATAACGATCATTGGCAGGTTTGGCACCTATTTTTCGGGCAATTATGGCAATGAATAACGATGAGGCATCACTTAAATTGTGCAGCGCATCAGCAATTAACGATAAGCTGCCAGAAACGAGTCCGCCAATCACCTGAGCGACGGTTAATAACACATTAATTACCACTGCCAGCATGAGTTGGCGGGTGCTTTGGTTATTTGTATCGTGATGGTGGTGGTGTCCGTGTCCCATAAAAATACCTAGTTATTGATTTGCTTTATTTTTATACCATGCGTGCTGTGGTATTGAAAAGTTTATAATGATTTGTTCGTGTACAGATTATAATTTTCTGTTCAAATGCTGATGGATTTGTTAATTTAACGCCGTTGTACCAATTTTTAGTTCTAATTTTAGGCTCAATGTGAAAGCTGCATTTTTTATTTTGATTAGCGTATTATTGCTCCAGCCACTGCTGGATAGCTTTGATGTGGCCGATCATAATGCTGCGTTTAATCACACCTCGGTACTACTATCTGAAGAAATTGATCTTGAAGCCCATTGCGCTATCAATGGCGATCATCAGCTACACCAATTAGAGCACACCGAACTTAGCAAACAGTTGTCTGATTCAGCCGAAAAAGGCCATTGTCATGTTTTTCACAGCCCTGTGTTTGTCGATTCGCTGCAATTGACCGAGCCTGCTGATACCTATTTTACTAAAATTGAATCTCTCGATTTAAACTTCACATCAGCAGATTTAGCGCCGTTACATCGCCCACCTATTTTAGATCTTACTTAATCCAAAACCCTTTTTAGATTTTATTTGGGCTTAGCCCATTTTAAGTAAGAGACGATATATGTTTTTAAGAAATTTTATGCGTTACGCATTACTTTGCGTATGCTTTATGTATGTGACAAATAATTCTGCGAAAGAAGCACATGAACATCAAGAAAATGAACAAGCTGAGCATGCTAATGAAGTCAATTTAACTGAGCAGCAACAGCAACTAGCTAATATCAAGGTTGAGCGCCTTGTACTGAAAAAACACAATCAAACCTTATATGCACCGGGCGAAATTAAAGCCAATGGTTATGCCAGTTATGTGGTGTCACCGCGCGTTGATTCAATCGTTGTAAAGCGCCATGCCTTGTTAGGGCAGCATGTAAATAAAGGTGACTCTTTAGTCACCTTATTTAGTGGCGAAGTTGCCAGCCAGCAAACTGAATTTAGATTGGCCGAAGCAGAGTTAAAACGGCTAACTAAAATGACACCAGGCACGGTGAGCAAAAAGCAAATCTTGACTGCCAAAGCCGAGTATGAAGTAGCTTATAGCCGCTTAGTTGCCTTTGGTTTATCAAAACAAGCCATAACTCAAACACTGACTATAAGCCCAGAAAAACTCGGCGAATATACCTTATTTGCACAAACATCCGGTGCTGTTTTAACCGATAACTTCGCCCAAGGCCAGCGAGTTGATTCGGGGATTGAGTTGATGCTGATTGCTGATGAATCAGCGCTTTGGGTTGCAGCTCAGCTTTCATCGAACCAAGACCGTATTATTAATAATGGCTCGACAGCGCTGTTAGAAGTAAACGGTAATCGCTATCTAGCAACAGTCATTCAAGAAGCACATACCATTGATGAACAAACACGCTCACGAACCGTTAGGCTCGAAGTAAAAAACACTCAGCATAGTTTGCATCCGGGCATGTTTGCCGATGTGTATTTTCAGTTTGAAACAGAGCAAGCGGTACTTGCTGTACCAGAAAATGCTTTAACTCGCAGCGCAGATGGTGACTGGCAATTATTTGTTGTTGATGACGATGGCGGCTTTGCTGCCCAAGAAGTAACCCTTGGCAGAAGTTTTGGTGATTATCGCGAAGTATTTGGTATTGAAGCCGGACTTGAGGTTGTCACCCAAGGTGCTTTTTTTATTGCATCACAGCTAGCTAAAGGCGGATTTGATCCGCATAACCACTAGAGGTGACGCATGTTTAATTTATTAATTGAAGCGGTGATAAAAAATCGTTTACTGGTGCTATTGGCCTTGCTTACAGCGATTGCTGTGAGTTTATTTATGATCCCAAAACTCAATTTAGATGCCTTTCCTGACGTGACGAATGTGCAAGTTGCAGTTAATACCGAAGCACCAGGGCTTGCGGCTGAAGAAGTTGAGCAGCTGATCACATACCCGATAGAAGCGGTTATGTATGCACTACCCGATGTAGAGCAAGTTCGTTCTATTTCTAAAACGGGATTATCGGGCGTCACTGTTGTGTTCAAAGAAGGTGTTGATATTTACTTTGCTAGGCAGCTGGTTTTTGAACGTTTGCAGTCTGCTAAAGAGTTGATCCCAGACGGTGTAGGTATGCCAACAATGGGCCCTAACACATCAGGGCTTGGACAAGTTTATCAGTATTTACTTGAAGCAAAGCCAGATGCAAACATAGATAGCATGGCACTACGTAGCTTAAATGATTGGGTGGTTAAATTACTTATATTACCTATTGATGGTGTTACCGATATTTTGTCATTTGGCGGTGAGGTCAAGCAGTATCAAGTAAACTTAAACCCCAATAAACTCCTAGCCTATGACTTAACACAGCAAGATGTTAGTGACGCACTAGATGCTAACAATAGCAATGTGGGTGGCTGGTATATGAACCGAGGCCAAGAGCAGCTGGTTATTCGTGGTACAGGTTGGTTTACCCCAGGCGAAAAAGGGCTTACTGAAATTGCGCAAACGCCTATCAAAACCATTGATGGTACGGTCGTTAAAGTGGCTGATGTTGCGAATGTTGAGCTTGGCAGTGAAATTCGCCAAGGCGCTGTCACCTTATCTAAACGCAATGATCAAGGGGAAATAGTCAATCGTGGTGAAGTGGTCACAGGTATCGTGCTTAAAAGAATGGGCGCTAATACCAAGCAAACGATTGATGGCATTAACGCGCGTGTCGAGATGATAAATCAAGCACTGCCAAATGGGGTTGAATTTAAAGCAATTTACGACCAAGCAGAGCTTATAAGCCAAGCGGTACAAACAGTTATTGATGCACTGCTTTTAGCTTTTATATTTATTATCATAGTATTAGCGCTATTTTTGTTGGATTTAAGAGCAACATTTTTGGTGTTATTGTCGATCCCTATTTCGATTGGTTTAGCACTGAGTGTAATGGCATGGCTTGGCTTATCGGCTAACTTAATGTCATTAGGGGGTATAGCTGTTGCCATCGGCATGCTGGTAGATGGCTCGGTTGTTATGGTAGAAAATGTATTTAGGCACTTAGGGATGAAGCACAATCAACATAAGCCACCCGCCGAGCTGGTTGCAATTGCTGCAAAAGAAGTCGCACGGCCTATCTTTTTTGCCTCTTTGATTATTCTAACGGTATTTTTACCACTGTTTAGCTTTGAAGGCGTTGAGGCTAAGTTATTTCAGCCAATGGCTGTGAGTATTATGCTTGCGATTATTAGCGCTGTAATTGTTGCCTTAGTTGTGGTGCCAGCACTGTGTGTTTATTTATTTGCTAAGGGCGTGACAGTAAAGCAAAGTATCTTACTAAAACCTATCGATATGCTTTATCAACGGGCTTTACAAAAAGCATTGCAGGCTAAACGCAGCGTTTTAGCTATTGCAGGGTTATTACTGATTGTAGCGGCTGTTATGCTACCAAGGCTAGGTACTGAGTTTGTGCCAGAACTTGAAGAAGGCACGATTAATCTACGTGTGACTCTTGCTCCATCTGCAAGTCTCGAAACAGCAATCTCAGTGGCTCCAAAGCTTGAAGCCATGTTGCTTAAATTTAACGAGGTGGAATATGCGCTGAGCCGAATCGGTCGGGCAGAAGTGGGGGGCGATCCTGAACCGGTTAACAACATAGAAATCTATTTAGGCTTAAAGCCACATGAGCAATGGGTTAACGCGAAAACGCGGGTCGAATTGCAACAGTTAATGGAAGCCAAGCTTGAGCAATTCCCTGGGCTTTTGTTTAACTTTTCACAACCCATAGCAACCCGAGTAGATGAGCTTTTATCGGGTGTAAAGGCTCAATTGGCCATTAAGTTGTTCGGAAGTGATTTGGCTGTTTTAAGTGAAAAAGGCCAACAAATTGAGCAGCTAGTTCAGCAAATACCTGGCGCTAAAGATGTCGCGATGGAGCAAATAGGCGGCGAAGCACAGCTTATAGTTAAACCCAACCGTTTGGCGTTATCGCGTTTTGGTTTATCGGTAGCTGATTTAATGGATGTAGTCCAGCACGGTATTGGTGGGCAATCAGCAGGGCAAATTATTAATGCCAATGAGCGCTATGATATTTATGTGCGTATAGCGCAAAGTTATCGCCAAAACCCAAATGTGATTGCTGATCTTCGACTGCGTACCCCCGCGGGTGCCATTGTTAGGGTAGGTGATGTAGCCGATGTACAGATTGAGTCTGGCGCTCCACAAGTTCGTCGCGATGATGTTCAAAGACGCATAGTCATTCAAGCGAATGTACAAGGGCGTGATATGGGCTCTGTGGTTGCGGATATTCGTACTGCGATTGCTGATAAAGTGGAGTTACCAAGTGGTTACAGCGTGGCGATTGGCGGCCAGTTCGAAAACCAACAACGGGCACAAAAGCGGCTAATGATAGTGGTGCCAGTGGCCTTATTACTGATTGCGTTATTGCTTTATTTTGCCTTTAGTAACTTATCGCAAGTGGTGCTTATTCTTGTTAATGTTCCTCTCGCTGTAATTGGTGGGGTGATTGCATTGTATGTCTCTGGGCAATACTTATCTGTACCTAGTTCTGTAGGGTTTATTACGCTGTTTGGTGTTGCTGTATTGAATGGTGTGGTGATGGTTGAAAGCATTAATCACCGAGTGGGTCACGGCGATAGCAAAGATAAAGCGGTATTTGAAGGAGCTGTTTCACGGCTCAGACCCGTACTAATGACTGCGCTTACTTCAATGCTTGGACTAATTCCAATGCTCCTAAGCACAGGTATAGGGGCTGAAATACAAAAGCCACTTGCAACGGTTATTGTTGGCGGCTTGGTCAGTGCAACATTCTTAACTTTATTTGTACTGCCGGTACTTTATAAGTCGATGAGTAAATAAAGCAAAATGGGGCTAACTTTTAGTTGCCCCTTTTTTAATGCCATGTATTTCTGTAAAGGGCGTTTACACCATACTAAAGCCCTTATAAACTGGGCTTTACAATAATGATGTAAAAAAGGAATACAGAGTGAGTAACGCAATTACAATTCGTCCGGCAGTCGCGAGTGATGCTGCAACAATCCTACATTTTATTACCGAACTTGCTATTTACGAAAAAGAACCCGACGCAGTTAAAACAGACGAGCAAGCTATTTTAAAAACGTTATTCAGTGAAGGTGCTACGGCTCATAGTGTTATTTGTTTAGAGGGCGACACGCCAATTGGTTTTGCAGTGTATTTTTATAATTACTCTACATGGCTTGGCAAAAATGGTTTGTATTTAGAAGATCTTTACGTCAGTGCTGATAGCCGTGGTAAAGGTGCTGGTAAGCAAATTATGCAATATCTAGCTAAGCAAGCACTTGAGAAAGACTGTGGTCGTTTTGAGTGGGTGGTACTTGATTGGAATAAACCAGCCATTGATTTTTACGACAGCATTGGTGCTAAACCACAAAACGAATGGATTATTTACCGCCTGACAGGCCAAGAGCTTATCGACTTTGCGCATCAATAAGTAATGTTGATATAGCTCAAAATTGACAAACACCAATATAAATAAAAATCATTTGCATTTAAGATTTTCTGTGTGTAGTTTAAATACACATACAAAGATTGGTATAAGTGCAGGTGATTTTTATGACTCAAACAACACGCCACACACCTTTAACTGCAAACGCCATTGATGATGCGCTTGCCCCTTGGCAAAGTGCAATTTATCAAGGCAACTTAGCATTTGAATCTGGCGAGCTTATTACTGCACGTGATCATTACACGGTTGCAAGCAGCTGCGCCGAAACACTTCTTGCGCAATTTTCTAATATCCCAGTCAATCAGTCGGTAACACGCTCGCTAGAACATTGTATTGCAGCATTTGTTGTTGCTACTTTGAATCTAGCTGACACCTTTAAAGTAATGCAAAAACCCGATAAAGCCTGTACGTGGCTTTGCCATGCTCATCAACGATTAAGTGTGCTTTTGAATCACCCAGAGCAACAGGTTCGCACCTTGGTGCTGCACCATCATCATAAAACCTATTATGAACTGGTTAAGTTTGCCAGCATGGCATCGGCATTTCCGACACTCATTAACCGTATTAATCAGCTATTAGCTGACCATCCCCACAAAACGCAGTTATTACATTAACGATAAGGAATCAGTATGCCTTTTACATTACCCGATTTAGCGTATGACTATGATGCACTTGAACCGCACATTGATGCGAAAACCATGGAAATTCATCACACCTTGCATCATCAAACCTATATCAATAAAGCAAATGCTGCACTAGAGGGCAGTCATTACTCTGAGCAAGATGCTGAAACATTATTACGCACTATTTCATCAATGCCTGAGTCATTACAAAAAGCAGTGCAAGAGCATGTGGGTGGCCATCATAATCACTCATTATTTTGGCAAGTTATGTCACCTAATGGCGGCGGTATGCCAAGTGCAGAGTTAAATGCAGCCATTGTTGATACATTTGGTAGCTTTGATGAGTTTAAAGAGCAATTTACTAATGCAGCGGTAAGCCGCTTTGGCAGTGGCTGGGCGTGGTTATGTGTTGATGATAATAACCAGTTGGTTGTTGAAAGTAGCCTTAATCAAGATAGCCCACTAATGCAAAATCACACGCCTATTTTAGGGCTTGATGTGTGGGAGCATGCATATTACTTGAAGTATCAAAATCGTCGTCCTGAATATATTGCGGCATTTTACGAAGTGATCAATTGGCCGGAAGTTGAGCGCCGATATTTAGCCGCAATTAAAAATAGTTAAGGTCCGAAACTGGCTAGTCAAAAAATAATATTCAGTTAAGCTAACGGTATTAGCGTGTAACGAGAATAATTATGACTAGCCAACAATGGCAAACTGCAAGACAAAGCCGCGACCCACGCTTTGATGGGGTGTTCTTTGTTGCTGTAAAAAGCACCGGCATTTATTGCAGACCCATTTGCCCCGCACCAACGGCACAAGAAAAGAACGTTGAGTATTATCAATATGCGCACTTGGCTGCGCAAGATGGTTTTCGACCCTGCATTCGCTGTCGCCCAGACAGTGCCCCGAATAGCCCAGCTTGGTTAGGTACTAAAACCACCGCATTACGTGCCAAACAACTAATTGATAAAGGCGAGGCTTACGACTGTGAGGTTTTAGCAGAGAGGCTAGGGGTGTCGAGCCGCTATTTACGCCGTTTGTTTAACCAACATTTTGGACTGTCGATCACCCAATATCGATTATTTAACCAATGCAATTTTGCCAAGCAGCTATTACAACAAACTGATTTGTCGGTAGCTGATATCGCATTTGCGGCAGGCTTTAATAGTATTCGTCGTTTTAATGATGCTTTTTTAAAGCAGTTAAATATCGCCCCGTCAAAGTTACGCAAGTCAGATAAAAAACCAGCATCAACATTAACTTTAACACTAGCATTTAGGCCGCCTTATAACTGGCAAGCACTCCATGACTTTTTACAGCGCCGCTTAATTAGTGGTCTAGAATGGCTAAGCGCAACGAGCTATGGTCGCACTTTTAAAGATAAACATTGCCAAGGGCAATTTACCGCACATTTTGTTGAGCATAAAAACCATTTTAAAGTGGTTATTGATATCGATAACACCCGCTATTTACAGCAAGTGATCCATAACATTCGTCGTGTGCTTGATTTAGATGCCGACACGCACACTATTGAACAGCATTTAAATGCAGAGCTAAAAGGCGCAATGCCGCTTTGTGTTGGACTTCGTTTGCCGGGAATTTGGTCTGAGTATGAAGCAGGTATTCGTGCGGTACTTGGTCAGCAGGTAAGTGTTACAGCGGCTCATAACCTAGTAACACAGCTTGTAAATGAGTTTAATCAGCAAAGTAATAACCACTATTTTCCAAGCCCTGAATGGGTTGCCAATTCTGAACTCGACTTTTTTAAAATGCCACAATCACGCAAAGATGCGCTACGGCGTTTAAGTGCTTATTGTCAGAAAAACCCAGATAATCAAGAGCTTGATAATTGGTTAGAGCTCAAAGGCATTGGCCCATGGACAGTTAATTACGCCAAACTACGCGGTCAAAGCCACCCCGATATTTTATTGGCGGGCGACTTAGGGGTTAAAAAAGCCCTCGCTGGTATAAGCGAATTTAATAGCGAGCACTGCGCGCCATTTCGCTCTTATTTAACTTTTCAACTATGGCAACAATTATGAGTATGCAACAAGTTATTATGCCAAGCCCGATTGGCGATATTACCATTCAAAGTACGTCAAAAGGCATCAGTTACGTTGGCTTTTACCCGGTGGTTGCAATGCAAACTGAGGCTGTTGATGAGCACACCCTTACACCCATTTTAATATGTATAAGTGAGCTTAATGAATACTTTAACGGCGAGCGTACGCGTTTTACTGTTCCGCTAGATACCCAAGGTACCCAGTTTCAAAAGCAAGTATGGCGTGCACTGATTGATGTTGAGTTTGGACAAAGCAGAAGTTACCAAGATATTGCAATTGCCATTAATAACCCAAAATCGGTGCGTGCAGTGGGCGCTGCAAATGGTAAAAATCCCATTAGCATCATTGTGCCGTGCCATCGAATTATTGGCGCAAACGGTAAACTCACAGGCTATGCAGGTGGCCTTGAAAGAAAAGAGTGGTTACTTAAACACGAAGGCTTGTTATAAAACAGCAATTTTACTGGGACAAGGTTTCAAGTAATAAGAGTAAGGTAATAGATGATGTTGCCGCGCGATTAGGGTAGCATATTGCGACTTTAAAATTTGGGCAACATCATGGCACAGCTGTACTTTTATTATTCTGCAATGAATGCAGGCAAATCTACCACACTTTTACAATCTGCATTTAACTACCGCGAGCGTGGTATGGAACCGGTTATTTTAACTACGGCTATTGATGATAGAGCAGGTGTTGGCAAGGTGTCTTCACGAATTGGTTTACAAGCTGATGCCCATATTTTTGATGCTGATATCGATGTATTTGAATTGATCAAATCATTAAACGCAGAGCAAAAGCGCCATTGTATTTTAGTTGATGAGTGCCAGTTCTTATCAAAAGAGCAAGTAATGCAATTAACAGATGTGGTTGATGAGCTTGGTATTCCGGTGCTGTGTTATGGCTTACGTAACGACTTTAGGGGTGAGTTATTTAGTGGCTCACAATATCTACTTGCCTGGGCTGACAAACTTATTGAGTTAAAAACGGTGTGCCATTGCGGTCGCAAAGCTAATCATGTATTGCGTACTGATGAGCATGGCAAAGCTATTGCAGACGGTAATCAGGTAGAAATTGGCGGCAACGACCGATATGTATCGGTGTGCCGCAAACATTATAAAGAAGCGTTAAATCTCGGCCGCTAATGCCGAGATAAAGCTATCAATATCTTGCTTAGTGACGCCTAAATGGGTCACTAAGCGCAGTGGTTTACCCGGTGAAAACAGCATGTTTTGCTCTTTTAGCGCATGCGCCACTGCTTTTAAATCGATATGTTCGGCAACATTTGCGTAAACAATGTTGGTATCAATTTGAAAAGTTGACGTATCAAAACCAGTTAGCGTGTTTAACTGCTCTGCCAAATACGCTGCGTTATCGTGATCCTCAGCAAGCCTTGTTACGTGATGCTCAAGTGCATACTGGCCTGCAGCTGCCAGCATACCCGCTTGGCGCATACCACCGCCGAGCACTTTACGCCAGCGGCGCGCTTTATCAATCAGTGCTTTGCTACCTAATAATAGTGAGCCAACCGGCGCACCGAGTCCTTTTGATAAGCAAATAGACACTGAATCAAAATACTGAGTGATTTCAGTGATATCAACGCCTAACTTAACCGCAGCGTTATACACGCGGGCACCGTCTAAGTGCAGAGCAAGGTTATGTTTATCAACACACTCTCTGGCTTGTTTAAGATAACTTAGCGGGAGAACTTTGCCGCCAATGGTGTTTTCTAAGCTAAGTAGTTTGGTTTTAGCAAAGTGAAAGTCATCAGCTTTAATTGCAGCCACAACTTTGTTTAAATCTATGCTGCCATCACTATTATTTTCAATTGGTTGCGGCTGAATAGACCCCAATACAGCAGCACCGCCACCCTCAAATTTATAGTTATGTGCTTGTTGACCACAAATGTATTCGTCGCCACGCTCACAATGTGCCATTAATGCCAGTAAGTTTGCTTGCGTGCCTGAGCTGCAATAAAGGGCGCTCTCAAAGCCATGGCGCTCAACAGCAAATTGTTCAAGCTGATTAACGCTTGGGTCGTCACCATAAACATCGTCGCCTACTTGGGCGTCATTCATTACCGCGCGCATAGCTGCTGTTGGTTTTGTAACTGTGTCTGAACGAAAGTCGATCATTTTATTATCCTTATACTAGTTCGTTAAGAATGGCTTTGCGGTCGGCTTGGTCAAAATAGCTCCAAGCAATAAAGCGGCTTATTTTTTGGCCTTGTGCCATTTTTATAACTTTTACCTCTTTCACATCAAGTGTGCTAAGTAACTTTTTTAAATGCGGTAAAGTGTCAGACTTAGAAACAAGCGATGTAAACCAAATACATTGCTCTGCAAACTCTTGGCTCTCAATGCACATTTTACTGATAAATTCGCGCTCACCGCCTTCACACCAAAGCTCGTTTTGGCGGCCACCAAAATTAAGCGATTTTTGTGGTGCTTTGTTTAGGTTTTTCCATTTGCGCTCAGTACCTGCTTTGGCTTGTTGCTCGCTGGCATGAAACGGTGGGTTGCATAAAGTTAGGTGAAAGACATCTTTATTCGATATCACGCCCGTAAACATTTTATCGGCGTTGTTTTGCTGCTTAACATTAATTTTAAGGCGGTTGAATTGCACGATTTGTTTGGCAATTTTAACAGACAAAGCATCAATATCTGAGCCCGTGAAGTGCCAGCCATATTCGTGATTACCCGTAAGCGGGTAAATCACATTTGCACCCGTGCCTACATCAAGCACTTTTACTTGCTTACCCGTAGGAATATGACCTTGGTTATCGCTTGCTAATAAATCGGCCAAGTGATGAATGTAATCCACTCTGCCAGGAACAGGAGGGCAAAGGTAGTTGTCGGGCAAATCCCAAAAATCGATTTTATAATGGCTTTTTAATAACGCTTGGTTGAGGGTTTTAACCGCTAATGCATTGGTGAAATCAATGGTATCAGTGCCCGCTGGCGTTTGCGTTATATAAGGTGTTAGGGCAGGAGTATCTTTACATAGCAAAGTAAAGTCGTAGCCATTTAAGTGGCGATTTCGCGGATGCATTAAGGAAAACCTATCTGTTAGCCATATCAAAGGCTGATTGTACCAAATAAATCTTTGCTCTGAGTTAGTTTGCGGTGGATATTTTTGCTTAGTCTCATTAAAAACATGATATGCAAAAATCATTTTTAACTTGAAATACTTAGAAAAAATAATTAAAAATGCAGATGAAGCACTTTATCTTGTTAAAGACAATCGAAGGAATCGAGCTTCTGTGTATTTTAATTGAATATTAAAAACAACGAGGAAGCTTATAAAAAATGACTAATAGTATCTTTCTTTGTCCTTTTACCTTTACGTCTCAAGCAACTGGTAATGTGAGCCTCTATGCCCCATCAAAAGAGCAATATCGTTGTGTTTTAAGTAGTCTGTTTTCAAAGGAATGTTTATGTCTAAATTTAAAAAAATAGTGATAGCTGTAGTAATTTTGCTAAGCCTTGGCGCAATTGCTAAACAATACAATGAGCGCAATCACACTGAAATGGCAATTAAAGCGTGTGGCAATAAAGACAACATTGCCAAAGTTGACTCTAAAGGTTTTGAGTGTAAAGAATAATTGAGGTAAGTGACAGCTGATTAATATTATAAATACGAAACAGCAGCCGCTGCGTTAAATAATGCTTTTTGAGTAAGACGTTAGTTTAAACTATGAAGGAAGCAGAAAAGAAAATAGTACAAGTAATTGAGCAATAAGGGTGTTATGTAACATAAAGTTTAGATCGCGCGGTACTATTTTGTCTGATTTTAAAAAGCGGACAGATGAAAAAGCTAACTTGTTTCTGCCCCAAGACGTGTTTGGCGAATTTCTCAAAAAGCGGGCTTCGAACGTCCGCAATTGCTTTTCTATTTTGTCAAAATATATTGCTTGCATAGTCAGAAAAACGACCCAATCGCTCGTTTTTATCCTGAGGTAAAAGCGAGAACTCCTAAATTTTAATAACACTAGTAATTAGTTAACAAGTTTGTTAGAAATAATCTAATAAGAAAAACGAGCTACGCTGTGGTAGAAAAACGCGCGATTAGCTCGCTATAAACATGTTATATGCCAAAAGGGTTCGGATGTTAACTTTAGAAAAAGACGAAAAAGCTGAACAAGTTTTCATTCATGCATCACCAGAAAAGCTTCGCTGGTTAGCATCTCGATTAGAGGCTATTGCAGCGCAAGCCGAAAAGCCTGGAAATGCACATGATCATCTAATGACAGAAGATTGGGGAGGTCATGAGTTAACCAATGAGTTAATTGGTAACCCCGAGTCTCGAGAGATTATTAATCACCTTGTTATTTACGGCCATAAAATAGAGACAACAGGCATATAACAAAGCAAATTAAAAAGGGCGGACAAAAATCAGTTGGCTTTGTTCGTTCCTCACAAGTTTAGCCAACTAATTTTTGCCGTTTATTTGCGGCGTTATATGCCATGAAACTATTTGCGTTAATTTTGAGTATTCTATCATTTTCAACTTTTGCCGAGGTTAACTTAGTAAAAGTTGATAAGTCAGAAAATAAAATGTATTTACTGGATAATGGTAAAGTAATAAAAGAATATCGTGTTGCTTTTGGTGGTGCACCCAAAGGTCACAAGGAACAAGAAGGTGATCAGAAAACTCCCGAAGGTGTTTATACATTAGACTATAAAAAAGAAGATTCTTCTTTTTACCGAGCAATGCACATCAATTATCCCAATGAAGCTGATTTAGATAATGCTAAAAGAAAAGGTGTTTCTGCTGGAGGTTTTATCATGGTGCATGGGCAAAGGAATTGGTTGGGTTGGTTGTCTGGAATTACTCAAAATTTCAATTGGACAAATGGTTGTATTGCTTTAACAAATTCAGAAATGGACGAATTCATGGATTTGGTTAAAGTAGGCACAAAAATCCAAATAGAGTGGTAATTGGCATATAACAAGGCAATTATGATGGGACGCATAAAGCTTGGCTTGCGTCACTTCGTTCCTAATTTTAGCCAAGCTTTTTGCGCCCCATATTGCGGCGTTAGGTGTTACAAGTTGAAGTCCGAGATAGACGAAATCCCGTTTTATTATTTATTCTTAGATTCTGTTGAATCACATGATGGACAATTGACTATAACTTTAAGTCAAGCTGCGCTTTCGACTCAAAAAGAAGATTTGGAGATCGTTGAAGGAAGTAAAATCTCAAACCTCAGAGCTATTGAAGTTCAAGATGAATCTCTCGGCTATTTTATCCAATTTGACGATGCACTTTATTATCAAGTCATAGGCGAAAGCGCTAATGATTTTAGCAAAGATGAAATCGCTGAAAACGGTAATATTATTACTTTTAAAAACTCTTCTTTACTTAATTACCTAAAAGAAAGTACATTTTTGTTTAACGTTACACCACAAGATGATCAAATCGTTCATTATTGTGTCCAAACTGCAGATGATTGGATTCATGTACTTTCTAGAGAAAAACCAACTATCGTGCATCGTAACACCTAAAAAGCCATTGCAGTGCGGGACTTTTTACAGTTGGCTTCCCTCACTACGTTCGTTATTTTAGCCAACTATAAAAAGCCCCTGAATGGGGCGTTAGGTGTTGCGTATGGATACGTCAGTAAGTTTTAAGTCCAATATGTTCAAACCCTTTTTACCAGATGACTCTCAGGTTAACCCTGAGGTTTATGGGGCAGAACTGGCTTTTTGGATTAGTAAGAAATTAGCTCAAAAAGGTATCGTTACTTCTTACCCTGAGAATGAAGATTGGGGCTGGTATGTGGAACACTTTTTGGGTGACAACGAATATAGATTATGTTGTGGCAACGTAGATGGTTCGCAGACAGAGTGGCAATGCTTTCTTGAGCCATATGCCAAAGGTTTTTTCGGTAGAAATAAGGCACCTCTTGAATTAGCTAAGCCTTTAATAGATGCAGTTCGACAAATTCTAGAAGAAACCGATGACATCACTGATATTAAGTGGTCTAGCGTAGGTAACACCTAACAAGCCAATGCAGGCAGGGACTTTTAACCGTTGGCTCGGTTCCGCTTCGCTTCACATTTTAGCCAACATTTAAAAGCCCCTGATTGGGGCGTTAGATGATTATAACGAATATGGAAGCCATTAATGGAAGCTGTAAAAGATATACATGAAGATGATCTAGAAAAAAATGATAATACTTTAGAAGTACCCGTGAAAAAGAAAGATGATGATACCGTCGCAGGTATTGTAGCTTTAGTAATTATGGGGTTATTAATTTACTGGGCATGGAGTTGGGCGTTCGGTGATGACCAACTCTATAAAACTAAATCTCAGGTTCAAGCCGACATTTCAACGATGGTTGGGAATGGTGCTAACTTGGATTCTTTAAAACACTATTTTTCAACAACTTTCGATCAAGAATGGGGGCTATTTTATCGGTGGAATAATGAAAAGTCAGATCATTACCGAGAAGATGTATCTTTATTGACAGTGTTAAAAGATATTAAAAATCAGGGCTATTTAAAAGGTTCAACAGATTCCAATAACATGAATAATATTTCGGCATTAATAGCGGAGTACCAGCAAAGAAACCCTTTTGATGGCTTAGAGATAAATCAAAAGGATCTATTTGATAACATTAGAGTCAAACTTGATGAAAATTATCTTGTTGTATCAAACGATCTGAATAAGCTTTCTGATGAATTATCTCAAAAAAATAAGCTTGTTACGCAATACCTTTCAGATTCACAGACAAGCTTATATATCTCTATTGCATCTTTAGCTTTTGGTGTTGTTTTCCCAGTTGTTAGCTTGTTATTTAGCCGAAGAAAATCATCTAACAAGTTGCTTAAACGGAACTAAAACAGTTGGTTATCGCTACGCGATTTTAACCAACCATTTTAGTCCGCTTAGCAAGGCGTTATAGCGCAATGGAGAAAAGGAGTGTGCGTTGATTATTGATTTCCCAACAAAAGACGATTTTTTCAATGCAGCTACGGATTATTTAAATTCCTCTAGGGATTCAGTTGTCGAACTCATTAGTGAGTTTGAAAAAATAGTCGACCTAATTGATGATTCAAAACATTCAGTTGAGAGTGAGAGATATTGGGGATCAGCCAAACAAACACTAATTAGTGCTACAGCTCTCGTGCAATAGGCTGTGGAATTCTATATAAAAGGCAGAATAGCTAATGTTTCTCCATATTTGCTAATTTCTGGTAGCCCTCAATCTTGGCCAAAAGGTTGCAGTAAAAAGGATGTTGAGTTTTCACTGTTTAGAACTCTTTATGCACAAGACTTGCTAAAAGTACATGATACCGTCTGTGGAACAAGATTTACTGATCAATTTGTACAGTGGTATGAAAAACTTCGAGTTATTAGAAATAAGGTCATGCATACGGTAGACAAATCGTTAACTGTAAAGCCTGTGGAAGTTATTGAATTTATATTATTTGCTTATCATTATTTTTTTGATACAGGTAGTTGGTTTGAATCTAGAAAGCAGTATCTCGACAAAACTCCTGTAAATTCAGTCCAAATGTTTGAAGAAGATAATACTTAATCATATACCTTAAACGCATTACTAAACGAATTTAGAACTGTTATGGAAGTATTAACACCAGCAAAAGTTAAGCTTTACTTTAACTACAATAAAAAGAAAAGATCATTTCATTGCCCAAGTTGCTACCAAGTCGTTTCGCAAATGGACTTCTGGGATCACGAATTTATTCATGATTGTGCAAAGACATATCAATTAACCGAATCCGAGGGTTTGTATGAATGCTGCATTTGCAATTACAATGGAACTCTTTTAAGCAAAATGTGTGAAGAAGAGTGTTGTGAAGAAAGGCTGATTGATAGTAAATCAGGTCTTTGCCTATCATGCTTTTGTGAAAACGCGCTATAACAAGTGACTTCAAAGGACTCAAAACGTTTGGCTTGCGCTACCCCGACCTAATTTGAGCCAGATATTTTATTGCCGCTTAGCAAAGCGTTACTAAATAAATACTCTAACACGCTTTTGTCTAGATATTTATCATGCTCAACGTCTGTTCACACTCAATGATAAACTTAAGACCACGAATGGCAAAAGGCTGTCTCCTCCGCATATGTTAATTACGTAGCATTATAATCACCAAACAAACTTCTTCAGCACTTTTTCATAGCCTTTTTATTAGCGCTCATTTAGCCAAAGGCTTCTGCAAGTCGAACTTCTCATATCAATGAATAATGGCTCTGCATTGGTGTTACTATTTAATCAAAATCTCATCGTGCCTGAGATTCTCATTTTGAGTGGCACTCGCCAACTTCACACTTGCTTTGCTGAATAGACTGGCGTAACTTAATACTGGTACGATGAGTCTATAAGAATAAAAAGGTCAAACGTGACGATTAAACAAGAATCGGTGTTTATTAAACTCGCCGAAAGCCAAACTCTACATTTACGTCGTATCAGTAAGACTGATGCGAAAGGCCCTGCGGTGTTTTTTATGCATGGAGCTGTTGAAAATGGCAAAATCTTTTACACCCACAGCAATAAAGGCTTGGCGCCATTTTTAGCTGAGCATGGTTATGTATGCTATGTAGCTGATTTGCGCGGTCGTGGTGAGAGTAAGCCTGCGATTTCAAAGCATGCAAAGTATGGTCAGACCGAGGCCATTTTAGAAGATATTCCTGCATTTCTAGATAAAATTAAACAGCTTGAAGGCGAGCCTGCTCGTTATTGGGTTGCTCACTCATGGGGCGGGGTGTTGATGAACAGTGTGTTTGCCCGTTTTCCTGAATTGATTGATGATGTGAAAGCCTGCGGCTATTTTGGTTCTAAACGGTCTTTGTATAACCATCATCCAAGCAAGTATATTCAAGGTAATTTGATTTGGTATGGCTTGGCGCCATTAGTTGCCCGTAAGCATGGTTTTGTGCCGGCTAAAAAACTGAAATGGGGCAGTGATGATGAAACCCGTAAATCGCATTACCAAAGCATGCAATGGGCTAAACGTAAACCTTGGGTCGACACCGATGATGGCTTTGATTACGCCAAAGCATTAGCCGATAAAGCGCTACCACCTATCATGCACGTTGCGGGTATCAAAGATAAAGCACTATGTCAGCCAATTGATATTGCAAAGTTTATGGAAGAGTCGGGCACAGGCAAGCAAACCATGACCATTTATGGCCGTAAATTTGGCCATAAGGTCGATTATGATCACATTAATATGCTTACTCACCCACAGGCGCGTTTTGATCAGTTTGTTGATCTGCTGAACTGGTTTGAGGCTCATTCATAAGCGTGTGCATAGCGCTCTCGTAGCGTTTATATTTATCAATTGCTTTGTCGTTAAGCGGCTGTCTTACAGCCGTTTTACTGAGCGTTGCCACTGGTTTTTTCGATTTATAAAAAGTTAAAAATTGCTTGTTATACTCAATGTTTAAGAATTTACACAATGCTGTTAATGTTTGTTCGCTTTCACTCACTAGTTCCTCATAGCTTAAATCAAAAATAGCTTCTGGCATTACGTTGTGCCAATGTGCCATTAACTGCTGATATAAATCATAGTATTGTTTAAACTCGGGTAGAGAACAAAAGTAGGGCTCATTTTCTGCGAAGTAGTTGCTAAACACCGACCAAGCAATGGCATTGTAATCCCGTTGCATATTGATGAATTTAGCGTTTGGAAACAATAAATAAATTAGCCCAAGTGATTGATAGTTTGAAGGTAGTTTATTGATCATAAAGGGGCGCACCACTGGTGCTTGCTTTAAGCGTTCAATATAAATATTCCGGGCTGTGTTGATAAGCCCTTGATCTAATTCAGCTAAGCAATCAGGGTAGGGGCGCTGAGTTTTTTGTTCAATATAAGCAACAACCTGATTACTGATACTGGCATCTTCTCCGAGGCTCGCAAAGTCACTATGACTTGTTAGCATTTGCTCTATGAGTGTAGAGCCGCTGCGTGGCATACCAATTATGAATATTGGTGTAACTGTCCCTTTAAAAGTTTTATCGCGTGAGGCAATTAATTGGGCGTGACTTTGTTCAATAACACGTTGATAAAATGGAACTAGCTCAGCGGTTTTAAATTGCGTCAATTTAGACTGAAACTTATTTGCAAGCTTGTAATAATCAAACGCCTGTTGTGTATCACCAAGTACATCGTAACTCTTGCCGAGGGCGTAGTAACAGACCATTTTTAAGCGGACGTTATCGGTTAACGTTAAGAAGTGGTGGAGTTCGTTTATGTAGTTTTGTTCGTTGTTAAACCGAGCAAACTGTACCAACTCAAATAAAATATAAGCTTTTACAGGGTAGTTACCCATAGTTAGCGCATGTTTTAAGATGTTATAGGCTTTATCGAGTTCGCCATAAGTCAAATAGTGTTGGGCTAAGTAATAATGTGGTTCAGGGTTATGGCTGGCAATTGATTTTGCGTATTCAAGTACAGTCACTGCATCTTGCGGTGAGTGAACGCCATTAAAAGCATCCGCTAAGGCATGCAGTGGCTCGAGCATGTGCGGTAGTCGCTCGCAAGCTCGCTGTAATAGATATACTGCCGCATCATAGCGTTCTAGGCGCAGAGCGATTCGCCCTAAACCAAATAATGCTTCGCCATTTTCGGGTTCAGCATCAAGAATCGTTTTAAAATGAAACTCTGCTTCTTTTAGTTTGTTTTCAGCAAGTAGTTGATTCGCTTTTTCTAACAGCATAATGATGGGGCGATGTTTATTATTTTTATTTACTATAAAACGAAAAAGGCGAAATGTCTTTCGCCTTGATTAACTATAAATATCCAGAAAAGTCTGGGGTATAGACTCTCTAGGTTGATCTCTCAACCTAGAAAGTACCTCTATTTAGAAAGTATATGTAGCTTTCACGTAATAGAAGCCACCGTTAATACCATATGGTGAAGTCTCGTAGTATTTACCACCCCAGTTGTTATTAGGGATGCCAGTACGGTCGAAGAAATCAAGCTTTTCTGCTTCTTGGTCGAATAAGTTTGTCGCACCAACTGACAAGCTAATTTCTTCAGTTAGGAAGTAAGTAACTTCTGCATCAATTGTTACTGCTGCATCAGCTGTTTTAGCTGTTGCATCGTAATCTACGTGAACGCCTTGGTATTCGCCATAGTAGTTAACACGTGTAAATGCAGAGAAGTTCTCCCACTGTTGTGCCCAGCTAAGCGTTGCACGGTGATTTGGTAAGTCATTTTCTAAACGGCTTACTTTAAATTCACCTGTAATTGGGCTCGACTTAGTTACTTCAGTGTCGTTCCAGTTATACGCTAAGCTGAATGTTGAACTACCACCTAATAATTCAGTTGAATAGTTTGCAACAGCGTCAACACCTTGTGTTGTTGTATCAAAGTCATTTGTGAAGAAGCTTACTTGCGCTAAGTTTTGTACATTTGGTACACCAGCCGCTTCAAGCGTGTCTTTGTCTGCTTGGCTTAACTCAATTTTGTCTGATTGACTGATACGATCATCAACTTGGATGTTGTAGTAATCAATAGTGAAGAATAAGTCGCCAATTGTCCATACAGCACCAAAAGTGTAGCTTTGCGATTCTTCAGGTTGAAGTTCTGTACCACCTAATTGCACAGCAATTGGGTTTGTTGGTGGTAATAGTGCTGAGTCAACTAGAACACCGCTGCTTAAGTTAGTTTGTACGTTACTTACGTTAGCTTGACCAACTGTAGGAGCACGGAAACCAGTACTGATTGAACCACGAATATTCAGGTCTTCAGTTAAGTGGTATTGAGCAGTTAACTTATAGTTAGTTGTTGAACCGAATGTATCGTAATCTTCATAACGTAGCGCTAAGCCCATTAGGAAGTCGTCAGTGAATGGTGCTTCAACATCAACGTACGCCGCATAGTTACGACGTGTATATTCGCCTGCATCAGATGGTTTGAAACCAGGGAAACCATTTGAACCGATACCAAAACCTTGCTCTGTTAGAGGGCCCGCAGTAAATGAAGCTACGTCGCCAGATACAACTGTAAACGTTTCTTCGTGCCATTCAAGACCACCCGCAACGTTAACGTCATACGCTAAACCAAAGTCAAAACCCTTTGATAAATCAGCGTTAAAGTTTTTCTCTAATTGTGAGTACTTACCAGGGCTAAAGTCACGCGGGCTGTCTGGGCCTAATGACGCATTGATTGTGTCATAAATGAAATAGCGTGATTCGTTGTAACCTACTGTACCGCTTAAGTCATAGTATGCACCTTCAAGGAAACCAGATGTGATTTCACCTTTGGTACCAATTGTTAGTGCAGTATCTGTTATGTTACCACCGAAGTTAGGTGTAAAACCGCCCGGAAGCATTTCGTTAAACGCAAAACAATCTGGGTTGTTAGCAACTAGATCGATGTATCTTTGGTTATCTAAAACGTTATCATCAATCATGATATCGGTAGGACAGTTACCGCTCATATCGCCAGTTAAATCACCAACAAGTAGTGTTTCACCGCCATCATTTGAATAAACACCCGGACGAGTATGTGGGTTACGATAGTAGAAACCACCACGCACATCACGCTCAGAGTAGTTACCAAACATATAGAATTGCGCTGTGTTGCTTATATCTAAACCGATGTTACCGAAGATAGAGATATCGTCATCAACCTCAGGTGCACCCCAAACTTGCGCAAGAGAAGATACTTCTGGTACACCCGCTGCGTTAAGTGCAGCAGCATCTGGGCGTTGAACTGAACGGCTTGTCGCGTCAGCTGTTTTATATTGGAAGCTTAAGTTAGCAAAGCCGCTATCGGTAAATGGTAAGCCCACGTTACCTGAAATTTGCGTTGTATCGCCATCGCCTTCATAGTATTCGCCTTGACGAATTTCGAAAGAGCCACCTTCAGAGGCATCTTTTAATACAAAGTTCATTACACCGGCGATTGCATCAGAACCGTATTGAGCTGCTGCACCATCACGAAGTACTTCAACTTGCTTTAAGGCAATGCTTGGAATAACTGAGATATCGGCACCCTGAGCACCATCATTGATACCACCACCTAAGAAAGCGATTACTGATGCACGGTGACGGCGTTTACCGTTAACAAGCACAAGTGTACTGTCAGAAGGAAGACCACGTAAGTTTGCTGGACGAACAAGTGATGCAGCATCACTGATTGGGTTTTGGTGAACGTTAAAAGATGGTACAGAGCCTTTTAGTAGCTCAAGCATATCGGTGTTACCACCTTTGTCTAGCTCTTCACCACCGATGATATCGATTGGTACCGGTGAGTCACCGATTGAGCGAGGTGCAGAGCGGGTACCAACTACCGCAATCTTCTCTACATTTTTATTAACCTTTGTTTCTTCAGTTGCTTCTTCTGCCGCAATTACAGATCCAGATACAAACAGACCTGCAGTTGTTGTTGCTAAAGCAAATTTAATTGCTTGTTGCAGCGCGCTATTTTTGAATTTCATTCTGACTTCCCCAGTTAGAATAGTTATGATTAGGTCACCAACTCTAAATTGGTGTAAATAACTTATACAGACTGTGAAAATAATTTGCAAATTGTTAATTTAATGTTGTTTTGGTTGTGTTGGTTATTCTGGCATTCACTTTATTTGGGTTATGTGTATGAATTTTAAGGGGATAATTTATTCTTTGTGATTTATTTTTTTGTGAAAATTTATATAAAATATCTAAAAAAATTTTAAAAACAGAAAGTTTTGAGTGAAATGTAGGCAAAAAAGGAATTGGAACGGTCTATTTTGTTTGTTGCTTATCGTTCAGTAGTTGCCACTGTTGAAGCTTTTCTTTGTATTCATCCCACACGCATGGGCAACAGCTACCACCACCGCAACATTCATCAGAAGCGGGCTTTGTTGGTTTTTGCTCGTCCTTTAGTTGTTTTTGGTCCATTTGAATTAATGAAAAATAATTAATAATAGAGTGCTAAGGATAAGTCAAAAACTAATATAAGTAAATTATGCTTTGTGAACTTCGTATGCTGTGTGAAAATACCTAAATGCGATTATACAAAGTTATTCATAGGGCTCCGTTCAGAGTAGCCAAAATTACCAAAAAGCGTCAAACATTACGTTTTAAGCGCGCTATGGTAGCACTTAAAATCGCGCTTGCTCAAGAAAAGCAAGAAACCAAAGAAATGCTTCATATATATAGGCGGTACACTCAAGGCTTAGCTAGTAAAGAAGAGTTACATACTGCTAATGAACAATTCTTAGATATCTTGAAAGGCTTGGGTTTGGGTGTATTTGCTGTATTGCCATTTGCACCCATTACCATCCCCCTTGTTGTTAAGTTAGGGCAGTGGGTTGGTGTTGATGTATTACCAAGTTCATTCAATATTAATAAGTCACTTAAAGAGCTAGACCAACAAGTCGAAAAAGAAGAAAAAGAGAAGCAAAACAAACACTGATTTGGGTTTGGCAATCTGATTTTGCCTATACCTTTTGTACCAAGATATTGGTATGCTTAGTTATCTTTTCTTTATAACGAGTCGTTTAATGAGTGCATTAATTCGCCATTCTTCAACGGGTATTCCCCTTTCTTTTATTGCAAAAGCAAATCTTACCGATTGGTTAACTGAGCAACCACAACCACTTCAAAACTGGTTATCAAACTGTGATTTTAAAAATAAAGGCATTGCCCTTATTGCTGATAGTGAGTCGGGTTCATTGGAGCATGTTTATTGCTTAGTTAATGATCTTAATGACTTTTGGTTAGCAGGCGACCTATCTACGAAGCTTCCTGCAGGTTGCTATCAAATCCAGGGTGATGACACTTTCGTTGAGCAAGTTGCACTTGGTTTTGTGTTAGGTGGGTACGAGTTTAGTGAATATAAAGAAAAAGCTTCACCGCGAGCGCAGCTTGCTATTGCTGATGAAAGCCTAGTTAAGCGTTTAACTGAGCATGCCAGCGCAATTAATTTAGTGCGTGATTTAGTCAATACACCTGCTGCAGATATGATGCCACAACATTTATCACAAGTGATGGCTGATTTAGCTGACACCTTTGATGGTGAGTTCAGCGAATGGGTGGGTGATGAATTATTAGAGCAAAATTACCCAACGATTCACATGGTTGGTCGTGCTTCGGAAAACAAACCGCGTTTACTTGATTTACGTTGGGGTGCAAAAGATGCTCCGCAGATTACCTTAGTTGGTAAGGGTGTTTGCTTTGATTCTGGCGGTTTAGATTTAAAACCAAGTTCAGGCATGCGTAACATGAAAAAAGACATGGGCGGTGCCGCGCATGTTATTGGCCTTGCACAGTTAATTATGGCTGCCAACTTACCAATTCGCTTACGTGTATTGGTACCTGCGGTTGAAAATGCGGTTTCTAGAAATGCATTTAGACCAGGTGATGTGATCAAAACCCGTAAAGGGATCACTGTTGAAATTGATAACACCGATGCCGAAGGCCGTTTAGTTCTGTGTGATGCACTTGCTGAAGCACAAAACGATAATCCAGATCTAATCGTAGACTTTGCAACCCTAACAGGCGCTTGCCGAGTAGCATTAGGTACTGAATTACCAGGCTTTTTCGCCAATAATCGCGATGTTGCGAACAAATTAATAGACGCAGGCGAGAGCTGTCATGACCCTGTTTGGCAACTTCCTTTATTTGATCAATACAAAGCATTATTAAAAAGTGATGTAGCAGATATCGCCAATTGTGCTTCAACGCCATTTGGTGGTGCAATCACTGCCGCGCTTTACTTAAAAGAGTTTATTGAACCAAGCACGCCTTGGGTTCACTTCGATGTGATGGCTTGGAACGTACGCTCATTGCCGGGTCGTCCTGCAGGCGGTGAAGCATTGGGTATTCGTGCCGTGTTTAATTATCTACAAGATCGTTTTCAATAATTTAGAGTTGATATAGCTCTAACGGTAAATCATCGGGATCGGCAAAAAATGTAAATTGCTTCCCGGTGATTTCATCCACTCTTATTTCTTCTACGCTAATACCTTGTGTTTCTAAATAGTGTTTTGATTTTGCAATATCGGCAACTTTAAACGCTAAATGGCGAAGTCCTTGAGCTTCTGGGTAGCTTGGTCTTTGTGGCGCGCCAGGAAACGAAAACAACTCTAATTGGCTGCCATCAGGAAGCGCTAAATCTAATTTATACGAGTCACGTTCAGCGCGGTATAGTTCGTGAATAATCGGCAGTTTTAAAACTTCACTATAAAAGTGCTTTGACTTTTCATAGTTGCTACAGATGATTGCAGCGTGATGTATGCCTAATAATTCCATGGTCTAATCCTTTTATGCTCATAAAAAAACGCGGACTAAGCCGCGCTTTTCTATTAATGAGTGTAGGGTATTACTCTGCCGCTTTACATGCCGCAACAGCTGGTGCAACAAGTTCAAGACCTGTTTTATCACACTCAGGTAGAGCAGCATCAGATACCGCAATTGGTGTCACACGATCGCCCCATTTAATATAACTTGCAGCCCAAGTTAAACCAGCACCAAAGGCTGCTGACATTATATTTGAGTTAGGCTTGATGAGGCCTTGCTCAACAGCTTCACAAATTGCAATTGCAATTGTCGCTGCAGAGGTATTACCGTAATCGGCAATGTTCACCATGACTTTGTCGTCAGCTACTTTTAAGCGTTGCTGAATGGCTTGGATGATACGTAAATTAGCTTGGTGAGGAACTAATACATCAATATCATCAAGTTGCAATTGCGCTTGGTTTAGCACGTCATCACAGGCTTCACTCATGCCTTTAACTGCACGTTTGAAGATTTCGCGACCTTCGAATAATAAGTTTGACGGGCCAATTGGCTCATATTTATTTAAATCGCTACCAAAGTTCTCAATATGCAGGATATCGCGGTCTTCACTATCACAGCCTGTTTTAGTCGCAAGTAAGCCTGATGGCGTATCTGAGGCTTCTAACACAACGGCACCCGCACCATCACCAAACAGTACAGCACTGTCTCGACGTGACCAGTTGACATACCAAGTCATGCGCTCAGCAGCAATAACCACGGCCTTTTTAATCATACCAGCACGAATTTGTGCTGTGGCAGCTTGTAAAGCGTATAAAAAGCCTGAACATGCAGCGTTAGTATCCATTGCTGCAGCGCCAACAGCGCCAATGTTTTTTTGCACTAATGAGGCGGTATTAGCCACCATCGTTGATGGTGTACAGGTTGCTAATAACACTAAGTCTATGTCTTTGCCGTCAACGCCAGCACAAGCTAGGGCATGTTTTGCAGCAACAGTAGCAAGTTCAGCAGTAGAAACATGGCTGACACGGCGAGATTTAATGCCTGTACGTGTAGTGATCCATTCATCGTTGGTATCAACAATGTTACTTATTTCATCGTTGCTAATGCTAGCGGGTGGTATACATTTACCCCAGCCAGTAATTTGGGCATAAGACATAATGTGTTCTCTTTATGTGGTCAGACTTGTTAAAATTTTTCAAAGTTATACCAAAAATCACCTCTCAACACTAGCTTAACGCTTTACTACGTCGTAAATAATGGCATTTGTTCGATATTTAAGTTAAACCTAGTATAAAAAAGAGGCGATTATGAAAAAAATAAACTTAAAAATAAGCACATTATCGGTACTGTCCTTATTATCTTCGTTTACGGTTAATGCACAAACCACCATTATTCACGCTGGAAAAATGCTGGTAGGCACTGAGCAAGATGTCAAAGAGCAGCAAACACTGGTTATTGACGATAACAAAATTACTGCCATTAAAGCAGGCTATTTAACACAACAGCAGTTAAACCTTAGTAATGCAGATGTTATTGATTTAAAAAATCAGATGGTTTTACCAGGCCTGATTGATATGCATGTTCATGTTACCTTTGAGCGTGATGCAAAGCGTAACCCACACCAATGGGCAACTGAATACGAAGCAGATTATGCACTTCGTTCTCTAAAATATTTACAGCACACAGTCGATGCCGGTTTTACTTCTGTGCGCGACCTTGGTAGCAGCTATCAAGTTATCTTCCCATTAAGACGAGCTGTTGAACGTGGCGACATTGTTGGTCCGCGTATTTTTGCTGCAGGAGACATGATCACACCGACCGGTGGTCACGGTGACATGCATGGCTATCGTCGTGATATTACCAAAGCAACACAAGGCGGTGGCTTGGGTGTGTGTGATGGTGCTGATGATTGTACTCGTGCGGTACGCGATGTTATCAAAAGTGGTGCCGATGTGATTAAAATTACCGCGACAGGTGGTGTGTTAAGTAATACTGCTGCGGGTGTGAATCAACAATTTACTGATGAAGAGCTCAGTGCCATTGTTAACACGGCTCATCATTTAGGTCGCAAGGTAACGGCCCATGCTCATGGCACAGAAGGTATAAAAGCGGCACTCAGAGCTGGGGTTGATTCAATAGAACATGGTTCATTTTTAGATAAAGAAACCGTTAAATTATTTAAAAAGCAAGATGCTTATTTAGTCCCAACTTTACTTGCTGGTGCTACAGTAAAAGAAGAAGTGCAGAATAACCCAAATATGCCAAAAGCAATTGCTGATAAAGTCGAAGTTGTAGCGCCCAAGATGGAAGCATCGTTTAAGTTAGCGCTTAAAAATAACGTGAAAATTGCTTTTGGTACTGATTCAGGGGTGTCTAAGCATGGTGATAATGCCAAAGAATTTGAATTACTGGTTAAATACGGTATGACACCTAAAGAGGCAATTAAGTCCGCAACTGTTGAAGCTGCTAAACTATTAGGCCAAAGTGATAACCTAGGTGACTTGAGTGTTGGTAAACAAGCAGATATTATCAGCGTTAATATGAATGTGCTTGATAACATTAGTGAACTTAGACAAGTTAACTTTGTTATGAAGGGCGGTAAAGTGCTCAAACAGTAAGGGTTACTATGGGCGGCAAAATTAAAGAAACTTTATTTAATCATTTGATTGATGCCGAAAGGCAGTTGTTAGAGCCTGAGGTAAGACAATCTGCAGAAGCACTTGATGCTTTGCTAGATGATGACTTCATCGAAATTGCAGCAGATGGCACGTCTTTTAATAAGTTCCAAGTGTTAACCCGTTTGCCGACTGAGGTGGTACCGCAGTTTTACAATCAACATTTTAAAGGCCGTATGCTAAGCGATAACATAGCCCAATTGAGCTATCAGGCGGCCTTTAGACGTTCTGCTCGCTCAGAATTTAACTATTCAATTCGTATGTCATTGTGGCGTTTTAACGGTAAACAATGGCAAATGGTGTTTCATCAAGGCACGCCATGTGCTGTTTTTACAATTTCTATGGATGATGAATAATCATTAACACCTCTGCTATGCAAACTGATCCGGCTCTTAGCCGCTTACTGGTGTTAAGAAGTGCCGCAATTGCAGTGCAATTTATTGCTGTAATGGTTGTGTACTTCTTATTTGAACATCAAATTGCCTTACTGCCTTTACTATCCGTTATTCTAATTGAAGCTATTTTTCAGCTGTTGAGCATATTTGCTTATCGAAAAGTAACAAAAGCGAAACCTTCTGCTGTATTAATGCAGTTAACTGCTGATTTATTGTTTTTGACGATACTTTTGTCATTGAGTGGTGGGGCAACTAACGCGTTTGTGTCGTTATTGTTGTTACCAATTATGATAGCTGCGGTATCTGTTAATGCCAAAGGACTTGCCTATACCGCTGTGCTGGCAATTGCAGCTTATAGCTTTTTATTGATAAAGATGCCTGAACACACCATGCACCAAATGCAAATGACTCATCATTTTATTGGCATGTGGATTAATTTTGTTATCAGCGCCATTGTTATCGCATTTGTTATTGGCACATTAAATAGCACGTTAAGGGCCAGAGAAGCTACTATCGCAAAGGCCCGTGAACAGCAACTTAGGCATGAGCAGCTATTAACACTCGACGGTGCTGCCGCGCAAGTTACGCATCAATTAGCAACACCTCTTGCAAATTTGCAGCTTTTATTTGAAGAGTTGCAAGAACAACAAGCTGATGATCCCATTGTGCAAGAAATGGCTAAGCCATTGGCACAGTGTAAACAGCAACTTGAACATTTTAGGGCACTATCAAATGCCTTAAGAACCGGTGAAACACAAAAGGTGATCAGCGCTCAAACATTACAGCATACAATTGAAGATGCCATGACATTGCATTTTCCTGAGCAAAGCTTACAGTGGCTCAATGATGCGCCACAGTGCTCCATTTTGAGTGATGCTATGTTATTACCAGCAATTTTGAACTTGTTACAAAATGCAGTTTTAGCGAATATAAAAAACCAACAAAATACCATAGAAGCTAACTGGCAAATAGATAACCAACAACTGTCGCTTTCTTTAAGAGATTTTGGGCCAGGTTTTAGTGAGCAACAAATGTCCGCATTAGGAGGACAGTTAATGCCAAGCAAAAGCGGTATGGGTATGGCAGTACTGCTATCAAATGTAACTTTAGAGCGTTTAGATGGTTCATTAACGCTATGTAATCACCAACAGCAGGGTGCAATTGCCACCGTAAGTCTTAAGATCGTATGAAACTGTTAATAATCGAAGATGATGTAAACCTTGCCACCACACTGGCAAGGCGTTTTACAAAACATGGCTTTGCATGTGAGCTTGCCCATAACAAAGAGCAAGCAATGCAAAAACTAAACGCTGTTGATGCGAGCCATTATTTGGTTGATCTAAAACTCGGTGACGACAATGGCTTAACCTTAATTAAACCGATAAGAACACAGTTTCCAACTGCTCGCATTGTGCTATTAACCGGTTTTGCTAGTATCGCTAGTGCTGTTGAAGCAATTCGTTTAGGTGCTAACGACTACCTACCAAAACCTGTTGATTTTAATTCATTATTAAAAACATTATTGGGTGACGCTGAAGCAAACCCATCATTAGAAGATACAAAGCCGAGCCAAGTTATGTCGCCAGAGCGATTAGAATGGGAGCATATTCAACATGTACTCCATAGTAATAATGGCAATATTTCCGAAACAGCACGACAACTCAATATGCACAGGCGAACTTTGCAGCGCAAATTACAAAAAAAACCAGTTCAACAATAAATAAGCTGTTTCCTTAGTGGGAACGCGTGTTAAGTGACATCCTAAAGTATTATTTTGATGTAGACAGGTATAAATCTAAGTCTTTTTGGTTTGCTGCATCGCAGATCCTTAACTACAGTCAAATTAGTACTGTTCGTTGTATGAGTTTGCAATATGCATTTTTCAGAACTTAATTTTTTTGCTATTTTTTTTGCTGGCCTTGCCTCATTTCTTCTAGGCGCGCTGTGGTACTCACCTTGGCTATTTAAGCGAATTTGGATGGAAAGCTGTGGTTTAACAGAGCTTGATTTACAAAGTATCAATCCAATTAAAGTCTTTGGTGGTAGTTTTATTTTATGCTGCATAATCGCCTTTAGTTTATCCTTATTCATTGGCTCGCACGTCAATGTAGGAGTGGCAGTAGGTACTGGCTTTATTATTGGTTTATGTTGGGTTAGCTGTGCCTTGGGGATTGGTTATATTTTTGAGCAGCGTCCATTAAAGCTTTTTTTGGTGAATGCAAGTTACTCTATATTACAGTTTTCTCTTATTGGCCTTGTTTTGGGACTGTGGTCTTAACATGGTAGGATCAGCGTTTTAGAAGTAAAATCGGGTAGTTAATGGCTAAACCAAATAAAAAAGGTCCAACTAAAACAGTCGATATTTTTTGCTCACAATGTAAAAGCCAATTATTTAAATACCGCAAAGGTGGAAAAGGGGCCTTGGTTAAATGCTTTGTTGAGCGTATTAGCCAAGACTTTACCAATGAAACAGGTATTTGCCCTGACTGCCAACGTCAATTTGCCCGCGAGACCATGATCCGTGGCGCACCTGCTCTAAAAATCATCGGTGGTAAGGTGACGCATAAATAGGTTTTAAAATACGGACATTTATCCTCGTTTATCCCTCATGCCCTGATACTATTGTCCGGTTTGCTGTTTCAATGAATGAAAACAACCCTCCCCATGGATTGGGCCAGTTGTATGGGTATAAACACATGAACAAAATGGATTCACGCACGTGATAGCACTTTTATTTGATATTATTGGCATGACAGGCACATTCTTAGTGGTTGGTGCTTTCTTTTTATTACAACTGAATAAAGCATCGCCAACCGGCCTTGTGTATAACATGATGAACTTAACAGGGGCAATTCTGTTACTGATTAGTCTTTGTTATAACTTTAACCTTGCTAGTTTTGTTATCGAAATTTTCTGGATAGCAGCGTCACTTATTGGTCTATATAAGTACATCAAAGCAAAGCGTACAAGTAATATTGAAACAGCTTAATTAAGCTTCATATTAAAACCCATTTTTAGTTTAAAATGGGTTTTTTTGTATCTACTTCCGATAACTCTTCAACTAAAATTATAAAAACATTGCAAGCTTGCCAATCTTTTGTATTAATAGTGTAAACAATGTGTTGCTTTTGCAGCATGGGCTATTAGTACAGGTATCTCGCAGCGTGAAGCTATTTAGATGTTCAGCACTTTTTTCAATTGTAGTTGCTTCAACCATCTCTTCGGTTGCTCATTCAGCTGAAGAACAAGACTTATTTTCTTTAAGTTTTGAGGACTTGCTTGAGGTACATGTTGATCTGGCAACTAAAACTACTGAGACCTTGTCGTCAGTTCCTTCTACTATGACGGTGTTTAACCGCAAGCAAATTCAAGCACTTGGTATCGATAATGCGTATGAGATAATGAACTTCGTACCAGGTATGCAATCAACTCGTGGAGACTGGGTTGGCGCCGTGCCTAAAGACCATGCACGAGGCGTTTATCTTGATAGCGGTAATGTATTAGTGATGATCAATGGCGAGCGAGTTAATGAGTCATCATTTGGCAAAGCCTCAGTTTACATGCCTTATATTCCTATTGAAGTCATCGAAAAAATAGAGTTTATCCGCGGTCCAGGCTCAGCGATTTATGGTAGTAATGCGTTTTTAGGGGTGATGAATATTGTTACCTCTAAAGAGCGAAATGCTATGCAACTCGTGGTTGGCAATAATGGTCGCTATGGGTCAACAGGGCAGTTTAACCGCACAGTTAATGACAGTACCGCTGTATATGCGACATTTTCTTATGATCAAAAAGACGGTGAAAGCTATCCGCAAGGGGTTAAAGATCCTCTTGAAGCAATTTATCTCGAAGCGGGTGTCGATTACAAAAAGCTCAAACTAAGTGCTCGTTACAACAAGACAGAACTCGATGAGTTTTTAAACCTTGCAGGCTACTCAAAGCAAAACCAACATACTAGTGATAACACCTTTGTTGGCATTAAATATAACTGGGTTAATAACGATAAGCTAAAGCTTGACTCAAGTTATTCATACACTGAGCATAATATTTCTAGCGCAGGTTTAATCGTTGCATTTGATGATATGCCTGACTTTTTGGTTGGTCCAGCTTGGCAAACTACAGATAGTAAGTTTGAAACTGAGTTGAGTTATCAATTTAATAATCAATGGCAGCTTGCTGCAGGAGTAGAGTACTCAGAGGCTAAACAAGTTGAAGCTGGAATTCGCACCAGTTATTACGACGACCAATCAGGTCTGATAATTATAGATCCTAGCTATTATCAGCAAGGTATTGTTACTGTGATGGATTTTCCTGAGTTTGCGGCCCTCAAATACACCTTTGAAACATATAGTGCGTATGGGCAACTAAAAATCCCTTACACAAAAGCATTTACTTTATATGTTGGAGCACGCTATGACGATGTGAACAACATCGACAGCAAACTTTCGCCTCGTCTTGCTGGTGTATATGTCATAAACCCAGAGCATACCGTTAAGTTACAATATGGCGAGTCATTCAGAACACCTGTTACTAACGAGCTTTTCTCAAATGATGATGTCACAGTAGGCAACCCGGCACTTCGCTCTGAGTCAGTAAAAACCACTGAGCTGGTTTGGCATTTTCAAACATCTGAGTTACAAGCTAATGCAGTGCTTTTTTATAATGAATTAAACGACTTTATAAACATTGAACCTACACAATCTAATGATGCCTTATTTACCTTTGCAAACTCCTTTAATAGCCAAAACAGCGGTATTGAACTTGATGGTACTTGGCAATCAAATAAAGAGTTCTCTGTAACAGGTACCTATACTCAATACTTTGAAGACCCAATTAATGCAAGTTTCAAGCGGTTTGCAAGTTTAGTAACTAGTTATAACTTATCTGACAGTTGGCAACTAAGTTTAAATGTATTGTGGCGAGACAAAGTTGAGGTGAGCTCGGTGAGTGGTGCCTATTTTAAACAGTCAGCCTACACCTTGCTAGGCGGTAGCTTAAAGTGGCAGCTAAATGCCAAAAGCCAGCTAATGCTTAAGGCAGAAAACCTGTTAGGCAAACAATATAACGTGTTTGATCCACGCATGGACAATGGCGCAGTTGCTGGTACAACTGAAGATTTATCGTTACACTACCAGTTCAATTTCTAGTTGCGCTTATCTCAAAGGTTTGAATGTCGTCATTAAGTAAAAAGTTAGTTTTTGCAGGTGCAATGCTTTTATTGTTGCTTGTGTTAGTTTTTTACCTTGGACGCGCTCACGATTATCAACAAGCAGAGCAACAAAGTCGTGTTCAAGCTACTCAGTTAAGTCATTATTTTTCAAGCGAGTTAGCCCGCTTTAAAACTATTCCTACCTTAGTTAGCGCCAATGATTTGGTTAAATCTTTTTTGGTTAATAAAGGTACTGGCGAACAGGCTGTTAACTATTACCTCGAAGATATTCAACGAGCCAGTGGTGCATCTGATGTTTATTTAATGGATTTAACAGGCTCGGTCGTGGCAAGTAGTAACTGGCAAGTTGATTACACCTTTTTGGGCAGTAATTTTGCATTTCGGCCATATTTTTATTTAGCCAAGCAAGGTGAAAAAGTTGCTTATTTTGCTTTAGGTATGCGTTCCAGTGAGCGGGGGATTTACTTTTCAGAGCCCGTTATAGAGAAGGGCAAAGTGATTGCCGTTGTCACGTTAAAAGTAAATGCTAAAAAGTTTGAACAAGACCGCCAGCTTCTTAATGCATCAGACAGCACCCATTTTTATATCGCGCTAGAAGATAGCGTGATTGTGATGTCGGATGTCGCCGATTGGCGTTTAAAGTCACTTAATACACTAAGTGATGAACAAATGGCCGCTTTGGTTAAGTCACGCCGATACTTATCACATAAACCAAGTTTGCTTATGTACACCAACAAGCCATTAAGTGAAAAAACCGCTCAGCAAAGTATTCAACTTGATGGCAAAGAAGCGCGCTTTATCAGTGCGACAGAAACAATAGATATTATAAACGCCAAAGCTAATGTGCTGGTGGATGTGACGAATGTAGAGCTTGCGCAAATCCCAAGGCTCCTCTGGTTTTGTGTGTTTTATGCCATTGCGGTGGTATTAATTCATATGGCAATGGTGCGTTTTGCTGGTTATAAAAAGCTTTTGTTTTCAAGACACAGCCTTGAGCAAGAAGTGATTGAACGAACTCAAGCGCTCGAAAAAGCCCAAAAAGCGCTGATCCAAACAGCCAAACTTGCAACGATAGGTCAATTAAGTGCAGGCATTAATCATGAAATCAATCAGCCTTTAAGTGCTATGAATACTTATTTAGTGAGTGCAAAACGGTTACTTATTAAAGGCAATATTGAGCAAGCCAGCGAAAATCTGGTACTGGTGCAGTCACTCATAGAACGTGTCCATAAGATTGTCGCGCAACTTAAGCATTTTAGTAAACCGGCGCAAACTCAACTTAGGCAGCAAAGCCTCGCAAGTATGTTAAAAAATGCCTTAATGATTGCCAGTGCACAATTAAAACAAGACGATATCGAAGTGAAAGCCGCTGATATTGACGCACACATAACCGTGTGGGTTGACAGCGTTAAGTTTGAACAAGTATTGGTAAATGTGATCACTAATGCCAGCCAAGCAATGAGTGAATCTGAAAAACGCGAATTGAGTTTTGAGCTCGAACTTTTCGATGACCGCGTAAAACTCTCTATTCTTGATACGGGCCCGGGTATTGATCAACACGCGTTAGGTAACATCTTTGAGCCATTTTACAGTACTAAAACCAACAATGGCTTGGGTTTGGGCTTATCGATTTCACGGCAAATTATCGATTCATTTAACGGTCGATTATCTGCGCACAACCGCCCTGAAGGCGGCGCACAATTTATAATAACCTTACAAACAAATAAGGAACCATCATGAGTGTAGTTGCAGCGACCTGTAATCAGGTAATCGTTATTGATGACGAAGCGGTGATCCGCGATTCATTAAAGCAACTCCTTGAGATTGAAGGTTATCAAGTTCAGTGTTTTAGTGAACCAACCGCGGCGCTTTCAAAATTGAGTCGTCGTTTTGAGGGGATTGTATTAAGCGACATAAACATGCCAAAAATGGATGGCTTGGCATTTTTAGAACAAGTTAAAGCCTTCGATAGCGAGTTACCGGTTATTTTTCTTACCGGCTTTGCTGATGTATCTGTCGCCGTGAAAGCTATGCAGCTTGGCGCTTATGATTTATTTGAAAAGCCACTAACAGAGCAGTTGTTAGATTGTATCGCTCGCGCTTCAGAAAAGCGTGCTCTAGTGATGGAAAACCGCGCGTTAAAATTAGCAGTAGAGAAAACCTCTGCACCCGGTGTGCGTATTTTAGGTGAAACAGAGCAAATGCAACAAATGATGCATTTACTCAATGCGGTAATCGACACTCCCGCCGATGTTTTAATAGAAGGTGAAACAGGCACAGGTAAAGAGTTAGTTGCCCGTTACTTGCATGATCAAAGTAATCGTTCTGGGGCTAATTTTGTTGCCATAAACTGCGGCGCTATCCCTGAGCAACTGATTGAAAGTGAGCTATTTGGTGCAGCCAGTGGCGCATATACAGGTGCTACGCAATCTCGCCAAGGTAAGTTTGAATTTGCTAAAGGCGGCACTGTGTTTTTAGATGAAATAGAGTCAACACCCGCAAGCTTACAAGTAAAGTTATTGAGGGTGCTTGAAGAGCGAAAAGTAACGCCTGTAGGTGATAACCACGCCATTGATTTAGACGTGCGCATAGTTGCGGCCACAAAAGTAGACTTAATGACACTGGTCGAAGCAGGGGAGTTTAGAGCCGATCTCTATTACCGCCTAAATTTAGTAAAAGTGAGTATTCCGGCATTGCGCGACAGAAAAGCCGATATTCCACTGCTTTTTAAACATTTTAGCTCAATAGCGGCTACACGTTTTCATAAACCACCGGCACCGTTGAGTAGTGAGGCAAAACAACGGCTCCTTGCTTATGATTGGCCTGGCAATGTGCGAGAGCTTAGAAATCAAGCCGAGCGTGCTGTATTGCTGGGCTCTGATCTAGCCTTTGCCTCATACAGCGATTCAAACAATGAGAACGAACTTGCTCAGGACTTAAGCCTAGCCGAAAAAATTAGTTTTTATGAGCAATCACTCATTGAAGAAGCCCTTGAGCGTAACAACGGTAGCATCAAAGACACCATGGTCACATTACAAATTGCGCGTAAAACTCTCTACGACAAGATGACCAAATATGGTATTAATCGCGAAATGTTCAAAGACTAAACAAACCTCTCAGATTAAACTCTTCACAATGGGTGGAACTGGTGACAGCATGTTTTTAAAAATGTGTGGATATCCACCCATAAAAGCCAGTCTTAGATAGATAAACAAATCTAACTTATTGTTATTTATTAGTTTTTATAAAATTAACTAAGTTGGCAACCAACTTGCCTTACTTGTTAGGAACAACAATTTGAACCTAATAAGGGGCGCATAATGACAACAATATTCACTCATACAAAAACACGCGTAGCAGCGGCTGTAATTTTAGCGAGCACAACAGGCTCAGCAATGGCAGCAGAGTACGCTGTATACGGTAAAGCAGAAGTTCAAATAGCAAACACAGATACCGGCGTTATGCGCTATGCTGACGAAGGTACACAAATTGAGGCACCTTTTTCGCGAATTGGTATTAAAGGCAGCCACAAACTAACAGAATCGCTTAAAGCGGTATTTAAATATGAAGTACAAGTAAAAGGCTTTGAGCACGATGACACAAACGAGCCATTTTCAGCGCGTAATACTTATTTAGGGCTTGCTGGAGATTTTGGTGAGGTCGTTGTGGGTCGTAACGACACTCGTTTTAAATACTCTGAAGGTAAACTAGACGGCTTTAATGAAACACAAGCAGATATCGCTCAGCTGATCCCAGGTCAAGACCGTATCGGCGATACCATTACCTATAGCTCAAAAACATACGGTGGCGCATCACTTGCGCTGACTTATGCACCAAAAGATGACAGCAGCAACGATGAAGATGGTTTTGCGGCAACGGTTATTTATGGTGACCGTGCATTAAAATCAAAAGACTACTATGTTGCTATTAGCCATGTCGATGCACTTAACAAATTGACGGCAAGCCGTGTGGTTGCAGCATGGAAACTTGAAAACCTCCAGCTTGCGGGTTTGTTCCAGCGCAGCGAGTCAACAGATGGCACGAAAGAAGGCAATGGCTATGCACTCAGTGCAAGCTATGCAATTGATAAATGGGTACCTAAACTGCAATACGTTAAAGATGACTCAAAAATTCGCCATGCTGAAGAAGGTAAACAATGGACAGCGGGTGTTGACTATAATTTTGATAAACAAACCACAGCATACTTATTCTATACTGATTTAGATTTAGAACTTGAATCAGACAACAGCGTTGCAATTGGCCTTAAATACAAGTTCTAAGGAGTCGGTATGTCATTAGTAAATCAAACAAAAGATGGCTCACAGCCACGCCCATTAATGAGCACAGTAATGTTACTTCTGGGCCCATTAGTGATGTTATTAACCTGTATTATTGAGCCTCCTGCAGGTATGAGTGTAGCTGCACTTCGTACCGCAGGCCTTGCATTTTGGATGGCTTCTTGGTGGGTCAGTGAAGTTGTGCCAATTCCTGCGACTTCATTATTGCCACTTGTAATATCACCTCTTGCTGATATTGCAGCAATCAAAGGGGTCGCGTCACCGTATGCACACCCTTTGATCTTTTTATTCTTGGGCGGCTTTTTGATCTCAATCGCGATGGAGCGTTGGGGTTTACATAAGCGTATTGCACTTAACACTATGCTTCGTGCCGGAACTAAACCTAGCCTGCAAATTTTAGCCATGATGTTAGTAACAGCATTCTTATCAATGTGGATGTCAAATACTGCAACAGCAGTAATGATGCTACCTATTGCTATGTCGATTACTATGTTGGTTAAACAGTCTAACCCTGACAATGACCAATTTGGTAAAGCATTGTTATTATCAATCGCTTATGGCGCAAGTATCGGTGGTATTGCAACGCTAATTGGTACGCCACCAAATGCACTTATGGCAGCGTACTTATCAGATAGCTACAAGATTGATATTGGTTTTGCCGAATGGATGAAAGTAGGTGTACCACTTGCGACTGTTATGCTTATTTTATGCTGGGTTTGGTTAACTAAATTTGCTTATAAAGTAGATACACAATGTGCAAAAGCAGCGAGTAAAGATACTAAATCGCTATTCTTATCGCAGTTACAAGAGCTTGGTGCAATGCAACGCGCTGAAAAAGGCGTAGCAATAGTATTTGTTTTGGCAGCTGTTTGTTGGATCTTCAGACCGTTACTGGCTGATCTTTCTGGCTTAAAAATTTCTGACACCGGTATAGCAATCGCAGCAGCCTTATTATTATTTGTGTTACCAGCGAACAAAGGTGATGGTGAGCGTATTCTTGACTGGGAAAGCGCAGCTAGAGTGCCATGGGGTGTGTTACTTTTATTCGGTGGTGGTTTAACACTGGCTGCACAAATCAAGTCATCAGGCCTTGCGGAATACATTGCCCATATGATTGAAGGGGCAAGTGCAATTCCATTGGTTTTAAGTGTACTAGCAGTGGCTACCTTAATTACCTTCTTAACTGAGATCACTAGTAACACAGCAACAGCAGCAGGTTTCTTACCACTATTAGGCCCGGTAGCTGAATCTGTATTTGGTACGCCGCTTGTGTGGGTTATTCCGGCAGCGATTGCGTGTAGTTGTGCGTTTATGATGCCAGTTGCGACACCGCCTAATGCGATTGTTTTTGGCTCTGGGCAAATTCAAATGCGCGATATGATTCGTTCTGGTTTTGCACTGAATATTATTGCGATTGTTATGATCACTCTTGTCACGATGACAATTGCAGGAGCAGTATTTGGTTTTTAATAACTAGATTATCTTCTCAACCATTTCCAACCACCGACAGCGCTCCTAGTGAGCGCTGTTTTTTTTGATACGACTAATGTTGCCCATACATGCATTGCTGGTTATAGTTGATAAAATCGCTTTGAAAGAGATGACGTTTTGACTGACACAGATGTACCTTTGCAAATACAATTTAAACAACTTGATGAGGCATTTTTAGCCCAGCCTTATTTACCTATCGCCAGTCGTATTAAGCTGTTAAAACAAATTAAAACACGGCTTATTGAAAATGAACAAGCATTGGTCGCTGCAACGAGTAAAGATTTTGGTTATCGTACTTCCTTTGATACTGTGCTTGGTGATTTATTACCAACGGTTAAAACAATTAGCGACATAATTAAACGTTTACCTAAATGGTCACGTAACGAAAAGCGTGCAGTTGGTATTAGCTTATGGCCTTCAAATGCACATATTCAGTACCAGCCAAAAGGTGTCGTAGGGGTTATAGCACCGTGGAATTATCCTATTCAATTATCTTTAGTACCTGTGATAAGTGCCTTAGCAGCAGGTAATCGGGTAATGTTAAAGGTTAGTGAGTTTACACCCCACACTAACCAGGTAATCAAATCAATAATGACTGATGAGTTAGCACAGCACTGCGTTGTTGTTGAGGGAGATGCCCAAGTAGCCGCAAATTTTTGTGATATCCCTTTTGCTCATTTGTTATTTACAGGTTCAACTTCTGTTGGTCGTAAAGTCATGCAAGCAGCAAGTAAGCATTTGACACCTGTTACTTTAGAGCTTGGCGGAAAATCACCCGTTGTTATTCTTGATGACGTAAATATTAAGATGGCGGCAAAAACACTGTTATTTGGAAAGCTCAACAATGCAGGCCAAATATGTGTTGCCCCAGACTATGTGTTTGTACCTAAAAAGCTTGAGCACCAGTTGGTATTGCAGCTATGTGAACTGTATAAAAAAGTTTATAAGCAAGGTGTTGAGGGCAAAAACTTAACTTCAATAATATCAGATGCTCAGTATCAACGTTTAAAGTCATACCTACACGATGCAGAGCAAAAGGGGGCGCAACTGTTTAGCCCACTTGATGATGACCATCATGATGACTTAAAACATCGTATGGGCTTGCATTTAATCACACAAGTGAATAACGATATGCAAGTTATGAAGGATGAAATTTTTGGCCCTCTGTTACCAATTATGACCTACGAAACAGAGCAGCAAGTCATAGATTACATCAATCACCGCTCTCAACCTTTAGCCCTGTATATTTTTGGCCATAATAAAGAGCAAATCAAAAGAGTCAGTCAATCTATTCGCAGTGGAACTTTAGCAATTAATGATTTACTTATGCAGGTGACAGCTGATCAATTACCGTTTGGCGGAATAGGTGAGTCTGGAATGGGTAATTACCACGGTATTGAAGGGTTTAAAACTTTCAGTCATGCGCGCAATACTTTGGTTTCGGGTAAATTCAACCCACGCACACACTTGTTATTAAAGCAGAATAAGTGGCTTATTAAGATATTAAAATGGATGTACTTGCGCCCTTAGGCGCAAGTACAAAACATTTAATGCTCATTTTTAGCTAACTGGTTATCACTGAATTAAGCAAGTAGTTACGCTTATAAGCGGCCATCAGGGGCATATAAACCTGCCTGAATTTTTGCGTAAATTGCATCAGCTTTTTCTTTTGCGGCTTCAATTTCTGCCGGTAACATACTGCGTTCATCAAGCTTGCGGCTATGGCTTGCATCCATGTTGCCGTTGTATTCAGCAATGGTATTCCAAATATAAGATTTCTCTAGGTTTTTTGGAACTCCAAGGCCTTCATAGTACATCAAAGCCATATTAAACTGGGCAAGTGTAAAATTATTCGCTGCCGCCTTTTGATACCAGCTAAGTGCAGTGCGGTAATCTTGTAATACACCTTCACCATTTGCATACATAACACCTAGGTTATATTGAGCTGCGGGGTGATTCTTCTTAGCTGCCATCTCAAACAGCGAAATAGCTTTTTCTTTGTCGAGTTTTACACCTTTGCCTTCTTGGTAAAGAACTCCAAGTGCAAACATCGAATCAGCGTGAACTTTTTTTACTGCTTGTTGATAAAGCTCAGCTGCTTTTTGGTAGTTACGCTGTACACCAAAACCACCTTCGTACATTTTAGCAAGTTCATACATTGCCGGCGCAAAGCCCCGATCTGCTAAATAGTTGTATTCTTTTAATGCTTCTTCAAAGCGACCTTCATTAGCCGCCAATTGAGCATCTTCTAGGCTAGCATGTACAAAAGGTGAGAGGATTAATGCGCTAGTAAGCAATAGTGATTTTAAGTTAGGCTTGATCATTGTCTGCCTCCAAATGTGTGTTAGTTATCAACAGCTACAAACTTAGATATTGATAAATGCATTGCCAAACTCGCAAAAGGGCAAAACATTATTTTTAGTTTAGACCCAACAGTATTAAATGCCCAATTTGAAGGCAATAGCAAGTACATAATTAAAAAAGTAGACACAAGATACAGATTTTACAGAAAAATTAAAGAAATAAAAAAAGCCCATGATGGGCTTTTTAGTGTCATATCTACCGTCACCGATATGAGCAATGTAGCAAGTAAAGTGTAACGTTTTATGTCGCTGCTTGGGTCGAGGAAGCCGCAAACAATCAAGTGTTAAATCTTGAACAAATCCAGAAAAACACCATCAAAGCCTTATAGACATTGATATTGTTGTGAGATTAATAGCCTACCTGAACTTGTTGATAACGATTATTACTTAGATTAACGTGGGCGTCAACACTTAAATGATAATTAATTTCATTTAGAGGGTCTTGCTGATTATTTATTCTCAGTGTTAACTTAATAAGGTACTAATTAAAATTAGATTAATAAATTGAGCATGATGAAAAAAATAGCAAAGTGTTTAATCACATTGAGTTTACTTTTGGCAGTTGCTGGTTGTTCTCCTAGCTTTACTTATAACAATTTAGGTTGGCTGTCAGGATTCTGGATTGATGACTATGTTGACTTAAACAATGAGCAAGCTGAAAAGTTTGAACATATAGTTAAAACCAGCCGTGATTGGCATCGAGAGACTCAACTACCTCTTTATAAACATGACTTAGAAAGTTTAAAACTAATGTTAGAAACTGACGTTAATCACGCTCAATTAAAACAGCATTTCAGCCAAGCAAAGCAACATTGGCAAACACTAGTTGATAAGCTAGAACCAGAATTGATCGATTTAGCTAACGCATTGAGTTATGAACAACGAGTTGAATTTGTAGCGGCACTGCAAGATAAAATCAATGAAGAATATTTAGAGCATCAAGAAAAATCTGCTGAGCAGCACAAACAAGAACGTCTAGATGAAAATCTTGAGAACTATAAAGAGTGGTTTGGCACAAAGTTATCAGCTGAAAAAAAAGCACTGATCGAATCGGCATCTAACACTCGCATTAGTACATTTTTACTTTGGATGCAGTACAAACAAAAGCGCTTAGATGCTTTAAAATCCTTGTTTATGCAAAAAACTAAGCCTGCGGATTTTGATCAACAGTTAGCGGTGATCATTAATAATCGTTTGGCTTTTATGAGTGATGAATTAATCAAAGCTGACGATAAAAATCTAGATGACTACGTAACCTTACTGCTTGCCTTAAAACCAACTCTTACAGACAAACAGCGTCGAAATGTTCGTGAAGAGCTTGATGATCTAATCGATGATGTTACAGATTTAATGAATGACTAAATAATCACGCCTCGCTCATAGTCGTAATTTTAATAAATAATTTTCTAGCTTGCGGTTACTAAATACGCCGCAGGTCAACTTCTTGTTGCCTAAGGAATGGTTTAATAAAACATGAAACACCTTGTAAAATTTTTAGTTATTGCTGTAACGGCATTATTTTTTGTATCTCATGTAACCTTGGCTAACGAAAAGTTTGGGTCAGAAATAGAGTTAAGTAATCAAATTGAACACTCTTTGCATAACGAATCTCTAATAGGCGTTGTTTGGTCAACAGTGAATGCAAATAAAATTGCGCAAGGTGCAAAAGGCTATGCAGACTTTACGAATTTAAAACCTATGACAACAGCTAATAAGGTGCAAACAGGCTCTATCGTTAAAACACTTATTGCTACAGGGGTGTTGCATCTTGTAACAGATAACAAACTCTCCTTGGATACCCCGGTTACTGAAATATTACCAGATATTGGCTTGCAAAATCCTTGGGCCTTGAACACACCAGTTCGGGTTAGACATTTACTTGATCATACGTCAGGGCTTGAAGACATTCGGCTTTGGCAATTATTAACGACAAAAGCAAAGCCTGATACGGCTCTAAAAGAAACCTTTACTGAAAGTCAGTTGCGTATTAGAAATCGCCCCGGAAGCCGCTTATCCTTTTCTAATCTTGGTTATGCAATTTTAGCTATGGTGATTGAAGCCGTTGTTAAAGAGCGCTATGAATCTTACTTAGATAAACATTTGCTTGAACCGCTGGGTATGCACATGAGTACATTTAATTTTGTTTCTCAAGTCGGGCAGTTTAGCGATCCTGCGCTTGCTATGGGCCATTTTGAAAATGGCGTTAGCCAAGCCACGTTACCAATGTTTTTAAGACCGGCAGGGCAGTTCACAACGACTGCTTATGATATGGCTTTGTTTGCGCAGTTTTTAATGGGCGATGGCAAGATTAATGACCGCATATTTATTGAACCGACATTATTAACAAGCATGGGAAAGCCTTTTAAAACAGAAGCTGCCTTAAATAATTTAACTGATATCGGCTATGCGCTAGGGGTCACTACACGTGACCGGCATAATGTGGTTGGCAAATGCCACAGTGGCTCTACTTTAGGTTACCGCACCAACTTTTGTTTTTTTCCTGAGCAAAAAAAAGCATTTTTTATCGCTTTTAATGCCGATGTAGAAACTGCAAATTACAAACAATTTGATAGCATGCTGATTAGCAACCTTGGTGTAAATAAGGCCGATGCAATAGCTCCATCAAAACCGCAAGTAGCGCTTGATGATTGGCAAGGGTTTTACACGCTTTCCCCAAACAGAATGAAAAGATTTGCCTATTTTGATCGCCTACTTCATTTTGCAACAGTGAGCTCAAATGGCGAAACGCTAACACTGTCACCATTTCAGTCTCAGCAAAAAACCTTGCTAGCTATAGGCGGTAATTTGTTTCGTGAAGAAACAAAGCGATTACCTTCACACACTCTGTATATTTCTGAAAATGGTCAACATATGATCAGTGATGTTTTTCGAACATATGAACAAACCAGTCTTTGGAAGTTGCTGCCGATGTGGCTCAGCCTCGTCATCGGCGTAATCGCCATACTATGGATATTAGTATATGGCGCTATTTGCTTGGTTAAGGGGCAATTAAGCTTGTCGTCACCTCTATTATTGCCTTTTACGGCGACGCTATTTCTTTTTGTACCGCTGCCTTTATTTTTAACTCAATCATTTTTAAATATTGGTGAGTTTACACTTGCCAGTGCATTGTTAGCATTAGCCACGACAATATTACCGTTTGCTATGGCTTACGGGTTATGGCGTATATTTGCTCATGAAAAGTTGAGTAAAATGAATTTGTTAAATAGTTTAGCAATGGTAGCTGCTTTGCAATGGTCACTCATTTTAGCACTTTGGGGTGTATTTCCCTTATTGCTTTGGAGCTAAAATGTTTAACAATTGTAGGTAAAATAGTGCATTGTTATGCACTGTTTGGTAATAAAATGTTCCTAATTATGGTGAATCACGTTAAAATCTGCTTACTATAATTACGGCAGGAAATCTAATGGATATCGGCGCACTGAGAGGTACTCAGGCTTTACGAAATAACGTTCTGAAATGGATGGGATTTTGCTTGGGTGTGCTTGCTAGTATCTTTGCCGTTTTTAATTTACTTGTTACAAACATGATTTTATTAGGGGCACTTGAAGTTATCTTCGCCCTGTTCTGTTTTTATATTTTCTTTTATACACGAAATCACAATGGTCATCGCTGGCAATCCGTAACATTATGTATTTTTTTAACGGTTTTAATCACGCTCGGCACGTATTTAAGTAACATAAAAAGCGTGTTGTTTATTTGGACATGTTCATTACCTATTTTGTTTTACTTGCTGTTAGGTAAACAAGTTGGTTTGTACCTTTCATTAATAGCCGCTGTCACTCAAGCCGCGATTCTATTAGCTAAACCTAGTTTAGAACCCCTTAATACTATTAATTTCTTACTTAATTTTTCTTTCACCTACATCAGTATTTGGGCGGTGTCTCATACCTTTGAAAACAGTCGTGCAGAGTATGGTCAGCGGCTCGAAAACTTAGCTTTACTTGACCCGTTAACGGGTGCTGGTAATCGCTTAGCAATGACACACTATTTTGAAATTGAACAAACAAATAAACATGGTTTGTTTATCCTTATGTTAGACCTTGATTATTTTAAAAAAATTAATGATCAATATGGCCACGAAATGGGAGATCGCGTTTTAATTGAGGTGACTAGGTTTTTCAGACAAAGGATTACTAAAGGATATGTGTTTCGTATTGGTGGTGAAGAGTTTGCTATTTTTTTACCAAACAGCGACCCTCAAGGTGCATTAGATTTTGCACAAGAATTAAGGGAGCAGTTAGCATCGACAATTCACAATATTGACGAGCAAGCGATCAACCTTACTGTGAGTATAGGTGTTGCTTGCTATACACCAAACCAAACCCTAAAAAGCTTTATAAAACGAGCTGACGATGCACTTTATCAAGCTAAACAGCAAGGCCGAAACAGAGTCGTAACGGCTTATGAGTTAAACCAACAATTAACCCGGTGTAATAAAGCGAGCTAGCGCTTTATAGACTTAACCCTTGTACATAGTGTCAAAATCAGGAATGTTCGCTTCCCATATTGGAATATCTTTGCCTATGTACTCGCGCATAGCATCAAAAAATAAACGTGTTCTTACTGGTAAGTCTCTGTGTGGGTAAACCGCGTACACGGCGCTGTAATCGAGTAATTCCATATCGGTTAAAATGGGCACTAAATCACCGCGTTTTACTTCATCATCAAGAATAAATGCCGGAGCAAGAACATAAGCATTGCCTGAAATAGCTTTCATCAAAAGTACTTCAGCATCGTTTGCACGAAAGACACTTTTAATGTTTTGCTCAATAATATCGCCATCGACATTACGATAGCGAATACCACTAATGCGTTTGCTTGGGCTTGAATAGCTAGCGGCAGGTAGCTCTTTTAAATCTTCAACATGCTTTGGCATACCGTAAGTTTCAATAAACTCAGGTGAGGCCAGCAGTAACATGCGGTTGCGGGCAATTTTTCGGGCAATAAATGATGAGTCTTTTGGCTCGCCAACGCGAAAAGCTAAATCATAACCTTCTGACACTAAATCAATTAGTCTGTCGTCTAAGCGAAGCTCCACTTCAACTTGTGGAAAGCGCTTTTGAAAGTCGTTAATGACTGGTTGAATATAACGCTTACCGATAATACTTGATGAGGTAATTTTTAACGTACCACGGGGTTCTTGGTGGTAATTCTCTGCAAGTCTTACGGTATCTGATAGCAAATCTCTAAGTTCAGCTGCTTTTTTTACCATTTCAGCACCAGCGGCAGTTAACGAAAAAGATCGCGTGGTACGATTGAGTAAACGTACCCCTAATTCATCTTCAAGACGGCTAATTTGTTTTGATATGACTGAACGGTCTATATTTCTAGACTCTGCGGCTTTAGCAAATGAGCCTCGTTCAATCACTTCAAGTAACATTAATAAGCGGCTGGTGGTATCCATAGCAGTTCCTTAAACTTTATTGGTGCCATTCTGGCATTAATGAATTTAAAAATCTATCGTTTTTATCCTCTAATTAGTTCCGTAACATTGTCTCCAATCTATTAACAGGAGAGTCGTGATGAACAAATCTATTCTTGCAGTGGCAGTGACCATTGCGAGCTTAACGCTTGCAGGGTGTGGCACAGAAGCCAACCAAGCAGCGCAGCAACAGCATTTACAACCTATCGATGTAGCGCAAGTACTTGTTAAGCCAGTACAAAATTGGCACACCTATACAACGCGTTTAGAAGCACCCCAAGAAGTTGCCCTTATGCCGCGTGTTTCGGGTGTGATTGATAAAATTAACTTTAAAGAAGGTGACAGCGTTAAAGAAGGCGATTTGCTTTTCACCCTTGATGCTCGTCCTTTTGCTGCCGTGGTTGATAGCTTAAAAGCGCAAATCGAGAGTGCAAAGGCGGCACTTGAGCAAGCAAAAAGTGAAGCAAAACGAGCAGAGCGCTTAACTGAACGTAAAGCGATTTCTACTGAGCAAGCTGAATCTCGTAAATCAACGCTAAGACAACGCGAAGCTCAATTGCTAGCTCTACAAGCTGAGCTTACTGCCGCTGAGCTTGATTTAGCATTTACCCAAGTGCGCTCGCCAATCGATGGCGTTGTATCGCGCGCTAATATCACCAAAGGTAACAACGTGCTTGCTGGTCAAAGTGTGTTAACAAGCATTGTTTCAAACCAGCAAATGTATGCTTATTTTGATATTGATGAGCGCACGTGGAATCAGTCATTCGCTGATGTGACTGCGCAAAGTGAACAAGCGGTTGTGATGCAAAAAGTGGGTGAAACCAGTTTTAACTTTAATGGCATAATCAACTTCATTGATAATCAAATTAACGAAACTACCGGTACTCTTCGTGTTCGTGCCGTGTTCGAAAACGATGAGCAACAACTGCGTGCAGGTTCATTTGCTCGTATTAAGCTTGCAGCCAATAAAGTAAGCGAAAAAGTAATCGTGCCAGAGCGTGCAATTGGGACAGATTTGAAGAACCGTTTTGTACTCACTGTCGGTGAAGGCAATGTTCTTGAATATAAATTAGTGACAGTTGGTGAGCGTTACGGCAGCCTACGAGCGATTACATCGGGCTTAAACGAAAACGATGTGATAGCCGTAAATGGCCCTGCGCGTGTAGGCCCTGGTATGCCTATTTCACCAAACACAGTCACTATAAATAGCGACGGAATTGCATTCACTCTTTCAAATAATCAATCTGATCTAGTCGCGAAGAAGTAGGGCAAAATGAAATTTTCACACTTTTTTATCCAGCGACCCATCTTTGCAGCGATGCTGTCGCTTATCTTTCTCATCGCAGGGGCAATCTCGTTATTTCAATTGCCAGTGAGTGAGTACCCAGAGGTAGTGCCGCCGACGGTTGTTGTGACGGCAAGTTACCCGGGTGCAAACCCAACGGTAATTGCTGAAACAGTGGCGACGCCGCTTGAGCAAGAAATCAATGGTACTGAAAACATGTTGTATATGTTTTCGCAAGCAACCAGTGATGGTCGCATGACGTTGACGGTAACCTTTGCATTAGGCACTGATTTAGACCGTGCACAAGTCCAAGTGCAAAACCGTGTAAATAGTGCACTACCACGCTTACCGCAAGAAGTTCAGCGTTTAGGTGTTGTAGCCGAAAAGTCATCACCAGATTTAACCATGGTGGTGCATTTATACTCACCAGAAAAAACGCATGATACAACTTACTTAGCGAACTATACTGATTTGTATATCAAAGACCAAATTGCACGTCTTCCTGGTGTGGGTGATGTTCGGATGTTTGGTGGTGGTCAATACTCAATGCGTGTTTGGCTTAACCCTGATGCACTCTCTGCACGTGACTTAACAGCCATGGACGTAGTAAATGCATTACGCGCGCAGAACCAACAAGTAGCTGCGGGTAGTTTAGGTGCACAACCAACTTCGAAAAGTAATCAATTTCAAATTCTGATGAATGTAAAAGGGCGCTTAAGCTCACAAGAAGAATTTGAAAATGTGATCATCAAAGTAGGTGAGCAAGGTCAGCTTACACGCCTAAGTGATGTAGCACGCCTTGAGTTAGGCCAAGACACCTATGCACTAAGAGCAATGTTAGATGGTCAACCAGCCTTGGCAATGCCAGTGTTCCAACGCCCGGGTTCAAATGCTATTGAGCTTTCTGATCAAGTGCGTGAAACTATGAAAGTGTTATCAAAAGACTTTCCGGCAGGTGTTGAATACGACATTGTTTATGACCCAACAATTTTCGTACGCGGCTCTATCGATGCTGTTATTAAAACGCTACTTGAAGCAATTGCGTTAGTGGTAATCGTTGTTGTGGTGTTTTTACAAACATGGCGTGCATCGGTTATCCCACTGATTGCTGTACCGGTGTCTTTAATTGGTACGTTTGCGGTTATGCAATGGTTAGGTGTATCGATTAATACCTTATCGCTATTCGGCTTGGTACTTGCCATTGGTATTGTTGTTGATGATGCCATCGTTGTGGTTGAAAACGTTGAACGTAATATCGAGCAAGGCTTATCACCACTCGAAGCAACCCGAGTTGCGATGACCGAAGTAACAGGACCAATTATCGCTATTGCACTCGTACTTTGTGCGGTATTTATTCCAACGGCGTTCATTACGGGGTTATCTGGTCAGTTTTATAAGCAATTTGCGTTAACCATTACTATTTCAACGGTTATCTCAGCGTTTAACTCGTTAACATTATCGCCTGCGTTATCGGCGTTATTATTAAAAGGACATGATGCAAAACCAGACCGTTTAACTAAGTTATTAAACCGCGTATTCGGTAATTGGCTGTTTAAACCTTTTAACCGCTTGTTTGATAAAGGCGCCAATGGCTACGAAAAGCTGGTGCAAAAACTGATTCGTATGAGTGTGATTGTATTAGTCGCTTATGTTGCACTTGTGGGTGGCACAGTTAAATTGTTTGATGCTGTTCCGGGTGGTTTTATTCCACAGCAAGACAAGCAATACTTAGTGGCTGTTGCACAGTTACCTGATGCGGCAAGCTTAGATAGAACCCAAGAAGTCGTGCAAGAAATGGAAAAAATTGCATTACAAGTACCGGGTGTTGCAAACACAGTATCGTTTCCAGGTTTATCTGTGAACGGTTTCACAAATAGTCCTAATAGCGGCATTGTGTTTACTCCGCTTGCCCCTTTTGAAGAGCGTCAAGATCCGAGTATGTCGGCAATGGCAATTGCGGCGCAGTTAAATCAAAAGTTTGCTGCTATTGATGAAGCATTTGTTGCGGTATTCCCGCCACCGCCAATTCAAGGTTTAGGTACAACGGGTGGCTTTAAACTGCAAATTGAAGACCGTTCTAATAAAGGCTTTGAAGCACTCTTTAATAGCTTACAAGCAACCATTGCTAAAGCGCAGCAAGACCCAGCATTGATGGGCCTTTACTCAAGCTTTAGAATTCAAGTGCCACAAATGGATATCGACATCGACCGTGAGCAAGCGCTAATTCAAGGTATTCCACTTGATGAAGTGTTCAATGCCTTACAAGTGTACTTAGGTTCGATGTACGTAAATGACTTTAACTTGTTTGGTCGTACTTATCAGGTTAACGCACAAGCTGATGCTGATTACCGTCAAGATCCTGAGCAAATTTTGAATCTTAAAGTGCGTAACCGCATGGGTGAGATGGTGCCATTAGGCTCTGTATTAACGGTCACGCCAACAACAGGGCCAGATCGTGTAATGCACTATAACGGTTATCCTACAGCTGAATTAAATGGTAGCCCAGCACCTGGTTATAGCTCTGACCAAGCACAACATGCGATTGAAGCAATCCTTGCTGAGACATTACCAAATGGTATTGAGTTTGAGTGGACGGAAGTAACTTATCAGCAAATATTAGCGGGTAATACCATGGTGTATGTTTTCCCACTAGTTGTATTGCTTGTGTTCATGGTACTTGCGGCGCAATACGAGAGCTTAAGATTACCACTGGCTATTATTTTGATTGTGCCTATGACGATTTTCTCGGCCTTGTTAGGTGTGTGGTTTGTCGGTGATGACAACAATATCTTCACGCAAATCGCATTAATCGTACTGGTTGCACTAGCAAGTAAAAACGCCATCTTGATGGTTGAGTTTGCACGAGATCAGCATAAAGGAGGGATGTCTCACCTTGAAGCTATCATCAAAGCGTGTCGCTTACGACTTCGCCCAATTTTAATGACATCAATTGCCTTTACGGCAGGCGTTGTACCCCTTGTTTTAGCAACAGGTGCTGGTGCTGAGATGCGTCATGCCATGGGTAACGCGGTGTTCTCAGGCATGATTGGTGTAACTGTGTTCGGCTTATTGTTCACCCCGGTATTTTATATGTTAGTCACAAAAAAATCGCAGAAGGAGCAACACGATGCATAAGCCACTTCATGCAATCTTTAAACAAGGCAAACTAGTCAGTGCGATGCTGTTAGCCGGTGCACTGGCAGGCTGCGCACAAAGCGTCGATATGCAAGAGCAGCAAGTGAGCCTGACACAATTTGTAAGTGATACACAATTTGGTGAGCAAAATGAAGGTGCGAGCGAAAATAACTGGTGGCGCAGTTTAGATTCAGCGCAGTTAAACAATTTAGTGACTGATGCATTAGCAATGAATCACGACCTAAAAACCAGCCAACTTCAACTTGATGCAGCCATTGCCCGTTTAGGTTTAGCCCGTGCGGATTATTATCCGCAGGGCAGCCTAAGCGTAGGCGCAGAGCGCAGCAGCTTAGATGGCGCAATTACCCGCCAATCAAACGCAGGGGTTAATGTTAATTGGCAGCTCGATTTGTTTGGCCGTATTACCGCGCTGGTGGATGCAGCTAATGCAGGTGCACTAAACCAAGCAGAGCAGCTAAGAGCACTACAGGTTGAAGTGGTTTCTGCTGTGGTGCAAGGCTATGTAAGCTATCAAGGTAATGTGCAAAAGCAAGCTATCATTGAAATGCAAATCGAGGCACTCGAGCAAAGTATTGATGTGCTAAAAGCGCGAGTAGAAGAGGGGGTTGCAAATGAGCTTGATCTTAACCGCACCCTTGCGCAGTTAAAGCAGCAACAAGCGCTTATTCCTGAGCTTAGTTACTTGCAATATCGCGACTTAGCAACCCTAGCGGTGCTAACCGGCCGACTTGCAAGCGACATAACATTGATTGAAGAGCCTGAATTATTAAGCCACGAGTTTAGCGTGTCGTTTAGTAAAGCAAGCGAAGCAATGGCTCTCAGACCAGATATCACCAGTGCTTTATATCAGTTTAGTCAGGCTTATTCATTGAGTGTTGCAGCCTCAAAAGCACTTTTGCCAGATATTAGTCTGGCAGGGTTTGCAGGTGTGGTGAGTTTAACCAGCAATGGTTTAGAAGATACCGTGCAACAATGGCAAGTAACGCCAAAAGTTGAATGGTCATTACTCAGCTATCCTGCATTATTAGCTCAGCGTGATGCACAGCAGTTTTTAAGTGAAGCCGCTTACAGTGACTATCAAAGTAAAGTATTAAAAGCGATTAGCGATAGTGAACTTACTTTGCAAAGACTAGTCAAACAGCAGCAACAGTTAAATTATGCTGATCAGCGTTTTAATTATGCGAATAAAGCATTTGGTCAAGCTCAAGCAATGTATCAAGAAGGACAAATTCCTTACTTAGAGTTGTTAGATGCGAGACAGGATGTTTTAATAGCGCAAGAGAACGCTGTTGATTCAACAATTGCTTCATTGCAGGCCAAAGTAAGTGCTTATCAAGCGTTTAATGGTCGTTGGAGCTTTGAACTAAACAACCTTTAACCCAGAGTATTAAATGTCGCATATTCAACAAACTACAGATCTTCCGTCAACAATGCGCGCGCTAGCAGTGGTTGAGCCCAATGACGCAATTGCGTTAGCTGAGCTTTCTTTGCCAGTACCGAGCCCTGAAGGCAATGAGCTTTTGATAAAAGTTGAATATGTGGGCTTAAATCATGTTGATGCCAACTTTGCAAAACAAGGTTTTTGTAAGTGGCATTACCCGCATGTATTAGGTCATGATGCTGTTGGGGTGGTTGTTCAGGCAAATAAAGGTGTATTCCCTGGTGTTGGTGCACGCGTTGTATGGCACGCTAGCCTTGGTGATCAAGGTGTGTTATCTGAATACACCACGGTGCCTAATTATGCGGTATCGGTTGTGCCAGATAACGTATCACCTGCAGACGCTGCAACCTTACCTTGTTCAGGTATGACGGCATTAATTGCCCTTGATAAGTTGCAGCTGAGCGAAGGGGATTCACTGTTTATTGACGCAGGGGCAGGTGGCGTTGGCCAATTTGCTATTCAATTTGCTAAGCAACGTGGCGCAACCGTATTTACAACTGCCAGCAAACACAATCATAAGTTACTTAAGCAATTAGGTGCTGATGTGGTGTTTGATTACAAAGACCCAAAACTTGAAGATAAAATTCGCCGTGAATTAGGCCCGCAAGGCTTTGATGCGGTGCTTGATTGTATTGGTGGCGATACCACCATTCGTAACGTTGAGTTAATGCGCTTTTGTGGCCGTATTGCCTGTTTAAATGAATTACCTAAGTTTGAACAAGAACTGATGTTTAGACGCGCACCAAATATTGGCATTGTATCGTTAGGCGGAGCGTGGCTTGCAAATAGCTTATGTGCGCAACAAAAGCTGAGTTTTATGGGTAACTTATTACTCGATAATGCAGCTCGTGGCGAGATAAAATTGCCGCAAATCCATGCCGTAGACTTTACCGCCGAGGCTGTTTCAGCGGCATTAAATAAACAACTTGCTGGTGGCTTTACCGGTAAACAAGTTGTGCAAGTAAGCGGTTAATTTTGCAAACTCACTGCCCAGTCATACTGTTTGATGGTCAGTGCAATCTGTGCCATTTTTGTGTTCGTATTATTGTTCGCTTTGATAAGCAAATAACCTTTAAGTTATGCCCCATGCAAAGCGATAAAGGTGAGCGTTTATTAAAGGCTCAGAAAGTTAAAGATCCACTTTCCTCAATGTTAGTCATTGATAAAAACCAGCTATACAAACAAAGTGACGCTGTGTTATTTATCGCAACTCAATTAGGTTTTCCATTCTCTTTGGCTAACGTTTTCAAGCTACTGCCAAAAGGCTTTCGCGATCGTATGTATGATTGGCTTGGCCGTAATCGTTATCGGTTTTTTGGTCAACGAACACAATGTAAGTTACTGACCGAAAAACAAAAGCGGCATTTTTTATAAACATTTAAAGTAAAGCTTGCTATTCTCGTTATTGGGAACAAATAACAATAATAACAATATGAACATTCTCTTTCTAATTTTAAGCACGGTTTACATTGCTTTACTGCTCTTACAACCATCACTGTCTCAGCCTTTACTAGCGCTTTTTAAAACCTTACCAATCGGTATATTGATTGTTATGGTATTAAAAGCACGCAGTCAGTTACAAAATCGCACTTTTATTACTTTATTGTTTGCACTTAGTTTTTCCGCACTAGGTGATGTGCTACTTGCAATCGATAGTGGGCAGCTGTTTATTAGCGGTTTAGCAGCATTTTTTGTAAGTCACGCTTTTTATATTATTACCATGTTGCCAATTAAAAATTGGCGAATAGAAGTTGTACTCCTTTATCTATTTTTGGCCATCATTGTTTTTTGCTTATTCTATCCAAACTTAAATGGCATGCTCATTCCCGTGCTTTTCTATATGTTGGTGCTCACTATAATGGCAAGCCTTACTTGGATGACAGATAAATCGAACGGTTTATTAGTGCTAGGTGGCGCAGTGTTTGTTGTATCAGACTCTATACTTGGCCTAAACCGCTTTTATTTAGAAATAGCGCATGCAGATATCGCAATCATGTGTAGTTATTATTTAGCGCAATTTTGTTTGATTAAAGGGTTTTTGCAGGCAACGAGTAAACATAAATAGCCGCAGTGGCTCAGTATTGATTGCCGTGATAAAATGCGTGCGTTTTAATTTTCGAGATTTCCCATGGCAAATACAGCGCACGCACTGCACATTCTTGTTAAACATAAAGAACAAGCTGAAGACATCATCAAGCAACTTAAAAAAGGGGCTAAGTTTCAGACTTTAGCTAAAAAATATTCAACCTGTCCGTCGGGTAAAAAAGGCGGCGACTTAGGTGAATTCAGACGCGGGCAAATGGTGCCACAGTTTGACAAAGTAGCATTCAGCGGCGAAATTTTAGAACCACATTTAGTTAAAACGCGCTTTGGTTGGCATGTAATCAAAGTGCTATACAGAACGTAAAGTTTAACGCCTGCCTAAAACTAATAAGACACGTTGTTAGCCCTTAATATTTATTATTAGTGAGTTGAAGCCTGTGGTTTTAACTCGTTTTTGGACAAAAACGAGTTAGAGCCGAAGGTCGGCTCTGTGCCCAGACTGTGTGAAAACTAATTTTTAATAAATTGTCTTGGGTATGTTCTTAGTTTGAAACCATTTAAGATGGTTGCGATCGATTTTTTCTCAGTATCGCAATTTTCTCCGCGCGAGCGAAACTGCTATGGCAACGCTACTCTAATTGCTTTACTTAGGCCGTTAACTCCCATAATTGTTATCATTCTTCTGAAGTTGTAAGCTAGGACATGAAGACTTATTTCTGTCCCCACGCTTTTTAAACCTCGTGTTAGTAAGTGGGTAGCTCCCATCCAGAGTTTAATTGTGCCAAAGGGGTGCTCAACAGTTTGCTTGCGATGAAGCATCAATTCAGGTTCATTCTTTAGCTTTTGAAGCATTTCTTCTGTCAGAATCTCATGCACCCACCGCCTTATTCGCCTAGGGTCTTTTTTAGAGTTAGTGCACTGACTTCTTATTTTACAATCTCGACAAGCAATGTGATTGAAGTAAACATCAAGGTATTTACCTTGCTCAAATACCTGCATTCGATTTTGAAGTTCATTACCAGCGGGGCATAAGTAAATATCTTTATTTGCATCGTATTTGAAGAGTGAGCGGTTAAATATCCCTTTCTTTTCAGAGGACGATGTATCCGTCTTGGGCATGATTGGCTCTGCACCCAAATCGATAGTATCTTTTATATCGGGCTGACTGAAGTAACCTTTATCTGCTAATACCCTTATATCTTCCTTGCGCAATGCTTTTTGTGCGAGTTTTGTCATTGACGCAAGCTGGCCTCTATCTGGCACGTTGGTCACCTCATGCGCCACTATAAGGTGGTGCTTGGTATCAACCGCACTTTGCACGTTATAACTCACAACTCTTGTAAAACCTTGAGTTTTCATTAAACGTGAATCAGGATCAGTAGTGGATATTTGCTTGTCAGGATGAGCTTCAACTTGTTCTTTAATCTCGTGTAGTTTTTTTAACTGGCTGCGAAAGTCAGCTAGCCTATCTTTTGTGGCTTTAATTTTTGTGACGTTAGCTTGCTCTTTATCGGCTTCATCAAGTAATTCAAGGTAACGTTCAATGTTCTTTTCGACTCGGTCGATGTGGAATTTAACTTTGCTTGGCGTAAAATTATTGCCTTTGTTGTTGCTAGCTTTAAACTTACTACCATCGATGGCAACAACTGGTTTCTCAAACATATTCAGACGACGGCAGACTTCAACAAACGTTTTGCACACATTTTTTATACCATCTCCGTTGTCTTTTCTAAAATCAGCAATCGTTTTAAAGTCGGGTGCCAACTTACCAAGTAGCCACATCAGTTCAATATTGCGTTGGCATTCGGTTTCTAATCGGCGGGATGATTGAATACGGTTGAGGTAACCATAAAGATACAGTTTTAATAATGTGGCTGGATGATACTTAGGGCGGCCTGTGGACTTTAAAGTTAATCCTTTAAACCCCAATTCAGCTAGATTTAGTTCCTCAATGAAAACATCAATCACTCTGACCGTATTATCTTCACTGACGTAATCTTCCAACGATTCTGGAAATAACGTTGATTGGTCACGACTTTCACCGCTTATAAACTTTGACATACTGCCTCAACCCTCAACTGAATCAATAGTCTAATTATATAAATATCAGTATATTAAGTGAACTAAATGTATAGATTAATAGATCATAAGCAGAACATACTTAGACCAAAAGGTGATCAGAGTTTTCACACAGTCTGTGCCATAATCCGACCTTGAGACACATAGAGATTAAGACTGCAAAGATACGAAAGCGGAAGTTAGCTTTGGCCTGTTTAACGACAAATATTCCGACAAAGCAGTCATGACTATTAGTTTATTGTTAAATCTAATCTTTCTTTTCGTTCATCTACTCAATAACCCCACGCTAAACGTGACTTTAGCGTGGGGTTAGAGTTCACAGTAATTTTATCTGGATAGCTCTTTTATTTTTTTCTCTGAAAACCAGCGATATAAAACAGGTAAAACAAATAATGTTAACAGTGTTGCAGTTACCAAGCCGCCAACAATAACACTCGCTAATGGGCGCTGTATTTCTGCACCAACACCATTAGACATTAACATCGGTATCAAACCTAAAGCTGATGTTATAGCAGTCATAAGTACAGGTCTTAATCTTGAAGTAGCGCCTTCAAAAACGGCTTTAGATGCTTCTAGACCGTCTTTAATACGTTGGTTGATACTTTCTACCATAACGACCCCATTCAATACCGCTACACCAAATAAGGTAATAAAGCCAACGGAGCTTGGTACAGACAAGTATTGTCCAGATAAATATAAGGAGAAAACTCCGCCAATTACAGCAAGCGGCACGTTGACCAATATCAGCATAGCTTGACCAACAGAGCCAAAAGCAAAGTAAAGTAACAATGCAATTAGCGCTAAAGATAGAGGTACAACGATAGCTAGTCTGCTTTGAGCACGCTGCTGGCTTTCGAATTGGCCACCTATTGCTACCGAGTAACCTGAAGGTAGGTCAACTTTCTCAGCAATAACTTTTCTGATGTCGGCTACTACACTACCCATATCTCTATTCTGAACGTTTGCTTGAATAACGACACGCCTTTGAACATCATCGCGCCTTACTTGAGGAGGACCTGATTCAAATGAAACAGTTGCAACATCACCTAAGCGTACCCAGGCGCCTGTTGGTGACTGAATTCGAATATCTGAAATAGCTTCCTTATTTTGTCGGTACTCTTCTTCAATACGCACGTAAATATCATAACGTTCATTGCCTTTGATGATTTGTCCAGCTTCAACCCCTCCAATACCATCTCGCACAACTTCCATTATATCAACAACTGAAAGTCCAAAGCGCGATAGCTCTTGCCTATTAGGTTTTACGACAAGTTGCGCTTCACCTGCAATTTGCTCAAGAGCAACATCTCTTGCACCATCAACACTCTTTATAGCCGCTTCGATCTCTTGTCCTTTAGCTGCTAAAACGTCTAACTCAGGGCCAAATAACTTTATCGCCAACTGAGCTTTTACGCCAGATAGTAACTCATCAACACGAGTCGCAATAGGTTGAGAAAAGTTTAGTAGTAAGCCAGGAAACTCCTCTAAAGATCTCTCCATTTTCCCTTGAAGTTCATATCGATTAGATGCACTGGTCCACTCAGAAACAGGCTTCAACCCTATGTAAATTTCTATGTTATTCACAGGCTCTGGATCTCCACCTATTTCGGCTCGACCAATTCGGCTTAATGCATAGGTTACTTCAGGAAAAGCCATTAGTTTTTCTTCTAGAATTGGTGCCACAGTGAGCGCGGTATCTAAACTGGAAGAAGGTGCCAGCGTTGCTCTTAAGTTTATCGTCCCTTCTTCTAACTCAGGTACAAATTCAGTACCAATTAATGGAACTAATGCAAAGGCAGAGAAAACTAATATAAGTGCGGCTGAAATGACTAACTTGGTGCGTTTTAGTGCGAATGTAAGCCCTTTTCTGTAGAGTTTGTCTAATGGCCTAAGAACAAAGCTTTCCCTCTCTTTTACACCTGACTTAAATAAATAAGTTGCCAGTGCAGGTACGATAAACAACGCAACCACAATCGCAGATACAACGGCTAAGATGATGCTTATTGCCATAGGTTGGAATAACTTTGCTTCAACCCCTTCAAAGCTGAACAATGGCGCAAATACGACTAAAATAATCGAGGCAGCAAAAAAGACGGGACGAGCCACTTCTTTACCTGCATTTTGCAGACGTAATTTAATGCCGTGCTCATCGTGTTCTACATCGTGCGGATCTGCGTCAGAAGTTGGAACACGTTCCTTTACCGATTTCGAATGTGTCGCGTCAGGTCTATTTAAATGTTTAAACATATTTTCAACCATAACCACTGAGCCATCTACAAGCATACCAATAGCGACCGCTATGCCACCCAGTGACATAAGGTTTGCAGAAATGCCCCACCAAGCCATGATCATTAACGCGATACCAATTGAAATTGGAATAGATATTAATACCAAGAAGGTTGCACGTAAATTCATTAAAAATAGTGCTAATACAATACAGATGAAAATAAATGCTAGTAATAGTGCATCAACCACTGTATTTACCGCTTTTTCAATCAAATCAGCCTGATCATAAAAAGGCTCAAAGCGAACACCTTTTGGCAATGCTTGATTAATTAATGGAATTCTTGCATTGATACCATCAATGGTGGCTTTAGTATTTGAACCCATGCGTTTTAAGACAATGCCAGAGACAACTTCGCCTAAATTTTCGACTTTACCGTCTTCGGTTTTGCGCGTCATGGTGACAGCACCTTGACGAATTTCACTGCCCATTTCAACTTTAGCAATATCTGAAACCGTAACAACCGTACCATCTACTGTTTTAACGGGAACTTGTTTGATATTACTGATGCCAGCCTCACCACTCTCAAACCAGCCTGTGCCTCTAATCACAAGCTGCTCTTGCCCACGGTTCATGTACCATCCGCCAACATTCGCATTGTTGTTATCTAGGGCACCAACAACGTCTTCTTGCGTTAGTTCATATGCTAAGAGCTTAGATGGATCGACATTGACTTGGTATTGCCTAACATTACCACCAAAAGATAATACATCAGTGACTCCATCGACAGGCATAACGAGTAACTTAACAATCCAATCGTTAAGGCTTCGAAGCGCCATAGCATCATAACCTGCACCTTTATCTGAAATAAGAAGATACTGAAATACTTGGCCCAGCCCAGAGGTGTTTGGTCCCATTTCGGGTGTCCCAACACCTTCTGGTATCAGTTCTTTTGCGGCTTGAAGACGCTCAAATACGAGTTGTCTTGCAAAGTAAATGTCGGTGCCTTCTTTGAAAACAACCGTAACGCCAGACAAGCCTGTTTTAGAAATTGAGCGCACTTGTTCTACATCAGGTAGGGCATACATTACCGCTTCAATGGGGTACGTAATGAGTTGTTCAACTTCTTCAGCAGCCAGTCCTGGCGCTTCAGTATTTACAGCAACTTGAACATTAGTAACATCAGGAAAGGCATCCAAATTTAATTTTGGGATCACCATAACTGCACCAACCATAGTGGCAAACAGCGCAATCAAAATCAGGAGTCTATTATTAACAGACCAATCTATTATTTTATTAAACATAGTCTTGCTCCCTAGTGGTTGTGCGGATCAAATCCGCCTTTAGCGATTTCAGACGCAACAAAAAATGCGCCTTTAGTTACAATTCGCGTTCCACTATCAAGGCCAATGATTTCTCTAAAACCACCTAAGGCTCGGCCTAGTTCTATTTCTACAGCTTTAAATTCTCCAGGGTGGTCTTCGACAAATACTGTCCAATCACCATCTGCGCTGCGGATCAATGCTTCTTCTGGCACAGCCATCACTTTCTGCTTTGTGGCAAACTGAAAGTAAACTTTTACAAACATGCCTGAATGAAGATTATCATCCGAATTATCTACTCCTAACCTAATAATTCGAGTACGAGTAATAGGGTCAATTGTATGGGCTTCTTGGATAACTTTGGCATTGTAACTCTGGCCTTCTAATTTAAGTACCGCAGGAGAATCAATTGATAAATTTAGCTTTTTATTTGGAGAAACTTTTGCTTCAACCCATAGTTGTTTTTCATCTGCTAACAACATTACTGAATCACCAGCATCAACACGTTGCCCTTGGATAAAATCGTCTTGAAGTACAACCCCTTCACGCTGAGCAATTAATGTATATTGCCCAAACGCTTTTATGTCTTTGTTAGAAATGCCATCTATTGCTTTTTCAGTTAACCCTAAAGCAATAAGCTTCCCGTAACTCGCATTGTATGTAGTCTCTGCTTGTAATAATCTACTTTCACTCACCGTCTTGTTACCCAGCTTTTTCACACGTTGCCATTCGGTTGAAGCGATTAAATAGTCAGCCTGTGCTTGTGCCATTGCTTCACTAAATAATGTAACTAACTTCTGACCTATTTCTACATGCTCTCCAAGCGCTGCATGGCGACTAATAATGACTGACTCTGTACGTGGCGATACCACATAACTTTTATAGCCATTAGCTTTTATTTCGCCTGGTGCATATACGGTGCTAAATTGATATTCAGGCTTAACACTTTCCACTTTAATGTTAGCAAGCGACATCTTCTTTGGATCAATAGTGATACCTTCTTCATGTCCTTCTTCTCCCTCTTTATTACCACCTTCATGGCCGTGCTCGTCATGGTCACCTTTATCTTCTTCATGTCCCTTTTCGTGTTCATGCTCATCTTGATGTTCTTTTTCTTCTTGTTTCGAAACGTTTGTGACAGAACCAGTTCCATCTGACGACTGTGCAAAAGCATCATGATTTGTAGTAAACCCAACTAACAGGCAGCTAATTACTACGGCTAAAAATTTTTTACTAATTACTGTATTCATTTTTGTAACCTATATTTTTAATAAATTTAAGATTTCGTTTTTCGCTACTGAAAAAACAAAGCGCTCAAATCTCAAATTTGGATAACTGACCCATACTTAAAATGAAGGATATTTCTGCAAGCTTGAATTGATTTTCCAAACGTATTCCTGCATGAAGCCCTTCCGCACGTTGATTTAATGCAAGTAAGTAGTCAGAAGTATTAATGTCACCAGCTTCCCAGCGCTTATTTAATAAGTTTTCGCTGCTATCTAATCTGCCTTTTGTCAGTTTTTGCCATTGCTCATAATATTTTTTACTGACAATAAGCGATTCATAATTAGCTTTTGCTTCAAATGACTGCTTTCGATAAACCGACCGAAAGTTAGCCTCTGCTGCAATTGCTTCTGAATAAGCGGCTTTAACAGTATCTGAATAGTTATTTCTGATATTTAAAGGCATTGAGAAAGTCACGCCAATCAAGTCTTCATCTCCACTTTTCCCTGCGTTAACTCCAATGGTTGGATTGGCTTTAGATTCCATAGTGGTTAGTTGAGCTTTAGATTGTTTTATCTTCCATTGCGCTCTAGCGAGTTTAACTTTTGGATGTTCCTCAACCCACTGAGAGTTAAATGAATAGTTTGTTGCTCCAAAAGTAAATGAAAACAAATTGGTAGTATTAGGCGTCCAATCAGGCAATAACTCCTGAACATTTACCTCTGCATTTTTCAAAGCAATTTGCGACTCAGATATTTCACTGAAAACTTGGGACAAGTTTAAATAAACCAGTTCAGCGTCAAGTGGCTCTAAAAGTCCTGCTTTTCGCTTATCTTCAATAATTCCAACGAGCGTTTGTAATTGATTTTCTCTTACTGAAAGTAACTGAGCCACCTTTTTTGCTGCTTGCCAATTAACTATTGCAGTTAAAGCGTTAGCCTTTTTAGAATCGAGTAGAGATAACAATTGTTGCTGGTTTGCATAAACACCAATTTCACCAATGCTTTTATTTGCTGATTGCTTATCCCAAAAATCAATCGTTTGACTGATACCAATAGAATAATTATCAAAATCACCCTCTTTTTCATAGCTTGCTTCAAGCTCTGGGTTATATACGGCTTTAGTTAAGCTCTTGGCTCTATGATTACTTGCATTAAGTAACTCTTTAGCCGCAACAACTTCGGGATCTTTATTTATTTGACTATCTAGCCATGAAATACTTTTCTGTTTGGCATAAGTGGCAACTGAAAAACTCACAGCCATACATAAAGACAGGACTAAACCTGCATTTTTTAAATATATATACATAAAAATTCTTAATTTTAAAATTAATAAACACGAAACCTTTATCCATTATTAAAGGATAAATAGGTCATTAAAAATTAATCTAATTAAGAAATAGGCGGACGAAGTATCGCTTCATGAAAGGTACTTGTTTGATCAATTTGATAAGGCGTTTTATTGATAATGTTTAGTTTGCCCGTGGTATTTGAATTACTGACTAAAATCCAAGATAAGTGGCTGCCACTGCAATGTCCGCAGTGATGACAATCTTTTTCATTATGCTGCTCATCACCTACATTATCATTTGAGACATTTCGATCATCTGCATGATCATGTTGAATTTGAAGGTGCTCTATATCTATTTGGTGATTCTCAGGTGTTGCGGATACAACAGCAGTTAACGATTGCAAAACAATCGAAACGACTAATAGTATTTTTAACGCAACATTGAATTTCAAAATAAACACCTACTTAAATATGAAAAATTATAATATCAAAAAAAGGTTTTCTAAACTAGCCATGCGCATGTTTTTCATGCTCGTCACGGCAAGTTTCTTGAGGAAACTCAAACTCAATGGTTGTATGAGATAAATTATAAGAAGAAAGTTCCTTAGCCACTTGTTGTTTTAGCCTAATTAATTTATCAACCTCAAAGTTATGGGCTAACTCTAGGTGAGCAGTTAATACGTGACTTTCCCCGTCTAATGACCAAAAGTGCATATGATGAATCCCATTAATTTCAGGTATAGCCTTTATCGCTTTTTCAATATTATTCTGCACTTCTTCATCAGGTGTAGCTTGAAGAAATAGTGCCAATGTTGTTTTCAGGTTTTTCAAAACGTTAAACAATATAAACAGTGTAAAGCCTATAGAAAGCAAAGGATCTAATATTGGTAGATCTACAAAAAGCAGCACGATAGAAACAATTAGGACTGCAACCCAGCCAAGTACGTCTTCAAGCAAATGCCACGTAAGTACTTTTTCGTTCAGCGTTTTACCCGCTTTTAGTTTAAATACTGCATACCCATTAACAGCAACCCCAAGTAATGCAAGACCCAACATTCCTTCAGCCATTGGCATTTCAGGATTAGATAATCTTGGTATTGCTTCAAATAGCACCCAGACAGAACCAATAACTAATACAATACTGTTAATTAATGCGCCAAACAGGGTAAGACGACGATAGCCATAGCTAAATCTATCGGATGCTTCTTTATCCGAGAAACGACTCAGTATCCAAGCGAATCCTATAGATAAACTGTCACCCAGGTCATGTACAGCATCAGCCATAATAGCGGTACTGTTGGTTAGCCAACCACCAATAAATTCGATAATAGTAAATGAAACATTAAGGAAAAATGTCCAACCTATACGGTCGTCTTTTCCATGCGAATGGCTATGGCTATGATTGTGCATTTTCCACCTCAAGAACTTTTAAATTTCTTACATTGACTACGTTAAAATTGATAAAGTGACGGATCACTCGTTGATACATCCAACGTTTGATTCCTGATAAGTTAGTTCCTTTTTCGAGATAAAACTCATCAGGGGAATTATAAACACCAAAATCATCATGAATACCTTCTTTTTGTATATAGGTATCTTGACCACGCCAATCTGTATCTGGCGAAGAGAAACACTTTGTTGCAACACCATAACCACAAAATTCGTTTTTTATTTGACTAAATTTGTGCTGTAGTGAACTTAAATATTGTTCATCTAATATAAAGCCTTCTAAGTTTATCCAACGATCCTTGAAATAAACTTCAATCCAACTATGAATGATATATTTAGGTGCTAACCAAAATACATAAGTTGGAATAGCTCCTTTTTGTAATCGCTGCTCAATAGTAAAGCCGTGAAAACGACATTGAATACCTAATCCTCGTAACAAAGCCATCAGCAAGTTACCCTTGGTATTGCATTGTCCGTAACCATCGGCTAAAACACTGCTTGCTGAAATATCATCACTCTCATTGTAACCAAATAATATTTCATCTTTAACAAATTGGTAGGCTGCACCAATTTTGTTGAAGTCATCGAGTTCTTGCCAATTACGCTCAGAAATTAATGATTGAATTGTAGAGTGTTCAAAATTTACTATCTTGGTTTTTTCTAGATATTTGCTATTCATTGATGTTTCCTTACTTTGAACAACCAAAGGTTGATTGTTTATCTTCATTTGGTGTTTAACGTGTTTTCTCAGCAACAGCTAATTCTTGTTTAGCATCGCTTAGTATTCGGTAAGCGCCTCGAAGAATTAACATTGAAATGATGCTACCAATGACGATATCAGGCCAACGCTGTTTCAGCACCATAACGAGTATGCCTGCGATAACGACACCAAGATTTGCAATTACATCATTCGCTGAAAATATCCAGCTAGCTCTCATATGTACTTCATCGTTGTTGTGCTTTCGAATAAGGATGAGACAAATCACATTTGCAACTAAAGCAACCATGCCTACGCCAATCATAAACCAAGAGTGAGGCTCACTTTCACCATACAGCCTTCTAGCAATATCCATTAGAATTAGCACGCCTAACCCCAGTTGGAAATAGCCACTCACTAAAGCAGCATTAGCCTTATGTTGGATTGACTTTCCCACCGCGTATAGTGCAATTGCATAGACGATTGCATCCGCTAGCATGTCTAACGAATCTGCAATTAAAGCCGTTGATTCTGATAACCAACCAAAGCCAATTTCAAAAACAAACATCGAGGCATTGATAGCCAGAAGCCAATAAAGCACCGTTTTTTGCTGGTTATCTTTTAGCTCAACTTCACACCCACAATCGCTCATTTTCATCTCCGATTAACTTGTATGCTCTAACTATAAATCCTATAGTGACTATAGGGTCAAGTTTATTTGGAAATTTTATGAAAATTGGTGAGTTATCGAAAACATCGGGGTATTCAGTACAAACCATCCGATATTATGAAAAGGAGGGCTTGCTGTCAGATCCTGATCGCACTGAAGGGAATTTCAGGTTGTATTCTAATAAGGCATTTAAAGAGCTAGAGTTCGTAAAGCATTGTCGAAGTTTAGATATTCCGCTTAATGATATTAAGCGACTCATTGAATTAAAAAACAAGCCAGAGGAGAGTTGCTCTAGTGTAAATGCATTAATTGATCGGCAACTAACTTTAGTTAATCAACGAATGAAGGAATTGAATGCACTCAAAAAAGAGTTAAAACTAATGGCAAGCTCTTGCGGGTCTGACGGTACAATTGAAGTCTGTGGCATTATCAAGTCATTAGATAGTTGAACTAAATATAACTTTAGATTAGTAGTATTCACAAAGGCAATAATGAAAACCATTGGCAAATTAGCACAATCATTAAATTTAAATGTAGAAACCATTCGTTTTTATGAACGAGAAGGACTGATTACACAACCTGAAAAACCAATATCTGGTTATAGACAATATGACGAATCAATAGCAGGACAACTTAGGTTTATCACAAAAGCCAAAGCGCTCGGCTTTACGTTAAGAGAAATAAAATCGCTAATGTCTATGGACAGCAACTGCGCTCAAGTTGAGCTATTAAACCGACAAAAGTTAGCAATCATTCGAGACAAAATTAATGACCTTCAACGTTTAGAGAAAGTAATTGTGGGTATGACAAATACCTGTATGCAAAACGAAGATCCAACACATTGCCCCATAATTGACTCATTAAAATGATTGACTCCGTACTTGTATACGGAGTTTAGAATGATGGTAATATCAACCAATAGACTTTCAAATGATAAATAAAATATTAGACAGAGTAGGCTCTAGTGGCGTTTGGCTAGCGGCACGGCCTGCCTCCCTGCATTAAGGTCACTTGCATCGGCATTAGGACTAGGCTTCTTCTCTCACTTCGAAGGAATAGCTGTAAATACGCTTTTACCTATTTTTGCATCTTTGGAACTATTGGTAAACTTATACAACTGGCACAAAAATAAAAACCATACCAGAGCTGTCTTCAGCATTCTAGGGCCTGTAGCAGTGCTATTAACGCTTTATCCTCTTTGGCTATATGATTGGAGCACATACCTATTTTACTTTGGTATTTGCTTAATGGTCGTTATGTCGGTTTTGGATATCGTAAAACCAGTAAGGGAGCAAACATGCAACGTATGGCTAATTGCCGTCGTTGAAACGATTAACGGTCAATGTCTGCTTTTCGCTCAAAGCCACCCTTAGTGCATTTACGTTAACTCATTTTGGGGCGTGCGACGTGAAGTCGTATGAAGCGCTGTTCACCGCTTAATGAGTGAACCATCTGTATCACCAGATGATCCTAGGAGCCTGAATAAAGTAGCGGCTCTGACAATGTAACGAAGGTTGG